>Ga0326758_100004_pt1 | contig 636855 bp, 696 predicted proteins | sample GCRJH_S_FD_207221 | JGI IMG/M metagenome (GOLD analysis project Ga0326758, IMG submission 207221) | Hot spring sediment microbial communities from Geyser Creek Basin, Yellowstone National Park, WY, United States - GCR.JH_S | ecosystem: Environmental > Aquatic > Thermal springs > Near-boiling... | reverse complement strand
AAAAATTTGTTATAAACAGACAAAAAGATTTCTATTAACGTGAAAAAGGATTCAGCCCTAACCCCTAATGCGGGGAGCGGGATTTGAACCCGCGAGGGCCTACGCCAGCGGAGCCTCAGTCCGCCCCCTTGGTCCTAGCTCGGGCATCCCCGCAATCTAAAATATCTTGTAAAAAACTAAAAACGTTTTCGATTGACCACGCTATATAACTTTTTAAGGAAAGAACACAATTAGATATTCGATCAGGGATGAGTCTTTGACAAGTACGTTCTAAGTAAGCAAGAATTGAAAGTCTTATTAAAAGAATTAAAGAAATGGTCTGCTCCAGCTACAGTCCTACTTTCATTATATATTCCGCCAGGTAGACCTATAGCTGATGTGCTAAATAATCTGCGACAAGAGGCGTCGATTTCACAAAACATTAAGTTAAAGAGAACTAGAGATGCTGTAGAATCAGCAATAAGTGCAGCGATAGATAGACTTACCTCTATTCCTAAAGTCCCAGATAATGGCCTTGTTCTGTTTTGCGGGGAAAATTTCGAAACTGAGGAGTTTAAATGCTACATGTTCTCTCCACCAGAAAAGGTCACGGTCTATTTCTATAGGACTGACAAATTCTTCCACTTAGAATTTCTCGAAGACATGGTAGAGGAGAACGAAGTTTACGGATTGATCATAGTCGAGAGAGATACTGCAACTATAGGAATACTAAGAGGAACAAGGATAGAAGAGCTAGAGGAAATTGAAGGTTATGTGCCGGGTAAGCACATGATGGGAGGACAGTCTCAGAGGAGAATTGATAGAATAATAGAAGAGCTTTACCACGACTTTCTCAAAGAGGTGGGGGAGAAGGTTAACAGTTACTTCTTACCTTACTTGGAGGAGAAGAAATTGAAAGGCATACTACTAGGAGGTCCAGGTTACGCTAAAAACGACTTTTACGAAGGGGATTACATGGAATATAGGCTAAAGAAGCTAGTACTTGAACCGCTTATTGACGTAGGCGATCAAGGAGAAGCTGGACTAAGGGAAATGGTTATGAAAGCTAAGGATTTGCTGAAGAATCAAAAATACGTTGAAGTTGAGAATTTATTGGACGAAATTAAATATCATTTAGCAAAGGACGACGGTCTAGTTGTTTATGGTAAGGAGGAAATAAAGAAGGCTATGGATATGGGAGCTTTAGATGCACTTATAGTCCACGAGGATAATGAGGAAGATTCTTTAACTAAAGAGGCTGAAAAATTCGGCACAAAGGTTTACGTAATAAATGACGAAGTACCAGAGGCAGAATGGATTAAGAAGACTTTCGGAGGAAGCATAGGTAAGCTCAGATTTAGGATTGAGTGATTTTCCACATTTAAAAAGAAATAGATAGAAAGAAAGACGAACCACTTATTTTCATTTTAAATTATTTTTCTTCTTTTCATTTCTTCCATAATTTTTTCTAGCGGTATTGGAGGGTCTATATTATAACTCTCCTTGAAACCCTCCTTCAGTTTTGCAATGTCAGTTGTTTTCATTTCATCCATTACTTTCTTTAATAGGTTAATTTCGTCCTCCCAATAGTTCCAAGGATACATGAACCACGTCCAATCCGTTATTATATCAGCGTAAAAGTTTGGTACATATTTCGAGCCTTTAATGTATTGAAGTGTGGCAGTCTTTATTTCTCCTGCGTTAAAGTTTTCTTTAACATGCTTTTCGGCTAAAATAAGACTATCTCCAGTGTCGGTTATGTCATCAATGATTAAGACTTTCCTGCCTTGTAAGTCTACTTTATAAGGATATTTTATTTTTGCCTCAGGAGTATGAGAGGCAGTTACTATCCAATGTTCTACTTTAAGAGAGAGAACATCGTAAACTCCCATTGCGTCTGCAACTAGCCTTGCGGGGACTAATCCTCCCCTAGCTATTGCAATTATTACGTCAGGATTAAAATTTTCCTTCTTTAAAATATCTGCGAGCCTAAAAGATAGGTCAACTATTTCTTCCCATTTAACTACTTTCACGGGAATTTTTGGCAATATTCATTCCCATACCTTCTTTGCTTAATACTTAATCAAATTTTTGGTTTTGATTTATAAGGTGGTTATGTGAAAATTCTTTATGCTTGAATACGAAAAGGTACCGATTGCGATAATAGGCGGGTCTGGATTATATGATCCAAAAATTTTTTCTGAATCTAAAGAAATAAAAGTTTATACTCCTTACGGAGATACAAGCGATTTAATAACTATTGGTACTGTGGAGGGTAAAAAAGTTGCGTTCTTACCTAGGCACGGAAGGAGACATAGAATTCCTCCTCATAAAATTAATTATAGGGCAAATATCTGGGCTTTACACGAGCTAGGAGTTAAATGGGTAATTTCAGTCTCTGCAGTAGGAAGCTTAAGAATGGATTATAAACCTGGAGATTTTGTTGTACCAGATCAATTTATAGATATGACTAAAAAGAGGGAATACACTTTCTTTGACGGCCCAGTAGTTGCACACGTATCAATGGCTGATCCGTTCTGTAATCATTTAAGGAAGATTATCATTTCTGCAGCTAAGGACCTAGGAATTACCACTCATGAGAGCGGGACTTACATATGCATCGAAGGACCTAGGTTTTCTACAAGGGCAGAAAGTAGGGTATGGAAGGAAGTGTTTAAGGCTGATATAATAGGGATGACTTTAGTCCCTGAAGTAAACTTAGCTTGCGAAATGCAAATGTGCTATGCAACTATCGCAACAATAACTGACTATGACGTTTTCGCTGAAGTTCCCGTAACTGCCGAGGAAGTAACTAAGGTGATGAATGAAAATACTGAGAAATCTAGGAAGCTTTTATATGAAGTAATTAAGAGAATTCCAGATAAACCAGATGAAAGAGAGTGTTCTTGTTGCAACTCGTTAAAAACCGCATTAGTATAAATAGTGTAAATATTCCTAAGGATTTTTCAGTAATAGCTTATGGCAAGGGGATGGAACTTCCTGCATACACGTTGGAGAGGAGTATAATAAATCTTGAAGGTAAAATAATAAAAACTGTGCCAGTTCACGAATTTGCATTAGTGGAAGACGCTTATGCGGAACCAGGGAAAGTGATTTTCTTTATTAATGACCAGAACGAGAGTAGAGAAATACTTGATAACGCATGGGCGTTAAACCTTGAAGGTTATTTGTTTTCATGTAATGAAATTAAACCTAAGGGGAAAATTGAGGTAATAAAATTTAAAGGAGAAATGTGTGAGGTTAATTTATCCCTTTCTATACTTTATAGTGAAGTATCGTCGATTAAGGGAGTAAGAGCAAATAGGATTCTTAAGGAATTGGATTTTTCTGACATTGATGATTTTTTAGCTGAAAAAAGTAAGGAGATCGACCTTTCATTACCTCAAATTATTCTGTCTCCTATTCTTCTACCTTCACGATATTTTGTAGAGAAAAATCTAAATAAAGATGTTAAAGATTATTATAGTATGAATTTCTCGAATGATGCTAATATTATTTATACTGGTGTTGATTCTATTCCTATGAGAAGAATTTCCTTTGAGTTAAGGAAAAAAGGAAAGAAAGTTAAGGAAATATTACTTGATGTTGAACCTCTCTTAGCACCTATTTATTTAAGTCTAATGACATATTATATGATGGAAGGCTGAGAACTGTGGATTTAATAGAGTTCTGGGAGAGGAGCAAGGTAATCATTGACTCCTTAGTTACAAAGTTTGTCGATGACGTTAAGGATTGGGAAATTATGGAAATGAGCAAATACATCATGAAAGATGGAAAAAGGTTTAGAGGAACTCTTGTGTTCCTCTTTAACGACGCTTTAGGTGGGGAAGAGAAAAACGCATACCAGGGTGCTTTGGCTACAGAAATACTTCATTCTGCGTCTTTGGCTTTGGACGACATTGTAGATTATGACTTGACCAGGCGAGGAATGGCCTCTGCTTGGGCAGTTTATACAAATAGGAGAGTAATATTCGTATCTAATTTTCTTATTCCTACAGCTTTAAAAATTATTTCTTCATATGGAAAGGAAGCATTGAATATAAGCATAGAACTTTGGAAGGATACTGCAATAGGAGCACTGAAGGACATGTATGGAGATAAAAGAGAATATTTTAAGACAATAGAATTAAAAACTGCTAGTTTATTTAAACTTCCTGCCATGCTAGCTTCCTTCTCTTCTGGGAAAAAAGAATTAGTGGATAAACTTTTGGAGGCAGGAAGAGTTCTAGGTGTTATTTATCAACTTATAGACGATTACGTTGACTGTGTAAAATTAGAACCTGAAAAACTCGTTGGAAGTGCTAAACAACTATTTGAATTAACTAACGGTAAGGTTGATCCTTTTGTTTCAAATAAATATGCAGAATTAAAAAGTGAGTATTTAAGAATCATATCCTCAATACCATTCTTTAATGAATATAACGAGTTAATAATAGCATTACCAGATTTTCTAACAATGGGTTTATTGGCAGAATCAGGAATAAAAAATAAATTGTTTTAAATTGGGTTTTCACTTGGTGAAAGCTTATAAAGATCGGTGTAATTCACGAATCACAGAAGGTAACTGAGCCTTCTAAAGAGCTTTTAGTGGAAATAAGAGATAGAGGTCATACTGCTTATTATATTAGACCGTCAAAACTTAATGGAATAATAGACGAGGAAATAGAATTCACATATGCTGGAAAAAAGATTTCCCTTGATGGCGGAATAATAAGGAATTTAGGATTCCTACTCACGACAGAACAGTTGGCGAAAAGGATAGATATTCTAATCGAGATGGAAAAGAGCGGAGTAGTTTTCATTAATAATCCTCAGTCAGTACTTTTAGCTAGGGATAAGTTTGAGAGTTTAATGAAATTGAAAAGGGCAGGAGTTCCAGTACCGCCTACTGCGATGGTAGAAGATCCTTTTGAAGTAATGAGGTTAGTAGAAAAATGGGGAGAAGTTGTTATTAAACCAGTAATAGGAAGTCTTGGATTGGGTTCTGTTAGAGCCAGTGATCCAGATATAGCCTTTAGGATAGCTAAGGCCATACTTTCAGTTAATCAGCCAGTTTACGTTCAAAAGTACGTTAAAAAGCCTGATAGAGATATAAGAGCTTTTGTAGTTGGAGATAGACTCCTAGGAAGTATATACAGGATTTCTCAAGGTAGTTGGAAAACTAATGTTGCACAAGGTGCTGTAGTTCAGGTATTTAAACCTTCCAGCGAAATAGAGGAACTTAGCCTAAAGGCTACAAAAGTTCTCGGTTTAGATTATGCCGGAATTGATATTGTAGAAGATTTAGAAGGCGGATTAAAGATTCTCGAAGTTAATGCTGCCCCGTTGTGGAAAGGATTTAGTTCAGCAACTCACATAAACCCAGCAAAATATATTGTTGAGTACTTGATACAGAAAATTAAGAAATGAGGAAATAAGCAAACCGACTGAATAGTGAGGAGGAGCTCTCGCCCTGATCATTCAAATGCATTTTTCTTCTCTTTTATTACTCTGAGCACAAACATTGTATAAGTTGAAGTAACTCCTTCCATATTGCCTATCTTATCCAGAACTTTTGCTAATTCCTCCTTGTCTGAGACTCTTACTTTAAGTAAAGCGTAATATTCTCCCGTAACATCGTATATCTCGAAGACTTCCTTAATTTCCGCAAGTTTTCTAAGAATATCTTCGTACTTTTTTGGATCAGCCTTTAGTAAGACAAAAGCAAGTACGTTCATCCCTACTTTATCTAAATCTACGTCTACGCAAAATCCCCTTATTACTCCAGCTTCTCTAAGTCTTTTTATTCTCATATGTATTGTGGACTCGCTTAGATTTAGCATTTTTGCTAATCTTGAGAAAGATATTCTAGAATCTTGTTGAAGTATTGAAATTATTTTCCTATCCACGTCGTCTAAATAATAATGTTCGCTCATATTATCATTCTTCCAAATATTTTTAATAAATCAATCTTTGTAAAGTCTCCTAAAGCAAACTTAAGAACAAGCTCTGGCGGAGTCTTGAGTAATACTCTCTCTAATCCTTTAATACTTTGAGTTCCTTTCTTTTTAGAATCTCTTATAACTTTAGCGTGGATTTGTAAACTCCAATAAAGCTTGCTCTTCTTAAATTCCTTTGAAAAGTCTTTATTATTTAGCAAAGAATCTGCCATTATCTTTGCTGATATTATTGAAGGCCTAATTCCTTCACCAGTTACAGCATAGACAGTGCCTAAAGCTTCGCCTATATAATTACCGTTTGATAGCCTATCTTCTATTACTCCATAATCTGCTACTTTAGCTCCTTGGAAAGCTTTTATTTTGCCCTTAACTAGACTCTTTAACCTTTCTTTAAGGAAGTTTACATCTGCATAGCCGCCAATGCCTATTTTTGAGCCATCTTCTTCAGGGAAAACCCAGCCATAGCCTAAAAGGTCTGAAAAGAAGTACATTTCTACAATTTCTGGATCTATTTTATAATCAGTAATATATTGTATTGCAGGAATCGCATATTCTCCCTTAAAAGAATAATGTCCATTAGCGTAAATTACTTTGTCAGCTTCAATTTCCTTATCATTTACTAGGATTTTTCCATCTTTTTCGACTACTTTAGAATTTAATCTTAGATCAACTTTTTCTCCAAGAATTCTCAAAAATTTTGGTTTATTAACAATATAACCTAAAATTTCCCTACCTTTTATATCATACAAAAGTTTACCGTCAAGGTAAATTCTAAATCCTTTTATTTCACTTATAATAGCTTCTTTGGGAATTGGAAGATAATCCTCAATTCCCTTCATAACCCCCCATGCACAAGGTTTTAGACCAACGTCTGAAAGACCTTCATAAACTGTGGCATTTATCTTACTTCCTCTTAGAAAGTAAGCTAACGAAAGTCCTGCAGGCCCTCCTCCTACTATTGCTAATTCCATTATATCACCTATTCTTTAAAATACAAGTAAGCTATAATGCCTAATGCAATAAAACCTGAATAAAGTATTATAAGCTCGTAAAAGTTATGCAAAAATCTTCCTATAAGACCACCTATTATTATAACTAATAGCATAGCAAAGTAGCCATTACCCACTTTTAATACGTCTTTACTAATTGCCTTAGCTAGAATAAATTTCATTAAATATGCGAAGCTAATAAAGAATGGAATTGACTCTACTAACGCTACTAATGCAAATTCTCTAGGCTTTATAGGCAAGGCAAAAAATACTCCTAATGCTAAACCTAATGAAAATACTCCAGTGAAATAAACTGCAACTATTGCTTGTTTTACTCCTTTCCAAGGTAAGTTAGATGTAAAATAATACATTACAATTGCTAAACCTACAATAGATGCACCAACGAAAGCATAAAAATTAAAGAGGAAACCGGGTATTACTGGCAATAGGATTAATATTATCGAAACTAGTAACGTACTTGGTTCTCTCATTTTACTCCAGAAGTATAGAGTTGTAAAGATAAAAATATCTAATGCCAATATTTCCTTGTGAAATATCAAAAGCCCATACTTCTAATCCATGGCGGTGCTGGAAACTGGAAGGAAAGAGACTCAGAAAAGGCAATAAAGGAGATTAATAACGCCTTAGACAGGGGATTTGAGGAATTTAAAAGGGGTAGTTCCTTAGAGGCAGTAGTAGAGGCAATTTCCTACATGGAAGACTCAGGAGTTTTTGATGCAGGAAGAGGTAGCGTGAAAAATTCTAAAGGAGAAATTGAAATGGACGCTGGATTGATGTATGGAAATAAGTTGAGTGTTGGTGCAGTAGCTGCAGTAAAGGTGAAAAATCCGATAAGACTTGCATTACAAGTAATGAAAGATGGAAGACATGTATTACTAGTAGGGAAAGAGGCCGAAGAAATCTTTCCTTCTACTCCTTTAAGCGTTGAAGATACTGTAGGTGCTGTTGCACTAGATATTGATGGAAACTTAGTAGCCGGTACAAGTACTGGAGGCATCGCAAATAAATTACCGGGAAGAGTCGGAGATTCGCCTATACCTGGAGCAGGATATTATGCTACATCTAGAGTGGCAGTTTCATCAACTGGAATAGGTGAAATAATCCTAAAGATCTTGCCTGCTAAAGAGGTTGATATTCTAGTTTCAATGGGATTATCAATTTGTGACGCCGTAAGAAGCGTGATAAATAAGGTTACCAACATTTTTGGAAAGGGTAATATAGGAATGATTGGTATAGATAATAATGGAAATGCAACAGCTTACTACAATACAGTTGGTATGGCAAGGGGGATCAAATACGGGAATGGTGAAAGAAAATCATTCGTATTCGAAGGTGAAATATGATGAAAATCCTAGTCATGAGTAATATAAGGTTCCCAGAACCACATATAGAGAGCACTTTGTCTTCTATCATAAAGAAAGAAGAACCAGAAACAATAGTCTTAGATGGAGATACCACACAATGTTATTGGGATTACGAATGCCCTAGAGTTATAGATGTGCTTTATGTAATAAGAAGTATTGCACCTTGGGCTCAAATAATATATGTTCAAGGTGATATGGATCCTCACGCAATTAAATGCATAATGGCAGAGCCTAGATATAGGGAAGAAATAATTGGAACAACTATGTATATTGCAGACGTTTCTTCAGTTAAATATTACATTTTGCATGGACATCAAGGTGATATAGACCAACTTAGGAGAAGCGTTGGAGCAGGACCTTGGGATTGGATAATAGTTGGACAATATAAAAGGTTGGAGATGGATAAGCTTGCTAGAGTTATTTACGTTGGTGGAATAACTAGGGAATTTCCTCCTGAAGCTAGAGGATACCTTGTAATAACTGATTCCAATCATTATTTAAGATCATTATCTCAATAAACTGAAGGCAACTTACCAATTTGCTTAACAAGTTCTATAATTTTTGCGTCATAAATTTCTTCTAATGGATCTTTACTTTTGTCGCTCTCTTCCCAAATTTTCATGTTGTCAGCTATGATAACGTTCTTTTTTCCTTTATAAAATATTATTTCAGAGGCTAGAGCTTTTCTCCTTATCTTTCTTATTATTTCCAACATTTCTGTGGTAATATTATTGTAAATAACCTCTACTATCATATTATATATCTTCCTAGGAGAAGATATAAGGTAAATAAGATAATATTCAGTATAACTGCCTGCTTTTCAGTCATTAATATTAACTTCAAGGAGAGCTTAATTTCATGCAACCAGACTATAGACCAATAATTGCCCTAATCTATGTAAAAGATGAGGAATTAACTGAAACTTTTAGAAAAATGTTTAAAGATGTGAGACTTCTTGGTGGAAAAAAGATCGTAGCTAACGTAATTTCTAATTCAGAGTATTGGAACTTTTTTGCTAACGCTAGAGAGGCAATATTAGATAACCTTGACTTAGGTTTAGAAATCTTTACTTGGAAACCTAACGAGGTCGATAAAATGATAAAGAAGATTCAGCAATATAATTATAAGGGATTCATAACTTACTGCAGTGATGAAAATAAATATAATATGAGAAAAATTTTGGATATTCTCCCAACGTCAATGAAGGCTAACATGCTAAGAGATTATTGTAAGTAATTTTTTATCCCTTTAAAGATAGTAAACCTTGGGATCTTTTTGAAAAATAATTATGACGTATTAATTATAGGCGGTGGATTCGCAGGAGCCACAACTGCATGGCACTTAGCAAATCATGGATTGAAAGTTCTTTTAATAGACAGCAAACCTTGGAATAGAATTGGAGATAAACCTTGCGGAGATGCAGTAAGTAAAGAGCACTTTGATAACCTAGGAATGCCATATCCAGAAGGAGAACAATTAGAACAAAAAATAGAGGGAATAAAACTTTACAGCCCAGATATGAAAACTGAGTGGACAGTAAAAGGAGAAGGATTTGAAATAAATGCTCCAGCATATACTCAGAGACTATTAAAGGAGGCGTCAAATAGAGGAGTAGAAGTTTTGGACATGACCACAGCAATGAAGCCAATATTCGAAGACGGATTCGTAAAGGGAGCCATCCTTTTTGATAGGAGACATAATCAGCAAATTGAGGTTAGAGCTAAAGTTGTGGTAGAAGCTACTGGATATTCAATGAGTTTTAGGAGTAAGCTACCGCAAGGTTTACCGGTTACTGAAAATTTAGACGATAAGGATGCAGACATAGCTTATAGAGAAGTAGCCTACACAAAGGACGATATAGATGAGCCACAATATCTCAAGATTTTCGTTAATCAAAAAGCTTCTCCAGGAGGGTACTGGTGGTATTTCCCTAAAGGAAAGAACAAAGTTAACATAGGTCTAGGAATTCAAGGAGGAATGGGCTATCCTAGTATTTACACGTTTTATGACAAATACTTAAACGAATTTGGTAGTGATGTTGATAGAAATAGATTAATAGTTAAAGGTGGAGCTTTAGTTCCTACTAGGAGGCCTATAAGTACTTTAGCCTGGAACGGAATTTTAGTTGTAGGAGATTCAGCATTTACAGCAAATCCTGTACACGGAGGAGGAAAAGGTTCGGCAATGATTTCTGGATATTGCGCAGCAAAAGCTATACTTAATGCCTTCGAAGTAGGAGATTTCTCTGCAAAGACATTATGGTCTGCTAATTTATGCTATATTGAAAGATATGGTGCAAAACAAGCAAGTTTGGAATTATTTAGAAGATTTCTACAAAAGCTTTCAGATGACGATATAAATTACGGCATGAGGAAAAAGGTAATCAAAGAAGAGGACTTACTTGAAGCTAGTGCAAAAGGCGATTTGCAATTATCAGTAGCAGAAAAAGCAATGAGGATAATAGCTGGACTAGGTAGACCTTCACTTTTAATGAAACTAAAGGTTGTAGCAGAATACATGAAGAAAGCTAAAGACTTATATAGAGAATACCCAAGTGATCCTAATAATTTAGAACAATGGAAGAGCGAAGTTAATAAATTGTTGCTAGATTTTGAAAATCTCATGAATAAATAGGAAAATAACTAGTATTACATAAGGAAGGATTATAGGTATCCAGAAAGTTTTCATTGCAAAGCCTCCGACTTTTTCCAATCCATCTACCATAGATGAAACTACTTTGCCTATTACCCTTGTCTTAACTTTTAGAATTCCATATTCTATGTTCTTTACGTCCTCCATTTTTTCTAAGCTTTCTTTCACAAGCTCTCTGGACGAAATAATTAATTGTTCACATAATGTAGCCGGTTGATAAAGGTTACCAAAGCTCATCGCAGTACAAGAATGATCATCTGGAGTAACCAAGATTGCGTTAGTCAAATCAGATAAATTTTGCTCTATTTTTTCTCTTAGCCCGTGGCAAGCGTTATTTGCATATAAGTAAATTATTGAGACTTTCTTATCCTCCTCAGGAGAATAAAAAGATAAGACTCTTACCTTATTCTTGCAAAGACCTTCGCAGTTTACTTCGCCTTCTGCATAACCTATTTTAAGTTTCCTATTACCCAAATATCTTTCCTTACTGTAAATAAAATTCTTAAGAGTAACATATTCTTTCCTCCCTATTTCGTCTATTAAGGTTTCGTTATGACAATCGACTAGAAAATTATTAGTAGAAATCATATCCCTCCATAATGCTCCTGGCAAATCATCTATACCTTTCAATGGCCTTTCAACAAATGATAGCGTGAATTTGTCAAAATTCAAAGTAGTTATCTTGAAATCTCCTAGCATTTCCTGAGTAATTCCGGTAAAGTTTGCCTTTTCAAAACGGGTATTAAGTATCTCTTGAGCTATTCTTTTTGATTCCTTACTTGAAGTAAGATCTATCTCGTGACTACCTGGACCATGGAAGACAAAAGAATTAGGAATAACTTCCTCAACGTGATATGGAAACTTTGAACTTCCTATTTCTCCATACATGCCAAAGTGGATTTGGGGAAGTATTAAATAGGTCTCATTTATTTTTACAGTAAGAATATTAAGCATATTTGGTATTGATATTTTATCTAAAAACTCTTCAAGTTCCGTGTTCTTATTATAGTTTAATGCTCTTAAAAAAGGCCTAACTATCTTTAGAGAAGATATGCCAACTATTTTATTCCCTTTTCTATTTATCAAGGCAACATAGACATAGGACGAAACTCCTACTGCAATAACGTAAACTATCCCAAGTATTGTTAGGTCTGCTAATATTATTGATGGTACTAAAGAAGCTATTGAAGCTAACGTAACTGAGATTTTTTCATTATAATCAACTAAAAGGGAATAATTCACCAGAGGGATAAAAGTACCAAAAATGAAAACGTAAGGAATAGGAAATAGTGATAAAATCAGATATACTACAGAAAATATTGAAATTAAAGTAAGCGTTGTCTTAATTCTTTTGCCTAGAATAGCTAGAAGAGAAACCGAATATACTAAGAAGGAGTAAAAGAATAAAATTCCTATTTCTAAACCTCTAAAGGCTATTATTGCACCTTCAATAACATCTAAAGATAGTAGGATTCTAGCGTTAGGCAAAGATATTAGCTTAGAATAATATTTCCTAGTAAGTTTTTCAGAATCCACGATTAATAGATTGGCGAGGGGATAATAAATTGATTGACAAAGAAAAGTTAGGAGTAAATAAACTAGTGCACAATACTTTGTCTGATTGCGATCTTTATGTAATTGAAGACAAAGAAGGTAAAACGTACTTATTATTCGTTTTTAATAATTATTTTAAAATAATGCCCGCTTATCCAGGGAAATGGGACTGCGAGGAATCGCTTTATAGACCTTTCGGCCTTTTCGGTTTTGTATTCGAGGGTGAAGATATTAATGAAAAAATAAAGAAAAAATTGGAGGAGTTAAAAAGTGTTGGACTATGATTTAATAATCTCCGACGTTGATGGTGTTATAGTTAGAGAAGGAGAACCAATTTGGGAAAATATTTTTGCTATTAGAAAATTAAAAGAAGAAGGTAAAAAAATAATTCTTGTTACGAACAATTCAGGCTTCAGCAGAGTACTTTTATCTAGGCAACTAAGCTACTTAGGATTAGAGATAACTCCTAACGATATAATAACTAGTGGCCTTTCCGCTGCAATTTATATGAAGAGAAATACAAAAGTTAAAAGTGTTTACGTAATAGGAGAAGAAGGCCTTGTTGAGGAAATGAAGAACTTTAACTTTAGAGTTCTATCGACCGAAGAAGTTGAGGAAAATAATCCTGACGCAGTGGTTTTAGGTTTAGATAGGCTAGTGACTTACGATAAGTTATCAACTGGAATGAGATGCGTAGCTAGGGGATCAATGTTCATAGTAACTAATATGGATAGATTATGGCCCTCAAAGGACGGATTGAAACTTGGAGCAGGAGCTCTTGCCTCTTCCATAATTTATGCCCTCAAAAGAGAACCTGATTTCATTGCAGGTAAACCAAATAAGTGGATAATACAAGTTGCAATGGAATTAACTGGAATAAAGGATCTATCAAAAGTTTTAGTTATTGGAGATCAGCTGGAGACTGACATAAAGATGGGTAACGATATAGGAGCAGATACTGTATTAGTTTTAACCGGAATATCAAGAAAGGAAGACGTAGAGAAAAGTAGTATAAAACCAAAAATTGTTGTAGAAAACCTGTCATTGTTAATTTAAGATTAAACGCTTTTTAATCCTTTTAAAAAATTTAGAGACATGGAAAAACTTTCTTATGACGCGATAGTCATAGGCGGCGGATTAGCCGGATTGATGGCCGCTCATGAGATTGCCGTTTCTGGATATAAAGTTGCAGTAATATCGAAAGTCTTTCCTACAAGGTCTCACTCATCATCAGCAGAAGGAGGAATAGCTGCATATATTGAGGGAAATTCTGACCCTAACGATAATCCAGATTATATGACTTATGACACTATAAAAGGAGGAGATTTTTTAGTTGACCAAGATGCAGCAGAATTACTATCTCAAAAATCTGGAGAAATAGTAAGAATAATGGAAAGCTGGGGCACTTTATTTAACAGACAACCTGATGGCAGAGTCGCCGTAAGATATTTTGGAGGTCAAACTTATCCAAGGACCAGATTCGTAGGAGATAAAACTGGAATGGCGTTACTTCATACCTTATTCCAGAGGGTTTCTGGTTTAGATATAGACTTTTACAACGAGTGGTTTGCTTTAGACCTCATTAGAGACGACAAGAGAGTTGTAGGAGTAGTAGCAATGGAAATGAAATCTATGACGCCAGTATTCTTTAAAGCTAGGGCAATAGTCATGGCCACTGGAGGTATGGGAATGCTTTACGCTCACTCTACTAATGCATATATTAACACCGGCGACGGATATGCAATGGCTTTAAGGGCAGGAGCAGCATTAAAAGATCCAGAATTCGTCCAATTCCATCCTACTGCTCTTTATCCATCAGATATACTAATTAGCGAAGCTGCTAGAGGAGAAGGAGCAATACTAATTAATAACAAAGGAGAAAGGTTCATGGCAAGATATGCACCAAGAAAGTTGGACTTAGCCCCTAGAGATATAGCTTCTAGGGCAATAATAACTGAGATCAGAGAAGGTAGAGGTTTTCCTGGCGGTTACGTAGGTTTGGATTTAAGGCATTTAGGAGAAGATTACATTAAAGAAAGATTAGCCTTAGCTTATGAGGCTGCAAAGAACTTTGCAGGAGTTGATGCAACGCAAGAACCTATTCCGGTAAGGCCTGCACAACACTATTATATGGGCGGAATAGACGTTGATATTACCGGCCAAAATCCGGATTTAATAGGATTATTTGCAGCAGGCGAAGCTGCCTGCGTTTCAGTTCACGGTGCAAATAGATTAGGTTCTAACTCTTTACTTGAAACACTGGTTTTTGGGAGAGAAACAGGTAGAGCAGTGGCTAAATTCTTATCTGAACATAAGGAGGAAGATAGTAACAGCTTAGATAAAGAGGCTGAAAAAGTTGTAGATGATGCTTACAAATTTGTAAAGAGTGAGAGTGGAGTTCACTTTGGTGAAATTCTCAATAAGCTCAGGAACGTTATGTGGGAAAAGGTAGGTATATTTAGAGACGAAGATGGAATGAAGGATGCTTTATCTCAAATTATTGAATTAAGGAAGATGACTTCATCTATGTATGTTCTGGATAAAAGCACCACCTATAATACTGAATTCTTCAATGCTTTAGAGCTTAGGAATATGCTAGATTTAGCAATAGTAATAGCAAGAACTGCACTTGAGAGGAAAGAATCTAGAGGTGCTCATTATAGGACTGATTATCCTGAAAGAGATGATAAAAACTGGTTAAAACACACCATAGCTTATCTAAAAGGAGAAACTGTAGAAATTACTTACAAACCAGTTAGGGTTACTAGATGGAAACCTGAGCCCAGGGTGTATTAAAATGAGCGAAGAAGAGAAGGAAATTGTTGTAAAAATAAAAAGATTTTCAAAGGAAAAGGGAAGTTGGTGGCAAGAATACAAACTAAAGGTAGACAGATTTACGCAAATGACTGAAGTATTAAGAAGAATAAAGACTGAACAAGATCCTACTTTAGCATATAGAGCATCCTGTCATATGGCTGTTTGCGGAAGTTGTGGAATGAAAATCAATGGCGAACCTAGGTTAGCTTGCAAAACATTAGCTTTAGATATGGTAAGGAAATATGGTAAAAACGAGATTACAATAGAACCAATGGATTTCTTCCCAGTAATAAAGGACTTGGTAGTAGATTGGACCGAATTTTACAATAGAATGTTTAAAGTTAAGCCAAGGCTCTATCCTTCAAAGGAAGTATTAGAAGGTAAAGCTGAACATAGATTAAAACCAGAAGATCAGAGAGAGCTATGGAAATTTGAACAGTGCATATGGTGCGGATTATGTGTATCAGCTTGTCCATCTGTAAAGAACGATCCAGAGTTTTTGGGCCCTGCAGCGCACGCTAAAGGTTATAGATTCCTAGCGGATCCTAGAGATACAATATTTGATGAGAGATTAAAGATATTAATTGATAGTGCTTGGAGGTGTACCTATTGTTATCAATGTTTCAACGTTTGCCCAAGAGATATTGAGCCCGTTACTACTATAAAGAAAACAAGAGCGTACACTAAGTTCTTAAGCGAAAAAACGCCTGTAGCTTTAACTGGCGAAAAACACACTGAAGCAATTGTCAAAAGTATAGAAGAATCTGGAAAAATTGAAGAAGCAAAAGTGTATATTTCAACTTACGGATTATTAACAGCGATAACAGATATGATTTATGCAATGCAGAATGGGAAGTTAAGATATGCATTAGTTACAGAAAAGAAGGTGAAAGATATGGAACAAATTAGGAAAATAATGGGTGAGTAAGATGAAGGTAGCATATTATCCTGGATGTGCAACTCACGGATTATCTAAAGACGTCGATATAGCAACGAAAAAAGTTGCCGAAGTTTTAGGTCTAGAACTTGTAGAAGTAGAGGATTGGAACTGTTGTGGCGGCGGATTCTTAGACGAGTATAACGAAAAAGCTCACGTTGCACTCAATTTAAGGAATCTTTCCACCGTAGAAAGAATGGGCATGCATAAAATGGTTACCCCTTGCAGCGTTTGTTTACAAAGTCATAGACTTGCGGCATATAAATACAATGAAAATAAGGATTTAAGAAAAGAAGTAGATAAAAAATTGAAGGAAGCAAATATAAGCTACTCAGGAAAAGCGACTGCAGAGCACATAGTTTGGGTTTTAGTAAGGGACGTAGGATTAGAAAAAATAAAGAAGGCAGTAAAGAAACCATTAACCGGATTAAGAGTTGGAGCGTATTATGGCTGTCAAATGCTAAGACCGGAGCAAATAATGGGCTTCGAACCATCCTTTAACCCTCACAGTATGGAAGATTTAATAGCTGCTACTGGAGCAACTCCAGTAAAGTTCCCAATGGCTACGGCGTGTTGCGGATTCCCATTAATGGGTAGTAATCCCAAAGTTGGACTAAAGCTAGCATATAATGTGTTAAACTCAGCAAAATCACAGAATGCAGATATATTGGTTCACCCTTGTAGCCTATGTCACTTGCAACTTGATGTTACACAATTAAAGGTTAAAAACGAATTCAACTTATCTTGGACTTTGCCAGCAATCTATATAACACAACTATTAGGACTAGCATTTGGATTTTCTGCCGAGGAATTAGGAATAAGCAAATTAGCACAGGAAGTATTAAGAAAGAAGGGGGTAATACAATGAGTGAGGAGAATAAAATAGTTGAAGCACTAAAGAAACTTGGGGCTACAGTAGGTAATTGGTACGAAGTTTCTGAGAGACCTGGAAGACCACCATTTGGGAAAGAAGTTGAGTATAAGATCGGAGATATAATGTGGGGAAAGGTTCACTTAAGGTTAGATGGTGATCTTTACGTCCATATTATATCAAAGATTCCATTTAACTGGAAGGATAGAGTAAAAGATCTAAAAATAAAAGGATCAATAGAAGATGCTGCTGGAGGTCTAATGTGGATAAAGACAACTCCAGAAGACATGTACTCGGATTTAGAGTTTATAAGAAACTACTTGGAAAAAATTAAAAACGAGAGTCCCAAAAAGTGATTTAGGCTTCAACTACTTTAAGTAAATCATTTTGATCTAATTTATATACTACTAGGTAAGTGTCAGATATTCTTCTTAAGTCAGCATTATCTCCTCTAATCATTACACTTATTAATGTAGCGTTGGCATCTTTCAAAGATCTCCTTACTGTAGTCTCAGCTATCTTATCTTCTCCGTCAGTTAAGATTATTACTTCACTGACGCCTTTAACATGGCCTTCCTTAATATCTTCACAAGCAGAAATTACTGACCTACTTATATCAGTGCCTCCCCCACCCCTTATTTTTCCTATATATTCAATCATCTTTATTACGTCCTTGCTTTTAGCATTCTTTATAACCTTTATTAGAGGATAAGGAATATTATCGAAAAACCTTAAATAGAAGTCCCTGTTTTCTCTCCTTGCCCTACTGTATAGGGCTAAAGCTACAGCCTTTGCCCACAAGATCTTTTCCCCATCCATACTACCAGATTTGTCAAGTAATAAGTAAATTGGACCTAAGCTTTCCTTAATTTGTTTTTGGTAAAGCAATAATTGACTTTCGGCTAATTTAACGTAAAATAGGTCTTCTGGCATGGCTAACTCTGATGGCACTATTCTTTCTAAGTCTGAACCTTCTTCATAGCCATATAATTCTCCTTTTGAATATCTGGTAGTCTTCTTTTTAGTCAAGCTTCCTAATTTAGGTATTCCGCTTAAGAATTCAAGGATTTTCTTTATTTCGGTGTTCCTAGCTAATCTTAATACTTCATGCACATCACCTTCAAAGTTAAGCACGCTTCCGGTTCCCGCTCCGTTACCTCCTACTATCCTTTGCATACTTCTAACTGCATTAGCATCCTCTGCTGCCTTAGAAAGGGCTTTCTCATGAACTTGCTTCAAAAGCTTCTTAGTAGCATCGGTTGTTTGACCTTGTTGTTCTTTTTGCTCTCCGCCTTCTTTTCCTTGTGAACCTTTCATTAAACCGTTGAGTATTTGTTCCGCTGCTTCTCTTTCTTCTGCAGATTGTGAAGTTCTTCTTATTCTTTCCAATTCCTCTATTAAATTCTGAATATAACTTACTGACAATGCCATGCTTACTGCTGAATTGGCTATAGAGTAATTCCTATTCTTTAATACAAGATCTGAAGACAGAGTCATATCAAGTAGTGCATATTTTATTGCATCTCCTTGAGAAATTTCCGATTTTGACTTTAAAATTGGCAAAGGTAAATAGTGTACATAATATGTATCAACTAGAAAGTCTGGATCTATATTAGAGTCTTTTCCCGATATTTTCTTTAATGTATAAAGAATTCTGTCTCCCCTATATTTAACTATGGGATCATCATAATCTATTCCTATTAGAAATCCAGTCATGTGTAAATCCCCAACTTTCTACCGACTTTTTCCAATAATTTATCAATTTCTGCACTTACTTCCTTAGAAAACTCTTCTACTTTTTCGTCACCACTTTCCTTACCTAAAGCTATTACTCTATCTCTAGTTGCCTTTAATGACCTTATTAAGTCTATTAATCTAGGGTCTGACTCGCTCGCAGCATCAACATATTTTCCTGCTTCTTTTATATTATTGTAAATTTCGTTCAATTCCCTCATGTACTTTATTGGAGTCTTTAGTTCTTCAGAGAGTAGAGCAGACACTTTCTCAAAGTCATCTATTTCTTTTGGTGCTATATACTTTAAGACTATTAAGTCCTCTTCTGTGGCCTTTAGTCTACCGTTTAGTAAGGCATGAGCTGAAATAATTTTTAGGACTTTTCCTTTTCTTCTGTCGCTTAAATGAATTCCTTTTTCCTCCAGCATTGCGTAAAGTTTGAGTAATTTACTCTTTACTGGACTTAAGTCGACTTCTGTTAGATAGGAATATATCTTATCAAGATCTTCTATGGTCATTAATGGTGATTCGACCTTCCATTTTGTTGTAAACTCCAATTCCCAAGCTGACTCTATTAGGTTCTTCCACATTTCTTCTCCTACTGGTTTAGCATAATGCCTTAATAGCAACCTATCATAAAGGGCCTCTAATTCTGGCTCATCTGGAACCCTATTGCTTGCACTTATTAAAGTCCTCAAAGGGACTTTAATTACGTTATAACCGTCATAAATTACTCTTTCGTTTAGTAATGATAATAATGCATTTAATATTGCGCTATTTGCATTAAATATTTCGTCTAGAAAAGCAATTTCGCTTTCTGGTAATCTATCTTTAGTTATTCTTTTGTACACTCCTTGTTTTAATGCATTTATATCTAAAGCCCCAAATAATTCTGCTGGTTCTGTATATTTTGTTAACAAATACATGAAGAACTTTGCATTTAATAATTCTGCAGCTCTTCTGGCTAGTGCAGATTTTGCCGTTCCGGGCTCTCCAATCAGCACGACGTGCTCTTTGGAGAGTAACGCTAGAGTGATAACTTTAGCTTCTTCTTCTCTGCCCACAAAGGGGCTCCATAAGGCTTCCAAAAATTTCTTGGGAAGTTCAAGCACTTTATTATCCACTTGCATTCCCATATACATGAATTGTATTTCATAGCTTATAAAGAAAGGTTAAGAAAATAGCCTCAAATTATTATTACATTAAGAGACTCATTTAGCTATTATATTTAAAATAAACTGTCAATAATGGGGACAGAAGAATTTAAAAGTAAAATTTTCTCATTTAGATCAAATTTTTTGAAAAGAACATTAGTATTCAACTAAAATAAGGTCTACACAAGATTTAAATATTCCTATAATAAGGATATATTAACAAATCTCGTGAGTCGGGACACATGGAAGAAAAAATAGGTAATCTAAAAGGTGGAATGGAAAACGTAAACGTAACCGGAAGAGTTCTCCAAGTTGGAGAACAAAAAGTCGTGCAAACAAGAAATGGTCAACGTACAATTAGAGAAGTAATGATTGGAGACGAAACAGGAAGAATAAAACTAACTCTTTGGGGAAATCAAGGAGATAACATAAAAGAAGGACAAGTAATAAAAGTTGAAAACGGTTGGACAACTGTTTTTAAAGGTCAAGTTCAGTTAAATGCGGGAAGTAGATCAAAGATTTCTGAGAGTCAAGAAGAAGTACCAGAGGCAGATCAAATCCCAGAGAATACACCTACTGATAATTCTCCACCGAGAAGAAACTTTAGAGGAGGCAGAAGGAATTTTAGAGGAAGAAGACCACCACAAAGAGGCGGAGAGGAAGAAGAATGAATTTCGACGAAATTAAGGACAAAAAACCTCAAAAAGTAGGAGAATTCATAGATAAGGCAGAAGATGGAGATAACTACATAATAAAAGTTTCTGACGACAAAATATTCGAAGTTGCTCCGATAGCTTATTATATATGGGCTATGTGTGACGGAAGTAAGACCGTAACTCAAATAATAGATGAAATTAGTAAAGAAGCAAACATAGAGTTCGACCAATTAAAAGATCCCGTAACTGCCGTATTAGAACAGTTACAACAAGCTTCTCTCATAACGTTATAAGTTATTTTTGCATTATATTTTTTATGAGAGCCATTTTACCTGAAGATTCTCTTTTATCTGCACAAGAAGCAATTTCCTTATTCGTATCTAAAGTTCCTCCAGAAAGGAGGATAAAAGAGATTGAAATAACAGATGCCCTTAATAAAATATCTGCTGAGGATGTTTATTCTCCTATAGACTTACCTCCGTTTTCTAGATCAACTGTTGATGGGTTTGCTGTAAAATCTTCTTTCACTCCAGGAAAATTCAAGATAATAGGAAAAATAAATATTGGAGAATATAAAAAAATTGAAATTTCCGATAATGAAGCAGTTGAAGTTGATACTGGAGCTATGATCCCAAAAGGTGCAGATGCGGTTATAAAAATTGAGGAAACTAAAATTGAAGGAGAATACGTTGAGATCCCTAAAAAGCTAAACTTTGGAACAAATATAGCATGGATAGGTAGCGATATGCCAAGAGGTACGCAGATACTTTATAAAGGAGAAAAAATTACTCCTGAAAAAATTGCGTTCCTAGCTTCTGCTGGAATAGGCAAAGTAAAAGTTTATGAACCACCTTCAGTTTACGTAATCTCAACTGGAGATGAACTAATAGAGCCTGGTAAAGAGTTACAGCCTGGAAAAATATACGAAAGCAATCTTCATTTCCTTATTTCAAGGCTTAAAAATGATGGATACAATGTAGTAGGTCATAAAGTCGTAGGAGATGATAAAGATAAAATTGAAGAAGCCCTTGAAGAGGCTAGTGAGATTGCAGATGTGATAATCATAACTGGTGGTACAAGCGCAGGAGAAAAAGACCTTGTTCACCAAATAATTAAAGAGAAAGGAGAAATAATAGTTCATGGACTAAAGTTTAAGCCAGGTAAACCTACATTATTAGGGAAATTTAACGGAAAGCCGGTCTTTGGACTCCCTGGTAATATTGTATCTACGATCATGATTTACGATAGAGTAATTAGAAACTACTTATCGCTAATGAAGGGAGAAGAAAATACGACGGAAGAAACTGAATATGCACAATTATTACTTCCAGTTAAGGCTGATAAAAAGAGATTCACATATATTCCAGTATACTTAGTACAAGGATTTGCAATACCTATTCCTTTTGATAGCTATATGATAGGTAGCTTTTCTTTGGCCGACGGTTTTATTGGGCTTGAGCCAGGCACAGAGTTAAAAGAAGGGGATAAAGTTGAAGTTATAATAAAGAGAAAGGACATGAGAATTACATTAATAGGAGAAGAAGATAAAAGATTTGATAACTTGAACGTAAGAAAAATTTATTTAGGCTCACAAGTTTCTTGTAAGGCTTTAGAGAAGGGCATAGGAGATATAGTAGTTGTTAGTTCATTAATCTGTACTCCGAATAATTATGACTATTTAATAGAAAGAAGAATTCTAGAACAAGGAGAGGGAGATGAAGTTGGATATTTTGATTGGCTAGGATTAAGCAAATTTAATAGAAATCCATCAGTAAAATTGAAGTCTCCTTCGACTGTGTTGAACTTTCTAGGTAAGGCGAAAGTGTTTGCACCAGAAGGATATCTTAAAGAAGGAAAGGAATTAGGCAAGGAAAAGTTATTCGTAATCGTAAGAAATAAGGAGGCTTTCAAATTCCTAAATGGAATTTTTTAAGAATACACAAATCTGAAAAACCTTAAATGTAATGTACATATTTTTAGCTATGTCAGCAAAAGCAGAGGCTTACTCAAGTTCCGCTAATTTGGGCCCTGGATTTGATATTTTATCCATGGCTCATAACGCTTTCAAGGACATAGTAATTGCGAGAACTATCGAGGAGAAGGGAAAAATAATAATCAAGAGTAATAATCCCAAGATTCCTTTAGATCCAGAGAAAAATTCTGCGGGATTAGCTACAAAAATTCTTCTTCAAGAAAAGGGAATAGACGAAGGAATAGAAATCGAGATAAATAAGGGAATTCCTTTTGGCTTAGGTTTAGGCAGTAGTGGTGCCTCTTCTGTTGCTGCCATAGCAGCAGTTAACGAGCTTTTTGAGCTTAAGTTGACCCAAGAAGAGATGGTAAAATATTCGATGTTCGGAGAACAGGCTTCTTCTGGCTCTCCTCACCCTGATAATGTAGCAGCTAGTGTATATGGCGGAATAATTGCTGTAACCTCGGTTTCTCCTGTAAAAGTAGAAAAAATCCCTGTTAATCTAGATTTTAAGATCCTATTAATTTCCCCCCAAGGTGAGAAGGAAGGCAAAACAAAAAAAGCTAGAGAAATGTTGCCTAGTAAGGTAGACCTTTCGCTTTATGTTAAAAATTCCAGATATCTATCGTCGCTAATTTTAGGCTTTATTAAAGGAGATAAAGAATTGATAAAACAAGGGTTAAACGATGAAATAGTTGAGGTTGCGAGGGAGCCTCTCTATCCTCACTATAAGAAAATTAAAGAAATTGCGTTGAAGAATGACGCCATAGGTAGTTGTGTTAGCGGTGCAGGACCAACAGTCTTGGTGCTCTATGACGATAACACTAACCTTGATAAAATAAAGGTTGAGAGCCTTGAAGTTTGTAAAGCCTTTGGGCTTGCATGCAATTTTATTTTGGCTCAAATAGCTGGAGGTGTAAAAAGTGAAAGACTCAACTAAGGCTGTAAAAGAAGATATTGAAGATTCAACTAAAGCAATTACTACACCAATTTACCAAACAGTAGCTTTTATGTTCCCAGAAGGAGAGAAATTTAGGTATTCAAGAGAAGCAAATCCTACAACTCTAGAGCTAGGTAAGAAGATAGCTGAACTTGAAGGAGCAGAAATGGGTATTGCGTTCTCTTCTGGAATGGGAGCAATTACTACAACTCTTTTTACCTTGCTTACTCCGGGGAAGTCGTTACTAGTAACCATGGACATGTTTGGTAGAAGCTTGCGTTTTTGTAAAGATTTCTTGGCAAACTGGGGAGTTAAAGTAACTATTAGTAAACCTGGAAATGAAAACTTACTAGAGGCCGCAAAAAGATCTCATTTTGACGTAATATTTGTAGAGAGTATAACTAATCCTTTACTTCGAGTTATCAACTTACCAGAATTGTCAAAAATTGCTAAAGAAAATAATAGTATCCTAGTTGTAGATTCGACTTTTGCTACTCCAATAAATCAAAAGCCAATAGAATTCGGAGCGGATATAGTTATACATAGTGCATCCAAGTTTATTGCAGGACATAATGACGTTATAGCGGGCCTTGCAGCAGGTAAAGAAGTACTTATGAAGAACATTGACTTAATGAGGAGAACCCTGGGAACTTCTTTAGAACCTTTTCCAGCTTATCTAGTAATAAGGGGAATGAAAACTCTAAAGGTTAGAATGGACGTTATAAATAGGAATGCTGAACAGATAGCTGAATTTCTAGAAGATCATCCGAAAGTTACTAAAGTATATTATCCAGGGTTAAAGTCTCATCCAGATTACGAAATAGCTAGAAAAGTCCTTAAAGGCTTTGGCGGAGTAGTTAGCTTTGAAGTCAGAGGGGGTAAGGACGAGGCCCTTAAGGTAATGAGATCAACTAAGGTAATAATTCCTGCACAGAGCTTGGGTGGCGTTAACTCCTTAATTTCTCATCCACCCACAATGAGTCATAGAACCTTGAGTTTAGAGGAGAGGAAGATAATAGGAATTAACGATTCTTTACTAAGATTGTCTGTGGGAATAGAAGATGTTGAAGACCTAATAGAAGATTTAGATCAAGCTTTAAGTAAAATTTAAATGAGTGCTTTTATTTCTCTTTTTAATTCGTCTTCTAACATAGCCTTTATTTCCATTCTATGAACTCTCGTTAGATGTAAAAATAAACCTCTTTTAGTAAAAGGACCTTTGTTACATAATTTACAGTAAAGTAAATGATTTTGTTCATAGGATAGCCAAAATGATACTTTATCAATTACTCTCTCAGCCATATCTTTTGATGAATAACCTACTGCTCTTACAATTTCATCTTCTTTTACACTTATCAAAGATGCTTTTTTTACTGTTAACTCTATTAGCTTTTCAGCAGTTATTGAGATTCCGCTATCCATTTTGTCCTCACTGAGGATATTCCTATTGCAACTACGAGTATTGCTAATAATCTTCTTAGCTTTAAATAAAAGTCTGGCGTATCTAAAACTGAAGCAAAATCGTTAATTTCTACGCCAAGTGCTCTCAAAAGCCTTTCGACTCTAACTTCTATATCAGCATAATTATAAATTATTTCCCCATTATCTAATGCTCTTTTTAACCCTATCACATCATCAAGAGTTGTAGCCAATTCTTCTTCTGTTATTTCGTCAAACACTTGCGTTAGTTTCTTTTTTATCCTACAACCTAACATTTCAGCCAAGCCTGGATAATAATCTATGGGCGCCATTTCCATTATCCAAGCATCTGCGTATTTTCTTACAGTGTCATTTACTTCTGGTAATTCTCCTTCTATTTCTTCAACTATTGATGCAGCAGCAACTATATGAGCCAAAGCATGACCTACTTTAATTTCCTCTGTTGAGCTAACATTATTACTATAATTCGATTCAATGCTCAACTCAACCACTCAATCGTAAAATTATGACCTTTAAGTTTAAAGTAAGGACTCAAATAATACATGCTAAGTCTAGAGCTTATTATTTTAGCTTAGCATATAGTTGTAAAAAGTATAAAGTGCCAAAAAGTATTTTAAGTAATATGAAGGCTTTCGTTTTTGGAATAGGCGGTGGCGGAGATATTTTATCGGCTCTTTTGCCTTACGTGTATTACAAAAAGTTAGGTTATGAAGTCAAATTAGGGGCAGTAGTTTGGGAGAGATACGTAGAAGATCCATTACCTGGGCCAATCTGTAAGGAAGATCTGGTTAATTTTGAAGAAATAAATGATTATGTTTACAAAGTACGCTCTAACTCTTATGCAATAAGGGGAGATCTAAAAGTAGTACCCCAATTGATGAGAGTCTTAAAAGTAGTCAATGATTATGGCTTTGCAATATGTAATAAAGGTGGAGACATAGGAATGTCAGAGGCCTTAAACGACCTTATAGATAAAGAGAAATTTGACCTAGTTATAGGAGTTGATGCAGGAGGAGACGTTTTAGCTAATGGAGACGAAAAAGGATTGGGAAGCCCATTAATAGACTCAATTTCTTTAGCGTCATTAGTTTCATTGAAAGTAAAGTCCATTCTGGGAATTATTGGTGCTGGTAGCGATGGTGAGCTTGATTACGAATACATATTAAGAAGAATTTCTGAAGTTGCAAAAATTGGTGGACTACTGGATTCTAAAGGAATAGACAATGATGTTGCAAATTTAATGGGCGAGGCGTTAAAGATAGTAAACACTGAAGCTTCTAGAATACCTTTTGAAGCATTTCATGGCTTATACGGTGAAGTTAAAATAAGGAATGGAACTAGAAAAGTTTACGTTACTCCAGTGTCATCCGTTATGTTTTTCTTAGATCCTAAAAAATTAGCCCAAATATCTGGGATTTATAAAATTGTTTCAGGATCAAGAAGTTTAGATGAGGCTAACGAAAAGTTTCATAGGTATGGAATATATACAGAGTATGACTTTGAAAAAGATTTATTTGAGAAATTTGGATTCAACTCCAGAAACGCTACGTATGATGAATTGCAAAGAATAAGGGAAGAGGGTATTTCAAGAGTAAAATCTGGAAATGTTTTTAATTCTTAACGTTATAAAATGCATGTGAATAGTTTAGAAGATTTAATAAACGAGTACGGATTTACGGATGAAGAAATTAATTTTGCCCTTGAAAGAGCTAAGGGCATTATATTTGGTTTCGCAATGGAATATAGAGCAAGGAAAGTTTTGGAAAATTATAATTTTACAAATATTAAATCTGTAAATCTTCCTACACATGATATTGAAGCAGAAAAAGATGGAGAAAAATATTATATTGAAGTAAAAGCTAGCAAGAAGTCTCCAACTAAGGAATATAGTGCATATAAAATTGCAATGATTGCCCAATTACATGGAATTCATTTAACCTTAGTTATGTTGCCTTCTCCCAGACTTTACCTTACAGAAGAAATTTTAAGTGAGCCTAAGAAAGTGCTCTTTGAATTCTTTAAAATGTTATTTAATAACGAAAATGATAAGTTAAAAGAATTCTTAGCAAATGATAAGAACAGGAAAATTGTAGAGTCGTATAATAAAGTGATAACTCATTACTTCCCTGAAATAAAAGATTTAACATCACTTGAGATTATAAGGCCTATTCTTTGAAAGGTAAACTAATTCAGCCTCTGCCTTATCTAAGTACTTGTAAACCGTAGAATGTTCCTTACCTTCTATTAGCAATTCTATAGCTTTTCTTGCGATTTGTACTTGATCATAAATACCAATAATAGCTACAAAATGATCTGTTATCGATATTGAAACTCCAGTATACTCTTGGATTATTTTCTTTGCCTTACCGTTCTCACCTATGATTCTCCCTTTTATTCTCCTCAAAGTTTCTGGATTGCTTCCAACTGATTGTTTTAAATCTATGACGTCAAGCATGTAATCGTCAGAAAGTAATTTTAACGATTCATCTACAGAAAATCCTAAGCCTATCGCCCTTATAACGGATATTACTTTCATTGCCTCATAAGGGTTTTGCGAGGAGTCTACGTTAAAGGTCTTAGTATTTTCATCGTACGTAATTTCTGCTCCACTTAACTCTTTCAATTTTGATATAAGGGACTTTACTATATTTATTTTCTCATCTGGTACGCTAATGAACATTGCTATTCATTTAGTTATATTTAATCTCTTTAAAATATCTTCAGTTGGGTAAACTTCAATACCCTTAGAGGAGAAAAATCTGTTCACGTTTTCAATATCCCTAATTAGTAAATCAATAGCGTTTTCACTCTCTATGGAAATTGCTTGACTTACATCAATTATGTAAACTTTGTCCCATACCATTATGTTATATTCGCTTAAATCTCCATGAACTAGCTTTGCTTTATTAGCCATTATTTCTAACTGAGAAATTACCTCGTCATATAGGTCTTTAGTTATCTCGTCTTCTGAAAGCTCTTTTAAAAGAGGAGCTCTCTTACCGTTCTCTCCAATAAAATCCATAACTAGAATATTTTCTTCAACTAGAATTGGTTTAGGTACATTTACTCCTGATTCATACATTATGCTTAAGTTCTTGAACTCCTTTCTAGCCCAAGTAATTATAAGCTGCCTTGTGTTTGTAACTTTTATATCTTCGAACCTTTTATCACCAAATGTGTATTTCTGAATTGCTCTTTTTGACGCTGAAGTTGAGATATAATAAATCTTTACTGCATAATATTTTCCATCAACAGTTTTTGCTGGGTATACTTTAGCCTCTTTTCCAGAGGAAATCGCTCCTAAATAATAATCAATATTAAGCTTACTTGCTATTTCCTCCAATAACACGTAAGTTCTGGGACTTAAAGTAGAATCAACTACTTTAAAAAGATCTTCATCTTTTCTTCTTTTTTCAACTTTTTTCTTTTCAAACAATTTTATCCTCTTAGCTGATCTAATACTTCTTTATCAATTACCCCTTCATCGATTAGCTTCTTTATCTCATCGTGCATATACTTATGAATAATATCTGCTTTATCCGGTTGAAAATCCCAAGGTGCAACTAATACAACATCTCCTTCCTTTATCCAAGTTTTCTTTCTCATTCTACCTGGTATTCTTGCAGTTCTTTGCTTACCATCTACACAAAGGACAACTATATGTTCAGCTCCGAGCATTTTCTTAACTACACAAATGACTTCTCCTTCTGCCGGTTCCATTACTTCTCTAACTGGTGCTTCTGGATCTTTTTTTGGCAACTATTTGACCACCTCTATACTATTTTCTATTAATCTTAAAAAATTATAGAGGTCTTAAAAGTTCAATAGCCATTGCAGTAGAACCTCCAGTACCATGACAAATGCTTGCAATTCCTCTTTCTCCTTTCATTTTAGACAAAACGTTAATTAAAGTAGTTACAATTCTTGCCCCACTAGCGCCAATAGGATGACCTAAGGCTATTGCTCCACCAAAAACATTAAGTCTATCATAGGGAATTCCTAGATATCTATTTGCTAAAACACTGTTAACTGCAAAAGCTTCATTATTCTCAAAATAATCAAATTTAGATATATCCATGTTTAATTTCTGCAAGAGCTTTTTAACTGCAAATATAGGAGCCTCTGTAAATCTCCAACTCTCAATTCCAGCCCAAGAAAAGCCTAAAACTCTTGCTAATGGATCAACGCCAAATTCTTTTACTGCCTTTTCGCTCATTAAAACAAGTGCAGAAGCACCGTCAGATAATTGAGAAGAATTGCCTGCTGTATGAAAACCGTCTTTACTAAAGGCTGGCTTTAGTTTCGACAATTTTTCTATTGAAGTATCAGCTCTTATGCCTTCATCTTTTGTTATCAACGTTCCATTAACTTCTAGTGGGACTATTTCACTGGCAAACAAGCCTTTCTCTGTAGCTTCAGCTGCTCTCTTATGACTTTGATAAGCTACTTCATCTAACTCTTGCCTAGTAAAATTATGAGCTTTAGCTACCATATCAGCTTCTTCTCCCATTAGCTTCATATTAAATGGATCAGTTAAGCCATCCATTAACATTGTATCTACGAATTCCAACTGCTTGCCCATCAACATTTTTACACCCCATCTAACGTGAGATCTTACTGCTAACGCAGCTTGGCTCATGCTTTCCATTCCTCCTGCTACTACAATATCAGCATCTCCAGTCTTTATCAATTCGACTGCATTAGTTATGCTCATCATTCCAGAAGAACAAACCATATCAACAGAATATCCGTCAATCTCATATGGAATTCCGGCCTTAACTGCAGCTTGTCTTGCCAAGTCTTGACCAAAGGCAGCTCTTAATATATTACCCATAATTACTATATCAACTCTTTTAGGATCAACATTTGCTCTCTTTAATGCCTCTTTTATCGCTATAGCACCTAAATCTACTGGACTAATATCCTTAAATACTCCTCCAAATTTTCCTATTGGAGTCCTAACAGCTGAGGCAATATAAACTTCTGTCATAACATTATATCAGTATTAAAACAATTTAAATTTTTTAAACAACGGTACCTCTTAGGTCAAAGAACGAGTAATCAATTATCTCTACATCATACCATTTGCCTATTTCTACTCCATTTAAAATTACTGGTATATAATTGAGAGTTCTGCCAATTATTGACCCTTTCTTACCTTCTTCAGTAGTAATTACTTTTGTTCTCTTATTTAAATACTCTTTATGAATTGAGAGAGAGATATCCTCATATAACTTGTATGCAATTCTCATTCTCTCTTTCTTAACAGAGTCCGGAACTTGCTTCATTAATGCACTTCTTGTATTAGGCCTTATGGAATACATTGCTAGATGAACCCTTTCAAATTTTATTTCTTTCATAAGTTCTAAAGTGTTTTCAAATGCGTTCTCATCTTCTCCTGGATGGCCTACAATTATATCTGTAGTAATGTTAATATTGGGTATTTTACTTCTAGCTTCCTTGACAAGTTCCTTATATTCATCCACTGTATATTTTCTATTCATTAACTTAAGCACATTATCGTCTCCACTTTGAACTGGTAAATGTAAGAATTTAAACAGCTTAGGATTTCTCATAGCTTCAAGAATTCCATCGATATCCCTTGCAAATTGCTCTGGAGTCATCATGCCTATTCTTATCATGAAATCACCTTCAATGCTCAGAACCTCATTAAGTAAGTCTGAAAGCTTAATTTTACCTCCAAGATCTAATCCGTAAGCTGCAGCATCTTGCCCTGTTAATTCTACTTCAACTGCACCATTTTTTACAGCTTCTTTAACTGCTTCAACTATACTTCTCATAGAATAACTTCTTAACGTTCTCCTAGCTAGTTTAGTAATGCAAAAACTACAATCTCCTGCACAACCGTCTGCTATTGGTATTATTGCTATTTTACCTTCAAAAACTCTTGGAGTTATCTCACTTCTCTCAGCGTTTATTGAAAATACTTTCTCTCCTTCAACTGCATCAATTATTTTTGTGAGAGCTTGAGGACCTATTATTGAAGCTTCTGGAGCTAACGTTTTTACTACTCCAGGCTCTGCGCCAGAAAAACAACCTGCTACTACGAGCTTTTTACCGAATTTCCTTAGTTCTTTTATTCTAGATTTCATTCTTTCCCCTGTTTCAAGCCTAACGTCACACGTGTTTAGAACTATTACGTCGGCCTCGTTAGGATTATTAACTATTTCGTGGTTCCTCTGTTTTAGCAAAGTCATCATTATGTAAGTATCCCCTTTATTTAACGCACAACCGTAAGTTTCGAAGTATACCTTCATCTCAACACATATATAAACCTCTATTGCTTTTATAGTCTTTGTGGGAAAATGGAAGATTATGAATATCTCTTAGATAGAGTTTACTCTAAGTTACCTAAGAAATCTCAAGTAAGTGAGACACAGACATTACCTTCTCTTATAATTTTTAACGTTGGAAATGCTACAATTATAAAGAATTTTAGCGAATATTGCGATAGAATACGTAGAGAAGATAAACTTTGCATGAGGTATTTACTCAAAGAGTTGGCCGCAGCAGGTTCAATAAACGAATCTGGTCAATTGTATATTCAAGGAAAATTCTCCTCCTCAGTAATAAATACGTTAATGGAAAGGTTCTTAAAGACGTATGTTCAATGTAGCACTTGTAAGAGCTTGGATACTGTTCTAGTTAAAGAGGGTAAAATATGGTACATACAATGCTTAGCTTGCGGTGCAAAGAATCCAGTGAAACCACTGTGAGACCATGAAAGTAATCCTAAACGTAATTAGACAAAACGAGCATGTATTTGTTAATGTATGCGAAAAAGAATTACTTGGAAAAGAATTTAAGGATGATAAAGTAATACTTAATGTGAACAAGGAATTCTATGGGGGAGATGAAGTAGATATGGAATACGCTTTTTCATTATTTAATGAAGCAACTGTTGTTAGCATAGTAGGAAATTATCTAGTAGAAGAGGCAATAAGAAGGGGATATGTGCATAAGAACGCTATACTTGAAGTTGCAGGAGTAAAGTTCGCGCAAGTTTATAATTTGTGACCCAAAATGCCTAAAAAATTCTGCATAGTTTGTGGTAGGGAAGACGTTGAGCTTATAGATAGAATGTGCCCTTCCTGTTATATTAAAACTAAGAGATTAGTAGAATTTCCACCAGTAATCTTAGGTAAAATATGTAAAATATGTAATGCTGAATGGATAGACGGTAAATGGGTAAGATTGGCAGAAACTGAATACGACGCGGTAAGAGATGTGGTATTAAGATACTTAGCTAAGGAAATGATAATCGATAGAAATGTTAAGGATTATAGAATAGATATGATTAAAAAATGGAAAGAGAGAGGTGGAAGAAGCTTTGCCGAGATTGTAGTTGAAGGAAAAGTTGGCAATCAAGCATTTAAATTGAAGAAAAAAGTAGAGTTAAGGTTAACATATTCCATTTGTGATGATTGTTTAAAAAGAAAATCTGGATATTATGAAGCAATTATCCAGCTCAGAGGAAGAAAAGAATTCTCCGAGGAGAAAAGAGCGTTATTTGAATCATTTTTTACAAACGAAACTGTGCATTCTATATCAGACGTTAAAATAAGTAGAGATGGGATTGATTATTATTTCATAAATAAGACTGCAGCAAAGAGACTAATTTCTACCATAACATCCATAGTTAACGCAGAAATTACAGAAAGCTATGAAAATGAAACAATTAAAAATGGTAAAAGGGAGGCAAAACTTGTCATTTCGGTAAGAATTTAAAGCTAGGTATAGACGAAGCAGGAAGAGGTTGCATAATAGGTCCCATGGTTATAGCAGGAGTTATAATAGACGAGAAAATTGAAGGAATGCTGAAAGAAGTTGGAGTTAAGGATAGTAAAATGTTAAGCAGGGAAAAGAGAGAGAAACTATTTGAGATAATATCAGAGTTTGCAGAAGCTTACATCGTAAATAAAGCGTACCCTAATGAAATAGACTCTAGTAACCTTAATGAGCTTACTTACAGTAAAGTAATTCAAATAATCTATGCTTCATTACCATTACATCCTAAAATAGTAACCATAGATAAAGTAGGTAATGAAGATATCGTAATAATGAAGATTAGAGAACTTGGTCTAAAGGATAACGTAGTATTTAATGCTGATGTAAAATATATAGAAGCTAGCGCAGCAAGTATAGTAGCTAAAGTAACCAGAGATAGGATAATAGACTCATTAAAAAAGATTTATGGCGATTTCGGTAGTGGATATCCTTCTGATCCTAAAACTAGGAAATGGATTATTGAGATTTACGAAAAAGATAAAAATAATCCTCCTCCCATAATAAGAAGAACGTGGAAAACTTTACTTAAGATAGCTCCAAATTATTATATTAGCAAGGGGTGACTTTATGGTTACTAATCTTCCTGCTGAAGCTAAGGCTAAATGGCTAAAAGTTATGGATGCTAAGACGCCAGAAGAGAAGATTAAGGCTATACAAGACTTTCTAAGCTCTGTTCCTAAGCACAAAGGTACAGAAAACTTAGTGTATTGGGCTCGAAGAAGATTAGCGGAACTTAGAGAAGAATCTGAAAGACAGAGAAAGAAAAAGTCTGGTAGTTTTTCCTTTTTTGTAGAAAAAGAAGGAGCCGGACAAATTATCGTTCTAGGGAGAGAAGAATTAAAGAATCCATTAGTTAGGAAAATAACAAATGTAAAACAAGATCCAAAGGATTTTCCTATCCCAGCCATGACGTATTATGAAGACGTGGGTATTCAGCTAGTTAATCCCCCTCCCGTAATCTTAGATTCAAAGCTTATTGTGAGTAAAATAATTGGATTAATAAGAAATACTGACGGTCTCTTGTTTGTAGTAGAAGACAAAAACGAATTCTTAAAATTTAAAGAATTCTTGGAAAGTAATAATATACTTCTAGGAAAACCTAAAGGAAAAGTAATAATTGAGAAATTAAGAAGCGGAAAAGAAGGTATAAGAATAATACTTCTAGGAAAACTTGTAAACACCGATGAGAACGAAATAAGGAAATATTTGCAAGACTTTGGTTTAAAGTCCGCAATAGTTAAAATAATAGGGGAGGTCAGTCTAGATGATGTGGAAAAATCAATATTTGAGACCGTAAGCTATAAACCTGCAGTAGTAGTCTCGTTAAACCCATTCGATTATCCTGGAATACCAGTAATAACTAAAATTGATAATCTTCCTAAGTATCTATTTGATAGCCTCGATATAATTAGAGTTTACACTAAGGAACCAGGAGAGGAACCTAGTAAAGATCCACTTATTCTTAAGAGAGGTTCAACAGTATTAGATGTTGCTAAAAAACTTCACTCATCCCTATATGAGAATTTTAAGTACGCAAGAATTTGGGGTAAATCTGCTAAGTTTCCAGGACAAAAGGTAGGGGAAGATCACGTTTTAGAAGATAAAGATATAGTAGAAATTCACACAAAATAGGAAATGTAAAGATTTAAATTCTGACATTTCAATTTATTAATATGGCAGTTAAGCTTAAAAAGAAGAATAAGGACGCAATTACATTGCCTAAACAATATCAACTACCTATTTATGCATCATTAGTAAAACTGGGGATAGTAAAATCTATGGCAAAATCTTATGAACAAAAATTACTAATGGCTGGAAGTAGTGAAGATCCGCAACTATTTACAGCAAAAATTTTCTTTTATTTACTTCTATCTTCAGTGCTTTCTGTAGTTTTGATTGGATTTGGATTATTTGTAATTATAAAATTTTATTTAGTATTCAGATTAGCTAAATACTTAGCATTATCTTTTATGATGATAATTTTTGGTCTTATAATCCCTCCAGTTACTTATCTGGCTAATATAGCAACATTATCTCAAAAGATAGAATCAAGAAGAATAGGAGTTGATGCAGAGCTTTCTGCTTTTACATCCGTTTTCACAATATTTTTAAGATCTGGTTTAACTCCTAGGCTAATGTTCGATAGGCTTTCTTCTTCATCAGCGTTTCATTATATAAATAGTATAACTCTATATGTAAGCAAGAGAATTAGATATTTAGGAGAAAGCGTAGAAGATGCAATGTTGCACGCGTCACAAATCTCTCCTTCTAAGCTTTTAAAGGATTTCTTCTTGGCATATGTAACTGCCGTAAGAACTGGAGCTCCAGTTATCAATACAATTGAGGCAAAATCAAAAGACATTTTAGACCAACTACAATTAAGAGCCTCGCTAGCAGCGGATAGATTATCTGGTATTGCGGAATCATATGTAATTTGGTTATCTTCAGGATATATAATGTTCTTCCTAATGATGGTTCTAGAAGCTATATTTCCAGTAGGAGGAACTTCGATGATACCACTACTAGGTGTGCTAGCAGTTACTGTACTACCTTTAGTTAATATTGTATTTATCTACGGTGTAGAACAAACTCAGTTAAGATTTCCAGAAAAGAAGCTGAATTATAATCTATTCTTTATATTTCTAGCAATAGGAATGATAGTGATGTTTGTATTGTTAGTTTTAGAAAAACAAATATTTTATTTCCTTACACTGTCTGGCGGAACAGATAATATTGCTCCAACAGTAATCGCAATGACCATAGGTTTATTAATAGCTTCAGTTCCTCCTGCAATAATTCTAACTAAGGAACTAAAAGAAGGTACTGGCTATGATCCTTATGTTGTAGGTTTCATGAGAGCCATAGCAGAAGGATTAAGAGCTGGTTTACCTCCGGAGACTATTATTAAGAATATCAAAGATTCAAAAGAAATGGGAAAATTTGGAAAAATTTTAAACGAAATTTACGCTTATATTACTTTAGGCTATCCATTAAAAGATGCATTTAGAAAAGGGGCAGAAAGAATAATGGATTTCACCTCTAAGATATCTTTAGTTTCACTGGCAGATATGATGGAGATTGGTAGCATGACTCCAGAAACTGTAGAAAGTATAGCAAGACAAATAGAGTCACAAATAAAAATTAAAAGAGATTATGAAAGTAAAGTGAAAATTTTACTAGTAACTCCATATATGGGAGTCATACTTTCTCTTATAGCTTCAGTACTTTTAGGATCAGCAATTCTTAGTCTCTTATTAGGGCAAAAAATCAGTTATGCAGTAGGACCTCTTATTGAAGCGTCAGTCTTACTACCAAGAGCAATATACATAACAGCTATTTCTAGCATATTTAATTCTTTTATGGCGGGCTTATTGGTAGGAAAACTTGGATCTGGAAAAATAGCCACTGGTCTAATTCATTCTGCAATACTAGTCATAATTACTGCAGTAATGCTGTTAGTTTTATTACATGTACACTTTGCTTTCTATAAACCTTCAACCCCCACTATATAAAAATTTAAATATGGAAAATACAATATGTTTTTTTAATGAAGTTTAGTTTTCCCAAATTAACTTTTAAGAACAATCAGAATAAAATTACGGTTACAAAGAAAATAGACTTGCCTGCTCCTTTGATGCCCATTTCTGCTCAACCGGAGGAGTTAACGGAAATTATATCAGATTATGAAATTAATCTACTTAATATTATTCCTAATGACATAAAAAAGACAATAAATGATGCAAATATTGAACTTAGTATTGCTAATCCACATGTTTTTATAACATATGACCAAGAAAAAGGAATATATAAGTACGTGCTTTTAGAACCTCCAATGGATTACCCGGCATTTGATATTTATACATTTTTAATTTCAGAAATAGAAAGAAGGCTAGTAGAAGAATCTTCTACAATTGATTTGGGAGGAATATTATTAGCTTCCGCAGCAAAAAGACCAGATCTAAAAATAATTCAAGGTGAGAGAGCCGGTTTAAAATTACTTAGTACTAGAGCTAAGGTTGCATTATATTACTTGCTTAGAAATATGTTCGGTTATAATGTTTTAACTCCACTCCTTGGAGATTTTAGAATAGAAGACATATCTTGTAGCGGATTAGATTTACCTGTTTTCGTTTATCATAGAGAATTTGAATATATTCCAACTAATATAACTTTCCAGGAAAAAATGAAAGTTCTGGATATGGAAGTTGATGGAAAAGAACTATTAGATGAAATGGTATTAAGACTCATTTCTCTATCAGGAAAAACCATTTCTATTGCTGATCCTATTTCAGACGGCATTTTACCTAAAGGAGATAGAATTGCCGCAACTTTTAGATCAGAAGTTAGCGCTAGAGGTTCCTCATTCGTAATAAGAAGATTTAGTGAGAGACCTATTACAATTCTTGATTTAATAAATTCTGGAGTTATTTCTCCAGATGTCGCAGCATATTTATGGTATGCAATAGACATGAGAATGTCATTCATGGTAATAGGGGTTACCGGTGCAGGAAAAACTACAGTAATGTCCTCTATATTAAATCTAGCTAAAGACTCGATGAAAATTGTATCTATAGAAGATATACCAGAAATTAGACTAGCTCAAGATAACTGGGTACAATTATATGCAAGAGCCGCATACGGAGAGAGCGGAAAAGAAATCTCGTTAATGGACTTGTTAAAACTCTCTTTAAGATATAGGCCGGATATTATTGTTGTAGGAGAAATTAGAGGCGCGGAAGCTTACGTGTTATTTCAGGCTTTATCTACTGGACACGGAGGTGCAACAACATTTCACGCATACGACACAGACTCAGCAATAAAGAGGTTAATGAATGCTCCATTAAATATTCCGCAAGAATGGATACCAATGATGAATATAGTTATTAACGTTAGGAGGTTACCCGTTTATGTAGGAGATAAAATAATACTTAAGAGAAGAGTTGTTGGAGTTGACGAAATAGTAAGCTGGAATGACTTTAGGAGAGTAGTAAATTGGGATGCTAAATCAGATACTCATATTTTAGATATAGAAAATGCAAAGGTTATGAGGAGTAGATTAGAGGAGTCCGGAAGAACGCTACAAGAATTAAAAGAAGAACTAGAGAGAAGAGCTCTCTACTTAAAAATGCTAGCTTCTGCTAGGGACGTAGTTCAAGATCCAGAGAGCTACAAATTAGTAAAGAAATATATAATTAAATATAGCATAAGACCAGAAGAAGCATTAGCAGAAGTTAGTAGAATTTCGTCTGTTAAGCCTACTGTACAATAGCTATACTTAAGAATAGAGAAAATAGAATCAGAGACTCAAATATTAATCCTTTTAATAACTCTAAGAATGATATTATAAATAGTAAAATTCCAAAGATCTTAATAGATATAGGTAATTCGTCTTTGCTTTTATTTGTTTTTGGGGTCACTCTCCATTTAGTTCCTATATGCAAAAAACCTTGTATAAATCCGATTAGTGAAGACCATAGAACTACTGACGAGATCTTATGCAGGTTATAAGAATTTACCTTAAAATTTATTGAGTAAACTATTATAGAAACGGTATAAATTAATATAGAAACGGTATAAAAGTAAGGTGAAATATTAACTATAAATCCTAAGACTGAGGTCAATACTAGGAAAAATATGAAAGCAGAATAAATACCCCACTGAATAACATATAAAAATCCCTCTAATCCTCTTAACCCTTTTCTCAATAGTAATAAACCTTCAAAAAATAATTCTCCAGAGCCATAGGCCCACCTCTTTATTTGAAAATAAAGATCAGATAAAGTAAATGGGGAAAGTGTATATATCACTATGTTGTTTATAAATTTCACTTTTACATTAGATAGCGCAAGTCTAATCCCCATTTCTAAATCTTCAGTGATGGCTCCCTCTTTCCACTCTCCTATTCTTTCAAATATTCGTCTTTTTATAGCAAAGGCCGAACCATTAGGAAATATTATAAAGTTCTTTCTATCTCGTGCAAGAAATAGTGCATTCATGGAATGCTCTGTCATTTGATAATAAACATTTTCTACGCAATTTTCCTTATTCCTTACTCTTAATCTCATTGCTATTGCGTCAAATTGAGTTAAATATTTTGAAATCTTAATAAGAAAGTCATTTTCGACTCTTGCTTCAGCGTCTAAAAATACTAAATATTCTCCAGAACTTATATTTACTCCATAATTCAACGCACCGGCTTTTCTTCCTTTATTCTCACTTCTTCTAATAATTTTTACATTTTCTGGTATTTTGCTTATATTAGATAATATTTCTCTAAACTTCTCTGGTGGATCATCTGATACTATTATAACTTCATAGTTATCATAATTTATATTTCGCAAATTTTGTATTAATTCGTTAATTGTGTCAGTATCTTCGTTCCTTATTGCTATAATAATTGAGATTTTATGATTATTTTGAGATTGAAGATCAATCCTATTTTCAATTTCTTCTCCCTTAATGGATTTAATATAATACACTTGTAGAACTAACCACGACGACGAAAGTAAACTTGAAAAAACAAGAAGAAATCCTAAAAAAATCGATACTTGCATTATTTATGATTCCTCTCTATTGCCTTCTTAATTTCCTCCTTAGCTTCTTGTGCAGTACCCCAACCCGAAATCTTAACCCATTTACCTGGTTCTAATTCTTTATAATGCTCAAAGAAGTGGACTAGTTTGTTTTTTATTGCATCCGGAATATCAGTAACATCTTTTATGTTAGAAAAAGTAGGATCTACTTTGTCCTTCGGAACGGCGATTATCTTTTTATCAACACCTTCTTCATCAGTCATATAAATTAAACCAACTGGCCTAGCTTCCACTACTGTTCCTGGGTTGAATGGATAATTGCTTATAACCAATATATCAAGTGGATCTCCGTCTTCACTCATTGTTCCAGGTATAAATCCGTAATTAAATGGATAGAACATTGAAGTGTATAATATTCTATCAACTTTTAATACTTCCTCTTCCTCATCATATTCATATTTTATATTAGAACCCATAGGTATCTCTATAAAAGCATTCACTAATTCTGGAGCTTTAGAACCTGGAGTTACTTTCATAAGTATGTTAAATACTCATTCTTTAAATGCTTTACTTCTTATAACATTCTCTATAAAATCCTTTATTAGCGTGATAGGATAGTCAGAAATCATATTCTCTATTTCTGGCAGATAGCTTTCCGCTATTTCTTTAACTTCATAGCCTTGCTTCATATATCTTTCGCTCTGTAAGTAAGTTGACAGTCTATCGGAAATTTTAGCAATTTTTGACTCTATGGTTTTCTGCTCTTTAAATTCTACAAATAGTTCCTTACCAAATCCAAATTCATCAAAAGCTTCCTTTTCTGCATCTTTCTTATTTATTCTTTCAGTTGTCCATTTAGGCAAATCTCCTAATACACTCTCTCCAGCGTCATGAAATAAAGCCAATACTGCTGCATGATCAGGATTTACATTTATACCTTTTTCACTCAATTTTCTCGCTAAATAATATGCTATTACTGCTGCCTCAAAACTATGGTCAGCAACAGTTTCACCTATAGCTGGAGGAATTCCCTTTTGCATCCATCCAGTTCTTACAAGATTTTTCGATGCAACAATCATTCTTTCTAAATCCATGCTAAAGACTTTTGCATACTAACCTTAAAGATTCTATCATTTCGTCAGCGCTATTTGTCCAAAATCTTATCATAGCCTCTTTTCCTTTCATACCTTTATCGAAAATAACATTAGGCAGATTATTCTTTATTCCGTATTGCGTTTTTATATATTCTATTATCCATTGCATAGTTTTGCCTTCTCCATGCTGAGGTTCTAATTCTCTGTTTATCTCAATAATCTCGTATCCCAAGGATTTAAATGCAGACAAAATTTTCTCATCATATCTAATATTTATCAAAGTATTTCCAATTCTGTAATTGAGTATTATAGCTAATAAAAGTCTTGCAGTATGAGTTGGATTACCGAAAACTGCAGGATATCCTACTATGACTTTTCTATCCCATCGTCTAATTATTCTCCCTCTAAATGTGGCTATATCATTTAAATCTTCTACATATTGAGGAGAAATACTATGTGCAACATTAGATTGAACTTCTGGTATTAGTTTCCAGAATTTTTCTTCGTTTTCTATAAAATCACCAATTTTCGTCATATCTTCAATAACTTGATATTTCTGCGATTTTTTCTCGTTATATACTAGCGGATCAATAGGACCTATACTATGTCCTATTTCTAGACCATAATCAATTGCATTTTGCAAAATCTTTCTGGCTTCTCTAAAAGCATTAATTACTTCCTCTCCTTTAGCAATTTTACCAGCTATTACAGATGCGAAAACGCTTCCTGTTCCATGAGTGTCCTTCTTATCTAACCTAGGATAGCCTATCTCATAAAATTCTTTACCATCAAATAATATATCAAAACTATATTCGCCTCTCATATGACCTCCTTTTACTATTACAAAAGGAACTCCGTATTCTTCGTAAAGTTTTTTTATAGCTTCTTCGGCGTCCTTTATTGTATCTATTTTAATTCCAGAAAGTATAGATGCCTCTACTGCATTAGGAGTTATAATTGTTGATATTCTCAAAATCAATTTCTTATACTCATCAACGTCATTAATTAGTTGAGTTCCGTCCTTTGCATAAATTACTGGATCGGTAATAATTTTATACCCAGATAATTCTTCATTTACTACCTTAAATTGATCCTTATTATAAATCATTCCTATTTTTACCGACTTGATATCAAAATCACTCTTAACAACTTTTATTTGCTTTCTTAAGAAATCAGGTTTCACAACTTCTATGTCCGAAATTCCTTTTGTATTCTGTGCAGTTATGGCAGTTATTGCCATAACTCCATGAACTCCGAGCATTTCAAATACTTTTATATCAGTTTCTGCTCCAGCTCCGTTTCCAGTATCTATACCCGCTACTGTTAAAGCTACATTTTTAATCATTTATTCTCTTCACCCTAGTATTTCCAGCAACTACCCAAAATTCTCCATCGTCCCTTATCTCTAATTTCCAGATACCAGTAGTATTTTTTACGAGTTCTACTGCTTCTTCTACCGCTTTTATGGAGTCTTTTCTACCACGTCCCATGCACATAATTAATAGAACATCGTCTCCAGGTTTCATATTTGATATAACATGAATAATCTTAATTTTTACTACATCATGATATTTTTTCATAAGTTCATCTTCGATCTCCTTTAATCGTCTAATTGTGTAATCTTCGTACGCTTCGTATCTTAATTCATAAACTCTATGACCATCAACTATACCTTTAACAAAACCCAGATATACTACTAGCGAACCTGCTTCAGGAGGAGCGTTTTCCCTAAACTTCCTAATTTCTTCTAATAGATCAAATTTGCTTTTAACTAACTCTCCGCCTGCAGGCGGAGGAAATATTGCTACTTCATCTCCATCCGCAACTGTATGTGAGATTTTTCCATTAACTAAAATTGTGACCTTAACACCATTTATTCCATTCTTTAGTATTTCTTCCATTTTTCTACCATATTTCTCAGATAAAAATTTTATAATACAATCTATAGTATTACAATTAAGATCTAGAGTTTCCTCTTCTTTCCCTGTTATATCTTTAATAAACGCAAAGTACTTTACTTTTATCATTTTTATTTACCTCTCTAACATTCATATTTCTCTTAAAAATTATAAATGTCATTAAGAGAACTTCAAGAGGATAAATGGCCAGGAAAGTTCGAAATAACAGACGACGATATTAAAGAAGTTGAGGATTTTATGCTTAAAATAATAAATGGCGATTCGTATTATGAGGATCATAAGAACAATAATGAAAACTTACATACGTTAACTTATAATGTAAAGGAGCAATTTAAGAAATCATTAACTGATGAGATCCTAGATAAAGGATACGTAATAATGAATAATCAAAATATTTCAATTAATGCACACCCTAATTTAGTAAAGATACCTTTTGATGACGAGAGGTCCATAGTAACATTTAAGGATACAATTGAGCTACTATTATCATTATTTTCTATATATAAGGAAGAAAATATAGAAGATAAAATTCCTAAAAGATTAGTACCTCTATTTATACTTCTTAAAAGATCAGGGCTAATATATTTTGACTGGAAAGACAAAAAATATAAGCTAACAACTAACTATAGATGACTTCTTGTATAGTATCTTCTAGTACTCTATCTATAATTACTTTCTTTATCGCTTCTTCTAACGCTTTTTTATAATCTTCCGACTCTATGATTTTCTTAGCTTCGTATTCCAGTCTAGGAGAATTAGATATCCTTACTATTAAATCACTAACAAGCTCAGTAAAATTGTATGAATTAATTATGTCCACAACTTTCCTTATTTTATCCTCCATTAGTAATTTATTTTCAGATAAAGTTTTCAAAGAATTTACAAGTTCCTTATTTTCTGATAACGATGAGATTAAAAGAGAGGAGAACCTTTTTCTAATTATGGGTATTATCAGAAGTATAAAGTAATTCTTACCACCCATAATCCAGTTTATTGTCTTATCAGCGATATCGTCAACAGATGCTAAAACGCTATTCTTCAAAGACGAAATTACATAATCAGTAAATAATTGATCAGAAAATTCGAAGACAACCTTATCCTCTGCCTTTAAATTCTCCCCTTTGTTAAATAGAGAATATACAGACTGAGTAGAAAATTTCCAAGTTGAGAATGGACAAATTGTTATTATATTCTTTTTAAATAAAGGTAGCTGAGCACCCTTATATGACGTAAATAATAAGCCAGCACATTCATGTTCTTCACCTTCAAAACCTAGTTTCTTTGCCCAACAACCTAAGTACACCTTATCTTTAACGTAAGGCTTAATAACCTCATATGCCAAAATTCCTTTGTCACCAGATAAAGAATTATAAACATACAAACCTTCCGGGCAAAGAAAATACACCTTTTGTGCACCTAGCTTATTTTTTATGTCAACAATTTTAGAAACGTCACTCTTAGCTCCATCTATATCACCTGATATATATTTGTCAAAACCACAACATTCATTATCAAGAAGCTTTACTCTAGGAGAGAAACCTTTCAATTCCTCTCCTTTCTCTAAAAGAAAGTTCATAAAGCCTTCTACACCTAAAGGATCGTATTTCGCTGCACAGCCTACAAACAATAAGTATACTGGATAACTCTTATATTTAGAATCTAGTAGTGCTTCTAGCTCCTTTAATCTACTCGGTACTGTAACTATAGGTATAGAAATCTTATCTTTATATTTGTTTAACTGAGGTAAAACCTCAGTTAGTTCGGAAATCTTAATTCCTACAGGACAATAATCATCGTCATTTTTGCATCCGAAGCAATATTCAAAATCCATAACCCCTGTTAATAGTCTATTTATTTTTCCTACCGGTGAGTAAATAATATTTTTAGTTACAGTGTATGCTAGGCATTTATCAAGACATAACCCACAATTAATGCATTGTACAGCATCCAAATATTGTGACTTGATTTTTTCCAAGTTTTTTGGAACTTTTATCTCTTTTTTATATTTTGATAAGATAAACTTATGAATCTCCTTATATTCTTGTAATGAAGGAAAAGGATATACAGAAGGGTTCTTCTTCAAAAAATCAAATAATTTATCTAAATTATCTCTCTTTATATTGCCACATATCACATAAAATTTAGAAGGGGAATTATAATTAATTATATACCCTAGCTTGCTTTCAATAGGAGATTGGATCAATACAGAATACTCGGAGGCCCTTAAGCAGACAGGAATATAGTCTCTTTTTAAGATAGATTTAACACTGTTATATATATCGTTAATTAGCTTTTCTAAAGATACTACTTTACCTTTCCCCACAAGAGAAGAATAAAAAGATGGAACATAATACTTAACAATATTTTCTGTGGGAAAAATTACAGCTGACCAGGCAAAAGGACTTTCTTGATCTAATTCTATTAACTCAGAATAATTAACTAACCCAACTATTGCTGTATCCTTATCTTTTAGTTCATAAACTGGAATTTTATACTTTACAAAACCATATTTATAACTTCCAAATCCAGACCCATTAGTAGATATAAATCCGCCAATAGTCCCTTTCAAATAAAGGGGAAATATCGCTGGAAATAAATTTTCTGACTTCAATTTTTCTATTAGTTCTTCAAAGGTGAGCCCAGCAGGAACTTCAGCATATGTCATCCCATATTTTTTTCCTATTATCTTATAATAGGATCCATCGGGCAATTTAATTGCGGCCTTTATTGGTTTGGGATTCAAGTAGCTCAAAATCTCTCCAGACATTGAAGTCAAATTACCAACTACAACTTCCTTTTCATCCACGGTCATAAATTTTTTCAATGATGAGATATCAAATGTAATAATTGCTCGGCTAAATATTGATGAATCTAATAGCAATTTTATCACCTATACTTAATAATCAAAGATATATATTACTTATTCCAAAAAAGTTCAACATGCTAGAAGTTATGGTTCCATTAAGTATTTCTGGAGTATGGTATCCAGTTTTTTCAAATAACCTAGAGAAATCTGGATCTATAGGCTTAACCATGGTCCTCGAACCATATTCCAGAGTAGAAATAAAGAGAGGGGATGCAGAAATTATACTTAATGGGAAAAAGATTGACTTCCCAAACTTAGATTTTCTTAAGAATAATCTAGGAAATTTACATTTAGAAATCAAATCCGATGTTCCTTTAGGCTTTGGATATGGATTAAGCGGAAGCATAAGTCTAGCCTATGCTTTAGGAGCTTCAGAAATTTTTGGCATTATAGAAAGAGAAGCGATAAAAATAGCTCATGAAAGCGAAGTAATAAGCAAAAACGGTCTAGGAGATGTAATTTCACAATATATTGGAGGAGGTTTAGTTTACAGAAAAACTCCTGGTATTTATGGTGAAGTTGAAACAATAAAAATAGATTGGAGACCGGTGTGTAGCAAACCTCTAGAAAAATTACCTACTATCTCATTACTTAAAAATTCAGAAAGCGCACTATTTTATATTCAAGATTTCCTTAAGGAGAGAACAATAGACAAGTTCTTTGAAGTAGCAAGGAAATTTACTGAAGAATTAGGGTTTCACTCTCCATACAAGAAATCGTTTAGAAAGAAAGGTATAATAGTTAGGCTTGACGAATGTGAAGAAGGATGGACAATACACAAGCCGGCAATGAAAGGAGCATACGTAATTTAATACCCCTTAATCATCCGAGAAGAGACTCTCTTCTAATTAGAGAAAAGTTGGTAGAAGCACTTGAAAATAACATACTTGTACCTCAAGGATTGATCGCTCATGGAAGAGGAGAATGCTTCGATTACTTAATAGGAGAGAAAACACAGGATTTTGCTGAAAACGCAATAAATGCTGCAGCTGCTACTCTTTTATTAGCTAAATATCCAGTTATTTCAGTTAATGGAAATATGGCGGCTCTTGTAGCTAAGGATATTGTAGAACTGTCAAATGAGGTAAATTGTAAAATTGAAATAAATTTGTTTTACAGAGATGAAAAAAGAGTAAAGGCGATAAAGAAAGCTCTAGAGAATGCAGGGGCTAAAGAAGTATTAGGCGATGACGATTTAACAACCATTCCAGAGCTTTTTAGTGAGAGAAGAAAAGTCAGCAAGAACGGAATTTATATAGCGGACGTAGTCCTCTTGGGTTTAGAAGATGGAGATAGAACTGAAGCATTAGTAAGAATGAATAAGAAGGTTATAGCAATAGATCTAAATCCTTTATCAAGAACTTCAATGACGGCTTCTATTACTATTGTTGATAATATTACTAGAGCTCTTCCACTTTTAGTAAAGAAAGTAAAGGAACTTAGATCTAAAGATAGGATAGAATTAGAAGAGATTGTTAAGAATTTCGATAATAAAAGGAACTTAGCAGAAGTAATTAAATTCATTTCAAGAAGGCTTGAGGCTCTTTCTGAGGATCTAATAGGTCATTAGCTTTATTTTGTGCATAATTTTTACCAATTTTCATTGATACTTTAGTAGCTAAAGTTAATATAGTCTTAACCTTTTCTGCAATATCATAAGTTTCCTCGTACATTGAAGCTTTCCTATACACGTCCATAACATAATTTAATTCCTCAAAGGCAATTTTTTTAAATAATGCCCTATCAACTTCAGATAAAACTGGTTTATTAAGCATAAATCTTAATTTTCTTTCTAACTCCGTCAAATTTAAGCTATTTGCTTGAATTTTAATTAACTGAATCTCTGGGTCTTCTATTTCGTCACCTATTGCTTCTTTCACTTCCTCAATGTTAATAAACCTCCACCAATGCTGGTTTGCCGATTTATAGGTTGTTTCGATTATGCCATAATCTCTTTCTAAAGCTCGTAATATCATTTTAGGATCTTTATCTAATCCTGCCTCTTGCAACTTCTCTACAAGAGTTTTATAATCAAAATCTCCAAGCTCTTTTTTATCATTACTTTCAGCAATAGATATAGCAACCTTAAGAATGAGCTTGCATCTATCTCCGAACCTCAATAAAGCTTCAGTAGTTCTATCTCTTACTCCTCCAATCATTCATTGATATTCGGTAAAGAAATATATTATCAGTTTAGAAGAATGTAAACAGTATGACAATGGAAGAAATAGCAGTGAGTGTTACTAACCTTAGGAAGACTTTTGGCAATAAAGAAATTCTTAAAGGATTAACGTTCAAAGTGCCTAAAAATATTATATTTGGAATAATTGGACCAAACGGCGCGGGAAAAACTACAACATTAAGAGTACTAGCAGGAATAATAAGGCATTACCAAGGAGAAGTTAATATATTAGGATTACCTCCAACAAAAGCTAGAGAAAAAGGTTATATTTCATATATGCCAGAAGACGCATTTCCTTATGATAGATTAACAGGCTTAGAGAATCTAGAATTTTATGCTAAGATTTATGCCAAAAATAAAGATGAATTTGAAGAATTCCTAGAAAAAGGAATAAAAATTGCTGATTTAGGAGATAGAATTTATGATAAAACTCAGGAGTATAGTAGAGGAATGAAAAGGAGATTAATGATAGCCAGAACATTAATGGTAATGCCAAAAGTAGCTATTTTAGATGAACCAACTTCGGCCTTAGACGTAGAATCGTCAGTAAAGATTAGAAAATTAATAAGAGAAATGAAAGGGGAAACAACTATAATACTTTCATCACATAATATGCTAGAAGTAGAGTACCTTTGTGACGAGATAGTATTACTTAACCATGGAGAAATAATAGCCAGTGGAACTCCAAAGGAGATTGTAAATAAACTTGGAGTAAAAAATCTAGAGGAAGCTTTCCTTGTGGCAACGGGTGGTAAAATTTGATGAAAGATTTAATAAAAAAGGAATGGACTGATGTAAAGAGAGATAGAAAACTTCTGCTTGGATCTATATTATTACCCTTAATATTATTGCCTTTAATTGGAGTAATCCTATTTGCTGCAATAGTTTCTCAACCGCCTATTGTGGATATTATAAACGAGAATTACGATAATATAAAATATGTAAAAGAATTATGCAGTTATATTCAAGATAATGGTGGAATAGTCTACATAAATTCTACGCAACCTGCAGATGTCGAAGTTATATTTCCATCCTGCTTTTATGAAAATATATCAGACATAAATAGAACAGCCATAGTTTATATATCGTACGTAATATCTTCGAGGTCATCTGCCTTACAACTTGTTGAGAATGGGTTATATAATATTCTATATAATACTTCAATTCAGAGAATAAAGTACCTAGAGAATATGTCTCATACCGAAGTATCTCCTTCAATAATTAGAGATCCTTTAGAAGTTGCACTACTTTATAAATTGCCTACTGGCGAGCAGGCATCTTACCAACAAAGTCAATTCTCTCAACTAGCAAGAATAGTCGCAATTATTTTATTTCCTGCTGCTACACCGGTAATATTCTTTGTTAGCGATAGTATTATGGGTGAAAAAGAGAGAAAAACTCTAGAGTCTCTTCTTGCATCACCCATTTCTTCTAGAGCCTTTATTTTCTCGAAACTAATAATCTCAATAATATTAGGCTTAATATCATCAATAGGAGATTTAATAGGTTTAGTTGCATTCTCTTTGTTTGCTCCCTATATAATAGGGGAAAGTATAACTTTTAGTGCAACTTTTGCTATCCTAGTGATAATAGTTTATCTTGCAATGATATTGCTCACAGCTTCAATGAGCATTATAGTGCTTTTATTACTAGGCGGGTCGAGTAGGAACGTCCAAATTATAAACTTTATAATAACTAGCTTTGGTATGATAGCTTCGTTCTCTTCATTATTCTTAAACTTTGGAGACTTATCTTATCCTTTATCATTAATTCTTGGAATTCCTTACGTTCAATTAGTTGCATCGATAATGTTCTATGTATTTGGTTTGATAGAAGAATCCATATTCTCTATATCAATAACACTACTGGCCTCAATATTCTTATTATTACTAGCATCCAGATTTCTTGACTCTGAAAGGCTATTATTAAAATAAGATTTTTTATTATCGCTTACTAAATATATATTATGGGAAATGTAAAAGCATATATTTTATTAATAACAAGTATAGGAAAAGAATTGGATGTAGTAAATGACGTTAAAAAATTAAATGGAGTAAAAGATGCTACGCCAGTATATGGAGAATATGATGTTGTAGTAGAAGTAGAAGCTGCAGATTTAAATGAATTAAATAAGACAATTAACCAAATACGAAGAAATTCTTCCATAATTAGAACAGTAACGTTAATTTCAATGTAATTTTCAGTTTTTTAGTTTTTCCTCATTCTTCAGTTCGTCCCTGCTACATCACAAAATAAGCATAAGGGGGACCCATCCATGTTCATAAGTCCCCGGTACACGAGGACATTATCCCATGGACCCTTCTCAATATATTAAATGTAAGATAAGCTTTAATTATTTTCCTCTCTCTCCTTAAGTTCAACTTCCTCTTCTCCAATATCTTCGTCTTCTATGTTCTTTAATTTTCTCACAAGTTCTCCAACTATTGCATCAAGCTGAGCCACTTTAGCCTCAAGAAATGCTATATTTTCCTCACACTCAGTGTTTTTCTCCACATTTTCTCCTTCTTCCTCCTTTTCCATACCCTGTCTAATGTAGAACTTTACTAAGTCAGTTATCTGTATTCCCATATCTTCAGCTTTCTTTCTAAGCTCTTCGTACATTCCTTCCGGAATCGATAAGTGTATAGTTGGCACTGTACTTTTCACTCAATAAAAATATATGGCAAACCTATATATTAATCTTCCTCATGAAATAGTCCTCTTGAAATATAAAGAGAGTCTTATCGCTCCAGAAAATACTTAAACCATAGTACTAAGAAGATATATATTGGATATACGATGAGAGTTGTAACATTTAAAGCAGAAGAAGATTTGTTAGAACTACTAGACAGATATGCTATAAAATATGGGCTAAATAGAAGTGAAGCAATAAGAAAAGCAATAGAAAATCTAGTTAAAGACGAGGTAAATAAAGAGACAGTTCCTGTGGCCAGAGTAGAGAAGATTAGGCTGTAAGAAGATAAATTGCTTCTTTATCTTCTATTTTCTCAATACCTTTTTTACCTTCTATCACTTTCCATCCTAATTCCTTTATGAAATTATCTACAGGATCCAAGGGCATTAAATGACCCCTAACCCAATAATGCATTGGAATCACTACTTGTGGCTTAAGATCCTTTACTAACGATACTGCTTCTTTATAATCAATAGTTATTAAACCACCTACTGGTATCATTAAAACTGTAGGAGATGAAATCTCTTTAATAAGATCTTCTTTAAGAGGATATTCACCCAAATCACCTAAGTGTACAATTACATTGCCCTCAGAATCTTCTATTCTATAAATTGCAGTCTCTCCTCTTCTTCTTCCTTTTTCTTTATCATGATAAGCCTTATACCCAGTTATCTTATAATTCTGATAATTTATATAACCATAATATTTCATTTTCATGTCATTATAGGATAATATCTCGTAAGCATTATGATCATAATGATCGTGTGTAATTAAAACTAGGTCAACTTTATCAATATTGGGTTTAGGTAAGCCTATACTGCCTCCATCATGAGGATCTATGACAATTTTTCTATCAATGAGAAACATTGAATGGCCAAAATATTCAATCATAAAAAGAAATTATTTTACGAGTTCAAAAGCTTAATTGCTATATTCCTTGCATCTTCTGCACTTATCTTCTCTCCAGATTCGGCCTTCTTTTTAATCTCCATCAAAACTATTCTTAATTTATTATCATCTAGGTGAATTCCTTGATCCTCTAATATTTTCTTTAATCCGTGAATTCCGCTATGTTTTCCTAGTGCTAATCTTCTAAAATTGCCAACTTCTTCCGGAGATATAGGTTCATAAGTTGCGGGATTTTCTATAACTCCATGCACATGAATTCCTGCTTCATGACCAAATGCGTTTTCACCCACTATAGCTTTAAAGTAGGGTATAGGAATTCCACTTAATTCTGAGACTAGTTTGCTAGTTTCGTATAATAGCCAAGTTTTTATATTCAAATCATAATGCATTAACTTCTTTAATGCCATAACTACTTCTTCTAATGAAGCATTTCCTGCCCTTTCGCCTATACCATTCACAGTAACATGCACTTGCCTTGCTCCGGCTGCCACACCAGCTATAGAGTTTGCTGTAGCAAGGCCAAAGTCGTTATGACAATGAACACTAACAATCTTATCTCCAGCTACGTTAACAACTTTTTTAATTAAATCATAGAAAGTGAAAGGTGTCATTACGCCTACTGTGTCTGGAATATTTATTCTATCGGCTCCTGCTTGTATGGCAGTTTTTATTGCAGTTAGCAAGAAATCCTCTTCAGACCTGGTAGCGTCTTCTGGACTAAATTCTACAATTAGGCCATGAGATTTTGCATAGCTTACACTTTCATAAATTCTATCTAAAACTTCTTCTCTCGTCATTTTTAATTTATACTTCATATGTATCTCTGAAGTAGCTATGAATACATGAATACTAGAGAGTCCTGCTTCTATTACCTTATCTATATCATTTTTATTTGCTCTAGCTAGACCAATAACTTCAGTTTTATCTCCTACTTCTTCCAAAATTTTCTTAGTTGCAATAAAATCTCCTTCAGAAGAAGCAGGAAATCCGGCTTCTATTACATCTACACCCAGTTTGACTAATTGATTTGCTATTCTTACCTTTTGTTCAACAGTAAAATCTATTCCTGGAGCTTGTTCACCATCTCTTAACGTGGTATCCAGTATCCTTACCTTATTCGAGAATACGCATCCCTTGCACCATTCTATAAATCCACTTAAATTTTATAAACTTTGCTGTAAAGCCTCTTTTACAATATTTTTTGCAATTTTTAATTTCTCTCTCTTTATCCATGAAATGGGTACATCTGTATCGTACCAAGGTTTAGAAAATTTTCCGATATAGTTAGAGTCAAAATCCATAGCATAAAGTAAAATTTTTTCAGCACCATATATTTTTGCTAAAATAACGGCTCTATCTCCGTCAGTAAATCCGCCAAACATTTTTAACCTACCAAAAGGCATAACTTGACATGTACCTATTATATACTTCATTTTCTTAACTTTTTGTATTTTATCAATATTGTCACCATGCGCTAAAACTACATAAACACTTTTCTCAGGAAATATTTCAATTCCATCCAGGTCTGTAACTACAATATCTGGAATTATGCCCTTTTTAACCAAATAGTTCGTTGCCCCATCGGCTGAGATTATTATATCTGCGTTTATTTCCTTAATAGAAGTTAAGCTAGGACCTGCACCTACTACTGCGACTTCCTTACCTTTTATTTCCTCTAGTAAATAAGTATAGTCTTCTACTATTAATTGATTAAGTAAAGAGGCCGAATAATAATCCTTAGCATATGAAAACCTTAACCATTCCCTAATTTTAGAATAAAAGGATATCCACTTCATTGAATCTTGAAGTATATTATCTCACCATCAACCTTTATTATTTGTAGAAAATATTTTCTCTTTATATCTTGTAGAAAAGGATTATTCATAGAAATCTTGAAAATAACATATTCTTTCTTATCTTTAAGATACTCTATCGCTTCTAAAGGATCAAAGGAGCACTGATCTGAATCTAAATCAACTATGGAATTCATCAAAAACTTCTTGTACTTTATCAAATATTTTAGTTATCCTATCTAAAGTTGTCTTCACTTCCGCATTTCTTACTACCACACTTGGAGATTTTAACGAGGATTCATCGATAAAGTTAGTAATGCTAAGTTGCCTATCCAGATCTTGAATCTCTTTAATTAAAGATTTTAATGACGAGTCTAAATCTCTAGTCTCTTCTAAATATGACAGAGCATTAACGGAGTCTCCGTCTACTGAATATACTCCATATAAGGATAAAATCACACTAGCCAAATTATTAAGGGTTTCGTCCAATCTAACTAAAGTATAGTACAGATCGCCTTCATTATAAGCTTCAGTAGCTTCTTTTAACGTCCTAGTACCGCGTAATAAAAACTCTGAAGCTAATGCACTAGAGTTCATATTTCTATCACTTCACCTTTCTTTACTTTACCCAAATCTAAAATTTTCTTATCATAATCTTCTACAATTTTTACATTAGCTTTACGAATATTGGAAATTAATCCCTTAGGGTCATAAAGAATGTAACCTTTATGAATAATGTAAATCAACTTCGGTATATTATAAGATAACTCCTTAGGTGAAAGAATTATACCATATAGCCTAGGCGATTTATGATTTTCTACTACGAATTTTTTGAATTCATCTAATTTTCTAAGTCGATTATAAAAGAAATTATATATCTCCCCCCTAGCAAATAGGGAAATCTTATCCACATCTTCCAATACTACTAGAATAACGTTATAATTAGGTTCATAAATTATGCCCTTTAACTTATCTCCATACCAGCTAAGAATATCTAAGGAAATATTCTCAACTAACTTTAGCATACCAGTTTAATATTAAGCAAATATAAATAAAGTTGTGGATGTTGTAAAAGAATACCTCAATCTTAAACCTAGTAAAAAAATTAAGATTTTAGATATTGAAATACCGTGCGATACTGAGTGTTTAAGGAATTCAAATTTCAAGGAACTATTAAATAATGAAAATTTCAAGGAACAGTTAGAAATTCTGGATAGCCTAGAAAATTTGATAGATGATAATATAAATACATTACTTCAAGAACTAGAATTTAAGTTCTCTAATTATCGTGTTAATTTAGAAAATCTTGCCTATGCTATATATAAAATTGTAGAAGAAGGAGGTAACGTTATAGTGGGTAATAATAGTATAATCTTTGAAGATAAAGTGATAGCTAAAGGTGATGAATTCAACTCACTTTATGAAGTAGCTAAATTAATAGATGAGATTAAAAATGATGAGAATATAAGATCTCTGTGCGATGAAATTAAATATCTTGCAGATTCATTATGGGAGCATTTCAATAAAAACCTCAGGAGGGCCTTAAATGAAAGTTAAGATCGGAATTGAAGGGTTTACAATAGATTCTGCTCATTATACTTTATCTTCTCCAGGGGATTCCCAATTACACGGACATACATACATAATAAACGTCGAAGTTGAAGGAAACATAAATCCAGCTAATGGATTTGTAATAGATTTTAATAAATTAAAAGATGAAATAGGAAAAATCATTAAGGAATGGGATCACAAATTGATAGTACCAAAGAAGGATTTGGAAAAAATCTCAATCTCTGGTCCTTTCAGGAATGAGATCAAAATTATTGAAGAAGACTATCCAACAGCAGAATATATAGGCTTTGAATTAGCTAAAGAAATATATAATAGAATAAATATGCCAATAAAAATAAAAATATATGAAGGAAAAGATTCTTATGCAATAATAGAATATCCCTAGTCCACAATAAATCTTAAGCCGATATTATCTATTGGTTTACATTCTTTATCTTTTCTCGCTCTAGAAAAACAGTAAATCTTACCATCATCAAACTTAAAACAGGAGAAATCATGTTTTAGATTTTCATGAAATTTGTTCACATCGAAAAGTTCGCCATCTTTCCCTTGGCATAAATAGCCGTCAAACTCAATCCTAGATAAGATTGACTTTCTCAAAAATATGAAAATTCCGCCAAAAATACGTGGATAACATAAGAGCTTATCTCTACACTCGCTAATTTTCATGGTAGATTTTAAAATTTCTATAACTTCTCCTTCAGTCTTCGTAGGTAAAACTGATATTGAGATAGTATATTCACCGCTATGTAAATAAATTACGTCTGGAACCGAGATTATCATTAATGAATCTTCTTAAATAAGGGAATATCTTGAATATAATTTTTATCTAGATTTCTAGCTATTTCAGCTTTAGCTAATTCGTATCCTATATAAACAGCGTGCTGTTTGCTTATATTTACTCTCTTTACTAATTCTCTCCCTATGGATAAGGCTTCGTCTCCCACTAGAGTAATTTTGTCCTTACCATAAAAGGTTAAAGCTATCTTACCGTTAACTAAGGAAATTTTTGCAAAACCTGCACTATCCATTTCTGGTTCGTTGTGCTCTACTGTAATAAAATCCTTTAGTTCTTCTTCCTCTTCTTTATATCTAACTTTATCCTTTAAAATAAGCAAATCTACCCCTAAATCCTTAGGCGCTCTTTTCTGAATAAGAGAAACGCTAACCATCTTAGATGCCTCTTTTATTTCCCAAGAGCTCCACCTTGTTTTACCTTTTTCCATAGTTAAAAGACAAGAAATACCCAATTCTCCAGCAATTGCTGTAAGTAACGCGTTCATTCCATGACTATCAGCGTCAACTAGCTCAGTAACATTTAGGGTACCCATTAATAATGGATATTGAGGTAAAGCCTCCCTTATTCTTTTATATTCTATAAAACTATCAACCATACCTTGAAGAGGTGGCGATAAAACTGCATCCAAAATTAGCTTAGTAAAACCTTTACTTGAAAGTATTTTAGTAAGTTTAATTACTATCTCAGATTTATTCTCAACATTAAAAGGAGCCACAACAAAAGCAGCCTTATTCTTAACCTCTTCAAGTTTCTTATAGTTCACTTCATTTATATTAAAAACAAAATCTGCGCCTTCTTTTATTCCTTCTATCATTTCCCTTGGCGAATCGCTGTCTATTCCTACTATAACTCCTGAATCTTTAGCTTTTCTAATCTTATTTCTTACGTCGTCTAAGTCGTCATGACCTACTGGAAATCCTATAACATATATATCAACAAATTCCTTAGTCCTTTCAATTTCTTCCAAAATTCTCTCAATAGACCATGTAGGGTCTAGTTCTAAAAATACTCTAAAAGGGGGTGGTCTTAATGGAATTTTTATGCCTTGCTCAAACGCTACTTCTTGTTTTTCTTCAATTTCTTCTAATGTTTTCAATACTTTTTCTGTCCTTATTTTACCTAAAATTTTGTCTGCAGGATAAACTGTAGATAGTTCTATACCTTGATTTAATGCATCAAAAACTAGCGGAAGATCCCATGCATTTTCAGTTCCTTTTACCGTTTTAATTCCAGTTTCTTCTTCTATTATCTTTGCATCACCAAAAACTAAACCTGGCAGGACGATTATATCAAAATCTTTTAGATTATCATTTTTTATATTTTCAAGAATATATTGTACGCTCATCAAAGACGCCACTGGGTAATTTAAAGCTTTAACCTCTGCTTTAACATTCTTAATCTTCTTTGCCACTTCCTTGACTATAGGATAAGCTAACTTGCCAGTAATAAGTAATGCCTTCACAATATTCCAAGAGTAATTAACCTTTAAATCTATATATTCTAAATACACTTAATGAGTCTACTTCCCAAAACTGCGGATATAAAACCTGGCGAAAAATTTGACGTAATAATAATTGGAATAGGACCAGCAGCATACGGTGCAGCCTTATATGCAGGAAGGTACATGTTAAAAACTCTAGTTATAGGAGAAACTCCAGGAGGTCAATTAACTGAAGCAGGTGAAGTTGATGACTATCTAGGGTTAATAGGAATACAGGCTCAGGACATGATAAAAACTTTTAATGCACATATTGAAAAATATAATATTCCAGTAATTTTAGATACTGTAGAAAGTTTTAGAAGAGAAGGAGATGAATACATTGTAAAAACTAAAAGAAAAGGAGAATTTAGAGCAACAACACTAATTGTTGCTGTAGGAGTAAAAAGAAGGAAATTAAATGTCCCTGGAGAGGCAGAATTCACTGGCAGAGGAGTATCTTATTGTTCAATTTGTGACGCACCATTATTTAGGAAAAAGGTTGTTGCAGTAGTAGGTGGAGGAGACTCTGCTTTAGAAGGAGCAGAATTATTATCAAGATATGCCACTAAGGTATACTTAATACATAGAAGAGATCAATTCAGAGCTCAACCATACTATGTAGAATTAGTAAAACAAAAGCAAAATGTAGAATTTATCTTAAACTCTGTAGTGAAAGAAATAAAGGGAGAAAAAATAGTAAAGAGCGTTGTCGTTGAAAACCTTGTCACAAAGGAGGTAAAAGAGATTCCAGTTAATGGCGTTTTCGTTGAAATAGGGTTTGAGCCTCCAACCGATTTTGCAAGAGTTAATAATCTAGAAGTGGATAGTCATGGTTATATAAAGGTTGATGAATGGATGAGAACCAACTTACCTGGAGTATTTGCAGCAGGAGACTGTACTGGAATGTGGTTAGGTTTTAGACAAATAATTACTGCTACCGCACAAGGAGCAGTAGCTGCTCATAGTGTGTTCACTTATCTAAACGAGAAGAAGGGGAAAAAGTGAATTGATTAACACATTAAGGAAAATTGGAGAGGAAGCTACAAAATACTTGAGAGAATTACACGAAAAGAAAGGCATTGACGAAATAATAGGATATCATCAAGGAGATACTACTAGGAGAGTCGATAAATTTTCAGAGCAATATATTTTTGATCTTCTAGATCATTCCGGCTATAAATTCTCCTTTGTTTCTGAAGAGTCTGGAAGCATATTTAGGGAAAACTATGAATATATAGCGATAATTGACCCATTAGATGGAAGCACTAACTACATAACTGGAATACCTTGGTCATCAGTTTCAATAGCCATATATAAAAAAATTGAAGAAGAAAAATTTTTACCTTATGCTGGAATAGTTGCAGAAGTTTTTGGTAACAATATTTACTCGTACGATGAAAACGGAGCATATATAAATAGTGTAAAGGTAGATAAGAGAAAACCTACTGACAAGATAGTACTACCCTATTATAATAAAGACAAAATAAATGAGGCATATTCGATAATTTCAAAAGTAGGTAACGGAATAAAAATAAGAACATTAGGTTCTGCTTCACTTGATATGATACTCGTCTGTACTGGAAGAGCGTATCTCTATTTTGATATAAGGGGCAAACTAAGAAACGTTGATATTGCTTCATCAAAAGGATTTTGTGAAAAACTTGGAATAAGATCTCTAGATTTAAAAGGAAGAGAAGTGACGTTTAGCTTAAAATACGTTGACGTCGTTCCAGAAATAATAGTCACTTCTGATTCTGAGCTCCAGAATTCTTTTTCTTCCTATTCTTAATTGAGGGCTTTATTTTATTTAATGCAATTTCTATATCCTCTTTAGTTATTACTCTGTCCTTGTTTCCTCTTATAATGTCCTTCAAAACTCTTATCTTGGCTTCCCTAGCTACTGCTGCTAAATCTGCTCCAGTATATCCCTCAGTACGTTTTGCAATTTCTCTGCAATCAACTCTCTCGCAAACGTCTTTTCCAAGATACTTTTGTAAGATGTCTAATCTTTCTTCCTCATTTGGCAAATCCATGTGAACTATTATATCAAATCTTCCTGGCCTAAGTAAAGCCGGATCTATAGTTTTTACTCTATTTGTTGTACCTATAACTACTACTTCTTTCAAATTCCTTATTCCGTCCATTTCAGTTAAAAGTTGATTAACGATCTTTGAGGAGTCAGTACTGTCTTTTTGAGACCTTTTTGAAGCTATTGCGTCCAATTCATCCAATAATATAATAGAAGGCTTATTTTCTCTAGCTCTATTAAATACCTCCTTTAATATTGATACTGCACCTTCATATCCCTTATACATGATTTCTGCAACACTAACAGAAATTAATTTAACATCCAGCGTTTTTGCTAATGCCTTTGCCATCATTGTCTTACCTACTCCAGGAGGACCGTAAAGTAAGATTCCTCTTATTGGAGGTACTCTCATTTGCTCCATTAATTTTGAATATTTTAATTGTAATTCTAGTAATTCCTTCAGTTCAGTTTTAACTTTTGTATATCCTCCAATATCATCTAAAGTTATCTTATCTCCTATTTCAGACTCTAAATCTTCTCCTTTTCTAGATCTTCTCTCAAAATCTAATCTAAACTTTTCAAAATCTTCAATCATTTGTAATGTTATACTAGGCTTGTACCTCTGAATTATTTCCATGAAATCTTTCATGGTTATTTTAACATCTTTACCAGTTTGCATTGCTTCTATAGCTGCCTTCCTAGCTGCTTCTTGACATATGTTTGCCAAGTCGGCACCGCTGTATCTTTCTGTCATATCTGCTATCTTGTCTAAATCCACGTCCTCTGCTAGCGGCTTATTTTTACAATGTATCTTCAAAATTTCTTTTCTAGCTTCTTTATTTGGAGGACCAACGTAAATTAATTTGTCAAATCTTCCAGCCCTCAATAACGCCTTATCTAGAAGTTGAGGAACGTTAGTTGATCCAACAATTATTACTCCGTCTTCACTATTCAACCCATCAATTTCTGAAAGCATTAATGAAAGTAATCTAGGCGTAACCGAATCTCCGGTATGGCTTTCTCTTTTAGTTCCTATTGTATCTATCTCATCAAAGAAGAGTAAACATGGAGCGTTCTTTCTTGCGTTGGCAAACAATTCCCTTAATCTGGCTTCGCTTTCGCCGTACCACTTGCTCATTATATCGCTAACGTTAACATATATGAAATTTAGCTTTGCATCACTGGCCAAAGCCCTCATCATCAAAGTTTTTCCACAGCCAGGAGGCCCAAATAATAATATACCTTTTGGAGGTCTTAATCCATATTTTAAAGCTAATTCCTTATTTTTCAATGGAAATTCTACATATTCTATTATCTCTTTCTTAACATCTTCATAGCCTCCAATATCATTCCAACTAATTTTCCTTTCTTCATCTTCTCCTTTCTTCTTACCTTTAAGTTGTAACTGCGTGGCTTTATCGCTCGTCATGAAATTAGTAGTAAATCTTTTAAATATCCCCATAAGTATGATACCAATTATAGAAAGTAATATAAAAAGTATGATGATCTCATAAGTGTAGCTTAAGTTCATGAGTTATCAATAAAATACTTCTCTTCGCATCTATTTAAGACTACATTAGATTAATTTTACTTTCTTTTCTTTAGGTCTGACAAAATTTTCATGGCAGCATTATACCCTGGAGCACCAGTAACACCTCCACCAGGATGGGTTCCAGAACCGCACAAATACAATCCCTTGATAGGAGTAGAATAATTACTTAAGCCTATCGTTGGCCTAAATACATAAAGCTGGTCTGGAGTCATATCCAAATGAAATATATTACCTTCCCATATTCCAAATCTCCTTTCAATATCTAAAGGAGTTAGTACCTCATACTTAGCTAGTTTAAAGTTAGGAGCGAATTCCCTAATTTTATCAAAAGTTATCTCAGCTATTTTATCTTTAATTTCGTCCAATTTTTTATTATAAGGCAAGTACTGACCAAAAATTGAAATAGAAAACTTTCCTGGAGGGGCGACGGTAGGATCTACAGAAGATTGTATATTTATTGAAAGCCATGGTTCTCTGGAGTACCCTAATACTTTAGCATCTAAGTAAGCTTTCTCTATATATTCAGTGCTAGGCATTATTAACTCGGAGGCTATATGTTCTGGTGATAATGATTTTCCATTTCCAAAGTCAGGCAACTCCTCGGAATAGCCAACTATTTTAAAGGAAACTCCAGTAGTTTTCAAAGACCTTATTCTTCTAATTAATTCATCGTCAACTTCAGCATTCTTAAGCAATTTAAGGAACGTAGTCTTAGGATCCGCGTTTGAAACAACAATTTTAGATTCAATTACTTTTCCTGAGCTTAATTTTACGCCTTTAACTTCTCCCTTATTGACTAGTATTTCGTCCACTGGAGAAGATTCAAAAATATCTACTCCAACACTTTCTGCAGCTTTTTTCAAAGCTTGAGTAACTCCGCCCATTCCTCCCTCAACGTATCCCCATGCACCTTTTATTCCATTAACTTCGCCTATAACGTGATGAGCTAGCACGTACGCGGTTCCAGGCATAGAAGGTGACGCATAAGTTCCAACTACCGCATCTTCTATTAAGGCAGAAATTACTTCATCCGACTCGAAAAATTCTGAAAGCAAGCTTTTGCCATCAGTTACAAATGTTCTAGCAATAGATAATGCAGTGTCTTCATCTATCTTAACGCTCTTTAAAAGGCTTAAAAGCTCATCAATATTTGATAAATTCACCGGTGGAGAGAGCATAAGTAAATCAGCTAGATCATAAAGTGGGTCCCAAAATTTTACCCATTTTTCATAGTTTTTTGCATCATTTTTAGAGAACTTTTCTATTTCCTTCTGCGTCTTTTTTATATCAGACCATATATAAAGTTTTTTACCGTTCTCAAAAGGCACGAATAATCCCGGATCTTTAGTATAAACTTTCAGTCCAAACTTTTTTAATTGTAAATCTTCAATAATTTTAGGCCTAAGCAAACTAAGAACGTAAGCTCCAGTAGATACCTTTATTCCAGGCCATAATTCTTCAGTTACCGATGCACCGCCTACTATTTCTCTTCTTTCAAACACGGCTACTTTTAATCCTTCTCTAGCTAGATAATTCGCTGTCACTAAACCGTTATGTCCCCCACCAACTATTATAACATCATACATGATACTTTCTTCTTATAAACCAAGTTAATATTGATAATCCCGCTCCAATGCCTGCTAATATTATTGCAATTATAGCGCCATATAATAGAATCTCTTCCATTTACCAGTTATTTTATAAGGATATTATTAAGATTATGCATATGAGTTTAGAACTGCCAAACTACGAGAAGAACATTTATTCGCTAGCTTGCGGAATAGCTGATTTTCTAGGAGTAAAGAGGAACTGCTTAAGCAAACTTAATATCTCTGGAAAAAGGTTGGCTTTAGTTCTTCTTGACGGATTTGGATGGAATATAATGAACAGAGCAGGAGTAGTAAAGAAAGAGGCCGAAAAATTCCAAACAGTTTTTCCTTCAACAACTTCAACTGTTTTAACTACACTATTCACCGCATTAACTCCTGGAGAGCACGGAATTTTGGGGTATAATACTTTTGTTAAAAGGCTTGGAGGAATAATAAATACGCTAAAATATACGCATCCATCAATAGATGAAAGAGATTCCATTCAAGAAGCTGTGCCCTTTGAGAAAGCTTTTCCTGAAGTAAAAAGCTATTTAGCTGAAGTTAAAGAAAGGAAAACCATAGAGATAGTCCCCAAGGGAATAAGTAATACTCAATTTAGTAATGCTACTCACGGCAAAACTTCTGAAACAAAGGAATACACAGACATATGGGACGCTATATATGCTTTCTCTCAAGTTCTACAACAGAACTCTTATGATTTCATTTATCTTTATATTCCAGACGTAGATACATTAGCGCATAAATATGGGCCTTATGCAGAACCAACCTTAAATGCTGCAAGAGAAATATTTGAGAGCGTTTATAATGTTTCAACAAAATTAGCCAACGTAGGAAATTATACTATAGTAATAACCGCAGATCATGGACATGTTGAAGTTGCAAATAACGTTAATGTGAAAGATGATAAAGAATTTCTTAGTATGCTAGAAATTCCTCCTTATGGAGATTCTAGAGCACTATTCTTAAAAAGTAGATATGATATGAAAACATACTTATACCATAGGTTTAATCTTAGAGTATTTACTAAAGATGAGTTTCCAACTCTCTTTGGAAGAATAGGTAATGTAGAGTTACCAGATTACATTGCAGTTCCTCTTGATAATACTGCTTATATTTTCGATTATAAAGAGAACGGAGAATATGGTAAATTAAAGGGCCATCATGGAGGTCTTCTACAAGAAGAATTTAAAATTCCTCTGGTGATGATTAATGGTTGAGTATTTTATTCCATCGTGGGATGATATAGAAGATAGTATATTTAACGTAAGTGAAAAAATTATCAAAGATTATAACCCTGATGTTATTGTAGCCATATTAACTGGAGGAGTAATTCCAGCAAAGTTAATTTCAGATATAATTGGAATAAAAAACATAAAATATATAGAAATAAAATTTTACAAAGAAGTAGGAAAAACACAACCTAAACCTACTTTAAAAGCAATTTACGTTGACGATCTAGAGAATAAAAATGTCCTAATAGTAGACGACGTTTCGGATACTGGAGAAACTCTGTCTGCTGTATCTAGAGTTATAGAGCTATTTAACCCACAAAATATAAGGTCTGCAACTATTTACGTTAAACCTTGGTCTAAAAAATACCCAGATTATTACGATAAGGTAGTAGACAAATGGATTGTATTCCCCTGGGATAAATGGGAAGCTGTAAGAGAGCATAATGAAATTCCAGTAAAAAATAAGGATAGATTCCTCAAGAGCTTTATTAGAAAATAATTGGCTCTTTATACTCTCCCCACACTTCTCTAAGTACAGAACTTATTTCGCCTACAGTTGCCCCAGCCTTTATAGCATCTAAAACATATGGGAATAGGTTATCATTTCCTTCAGCAGCTTTCCTTAGCTTCTCTAGGCTATCCTTCCATTTAATATTGTCTCTATTTTCCTTGTATTGCTTTAATCTAGTAATTACTCTCTCCCTTACTGCAGGATTTACTCTAAATATTTCAGTAGTTCCTATCCAATCGGACTCATAAGCGAAGTTAACCCCAACTTTTATTATATCTCCTTCTTCTATCCTCTTCTGGAGCCTATAAGAACTCTCAGCTATTTCGGCCTGAGGATATCCTCTTTCAATAGCCTTAAGCATTCCACCCATTTTTTCAATATTATCAATAACTTTCCAAGCTCTTTCTTCTATCTCATCTGTCAACCATTCAATATAATAGGATCCTGCTAATGGATCCACAGTCTCGGTAGCCCCACTCTCGTAAGCTATTATTTGTTGAACCCTAATTGCTATCTTCGCCGCCTTTTCGCTTGGTAAAGCTAAAGCTTCATCGTATGAATTTACGTGTAGACTTTGAGTGCCACCTAAGACTGCCGCTAAAGCTTGAAGAGTAGTTCTGATAATATTAATTTCTGGCTGCTGTGCTGTTAATTCTGCACCTCCTGTTTGTGTATGAAACTTCAATGTCATCGAATCTGGTTTTTTAGCATTGAACCATTCTTTCATAATTTTAGCCCACATTCTTCTAGCGGCCCTAAATTTTGCAACTTCTTCAAAAATGTTAGTATAACCTGCAAAGAAGAAAGACAACGTAGGAGCAAAGTCATCTACGTTTATTCCTCTCTCTAAAGTTTTTCTAACATACTCAATTCCATCAGCTAAAGTAAATGCTACTTCTAGCACTGCATCCGCTCCAGCTTCTCTAATGTGGTACCCACTAATACTAATTGGATGCCATTTTGGAATATTTTTATAAGAATACTCAATTAAGTCTATAGCATACCTTAAGGAAGGCTCTGGCGGATAAATGAAATTCTTTCTGGCTATGTACTCCTTCAATATATCATTCTGTACTGTTCCGTCTAGGACTTTTTTATCAATTCCCCTACTTTCTGCTGTAGCAATATACATTGACATTAATTCCATTGCAGTAGCGTTTATTGTCATTGAAGTAGTTACTTTATCCATAGGAATTTGATTCATCACTAAATCCATTTCCTTCCAATGAAACATTGAAACGCCGACTACACCTACTTCCGTGAAGGCTAATTCTTGATCTGGATCTAAACCCAATTGAGTAGGTAAGTCAAAAGCCATGCTAAGCCCTGTTTGTCCTGCTTCTAATAGTTTTCTAAACCTTAAATTGGTATCTTCTGCAGAACCGAAACCTGCATATTGTCTTATTGTCCATATTCTTCCTCTGTACATATTAGGATAAATTCCCCTAGTGAAAGGATACATTCCAGGAAAGCCTATCTTGTCCACGTAATTACCTTTTAAATCTAGGGGCGTATAAAGAGGCTTCACCTCTATTCCAGAAGGTGTTACAAATTTTTGCTTTCTTTCCTTTCTTTTTGCTATCCAGCTGGTATAAAGATTGTTCCATTCCTTAATTTTCTCGTCTATATCCATGATAATACCCAATATCTAATTGTTTAAACACTATAAAACCTTTGCTTTTTAATCAAATTTATAAATTAAAATGAGTATAATAGACCATGGAAACTCAAACTATAGACCATATAGGCATAGTGGTTGAAAACATAGATAAAGCAATAGATTTTTATGAGAAAAACTTAGGAATGAAATTAATAGATAAGGAAGAATTGAAAGATAGAGGAATAAAGGTAGCTTTTATGGTTGGTAAAAATGGAGAATCTGCAGTAGAGCTTTTAGAACCGATAAATCACGATGATATGAATAATACTGTAGCAAAATTTCTAAAAACAAAAGGACCAGGGTTACATCATTTAGCGATAAGAGTTGAAGACATAAATAAAGCATTAGAAGATTTATCAGCAAAAGGTTTACAACTAGTAGATAAGCAACCTAGACCTGGTGCAAGAGGTCATCTAGTAGCATTCGTTCATCCTAAAAGTGTTATGGGTGTACTACTCGAGCTCGTTCAAGAGAGACATTAATTTAAGAGCTTTATCTGTTAAGTATAAACATTTCCAAATATCTTTTACTCAATTAAAATCTCAGATTTACCTAGTAAATTTTAAATCTTCACGTGGAGAATATATATTTGGATCAAAAATGCCCTCAAAGAAAAAAGGTGACATATTTGATTATTTTGACGAAATGATAAGGCAGATGGAAGAGGAATTTGAAGAATTAGAGAAGGAGTTCTTTAAAGCAGCAGGTAAAGGTGAAGTAAAGACTTTCGGTCCTTATGTTTATGGTTTTAGTATGACAATAGGACCAGACGGAAAGCCAATAATAGAAGAATTCGGTAATGTAAAAAGACTAGGAAGCAAGCCAATATTAAGTGAAGAAAGAGAGCCTTTAGTTGATGTTATAGAAAAAGGCGATGAAGTCAGAGTAGTAGCAGAAGTTCCAGGAGTGGATAAGAACAATATTAAGGTAAGACTTAATGGCAAAACTTTGATATTATCAGCACAAGAAGGAGATAAGAAGTACTATAAAGAAATAGAATTACCAACAGAGGTAGACGAAAATTCTGCAAAGGCCACCTATAAGAACGGAGTCCTAGAAATCGTATTTAAGAAAGCTAAGGTTGAGTCTGGGAAAGAGATAAAGATCGAGTAACTTTCACTTTTTCACTCTTTATAAAGCTTAGCCCGGAAGAATCTTCTATAATTAAGGTAAACTTTCTTTTACCTTCTTTTGCCTCATAAACGTCATAACAGTCCTTTTCTTGACATAAAGATCCTAGGTTCTCTAAGAAGTCTTCCAATATTCCCTCAACAGTGGATAAAATTCCTTGTGAAGCGTCTTCAGGATAAATTTCTATTCCTAACTCTGGAATTTTAACTATAGCAAAAGGTGATCTATAAACCATTACGTTTAAATCTTCTTCTTTTTCTACCACAAATTCCAAAGTCTTAGGTTCCCTAGTTTCATAAGGCTTAACGTCCCTAAACTTATAATTACAACTAGTGCATTCCCAATTTGATAAAACTAACTTACCCACTTCTCCTGCATCGTAAAGATAATCTCTAGCAATTAATGTTTCGTTACCACAAACTGGACACTTAAGTTTTGCCTCAAATATTAACTTAGGTTCCATAATCTCAACCAAAGCTTATTTGGTAGTATTTACATATATTATATTGAGTAAAGTGGTGAAATGAAGCTTCCACGAGAAAATGATATAGGAAAAATAGAATATAAGCTTATTCTATCAGATGTATCAGAAGAGCGACTGCAAGAATTAGCTACGCAAATGAAATATAGAATTGAAGAAGGTGGTGGAGAAGCAATTTATGTTATAGGAGTAAGTGACGATGGAGATGTAATAGGATTAAATAAAGAAGACCTAGAGCATACAATAGACGTGCTAGAAAAAATAGCCAAAATGATAAATTCTAAGATAGTACATAAAAGAATTGTAGAAATAAGAAAAGATAAATATGTTGCGGAATTACTAATAAGATTACATAAAAGTGATTTGCCTATTCAAGTTAATGTTGCAGTAATGGGACACGTAAATGCTGGAAAAAGTACTATAACTGGCACTCTAATTCTAGGGAAGCTTGATGACGGTAATGGAGCATTACGTGCAATGATAGCTAGATATCTTCATGAAGTTATAAGTGGAAGAACTTCATCAATAACTTTAAGGATCTTAGGTTTTGATGATGAAGGAATTATAGTAAATCACAGCTGTAGAGATCCTTTAGATGAGGCAGAAGTTACTATTAAAAGTTCTAAAATAGTAAGACTGATAGATCTTGGCGGTCACGAAAGATACTTAAGAACTACATTAAAAGGACTAATGGGTTACGAAACAGATTACGTAATGCTGGTTGTTGGCAGTGATGACGGATTAAGCATAATGGGCAAAGAACACCTAGCAGTTGCTTCTGTGCTTAAATATCCTGTATTTATTGTAATAACTAAAATAGATAAATTCCCTAAAGAGAGAGTAAACCAAATAATAAACGATATAAGAAATGTGCTTAGAATTCCAGGTATAAATAGGTTCGTAATGGAAGTTAATGACGAGGATGACTTACTAAATGCAATAATAGGTGTAAAAACTGGAAGAGTTGTTCCTATATTTAAAGTTTCAAATGTAAGCGGAGAAGGAATAGGATTGATCACAAGGTTCCTTTACTTGTTACCGCCAAGAAAAATAATAACACAATCTAACGATACGCTAGTTTATATTGATGAGATATATAACGTATCTGGAGTAGGACCAGTAGTTCTAGGCTCAGTAGTAAGGGGAAAAGTTCATCCCAACGATACCGTATATATTGGACCAGTAGACGGCGGAGAATTCTTACAAGCTAAAGTAAAGAGCATTCAAATCAATAGGGTATTCGTAGATGAAGCTAATCAAGGTAGCATAGCAACTTTTGCCATACAAGGCGTAAATAGGGAAGTCTTAAGGAAGGGTATGATATTAGCTGAAAATAATAAGCCAAAAGCTACACAAAGTTTTACAGCAAAAGTCATAGTGCTACATCATCCTACTACAATAAAAGAAGGTTATGTAGCAACTTTACACTTATACACAATAAGACAAGCGGTAAAATTCGAAAAAATAGCTAGAGGGTTATTAAGAACTGGCGAATCGTCCGAAGTTGAGCTGAAATTCCTTTACAGACCAGAATATATTGAAAAAGGTCAAATTTTCATATTTAGAGAAGGTAGAACAAGAGGATTAGGAATTGTTACTGGAATTAATAGCTGAGACTGAACAAGAAATTATTTGCTTTGTTAATTCTTTAGCTTGTTTTGTTATTGTACTCTCTAAAGCTTTTGCAAGACTTCCTGATAACTCATATTCGGCTTCCCAAGATAATTTGTGATCTTCTATTATAACCACAGTACTTATAGTGACTATTATTCCAGGGCCTTTGACTTCTATTTTATCAAAGACTTTGTTATTCTCAACTTTATGTTCAACTATAGTCCCTTGAACTTCAACATTAAGTGGGCCTACTTTCACCGATGCAGAAAATTCTTTGTTGTTTATCTTACTTATTCCAGGAGTGCACTTTAAAAGATTCTCGTAATTACTAAGAAATTGTATAGCTCTCTCTTTGTTAATTATTTTTTCTTCACCAGCTATGTTACTCATGATACCTCTACCTTTTTCCTTATGCAATCAAAAAGTTGATTCAATATCTTATTTAATGCTGGTTCCATTAGCCTAGCCCCTGCAGAAGCCAATATTCCGCTTACGTTAACATCTGCTGTATAATTAATTCTTCCTTCTTCAATCATGATATTGGCATTTATATTAACATTACTATTCATTCCATTCCCTTGAGCTTCCAGCTTAAATCCGTCGTTAGTTCTCTGCATTTTTACCTTTGCTGTATAATCTCCTTTTATAAATCCTATTCCGGCAGTACCTTTTACAATATACACATCTCCATCTTTCTTTATATCTTTAATTCCAGGGAAACAAGAAGCTACTGATTCTATATTTCCTAGAAAATTTAAAATAACTTCCTTTTTAGCATTAACTTCAATACTTCCTTGATAACGCATAAACTACTTTACTGCTAATAAGTTAATATCTTTAATGAAAATTGGTGCAGTGATTCTAGCTGCTGGAGAAAGTAAGAGATTCGGTAAAAATAAATTACTTGAGAAAATCAACGGAAAAAGCATCATAGAGAATGTCTTGGAAAATGTTGACATAGAAAGAGTTATTATTGTAGGAAAATATGCAGAAGAGCTACTCCCTCATTTAAAAAATGAGATAATAATATATAATCCTAAATGGAAGGAAGGAATCTCAAGCAGTATAAAACTTGGACTCAGATTCTTTCAAAATTATGATGGAGTACTCATAGTTTTAGGAGATATGCCTTTTGTAAAGAGGGAGGATATACATAAGATAATAAACACATTTAACCCTGACTGTAACGCTGTAATTCCTACTTACAAGGGAAATTGGGGAAATCCAGTATTGTTAAGTAGAAAAATTTTCGATAAAGTAATGACAATAACTGGAGATGAAGGTGCTAAAAAAATCTTAAAAAGCACGGAAAACTTATGCTTTGTTGAATGTGACTACGGGGTTATTATAGATATAGATACAGTTAATGACCTTTTAACTTTTGAGAAGCCTCCTTAACTGCCTCTATGATATTTTGGTATCCAGTACATCTACATAAATTCCCAGCCAAGCCCTCTCTAATTTCATCTTCCGAAGGAGAAGGATTCTCGGAAAGTAGCCAGTAACTCTGCATTATCATTCCTGGAGTACAGTAACCGCACTGAAGAGCATGTTTATCCCAGAAGGCTTCTTGAATTGGATGCAATTTACTGTCTTTTGATAATCCTTCAACAGTAAGAATTTCACTGCCATCAGCTTGTATTGCCAAAACTGTACACGATTTTACTGACTTTCCATTCATTACAACAGTGCACGCTCCGCAATTGCTTGTATCACAACCAACATGAACGCTGGTAAATCCTAAATCTCTGAGAACATGAACTAACAATTTCCTTGGCTCGACTTCAGTCTCATAATCTTTTCCATTAATTTTAATGTGAATTTTTACTTTCTCATCTTTTTCTATTACTTTCATTCTAATCACCTTTTTAAAGCATCTAAAATTGCCCTTTTTGTCATAACTTTGGTGGCTTTCCTTTTATATTCTGCACTTCCTCTAATATCTGATGTAGGGTTAGACTCATTAGCTACTTCTTGAGCAACTTTATCAATTATTTCATCATTAATTTTCTTACCCTTAATCATGTCCTCAGCTATTTGGGATCTGTAAGCTTTATTATTGACTCCGGTTACGCCTACCCTAAAATCTTCTACTTCATCGCCATTTGTCTTTATTAGAACTGCAACACCTACTATGGCATAATCTCCAGCTTTTCTTTCTAATTTCTGATAAGAGTATTTATACCCTGGAAAGACGGGGATGGATATTTCAGTAACTATTTCTCCTTGGGATAAATCTGGAGTAAACATGTCTTTATCAAATGAAGAGAATTCCTCTAATCTTTCTCCAGAAGGTCCTTTTATCTTTACTTTTGCATCTAAAACTAAAAGAGCTGCTGGATAATCAGCTGATGGATCCAATTGGGAAATACTACCACCAATTGTTCCCATATTTCTAACTTGAGGATCTCCAATTTTAGATGCTACTTCGCTTAACAAAGGAATTTGCGCCTTTGATATCTCATAATGGGTAATTGTTGCTCCTAATTTGTATTCCTTTTCTTCTTTATTTAAATAATGAAGTTCTTTAAGCTTAGTTATATCGACTAGATAGGAAGGTCTAATTATCCTAAGTTTTAACATTGGAATTAGGCTATGTCCGCCAGCAAGGGCTTTTGCATCGTCATGAGTCTTTAGAAAGTCTATTACCTCATTTAGATTATTAGGAATCACGTAGCCTATTTTTGGAGGATACATATCTTCTTTTCTCCGAGTTATTATTTATCTTTTACTTATTCTTTACGAACTTTTCAGGATTCTTTTTAAACTCGGCCATACACATTGGGCTACAGAAGTAATATGTTATACCTTTGTAAACATATTTATAACTAGTATTTTTAACATCCTCTCCGCATACAGGGTCTTTCATAATTAAATCATGAGAGCTTCCACAATTTATTTCTTAATTTTACCACTTCTCCTACTATTATGATTGCTGGAGAAGAAATATTCTCTTTCCTTACTGCCTCCTTTAACCTACTTAAGGTAGTTATAACTACTCTCTGTGAAGGAAGAGTACCATTTTGTATTATAGCAACTGGACACTCTGAACTTCTTACTTTTTCTAGGCTTTCTTGTAACTCATTAATTTTATTTATTCCCATTAGTATTACTATAGTTCCTTTTTTTGGAATATAATCTAAGTCGATAATTTTATCACTTGCTCTAGTCCCAGTAATCACTGTAAATCCTGAAGAATACCATCTACTAGTTACTGGAATTCCGGCGTAGGCAGGAACTCCTATAGCACTACTAACCCCCGGTATAACTTCACATGGAATGCCTTGTTCCATCACAAACACGCATTCCTCTTCTCCTCTACCAAATACATATGGATCTCCTCCTTTCAACCTTACTACTATTTTACCTTCTTTTGCCTTCTCAACTAAGGTAGAATTTATTTTATCTTGTAGTTCTGCTTCACCTAAACCTTTACCTAAGTAAATTAATTCTGAATTAGGCTTGCATTCCTTTAAGAGTTCTTTAGAGACTAGCCTATCGTATATTACAACGTCTGCTTGTTTAAGTATCTTTAAACCTTTAACAGTTATTAAGTCGGGATCTCCAGGACCTGCACCAACTAAATAAACTTTACCTATCATTTTAAAAAATTGAGATAAGAAACTAAATAGCGTTTACCTTTTTAATAATGTATACAGCGAATAAAATTCCCTCAGAAAATTTTACAATATAAACGAAACCTAATACATGATCTAAAAGACTGTTCTGCGATATATTATATATGACTGAATAAATATATAGAAGCATCACATAAAATATGTCTGCCGCAAAACCTAAACTATAAATTATTACTTTCTCCATAAATTTCAACGAGGGAATCAAATAACCTGCTATGAAACCTCCAATAAAATCTGAAATAAATGCAGCAAAGTACAATTCTGGAAATTCTTGTGCAATCTTAAATATAAAGGGAGTTAACCAAAAGGCTATTAAAAATGCAGATATTGTGAAACCTATCCATGATTTGCTTCTTATTAGAATTGAAGTTACTGGAACTAGAGAGTCTTCAAATTCTACAAATTTATCTTTAGGAGTGTATTTATTTATTACGTACCATCCTAATAATGCACCGGAAAATACTGGACCTTGATACGAGAGTAATTTATCTAAAGGATCTCCAATAACATAAATAATTCCAGAGATACCTGCAAAAATGATAGCAAGATACTTTGCTAAATCTAATTTATCCATAAGTTATGGTAAGTAAACAGTATATATAACCTTATCTTCACTGAATTCTTTATTTAGTATTTTAACCCCTTTCTCTTGCATCGCCATAGCCCACATCTCAACTTGATCTGCTTGAACTCCTTGCAGTGCAATTATTTTGACTTCTTGATTGCCTCCAGTTTCTAGCCAAAACTTCATTAATGATACAGAAGGAGTATTTGCTCCGCAACCCCCAGATTGTTTAGTTAAATCTAACTCCTTCATTCTAATATATCATTGCAGAACTGATATTTAATATTTCCTTGTCTTCAAGGAAGTATATTTTATTCCAATTTTTGATTCTCATTGTAAATATTAACGACTTTAAGAATGTTCGTAAATTACAAAACGCACCTCCGCATTCCGTTAGATTAACATTCATTAACTTCCTAGCCTCCTTTTCTCTTTCATCGCCAGAAGAGAAGATAATTACTTGCCTTGATCTTGACGAAAATATAGGAGAATGAAAGAATTGCTCTAATCTTTCAAAATTTGAACTCCAACCGAATATTTCAGCAAGTTTTAAGTATGCAAAATACGCAATACCATAGTTCTCTCCTTTACCGACAAAGAATGCCCTATCTTCAATTGTAATTTCTTTTCCACACCCTTTATCTTCTTCCACGTTAGCAATATCGTATAATGCACTTAAAGACATCATAAAAGAAAGAGTTCCAGGCAAAATACGTTTAGGCCTATAAGGTAAGTAAATTACTTCATCAGCTAGTTTGGCCAATTCCGATTCTGGATTTGCTGTTATTGCATAAATTTTAGTTTTACCTTTAAATTTCCTTGCAAGATTTATATTAGACTTAGGTTTACCAGAAATTGAAACTATGACCAATGGTTTATCTATATTTATGGACAAAGCATCGTAAGGATCAACGGCCCTAAATCTTCCATTGGTCTTGCCTTCTATAACTAAAGAAGCGGCAAACGAGTCTCCTGCTCCAGTAACGTATGCCTCATCTAATTTCACGCCAGAGTTTATCTTGTAATTTTGACTTATCTCTTCCTCAATGTCTTCTATGATTGCCATTTTATCTCCGAATAATAGACAGTTATAAATTATATTTAACTGATAATTTACATGAGTTGAAGATCCTAATAAAAGCTGGAATAGCTTTTCTAAAAGATTCTTCACCAGTTCCTAACGCATACATAGGCGTAAATGACGGTAAAATAGAGGCTATATCAAAGAGAGAACTAGAGGAATATGACGATGCAGAACTGATAGTAGGAGGCTTTGATAGACTCGTTTCTCCAGGGTTTGTGACAACACAAAGTTTTATACAACTATACCCGTTTAGATATAGAATATTCTCTGGAAAGACTAACCCAAACGATTTAATCTCTACGATGACTAGCAAAGACGCTTACTATTTTTCACTCTTAGGAGCATATCACTTACTAAGGTCCGGAATAACAACAGTTGTAGTAACTGAGCCATTTGTAGAACAAGCAGCTAGAGCTGTAAAGACTGTGGGATTAAGGCCAATAGTTTCTGCAGAAATAGGTTGCAACTGGATAAAAGGGGACTGGAAAAAGAACTTTGAGAGCTTATACAGTAAATGGATATCTAAAGATGAGAGCGGGATAGTATTGAAACTCTGCGATGAAGACGAGGCCGAAGAAGCAATGGCGATTTCCAATGAATATAAATTACCTATATTAGTTGATAGAAATGTTAATCTAGAAAGAATTAATAACATCTCACCTTACACAATAGCGCTAGGGGGCGGAAGTAGAAAGGATCTAGAAAAAATAAGGAAGAATAATCTAAATTTGGCATTTACTCCGAGTTTAGAAGTTTGCAAATTTACTCTAGGTGCTTATAAGCCTTCTATATCAATCGATTTAACGCCTAAATTTGATATTAGGAATGAGATGGGTATTGCTACATCACGCTTGCTCTTAACGGCAGAAGAAGCTTTTAAAGCAGTAACAGATTGGGGGTATTCTCAGTTAAAAATTGGCGGAGGAATATCAGTAGGAAATACTACTGACATTCTTATCTTTGAAGTTAATGAACCTCCTTCATATCCTATAGACAAAGAAGCACCATATGAAAGTTTGATTTATTCTTCATACTCATTAGAGACCGTTATAATTAATGGAGAAGCGGTATTAGATGGAGGAGTTCCATTAAACGTTGGAACTAAAGATATTGAGGAGGCAAATAGAAAGGTAGAAGAAATTGGAAAAATGGAAAAGAATTGAGATTGTAGGAGATATAGCAATAATAGGAATTCCATTTGGCAAAAAACCTGAAGACTTGAAGGATTATGCAAAGGAAATTATGAGCAAGCATCCGTACATAAAATCTGTGTGGGGAAGATATAGAGATACTAAAGGAGACTTTAGATTACCTACGTACTATCACATACTAGGAGAAAAGAGAAGCGAGACTATTTATAAAGAACATGGGTGCAAGTATTATCTAGATTTTACTAAAGTATTTTTCTCTTCTAAACTCTCATTTGAGCACCTAAGAATTGCGAAAGAAGTAAAAAAAGGAGAAATAATAATAAACATGTTTGCAGGATACGGGCCTTTTTCTATTCTATCCGCTAAACTAGGTAAACCAAAATTAGTTTATTCCATAGATATAAATCCTTATGCATATTATTACATGATGGCAAATGTCGATTTAAACAAAACTTATAATGTAATACCGATATACGGCGATACTTTTAAAAAAATATATTACCTAGAGAACGCTGATAGAATTATATCTCCATTACCAGAGAAGGCAAAAGAAGCTTACGAAATTGCATTACAAAAAATTAAACCTGGAGGAATAATTCACCTATTTGTAGAAATAGAATCTAAAGAAGATCCAGTTAAAGAAGCCATGAAACTTTACCCTAAAGCCTTTTTCGGTAGAATAGTAAGAAGTGTAAAGCCTTTTAGATATCACGTTATATTGGACATCAAAGCTTAAAATAGTCTAAATATAACTTATTTTTTAATGATTGATTTAGAAATAATGAGATTAGGTTATATAGCATCTCAAAAGAAAAAAATAGAGATAGGAAATTATATAATAAAATTTCATAGAAGGAAAGTTAAGGAAATGGATTACATGTATTCCATTGAAGTTTATTTTAGAGGAGAATTAAAACATAGAGGCATTTTTACAGAATATCAAAATGCCGTAATGTATGCGGGAAAAATAATGTACGCTTTACTTTAATATTTATATTTTACAAATCCTTTTTTCAGTCGATAGGATTTGATTAAGGACGAGTTGCTTGAAATTTTAAAATCAGGAAGAGTTGATTATGTAAGAGTAGAATTCATTGACCTTTTAGGTAATGTTAGAGGAAGATCTTTAAGAAGAGCTGAGTTTGAAAATTTAATATTAAAAGACTCTGGCTTACCATATCCAGAAAGCTTACTTATGTTAGATTATGCAGATTCACCGATAAAATCACGTTACGGAGACGTTCTAGCAATACCAGATCCGTCAACCTTTATTATTTTACCTTATTTGGAGAGAACAGGGAGAGTTCTTTCATATATTACTTTACCAGATTTGACTCCTTCACCGTTTTGTAGTAGAGGATTATTAAAGAGGGCAATAGATAAATTGGAAGAAAAAGGACTTTCAATCCAAGTTTCATTCGAACCGACTTTTTATTTAGTAAAGGAAAATGGAAACGGTATTTCGCCTGCAGATGAAGCTAAAGCTTTTTCCCCAGAAGGATTAATGGAAGAGCAGTCTTTCCTCAGAGATGTTATCAAATATTTAGAGAGCGTAGGAGTTCAAGTTGAAACAATAAATAAACACTATGGCCCTGCACAATATGAAATAAGATTTGCTGAAAAAGACGCTTTAACCGCTGCAGACTCACTAGTTACTGCAAGAGAAGTAATAAGAGATTCTGCAAGAATATACAAATTGTTCTCTACATTTATGCCTAAGCCTTTCTCAAACTATCCAAGTAGTAGTATGGATGTATATATTAAGCTTACCTCAAACGACGGAAAAGATATAATGAGTAACATAAATGACCCCAAGGGTTTAGGATTAAGCGAAATAGCGTATAATTTCTTAGCAGGAATAATAGAGCATATAGGAAGCATAATGGCCTTTGCTTCGCCAACGATAAATTCTTATAAAAGATTTAGAGAAACAGTGACCCCAAGTTTACTAGGCTTAGGAACGGAAAGACATTTCATAATTAGGATGCCAAGCAATTTTAGAGATTCAAAGTCGGTAGAATTCAGACTAGCAGATCCTTTAGCAAACTCTTATCTCTTATTATCGGCTATCATATATGCAGGATTAGATGGAATAGAAAGAAAATTGGACGTCGAACCTAACGTAGAATTAGGATCTTTACCTAGTAATTTAGAAGATGCCCTACACAAACTTGACAGTGATAATTATATTAAATATTCAATTGGAGCAGAGCTTATTTCATCCTATATCGAACTTAAAAATAGGGAAATAGAGAGTTATAATAATTACATAACAGATTGGGAAGTTAAAGCGTATCTAAAGGCAGGTTGGTAATGAGAGCAGCGATATTTACACAAATAGGTAGACCTTTAAGTATAGAAGAGGTCAAAAAACCTGAAGTTAAAGGTAAAGAGGTTCTTTTAAAAGTATTAGCAACAGGCTTATGTCATGGAGATTTACACATAATTTTCGGCGAATGGAAAGACGATATACCGGTTAATCCTCCCAGAATTTTAGGTCATGAGATTGTAGGCGAAATAACTGAAGATACTGAGCATTTTAAGAAAGGTGATAAAGTACTTGTCTACAATGCATTTGGTTGTGGTACTTGCAAATTCTGTAAAAGGGGATACCCTCAATTTTGTGAAAAAGTGAAAATTTTAGGAGTTCAGGAAGATGGAGGATTTGCAGAATATGTCAAAGTGCCTTCAGAAGATAATTTAATTAAAATCGATAATAACGAAAATCCAATTAAAGTTGCACCTCTTGCGGATGCTGGAGTTACTGCATATAATTCTGTAAAAGGAATTGAGGAAGATAGTAACGTAGCATTAATAGGAACTGGAGCAGTAAGCTTGATAGCTCTACAAATTTTGAAATCAAGAGGAATTAAAGTAACAGTAGTTGGAAGAAATCCAATAAAATTAAATAAGGCATTAGAACTAGGTGCAGATAGAATAATTCAAGTAAAACAATCTTATTCTGAAGATTTTTCAGCTAGAATAGGGAGAGAAAAATTTGATTACATAGTTGATTATATAGGAAGTGATGAAACATTAAGGGACATCGTCTGGGCTCTAGATAGAATGGGAGAATTAAGAATAGTAGGGGAATTTGGAGGAAGAATGGAAATATGGGAGCAACTCCTTGTTCTTAGGGGATTAAGAATAAGAGGAATTCTGTACGGGAGCAAGGAAGATATGATAAATGTAGTAAAATTATATAAGGAAGGAAAAATAAAAACGTTGGCTGTCCCTTATAAATTAGAAGAAATAAATCAAGCAATAGACGACCTAATGAGCGGAAGAATAATAGGAAGAGCAGTCATAATACCTTGAAAGTGAAAGGCTTACCTTCTATAACCTCTATTTTCCTATCCTGTATGAACTTTCTTATAATTTCAGCATTAGTTCTAGCATGCATTGTTAGCATTGCTCCAGTGAATTTACCTTTATAAAGCGAAGCGTAAAGCATAATCATGTCTGACATATACCTATCAACTCCAGCATTTGTCTTTAAATCCTCTATTAACTTACTTGCGGCTTCTTCTCCTACTTTTTCAGCCCTTTTTCCTTTCTCTCCTAAAGAATCGGAACCCATCACGCTTTTACCGTATGCTGCTAAAGTAATTCCAGTGCCTTCGCTTTCTCCTTGTCTAATATCCAAAGAGATATTAACATTGACACTAAGAAACTTTTTTATAAACTCTTCTGCTGACTTTGCCTGTCTCTCAGCTATATGAGAAGGCAGAGAAGATACATGAGATATACCCTTAATTTCTTCAATTTTTCCCATTTCTACTATTTCAAATTCCTCTCCTTTTCCCTTGAAATTACTAAGCTCTATTATTCCTCCTCCTCTAGGATAATGACCCCTTTTTATTAATTTAACCTCGCCTTGTATGCCTATTTTCTTTAGAATTTCTAAGTAAACTAATCTCATATAATCTATTGTAGGACTTTTCGGAACGTCTGTTCCTCCTATTAAACGTATTTTTATATTTCTATTAATAATAAGCGGAATTACTGACACAGCTATTAGAGTAACACTTCCAGCAGTTGTTACATCTAATGTAAAGTCTCCTTCATTCTTTATCTCGTGAGGAATAAAAACTAGTTCTTGAGAGCCTAAATAGTCTCCTTTACTTTCTGCGTTACATAGTTCTTTTACAAGTTTTACTGCAGATAAATGTTGTCTTTGCAAGCCAGGATTTTTCCTCTTAGCTCTTATATTGTATATTCTAAAAGGTTTACCAGTAAGTGCAGATAACGTTAGTGAAGTTCTCAATATTTCTCCTCCGCCTTCACCGAAAGACCCATCTATCTCAATCATAATTCCTAATTATATGAAGGTTAAAATAAAATCGATACTTAACGTTATAGGACACGAAGAACTTTACGTCATACCAGTAGCATGCAATGGAAAGTACGTCCTTGGTCTAAATTTTTTTGAAGATATAGAAGGTGGAAGAGTTGCAAGGTTTGTGTTAATAATGGATAAATATGGCGAAATTAATTCAATTAAAGTCGTCGAAGGAGATAAGGGAATAGTAATTGCAGAAGGCGTCAGAGATGACATGGATGCAGTATCTAAAGTAATTAAGATTGACAGAAAGATGGTTACGAATAGAATTCCGCTTTTTATAAACATTAAAGTTAAGAGCTTTCCTGAAACCCAAGATAGAGGAATAAGGGGATATGAAAATTATATTAAAAGGTACGGTGAGATAGATCCTTCAAAGCTAAAAGGTATAATAAAGCTAGACGTTATTGAAGAAGTTGTCTAGTGTAGTCGATTTGTATATCTTACCCAATCTTACGCCCACTCTTCTTAATCTTCTTTTATCAGATTTTATAATTTCTTCCAAGAGTTTTTCTGCCTCTAAATACGCCTTGTCCTTACTTATACCAAAGTTGAAAGTCTTTTCCCTACTTACAATATCAAGGTCTTCCATTATTGCAACAACTGCTAAGGTCTTAGGTATACCTCCGTTAGCCTTAGAATAGGCTTCATCTATTGCCTTCTTTAAGTAGGGAAGTATCTCTTTGATATCTCTAGAATTCTTTTTCATTGTAACATATCTCCCAATATGTTTCCTTACCTTTTCTTTTACAGGCTCAGCATAGGTATTATTTGCTAAAGAATATAGATAACTTGCTTTAGATTTCCCTATTTCATTTTTTAATTTTTCAAAATCTACTTTTAGAACGTCATATAAATATTTGATTCCCATTTCCCTTAGCTTAGAATAAATAGAATCCCCTACTCCTGGCACTTCATCTATAGGTAATGATTTTATAAATCCTTCAACTTCTTCTGGTTTTAAAATTCCTAAACCGTTAGGCTTGTTCATTTCAGCTATTATCTTGGCAAAAACCTTATTTGGAGCAATTCCTATAGTAACTGTAATTTTTTCTTTCTGATAAATTTCATCCTTTATTTTTTTACCTAGTTGGTAAGCCTCGTAATAATCTTTCACTTTATCAGTAATATCAAGGTAAGCCTCATCTATGCTTGCAATTTCAATTTTACTTGAATATTTAGGGAGTATTCCGTACATTATTCTATCAGATACTTGCTTATATAGATCCTTCCTGATAGGTAAATATATTACATTAGGAGCGATTTCCTTCGCCTTAGGAATTGGCATACCAGATTTTATTCCCAGTTTCCTTGCCTCATAATTAGATGTAGCTATCGCACCACTATCTTTAAACCTACCAGAAAATACACAAACAGCAACCGGCTTACCTTTAAGCTCTGGATTAAGCACTTCTTCAACTTGAGCAAAGAAGTAATCAAAATCAACGAAAAGTACAATCATCTACACTTAACATTAATATTAACATCTTTTAACATTTTTACCACTTCCTCTAGCTTTGGAGAGCTTACTCCTCCAAGCTTAGTAACTTTTAGCCCTGCCGCGACAGAAGCAAATCGTAAAGAATCTTCTATTGATCCAGTATTAATATAAGAGACATTAAAAGCTGCATCAAATACATCACCTGCACCAGTAGTGTCGACTACATTTACTTTCAAAGCCTCTACTTTGCATTCTTCACTACCTATTAATTCTGCTCCTTCTTTGCCTTTCTTAATTACAACGATTTTTGCGTTAGCTTTAGTCTTTAAACTTTCATATTCTTTTTCATTAACGTAGAGAATATCAACTTCCTCACCTTCATATTCCGAGGCATAAGGCCCTGGGTCATAACTTACGATCTTAGCTGACGGATCTTTATATATTATATCATGAGAGATGGAGGCATAGTGTATTACGTCAAACATTCCAGAGTATTTTTTTACGTCCTCTAAACTAGGTAATAATGAGGGGTCAGTTCTTCTTACTATAGAGATAGAACCATCATCTCTTAAAAGTATTAACGCCATATTAGGTTTCTTCTCGCATTCAATGAGAAAATCCAATCCTACTCCTTCTTCAGCTAAAGGAGTAAGTAAAGCTGAAACTAAAGGACTTTTACCTATTTTTGCTAATAATTTTGCACTATGCCCTAACCTATTTACCGCTACTGAGTAATTTGTTGCCGATCCGCCTGGCATGATTTCCATGACGTCAGTATTTACCTTACTATCGACTAGCGGAAAAGCATTAAGCTTTACTATAATATCAATGTTAAACTTGCCAACTGCTAGGTGAATTGGTCTCATGGTGTATTAGAATACTTTACACAAGTTAAAATCAGTTAGCCGCCACGTCTTCATAAATCCGACCCAAAAGTCTTCATCATCTATATATTTTTCTAACACGTAGTAACTATTATTTTTACTTAGTACTATGTTAGTTAATTTCAAAAGGTTATTAGATAAATTTTGACTTATGGTAGAGATTAAAGAGATTAAAAAGGTTCCAGAAATAGAGAAAGCTAGCATTCATAGTCACATAACTGGCTTAGGTTTGGATGAACACGGAAAAGCCATATTTAAAGCTGATGGAATGGTTGGTCAAGAGGAAGCTAGAGAAGCCGCAGGTTTAGTTGTGCAATTAGTAAAACAGGGTAAGATGGCTGGAAAGGGGATTCTTCTAGTAGGGCCTTCTGGAACTGGAAAAACCGCACTAGCGGTGGCGATAGCGAAAGAGTTAGGAGAAGATACTCCATTTACTGCAATAAATGCTTCAGAACTATATTCTACGGAATTAAAAAAGACTGAAGTGCTAATGCAGGCTATAAGAAAATCTATAGGCGTAAGAGTAAGAGAGAAGAGACTTGTCTACGAAGGTGAAGTAAAAGAACTTAGAATAAAAGTAGCCAAAAGTAGATTAAATCCGTATGTTCAAGTACCCAGAGAAGCTGAAATTACCTTAAAAACTAAAGACGACGAAATGAAATTAACTGCCGGAGAATCTATAGCTGAACAGCTAGTAAGACTGGGAGTTAGAAAAGGTGATGTAATATGGATAGATGCGGAAACTGGACAAGTAGTAAAGACTGGAAGATCTAAGGAAGTTGCAAAATATGACATAGGAGGCGGAGGAGTTGAAGTCCCATCAGGGCCAGTTAAAAAAGAAAAAGAGTTAACCAGCACTTTCACGCTTCATGACTTAGATCTAAATTTAGCAGCACGTCAAATTTCGTTTACTGCAATATTTTCATTATTCTCAGAAAGAGAAATAAGTGATGATATAAGGAAAGAAGTAGATAGACTAGTAAAAGATATGATAAATAAGGGAAACGCAGAGCTAATCCCTGGAGTGCTTTTCATAGATGATGCACATATGTTGGACATAGAAGCTTTCTCTTTCTTAACAAAAGCGCTCGAATCAGAATTATCACCCATACTCATACTTGCCACTAATAGAGGTATGACAAAAATAAGAGGAACAGATATAGAATCTCCTCACGGAATTCCCTTAGACTTACTTGATAGGCTCTTAATTATACCAACTAAGCCTTATAATGAAAAAGAAATAAGAGAAATAATATCTATTAGAGCAGAAGAACTGAATATAGAACTAGATCCGCAAGCCCTGGACGAGTTAGCTAAAATAGGAAGTCAGGAAAGTTTAAGGTATGCTGTACAGTTACTTGAGCCAGCCAATTTAATAGCAAATAGAAACGGAAGAAACGTGATAAAACCAGAGGATATTAAGGAAGTCTATAACTATTTCGCCGACGTTAAGAGGAGCGTAAACTATGTAAAGGAGTACGAGAACTTATTATTAAAGTGATGAATGGCCGACGGAACGGAAGGATGAAGTATCAGTTGCCGGACTGAATTTTTCCATATAATCTCTAATAATCCTATAAGTCATTCCCCATATTCTATACTTTTTGTAATAAAAACATTCCTCGCCTTTCTTTAGCTCTGAGAAACTTACCCAAAAATACTTTGCAACTTCCTTTTTGTCTCTCTTAATTTTTGAAAAACATGTTCTACCTAAAAAGGCTGCAACAGTAATGTTAGCATTATGAGGCGAATAATAACCGAGAAAAGCTATTATTTCTGGCTCAATTCCAGTTTCTTCTTTGCATTCTCTTTTTGCTGTTGTCTCACAGTCTTCATTTCCTTCTCTATGACCGCCAGGTAATGCCATATTACCGCTCCAAGGATCATTAGGGTTAGTAGATCTTTTTATCAATAAAAATTTGTTTTCGCAATTAAGTAATAAAACTACAGCGGCATCACATGTCATATTATTTTATTTTGAGAGTTGAAAATATATTCTCTTCTTCCATTTATCATCTTTATAAGGATAATCTTCCCTATAATGGTTACCTCTACTCTCAGTTCTCTTGTAAGCTGCAAGTGCAGTCAAATACGACACTAAAGCGGAATTTGATTTTTCATTTGCACTTTCTATATCTATTGAAGAGTATATTGAAATCGCCTTATTCAATTTTTCAGCATTTCTTATTATTCCTACATCTTCCCAATTTATTTCCCTAATTTCATCTATTGATAAATTGCTTCCTACATGTAGTTTTACATTTTCTATTTCTCCATCATCAACGTATAACCCCTCCCACTTATCTATATAGAGTGGAAGGTTAACTCCATAAACTAAACCTTCGGCTAATGAATTACTTGCTAATCTATTAGCTCCATGAAGACCTGTATCGCTAACTTCTCCTATAGCATATAAGCCTTTAATATTGCTCTCTCCTCTTATATTAACTCTTATTCCTCCATCAACAAAATGTGCTCCTGGAAATACTGGAATTTTGAAATTCCTATCTTTTCCGTGCCTTTTTAGATAGGCGTTTAACACTGGGAATTTATTCTCAAAGTCCTCTATCTTAGTTAGATCCATGAATACTTTCCTTCCTTGTAAATACTCATTATATATTGCTCTGGATAACACGTCTCTAGGTGCTAGTTCTCCCTTTTCATGATATTTAAATGCAAATCTCTCTCCTTTATCATTTAGTAAAATTGCTCCTTCTCCTCTTAAAGTCTCGGTTAAGAGAAAGGTTTCACCATCTAAATTAGTTACAGTAGGATGAAATTGAACGAACTCCATATCAGCAACTAATGCGCCAGACCTAAAAGCTATTGCAATTCCATCTCCAGTATTTGTAGATTGATTTGAGGTGTATTTCCAAAGGTAAGCGTACCCTCCTGTTGCTAAAACTATTTTATCAGCTTCAATTTCACCCCTATTCCTTGTTATAAACCCTTTAACTTCATTATTTTCTGTTTTTATTGCTAATAACTCATCTTCTATAATCGGAATATTTAACTCATGAGCTTTCCTCATTAAGAAGTTGTATATATCTCTTCCAGTTTCGTCTGTTTTGTGTAAAACTCTTCTTCTGGAGTGACCCCCTTCTAATCTTAAATCCGTTGCAAATTCAAAGCCCCATTCTTCTAACGTTTTAACGGCTTTTGGAGCCTCAGAAGTAACATAATTTACTGCCCTTTCATCAGATAATCCGTCTCCTACTCTTAAAGTGTCCTTAGCATGAATTTCTGGAGAGTCGTCACAACCTACTGCTGCGGCAATCCCTCCTTTAGCTATATATGTTGATCCTCCAGTTATTTTCTTTGTTATTACTGTTACTTTATATCCCGATTTAGTTAAAGAAACTGCGGCGGAAAGTCCTGCTATTCCATTACCAAAAATATATATCATACGAACACATGTTCGGAGAAATAAAAAAACTTTATTGCTAAAAATTTCACTAAAGAATTTAAAGTAACCACACGTAAAGATGATTTATGGATCTTACACTCCAGTTATTTGACGTTCTAGAAGATATTTGGGGAGATACTTCAGGGATAAAGATGTCATTCGCAGGAAACCAATGGTTTGCTGCAAAAGATGTACTCGACTTTCTTAAAAGTAAAGGGTACAAAGTTTATTTAGAAACTATTCCTCCGGGAATGGTTAGAAAAAGAGCTGAAGGAGAATCTCTGAAAGTTGGAAACTTATATATATCGTTCACTCCAGAAATAGTTTCATTGCCTCCTTCACTGCTTGAAGGGTTAAAAATTAAGAAAAAAGTAGAATATGCAGAAAATGATATTGTAATAGTTTTCAGAGGAGCTGAAATAAATAATTTGTGTGACTTAAAAGGAAGAAGAGTGGCAATACCTAATCCGAGCATTGAAGGAATAGGCCAATTATTTAAGGAATTGTACGAGGAAGAGTGCGGGGATTATGAAGACTTAATCAATTACGGTGGAGTTTACATAACTAAAGTTCATCATAGAGAAATACCGCATATGTTAAAGCTAGGAGACATAGATGCAGGAATAATGTGGAGAACGGAAGCAATATATTGGACATTCAAATATTCTGTGCCACAGCATAATAAAAAGGGAAAATTAGCATTTGCATTATTAGATAATGCTTCAGAAAAAGCAGAAGAAGTATTTAATTTGCTTACCTCAACAGAAGTTAAACAAATTTATGAAAAATACGGATTTAAATGGATTGCTGACAATAGTTAATTAATAAATTTCTTTACCAACTCTGCAAAATCCTTATCATCATTTAATTTTTCTACTTTTAATACTGAGTTTTTCATGGTATTTATAACAAATTCCTTATCAACCTTTAACGTGCTAGATACTGCATTAGCAAATCCCTCTGGATCGCTCTTAAACATGTCTATTCCCTCAGTATAAGCAGATACAAATTCATCTTCATTAGAAATTACATGTGCACCGCAATTCCCTGGAATCCCTAAAGATTCCTCAAATGTTATCCCTTTTCCAAAAGCCGAAGCTACTACTGCACTATCTATTTCCTTATTTTTAAACATCTCCAAAATTTTTCTCATATCATCTGCATACACTAACTCTGCATTTACCCCTTTTGTAGTAAGTAAAGCTCTTATCAAAACGTCAGCGGTACTACCTTTTCTCCACACTCCTATCTTTTTCCCTAAATTAGGATACACGCTTAGTAATTCTTTTATAGTTACATAATTTATTCTCAGGCCTCTCTTGACTAATGATACTGTAGAATCCAGTATTACATCTGCTTTACCTTCTTTCGAAAAAACTATTTTTATATCTTTATTTTTGGTAGAAGCTGCTATTATGGGATATGATACGGGTCCGGGTGCAGCTATTACTTGCATGGGTTAATTTGATACCCAACAAATTTATTTCTTTCTTAGATAATCTTTATAATGAAACATTTAAATAGGTAACAAAGTTACCTATATCTCATGGATAGAAGCAAGCTAATGTTCATCCAAATGTTAACAGTCATAGTTTCTATGACTTTTGCAATAAGAGCTTCAAATAACATGATAGCAACGACTTTACCTTTATTTTCAAAATACTATTTTCATTTTACGCAGAGTGAAGTAGGAATTTTATCTGCACTATTATCTCTTGGTACATTCATAACTAGTGGGGTAATAAACTCCAGACTGCAGTCTAATACTAGGAGAAGGTTCTTTATAATCTCTTCTGTCGCGTATGCAATAATCTTACCGCTATTTTATTTTACAAATACCTTAACAATATGGATAGTGTCCCTGCTTGCAGGGTTATCGTTAGGATCAATTATGCCAAATATAATTACTTATGCAGGGTTACTAGATGATAGAAAAGCTAGAGAAAGATTATTATCAATTTATACACTAGCGTTAAGTGCAAGTCTTGTAGCTGGACCTGCAATTGAGACAGCAGTTTTAACTCATTTCACAATACCGTATGTTTTCCTATTTTTCGAGCCATTTGCAATACTTTCGGCTATATTATCTTTCTTTATAAAGTTCCCAGAAGAAAATAGTAAGTCGGCAAGAGTTAGCGTATTTAATAACCCAGGATTCAAGACTGCAGTAATAAATATTTTAACTTATAATATACCATTTTCAGTAATTTTGACATTTGGAGGAATATATGCTGTAGATTATTTGCATGTAAGTTTTGCAGAAGTTACTGCTTTATTCTCATTATTCTTTACCACGTCATTCTTAGCTAGAATATACTTATCCATAAGACCTCCACAAAGTATAAGACTCCATGCAATAGCAGCAATTTCAATGACAACAATAGGGTTATTAGCCATTTTATTCTCAAATAATTTAATAATATTTAGCATAGCTTTACTTATCTTAGGTTTTCCTCACGGATTAACTTACCCACTTTCAGTGATTTCTATAAGTAGAACATTTAAACCTTATGAAAGAAATGCTGCCAATAGTATTTTCTTTGCCATAATGATGATTATAGGGATTATAACTCCTACGATATCAGGGTTTGTAGCAGAACTAATAGGGATAAAATATTTATTTGGAACGTTAATTCCTGTTATATTAATTTTATTGATTTTACTAAATAGATATGTAGGGTATGTAGATAAAGTGGTTCTAGAAGAGACTAGGAAGAATTCTCTTTCTATATCTAAAGATTCTAAAGCTTAGGTCAATAGTTTCTTCCATAGCCTTTCTATCAAATAGCTTACAAAAATTATATTGATAAACTTCCTCTGCAGTATCCCTAAGTATCTCAAGGATATTTTTATCATCTACTGAGTTTATTATCTCCACACCTTCCATGAATTTTTCTCTGTTAGACCAAAGGTTAAATCTTGATACTTTTTTATCTATAATTTCCTGGATATAATACAATGGCTTCCAAGCATTAAATGAGTGCCCATGATCAATTATATATGCAATCTTCTCTTTAGATAGTACGTGCTCTTCCTTAAGGTCTATATTTAATATAACCTCCTCAAAAGCCAAAGCAGATCTAATTTTGTCGATATTTATAACATTTTCATCAGCTTTCTCTGGTAAATGATCCATTAATAATCCAATTTCCCCTTCTTTTTCCGTAATTTTTAAGTCTAAGAGAGGAAAACCCATAATTTTAGATAATCTTGATGCAGATAATTCAGCAAAAACCTCTATAGCCACGTTAACATCTTTGAAAGACTTTACCGGCTTAAAGAACTTCATCAAGTTATGCAGTAGTAAATATATTTAAATTAAGCTAATACATACCTAATAGATAGTTATTAATACATTGATTAAAGGCGAACTTTAAATTCCCTATTTATGAGTTTTTAACATGCTTAATTTACAAATAAACTGGAAAAGACAAGTAGTGAAGCTACTTTCAATAATAGTAGTTTTAGCAATTATTGCAGTTTTACTTCATTTCTTAATAAAATTCGCATCATCAAATTTTCCTGTAATAGTACCTTATTTGAATGATATATATTTAGCAACAGATGCTGCAATAGTAGGTATAGGAGGATATTTTATAATAGGTGTATTGAAGAGAATTATTAACGTATACTTACTAGGTAAAATGGAAGCTAGCACTGCTAGAACGCTCTCATTTTTTATAGATATAGCGCTTTATTCAATTTTAATCTTAGTAATATTAGCTGCATTAGGAGTGAACTTAACTGGAGCAGCAATAGGTGGTGCAGTGGGAGGTATAGCAATAGGTTTAGCCGCTCAGACGGTACTTTCTAATGTCTTATCTGGGGCATTGGTAACCGGAAGCAAAACTTTAAAGGCAGGCGATGCAGTATTACTAATTTCGTGGATTTGGGGCTCTCCCATTATCGGAGAAACAACTAAGGTTGGCGTCTTATTTACTGAGGTCAAAACTATCAATGGAAACATTGTAAAAGTTCCAAATTCAGCATTTCTAGGTAATACTGTATTTACAAAATTAGAAGGAGAAAATTCTCTCGTTTATCCTTTACAAATTACAGTTAATGCAGACGTACCTGCAGATAAAGTGATGGAGAAGGCTAAAAATTATATTAAAGACGAACTAAGTAAACAAAAAATTCCTTATCCAGAAATTTATTTTACAAACAAGACTGGCGGAACTAACGTGTTTACTGTAATATTACACTTCGATAATTTAAATATGTTAAATTCCCTACTAAGTGTAGTTAATAACGCGTTTGATAAAGCATATTGGGATACTAAAAATGAAGTAAGCAAAACTTAATCTACATATGGTAAAAGTTGAATCTTATCGCTAAGGCTTAGATATATGGGGCAATTCTGTTTAACTTTCTCTACTAACTCGTTAAGTTCCTCTTTACTGCAATCACCATAAATCTCTATTTTTATATTTTTTATTGCATACTTTCCTAATAATAGCAGAGAGTCATCCAAGTAATAAGTACTCCTTACTTTACATACTTTCACTTGTATACCCTCCTTTTTGGCTAAGTGCTCAAACATTGTAATTATACAATGAGGAATAGATAATAGAAACGCATAAAGTGGACCCTCTTTATATAGTTCATTTATCGAGGACTTTTTGCTATGAATCTCGGCAACGGGATTTTCAGAGTTACCATATAAATTAATAATAAATTCCATATAATCAGAAGTTTCAACTAAAAATAAAAATTTATCTTGCGTTAACTTACTAGAGTTAGAACTTAATTTCATTAAATAATATATTTATTTCAATTTATATAGATATAGATTAATAAATACTAGTTACTTCGGCTAATTTTATATATTTAGATATATCTTTTTATCATATGAAGTACGTCACTACTATAATGATTATGATGATACTACTAATCTCATTTATTCCGTTAATGGGACATTCAGAAGTTTCTTACAATATCTCTGGCTACGCTATAGTAAAAGGCTTAATAGCTCCGGGAGAAAGCGAAGTACCTATCACATTTACGCTTGTTAATACTGGAGGAACTCTTTATAACGTAAATATAACTCCTGTCTCAGTATATCCATTTGAGGTATATTCTGGATATTATAATTCTACAAACATAGTTAATATTCCAGAATTACAAACAGACCAAGAAATAAATGTTACATTTCTTTATAATATTGCACAATCTGCGAGAGATGGAATATACAAAATTCAGCTAAAGATCAGTTCTGCGGAATTGAATAAAACTGTTTGCTTCACAGTACCAATTTTAGGGTACGTTCAAATTTCTGCACAGAGTACATGGGGTACTCCTTCATCTCCCATGATAGTGACTGCAGGAGAAAGCGACGTTCCACTAACAATTATTTTAATTAACCAAGGAAACGTAATAGCAACTAATGTTAGCTTATGCCTTCCATCGACATATCCTGTAGATTTCTTAGAGAAGAACATTAAAATAGGCTATTTACCGGTTGGAGAAGAGATTCCTATAACAGTTTATGCATCAATATTTAATAATGCTACTACTGGAGTTTTTTATGTTCCTATAAAGGTTAAGTATTTCATATCATCGTGTTGTATGGTTAACTTACCAGTAATAATAAGTGGATATGAAAACTTTTCTATATCAACCACTTGGGGTACAACATCTTCGCCAATAACTGCCTCCCCAGGGAGTGCTCAATTACCATTAACTTTCATAGTCAAGAACCTTGGAGATATAACTGCAACCAACGTAAGCATTCAAATAGTTAAATCGTTTCCATTAATTTTATCACAAAATACAATTTATATAGGAATAGTCCCTGCTGGAGAATACAATCTAAACACAATAACGGCGAGCGTTTACCCTAACGCTACTCCAGGAATCTATTATATAAAAGCTATAATTCACTATTTCGATACTTCTAGTACTGAATATATTCCAGTCCTAATATCTGCTCCTCAGATATCACTAAATGCAATTACTATTCCACCTCAAATATTTCCTGGATATTTCGACGTGAGAGTAGAAGCAATAATACTTAATCACGGTAGCGGAATTGCACAAAATGCTTATGTATATTTAAAATCACCATTTGAGGTAATATCGCAAAATAACATTAGCTTAGGAGCAATTCCTCCTGGAGTTCCAATAAATGCTACTTTTCTAATAAATGTACCAAATTCCACGAAACCTGGAGAATATAATTTAACCTTCATAATAAAATATGATGGAGGAGAGATAGAAAAAACATTCAATATTACCGTATATGATAAAGCCAACATCATAATAGAAAAGATAATTTATCCTACTATAAATCCTGGAAGCTCAGCAGTACCAATAACAATTATTTTAAAGAACGTTGGTAACGCTACTGCTTGTAACGTTAAAGTAATTCTAGGCTCATCAAACGTAATAACCCCACACGTAAGTACTTCAAATCCTCTTGAAGCATTGACTGCGTCAGAACAAGAGATAGGAGATCTAAAACCTGGAGAGGAGATAAATGTTACTTATATAGTAGATATAAGTAGTGGCGCATCGCCAGGCTATTACCCGATTTCTATAATTTTAGTGTGGAATCAAACTGGATCTATCTATCCTCTTGCACAAGTTGATGAATCAACTATTTATGTGTCTCCTTCATTACTAAGTCAAATTACCAGTTATGATATAGTATCAATTCCAGTAATTTATATTGTAATAATTGCTGTAATAATTGTAATTCTCGTAGCATTAGCTGTTGCAAGGAGAGGTAAGAAATAAATATTCAATATCCCATTTTTTGTTATGATTCCAAATATAATTGTAGCTTTTTTAGGTTACATTAGGGGGGTTTACTCAGAGCTTTCAATTTCATTAGTATTTCTATTTATCATGTTCAGTATATTTCTATCTTTATTATTAATATTATTGTCACTAATAAAGTGATAAAGAAATGAAGACTTTACTACTATTTTCACTGCTACTATTAATAGGCATTTTATCTTCATTATCCCTAGCTGCAACTAATATTATAATCTTCAAATACCCTGGAAACGTTATAATTCTTGATTGCTCTTCAAAGGTAGTTTTTATACCTAAATGCGCCACGCATATAGAAGTTAATGTTAGTTACGTGAATAACGGAAGTTGCAGAATAATTTTAAGTAGATTGCCTGCAAATATATCCTTTATTTACAGCCCCCAAGGTGTTATAAAATTTTCAGAACCTTTTAATTCTAAGATAATAATAGAGTTACCGTGTTGTACTAAAATTGAGTATATTAATACTCCTCCTTTGTCTTTTAATATATCTAATGGAAAAAAGTTTTTGACGTTTTATTCTGGTAATGTTACAATTCTGTATTATATGTGTGAACAAAATAGGAATAATATTATTTATAATCCGTTTCTTTATTTAAGCATAATAAGCACTGTCGGAAGTATTATGATAATATATAAAATTATGAAAGGAAGAAGTAAGATAGAAGTGCAGACTCAAGAAATTGATGAGAGAGATAAGAAAATAATTGAGGCGATTAAATCGGGAGCAGATAATTTAACTAAAATAGCAGAATTAAGTTCCTTACCAAGGACTACAGTATATAGAAGAGTAAAAAAGTTAGTTAGTCTCGGAATAATAAATGAAATAAGAGAAAATGGAAAAGTTAGATATGAAATAAAAGGTGATAAAAATGAAAAAGGTAAGTAGTTTACTTGTAATTATTCTAATTATATTTATTTCTCTATCAGTATATTCAATAGATAAGGTTATTAATTCAATAACTATTCAGAATTATAGTCAAAGGTCTACATATTATTCGTTCATAATTAACGGAACAGATTACGTATACGTGGCCTTCCCTGGTGAACATTGTGTTAAACTAGAGTTTAACAATTCAACAATAAGTTATGCGTATGCTATTGTAATATTTTATCCTATAGGTATAAATATAGTATTAAGTAAAAATGTTATAACTTTAACTAGTCAAAATTCTACCGCATATATAAGGCTTCACCCAGGATTATATAAGGTGGTATATTTCATAAGCGGTTATTCCGCAAAACCTATTTCGCAAAACTGTATTTCTAAGTATGTAAGTATAAAAATCTCCTAATAACTAACAACTATTTCACAGTTCTGTATGAATTCACTGACTTTATTTTCATATACTTTTAAATCTTCAATATCAATTACCTCCATTATATATCCATCATAATGTAATTTTAATGACAAATCCCAAAATTCATCTACCCAATTTCCTAAAATATCAGAAAGTATCGGAATTGAATCCTTAAGCTCCTTCTGAATACCAAAATAATCCTTTAAAGCCTTAAAGCCTTCTGTTAAGCTCTTGTGTAAAAGCTCACTAACAATAACTGGGGAGTTAATTTCCTTAGCCTGTGACAAGTAAAATTTTGCGTTATCCAATCTAAGCTTTATTAATTCATTTTTATCAACCTTTCCTTGTAGTGCATCAACTGTTTCACTTGGAAAAAGATTTCTACCTATTTCAGAAATTGCTTCTACGACTTTCACATTCATAATATTCTTAGTTTTTCCTATATAAGATGGGCTTTAGGATATTACTAACTATTCCAAGAATTACTCCAGAAATCAATGAAACTATTCCTATGAGAGTATTGGGATATTCATATGGAATTAGATTAGAGTAAAGGCCGTAGGCCATCAGTGCCGTAGATGAGAGCCCTAATAAAACGCTAGGTAGATTTAGCTTGTAAAACTTCTTCACGAATAATGGATAAACTGCTGAAACTATAGCATGAGAAGAGAACAAAGTAACTAGAGAAGCTTCTGTTGTGTATTGATAAACTAAGCAATATCGGCCAGTAATTGAAGCTATCAAATTAAATGAAATAAAGAATACAGCAACAATGATAATTGAGGTTAACATTTTCCTTGAAGTTAACGAATATGTTAACCTAGATAATGCCACATATGCGGCTATTGCTGAGCCTAACAAGCTATTTACAGTAAATACAAAGAAAATTGTGGAAAATGTACTTCCAAGATACTCTTGAGAAATGTAAAATCCTGGATATTGTGTTACAGATAATAAATTAGATATCCCAGAATTACTAAATCCTACAGCGGCAGTTTCGAAATACGATGCAAATATTACTACAATTGAAGCTATAGAAAAGGCAGTTAAATAGGAAGAACCAACAGTTTTACCTCTACCTTTAGCTTCATACCCTAAGAAGAAAGATGCTCCTCCACCGGCCAAGGTAAAGGCTACTGCTAGTGCTCCTGACCAAAAGTTATATTGAGGGATATTGTATTGGGGGAATTTAATTCCTGTGATAGAAATTACTTTTACTCCTAAGATGATTATCAAAAATATCTCTATAGTAGATGTTATCAATGCATAAAATAATGGAGGTTTAATTCCAGAGATTAAAAGTATTGTAAGAATTATGGGAATTGTAATCTCTATGATTGCTAGTAAGGAAGGAGGAATATTAAATACCGATGGTAAAACTATTCCTGTCAAATATGTAGTTACTGAAGGCAAGTAAATTGCATAACTTATCCAATAAAGCCATCCTGCTATTTTCCCTACAGTCTCAGTAGAAGCTGTTTTTGCAAAATCATAAATTCCTCCAGTAGTTGCTACTATTTTTGAATAGTTATATCCTAACATTACCCAGAGTAAGTAAATTAATGCTCCTAAAATTGCAGCATAAAATGTTGATGCTAAGGAAGATTGAAATGCAAATGTCAAATAAGCTGAAACTGAACCTAGCGGAGCTATAGAACTTAAGGATTGTGCAATTACCAAATATTTAGGTATTGATTCCTTTTTTGGTTCAAGTCTTTTATCTATGTTCACAATGCTTAAGAGTTAGCATGTTGTTTTAAACTTAATTTCAAAATATGTTTATCTTCTTCAGAAATTTCCAAGCTAAAACTGCTATTATTATTAATGATGCTGTAACTATTGCCAATGGTATCATGTTAAAATAAATCAGTATTAAACCCATGTAATACGCTGCATAAATAGCATAAAATATTAATGTATCAGCAAAGCTTGGCTTTCTTAATAAATAATATGTTATGAAGGCTGTAGTTATTATAAATCCCCCTATTAAGGCTGGTATTAAAATTTCCATAAGTTATGATTAGATAATTTAATTAAAAAAGTTTTTACTTTTTGAGAGTACAAGTTTTAATAAAGGAAATGAATAAAGATATCATAATGAAAAACTTAGAATTTAGAATTCCATTAATAGGTTCTGCAATCTCGTTATTTATAGGAGGTCTTTTACTTATAGGAAAAGTTCCCAGTATTTTAACCTTAGGTACTATGATTATTGTAGTTATCTTAGTTTCATTATCTTTCCTAATTACTAGATATAAGAATCTAATCCACGTTGGAGGAATACTTGGAATTTTAGCAATAATTTCTTCTGCTACTGCGCCAGCACATAATGAGGCACTATTAAATTTTGGAAAATCACTTTACATTACCACACTAGACCTTTTAATGATTCTAGGTTTTTATGTTTTTCCTATTATATATATTTATTTTTGGGTTTTTACCATTATAAGAAGAAAAACAATAACTTAATATACCTAATTTAATATTTTAGCTTATGTATGTCATAGATCCCGCAGCTAGAGTAGCAGATTTAATAGGTTTATTATCAACATTACAAGGAACCTTCGGTGGAAAAACTGACTTATATATGTTAGAAAAGGAAATGGAAGTTGACCTAGACGATTTAATGCCAATAGTTTACACTGCAAGCTATTTAGGCTTTGTAACAGTAGGAGAAGGAGATATAATAATAACTGATAAAGGAATGGAATTCCTTAATGCTAATATTAGAAAACGTAAAGAAATTTTAAGAGAGAGTCTAGTTAAAGTTGAGCCTTTTATCACAGCAATCGAGTTAAAAACGTTTTCCCTAGAGTCATTGAAAGAAGCCTTAGAGAAAAAGGGAATTTTTGTTTACAATACACCAGAAGGGGACTACGATCTTCAGATGACTTTAACAGAATGGGGAGTTTACTCTGGATTAATATCAAGATACGACGATAATATGTACAAGGTAAATTACGAAAAGGCGTAATTGTAGAATACTTATTACGATAAATCGTAATAGAACATAAGTTTATAAGATAAAGATAAAATATGAATTTATGGAAAAGGAAATAAAGGAACCAGTCAAACATTACACTAATGAGGCGGACACATTTAGAACTAAAGTCTTTGGAATACAAGACGGATTAATAGGAATAGGAAGCATTGCAATAGGTGCCGCAGGCTTTTCGCAAGAGCCTCTTTTAGTAGTAATAACAGGATTAATAGCTACGATAGGTCAAGCGTTCTCCATGGGAATAGGAGAGTACATATCAACTAGAGTAAGGATGCAGGTAATACAAAACGAAATAAAGAAAGAGAAATACGAAATAGATAATTTTCCAGAGAAAGAAAGAGACGAATTAATAGGTTTCTACATTAAAAAAGGCCTAAGTAGAGAAGAATCGGAAAAAATAGCTGACATTTTCATGAAGAATAAAGAAACTGTATTAAGAGAAATGATGCTTAATGAACTAAAAATTACACCAGAAGAATTTGAGAACCCAGTGAAATTGGGATTCCTTATGAGCCTTTACTTAATAATAGGAGGACTTTTACCATTGATACCATTTATAATTTCATTATTCATAAGAATTCCATTTTATACATCACTTTTGTCATCAATGGCTATAATGTTGGCTTCTTTAGGAATTTTCGGTAGTATGGCGACAAAATATACCGGATTAAGTAAACTTAGAGGCGCAATAGAACAAATAGGAACAGGATTAATAGCATTGATAGGAAGCTACGTTGCAGGATTATTACTAGCACACTTTATTACAATACCTCCAGGATTAGGCTATTGACCGCCAGCTGTTAATAATTGAGCTAAATTTCTTGGAATTCTAGCAGGTTTATTTTCTTCTTTGAATAATTCTCTTCTTCTAGCCTCTAAGATAAGTGGTTCAACATTTAGAAATTCAGCAGCCGTTATAACTTTTGCATTTACACTCCTTGCTATTTCATAAACATTTGATAATACTGTCTTATAATTTAAATCCCTTAAAACATGATGATCAACTATCATTGTTTCAGCTCCTTCCTTTACTACCCTTTCAAGATTTTTTATTGAATTATCTAAATCCTCCTGCTTTAGTGCATAACCTAAAAGATAACTTAAAGGGCCATCTATTATTATGACGTTAGGTTTTACTTTCAATGTAAACTCCAAGTGCTGATCTTTAGGTGCACCTTCTATATCTGAGGTTATTAATACGGTCTGGTCACCATCTTTTATTGCCACTTGAACCACGTAACCTAATCTTTCATCTGCACCGTGAGGAACTGCTTGAGAAAATATTATCTTTGTAGAACCTATTTGTATTTCTTTCCCTTCAGCAGTATCTATACTCTCTGGTAATCCGTGAATAGAATTAAGAAATCTTGGGGCTCTAACTCTTTTCTGGCTCATATTTATATTCTCTTTTGGATCTTTAATGAAAACCTTCTTGTTTTTATAAATATCCTTGGGAATTATGAAACCAGGATCGTGATGATCGTAGTGATAATGAGTTACGATAATTATATCTGCCTCCCTAGCTTTTTCAGTTATTACCTTAGCCAGCTCCGTAAGTCTATCAACTTCTCTTTGATGTGGAGGTAAGCCGTAACGTCTTGGAGCTAAAGATACTGCTGGATCTACCAATATTCTAACGTCCTTAGTTTCTATAAAAGTAGCCTGTGACCTTACTCCTAAGCTCTCAAATGCTAAAGGCTTGATTTCCATGAATTTATATTGTTTTTCTAACTAATATATACTTAACCTAATAAGAGTTAAATATTTCAATTTTTAACATAATATTGTGGTAAGATTATCGTACTATAAAGGATTGCTACTTTCAGATTATTACGCACCAGGTTTAAAGTGGAGTGACGAATTTAAAAAATATATAGGATTTGCATATAAATATAGAGACGTCCTAGAATATTTCAAAAGAGAAGAAATTGAAATTGAAGATAATGTTCTAGATACTTTACCTTTTCCTATGATAGAAGATAAAATAACGCTTAGGGATTACCAAGCTAAGGCATTATTTTTCTGGAATAGAGCAGGAAAAAGAGGGATAATTGTCTTACCTACTGGAGCAGGAAAGACTGCAGTCGGAATAAAAGCAATAACAAAAGTAAAAACTTCAACACTAATACTAGTTCCAACAATTGATTTGCTAGACCAATGGTATGAAAAAATAAAAGATTCGTTGAATTACTCCCCTGGCAGAATAGGAGGAGGATATGACGAATTAAAAGCTATAACAGTAATTACATACGATTCGGCCTACACAAGAGTTGAAGAGATAGGAAACAAATTTGCTTTCGTAATATTTGATGAAGTGCATCATTTACCTTCAGAAGGGTATTCACAAGTAGCCCAAATGCTCGCTTCACCTTATAGGTTAGGATTAACTGCAACCCCAGAAAGAGAAGACAGTAGACATAAGCTATTACCAGACTTAGTAGGCCCAGTGGTTTTTAGACTAAGAACTTCAGACTTAGCCGGGAAATATCTCGCAGAATTTGAGATAAAGAAAATTTACGTTTCACTAACTGATGAAGAGAAAAAGAAATACGAGGAGTTAAGGAAAAAATTAAAGCAATTCTTATCGTCTAGAAACATGAAATTAGATAGCTTAGAGTCTTTTCATAAATTAGTGAAATTAGCTGGAAGAGATCCAGAAGCTAGGGAAGCTCTTTTAGCGTGGCATACTGCCTTAAGAATTTCCGTCAATTCTAAAGCTAAAATTGAGAAATTAAGAGAATTATTAAACGAATATTGCAATGAGAAGGAAAATAAGATTATCATTTTCACTAGAGACGTCGAAATGGCTTATAATGTTTCCAGAGAATTTCTTATACCAGTAGTAACTTACAAGACATCAAAAGATGAAAGAAGCGAAATATTAAGGAAGTTTAAGGAAGGCAAATATAAGGTTATAGTAGCTTCTAGCGTATTTGACGAAGGAGTCGATATACCTGACGCTAACATTGGAATTGTCTTAGGAGGCTACGGAACTTCTAGGCAAATGCTACAGAGGTTAGGTAGGATATTGAGGAAAAAAGAAGGAGAAAAGAATAAGGCTTTACTTATTGAAATAGTAACTAAAGGCACATCTGATTATAACTTAAGCAAGAGGAGGCATCGTGCTACCGTCTGAATTAGCTAGATACAAAATTCAGGGAAATAAGGTCATACCCTTATTTGCTACTGAAGAAGACGAGGCTTTAGCTAGGAATATAATCGGGATGTTCAAGGAAGGTAGAAAACTAGGTGATATACTGGACGAAATAAAAATCTTGGAAAAAGCTTACGATACTCCTTGTAAAGTCAAGTTAATTAGAGGTTTTTATAAAGAAATGCTAAGACTATGTACTTTTAGTGAAGATTCTCCTATAGATCCAAGAATTATTAGAAGAGAAGTATTTTCATATGGACCTATAACATCTAAGGAGAAGAGAGAAAAAATACTAAGGGAAGTTGAAGAGAAACTTAAGGTAGACGTAGAAAAGTATATGTTTTCTGATATGGAGGAAGAAAAGACGGTGAGTAGCGTAAACAAAATTTCTCCAATTTCCCTTATAAAAATGTATAATTTATCTTTACTTCAAACTTTGCTTTTCAAGAGCTATAAGATGACTGTACAAATAGAAGGCAATTGGAAAGAAATTATCAAAAGGATAAAATGGTTAGGATTAATGTATTATGCTTATCCTAATCCTATAAGAATAGATATTATAGGCCCAGCGACGCTAGTCAAGATGACTGAAAAATACGGAAGAAATATGGCAGTAATCTTGCCTTACATTGTTTCATCAAAACATTGGAAGATTAATGCCGAACTAGTACTTGGTAAGAAGATAAAAAGAACTTTTCTTTTAACTGTTGAGAAATTCGATTTAATCGATTCTAAAGTTAGAGAAGAAGATGAGAAAAGATTTGATAGCAGCGTCGAAGAAAGATTTTTCAATGATTTTCAAAAAGTTATAAAGGATTGGAAAATTTACAGAGAACCAGAAGCCTTAGTAATTAACGGAAGATTGTTCATTCCTGATTTCTTAGTCGAGAAGAACCCATTTAAAATCTATGTAGAAATAGTAGGCTTCTGGACAAAGGAATATATTAGAGAAAAGCTAGAAAAATTAAGAAATTTCAAAGGAGGAGAAATTTTAGTTCTTTTAAACCAAGAGCTAAGTAAAGAAGACTTCTCAGATTTTAACGTCATAAAATATAAGAATAGAGTAGACATCGGCCTAGTTTATAGATGGCTAAAAGATTATGAGAGGAAAAACGCCGAGAGTGTTAATATAAGTTATAGCCTTGAAGGAGATGTGATCTCTTTAAAGGATTTATCAAGGAAACTTAACGTAAGCGAGGAAATTATTAAGAAGAATATACATAACGATAAATACATACTTACTGGAAATTATTTTGTTAGAAAAGACTTTTTGGAAAAGCTTAAAGAAGAGAACTTTGAGAACAAAAAGCTTAGTGAATTAATAAAGATATATGGTGATTATATTACAGAGGTTTTAGAATATTTAGGATATAAATTTAAATGGCTAGGCATAACTGATGCTGTCGTTAAAAAATGAACGCTGTAATACTTGACCTTGACGGTACTTTAGTAACTACAGTGAAAGTTCATAGAATGGCTTGGGAATTGGCATTAAAAGATTTAGGAATAAAAATATCCGTAGACCTTGATAAATTAATGGGAAGAAAAACGGAGGAAATTGCTAAATTACTAGCTAAAGATAGATGGAAAGAATTATATGAGAGAAAGAACGCATATTTTGATAACCTAGTTAAAATTTACGCAAAACCAACTCCTTGTGCTATAGACCTTGTTAACAAACTGAAGAAAGAGAAAGTTAAGACCGCAGTAGTTACTTCATCTTTAAGAAGATCTGCAATAGAGTCTTTGAAAATATTAAATTTTGAACCAGACATATTGGTTGCAGGAGACGACGTCAAAAAAGGTAAGCCAGACCCTGAACCAGTATTAAAGGCTCTATCACTTCTAGGAGAAGACCCTAGAAACGTATTTGGTGTAGGAGATACTTTACAAGACGTTATAGCTTACTATAATTCTGGGATAAGAGAAATTTACTTAGTTAAAGGAGATTTAAAAATAGATTACGATGAGGCGATGAAAAAATATAATGCAAAAGTGATTGAAACTTTATGTTGCATAATAAATCATTGAGGCTTTGCTGTAATTCTTATTAACCAATATATTGACTTTATTACACCTAGCGTATTATTAAGGTTTATTTGAGAAAAAGTCTTAGAGAACTCTCCTTTAGTGTTCTTTAGTTGAAGGAATATATAATCTATATTTGAGAATATCTTATCTATCATTATTTGCACAAACTTCCTTACTAATTTGTTTTTTATACCGCCTGTCAGTATTGGTATTAAGTCCCTTGTAACTTTAAGATCGTAATGCCAGGAAATATAAAGTAAGTCCCAATAATTTTGCGGTAATGTTTCTGGTTTTGGATAAGGATTCTTACTTATATACGTTGTTGATATTGGTATTACTGGCAATGGAAATATCCAAGCAGTGAACTTATGATCTATAATACTCTGGACAAGGTTTATGCTATCTTCTACGTCCTTCTCGTCTTCCTCTGGATATCCTATTGTCATAGTATAACAAGGGTAAATATAATTATCATTCATTATGGCTGTAGCATCCAAGATTACATCCTTCCACTCCCTAGGAGTCCATGGAAAAGCCTTTGCAGTCATGTACTTTTCAAGAATTTTTAAACTTCCAGTTTCAAGTCCTACTACTGGAGCTGCAGCTCTATCTACATCATATCTAGCAATCTCAGCTATTGCCTTCACGGTCTTAGGACTTTCCCTAACTGCAGGAGCAGAAATATGCGGAAACCATATTCCATCAACACCCATGTTCATCACCTCAGTGAATAGCTTAACTATTGCGTCATGGTTAGTCCTTAATTTTGAGGAACCATAAAGCATGACATCATCTGTTATAAACTCTACTCTTCTCCAACCTCCTTTTAAATTAACTTCTACTTCTTTCTTAATCTGATCCAAAGGAATAGAACGGAAAGTTTCTGGCGTCACAGAGCAGAATTTACACCCTCTAGGGCATCCCCTAGTTATCTGAACTTCTCCAAGCCTTGCAGGATTCTTTATAGTAGGAATTTCTTCGATTTTTGCATTCCTACCTTTAACTATGGGTGGAACATCTTCGCCGTCAATAATTTTCTTAGCTATAATAGGTAAATCAACCTCTGCCTCACCTAGAAATACTATGTCGACCCAGTCTGGTTTTCTTAAACTCAACTCCCAGGACCCAGGGCCTCCAGCTATTACTTTGAAATTATATTTTTCCTTAAGTTTTGAAACCTTTTCACCAAATTCAGAGAAGAATTGAGCAGTCCAAGTTGGTCCACCACCGAAGATAAAGCTGAGCTTTGCACTAACCGGATTTAAACCAAAAGGATCATGAACTGTGATTCCAAGAATTTTAGCATCTTTAACATACTTCTCAATTTTCTCTGGAGGAACTACTGTTACATCAAAACCGGAATTAGACAAGATAGCCTCTACTTTTCTTAATGCGTATGGAGCGAAAGCTGCATTATCTCCCTTTAACGGTACCTTAGGAGTAAAGAATCTGTCCATGAAGAGCCTTGGAACTAATCTAGACGGCATGCATGCAACATAGCCTAAAACACTGGATCCTCCATAATCTGTAAATGATCCCCTATCAGAAGATAGTATTATCTGGTAGGGCATAAGGTATATTTAGAGCTATCTAAAATAAACGTTTCTTCAAAAAACTACTAATTGGAAAAAACTACAGTTAAATTGAAAATGAGAGTAATACTCGATTTTATCATTGATTAAAGACTAAGAGTTCCAAAATATTTTTCGCTTTTGATATTACCGTTGCGAAAACTACGTAAGTCATACTTATGATAGTATCGTAACGTTTTTAAATATTATATTCACTCTTTATCTTGATGGCTACTAAAGTAAAGTTCAAGTATAAGGGAGAGGAGAAGGAAGTAGATATTTCGAAGATAAAGAAGGTTTGGAGAGTTGGCAAAATGATATCGTTCACCTACGACGACAACGGTAAGACTGGTAGAGGAGCAGTTAGCGAAAAAGACGCACCAAAAGAACTACTAGACAAATTAGAGAAGAAATGAGAAAGTCCTTTTCCTCTTTTAATATAACTTCTTTTTCTTGCCATTGTTAATATTTATATTCTTTAAAGAGAATAGATACTCATGGTAAAAGTTATAAAAAGAGATGGAAGTGAAGAAGAACTAATTTATGAGAAGATAGTCGTTAGTGTATTAAAAACGGGTGCTCCTATTGATATAGCAAGAAAAATAGCTTTCATGACAATAGGTAAAATATACATGGATAATAAAGAGAGTGTAACTGCAAAGGAGTTAACATCATTAATACTTAATTACTTGAAGGCAGAAAATGAAACTTGGTATAGAAACTGGATAGCCTATGATAGAGTTGCAAAAAAGAGGGAAACAGAGAAGGAATTAAAATGATGAGCTTCCAGGCTTAGCGAACAATGAGCAAATGGTTGCAAGAGCTGATTAAATATCGTATGGACAAGAATAATCATTTTTATTCAATTTTTTTCTAGCTAAGCTGCACAATGGACAAATATTTATAACTTCTCCGTCAGTAGAATTTACTAGCCTTCTAACTACAGAATTTACTAGATCCATAAATTCTTCATCAGCTTCAAGTTTCTTTTTAGCATCTTCATTACCCCTTTTACCTTTTAAATAGTAGTTTACCTCAGCAGAACTAATACCCATTAATGTTGCTATTTGCAATTGAGATAATCCTTGAGCATAAAGTCGCTCAACTATAATTAATTTTATCACAGGAATTATATCTCTTACTGCTACTTCACATGGTGCTATTACTTTTCTATTCAAGTTGATCTCAGAGTATTTTATCTTTAACAGTATTTAACGATTTCTACATTTTTTGCCATATATTATTTCATATCTCTTTCCAATTATTGTAAACTAAGTATACCAAATACCTCGTCCGAAGAAAACCTTAAAGTGAAGCCTAATTTCTTGCCAATTTTTATCATTGGAATGTTATCGGGTAGTGTGTAAAATTTTACTTTGGTCATTCCTAGTTTTTTAGCTTCTTCTATAATACTCTTTACAAGCAAAGTCCCAATACCTTTTCTTCTGTGTTCAGGCTTTACTACTAAAGAAAACTCGCCATCATCATATAGTGAAATTTCTCCAACAATTTCGCTATCAATTACCGCTATTAAAGTAACTTTTGATGACTTTGTCAAATTTACTATATCTTGCTCGCTGAGTCTCTTGAAGGAGAAGAATCTCATATAAAGGTCGTCTGGCGAGAGAGAATTGTAGAGATTATAAATCCCCTCAACGTCGGAGAAATTAGCTTTCCTTATTTGTAAAGCATTTATCATATTTATATTTTACAACTTATATTTAAAAAACTAGCATACTATTTGATGAAGCTTTATAAAATCCGTCCTGCCTTCCTCTAATGTAGGATCTCCACCAGTTATAACTATATTTTCGTTGCACTTAACAAATTTTTTGGAAATTTCTTCAGCATATGCTATTATGTCATTTAATGTAATTAGCGATTTTTCAGTAAGAAAAGGATAGACGCCCCAACATATCTTTAATTTTCTAATTAATTCTTTATTCGGAGATAGTCCAATTATTGGCACTTTTGGTCTGAGCCTTGATATTCTTATAATAGAAGTTCCACTTCTACTATGTACCACTAAAAGCTTTGCCTTAGAAATTTCAGCTACATTTACTGAGGCTACTGCTATTGCATCATCTCCAGTAAGGGGAGGGGGTCTTACTGTCTTCACTCTTTTCTCTACAGCTAAAATTATATCGTGAAGAGTCTTTACGGCCTCTACTGGGTAATTACCTGCTGCAGTCTCATCACTTAGCATAATGGCGTCTACTCCTTCCGATACCGAATTAGAAATATCAATAACTTCTGCTCTAGTTGGTATAGGATTATTTACCATCGATTCTAAAACTTGAGTAGCAAGAATTACTGGTTTTCCGTAAAGCTTCGAAAGTCTTATTATCTTTTTCTGAGTAAATGGTAAATTTTCTAAACCTATTTCTACTCCTAAATCTCCTCTGGCCACCATTACACCGTCTGCTACTTTAATAATATCCTTTAGGTTTTCAACAGCATTTTTCTTTTCAATTTTGGCTATTATCCACACTCTATCTTTTGAAATGCTCTTCACTTTCAATACATCGTCTTTACTAAGGACGAATGATAAGCCTATGAAATCTGCTCCTAAATCTAAAGCTTCTTTAAGGAGTTGCAAATCATTATCTGTAACTCCAGACGGAATTTTGATATCTGGGATATTTATTCCCTTCCTAGAAGTTACAGTTCCGCCTTCAATAACTACTCCTTCCACTCTATCTTTTTCTACTTTTGTTACGTTAATTTTTATACTACCGTCTGCAATTAATACATAAGAATTTTCTTTAATTCCAGAATAAAATAATGGATCTTCAACTGGAATTCCTTCATAAGGAGAAAAAACAACTTTATCTCCAGGTTTTAAAACAATTTTCCCTTTTATATCTCCTACCCTAATTTTAGGTCCAGGGAGATCTACTAAAATTGAAGCATCAGAGTATTCCTTTATTTTCTCAAAATACTCTTTATGACTTTTAGTATCCCCATGTGCAAAGTTTATCCTAAAAATATCAACATATTGTGAAAGTTCTTTTACTTTATCTATACTTGAAGGGCCTAATGTGGCAATAATCTTTGTTTTTCGCATTTATGAATAACTTGTTGATACTTGGTTAATATTTTCGCATGCTTCAGGAATGCCGCTATCGCAAGCTTTCTTCCTTAATTCTTGAGCCTTCTTAAGGTCATGAAGTTTTTCATAAGCTAAAGATAACTTGTATAGGAATTCTCCATTATTTCCTACGTCATTTAGCACTTTGTCTAATTGATCTTTCTTACCTCTGTTCACTATAGAATTAATTGCTATATCAACGAATTCACTATATTTCCCAACCTTGGCATAGCAAGAAATAACCCTTTTTACGTTACCACAAACTGAAATATCAAAGATTTTACCTATTGAATCAAGAACTTCAACTAGATATTCACATTTTGCAGCATCTATTATATTGCAAATAACCCAATTTGCTTGGGAAATATTATTTGATGAGACTGTTTTCTCAATTAACTCTATACCTTGCTTAACATAACCATCTATTATTCGTTCCTTGGCTTCAGTCAAGGATTTTATTAGCTCATAAGTATCGGTTACCATTAAGTATATATTGTAACCGTAGCTTAAATATGTTTTAGTTTCGATTTACAGTGGGTCTATTTAAAATTTAACATAACGTGAAATGTAACCTAAATCTTTCAATCTACCTAGGACTAAATCTGTAGTATATTTACCCATTGCGGGGGCATAACTCCAGCCTAGTCTGCAAGCACCAGTTGCTACTGTAATGTTATCTCTTTTCCCGATTATAGGAAAACCGTCAGGAGAGCATGGCCTGAATCCCGTGTTCATTTCATAAATATAGGAAATATCGACAATTCTAGAAGACTTGTCAAGAACTAGTTGTGCCCTACTGGAATCATAAGAACTATCTGCGTCAAATCCGCCAGTTATTTTTATAAAATCCTCAAAAGGTGAGATGGCTATTCCATCGTCTACCAAAACTAAGGGCTTATTATACTTAGGTGTTCCCTTGACCCTATAACCATAGCCTTTGAACGCTGTAACTGGCAAATTACTAATAAATTTAGTAGTCCAAATGCCCGAGGTTAGAACTATTTCGTCAAAATCTTTCAATTCATCCAGGCTTTGAATTTCTTTATTTACAATTTTTACTCCTTTAAGTTCATTTTTCATCCTATCTATAAATTTCTCAGTAGAAATTCTTGAGAGCCCTGGAAAGAATATTGCACCTGCAAATCCTTCAAAGTCTACTTTTTCAAACTTAGGATTAAAAGGGCTTTTCTTCTCTTCTTCTAGTCCTTTTTCCAGATCTTCTTCCCTTAGATAAACTTCGTATAATCCGTCATCTCTATAATTAAAATCGTTCTTTTCTTCTGCCATTTCCTTATATGCCTTTAGTGAAAACTTTGCCATCTCCCTCATAGTTTTCCAAGCATCCTCTGGAGGATTCTTATTTAGATTTTTAAGGAGCTCTTTCAACCAAAACTTATTAACGTTCCTTATATAAGTAGTGCCTCTAAGACTGTATTTTAGCATTTTTATTATCATACTTGTGGAATTTATTTTATCAAATCTATAAGGCTCTATTAATCCTGCAGCATGAACAGAATAGCTACCTAAGTCGGCTTTTTCAAAAAGTGTAATGTCTACATCTTCTTTCTTTAAAAAATATGCAGTAAATAATCCTACTATTCCACCACCTACTATTGCAACTTTCATTTTAATTCACTCAATATTTTTACTGCTATTTTCTTAATATTACTTTCTTTAGTTGAAAGTTCCTCTAAATATTTTATTTGGTTTAGTATATTTTCTTTAGTTATAAAACCTTGTTTTATTAATTCCAATGAATATTTCCAAGCATAAATCCTGACTGAAGGTTTCTTATGACTTAAAAACTCATAATATCTATCTTTATCAGAAGGTTGGATAATACCTAGTTCTACCAATTTAGGGAAAAGTTTCCAGGCTTTTTTCCTAATTGTTGGATAGTAACTCCTTAATAGTCTCCAAAAAGAGTACCTAGAAGAAATTATTATATCCTTCGGTACCAACTCATATTTTAATAATTCTTCAACGTGTTCCCATGCAGATATTTTTATTTTATCAGAGTTTGCAACCAAAGTTCTTTCAATTCCTTCTATTGTAAGCATTTTATAAACCTCGAGGTGATTCCAGGCATCGTCTCTAACTCCTTGTAAAGGAAACCATAAGAGAGATCTAAAAAATCCTCTATTTTCTAGCAAATTTGAATAATATCCAGATTTGATGATATTTATTACTTCCTCCCAGGCCTTTTGTCTAATTTCTTGCTTTGGGCTTTTAAGATCTTTAAGTTTCAATTTATCCACCAGATGCAGTAAGTACTATAGTTAATTTATCTCCGTCTTTAATTTTCTCATCTTCTATAATAGGTATACCGTTTCTAAGAACCACCGTACCTTGTATTGTATAGCCTAAATACTTTAGTAAATCTCTTACTCTATAATAATCTGGAATATCGAGAGATTTAGTAATATTTTCTCTTGCCAAGTTTACCTCAACTTTCATAAGTTTAAGCTATCTCTTAGCGTTTTTAAATTTTCCAAACAATACATTAATTGATCTATCTCGTCCTTATTTTTTGTATGAAAAGATATTCCATCACCTATTATACAATTCTCTGGAGTGTCCAACCTATACTTACCGCAAATTTTAGTAAAAGAAAAAGTAAGATTTTTAATTTTGCCTATTTTATGATAAATTATTCCTTCCCCTAAGCTAGTCTTTATTTCGCCTTTATAATTTCCTTTAATAATTTTCAAAACAGAAATATATTTAGATAAAAAATCAAAATATGAAATATCCAAAATTCTAAATCTAACATTAAATATCTCTACATATTTATCTTCAAATTTAACTTCTAATTCTTTACATTGAGTCAATTCCATGGGTTCGTATTTAGGTAACCTTAACTCATTAGTGAGCGTATAAAATTCGTCTATAACGCCGATAGTTTCCCCTTTAACTCCTTGGTATTTCATTAAATAATCAATGTACACATCCTCACTTACTTTGCAGTTGTCAGCAGTTTCCGATAAACCGTGAAGTTTATATACTTTAATGGTTAATATAAGTACAGTCACACCAGATGTGGATGGGTTTTCCCGAAAGGTGTGGCGATAACTCGAAAATGTGCGGGTTTCCCCATCAGATGGCAACACTCTGATGGGTGGGGTTATCCCGCTAAAGGGGCGGAGGGGTAACGGGTCTCCCCGTGACTCCGGTGAAGCCCAAGGGCTGAGAATTGGATACAAATTCATGAAAATTCAATGAAGCCCAAACCCCTTCTAAAAGTTGTAAAGATTTATTATTTAGTTCTTCGTCTTTGATTTCCGTTTTAAATATAAAATAATTTCCATATCCAAAACTAGGAATATACTGTAATAAATATCCTTCAAAGAAGAAATATCTTATCCCTTTGTTAATTGCATAAATTAGTTTATCTAAAACGTTAGAAGAAATATCGCTTACCTTTAAAATTATTTCCCCAGAGTAAAAATAACGCACTTTCCCATTCTCGATAACTTGATAACTTCCATAATCATAAAGAGTAACGTTATTATCTTTCAATCCTTGTTTACAGACTAGCATTACATATACGCCAAAGCCCTATATTTTGCCATAATTAATCCCTTTTCATAGCAGTTAAGTACGGAATTTGCTACTTTATTCCACCTAAAGTTTTCCTCAACTCTTTTTACTGCGTTTTCTCTAACTACAGACCATATATGGATATTATCGGTCTTGTAAATATAGCTCTTGTTAAGATAACTCCTATCCTCGTTTTCATCTGCTAAGGATAAATAAATAGCAGTTTTAATTGCAACAGCTAAGGATGATATACTCTCTGGTTCGACTAAAAATCCTGTTCCGTCCTTATTCCACCTTAAATCTGGGATTGATTCAGTCAGACCGCCCACAGAGTAAGCTATTACTGGAGTTCCTACCGCCATTGCCTCGATAGCATTAATACCAAAAGGTTCCCATCTAGAAGGAACTACAAATACTGACGCTACGTAATGCATTACCTTATAAATTTCTGGATTAATTCCATGAGAAATTAATAAGCGAACATTGTCCCTAATTTCTGCAGACCTATCTATTATATCTTGTAATAAGCCGTAATCTCCAGTAGGAACACCAAAGACTATTAATCTAGCGTTCCAAATCTCATTAACTACATCTTTGAACGCTCTAAGGAGTAAGTCGATTCCTTTTTGATAAATTATTCTACCAGTAAAGAGAACTAGTGGACCGTCTTGAAGCTCTTCAGTAGTCCAGTCATCTTTTATTCCTACCCTATGTCTATTATTCCATAATATGTTACCAGAAGTATAATCTTCTGGAATTGCCTTTTGCAAAGAAATTAATTTATATGCAGATTTCCTTGCAACTTTCCTATCTGCAGTACCAAAGTACTTTATAGAGAGTGCGGAAGCTTCCTCAAGCTTCCAATCGGTTCCATTATAAGTTACACAGCTCTTATTTTCCATAAAATTCCCTATATAAGGGAAAACATCGTAATTTAAGTAACTTTTACTAACTGTAGCTATTATATCCGCCTCATAAGCGCCAAACCTTTCTATCTTACCTTCACAATAATCCCATAAAACGCTAGTTTTGTATGCTATATGCTTTGCTACCATCCAAATATAATGATAATAATCTTCAAGACCTCCCCAATCTGGGGATGCGTAATGCCAAGGAGCACCTACTTTATTTAGTAAGTGTATTGTATACATTAGTGGTACGATAACTCTCCTTTGTTCAAACATTAATTTTGCCTTTACCCCAGCTAATACTGAATGCCAATCATTAACGTGTATTATTGAAGGAACATCATCTAGACTCATGTTCTGAATTAAACCTTCTATAGCTCTAGCTAATAGTGCAGATTTTTCCATCGCGTAATCGTAAATTCCCCAAGAATCCATTATTCTTCCAGTATCATAATCAAGGCCTTTAACCAGCATTATTTTCATTCCGTCCAATTCGCCTATTTCAAATCCCAACTTGTAAGAATAATATGCACCGTTCATTCCTTTTCTAATGCCATAAATTGTTATTCCAGAATCCCTAAGTTTTAGTAAGCTCCTATAGTAATCATTCATATGCCTTCCATGGCTTGGCATTATGACAGTAACTTGTTTACCAAGTGATGCTAGCTCCTTGCCTAAGTTATATACTGCAGTGCCTAAACCACCCATGCTAGCTATTTTAGATAATTCAAAAGTAAGTAACCATATCTTTTCAATTTTATCTGGAATCCATAAAGACTCAATCCTTTTCATTTCCTAACCACTCCTTTAGATATTTCAAATGATCTTTCAAACTCTCATCTCTTTTAATTATCTCCTCGAATTCCTTTTTATTCCATGCTACAGAACTTCTTTTACCGTTTTTAATAAAGAAGAAAGGTTCATTATTTATGCCAAGTTTATGAAGCTCTTCATTGAGAAAAGCGTTTATTGCATAAAATTCATTTATAAACGCGTCAACGGGAGTAGAATACGCATTAAAGTAATTATGAACTTCTGCAGGACCTCCTCCACCTGTAAATAAGTAATAATAATTATCACTAGTAGTAAAATACTTCCAGGCTTTCAAATAATCTCCTCCTAGTTCCTTTGACGGCATTTCAGCTCTCCTTACTGCCTCGTCATAAGCCCATTGCATTATATTGCCTAACCAACTACTCTCATCCTTATTTATATCAGCCCAAGAGGAAGTTCCTTGTATGTCTATATCATAATAGGATTCATTTATTAATTCTCTAGGCAAAGCAAACTTTACTCCCCTCTTATTAAGCTCTCTTGGTAACCATCTGAGAAAATCTAAAATTCCTGATTCTGGCCAATGATGTTCTCCAAAAGTTTCATAGTCAACAAATATTGTGACAACTTGACCAGGAGAGTCCTTAACCCAGTTTGCAAATTTATCCGCAGTTAAAGGATATTGATCCCAATTCCTTGAGGAAAATCTAAACGCTATATCGTCGCTTAGCCTATAATTTCTAAAAAGGATAGTAAGTCCTTTTCTTCTATACACAAAATTAGGGTTTTTACCATTCAATGTACTCTCCTTGCCTTCCATTATTATTCCCTTATATCCTATCTCTTGTACCATATCTAATATTTGGGGATTAGTTAAGAGTTCAGTATTCTCGAAAACTTGAGGCTCTTGTTTAAAATACTCCTTTATTATCTCTTTCTGCTCTCTAACTTGCTCTTTCCACTCAGTCTTATCTTCCCATAAGGAAGAAATTGAATGGTAATAAGTTTGTCCTAAAAATTCTACCTTTTTTGTAGATGAAAGAACTTGGAAAAGTTCTAATACGTCTTTGCCCCATTTTTCAGCTTGTTCTATAAATGTACCAGAAAGTGAAAAAAAGAATTTTACTTCTCTACCTTCGTCTTCCGCATTCTCTATTTCTTCTAAGATTATTTTAGTAGCGGGAATGTAACACTTCCTCTTAACTCGATCAAAGATTTCCTTGTTTAATTCCATGTCGAAGAATCGCTCTAGTACATTACCTCTAAACCTAGGATTCCAGAACGCGTCCTTTCTGATCCTAAAAGGTTGGTGAACCTCAAAGCCAAGTATTATTTTGTCTACCATAAATTCTTATATGGTGTACATAATAAAAATTATATGGAATGGAAGATTGAAGATGTTAAAGTCATTATTCCAATAGGTGGAGAGGCAACAAGATTAAGGCCTTTAACTATAGAAACATCAAAGGCTACAGTAAGATTACTTAACAGACCTTTAATAGAATTTTCCATTTACGAATTGGCAAAACAAGGAATAAAAGAATTTATATTTGGAGTTAGAGGTTACGTAAATTATAGATCTTTATTTGACACATTTAAGGAGGGAATAGGTTTTTCTGCTAGGTATAAAATAAAGCCAAGAGTACACTTCAAATACCAGCCAAGAGTTGATAGCGTTGGAAACGCTGACAGTGTAAGGATTAATATGGATTACTATAGGATAAATAATATTACGTTAATAATTCAGGGAGACAATATTTTTAGATTAGATGTTAAAAAATTAATCAATTATCATTTAGAGAAAAAAGCTATGATGACTATTGTATTAAAGAAATGGGATAATGTAGAGGAATTTGGAGTAGCAGATGTTGATAATGACCTTAGAATAAAAAGATTCGTAGAGAAACCTAAAAAAGAGGAAGCACCGTCAAATCTAATTAACACTGGAATTTATGTTCTTTCTCCAGATATTAAAAAAGTCTTTGAAAGCGAAGACGTAATAAAAATGAGAGAAGAGGGTAAGATGGATTTCGGAAAAGATATTATACCTTACTTGATAAATCACGATTATCCAGTTTACGGATACATAACAGAAGACATTTGGTTTGATGTTGGCACTCCAGATAGATATTTAGATGCAATGCAAACTTTGTTAGCAACATTGCCAGATAGTGAAATAGGAGGTAAAAGAATAGATGAAGATAAAAGAATCTTTGTCCAAGGGACTTCTCCAGATTCAATAAGGAGAAGAAATATAATAATTTCAAAATACAAGAAAGGTAAAATAAAAGTTGAGGGTAACGCTCTAATAGGTAGGCATTGCCAGATAGGTAATGGTATCTATATAGAGAACTCAGTAATAGATAACTTTACTATAGTTAAGAATAATGTAAAAATCGTAAAAAGCTCAATAATGGATAGAGTTTATTTAGGAAATAACGTTGAGATACAGAATTCAATAATAGGTAGGCATGTAGAAATTAAGGACGGAGTTAAAATAATAAATAGCGTAATAGCAGATGACGTTACTATAGGAGAAAACTCTGAAATAGTTAACTCTAGAATTTACCCCCACAGAGTTATAAACTCTGGGAGCAAACTTCATGATACAATACTAACGTGAGATAAATGAGATATGCAAGCATAGGCAATGGAAGGTTATTAGTAAACTTGGATGAGTTTGGTAGAATAGTAGATTTCTATTTTCCCTATATTGGAATGGAAAATCAGACCGCCGGTACCCCAATTAGGTATTCCTTTTGGGTTGACAATAAAGCTATCCTTGATACTGACTTAATTACGTCGTTAAGTTATTTAGATGATAGTAATATAATACAAATTGAATCTAAAAAGGATTGGCTAAGTATTTCGTCCTTTGCATTTATTGACCCAGATTCTCCAACGTATTATTTAATAATGAAAATCCTAAATAATAGCGGAGAAAATAAGAGGATAAAAATATTTTTCACTCATGATTTTAATATCTATTCAAATCCTTTTGGAGATACCGCATTCTTTGATCCATATACTTCTTCAATAATACACTACAAATCCAAGAGATATATTGGAATAAAATTACTTTCTGCAGGAACATTTGACGTCGAATATAATACAACAAAAGGAAATCCCTTAGACGACATTTATGACGGAAAATTAGATCAAAATCCCATAGCCCACGGAAATGTACAATCGTCTATAGGCATGGAAATAAAAGTTAACTCTTCATCCTCTTCTAAAATATATTATGTAATAACTGCGGAGAGAAACCTCGATGATTTAAGGAAAAAGTTAACAAAATTGAACACTGCAGAGATAGAATCCAATTTCGTTTCAACTTATATGTTTTGGAAGAGCTGGGTTAATAAAGGTAGTAAAGAAAGAAATTCCTTGAATAAATTATACAATGTAAGCCTCTTTGTAATTAAGAATCACATGGATATTAATGGTTCTTTCATTGCATCTTCAGATTTCTCGTTCGTAAATCTTTATGGAGATTCTTATCAATATTGTTGGCCAAGAGACTGTGCATATGCTGCTTACGCTTTAGATATCTCAGGCTATGGGGAATTAGCTGTTAGGCATTTTAATTTCATAAAAGATTTAGTTAGTCCAGAAGGGTTTCTTTACCACAAATATAATCCTAATAAAACATTAGCCAGTTCTTGGCACCCTTGGATATATAGAGGAAAAGGAATCTACCCAATTCAAGAAGATGAGACTGCATTAGAAATTTGGGCAATAGGAAGTCATTATGAAAGATATAAAGATTTAGACGAATTAAGCGAAATTTATAAAAAATTTGTAAAGCCTGGACTTCAGTTTATTATGGACTTCATGGAAGACGGTCTACCTAAGTATTCCTTTGACTTATGGGAAGAGAGGTACGGAATACACATCTATACTGTAGCTACAGTATATGGAGCACTAACTAAGGGATCTATATTAGCTGAAGGAATGGGCGACGAGACATTAGCAGAAGACTCTATGGAAGTGGCAAAAACATTAAAGGACGAAGTTAAAAAACGCATGGTTTATAATGGTAGATTTGTTAGAAGAATAGATGAGAATGGAAATAAGGATCTAACTATAGACGCAAGTATGTATGCCCCATACTTCTTCGGCATGTTCGATCCGGCCGATGAAGTTGTGCAAAATACCATGGAGCTAATAGCTCAGAAATTAAATGTAAGCAATGGAATAATAAGATATGAAAACGATTATTATCAACGTAGAAAGCAACTACCAAATCCTTGGATAATAACCACTTTATGGTTAGCAGAATATTACATAGATACTGGTAAAATATCTGAAGCGGAAAAGTTAATAAACTGGGTAATAAATAGAGCAACAAAATCCGGGCTTTTACCAGAGCAGGTAGATCCAGAAACTTTCGAATCAGTATCAGTAATTCCTCTAGTATGGTCTCATGCTGAGTATATAATTGCTTTAAATAAATATGAAAGTATAAAGAAAAAAGAGTATGATAAACCCTGAGGAATGCGAAGATAGAGAATGGATAATACCTACTGGTACTGGAGGTTATTCTTCATCAACTATTTGCGGAATTAACTCTAGAACTTATCACGGATATTTAATAGTGCCTAAAAATCCTCCTCACTTTAGACACTTAGTTCTTTCAAAATTTGAGGATTTCTTTATTCAAAACGGAATTGAGTACCCTATTTCCACAAATAGATACAATTTTCAAGTATACTATCCAGAAGGGTACAAATTTCTTAATAGATTCATATTGGGCTCAAACTTTGTAGTTTGGGAGTATAACTTTGAAAATTCTTTAGTTAGGAAAACCCTAGTCGTAAATAAAGGGACTAATTCCATTACAATAACATATGAGAGCGATAAAGGATTATTTAAAATCTGTCCTTTAATAACGTACAGAAGCCACCATGTAGCGTTAAAGGAAAGGCCAGGTTTCTTTGACTTTCAAACTAAAGGAGACACAATTGTTGTCACTTTAAATGATAATAAAATTCTTAATTTTAAAATAGAGGGAGAATTTAACATAGAAAATACAGGTTACTGGTATTATAACTTCTTTTATAAACTAGATTATGAAAGAGGATCAAATTACCTTGAGGATCTGTATAATCCATTCTGTATAATCACTAAAAATAACGAAATCACAATAACGGCTTATGTAGATAGCTTCGTAAAATCCACAAAAATTCATTTAAGAAAAGATGTGCTTCAGATGTTATCCTCAGCAGGAAGAGATTTTGTAGTTAAAGGAAAAGATGGCTGGGCAATTATAGCTGGTTACCATTGGTTTGACGAATGGGGAAGAGATTCCTTCATCTCAATGGAAGGCTTAGTTTTACTTAACGGCGAATATAGCATAGCTAAGAATATAATATCTAGATATTTAGAATATGAAGAAAGAGGATTTTTACCTAACGGTTTCCTGCATAATGGAGAGCCAATTTATAAAGGAGTAGATGTTTCACTATGGGCAATAAATGCTATTTATAAATACTATGTATATTCTCGAGATTTAGATTTCATAAAAAAGATCTTTCCAAAGCTAATAGAAATTATAGATTGGTATTGGAAAGGTAACGGAATAGTGGAAACAATTAACGGCTTACTCTTTCATACGGGCTCGCCTAGAACCTGGATGGATGCAGAATTCGACACAACAATAGTTACGCCTAGAGAAGGTGCTGCAGTAGAAATTAACGCTTTATGGTATAATGCATTAAAAATTATGGATTTTCTATCTAAAGAATTAAAAATAAATTCGGATGAATTTGAGATAAAAGCAGAAAAAGTTAAGGCTCAATTTATAGAAAAATTTGTATCTCCTTGGGGATTATATGATTATTTAAATCCAGATTTAACTCCAGATAGCTCTATAAGACCAAATCAGTTATTCGCATTTTCACTACCATTTAATGTAGTAGATGAAAACATAGGAAAAAGAATAGTAAATACAGTAGAGAAAGAACTCTTAAGGCCTTACGGTTTAAGTACGTTATCTAAGAGTGACAAAAAATACATTCCATTCTATAGAGGAGATAGAAGAAGCAGAGATCTTGCTTATCATAATGGACCAATATGGCCATGGCTAATAGGCTCATATATAGATGCAAAGATAAAATTAGAAAGAGGAAATATAATAGGAATCAAGAAGTTAATAAATTATTTACAGCCATTAATCAACGTTGCTATGGAAAATAATGGATATATCCCGGAACTCTTTGAAGATATACCGCCGTATAAATGGGGTGGATGCATAGCCCAGGCATGGAGTGTGGCAGAAGTATTTAGATCATTAAATAATATAATCTCATCTTAAGTGAAAAATGCAGATCCTTTATACTCCTTATAAATAGACCTACAAGAAAAATCTATTTTTTCTTACGTTGATCTACGAATACTTGTAATTTGTAACCAGTCCATATAGTTTCTCCAGGCTTTACCCATTCAATTTCTACATCATCCTTATCTAAGCCAATTCTTTCAGCTAATTTTTGCCTAGCTTCTTCGTCGTATTTTCTATCAGGATTTCTAGTAGTCTCTATCCTTATCTTAAGCTTATCCATCTCATTATCATAAACAAATATATTGAACATACCAGTAGTATCTGGAATTTCGTTTACCGCGTCCTCAACATAAATTGGCAAGAGTAGCTTGCCCTTAACCTTAAACATCCACTCTACTCTGCCAGGTATTGGCTCCGCAAACCTCATGTGAGTTATACCATAAGTAGGATCAGGATCAGTTAAGAACTCGTTCTTAACGTAATCTCCTAGGCTATACCTTATTAAAGGCATTGTGAAATGATTAAGTAATGTTGCTATTAATTCTCCCCTTTCTCCTTCTGCAGCAGGTTCGTCAGTCTTAGGATCTACTATATCAAATATTTCCATGTCTTCCCAAACTACTAACTGCCCTGGCAAGTTAGGAACTTCTATCGCCATATGGCCATCTGTTGTTCCCCAAACGCTTATGGCAAGCTTAGCGTTAGGATGAACGGCGAAAAGTTTCTTCTTAGTATTTTCTGCAGCAGCTCCGCCATGAAGCAATAAAACCTTAAAAGGTGTTTCCCAACCTTCTTTCACAGCTTCTTCTCCTATTAACCTATGAAGCCACGGAGTAGTAGCTAAAACGTCAACTTTCCATAATTTAAATATTAGATTATGTCTATTCTTCCAGCTAAAGTATGTCTCACCGCCTCCAGCAATGGCTGTAGCACCGCATCTCCACATTGCTGTTTCTACTAACGGAGGACCCCAACTATAGAAACCGCTCATATTTAGATAATTAGCATAAACAGTTGTAGGTTTCACATCCGCGAAGGTCCATAAATACCTTGCTTGGCCTTCTTCAAAATAATCTAACTCTAATGCACCCCAACCTTGAAAAGTAGGCATTCCAGTTGAACCAGATGTTGCACCCACAAACCTTATTCTTCTAGCAAGTTCCGGAACCATGATTGTACCAAAAGGAGGATTAGACTGCAAATCCTTCCTTAACTCGTCTTTTCTCAGAATCGGAATTTTAACTACATCCCTCCAATCTTTTATCATGTCTGGCTCAAAGCCCTTTGACTTCCAGAATCTCTTATAAAATTCTGAATGATCCCAAGCCCATTTAACTATCCTTTTTAATCTAAAAGTTTTTAATTTCTCTAAATCTTCTCTTTTCATTGTCATTATTTTCGGGTTCCATAACTTATCTGAATGGATATAATCAGTTCTAATAAATCCCTCATCTCTTAACTCCTTGTGTATAGCTTCATATTCTTGGAGAACTGAACTCATTTCTCTCATCTACTTATACTATTTAAAAAATTTAAGCATATTTGTAGAATCCTTCTCCAGATTTTTTACCTACCTTACCTTCTTTAACCATCTTAACTAGCAAATCTTGAGGTTTATATGCAGAATAACCCTTGTTATATATATCCTCCAAATTTCTTAGGATGTTATCAATACCTAATTCGTCTGCAATTTCTAATAAACCTTTAGGGAAATTATATCCATACTTCATTACGTCATCAACTTCGCTAGGCTTAACTATATTATTTTCAACAAGCCAAGCCGCTTCATTAACTGCTAGAGAGAGTAATCTAGCTGGATCCACTTTTGATGTGGCAGGTAACTTTACCTTTAAATATTTATTACCAGGATACTCGTAAAATCCCTTACCAGACTTGACTCCTAACTCTTTTCTCGCAACTTTTTCCTTAAATAATTTACACGGCACATCAGAAGTACCTCTTTTTACTATGTTTTCCCAAAGATCTACATCTATATCAAGCCCAACGTAATCTGAAAGCTCAAAAATACCCATGGGAAGACCTATTTTATTCCTAGCACAACTATCTACTTCTTCTATACTAGCTTCTCCGCTTTCAACTTCTCTACAAGCTTCCTGCATAAGTCTAAGGAATATTCTATTACCTATAAAGCCAGGAACTTCTATCCTAAGCTTTACGGGAACTTTTCCCAAACTTCTTGCCAACTCTACAGTTTTGTTTGCAGTATCCTCTGAAGTATATTTAGACGGAATGACTTCAACTAATTTCATTATTTGAGGAGGATTAAAAAAGTGCATTCCTATAACCTTATCTTTTCTTGAAGTGAATTCTGCAATCTCAGAAATCGGTATTGAGCTAGTATTAGTAGCAAGTATTGCTTCTTTAGGAGCTATTTCGTCCAAACTTTGAAAAACTTTCCTCTTCAAGTCTAGGATTTCTGGAACAGCCTCAATAGCAAAATCTATATCCTTTGCTACGTCATAAGAAGTCGACATTTCAATTCTGGAAAGGATTACTGATGGATCCTCCTTAACAGTACCTTTCTCATAAAATTTTCTTAAAGACTCCTCCATTCTTTGCTTAGCTCTATTTAATATATCCCAAGAAATATCAATTAATTTAACTTGGTGCCCATATATTGCCAAAACTTCAGCTATTCCATGACCCATAGTTCCAGATCCAACTACAGCAAATTTCATGACTTTACTAATAACAGAGAAGTTTATAAGGTTTAAATTCCATTAAATAATTTATACCATGAAAGGAGCTGTTCTGTATAAATATAATGAACCTTTAAAAATTGAAGATAATCTACAAATTCAATCTCCCAAAGAAGGAGAAGTCAAAGTCAAAATTGTAGCTACAGGAATGTGCCATTCAGATATTAACGTATTTGAAGGAAAAACTCCAGTACCTCCTCCGGTAATTGCCGGCCACGAGATTGCGGGAATAGTTGAAGAAGTAGGTCCAGGTGTTACTAGAGTTAAACCTGGAGATAGAGTAGTCTCAGCATTTATACACCCATGCGGAAAATGTAGAAATTGCATTTCTGGCCATGAAAACTTATGCGAAACATTCTCCGCAGTAAGGTTAAAGGGCACAATGATGGACGGCACTACTAGGGTAAGGCTTGACGGAAAGGAAGTTAGGACTTTCTTAGGTGGAGGATTTGCCGAATATGCGGTTGTAGGAGAAAACGCATTAACTGTAGTTCCACCAGAAGTCGATTTAGAGAAAATTGCAGTACTAGGTTGTGCGGGCCTTACTGGTTATGGAGCAGTAAACTCAGCAAAAATAGAGCCAGGAGAGTCAGTTGCAGTAATAGGAGTTGGAGGAGTAGGATTATCAGTAATTCAATTGCTTAAGGCAAGCGGAGCAGGAAGAATAATAGCAGTAGGTACTAAAAAATGGAAATTAGATAGAGCAATAGAATTAGGAGCAACAGACGTAGTTAACTCAAAGGAGACTGACCCAATAAAAGCAATAAAAGAATTAACTAACGGAGGAGCAGATGTAGTAATAGAGGCAGGCGGAAATGAAGAAACCATAAAAATGGCAATGGATTCTGTAAGAATAGGAGGTAGAGTAGTATTAGTTGGTTTGCCTCCAGTGAATGCAATGATACCTTTCAGAGTTGCGTCAATTGTTAGAAACGGAATAACAATAATAGGAAACTACGGAGGAAGACCAAGAATAGACATGCCCAGACTTCTGGATCTAGTGAGACTTGGTAAATATGACCCATCTAAACTAATAACAGGAAGGTTTAAATTAGAAGAAATAAACGAAGCAGTAAAACTACTTAACCAAGGAGAAGCAATTAGAAGTTTAATAATTCCAGATTAGTCACCAAAAGCTTGCGTCAGTGGTTATTAAGCCCAGAGAACGAGCAACGTCCCTTAAAGATATTACGCCAATTATTTTTCCGCCTTCAGTAACTACTAAATGCCTTATTTTATGATTAGTCATCAAAAGAGCAGCATCCCCAACTTCAGTACTTGCATCTGCAGTAATTAGATTAGTCGACATAACCTTACTTGCTGGAGTTTCTAAAGGATAATCGTCAGCTATTGCTTGTATTATATCTCTCTCTGTTATTATTCCCTTAGGAGTATCTCCATCAACAACTAGTAAAGAACCTACGTTTTCTTTCCTCATCAGCTTTGCACAATCCTTAAGAGAAGCAGAAGAAGAAATAGTAACAGGGGGTCTGGTAATTAATTCTTTGATTGACATCTATTAAATTCCCGAACAGAAGTAAAAAAGGGTTACTGGTTGTTTTCGCCCATAACCTCCTTAAATACTTTCTCTGATGTATAAAAAACGTCAACCCCTTCTTCACCTCTTTCAACAAACGTTATTTCCTCTAGGCCAGAGGGAGACTTAATCATGAAAGACACAACTTTGCCCGCAATAAAAGGAAAAACTTCGTGGTTTTCTTTTAATTTCCTAACCCTTTCTATTGCATCTAACAAACTAATATTTAACTTCTGCATGTATTGAAGGCAAAAATAATAAAAAGGAGACATAAGTGAAAGTAAAATATCGCCAAGAAAATTTTAAGAATAAAGTAGAAATATTAACTCATTAATGGGAAATACTTAATTCCTAGAACCTCGGCACTATAATTCTCACTATTAATTAAAACTGTTACTCCTATAGGAAATGCAGGGCAAATATATTTAAGATTACTGCATTCTTGCAATACTTGTTGAGAGTTAGTAATTTCGTACACGTAATTAGACACTTCTTTCAAATATCCAGTAGCGTTACCTATCTTTATTTCACTAGCATTCTGAAAATGTGCTAATATTAAATAAATTCATAATAACAGGAAAATAGTATACTAATAATGAATATGCGAAAGTTGAAAAACCAGAGGATAAAGAAAAATAAAACAAAGTTCTATCCTTTATTAGATAGTAAATTTCTTTCAGCATACCTTTTCACCATTTATTATTATGATTGTATAAAAGTCCCTTAGTCTAAATTTGTTATTATCAGTACATATCTTATCTTATATTAATAATTCGCTTCGAGTGGACATAAAGTTTATATCCTATAACCAAAAAATTTAACCCAGACACAAGTAAGAAAGTTTTAAATATTTCAGCTTACTAATTATATCTCGCTCCGGTAGTATAGCCCGGTCAAGCCTAAGCGCGCCGAGAGTATGCAGGCCTTTCGAGCCTGTGACCCGGGTTCAAATCCCGGCCGGAGCACTCTGGGGGATGCCCCAGACCCCCAATTTTAAATAAGTATTAACGACCTTATCTAATGGACCTATGTAACGGTCTCTTCTCTAACTGTCTTTGTCCTTCTCTATGGAGTAAACATAATACTTTCCCTTGACATCACGAATCCTTATATCGCCAAAAGTGAAAACTTTATTACCCATACCTTTTCCGCTTTATATTTGCCATATGAGAGTATTTAAGGACTGTTAATTATCATACTAAGCATAGAATTGAAAGAAGGTGACTACTATTCCACAGTCGTACAAAAAACTGAATTTCATGGAAATAACTGCGGATAGAAACTTCAAAAGCACTGTTTGATTAAGAGAAAGACGCTAGATAAATTCAAAATTTTACATTTAATTATAACTAAAGCACTGCAATGATATCATGAGACAGACCATTTATGTCTGATATGTCTAACTTTTTCTATTATTAATTTATAACTTGCTAACTTTTTACGGCAATAGGATAAAAATAAGTTGGACACATTGGACATAAATTAGTAATAATAGATGAAAATTCGATTTAGAAAAATTATAAAGGCTAATAATAAGGTAAAAATTAGTTGAATACCGCATGCTCGTTATCTATCAAGTGGCATAGGTCTCTCTTACTACACCAGTCCAACAATTCATAAGCTTTAAGTCCAAATTCATCTTGTAAATCCTTCATACTCCTCATCTTCTCCGCGTATTGCTTATATAATCAGTTGGACCACCATTACTACTATCCCCACTAACCCCTGTGCTATCCTTATTATTCTTCGGCATAATCCCTACATAACACCAGGCTCTTTCTCCTCCTATCTTTTGTAATCTTAAACATACTCTCTAACCTTTTTGTAAAAATAGCTTGGCTTTTCGGTTTCTTATCATTCTCCTCACACCACCCAACATAAGTCTAGTAAAGCTCTTTCACGGGCGCGAATAAATCACAGTTCTTGGGACCATATTCAGCCCTACTGCTCTCAGTCATATCCTTTACAAATGAGGTTATCTTTACGTAACCTTTGAGATTTATATAGCAATCGCACTTATTTTAAGTTTTAAAACGTAACAAGTGCATAAATGTTCATGATTTAAAACGTAAGATAAACGCAGAGCGTGTAATAAAAATTATATAAGTTAATTTGATATGATATACTAAGGAGTTTAGGTGTTATAAAATGCTAAGTATATTTAATAGAGGTACAGACGCTCATAAAATTGCCTCAAAGATATTTAGCGATGGAATTATGACGTTAGTTATGTCTACAATTATGGCAAACAACAATATATCTGACGAGGAATTAGAGAGAAAAGTTGGAGAGAAACTTAAGGCAGATAATGTCTCAGAAATTGTTAAGGATAATGTTAAGATGCTCGAAGCTCTAGGCATAATTGAAAGGAAAGAGGGCAAATTAGTTTTGACTCCATTCGGAGAAAAAGTTGGCAAAGTACTAAAAAATATGTTAGAAACGTATTATGAAACTTTTACCTCTTTAAGTTAGAAAAAGCATTTATTCTTGCCTCTAAATATCCCCTTAATTCTTCACAGAGATCCTTTTGTGCTCCTGTTGCGTTCGAGCAGTTTTTATTTAAAATCTTAAGTATTCTGGTGTCTTCTTCTGCCAGTATACTAGCTTCAATTTGGTTAATCTCTGTCTCTCTTACAAATTGAATTAGCATATAAGTGACCACAATAATAGTAAGGAGATATGCGATAACTGTAAGGAAAATATAGAGAGGAGAAAGGTGCGTTAAAGCCTCAATTATTACTGAAACTACACCTCCTCCAATAATGTAACTAACGGCTTTGCCAATATCTGTGACTCTAACCATTCTTACCTATTAAGAATTTCAGATCTTACCTAAAATATTCAGAGATTTACCTAACCCTTATCCGTTATCTTCCTACGTGGAAATCCTTGCTGATTCTTCTTTCCTATATAGTTAGAACGCTAAAACCTAAGGAATAAATTTCTTCAAGTGTAGGGGCATAACGTATTTATAATCAAGATAATAAATATAAATAAAATTATAGATATAATTCCTAAAATGTAGATAAAGTTAATATTGTCGTAAGCAAATACATGCCCGAAAGTTAGATAGCAAAGAATCCTAAATACTTAGGCAAATTAGTTGCAGTTAATAGAGAGTTCAATATCTTAGGTATTCAGAGTCAAAGGATGAGTTGGGAAAGAACTAACTAAAAAGGTTATATAATAGTAGATTACGATATAATTATCTGCCATAAATTCCTAAAAGATTCTAAAAATTATTAAGGTCCCTTTACTTAAGGTTAGAAGATTTCTGATAGCTTTTAAAGCTTGTACTGTTGAAATTAACGAGCACAAATTTTAAGAAATTAATTAAACTGCACCCTTTTATTGCGTATTAGGTATAACAATTTCTCTTAATTCCAGATAATCTTTACCCACAAAATAATCCACTTTTATTGCCTTCCTTGTAATCTTTACATATGCATAATCATATTTAATTTCTTTTAATTTGTTTATATCAAATTTATCAGTTTTAACTATATAATATCCATTAGGAATATTATTATCCTCGAGTAACGTTTTCCCTAGTTTTTTGAGTTTATATGGGACTTCCACGATAATTTCTCCTCTCTTAATAATGAGTGAGCTATTGCATATACAGAGCTCATAATTCCCAAAATAAGATATCAAGTTTTTCAGCCTTTTTATTGGAATATAACTATCTATAGTAATTCTTTCTCTTACATCAATCTTTGAGAGTTTTATGAGATATTTTAGCGTATCCTTCATTGATTGAAAATATTCTGAGATTTTAGTAATATTAACTTTAATATTATTTTTTAGATAAACGTAATCTTCAGAAGAGCAAATTTCTACTTTTTCTATAATATCCTTAATACTTTCGAGCTTTCGTAATAAGCTAACATAGGAATCTCCTTCGAAAACATAAGTTTTATTATATATTTCAAGCCCGCTTATCTCTTTCACAAAATCTGAAAGATCTAACATGAATACCAAATAATTGTTTATAGCAGAAAAATATATTTACTTTCTAAGTTGAATGGCAGAAATGGACGCAATAATCAAATAATAGGCTGTAACTTTAGCTAAATTTAATTAAGTTAATTAATAACGCTTATTGACTACAAGACCTATGCACAAATTTTAGCATTTACAATATATTTAATGAAATGCCCCTTAGCTATATAACTATATAAGTACTAATAATAAATAATGAGATATCAATGGAAAAAATTTAAAATAACTCTTACAATAATTATTTATGGTTAATTTAGTAGTAATGATGATTGCAGTTGATCATTAATAAATTTAGATAAAAGAGATAAAATCGGTGATAGAATGCAATCATTAAGATTTTACAATGGCCTTTCGTTACTGATCTACATTATTGCATTAACTGCAACTTATGGTGTATTATTGCCCTCTGTAGATATATTGAGCTACTTGATTTCAATTTCTCTTAATTTCATTCTCCTAATAAATTATAACATTAGAGGAGTTAAAATTAAAGATGTAAAATTAATACCTTCAAAGCATTACCTAGGTCTCTATAACATAAAAAGGAAAGAGATATCTATTTCGTCAATAGCAGTGGACATGCCAGATGTGTTTCTCTTTATAAAATATCATGAGGAAGGGCACTCTAGACAGCCATTTTGCTTGCTATATTATTTAGCTAGAATGCTATCTCCATTTGCTCTTGCACTATCTATTAGAGTTATACCAGCCGCTGCTAGAAAATATAAATGGTTAATTAGAATTTTAGCCTCTTTTCAATTAGTCTTATTCCTTTTACCTTTCTTCGGTATTAATATATATGATGAGGTAATGTTATTTTTTATTGTAGCATTTATAGCACTAATTCTTAGCCCTGTTATAGAGCATATAGTTACGTTACTTTATTTTGGTTTACTATCAATATTAATAATTATTTTAATTACTTCACTTCCGGTAATATTCTTGGACTTTGCTAATTTTTTATTTATATTTAACCTATTATCGCAATTATTATTTTATATAGGGTACACAATTTCTAGCTTAGCATATGAAATTGATGCAGATACTTATGTGGCATTAAAACTTAAGGATAGAGTATTAATTGCGTACCAATTATTTGCAAATAATAAGATAAGAGTAAAACATCGCGTTTCAATATCAACTTATTTATCGCTATTAGCTTTTACTCACCCTATAGCTGAGTACGAATATTTAAGGTTTATAAAAATTGTTAAAAATATGAAGAATCAAGATCTTTCTTTGCACAATTAAGTTTACAGTCTTAATAATATACACGAAAAAACTTGGCTATGAGAGTTTGAAATAGTATTTTACTAAAAGAAAACCTACAATACTTACTATTATTGAAGGAATCGCTACAATAAAATAATTTGATGAATGAGTTAAATTAACATATTCTGCCAAGCTATCAACCATGCCTAAAGGTGCTACAGAGATTATGTACTTCAACTCTTGTCTCCAGAAACTGTAATACGCTGAAATCCCCCAACTATAATGAATGAGAAGAGAGGAAGTTCTATCCATTATCTTTATAATGATGACGTAAAGTAATGGTAAAACAGTTGTAGTAGTTTCAATAAAAGCATTAGGTAGTTCGAGTAAGCCTACGAATATCGCATTCTCCCAGAAGGCTAAGCCTATTCCGTAAGTGTTTACCCGTGGTGTAACTTATCCTTACTTTTAATTCCGCCACGGGCACCCCTCTCAAGGGATCATACATATTCACCCATTGGGGCTAGTCGAGGGGGAACACCAATACCCTCCCATCCACACTTTTATCACTCCCACCCTCGTGAGCAGTGCCCGTCAACAGTTAGTGGGATCATTAATAAAAACTATTTCAGTAATACTATATAAACACAACTTGCCAAAACGATATTTAGAAGTGATTAAAAATAACGAGTAGTTACGTAGAAGCGTTACAGTCTTAGAATTTTCTTTTATAAAACGTGAGAACAGGTACGCAAAACTTGGTTCAAAGATGGTAGTTAATATTCCGTAAGCAATATAAGTAGGAATCTGAGGAGTTAAGAAAAATGATAAGAACGCCAGTTGTATGATGGGGTTTGGGCTTCATTGAATTTTCATGAATTTGTATCCAATTCTCAGCCCTTGGGCTTCAACAGAGTCACTTCCGTTACCCCTCCGCCCCTTTAGCGGGATAACCCCAACCCACACCCCTCACGGATGTGGGGAAACCCGCACATCTTCGAGTTATCGCCACACCTTTCGGGAAAACCCATCCACATCTGGTGTGACTGTACTTATATTAACCATTAAAGTATATAAACTTCACGGTTTATCGGAAACTGCTGACAACGGCCTTTCCTACTATGGCTGATATGTAAGCACCTCCGGCTATTAGTATTACTTTCCAATCTCTCTTTACTAGGAAAAGAGGAATAATACCTATAAAAATCGAAATTAACGCTCCTATTAAAATATATGAGTTCATACTTTTTGTAACGAGAAAGAATATTAATGAGTCACTTTCATTAATGAAAGAAGTCGTCGTTCAACTTCATCTAAGATTTTTCTCATCTCCTCTTCTTTTTCTAAAAACGTTGAAAAAGTTACGAAAGCGTCAAGAATTACAGCATAGTCTATAGGATCAATTCCTTTAGGAATCTCATTATATTTTTTATATTTATCATCCATTATCTTTTTTAATACAGAAAGAAATTCTAAAGCCTTTCTTGCTATAGGATCCTTAGGGTGAAGGGGAATACTTAAAGGTAAAACGAAATATACTGCCTTTGCTCTGTAATATTTCGTCTTAAAGTTTCTCTTAGCTCTATTCTTGTAACTTCTATGAGTCCGTATTTTTCAAGTTTACTTAGCCTTCTCCATAAAGTAGGCAAAGGAACCTTTAATTTTTTCCGATAGAGAAGTTGCGTTTAGTTCTTCTGAAACTAGTAATTCTAAAATTTTAAAGTTAATATTATCTAAGACGAGCTTTGCTTGATCTTCATTTAGGATTAGAAATCTTTGCATAAATAAAGTGAAATTAATGGACTAAAATTATTTAACTAAAGGGCGGTTTTAATAATACCTTATTAAAGTTCTGCTCATGATTGATAAAAAATAAGATTTAAGTTCTTTAGGTCAATAATGGATAAATTAATCATGGAATCACAGTTACCCAAGTTTACGAGAGAGCCGGAAAAGTACTCGAGGCTTAGATTGCTTGAGGCACTGCAGGAACTTTATTTAAGTATTGAAATGCTTAAGGAAGGTTATACTAGAAATTCTGCAAGCAAGCTTTTCCTTTCATGGAAAGCTCTCATGAGTTCTTTAGTTGTATCCAATTTTAATAAAATCATAGAAAAGAAAAAGAAGGAAGGTAAGGAAAATGATATAAAATGGTACCTAAGAATAGGTTATTCAGCCCCAACTACTGGATTAATGGGAATAGCTAGAGATTTAGAAGATCTAGGATTTAAAGGCCTAGTTAATTTAACTACTGCTATGCTGGGAATTCATAAATACGCTTATAATGGATTAGATGAGGATATAAGTCCCTTTCATAGTAGAAAAGATGCAATAATTGCATTAAAGGAATTAATAAAGTCTGAAATAGATATTGTTAATGTTAATTCTTTAGACGAGGAGGAGAAGGAATTACTAGAGAAAATAAAGAAGGAATTTGACAAACTTTAATATTCAAGAAAAATAAATTCAGAGAGTCGTTATTTGCCTACTATTTCCCTCTTTATTACGTCCATAACGCTTTTCTCATCTCCTTGCAAAAATTCTGCATAAATAATTTGGTCATATTCTACTGCAAACCCTATGTTGTCTTTTAGTATGGTATAATGGAATCCTTTGCATTCCTTACAATATCCTCTTAATATTTTTTTATTCCCTAGGTCTATTATGATATACTTTAGTTTCCCATCATTTTTAGGATTCAAATCTGATGTAAGTGAAATCTTTCTTGCTAATCTGAGTAAGGCTAGTCCTAGAAGATCTTCGTCAGTAATTCCTTTTTCCCTCAATTTTTTGGGGATTTCAAATTCTCTGTTAACTTCCTCTTTTATCTTCGTAATATCTTTTATTGCTGATCTATATGACGATAATTCCTTTATGCATTCTTTTGTAATTTCATTAACTCCTTTCCTATCGCCTATCCAAGCTAAAATCATCGCTTCTTTTAATTCGTCCTCGCAATTCAAGGCCTAACCACCACCATCATTATATTTCCGTCTCCAAAAACGTAAGAAAGTAATGAGTAGTTATCTGGATATCTTAAACTCTCTGAAGTTATTAAATCTTTAGTAATATTTTTCCTCACTGTGGCTTTATCAAACTTTACTGAGGATCTAACGTTAACAAAAAGTAACGATTTTCCATCCTTATCGCCTAAAAACTCCTTTAATTTTTCATACTTCCCTATATGAATAAAAGTGTCAGTTATCATTCCCATGAATTTTACTTCTCTTAATGGTAAAATATCAAGTAATTTTACCCCAAACTTTTCTTCCAGGACTGTGTAAACTATTATTTCTCCCAGCGCTCCAGAAATATCCCCAGAATAATACTTACCTCCCCATCTACCTAAAAAATATGACAAATTAGAAGGTAGATCTTCAATTATCCTTGAAGATAAAATAGACGCAGGAATTAAGATCCTCTCATCAATTTCCAAATCTTCCTTTTCTCCTTTTTCAAACTCTTCCAATATTCCATCAGCTATAACTTCCATATCATTGTCGTCATCTTTTTCGTCACGAGGAAGCAAGTCTGAAGGTACGTAAATCCAAGTAAGTTTTACTTTCACATTGATATTTCTTACTCATTAAAATAAAAATTTAGGGTTTTAATAACACCTTACCTATCTTATTCTTATCCTTCAATAGTTCATACCCTTTATCTATGTCATCTATTCCTACAGTTCCAGCAATTATTGGTTGAATTTTACCTTCTGCAGTAAGTTTTAACGCTCCCTCTACATCTTTTTTAGTTGCACTAGCATGACCTATTATTTGAATATCTTTAAGTATTACGTAACCTAATCTAAGCTGATAAGCTTGAGAAGGATCTACATTGCCTATTTGTACGATCCTTCCACCCATCCATAACGATTTTAAGCTTTCGTCAAAGGTTGGAGTTCCCACAGTGTCTATTACAACGTGAACATCTGAAATTTTCTTTGCCTCTTCAGCAAATTTTTTACCTACTATTACGTGATCTGCAATTTTTTTAATAAAAGGTGCTTTTTCTTCTGAAGTAGTAACGCCTATTACTTTAGCTCCTAAAGCTTTTGCAACTTGTACTGCATGAATTCCTACTCCTCCGCTTGCTCCAGTAACTAGCACAGTTTCTCCAGGCTTTAGATGTGCCCTCATTAGACCTCTATAAATCATTCCCGTAACGCAAGGGACTAAAACTGCTCCTTCGTCTGGAGTACCCTTAGGAACCTTTACTAGGCTTGTAACTTTTATTTTTGCATATTCTGCAAAAAATCCGTCCAACTCTTCAGAGTATCCTAACCTAGAATGACAATAAGCTTCTTCTCCTTGTTTACAATACTCGCAAGTTCCGTCAGGGGCGTAAAGTAAAGAGACTACCTTATCTCCTTCCTCAAACCCCTCAACTTTCTTACCTTTTTGTATTATTGTACCTACAACTTCGTGGCCTAATATTACTGGATATTTCATTCTTGGATAATATCCTTGGAGTTGCAATAGATCTCTATAACATAACGCTGCTCTATCTACTTTTATTATAACCTCGTCATCAGCAGGTTTTGGATCTGGAACCTCTTGTACTTTATATCCTTGTTTGTGACCTATAACAACAACTGCCTTCATTAGTTTAAACATGTTTATATTGCTTAAAAATTATGATGAAGGAAGCATTTTTTATACTTAGTAACGTAATTTAATTCGTGAAACTAAAATTACCTCCTAGGATAAAGGTTTTGGAAGCTTTAGGTGCAATAGCTGATGGAAGAATTGCTAAGGTTAACGATCATTACATCGTTACTTCCTCAGAGGGAGATAGAAAATACACCGTAAAGGTTGAAGGAGAGAAGGTATTTAGTGACGATAATGGAACTAAGTTTAGGAATTATATAGGTTATCCTATCATTGCAGTTTTAATGCTTGAAGGTAAGTTACCTTTTGATAAAAGGATTTCTGAAGCACTAAAAGGAATAGATTGGAAAAAGCTTAATGAGACCTATAAGAATTATTCTATTGTCGAGCGTATAATAAAGGAAAAAGTGAGTAAGGAAAAAGGTATAAATGAGAGTGAAATTGATGGCATAATAGAGAGTGTTTTAAATGAGCTCAGAAGACATTCTTTCTACAAAGCTACCTGAACCACTTATTTACGTGAGTGAAGATGAAGTTAGAAGAATTAAATTCAAAATACAACGCATTTATAACAATAGATGAAATAAAAGGAAGAGATAAGGGAAAGCTTAAGGGATTGACTTTTGGAATAAAAGATATTATATTAACTAAGGGAATTAAAACTACTGCAGGATCAAAAATCCTAAAAGATTATATACCTAATAGGAACGCATGGATAGTAGATAAAATCTTGGAAGAAGGAGGAACAATAGTAGGTAAAACAAATACTCACGAATTTGCGATAGGTGCAACAAATACTTCGTCTATTGCTGGACCTGCTAGAAACCCCTATGATCCTGAAAGAATAAGCGGAGGATCTAGCGGAGGATCTGCAGTTGCTGTAGCATTAAAAATGGTTGATGTTGGAGTGGGGACGGATACTGGAGGATCTATAAGAATTCCTGCTTCACTTTGCGGAGTAATAGGATTTAAACCAACTACCGGAATTATACCTATAGACGGAGTTATTCCGTTCAGCTGGACTTTAGATACAATAGGATTTATAACGAGGGATATTCCTACTTTAAGGAGGGTTTTAGATGCCGTAATACCTATTGAAAATAAACATGTCTTGGTATCCAAGGTAAGGACTAGGCCCAGATTAGGAGTTTTCCTATTTAAGGATGATCCCGCTTCAAATTCGCTAAAAAGTATATTGAATAAGCTTTCTTCGTACTTCGATTTAATTGATCTTAGGTTAAACTTTCTAGAAGGATTTGGAAGTAATGTAAGGGGAACAATAGCCCTTGCAGAAGGTTCCTCATATCATAGGGATTGGATAGAGTCAACTCCAGGAATGTATTTCCCAGATGTTAAGGAATTACTAATGCAAGGTTTACAAATCAGAGCAATAGACTATATTGACGCACTAAGAGCAAGAAGAGTAATTTTCGAAGAATATGTTAGAGCTTTTGACAGCGTAGACGCGATAATTTCTCCTACTACAAAAATTCCTGCACCAAAGATTTCAGAGGTAGTAGGAAGAGAAAAAGAATATAGAAAACTTTTGGTATCTAATACAGAACTATTCAATCTTGTAAATGCACCTTCTATTTCATTACCAGTCAGTAAAGTAAACGACTTGCCTATAGGATTAATGGTAAGCGGTTTACCTTATGAAGACGGGATAGTATTAGATATTGCAGAAAAAATTCTTGAATTAGCCAAGTGACTTTCTTATTAATGCCATTTCTTTTATATACTCCTTCATTTCATCGTACTTCTTTTCCTTACAAGCAAGCAAGGCTAAAGAAGATAATAATACGTGTTTTTTAGACTCGTAATCATTACCTCCAATTTTTATTCCAATACTCTCAGCAAACTTTATGTCCTCTTTTATTTTATTAATAACTTCGTCATCTATGTTCCATATTTCCTTTAAATACTCTAGTGCGTCTAAGTTAACGTACTTCCCACTCTCATTAAGGTCATGATTAAACATTATATAATTCTCTTTTAAGAAATCCCATTCTTCCTCTGATAACTTTGAAAGCGATGATAATCCAATTATTTCTGGAGGAATACCTAGAGTGTACATTGCACCAACAAAGCTAATTGCTCTAGGTAATGTTACTTTTCCGGTACTTCTAGCGTAACCAAATAGGCTTATGTGCAACTTTCTAGCTCTCCTCCTGGGCAAGTTAAGTGCAACGAAATTTATTGCTGGTGCAAGAGCTTCTATTATAGGCTGATAAGAAGATACGTAATTCTCAACAATTTTCTTCAATAAACCCTCTTCGTGTTCATCAAATACTATAGGCTCTTCTACTTTGTTCTCATTAATTTTCTGAACGGCCTCTTTGACTTCCTTCTCATCATAGTCATATTTAAAAGCTGACTGGATTGTAAAAGTATAAACTCCTTTGTATTCTTTTAATGCGTTCTCATAATTTTTAGGACTAAGATGACCTCTGAAAGGTAGAGATCCTACGCCTATTATAGGGAATATTTCTATTCCCAACTCATTTTTCATTTTATATAGGGTACTTAGCGCAAATTTTGCCAAAAGTACAGCAGTTAGCATCCCATAATTCATTGCCGGATCCGATCTGGCTATGAAAACTCTCATGTAAGTTGGCTTTATTACTTTATAATACCCACCTACTATTTCCCTTATTCTTAATAAAGAGTCCTTGTCTTCAATTAAAGGTATAACTTCTACTCTTTTTGGATATATTTCGCCTACAAGATCCCTTACGTGAATTCCTTCAAATAGTTCAATATCTTCTTCTCCAGCAACGGCTTTTTCATAATATTTTGCAACAGAAACTAGCTCTTGATAATCGGTAGTAAAAGGTAAAATTACCTCAAATACTGGAATTACTTTTTTGCCATAAAATTTCTCAGCTAGATCGTAAGCTACTGGAATACTTTCCATAGTTTCAGCGAAAACTTTTCTTTCTGCGCCTTCGATTCTTGGATTTGGTAGTCTATAAGTTAAGAATACGTCTTGACCTATTATATTCTCTTTAAAATATTCGGCATACGATGAAAGTAATTTTCTCACAACATGAGTATCAACGTCCTTCCCTTCAGCGTCCCACATTACTTCGTGAATTCCCAAATTCATATAAGAATAGTAAGCCTCTATCACTTCATCGTCTCCTTCTATGACCTCACTTTTTGCCCATTCTGGAACTCTAGCATTATCTGGATGTTGAGTAGACATAGTTTTAGGAATCTTTCTCATTTGGAGGGTATTATCTAAGTTAAGGTTTTTAAATATTGCTTAGAAATTACTATATCATGCTAGACGTAGGCCAAGAGGCACCAGATTTTGAAGCGGAGTCTACTTTAGGTAAGATTAAATTGTCTGATTATAAGGGAAAGAAGAAGGTTATCCTTTACTTCTATCCTAAAGCTTTCACGGCAGGATGCACAAGAGAGCTACAGAGATTTGTACAGCTTTATGATGAAATAGTAAAATTAAATGCGGAAGTTATAGGAGTTAGCGCTGATAGTCTTTCTTCTGCTAAAAAATTTGCTGAAAAATATGGAGCAAAATTCCCTCTTATAGGAGATAAAGAAAAGAAAATCATAAATTCTTATGGAGTCTTAAATGAAAAAGGAACTAGTGCTCAAAGAGTTACTTTTGTTATTGACGAGAATGGTAAAATAACTCACGTTTTTAAGAATCTTAAAAAAGCTGAAGAACATGCTGATAAAGCTTTAGAAGCAATAAAAAGTTAAAGGACTCTGATATATGGTTTTTTCTTAAAAGCCTCTAACGGATTATTTATTACTTCAGGAATTTCATTTACTAAATCACTAGGAGTTATGTGATTTCCGTACTTAGCATAAGCTAATGAACCTGCTAGTCCATTTATAAATGCTCCTATGGAAGCGGCGTCAAAGGGAGATAAGCCTTGAGCCATTAATGTGGCAACAATTCCAGTAAGAGTATCACCAGTACCTCCTACGGTCATCCCTGGATTGCCGGTCTTATTTAATCTAAATCTTTCACCGTCAGAGATTATATCAAAGTAACCTTTTAATAATACTACACAATTAGCCCTCTTTGCACTATCAATTACCTGAGAAATTCTCTCTCTAGGATTATCCTTTACGTCGTAACCGAAGAATATTTTGAATTCTCCTGCATGAGGAGTAATTACTGCAAATGGATAAAGCTCAAACCCTTTTATGGATTTTAATGCGTCAGCATCAATAACTGCAGGTTTATTTATTTCCTTTAAGTAAGTAACGATTTCCTTTGAGGCTTCAATGGTTTCCTCTGCTAAGCCCATCCCTGGGCCTATAACTATAGCATTAGACTTTTCTATCCATGGTTTTAACTCATCTAAATTACCAGGGTTAATATTTTCTCCATTCAACTTTATCGCTATTAAATCTGGAGAATATGAGGCAATTGTATATGCAGTTTGCCCAGGAGAAGCTATGTAAACTAAGTCTGCTCCTGTCCTTAATGCTGCTAATCCTGCTAGTGCCGGTGCACCACTAAAAGTTTTACTACCACCTATTATTAATACCCTACCACCTGCACCTTTCCTACTTTTCATCTCTCTTTTCTTTATATTAACCATAAGATCTCCAGGCCCTACATATATTTCAGCCTCTGGAGGAATTCCTATATTTTCAACTTTTGTCTCAAAATTAAACTTTGATAAGCCTGTCTTCATATCATGAAATGTAACTACTAAATCAGGAACTACGTAATCCCCAGGCGTTTCGCCAGTATCGCTATCGACTCCTGAAGGCACATCTATCGAAACCTTAAAGCCTTTACTCTGGTTAAAGACTTTAATTGCAGTTCTAAACGGCTCTCTGGGCTTTCCTGAAAATCCGGTACCCAGTAGCGCGTCTATTAGGATATCCCCTTCTACCGGTTTAAGTTCTTCTGGATCTTTTATTGTAATTATATTAATTGAATAATCCATTTCTTGAACTGCAGCTAAATTAAGTAATGCATCTTTATGCTTATTTTCTCCCAGTAGAATTACAGTTACTTTAGCTCCTTCAGAAGCTAAATGCCTCGCTGCAACTAGACCGTCACCACCTTTACCCCCATGACCTACAAAAACGTAAACACTTTTGCCTTTAACATTACCTAACTTTTTGATAATCTCGTCCTTAACGCTTCTACCAGCGTTTTCCATTAATAATAATGTAGGAACTCCTAATGCCTCTGAGTTTATCTCTAATGCCCTCATCCTTTTGGTTGTTATCATGAATGTAAAATTCGCTTCCGAGAAAATTAACTTTCAGTTTCGGGTTACTTCTTCACTACTCAGCATTGAAGTCAATCATCATTATCATTTAAATACTTTATTTCATACTAATTAATGTTACCTCTTTCTTTCAAGCTAATTGCAAGTATGTAATATTATGTTAGCCGCATTATTTAGGCATTTTAATTAAAGTTTATAACCTTCGTCTTTTATAATTATTTCAGTGATCCTAAATGGCTCTTGGAAAGGAGACCGAAATGGGATTAAAGGAACTATTTAAGGCAAACGCAGAAGACTATTTAACCCTGACGTTCTTGGCAGATAAATTAGAGGCATTAGGAAGAAAAGAAGAGGCAAGACTTCTGAGAGAAAAAGCAAGAGTAGAGTATGGACATGCTATGGGCATATTTGAAAAACTATTACAGAATGCAGACGTAACAAAACTTCTTGGAGAATTTGTAAAGGAAGAAGACCAGGAACATGTAGCAGAATACGATAATGTTGCAATGAAAGCAAAAGAAGAAGGACATCTAGATGTAGAAAAGATGTTATGTTCATATGCTGAACAAGAGAAAGATATAGCTGAGAGTACAGCAAAGGTATTAGCAATGCTAAGCGACTTTGCTAGAGAAGAAGATATGGAGCATGTTTCAGAGTATAATGATGTTGCAATGAAAGCAAAAGAAGAAGGACATGCAGACATAGAAGCAATGCTCTGCGCATATGCAGAACAAGAGAAGCAAATAGCAGAAACGGCTAAGAAAGTTGCAAAAGCCTTATAAGCTTTTTATTTTTTGTATTACCTTTTTCTCCTTCGTATAGTTTATATATGTAACTATCGTATTTTTATGTAATGATTATAGGTTACGTTATTGGTGATGCAACACCTCAACAAGCTACCATTCTTGCAGTTAAGCCCGTTAGGTTAGGTCTTTACGTAACAATGGAATATGATAACGAAAAAGTTCTGGGTTTGATTACAAACGTTACAAGAGGAAGCCCAATGATAGATGGAAATACGATAGATGTAGGAATTGTAGAAAGGTTAAATAGATTTGATGGCAAGATCCCTCATTATATTAAAGCTACTGTTAAACTCCTTTACAACTTGAATTCAAATTCTCAGCCAGATTTGCCTCCTATCGCAGGTACACCGGTAAGTTTAGCAGAAGAAGAGGATTTAAGGAAGATCTTTTCAGAAGGAGATATTACCTTAGGCAGATTAATTGGAACAAATGTTCCGGTAAATATAAGGGTCGGAGCGTTAGCTAGACATCTAGCAATACTTGCTGCTACAGGAAGTGGTAAGTCTAACACCGTGGCCGTTCTTTCTCAAAGAATAGCAGATATTAAAGGATCTGTATTAATATTTGATTATCACGGAGAGTATTACAGAAGCGATATACATCCTTTACATAATATAGAGCCAAAATTAAATCCTTTATATTTAAATCCTAGAGAATTTGCAACATTGTTAGAAATTAGAGGCAATGCTCCTATACAGTATAGGATTATAAGGAGGGCATTCACGGAATACCAAAAATCTGTTCAAGAGAAAATTAAATCTGGAGATATTGACTTTGAGAAATTAAATCAAACGTTTATAAAGGATCTAGAAGATTTGATAGATGATCAAGAAGGTAAAGGGGCAAAAAAAGACTCAGTAGATGAAGTTAAGAATAAGCTAGAAGAATTTGCTGATAAATATTCTGGAATTATTGACCTAACTTCTAAAGATATAATTTCCAATCTAAAAACGCATAGTGTTAACGTTGTCGATATAAGTCCTTTGGACGAAGACGCAATGGACGCAATAGTATCGCATTATTTGAGAAGAATACTAGACGCAAGGAAAGAATATAGAAGAAAAGGAACTGGTCTAAGATTCCCAGTAATTATAGTAATAGAAGAGGCGCACGTATTTTTATCTAAAAATGATGATACATTGACTAAATTCTGGGCATCTAGAATTGCAAGGGAAGGTAGGAAATTCGGCGTTGGATTAATAATAGTTAGCCAGAGACCTAAAGGTTTGGATGAAAATATCTTAAGTCAAATGACAAATAAGATTATTTTAAAAATAGTAGAGCCTTCAGATAAGAAATACGTACTAGAAGCTAGCGATAACTTGAGTGAAGATCTTGTGGAGCAACTTTCTTCATTAGGAGTAGGAGAAGCATTGATAATAGGAAATCTTGTTAAAATTCCAGCATTCGTTAAAATTGATTTATTTAATGGAACGTTAGGCGGAACAGATCCAGATATGAGGAGGGAATGGGAAAAAGCCGAGGAAGAAGATAAATTGCATGAAAGTTTGGCAGACTTCGGGTGAGTATATAATGCAAATTCTTCATATTTCTGATACTCATCTAGGTGCAAGAAAGTATAATCTTGACTCCAGAGAAGAGGACATATATGAAACATTTACGCAACTTATTGATTATGCAATTAAAGAGCATGTAGACGCAATAATTCACACTGGAGACCTCTTTGATACCTATCATCCTCAAATGTCTGCCATGAAGGTTGCGATAGATAATTTGAAGAGAATACAAGGAAAAATACCATTTATTAGCATTGCTGGCGATCATGACACTCCTAAGAGGAGAGGAGCAATTTATCCCCAAAGAATTTTAGCAGAATCACTAAACTTGTTAGTTTTCTTAACTGGTGATGAAAAAGGCTATGAAATAAATAAAGATAATATAAGATTGAGAATTTACGGGATAAAACATATACCTACAGTAGCCAGAGAAACTTTACTTAAAAAATTATCATCAATAAAACCTGAAGGAGATAGAAATATCTTAATGCTCCATCAAGGTCTAAGAAGTAAATTGCCTTATGAAGGAGCTTGGCAATTAGAAGAAGGAGAATTACCTAAAGGATTTAATTATTATGCATTTGGTCATTTTCATTCTAGATTTATAGAAAATCTTGGAGATGGAAAGTTAGGTATAGCAGGTTCTCCAGAGATAATTAGAGATGACGAAATAGAAGCATGGGAGAAAGATGGAAAAGGAGGTTATTTAATAGATTTGTCAAAGAAAGAAATTGAAATTCAGAAAATAAATACTGATATTAGACCACAAAAAATTGTTACTATAAATACAAAAAATTTGGATAACGAAATTAACAATTTAATGAGGATTTTTTCAAAATGTAAAAAGAAGCCTATACTACATATTATACTAGAAGGAGAAGCCGTGAGTAAAAGCTTGTTATTCAAAAAGCTTTCAATATTAGAAAGCGTAACGGAATTTTATAGAATAGCTAAAGATAATACAACTTACGGAGAAGAAAAAAATGTAGAATTGCCCAAGGATAGTACCATTTCTCAAATTATAATGACATATCTTAAAAATTCTGGCTATACCGAAGAAGAATCTAAACTTATTTTAGAAATAATTAATAATTATGATTCAGATGATATTTATACTATCATTAAAAAATTTGCAGGTGTTGAATAATGAAAATTGAAAAAATATTTTTACAAAATTTTTTAAGCCACGAAAGCTCTGAAATTAACTTTAAAGGAAGTATAAATGCTATAGTTGGACAAAATGGAGCTGGCAAAACATCAATAATAGATGGCATTGTATTTTCATTGTTTTCAGAAAGCTCTAGAGGAAATATAAAAAATTTAGTTAAAAAAGGTAAATCAACAGGGATAGTTCAAACCGAAATTAGAGACGGTAATAATTTATACTTAATAAAAAGAGATATAGTAAATAGCTCTAACGATTTTATTGCGAAAAATAATATAGGCATTGCACGAGGTAGAAAGGAAGTAGATAGAAAAATCCAAGAGATATTAAAATTAGATAAGGATATTTTACTTTCTACAGTAATTATAAGGCAAGGAGAAATAGAAAATATATTTAAGGAACTGCCTGATGTTCTTAAAAAGATATTAAAAATAGAGAACTTAGAGAAATTAACTTCTTCCACAGGACCGCTATACTCTGTTCAGAAAGAAATTGAGAGCGAACTAAAATACTTAGAAAATAGAAAAATTGAATATGAAAATAAGAAAATAGAAAAAGAAAAATTAGAAAAAGAAATTGAAGAGAGCAAGAAAAAATTAGAAGACCTTAAGATCAAAAAAATTGAGAAAGAAAAAGAGATAAAAGATAATTCAGCAAAATTTGATGAACTAAAAAGAAAAAGAGATAGATATTTGGAATTAACTGGTAGACTTTATTCTTTGATTGAAAGAAAAAAATCTGTAGAAAAAGATGTTGATAACTATGATAAAATAAAAAGTGAAAAAGAAAAATTAGAAAAAGAAATTGAAGAAAATAGTTATCTTGAAGGAGGAGAAAGCTTACTTAGCGAATTACATGAGTTAAGAAAATCTGAAAAGAGCTTAAAGGATCAATTAAATACCTTAGAAAAAGAAATTGAAGAGTACGAGCAGAACTTAGCTAAAAAGAATAGCTTAGAAGATGACGCAAAAAGATATGAGGAATTAAAAGAAAGAAAGGAAAAAATAGAAGAGGCTTATAACGAGTATAATTCCTTGAAATCCCTACTAAATGATAAATTAAAGAGAAAGGAAAAAATAGAAAACGAAATAAAGTCGCTTGGAAGTATTCCTTCTTTAGATAATGTAAATAAAGAAATAGATAACATTGAAAAAGAAATAGATAATCTGCAAAACTCAAAAGGTGCTATTAAAGGAAGAAAAGAACAATTAATTCAAATTATAAAGAATTTAGAAAATATTAAAGAGAATAGATGTCCGGTTTGTGGCAGAGAGCTTACAGAAGAGCATAGGAAAAAAATTAAGATTGAAGCCGAGACAGAAGTAAAGGATATAGAGAAAAAACTTTCAGATATAGAGAAAAAAGTTGAAGAATTAAGAGCTAGAAAGGGTGAACTTAGTAATTTAAGATTAGAGATAATATCTAAGCTTACAAAATTAAGGAAACTTAACGAAGACCTCACTAGAATTTCGCAAGAAGTACAGGATATTCAAACTAAACTTAAAGAGCTAGAGAAATCTTACAATGAATATAGTGAAATTAGAGAAAAGCTAACATTACTAGAGCCTAAGTATAAGGAGTACTTAAAGGTAAGTAATTATGATGAGAAAACACTAGAGGAGAAAAAGAATAGACTAGGCTTAATAAAAGCCGAACTTGATGACTTACAAAAAAGGATTAAAGGATTATTAGAAAAAATTGGAGATGAAAGAGAATTTGAAGGCAAACTAAAGCTGTATAAGGAAAACAAAAATAAATTGGAGAAACTAAAGGAAGAATTTATAAAAATTGAGAGCGAGAAGAATGAATTGGAAAAAATTAGTAAGGAAATTACTGAGCTTGAAGAAGAAATTCGCCAATTGAACTTCAATGAAGAAGAATTCGAAAATCTAAATAAGAAATTGGAAGACTTGAATAATGAGAGGATAGCAATAGAAAAGGAAATATCTACTATCGAAGGCAAAATAAATGCAAGCAGAGATCTGTTAATAAATCTAAATTCTGAGCTTAATAAGATCGTGGAAGACTTGAATAAAATTCCAAAATTACAAAATGCAATAAATAAGGTGGAAAAACTAAGGAAGATACTTAGCGGTAGTGGGTTGCAAAACTATATAATATCGATATTCAAATCCAGAATAGAAAATAATCTTAATGATATATTAAATATGTTCAACTTATCATTCTCTAGAGTTACTATTAATTTTGAAATCGGAGGAAAAACGCAGAAAGGTAAAGTTGTAATTAAAGCGTATAACACTGCTGGAAATGATTTAGATATAGAATCATTAAGCGGAGGAGAAAGAATCTCTATTGCCTTAGCTTTAAGGATAGCAATAGCTAAATCCTTAATGGACGAGATAGGTTTCATGATAATGGATGAGCCTACAATTCACTTAGATGAGGAAAGGAAGAAGGAATTATTAAATGTTATAAAGTACTCAATGAATATAATTCCTCAAATAATTATAGTTACTCACGATGATGAAATTAAGGAGATCTCAGATTATATTATATCAGTGACTAAAAAAGGAGATAAAAGTATAGTAAAACAAGGTGAGTACATTGATTGAGAGAGCTTATGAAGAGTTCGCTAGCAATTATCCTAAAATCTTGGAAAAGATAAGGTTTTACAGTAATTCGATAAACGATTCTGTTAAAGATAAACTAAAGAAAATATGGATAGATTATGAACCTACTGCAGTTAATAAGAGTTTTATTGCTATCGATGGTGGAGAATTTGTAAAAGAATTAAGAGTTGGCACTGTATTCCTTACCAATGCTGAGGCGGTATATGGTGAAGGAGTAAACGTTAGTGCAATAGATAATGAAATAAAGATGGGAGTTTTTAGGCCTGGAAACCTTGCTAAAGAAAGAATCTCTGAAATAATGAATATTTTAGAACTTTCTTTAGCATTAAGGAACGGTAATAAAGCTGAATACATACTAATGGACGGAAGTTTAAAGAAAAAACTTAATAATGGGAAAGACGTCGAAGGAGAAGAGAAGGAATTAGATGAAATAATAAACGACGAAAATGAGGAAGAATCTTTAAAGAATTTAATATTAAAATCTCAAATACTTATTTCTAGATTAATACAAAATTATGATGGCAAAATTCTGTGGATTTCTAAAAATAGTAAGGGGATAGAATTATTTGGAGAAAATATATCGGATATAACAGTGATTGAAAGTTTAACTGAAAATCCAGGCTTTACTTTACCCTTTGTTCATACTATTGATGGAAAAATTTTAGCTAAAAATAAGGAAGTAAAAAATCTTGAAGGAGTTGAAATTACTTCGTTCTATATTAGATTAGAAAAAGGCCAGAGAGTTCTTAAAGTTGATTTAACAGGAAGAATAGACGATGAAGGAATTAAAAAGATAATGGATAGTTTGTACTCTGTTTCAATAAAGGGATATCCATATCCTTTATTAAAAGTTCATTACGATGTTAAAGTTAACAAGGAAGATAGACAGAGAATTCTCAGTATTCTTGGGCTTAATCATATGAGAGGAAATAGTTGGTGGCCTAATCAGTTCTTTTAGCTTCAAATTGAACTGTAACGTGATTAATTCCATATTTTTCTGAAAGTATTTTTTCTGCTACTTCCCTTTTATCATCAAGCTCTTTTAATGTGACATTAGGATCTTCTTCTATATGGAGAGTTGCCACTTTATAATGATCACAAATTGTCCAAACATGAATATGGTGCACTTTAGGAAATACAGACTTTAAGTCGTCTTCAATACGCTTTGTATCAATGGGAGATTTTTCCATAATAATATCTAAATACGTACTAAAATACCTAAAGTTGTAAATAATCATCACCCCTAGGATTATAAATGAGAAGATTGGATCAAGCTCATAATATCCAGTTAATATAATAAGAAATCCCGCTAATGCACCTAAAACATAAGAAAGAACGTCAGATATTATATGAACATTAATACTTTCTTTTACCCTATTTTCTTTCTCTTCATGCTCATGAGAAAAGGAAAGTATTAAAGCAGAAATTAATGAAGCAAAAAGTACGTAAAATGGATTATCTTTAATCCCCATAATGAGATATATTACTGAAATTATCACACCTATGATAGAACCAAGAATTATTATACTAACATTAAGTAAAGACGAAATAACTTCTAGTCTATGTAAACCATAAGTATAATAAGAATTTACCTTATTTACCAATTTTAAGAAATAAAATGAAAGAGAGACTATTAAAGCGTCAAGGAAAACGTGAATTGCTTCTGAGATAAGAACCGCACTTTTAGCTAATATCGAAGTTATAACCAGAAATACGAAGACTCCCCAGAAGCCTATTATCGATCTCATTAAGATAAAACTATTTCTGCATTTATTTATACCTTCCTAAGGGATTCCCTAACTTTTTGGTTTAGCTTTTACGCATATATAAGAACCTTTTAGACCTTCTTCTGGATCCTCTACTTTAGGTTCATCAAAAGGAGAATACCTTAACGTAGATATTGTATCCTTTATTTCAAAATACTGCTGGACTAAGGATATAAGCTCCTTTTTAGAAATAAAATGAGCTTTGGAGTAATATTTGTGCCCTTTCTTGCCTAATTCAGTATAATATTGACCCCAACTAGAATCTTCAGGAACAATGCATGCAGCGAACTCTTTTTTGGTAACTCTTTGTACTTCCTGTAATAATTTCTCAACATCGCTTATGAAACAGATAGTAACTGAAATAAAAGTGCATTCAACCGACTTATTTCTTAAAGGCAAATATAGCGCATCAGCTTGTATCTTATCTTCGGTAGGATTTGTTAACCTTAGCATTGCATCTGAAATATCTAATGAGATTATTCTACCACTTATTGCTTCATGAAACACTGAAGGACCTGCACCAATATCTAAGCAATTTGAAAGATTAAGCCTCTTTACAGCTCTTAATTCGCTTTCGTAAATCATTTTGTTTCTTTTATACCACTGTAAATATCCTTGTGGATCGTTAAAGATTTCCATAATTAAGAATACTCTGAAAGCTTAATAAGTTCCGTTGTTATCTTTATTTTTTCATTTATATCGTCTAAAAGATATATCAACTCCTCTCTCCTTCTTTTAAGAGATACGGAAGAATATACAAAGTTATTTACTCTAGACTCTATAAACTGTAATTCCTTTTCAACGCTCTCTTTGAGCTTTGCGTAATACGCATAAATATCAAAGAGACTTGACTTGATACTTTCTTCTTCCTTAAGAGAGAAATATGGACAAATATAGCATAAAACAGGATGAGGAGTTATACCCTCTTGAGATAGCCATGAACTTACAACACTTTCCTCAAATTTTATTCTGCAAATTTTCCCGTTAAAATATGAGCATATATTCCTCTTTCTTGTACCTTCACTTTCTATGTCTTTAAAATTTTTAATTCTTTTTGAAAGGACCGCATCAATAATTAGCTCTCTAAAATTTTCCATAAGTTAATATAGTATGCTAAACTTATTAATCTCAATGATTTTTTAAGACGAAAATAGAATCTTAGTATATGGGAATTATTAGATCCTCAATAATTCTGAGGCCTTATGATACATTACTCTACGCAACTAAAATAATGATAATGGAATATGTTCCCAAGGCAATAGTTACAGACGAGAAAGGTTTTCCCTTAGGTGCATTAACTCAGAAAGATATTATAAAATTTGTGTACGAAAAAGGAGAAGAAATAAGTTTTGATAAGGTTTATGTTTCGGAAGTGATGAGAAAAGATATAGTATGTGTTAATGAGAGTATAGATCCACTTGAAGCTGCAGAAATAATGATAGATAAAAAACAGCCGCTTTTAGTAGTATGTAGCGACGACGGAAAAGCTTTAGGTATGATAATTAAATCGGATCTTACTCAATACTACGCTTCACAGATAAGAGGATTGCAAAAAACTGAAGAATACATGACTTCTCCTGCAATAACTATTTCAAAATCAGATTCATTAATAAATGCCGTTAAAACTTTAGTCGAAAAAGACGTCAGCAGATTAATTGTAGTGAACGAAGACAAAATAGAAGGTCAATTAACTACTACAGATTTACTTTACATGGCACCTGCAATAAAATACAAGGAATGCAAAATTAATGTTAGTGAAGTTATGAGCCCAAACATCATTATCGTTGATGCGGGGGAAGATTTAGCAAGTGCTGCAAAATTAATGGCTTCTAGAAAAATTAAAGGAATACCAGTAGTAAAAGGAGATAAATTAGCCGGAGTAATAACTACAACTGACGTCACAAGAGCGTTATTAGATGATAGAGTTAGGAAATATTTATATGAAATAAAAATGTATACCTCTACATTTTGATTGCTTCTAGCTTATGTTCTATGGAGTTTTCTTTATCTCTTCTATCGTCTATTTTCATGATTGTGACGATTCTTTTTATCCCTTCTTTAGCTAGAGTATCATCAATATCCTTAATTATATAGCCTAATTGTGTTATATCATCTATTTCCAAAGTAGTCATTGAAGGAGCTGGATAAAATTTTATTCCCTTAGCCTTAAGCACTTCATAAACTAGTTTTACATACCTTGATATACTTGTACTATTTGTACCTATAGGTTCTACGCTTATATCTACAAGATATTTCATACTATTCATTAGATTTTATATCTTAAAAATGTTGAAGATGGATAAATTTTAATTACTCCAAAATGATAGTAGTTACATCATGGAAATAGATCCAGTTGAGATACTAAGAAAGAAGGGATTGAAAGTAACTCCCCAGAGACTTGCAGTACTTAAATTACTAAGTAAAGGTGGCCATTATAGCGGTGAACAAATATTTGAAGAATTAAAGAAAAACGAACCAAGTATAAGCTTATCTACAGTTTATAACGCTCTAGAGGCATTAGAAAGTGCAGGAATTATAAATTCCTTCGAGGCAAACGGAATAACATGGTACGAAATGAGAAGAAACCCTCATGTAAATGTGATATGCGAAGATAAAAATGAGATAATAGATGTTGATATAAATATAGACGAGATAGTTCAACAACTTAAAAATAAAGGCATTAATGTAATTAACTTGAGTGTAGTAGCTTATGCTGACTGCTCTAAAATTGAAAATAAGTAATTAATAAACTTCTGTTTATCTGCTTTCAAAACTATTTTAGCGTTTTTACTTTTAGAGAAATTATACCAATCCACTAGCATTGCACCTCTAGAAATAGAACATGTTTCCACGTCTACCTTAAATTCTCCTTGCTGTAATATTAAAGAATTATCATATGCTATAGTTACCGTAAGAGAATCTGGATGAATGCTCCCTCTACCTTCGTATTTTTTTGAATATTCTCTTAATGTTCTATTAACATTAATAAAAAATGTAGAAGCTTTTGAATTAATTGATTCTATTTTCTTCCATTCATCGTCAGTAATTTCTGCAGCATCCTCAGTTGTTTCCCAAGGAACTATAGTTATATCAAATCCCGCATTAAGTACAATTTCTGCAGCCTCTGGATCTACCCAAAAGTTAAACTCTGCTATTGGAGTGGTATTACCACGACTAAATGCTCCACCCATTATCCAAACCTTTTTTATTCTTTTCACAATGGTTGGATCTTTTAAGTAAGCTAAGGCTAAATTAGTTAATGGTGAGACTGCAAGTATTTCTAGTTCACCTTCATATTCTTTAGATAATCTAATTATAGCATCTACAGCATGTTCTCTCTCTGGAGATATTTTAGGTTCTTGGATTTTCCAATCTCCTATGCCATTATTTCCATGAACTTCCTCTACTGTTCTCCATTTGCCCATAATAGGCCTTGATGAACCTATAAAAACAGGGACGCCTAAATTAAAATATTCCACAGTAAATAGCGCGTTTTTAATCTCGTTTTCAAATTTAACATTACCTGCTACTATTGTTATTCCAAGTAATTTGAAAAATTTAGAGGCAAGTAATATAGCTATTGTATCATCGCTTGCTGTATCTGAATCTATTATTGCGTATCTAGGCATAATAGAATTGTATAAGCATAATATAAAAAGCTTAGGAAGCTAAATATGATATTTATTAATTTCATGAAAAAAATCATTTCTATATCGGTGAAAAGATTTTTTAATGCTAAATTAAATTATACCTAGATGAAGGTAAGAGTATATAATATCGGTGGTATTGTAAGTCCTTTAGAAGTAGAATTAACAAAAGGAGTTAATATATATAAAGCACCAAACGCCTACGGTAAGACATCACTAGCAAAAGCACTAGTTTCACTATTAACTTCAGCAATTAAACCAGACGATTTGCTTAATGTATTTGCCAATTCTGGATATGTAGAACTTGATCTAGACGGAAGAACTTACTATAGAAGAATTAAAAGAGTTAAGACTAAAATAATGGAGAGTTCTAAATTATTACTAGACGATGATAGAGCTCTTCTATTATCGTACTTCTCTCCGGAGAATAAGCTATTAAACCAGATAATGAGCGGAGAGGAAAACGTAGAATGGTTTATTTCTGCCACTTCTAAAATTAATGAACTAAAATCAAAAAAGGAAGAAATGGAAACTAAATTACATAACTTACAAGCTGAGATTGACGATCTAAATAGAAAGCATAAGGAAGCAATAGAATTGCAAACAAAGATAAAACAAATTGAAGATGAAATAGCTAGACTGGAAAAAGAGAAGGAAAGCGATAAGGTATTAAATAAAACAACTCAAACAATTAGTATTACTAATGAGAATAAACTTCGTGATATAAGGGAAAAGATAGAAGTTAAAAAGAGAGAGCTAGAAGATTTGCAAAACAGAATAGCAAGACTAGACCAAGAAATAAAGAATAAAGAGAGCTTAGCATCTCCTGAAATCAAACAATCTTATGAAAGACAACTTCAAGAAATAAATACACAATTACAAAAGATTACATCTCAAAGAAATGAAGCAGAAATAGAAATAAGATTACTTGAAAAAGTTTTAGATCAAATAAGAGAATCAGAAAAACAACATCTAACTACGTGTTATGTATGTGGAAGTCATGTAGATCCTTCAATATGGAAAGTTAGAATTGATGTAATTTCTAAAGAGTTACAAGAGAAGAATTCTCTATATGCAGGAATAAAGAAGGAGGCTGATGAATTATTAAGTAAGAAATCTGAGATTGAGAAAAAACTGAAAGAATTGGATCAAATAAGCTCAGAAATTTCAAAGCTAAAGATGTCAAGATCAGAACTTGAGAATAGAATAGAAAGCGTAAAATCAACAATAGATGACTTAGAAAGACAAAGAAGAGAGATGGAGGAAAGATTCAACAGAAATGCTGAATTATATAGAGTTTATGATATTAATGATTCTATAAATAAGAGAATAGAGGAGTTAAAGAAAAAGAAAGATGAATACGAATACGAATTAGCAATAAATGGAGTTCCGTCAACGATACTAAATAAAATCAGTGAGAAACAGAAAGAATTACAAGAAGTACAAAAAATAGTAGATGACCTAGAAAAAGAATATATGAGAAGATTAACTATAGCAAGAGAAGAGTTCGTCAAAATAGCAAATTACCTCCTTAAAGAGTTAGAATTTGACTTGAGAGCAGAGATTGACGAAAATGATAGACTAGTAGTTAAAAGAAACGACACTACATTAGAATTAAGAAAGCTGTCATCCTCAGAAAGGACTACACTAGCTTTAATTTTAGTATTAACTGCACTGAAATCCTACTTTAAGACTCCATTCTTCATAGTAGACGAATCATTCATGACGTTCGATCAAAGAAGGTTTGATAAAATAGTGAAATACCTTAATAGTATAACAGACTATGTAATAATAACTAAGAGTGATGAAAATATAGAATTACTTAAGGAGACCATGGAACCTCTAGCCTCTTCATAAGAATTTTATTTAAGTCTGTCTTTATTGCATCTTCTACTTGAGGTGGAACATTAGTTATTGGTGTAAACCATCCTACTGAAGTTGTCATACCTAATTCTTCGGCCTTAGATTTTAACCATAGGGCTACTGCCAGACCAGCTAATGTTGGCTTAAATATTACTATTGAAGGCCCAATTGATGAACTAGAAATTTTTATTGCATGCTTAGAAATTGTTTTCCATCTAGTTTTTGTAATTATTCTTACTAATTCTTTTGCCCTGTCTTTTTCACCTACTGCATAAAATATTATCATACATAGAAAACAGCTAAAACCTACTTAAAAATTTTTAGCCGGATCCAGTCCCACAACCACAATATCCATATTCATCAATTTCCATACCACATACTGGACAAACCACGCCAGATCCTTTAACTTCTTCAGCAGGTTTACCAAACTGCATTGTATGTACATCTAATAAAGCTCTAGCTAAGTCACGTATAGAAACTATTCCGTACAGTTTTCCATCGCTTTTAATTATTGGTAAATGTCTAAATCCATTATTTAGCATTACATCTAATGCATCAGTAACTGAAGTGTCTTCAGTTACTCCTTTTACATCCTTTGTCATATATTTTTCTACTGGGCTGTCAATATCTCTATTAGAAACAGCTCTAACAACATCTCTCTCTGTTATAATTCCAACTACTCTATTTTGAGAATCTATAACTACTAATGAACCTAAATTATGCTCTTTCATTTCCTTTGCGGCTTCTGCTATTATAACGTTAGGCTTAACTACATAAACTTTTGTAGTAGCTATTTGAGAAACTTTTGTTGCCATAAATAAATTAGAAAAGATTTAAGACTAAAAACTTTCTTATCCTATTATAAATTGGTAAGCCTTTACTTTTCCTCCTTCTAAAACAACTAAGGCTGCATGCAATAAACCTTCACCATATTCACTCCCTGGATTTATAACTATAGTTCTACCTATTTTATCGAAACCTCTAGACTCGTGAATGTGACCATGAAGACCTAATAAAGGTTGAGTTTCTTCAATTATTTTTCTTACAGCTTGAGATCCAACATGAGTAAATACTATTTCTCCTCCCTTAACTACAGGTTTAAGATTTTCATCAAGTAATGGAGCGTTGTCTAAATTACTACCATATGGAGGGGCATGGAAATTAAATATAGACTCAGATGGGTTAGATAGCTTTTCTACCTCATGTTTTAAAGCTTCGTATAATTTCTCTTCTGGCATTTCTCTGGGCGTATGCCAAGGAGTAGGATTAACATAACCATAAGAAATCATTTCATATTTATCTATATTAACAACTTTTCCCTCAGTTTTTATCATTATATCACTTTCATCTAATACATTAAATAAATATTCTGGATCATCGTTGCCTAAATTAACGTAAATTGGAATATTGAGACCTTTATATCTCTCTTCAGCAATTTTTATCCAATTTCTTACAACCTCAGTCATAGCATTTTTAAAAGCCTCATCTACCTTTCTTTTATCATGTTTCATATCTTCGAATTCCTCTCTGCTAACAATAACATAATAATTTCCTTGATTTCTAATCTCTGATATTTTCTGAGCTAATAGATCTTTAGAAAATATATTTCCATCTATCTCATAGTTTCCATCATTGAGCTCAATTATTGGTATTAAGGCTTTACCCGCTAGATCTCCCCCTATTATTAAAGCATCAACTTTATACATTTTACCTGCATTAAGAAACTTCTTGAAAACTATATCAGAGCCATGAAGATCGGAAGTAAATAAGATTCTCACTTGCTTGCTATCGTTGTTATTTTTCTTCCTATTAAATAGCCCCACGCTTTAACTTAAAGTAATATAATATTTAAAAGTTGTTTAACCGATAAACAAAAAAGTCAGACATCAAATAGTTCATAGAGATGGTATTAGTATTATTCGTTAGACATGGACATAGTGTCTCTAATCAGAACAAAATATTATCGCACGATGTTAACAATTATCCTTTGACGGAAGAAGGACAAAGTCAAGCTAAAAATACTGCCAAAGAATTATTAAAACTTAAAATAACTAAGATTTTCACTAGTCCTATACTTAGAGCATATCAAACTGCTACAATAATAGCAAATGAATTAGGTCTAATACCGATTATAGACGATCGATTAAGGGAAAGGTATCTCGGCGATCTAAATAATAAAAAATTTGACCCCTCCGATCATTGGAAAATAAAATTAATAAAGGGTCAAATAGAAGTTAAAGGTCTAGAACCTTGGGAATCTATGCAAAGGAGAATGATAGAATTTGTTAATTCTATCAAGAATGAGGAAGGTGCAATAGTCGCTGTTTCTCACTATGATCCTATAAGAGCACTTATAGGCTATATTTTAGGCTTAGATGATATCTCTGCCTTTGGAATTTCCTTGCCAAACGCTAGTATAACTGCTATAGAAATGATTGACGGAAAGTTTAGAATACATTCTATAGGATCTCCTATACTTTCACAGGAGTTGTTAAAGAGACTTAACAGATATATTATTACTATTAATCAATGATAGTATTTTTTCTCTACTTTTCTGGTTTAAGCTATCGAATAATATAGTATCAATTTTGTTAATTGTTTTTTCTAATGCTTGTTGAATAATGTTCGAATTTAATTCTGATATATAATGTTTAGATATAATATGCGAGATACATGATTTCATTGCAAGCTTTGAAACATTATGTGCATAATGAGGGCCACCAAAAGCTAAAATAACATTATCACAAGTAGTTTCCTCTAATCTCTCAATTCCCCTTAAAACTGCGTCAACTAAATTTTTAACTAACTTCTCGTTGTTCCAATATTCTTCACTACTGCCTACTTCGGCGAAAATCACTGGGACAGTTTGATAAGTAGGGCCGTGATGAGTTGCTTCAAATACTTTATCTATGTTAATATCAATTTTTGATATTTCCCGGTATATTGAAGTTATAAGTCTTGGAAATGCTATCCCTAGTTTATTTGCCTCTCCTCCCATTGTTTTATTACCTATATTACCTGGATGATGAACAGTCAATGAAGGAATCTTTGCAGAGCTCTCATGTCTACATATTACTACTAATGCATCACCAGAATTATATTTAAAATCTATTACATCTTCGTTTATTTCTTCAAATTTATATCCTAATTTTCTAACAGTTTTTCCCACTGCGTCAACGTTAGAAATAATTACTTTAATATTCATCCTTTTAACATCTCCTTTACTTTTTCTGCTAAATATGGAGCTATTGCATATCCAAACCTATATCCTCCAACGATCATAAGATTTTTAAAAGGTTTAATTATGACTGGTTCGTTATTTTCACTTACACTTCTGAATCCTACTCTAATTTCAAGGTTACTTTTGTTTATCAATTCACTAAAAGTTGAAATTGTTTTCTTAACTTCTTCGAAATCTATATCTATAGAGCTATCCTGCTTAGAATCTCCATTTAAATACATCTTTTTCCCTTGGACCGCTATTCTATTACCTATAACTACTATTCCATTTAACTTCTTATACGGTTCGGCTATTATTAAATGCCCTTTAAAAGGAGTTAGTTTAACATAATTACCTATAAGATCTGAAAGAAGATAGCTTGCAGTAATAATGTAATTTTCTCCTTTTAATACTCCTGCGGAAGTTTCTATGCTTTCTACATAATTATCTTTTACATCAATTTTAGTAACTTTAGCGTGAAGGAAAGGAAATTCTTTTCCAATCTTCTGTAATAATTCATCTCCATCTATGAAAAGTGAATTATCAAAATATTCAGCGTATTCTAAATCTATTGAAGGTTCTATCTCTTTTATTTCCTTTTTATCCATCATTTTACCTCCTCCTAAAGGATTCTCGGATTTTCTTAGCAAGAATGTTTTTCTAAAATATATTCCGTACTCATTAGCTATTTTCACATAATCGTCTTCCCCTTTTAGGCATTCGTTGAAATATTTTCCACATAATGGAGGAATTATTGACCATAAACTAGCGTTAGAATTTCTTAAGTTTTCTTTTTCGTCAATTATCATTGCATCTGAAATCTTGACAGCAGTAAATAGCCCAGTTATTCCTCCTCCAATAATGATATTGACCATAACTTTAGATTTAGTTCTTCCAATATAAACTTTTTAAATTATGAAATAGACTACTTACTTATGAGTAGCGATTACGATCCAGAACTAGAGGAGTTATTAAAGAAAAAAATTAAACAGATAATAAATACAAGTAAAGGTATGCAAGAAAATCAAAAAACCCAAGAAGAACTAGTAGCACATTTAGATAGCAACACTTTTGATAATTTTATAAAATATCATAAGGTAGCAGTAATAGACTTTTGGGCAGAATGGTGCGCTCCTTGCATAATGTTAGCACCAATTATTGAGGAATTAGCAAAAGATTATCCACAAGTAGGATTTGGAAAAGTGAATTCTGACGAAAATCAAGATATTGCAGCAAGATATGGAGTTATGAGTTTACCTACCGTTATATTCTTTAAGAATGGAGAACCTGTAGATGAAGTCATAGGAGCTGTTCCAAGGGAAGAAATTGAAATAAGAATTAAGGAATTACTAAAGTGATAATTAATGAAACCTTTGCTCTTAGGCGTGGATGGTTTAAGCTATAGTAGTTTCATGAAGTGTAATCCTAGATTCTTACTTACTTTATTTAGTAGTGCATTTAGAGGAGTTGTTGTAAATAGAAAACCCCAGCATCCTGCATCATCGTGGATGTCAGTCCTTGAAATGAGAGATATAAGTGGCAATTCATTCTATATTAAAGTTGAAGAAAAACCAACATTAATTAAAGAGACTAATGCAGTTGCAATAAATTTACCTATAACAAATCCAACTTATGGTGAATTAGGCTTTCCTTATGATTCTAATTTAACAGCCAAGGATGAGATAGACAAAGTAATAGAAGCAATTCTTGATTCACTAGAAGAGCAGCCAGTAATTGCTGATATTACTGCTATAGATAGGCTAGTGAGAGTAAATCCACAAGCAAAATGTGAAATATATAAAGAGGTTGATGATGGGTTAAGAAAGCTTTTAAGGAAGGTTGATGATTTCATATTATTTTCACCTTATGGAGAGCCAAAATCAGATAAAATGTGTGATCATGAAGACTATGGAGTTTACTTATCAACAGTTCCAAGGCCTAATGAACACGATACTGTAAAATTACCAGAGATTGGGCTTTTGTTTAAGAGATTAGCCTCTCAAAGCTAAATATTTTTGTTATAAAATGGATATAATGCTAGAATTACTGGATCTACATATAACCTTTTTCTATCAATATATTTAGTAAGAATTCCAACAGCGCCTTCAGAATATTTTGTACCAGACCTAGAGTAAACCTTATCTACAGCATAGCCTAGTTCAATACCTTGATTTATATACTTCACTACTTTTGGAGGTAAAGTGAAAGATGCAGACTTTGAAAAGTTTTCATTACCTTCCTTATCTACTGCGTATACTACGGCAAACGCTAATACTTTGTTATATTCAAAGCATATTCCGCCTTCTATTCCTATTCCTATATCAGCGTTTGCAGTTCTCAATGCTCTAATTGCCCTGTTTCTTGCACCAAATAGAGTTTCTTTACAGTAAGGTTGAGAAGAAACTCCAGAATCTACTTCCACTGGAATTATTTCAGCCTTTAGCCCGATAATATTTAATGCTTCTTTTACCGCCTCAACTTTAGTCCTATTTTTACTACCTACTGAAACTAACATTTTTAACTTGCAGGATATACTAAGATTCATGGTAACAATAAAAGTTGGCGCCCTAGCGGATTCGGGCGATCTATATCCTTTTATACCATTAATTGAAGGAAAAATAAAACCAGAAGGTTTTAACTTAGAAATTGAGGTTATACCAACTGTTCAAGATGTAAACGAGAAAGTACTAAAGAAGGAAGTTGATGTATCGGTGCCATCAGCTGCTATGTATCCTTACATTCAAGACGATTATTATATTATGAGTAACGCAGTAGCTTCTGCAGTAGATGGAATAACAGGTATGCCAATTTTAGCTTCTAAAGAAATGAGTTTAGATGAAGTCAAGAAATCTAGATTAATAGTTCACGGCCCAAATACTTCGGCCTTTACTCTTTACAAGTTACTTATAGGAAAATATGGAAAATTAGTAATAATTAAGAGAGTTTTAGACGAAATCAAGGGCTTAGGTACTGAAGGCGACGTGCTAGTTGCTGTTCATGAAATTAAAATGATGTATGCAATGCAGAAATTAGGTGTTAAATATTACAAAATAGGTAGTATGTGGGATATGTGGAAGAATGTTTCAAACAATGCTCCAATGCCAATGGGCATGGTTGTAGTATCTAAAGAATTAGGAAAAGATTTAGCTTTAAAATTCAAGGAAGTTTACGAGAAAAGCAAAAAATATGCAGAAAAGAATTTACAGGAAATAATTCCTAAAGATGTTGAGATAATGAGAGAAGCACAAGGAGCTAATTTAGATAAGGAAATAGTAGAAAAAACCATATGGGCAGACATTCAAGAATATAACGTCCCCGAAAACGAAGTTATTAAAGGTTTAGAAACATTCTATAGGCTTACAGAAGAAAAGGGAATTTTACCTAAAGTTAAGAAGCTAGACTTAATTTAAAGAATTTTTGATATATATGGAAATTTATTTAATGTAAAAATTATATCTATTTCTGGCTTTAATTCGCTTAATAACTCAGAAACATAATTTAGATAAGTAAAAGGTAAACTCAATTCTGTTATATACAACTCTTCGTTGTTGTCTATTTCGATTAAAATCGAGAACCTAATGAAAGGTATTAACTCCAGGCATTCAAGCACTTTTTTGGAATTATGAAAAATATCTAGTATAGCATCTCTATTACCATAATCTATTATAAAACTCTCTATTACTGTATGGTTATACATGCCTTTTAAGATCTCATTAAATGAAGAAAAAGACCTAAGTGAAGAGAAAATCAAAGGTTGCGCGTAACCAGAATATTTAACTTCGACCTTTAATCCGTCAGCTCTTTTATCTAAACTCATTTTCCACTTATCGTACTTTTCGTCATAATATTCTGGAATTCCAGAGTAATTTATAAATTCCTTTATTCTTAAACCATCCTTTAGAGATAATGAAAAAGATAAATTAGACTTAATGCTTTTTCTTATAGGCAATCTGTCAAAATTTATCTTTATAATTGAAGAACTATAAACAGGAGTAAAACTTAAGTTCTTAATCTTTAGTAATTGCTCTTTTAATGAGCTCTCTTCTGTTTTCAATATCTTTGAAATTAGAGGAATATTTGGCCCAATTTGCCTCATTAACTTTATTGCTGTTACTAACTTTTGTTGCATCATTAGTAATTAGTAATTTGTGATTTTTAATTTTCTCTGGAACTACTCTTACTTCCACCATGGCAACATTTTCAAATGAATTTACAATTCTCTTTACAGTTTTTCTTATCTTATATACATTTGAAAGTTTACAATCTGGTGGTAATGAAATAACAACGTATACCATGTAAAACGAACCCAGCTTTCTTACATAAATGTTTTTGAGATTAATACCAAGACTCTCTAAAATTATCTTTATCCTATCCTTAAATGGTGCATCACAGTTAATGCCTATCAACGAATAAATTGCCTCTTTAAATTGCCTTATAGCGTCAGCTAGAATAAAGCCTATTATAGTAAAAACTACAGCTAAAGTGAGATAATATTCATTTATAATTATTGCAAATCCACTCACTATTTCCATAAACAAATCCAATTTGCTATGAGTCAGATCAGTTTTTACTAGAGATATCCAAGAATATCGTTTCTCGAGTATAAATACTACTAAGGTTAATACGCTACTTGAGTATATTATTAGCGATAACCATGCTGGAACTTCATAGTTGACGTCGTTAATTATTAAATTAATATAATTAATTGAGAGAATTACTATAAATATTGTAACAAATAGTATAGCTATACTTTCAAGATTATATAATCCCCATGGAAATTTATTTGATCTTCGATATATTATATTAAGTAATAGAGAGAACAATATCGCCGAAGTTGCATCTATAAAACCGTGGAATGAGTCTGCTATAAGTATAGCTGAGTGATAAATCTCACCAAAATATATTTCTATGATTGAAATTGGCAAGAGCAATGCTCCAGTAAATAAAAATATTCTTGAAACTTCTCTTAATTTTTCTAAGGGTATCAAGCATAATCACCTTTTCATACCCAATATATTATTTACTCGTATTGTTAAAAAGTTTGCACTGGAAGGATATTTTAGAGCGTAGAAATATTATTGAACTTAAAAGCTTTCATTTTCAAGACTTAATTTAAGATTATTTTTAATATCTACTACGTTATTTACTAAAATCACTTCAAGATCATGATCATCAAAATTTTATGAAAAAAGTATAGATAAATCTTTGTTACTTTTTCTGAGGTAAATTTTTTAAAGTAAAATAACCTTAAATCATATATGGCAGAGAAGAAGACTGAAATAAATAGCTTTTCCGATCTAATAAAAGCATTGTTTAAGGACGATAACTGGTATCTAGGCGGATTCATAATAGCGTTAATATTATTCATTATATTCGATTTAATAGCATATAAATAATTTTTTTAATTTTTAATGATTTCTTAATATGAACAAGTTTTATAAAGTGGCAAAATGTTTACATTTATGTGAGTAAAGTGGCAAGAGTAAATATTGCAGCTGATGCTGAAATAGTTAAAGAATTAGAAAAGGAAGCTAAAAGTAGAGGATACACTATATTTTCTCTTACTAACATAGCACTTAAATCGATGTTAGAATTAATAAGAAGTGGAGAAGATTCTACAACTTTATCTCATTTAGTAGAATTTTACAAGATAACTAAAGATCTTGATATTATTCCTGTTACATCTTGGTATATAGAAAACTTAGTTAAACTAGCCTATGAGAAAGATCAGAAAGCGTTAGAAGAAATATGCGATGGAGCAGGACAGCAAATATCCTCCTATTTAAGGTCTAGAGCTTCTACATTTGAAGAATTGCTTCAAATCTATGACACAATAAAATCTGTGTTACCTATAAAAGACATAAGAATAAAAAGAGTTAATGATGAAATTATTGAAATAAGGATTACTGGTAGTGGATTCAGTAGTGAATCTACATTATGCACTTCTAAAGTATTTAGGAAGATTCTAGAGGCTTATTACTTTGAAATTTTAGAAATGACATATTCGCCTGGAGGAATAATATTTACTAGGGTTAAATATCAAGGCCAGCCTAATAAGTAATTACAAGAAGATAGAATTCTACATACTACTTGTTGAGTTTCTAACGCTCTTTTACTTATTGAATACTGCTCAGTGAAAATCCCTTTTACCTCTTCAGAAAAATCGCCATGCTGAAAAGCCCCTATCCCTAAAAGGAAATTTTCGTTGCAAAGATGCATCGGATCTATCTTACTTCCGTCCTCTGAAAGAAGTACTGGCTTATATTTTTTGACAATGTCTGATAGCTTTACATTTAATATTTTCATTAAAGGCCTAGAAGAATTTGGAGGTATTTGACCAAATTTTAATAATTGCTCCATTAGACCTATAAATCTATTATAATTTTTGGGCGGATTCATATCTTTCTCAACTTTTATAATTCTAGAGTCGTAAGTATGTATATAGAAATCTCCTAAAATTTCTTTTTCAGATAAAATCATTATCATTGCCATATGTACTATATCTGGTCTACCTCTTTTTTGCCAATCTTTTAATTTTCTCATTGCACGATAATGTAAAGATATGTCAAGGATAGTATCTTGGGGTTTCTTTCCCCTTCTTTCTGCATTTTTAATAACGCTAGGATCGTTTAAGATTTCTTTAGGTACAAGCTCTAAGGCCGAATCTAAAAGAATGAAATTAAGTTTCACGGATTATAAGAAATATATGTGAATAAAAAAACTCTAAAGAAGAGAACCTTAAAGCTAATAAATGATGCAATAAAGCTTGCAGAGGAAGGAAACTTAGAATTAGCTAGGAAATATATAATGTTAGCTAGAGAATACTCAAATAAAGGCAGATTTAAAATACCATTAGAATATAAAAGAAAATTTTGTAGAAAATGTCTAACCCCGTTAATACCAGGTAAAACGGAAAGAATAAGAATAAAGTCAAAGATTTTAGTTAGAAGTTGTTTAATTTGTGGGTGGATAAGGAGGTATGATCTCAGAAAAAATAAAGAAAGCAAAAGCGGAACATCCGACAATTAGAATAGGTAAGAATGGATTAACAGAAGGTTTAATAAATGAAATAAAAAGGCAATTAAAAGACAATGAAGTAGTGAAAATAAGAATTGGAATAAAAGACCAAGATAGGAGAGAAATTGCTAAAAAAGTTGCAGAGTTGACCAATGCAAAATTAGTGGAAGTTAGAGGATATACTTTTATCCTGATGAAAAATGAGTAAGCTTGTTGTAGATACCTTAGAAATATATGGCCACCCAAATGTTTTAGGAAAACATAAATCTACACTAGAATTTACTAAAGAGAACTACTTAACTCCTAGAGGAGATTGTATAATAGGAATAAATTCCACTAAAGCAATAGCAGATTTAAAAGAAGAAGTAAAAGAGATACTTAAAGAAAATGGGTATGGCTATGTGGTAATTAAGGTTAATAACCTTATAGACATAGTATCAGGGAGAGGAGATAAAAGAATGACATTTTCTAATAGAGTGAAGATAATTATAAGAAAATCAAATTTTATTTCTGACTCCACTCTACTAGTTTATTCCGATAAAGCAGCAGCTGATATTAAAAGAGATATTATTAATAAGTTAAGACAAGGTGATAAGGCTAAAGTTTTTATCATCGCATCTGATATACCCCTTAAAAATGAAGAGATCCTTAGAGTAATCGTTAACTCTTAGCCATTTATACGCAGGTATTCTTGATATCCCCTCCTTTGTAGTTAATATATAAATGATTAATTCACCTTTAGTCACTCTGCATAACTCATTAAGGAATTCTAAAATCATCGTGGGATTATCTGCATAAACCTTATCGAACACTTTATCCCTAAAAGGCAAATTATGGGCATCATATTGAACAATATCTATTAGGTGAATTTTTTTATTATTTAGAGATAAACTTTCTCTGAGCATTTCTAATCCTTCTATATTAAGGTCACCCGCAACCACGTATCTAGAAATTGTACTAGCATGAATTGCAATACCACCATATCCACAAAAAGCGTCCAGAATTTTCTCATTTTCTTTGACTTCTTCTTTTATTTTATTCCTCTCTCCGCCTAGTGTAGGGTTAACATAGACTTTCTTAACATCAACTACAAACGATAAGCCGTTCTCTTTAAAAATTGTTCTGGATATATTTTCTCCACCTATTAATTCCAATTCGCTAATTCGAAGTTCACCGGATACTTTTCTCTTAATATAAACAGCTTTAACTTTCGGATTAATTTGCATAATTGCTTTCGCTAATTTTTCCTTATCTATATCTTTTCTCTTAGGAGATAAAATAACTATATTACCAATTATATAATAGCTTGATACGCCTTCCACTAATTCCCTCAATTTGGGAGTTCTCTTTTTCATAAAAATTTGATTTAAAAAATGTCTTAAACCTTCTTAAATTTGTCCATTTCTGAGCTATGGCCTGCAAATAATGATGCGTTAGGATCAATGTACTTTTTAGCGACGCTAGTAGCTATTGCAACTTGTCCAAATCCAACAGCAATTAAGGCTAATTTTGGAGCTCCTTCTTGTAAAGCAATATCTCCAGCTGCATAAACTCCAGGTAAGTTAGTTTCCATTCTAGCGTTAACAATCACATCCCTCCCTTTCATAGCCACTCCCCATTTTGGTAAATTACCTAGATCGCCCTTAAAGCCTATACTTATTATCACTGCATCAACGTCAAGAGTTTTTTCTTCTTTGGTTCTGTTATCAAATATTATAGCTTGTGTAACTTTGTTTCCATCTCCTTTAACTTCTTTCAATTCATGCCATGTATATACTGTAGCAACTTGGAATAATTCCTTAACACTTCTTTCATGAGCTCTAAATTGATCTCTTCTATGAATTAATGTAACTGATTTTGCTACTGGAGCCAAGGTTAAAGCCCAATCTACTGCTGCGTCTCCTCCTCCAACTATTAGAACTCTCTTGCCTTCAAAATCTTTTTTCCTTCTAACGGTATAGTATACTCCTTTGTTCTCATATTCTAACTCTCCCTTAGCTCCGAGTCTTGATGGCATTATTTTTCCTATACCCATTGCTATTAATACTGTTTTTGTTTTAAATTGATTACCTTTATCAGTTTTTACTAACCACATATTATCGTCTGTTTTTTGTATCCAATCGACCCACTCTTTTAGTCTAATGTCTGGTGAAAACATTTTAGCTTGTTCTACTAACTTCTGTGCTAATTCATAACCTAATATACCAGGGTAACCTCCAACATCATAAACCATTTTCTCTGGGTATAATGATACTAATTGACCTCCTAGCTCATCTTGAGAATCTATTATCATCGTTTTCATATCTCTTAAAGTGGCGTAGAATGCACCAAATAGACCTACTGGACCGCCACCTATTATTATCATATCATATTCTGACATATGTTGTCATAGAATTTAGAAAACTTATACTATTTAAACCTTACTAATTATTCGTTCAAAATAGTCTATATCCTTGAAGGATAGATAATTATAAAATTAAGAACAATATTTGAAGTTTTAATGCAGTTATGCTTATTCATGTTATTGGTTATCCCTTATTTTATATTATGGGGATTATGGGGTAAATACTTTAGAAAGATAGTAACTGAGGGCTTAAAATACGTAGGTGACGAGTATGTGGACGAAAATTATAAAATTCCTCCACTTTCTTCAGTAAAGATTGCCATTAACGGAAAATGTGCAATAGTAATAAATGGAGGAACAGGATGGGCAACAATTAGAATAAATGGAGGACCTAGAGAAAAAGTTTTCAAAATTAGGTTATTAAACGCTGTAGGGACACTAGAAATAATAAATGAGAGCAGATTTTTCCCAATTATTGTTTCAATTAGACGTTCACCTTAAGCTTCTTTAGTAAAATTAAAGGAATAAGAGACAGTATTGTAGTAACTACCCATATCATACTTCCAACTAAACTTCCAATAGGTTCAAACAAGCTTCCAATTAATATATTAAGTGAATTTACTTCAGCTAGTGAAATGCCAGAATTAATTCCTTTACCTATAGAAGCCACAGCGTACACTATTGATATAGAAAGTTCATTAAAGAGGCCCATTATTATTATTCCTAGAATATAATATTTAGTATAGAGGAGTAAAGCTGGAATACTACCTAACAGTGAAGATATGATTAATAATTTTATTTTATCCATTCTATCTCCTAAAAAGCCAAGTAAACCTCCTAACATTGAGGAAAGGAGAAGAATTGAAGTAAATTCACTACTCTGCAGAATTTGTATACCTAGGTAGAATTTTGCAAAAGATGGAAATAATTCTCCTACAACATAATATATTCCCCATACTCCGGCAGATGCAACACCAATTATAAAGGAGTTTTTATCTTTGATTATCTTCCAATTCATCTTTAAATTTGGCTTATTAATGTTAATAACAGCAGCTAATATTGTAAGAACGGATAATATTACTGAAGAAATTGAAAAGCCAAATTTTTCATCTAAAATAATCCAATTTAATCCTATTATTCCCCCTAATGCAAACATAGAATTGTAAACTCCAAGTGCTGTACTCACTTTCTTCTCATTTAAATAGGCTAAAATTGCAGCACCAGTAGAAAAGAACATAGAAGCTCCAACACCTGCAATAAAATAAAATACTAAAATTTGATAAAAAACTTTTGAAACTCCAATAAGAAATACAGACAAAGACATTATAAATAATCCTAAAACCAAAGTATTCCTAGAACCTAGCTTAGAAGAAATAAATGCAGAAGGTATTTGCATACTACCTGAACCTAAAAAGAAAGAAAATGGAATTAACCCAGCTAAATTTAACGGAACTTTAAAAGTGAGTATTATATAAGGTATTGCAGGTGCTAAGTAAAACCAACTTATTGCGTATATTATTCTCGCAAGAAAGATTGAATAGCCTTTCATTGCCATAATAGCATCAAAAAGAAGACTATTATAATCTATGCTTAGAAATATCATTGAATGAGAATTAAGATAGTTAGTAAGCCCTCCACTCAAATCCTAGAAATTGTGCAAAAAATAATAACTACTGCTAAGTCTCAAGGATTTGAGATAGACGAACAAAATCCGGATATAATAATAGCAGTAGGAGGAGATGGAACCCTTTTAAAAGCCATCAAACTAAACAAGCCAGTAATAGCAATTAAGGCAGGAAGAAGAGGTTTTTTAATGGACGTTAATCCTGAGTCTATAGACGAAGTATTTAAAAGGCTTAAGGAAAATGATTATAAAATTCAGGAGTATCCGCTTTTAGAGACAAATATATGCGGATTCTCTTCATTAGCATTTAACGAGACGGGAATTTTAGCAGATCAGCCTGAAACTATATTATTAACATTATCATTTTTAAATTCAGAAATACAAATTGAAGGAGACGGAGTTCTAATTTCAACACCTCAAGGAACTACTGGATGGAGCCTTTCTGCTACTGGAAACATATTATATGGTATAAACGCAATGGAGGTAGCATTTATTAATCCAGTTCTTTCTCCTTTAAGATCCATAGTATTACCACCAACTGAAATAAAAGTGAAAGTAGAGAGTAAAGGATATCCGCAAAAAATAAGAGTTACTAGTGACGGTGACTTACTAAAAGTTATAAATGAGGGAAGTGAAATAAAGGTTAGAGTAAGTCCTAAAAAAGCTATAATATATAGATTTTTTGATATAGATCCACTAAGGAGGATACTAAATGGAGGTAAATAGAAATATAATTTTTGACACAGCTGGATTCCTAGCTGGTCTAGAAAATTTACTTAATAAAGTATATACAACTCCATACGTAATAAATGAAGTAAAAGATCTTGCTTCACGAAATTCACTTAGTCTAGCTACTAGTTCTGGAAAAGTTATAGTAATGGAGCCGTCTAAAAACTCCATTAATAAAGTGCTAAAAGCAATTAAGGAAATAAACGAACAAACTTTATCGAAAACCGATATTTCAATAATTGCACTTTCCTTAGATCTTTCGCCTTCATTGGTTTTTACCGACGATTTATCCTTACAGAATGTTCTCCTAAGATTTAATATTCCGTTTAAATCAGTTAAATTAAATAAAATGGCTATTAACGAAAAGAAATTTATATACATGTGCCAAGAGTGTAAAAGGAAGTTTAACCTATATTTAAAGGAATGTCCATATTGTGGTGGAAAAATAGTAAAAACTAGCAAATAATCTCTGTGCAAATTCAATTTAAGACGTTTTACATATTCTAGAAAAGTTTAATTTAAGATATTTTAAATAAGTTTATGCAACTTGCTGATATTATAAGTGCTATTACTAAGGTTGGCGGAAATCCGCATGCAATAGCTAAAATTACGGGTATATCTATTATTAATGTAATAAAATCCATTAACATTTTAAAATATAAATATCACTTAGCATTATTTACAGGATTATTGGCTGAAAATCTTCAATTACAAAAAATATTACTTCTATGTAAAAATTCTAAAATAAAACTATCTACATCTAAAAAATTATTCTTTCCTTTAGTAAATTTATTTAGAGCCGATTTAGAAGAAAACAAATTTATGCTAGTAATTTATACTAATAAAGATGCGTTAAATAGTATTCAGACCGCAGTAAAAAAGTTAAGAGATGAAAATATAGTAGAATGCGAAATATTTGAAATTAGTGAGACAAAAAGGTACTATAGAGATATATCTTGCTTTAATTTTGATCAGAATAAGTGGACTTGTGATAGACTCTTACAATTTAATATGCGTGGAAAAATAGTGAAACCAGACGAAGAAGATATAAATCTTATAGTTAAATTGCAAGCAAATCCTTATATTCCATATTATTTATCGCCGCATTACAGCCATATTAAGCATGTACTACAAGGATTTTTATATACACTAGGTATCAATAATACGATATTAGATATCATAGCTGATAAGGAGGTAATATTCCATCCCAATACCTTATGGTCTGCGAAAATAGGTAATAAATATTTAATGGAAATACATATAAATTCTAAAGAATTGGATAAAATTGTACAAAAAATAAAAGATCACTGTAGTGAAATTTTCATAGTTCCCAAAACGCCTTCTTATGCAGAAGGATATTCAATACCTTATGAGATCTTTAAGGAGAAAAAGTGGGAATTTCCAAAAATTATCCTGGAATGAACTCACCAATAAAAGATTTTTTATAAAGTTAATTTACATTGTTGTTATGTTTTGGGAAGATTTTAGAGAGCTAGTACCAGCTACTAAAAATTATATTTACCTTAATCATGCAGCACTTTCTCCCACACCGTTACCAGTACTTTATGAAACATTTAGGTATTTATATGAAGTAAGTAAATCTGGTACAATTGCAGATAATGAAGAACAAAAAGACGAGTTATTCCATATAAGGAAAAATATATCAAATTTAATCAAAGCTGACCCTCTAGAGATTTCATTAATACCTAACACTAGCTTTGGAATCAATGAAGTTGCACATGGAATAGAATACGACGATAAATCTAATGTAGTAACCGATAGTCTGGAATTTCCTGCTACAGTTTATCCTTTTCTTAAAATAAAAAAATTAGAAAAGAGAATAGTAAATGCTTTTCCTTATGATATTGAAGATAAAATAATAGAAAACATAGATGAAAATACAAAAATTGTGTCAATAAGCCACGTGAGTTTTAATACTGGAGTAAGGATAGACGTACAAAAAATTGTAACAAAAGCAAAAAAAGTTGGTGCATTAGTTTTACTAGATATAATACAGAGTGCGGGTGCGATTAAAATAAACGTTAAAGATTTAGGTATCGACTTTGCAGTAGCAGGAGGTTATAAATGGTTGATGTCTCCTCAAGGATCTGGTTTTATGTATATAAGAAAAGGACTTTTGGAAGATCCTCCGTTTTACGGATGGAAGTCGGCAAAAAATTACTTAGATTTCGATCCTACTAAGTTTGAACTAGAAAAGGGACCTAGAAGAATTGAGATAGGAACAATAGATATTGCAGCCAATTTAGGTCTATCTAAATCGGCAGAGATTATCAGTTCTCATGAAGATGAAATTGAAAAGAGGGTTTTACAATTGTCAGCATATGCTATAGACCTTGCAGAGGACAAAAAATTTGAGGTAATAACTCCAAAGGAGAAAAGGGCTGGAATAGTAGTAATAAAAGTTAAGAAACCTAAGGAAATAACTTCTCGCCTTGCTCAAAGAAATATAATAGTTTCGCCTAGAGGAGAAGGAATCAGAATCTCAACACATTTTTATAACACGGAAGAGGAGATCGAAAAAACTATTAACTCAATTTCTCAAGAAGTTTCATAGTTCTCTCAAATGCCTCTTTTGCTTTTTCTGCAACATCTTTTGGAACTATTACCTTTGTAACTTCATTCTCCATTGAGTTCTTTATTTTATCTAATGTTATCATTGCCATATATGGGCATCTAGCACAAGCACACGATTCTGTACTAATTAATGGATAGAATGCTTTATCTGGAACTTGAAGTTTTAGCGCATTTAACATACCTATTTCAGTAGCGACTATAAATTCCTTGTATTTACTTTCCTTTGCGAATTTTATCATTTGATTAGTAGATCCTACAAAATCTGCAGCTTCCAAGATTTCTAAAGGAGATTCTGGGTGAGCCATTAATACCGCGTTTGGATATTTCTTTCTTGCCATTTCTACAAACTGCTTAACATATGAAGCGTGAACTAAACATCTACCATTTGGTGGTACTTTGATTATTTTCTTTCCTGTTTTCTTTTCAACATAATTTGCTAAATTTGCATCTGGCCCAAATAAGACAATATCAGAATCTAAAGCTTTAACAATCTTTACTGCGGTAGAAGAGGTAACTATATAGTCTGCCAACGCTTTTGCGTAAATGCTAGTATTTATGTATAATACTACTGGAGTGTTTGGATATTCTTCCTTAAATTTCTTTAATGTCTCAACATCTAATGCGTCAGATAATGTGCATCCTGCCTTAGGATCTGGAGATAATACTAACTTGTCTTGATTTAAAGCTGCAGCTTGTTCTGCCATGAAATATACTCCAGCAAACACTATAATATCGGCATTAGTCTTCATAGCCTTTACTGCTAGATCGTAAGAATCTCCCGTAAAATCTGAAACTAACTGAACGGCATAGTCCATATAATTATGCCCTAAAATAATTGCATTCTTATCTCTTTTTAGTTCTTTAATTCTCTTTATTAACTCAGCGTAATCTGTCATATCCCGAACACATGTTCGATTGCGAAAACTAATTTAAAAACTTTTTTACCGAATAAAACAATTCTTCTAAGTCCTCCATAATCCTTACAAGTAAACCATATATTACGTCATCATCAGTTTTATGTAAATTCTTTATTATATTCATAATATCAATTAATTCCTGTAAAAGATAAGAATCTATAATATTTCTTCTAAATAATTCTAAAAACAATTTTTCATCATCCGGCTCATTAATAAGTCTTCTAGCCTCGCTTAATACTTCTTTATATAACTCTATAATACCTTCTTTCACCTCGGATTTTAATTCGCCATTAGATCTAAATTCTTCTAAAGATACTTCTGTACCTTTCTCTATCTTTCTATAAGCTTCCCAAAACACGTAAAAATTTTATTCATCAGAATATATAGAGTTACATGATAAAGGAAGTATTAGGAAATTTTATTGAGAATCTTAAAACAGCAAAGAAGTATCCATTTATTCTTGTAATAGCAACTACTGATGTAAGCCTAATACCCGGCATTACAGTCGCGGGTGCTTCTCCTGAGCTAACTCACTTTACACCTGCTGCAGATGCGGAATTTTTAGTTCTTGGAAAATGTAAAGTAATAAATACAGTCCCTATTACTCCTGACGGAATTCCAACACCCGCTTTAGTAACCAGAGCTTCTTTATCTTTCACTAGAGTGACTAAACTAGTTGTAAACGCAGGAAGTAGAATTCTACCAAAAATACCCTTTATAGATGTAGGAGGAAAACCTGGAGGAGATATCAGAAAACACTCGCTAGATTTAGAGACAACAGAAAGAATAATTGAAAATTCTACTCTTTTAGGAGAAGAATTATCTAATACTTTTGACCTTTTAGTCATTGGTGAATCAATTCCTGCCGGGACTACTACTGCCATGGCTGTACTACAAGGGTTAGGATATGACGCAATAGATAAAGTAAGTTCAGCATCGCCTAATAATCCTAAAGAATTAAAGAGGAAAGTAGTTTTAGATGCTCTCAAGAACCTCCCTAGCAATACGCTAGAAAAGATTTCAAAATTAGCTGACCCAATGTTAATATCGGTTGCAGGAATTTCTCTAGGATTCAAAGGAAAGATCTTATTAGCAGGAGGTACTCAGATGACCGCAGCTGCTGCAATAATAAAGGAGTTCAATAAAGAAAAATTAAAAGATATCGCAATAGGAACTACTAAATGGATAGTTAAGGATAAATGTTCAGACATAATTTCATTAGCTAAGCAAGTCGGTGTAGCTCTAATTTATGCAGATTTGGATTTCTCCATATCAAAACACAAAGGGATAAGAGTCTATGAAGAAGGATATGTAAAAGAAGGTGTAGGAGCAGGAGGAGCTTCAATACTTGCAATGATTAATGGGGCTAAAAATGAAGACATCGTTAGAAGGGTAGATGAAATGTATTCAGAATTACTTATAAGCAAGAATTAGAAAGATAACTTAATGGAGTACGATTTTTTAACTACTAGAGAGAAGATTTTTTACCTTTTAATGTATGCAGATGAGCCCCTTACGGCTAAGCAGATAATGAAGATTCTAGGAATAAAAAAGGAGAAAGAAGTTTATTCTCATATATATCATTTAGCTAAATCATCTAAAAGAAAGGATTACATTATAATTATGTTTCCTCCTGAATGCGAGGACTGCGGGTATGTATTTAGATTGGAAATTCCTAAAAAACCCAGTAAATGCCCAGTTTGTAAATCTGAGAGAATAAAGCCTCCAAGCTTTTTAATAAGAAAGAAAGGAAAAATTAATGAATGAAGGCTATTTTTGTTGATATGGGAGAAACGCTAGTAAAATTCACACCTAGATATTATGAAGCCGTGACTAACGCTATTAGAGAGAAAGGTTTCGATGTAGATGAGAGGGAAGTGTTTAGAGCGTTAATGCAACAATTAGGTAACCATCATTTTCCGCATCCTGAAGTAGGAGGACTATCAAACATTGATTTTAGAGATTTATTCTATAGATTAGGATTAGTAGCTAGTGATAAGATTATTAAGGATTTAGAAAGTAGATCTTATCTTTCAAATAAATATGAATTATTCGACGACGCAATACCTTTTTTGGAGGAAGTTAAAAAAATGGGATTAAAAGTGATATTAGTAAGCAACGCTACGTCAAGTATACATAAAATAATTAGAGAGCTCAATTTAATAAAATACCTTGATGGAATAGTAGCATCTTGCGATTTAGGAGTAATGAAGCCTCACCCAAAAATTTTCTACTATGCAAAAAGAATGGCCGGCGGAGATGGAATTCATATAGGAGACGTTTATGAAATAGATGTAGTAGGTGCTAGAAGGGCCTATCTAGATGCAATACTATTAGACAGATTTAATTATTATCCAGAAATTAAGGAAAATAAGGTGAATAATCTATTACAAGCAGTAAAATTAATAAAAGAGAAGTTGAACTATTAGTAAGTAAAATCCCTCCACACCCTAATCCCAAAATTTTCTTAGAGCAGTATTTAACTCCGCCAGAAGTCGTTGCTGACATCGTATGGTTAGCGTTTCTCAGAGGAGAAATTAAAGGAAAAAGAGTGGCAGATCTAGGTTGTGGCACAGGAAGATTTTGTGCAGCTGCAAGTTTTCTAGGAGCTTATTGTGCCTGTATAGAGATCGATAATGAAAGCATTACGTTAGCTAAAAAAGTCTTTAAAGAACTAGGAATAGACGCAGACTTCATTAACGCAGATGTTGAGTATTTTCACTCTCAGTCAAAATTTGATACTGTAATTGAGAATCCACCCTTCGGAGTTAAGAGAAAAGGTTATGATCTAATTTTTCTAAACTCAGCGTTAGATTTATCAAATGACGTTGTATATTCTATTCATAAAAGTAATGAGAAATCTGAGGAAATAATTAAAAATATTGCCAGAAAAAAAGGATTTTCAAGCGAAGTAATAACTACTAACTTTGAAATAGGATATTACTATCCATGGCATAAAAACAATATTCATAAATTTTTAGTTGATATCTATCTTTTTAAAAAGATTGCCTGATTCTATCATTTCAAGTAATGACATCACTCCTTTACCATTCTCCTCATTTAGAACTAAATCAGCAATCTTTTTTACTTCATCTAGAGCATTAGCTACAGCTACCTTATAATCTGCTACTTTAAATAGTGGAATATCGTTCTGACTGTCTCCAATAGCTATAATTTTGCCTTTAAAATTTAGAATTTTTACAAGTTCTAGTAGGCCTTTACCTTTATCCATATTTTTAGGCATTATCATAGCATCGTTTCTATTCCACTCCACTCTAGCACAATCAAATCTTAATTTATTACTAAAGTTTCCTACATTATCAAGATAAATAATTATCTTGCCGACGGAATATCTTAAGCCTAATTTTTCCAATTTTTCAACTATACTTTGTCTTATTTCAAACCAGTCTTCATCTACTAAATGTATCTCTTTTTCTCCTATAAGCAAAAGAGGACCATTCTCTAAAACCCATGCTGTAGGATTTAACCCTTTAGCTAAAACCTTAATGAATTTCCTTTCTCTGCCAGTTACTACTACGAATGGATATTTTTTTGAAAATTCATTAACTTTCTCTTTAACTTCGTCTGAAATTATAAAACCGTTCTTTTCACTAGCTAACGTTCTATCGTAATCTGAAGCAACTAAAAACAATTTTATTCACCGAATTTATATCCAAGATCTTCTAATATCTTTTTCATTCTTAATGCATCGTTTTCGAGTTCTGGACTTTCGCAAATTAATGTTATTGAAATATCTCTTTTCAGAATTTCCCTTGCTAAAGGCTCAAAAGGCGGAGTATTATAGACTATGGATCTATGTATATCGACATATTTGCCATTTCTTATTTCTAGTCCTTCAAAATGGGAATTTATATGAGTTAAACCTAGTTCTTTAGTTAGTCTATCTAGAATTTCTCCATAATCTATCTGTCCTCCTTGTCTGGCAAAAGTATGAGCCCAATCTATATATGGAATTATTTGTCTATCAAGTTCCTTTGATAGTAAAATAACTTCGTCTAAAGTTCCTATTGCAGTTTCTTTAGCCATTGTTTCTATTCCATACTTTACATTTACTATTCCTAGTTCCTTAGATTTATCTAAAATCTCTCCTAGACCAGATTTAACTTCATCTAAGCATTCTTCTCTCTTAGATTTTTTTCCATAAAATGCTACATGTATTGCTATAGCGTCTGCTCCCATAGCTTCAGCTCTAGTTGCAGTTTCCAATATTCTATTTTTAGATGCTTCTATTTTTTCTTTTTCCTCTGAGCATAAATTTATATAATATGGAGCATGTACTGATAATCTTACTCCTATAGTTTTTGCAACTTCACCTAATTCTTTCGCTTTTTCAATACTCATCTTTACTCCTTGTACAAATTCTACTTCCATGGCATTGAGACCCAACTCTTTTACTTTCTTTACGCCTTCAATCGTACTTTTACCTTTGGCCGATAAAGGAATGCCGGCAGTACCCAAGTAAATTTTTGGCATAAAAGAATCTTACGTACAAAAATTTTAAGCTAAAGTCTCACAAGTTTACTATAGACTTATTTAGTGAGTCCTCTTTCTCTCTTAATAATTCTAGAATGGTGTTTGCCATAATTCTTTGATCGAAATCCTCTGAAGTACTGGATTTTACTTGCTTAATTATTGACTCTACTATAGGCTGAAGAGTAAGAGACATTATAATTGCAGACAGCTCTTTTATGAATGCAGATTTTATAACAATTTTCTCTGCTTCGGATTTACCAGAAGTTTCGTTATCTATAATTTCTCTAATTTTTTTAAGAATATTATTGCCAGCTTCATCTATAGCCTCTGTAATTACTGGTTCTATTATTTTCTTATATTCTACTTCTCCAGAAGATACAAAAGATACTGTATCCACAAGAATTTGAATTCTTTTACTTAAAGAAGTAATAATTTCATTATTTATTATTTCACTTATTTTATCTTTTACAGATTGAGGCATTTTATATTCTGTAGCTTCTATTGCTATATTGACACCAGCTTTTTCAGCAATAAATTCTATTAAAGTCTTTGCGTTTATACCAACACTTCTGAATTTCACAGACGCTAATGGACATAGAGTTATCAGATTTTGATACTTCTCGCCTAAAGCCTTAGCCATCATATCTGCTCTTTTACCTATATTTTTCTCTAATATAGCGCCAGAACATCCTTCAACTTTCCTTACTTTAAATCCCCTATCTCTAAGTCTTTTTATTACATCATCCGCGTAGGTCGATGAAAAGCATGCTACGTGGAGAGTTATTTCTTCATTCCCTTCGAATTGTATAGATTTTAATAGTCTTAGCTCTAAAGGAGTAGCCTCTGCTTCAATACTTACTCCCGCAAATTTTGCATATTCTTTATAGGCCTCAGAGAACGCTTTATAGTCCTCTGGTGTTAACGTAATTAGCTCAGATATATTCTTCATTTTCTCTAAATTATTTCTCATTATTTCTGTAAGATCCTTTCCATTACCGCTTATGTATTGTAAAAATCCGCTATCATTAGAAGTGTTAAATAACTTTATTTTTATTCCGAGCTTCTTAAGCAATTCCAAAGATGAGAATAAAACTGCAGGATTTTCAATTACATATTTACCTAGCCATAGTCCTATTTCGCTATTTTCATCAATAATATCATTATATTTAGCTGGAATAGGAGTATCTGGAACTTTCTCTTCTGGAATTTTCTTTGCTACAAGGCTATTCAGCTTAATTAAAAGTGTAGATATTGGTATTTTAGCAGGACAAACACCATCACATAATCCGCATTTATGGCATCCAGATATTTCCGCTATTGCGCTATCCGGAATGTCAACTGAATTATGTAACTCATAATAGCTTATTACTCCTCTAGTAAAGTCAAACATTCCTTTAGGAGCATAAGGCCATTGAGGAACTAGTTTACACTGCGGACATACTGTTACACACATTGCACAATCTATACAAGTTAACGCATAATCTACGAAAATATCGAGGTAACGCTTAGCAACCTTATAACCTTCTATTTCGCCGCCTGGCATTAAGGCTTTAGCAAAGCCTATTCCAAACCTAAACCTTAAGGCCTCTTGCTGTTTTCCTACTATCTCTAGAACCGCTTTAGCCCTACGCTTAGGATCAAATACTTTTCCAGGATTAAATATTTCATTAGGATCCATTTCTTCTTTATACTTCTTTATTTCCTCGTACCTATCAACGCCTAGTTCTTGAAAAGTCCTCCCCATGGCACTTAGCCTATTCTTGGCATATTTATGAACAAATATTCCTATAGATAGCATAGATCCTCCTACTTTTATGTATTCGTCCATCATCAAAGTATTTTTTGCCAAGTCATAGATAATTTTCTTATCAACTGGAGATAATGATGCTTGAGTAAAAGTGTTGACTAAAAGAACTTCTCTTCTCTCTAAGTCTATATCCAAGTCAAAACCATTATCTATAGTTAGAGTACCTAACTTGCCTATATTCTTTTCGAGACCTTCTATTAGTTCCTTTATTTTAGTATAATGTATTAAACCGTGCTGATGGATTAATAAACCCTTAGTTCTTAGAGCCGCATTAACGCCGTGATTAAATGACCACCATCCTGTCCATTCTCCTTCAAAGATCCTTCCTCCATAGGTCTGTGCTATTCTATATAATTTAGGTTCTACAATCGAAGATCTAGGTGAAGGGTATAGTATTACCATGTTCCACTTTCCTGGATCTAAAGATGCTTTGAATTTCTCCGCAATGTAACTAGATATTGCAGGACCTCTAACTTGTATATGCCATGCTGGAATTACTTCTCTATAAAATTCTCCTATTGCATTGTAAGTCTTATCAAAGTCATCAAAAGAGATTACCATTGCTTCGGTATTACTAAATTGCCTTAATTTAATTCCTGCTTTGACAATTATTCCCGTAGTTCCTTCAGCTCCACAAGCTATTGCCAGATCTTTTCCTTCTAAATGAACTAATTCTCCCTTTGGATTTACCATATCAATAAAGCTAATATTATCACAAATGAATCCATACTCATAAGAGCCTATTCCTAAAGCGTCTCCGGCTATACCTCCTCCAGCGGTTGAATCATATGAAGACGGAAAAGTTCTTAACTGAAGACCTTTTTGTTGTGCTGCTATATCTATAAGCTTCCAAGTAGCCCCAGGCTCTACTATAGCTATTTTATTTGCCTCATCTATTTCAACTTTATCCATCTTAGAGAAATCTACTAAGATACCACCATCTGCAGGAATTGCGTTTCCATATCTATTTGTGCCCCTACCATAAGGAGTTATTGGCACGTCGTACTTTAACGCGATTTTTACTAAATCTATTACATCTTCAGTAGATTTGGGATAAACTACATAGTCTGGAATAATATTTATTTTAATTCCTGACCATACAAGTTCAGGAACAAAGCCCATATCTACTGTATGTGACAGTCTTTCAACTAAACTATCAGAAAAGTTATCGCCAAAGCGAGATTCCAACTCTTCCCTTATGCCCAACGGTTTCTCACCTATAAACTTAAAATATTCTTAACATTCTGACTAATAACTCTTTGTAAGAATTCATAATATTCTTTACGTTGCTCTTTCCTAGGCTCGAAATAAGAAAATTCCTCAGGATAAGATCCGTCCCAGGTAGGTATTACGTGAATATGAACATGAAATATAACTTGGCCTGCGCTCTTTCCTACATTAGTTAGAAGTCTTATTCCAGAAGATTTAACTGACTCTTTTACTGCCCTGCTAACTACATTTGAAGAAAACGCTAACTTTTCTAAATACTCTTTTTTAGTATTTAGAAAGTCATCAAAGTGTTCTTTTGTAACTACTAATGTGTGGCCAGGTGCTAATGGAAATTTATCTAAAAAAGCCACAGTATACTCGTCTTCATAAACAACATATGCAGATTCTTCCTTTTTTGCAATTTTACAGAATAAGCACATATTACTTAAAACTACTTTCTTACTTAAGTTTATATCGGTCATTATGCGGATTAAAAATTAATTTAATAAAGGAAAGAGTAACATCAATGAGAATATTTTACTTAATTATAATTCTTGCGATATCTATTGTCACAAACGCTACTCCATTCTTTGGAACTCCATACACTTTAGTGGCAACGACTTTGCTTTTAAAATGCGGAATAACTCCAATTAATCTAGCAGAAGCTATCATACTAACCGGCATTGGTGCTGCAGTTGCAAAAAGCTTCATGTATTTTATAGGTTTAGGAGCACGTAAAGGCTTAAAGCGTAATAAAAATGTAATTTTCTTTTCTAGATTTACTGGTAAAAAATCATTTTATATCATACTATTTCTTACCTCTATATTTCCCTTCTTGCCTCTTGATGATTTAGTTTACCTTATAGGAGGAACTACAAAGACATCCTTAATATCAATGCTAAAAATTTCATTATTAGCTAAAATTATCAAAAGCTCAATAGAAATACCTATAGAGGCTTTTGGGATATTACAAATAAGCGAGGCAATAGGGATAAGCCCTTTTGAAACTGGAGTAATATCTACAGTTGTAATGACTATTTTAGCAATAATATTATTTAAAATAGATTGGGAGAGTATCTATAGAAAGATAGAAAAATATTTTGCAAATAATAAGTACTTCAGATTACCATGAAATTGTTTAGTGGTAAAAAATTCGAAGTTTACTTAGATAAATTTGATCTACCTAATGGAAAAATTAGGGAAACTGAATACATAAAGCATAGAGGATCTGCAGTAATAATACCGCTTATTGATGAAAATACAATAATTTTAGAAAAGCAATTCAGACCAATTATAGGTAAGTGGATTTACGAATTACCTGCCGGTACTATGGAAGAAGGTGAAATTCCAGAAACTACTGCCAAGAGAGAATTGATTGAAGAAACAGGATATGAGGCTGAGACTCTAATTCACCTTATAGACTTTTATCCTTCACCAGGTGTAAGTACTGAATTAATGCACCTCTTTTTAGCTAAAGGATTAAAATTTGTAGGAAGTAAACCAGAGGAATACGAAGTTATAGAAATAGAAAAGAAGAATATTGACGAGATACTAAACATGATAAAAAATCACGAGATTGAAGACGCTAAAACTATAATAGGTATACTTTACTATCAATTTATGCTAAGAAATCAAACGCCTTAGTCTCTCCTACAATTAATGGTTCTTCTTTTACGATCCATTTTCTAGCCTTAGCTTCTCTTAATTTTTCTACAACATCCACCCAATTAAATAAGTCTGGAATCTCGTAAATTACTACAAATTCGTAATCTCCTATTCCAAATGAGTATGTAGTATATGATTTAATACCGTTATTTTTTGGATTTTTAATTGCCATATCTATATGTTCTTTCATTATTTTTTCTCTCTCTTCAAAAGGCAATAAATACCATTCAGGAGATTTTTTCATAGGATATGCAACAAAATACTTTAATTGCTCTCCTCCTAAAATCGTTTTAGGATCAAAATTTGATTTCATATAAGGAGAAGGCTTAAAGACTGAAAGAAATAAGTTGGACTCTAAAGCATATCCCTCAAATGCTGATAATATAGCCGATCTAAACTCCAAAAATGGAGAAGTACTAAAAGAAGTTAGCCAATAGATTATGTTAGACTCTTGAGACAGAGAAGAAAATTTCTTAATAGATATTACATCCTTCTTAAATTCATTAGCAACTTCCTCTGCCTTACTTAATATCGTTTTTCTAGCTTCATGATTAAGTCTCCACCAGTCTTTATCAAATTTAATTGAATATACCATCATATAAACTTCATTAGCCATTGTTATTCATCTCATTAATTATATCGCCGTAGATTATTAATGCTTCTTCTAAACTCATTAAATAACCTATAAAATAAGAGGAAACGTTTCTTCTAACATACTCATCCAAAATGTCATACCCATCAGACGTAGGGCCGTTTAATATTCTATTCATTTGATTATCAAATTCCTGCTTATTTGATGCAGTAACTATAAAAGCTACTGGCAAAACTCTAATTCCTAGTGAGAGATCACCATCACTTAACTCTTCATCATATTTTATGAGCTCATCTATAACGCTTTCATTAATACCATAATAGTTTATTTCAGACAAATTATATAATTTATGTAAAAGATTTTCTACTCTATTTTTAATTAAGTTAATCTGTTCCTTCAATTTAGTTAAAGGTACGCCTTTTCTTCCAATTATTATTTCAGTGCCACTATTTTTACTCATCTTGTCTAAGTATAGCAAAGCTCTCAACATCTTTGCCAATTTCTTCCTATTATGAATTGAAATTTCTCTATCTTTAATTGTAGATGATGGTAAAAATCCTATAAAATATTTAAAGATAACACCTACATATAATTTATCACCTTTATTAGTAGTTACTTCTATAGGAGAAGGAATTTCTTCTAATGACTCTTTATACACTATAGCTACTTCATCAGAATTTATTAAGGATCTTACATAATTCTCAAAATTATCTATTTTTTCCCTTCTCTCCTCTACAAGCTGGCCCATCTCGTTGTATATTTTTAGTACAGGAATTTCACTATCCGTTTTCAGAACTACTTGCATTAAGGGGAAAGTGTCTTCCTTTCTAAGTATAGTTGCTGCATAAAGAAAGCTTGAAAATTTAACTATACCTATAATAATTTTACTATCTATGTCACTTAAAAGCGCCGTATGCTTGGATGCCGCTAAAGCTAGCTTTTCCGCATTATACCATTCTTCACTTAGAATAAGCTTATCTGTCTGTTCCTCATCTTCCTCGTTATTTCCAAATTTAAACACTATAGATTTTACATTTAATTCTTCTGCAACTTCATCGATTACCTCTTTTATAAGTAAATCTATTTGAGGTATAGGGGGTAATATATAGTGGTTATCTTTCTCCTCTATATTTTTGTACACATGAATTCCGTTATCTTCTAAAGATATTATCAAGATTTCCTTTTCATTACCGTTATCGTCTATAAGAGAGCATGAAATAATTGGCTTATTCTGCAATGAATATACTTCTAATATACTCAATTTGCTCTACCTTGAATAGTAAGTTAACTAGAATAATACAAAAACCTTATCACTATATTAAAGAGCTACTAGACAATTCTATGGAAAGCTTTATGAAAAATACGGAAAATCTTATATCAAAAAACTACATGATAAATACTAGATTATGGATTCAAGGAGACTTGTGACTTATATAATAATAGGTTCTACTATATTATCTGTAATCTTTATAATATCGTTTAGAATTAATATTTTGAATAATCCAGTCACAGCCGCAGTCCTAGCTTTAAGTTTCTTTTCTGCAATAGCAATCTTTGTAATAGCTTTAGATCCCTATATTTTAAATCCTAATAGAAAAATAAATATGATCGATGATACTATAGTAACCATAAGTATATTAACCTATACGTTAATTTCAATATTTCTAATTAATGGTTATGGAACAGATGATATTGAATATATAGCTATTGCAATAAATTATCTGATTCATGGTATTAATCCTTATTTACAGTCCTATTTTCCTCATAATGTAGAACCTACATATCTCCTTAATGGAAATATTGCTAGTAATTACATTTATCCACCTTTATCATTCTTACTTTATGCGCCATTATATTTGATTTTAGATTTGTTTAAAATAAAATTATATTATATTAATATTTTAAACATAATTTTTGAAGATCTTCTTGCTATAATTATATATTCACAAGGAAGAAAGAGAAGAGATCCAATAGCCACATTACCAATTATATTCATTTTCATAACTTCCGGCCTATTAGCACCATCGTTTGCAGGAGTTAATAGTTCAGTTTGGGCAGTGTTCATTGCCTTAAGTTACGTGTATAATGGCAAAAAATCTGGAATTTTTTTAGCTTTAGCGGATTCGTTTAATCAAATACCTTGGCTCATAACGCCTTTTCTTCTAATTTACAAGAAAAATGATCTTTTGAATGTCCTTAAAGGATTTTTAATATCTGTTTTACTTATAAATGTACCGTTTATGATATGGAATCCATACGCATTCTTACATATTATTACATTAGACGAAAAAACTATTCCAGTAGCATTTACTGGATTTACAATACTTAATTTTACTACATTATTTAGTGTAGAACCTTGGTTCTTTACATATGCGATGGCTTTATCTGGAGCATTTCTCTTATACATTTACTATAGGTTTTTCGATAGATTGAAAGAAACATTGTGGGTATTTCCATTAATAATAATGTGGTTTAGTTGGAGAACGTTGACTAGTTACTTCATAATGTGGCCTCAATTAATGTTTTTATCAATTTTTAATATTAATCAATATAATATGGAAATTCCAAAAATTAGCTTGAATATAAATAGAAAGGAGATTTTATCCGTATTATTTGTATTATTAATTTCACTAGTTTCTGCAGGAGAATTTTCTCACATACAGTATGTAGACCAAGATCCTATACAGATAATTAATGTTATAATTCCCGAAAGTGAACATAATTCTACTTATATAAATCAGATTTATATTGTAGTAAAGAATATTAAAAATGAAACTGTAAATATTACCTTAGTTAGAGTTTCGATTCCAAACTGTTTGAACATGGTTTGGAATTTCACTAAAGTAGAAATACCACCAAATTCTACTGGAGTGATATTTGCATATACGCAAAATCCCGCACTATATATAAATTCTACATCCTTTACAGTACAAGTTTATTCGAATTGCTACATAAGTTCTTATAAGGTTATAAGGAATTTTACCGAGTACAATACTACTTTAACTCATGAGTGTTCAATCAGTGCTTCAGGAACTTAAGGACGTTAATTATAGTATAATTTCAGAATATATAATTAGAAGAATTTCAGAATATATAACTGAAAGTGGTAAAAATGGAGGAATTATAGGCTTAAGCGGTGGAATAGATTCTTCTGTAACTACCGTTCTTCTAAGCAAAGCTACTCAAAATTACTTCATTTTGCTTATGCCTTCTTCTTCTACACCTCAAAAGGATATGGAAGACGCGAAGAAAATAATAAATATGATAGGAGCAAATAATAAATATAAAATAATAAATATAGATCCAATACTAGAATCTTTTAAAAATGAAATAAAGACAAATGACAAGTTAGTTTTGGGTAATATTAAAGCTAGAATCAGAATGGTGCTTCTTTATGCATATGCACAAATAATGAACTATCTAGTAATTGGAACTGGGGATAAAAGCGAATTACTATTAGGCTATTTTACTAAATATGGAGACGGTGGAGTTGATATTTTGCCTATAGGAGATCTATATAAAACTCAAGTAAGAGAACTTGGTAGATATTTAGGTTTACCAGAAGATATAGTGACTAAACCGAGTTCTCCAGCACTTTGGGAAGGTCAAACTGCTGAAGGGGAACTTGGAGTTTCTTATGATATAATAGATGCAATACTATACCTTAGAGTAGAGAAAATGATGGATATAGAATCTATAGCTAAAGATCTTCAGATTGATACCGAAATCGTACATAAAATAGATAGAATGATAAAAACCTCGCAACATAAAAGATTGCCACCAGAAATATTTAGACTGAGTGGAAGAGCTATTAACTCGGACTGGAGGTATCCTAGAGAATGGATATAGAACTTGCACAAATAAGACCTAAGTTAGGAGACGTTGAATATAATCTAGAAAAGCACTTAGAAATATTGCAGACTTCCTCCGCCGACTGTGTTATTTTTCCTGAGTTATCGCTAACTGGTTATGTACTTAGAGACCTTGTTTATGAAGTATTTAAAGAAGCCGAAAAAGCTGTTATTAAGATAGTTGATAATTCAAAATGCGCAATTTTTGGGACAATAAAGGAAGTTAGACCAGGTATTTTAAGAAATTCAGCGGTTATATCAATTGAAGGCAACTATGATTATATTTACAAGTTTTACCTCCCTACATATGGCTTATTCGAAGAAAGAAGATATTTCCAGCCTGGAGATCCATTATCAGACGTTAAGATATTTAAATATAAAGGAATTAATTTTGGTGTAGTTATTTGTGAAGATGCTTGGCACCCAGAACCTATAGAAGCACTTGCCTTAAAAGGAGCAGATGCAGTATTTATTCCTGCTTCCTCGCCTATGAGAAGATTAGAGGAGAACTTATTAATAGAAAATAATTGGGAATCGTTAATTAAAGCGCATTCTTTAATGTACGGAATATGGACCGCTTTTGTTAACGCAGTAGGAAGTCAAGAGGAGGAGTATTTTTGGGGAGGCTCAATGGTTTCTTCCCCTCAAGGTACAATCAAAGTAAAAGCCAAAAAATTTGAAGAAGATAGAATATTTACAAAAATAGATTTAGAAGACGTTAGAAAGGCCAGATTCTTTAGCAGTTTCAGAGACCATAATAGAGACTTTCATAGATTGCTCTCTAATCTTTAAATATTCTAAGTCAAGAAAGATATTATGCTCAGTCAAACTTTCAACTTTAATATTATACTACTTATATTGCTGATAGTATTTCTCATTCTTTCAATAATTAGTCCAATATTTTTACTTGGGGCAATAGGAATAGGAATGTTTAAAATATTTGGAAACAGAGCATTTATACCTTTTTCAATTTTACTTTTATTACTAATAGGTTTACATGGATATTTATATATGATAGGAATAATATTAGCATTAGCATTTATTGCTTTTAATATAATAAAAGATATATACAGATATTACGTATAAAATATAGAATACTTTTATCATTTTATAAGAAATTAATGGATTTCATACACATTAAAATACATTTAAATGTAACTTAACGCGTTTTCAAACGCTTAGCCTTAATAGAAATACATTACTAGAATAGACACATGTTATACAAATTGGACGAGGTAATAGAAAACAAAGGTTGGGACACTAGGAAAAAAATACTAGAGCTTTTACAATCGAAAGAAATGACCGCATACGAAATTTCTAAAATATTAGAATTAAATTATTCTACAGTAAAATATCACCTAGAATTATTAGAAAGAGTAGGCCTAGTAACTGTAAAAAAAGATAAAAGGAATAGATATCTTTATAAAGCAAATAATAATATAAAAATACTAAATTTGATAGATAAATAATACATTTTATATTTTACCAATTTTAATTAATACAAATATAGCTATAATTAATACTACTATAAATATTATTAAAGTTACATAATTTGATAAAGATTCACTTGAAGGAGTAGTGCTAATTATAGTTGGATATTCCCTACTAACGTATACAGAAACTCCATTATATGTTCCATTTAATTGTTGTAATATCCCATCATGGAAATATACTGTAACTGGAACTTTATATTTACCTAAAGCGTTAAAAATCCCCGAAAATTCCTTAGTTAAATTTCCACTTAATGTAGTATTTCCTATAAATTTCAAGTTAGTAGTGTTAAATGCCACACAGTTTATAGGCAAAGGATAAGGATCGTCCTCATTAACATTATACTGCATTACATTATAATAGTTATTACCAGTAATTGTTAAATTGAATTCTATAGTATTGTTTTTAACGCATATAACTGTAAAATTATATGTAATGCAGTATATAGTATTATTAACGTTAACTTGAACTGCATATATTAAAGAAGAATGAGGAGCTAAGGAAGCTATTATTAACGGTAATAATATAGGAATCATATCAACTAAATTATCATTGAGGTTTATAAGAATGAGCGAAATATTTCCAGGGATATTCGAATCCGATTTTTATATAAATGAAATGATAAAATTATGGGATGAAGGAGAGAAATGGGCTAAATGGCTTGATGAGTTAGCTAAGAGATATAACCTTGAAAGAAAAGTACTCGACGTTCCATGCGGAATAGGTCGAGTTTCATATTTTCTTAACAAATTAGGATACGAAATTGTTGGAGTAGATATTTCAGAAAAAATGATAAAAATGGCAAAGAATAACGTTCCCAACGGTAGATTTTATAGAGCAGATATGAGATATTTGAAGGATGTACTTAATGGAGAAAAATTTGATTTAGTAATAAATATCTTTAACAGCCTTGGATATTACTCGGAGGAAGATGATCTAGAGATACTTAAATCCATAAAAGAGGCTACAAATAAAATAGCTATAATAAACCTGGATAATAGAGATTATATTATCTATAATAAACCAGAAGTTTATTATACGTATGTTCATCCTTACTTAGTAGAAGACCATAACTATTTTGATCCATACACTTCTAGATTAAAAATAAGGAGAACTTATATGAATCAAAAGGGAGAAATAATAGGCTCAATAGAATATACACAAAGATTCTATAGTTTACACGAAATAGTTAATTTAGTTAAGAAAGCCGGTTTTAAAATCTTAGATGTAGTTACTGCATACTCGTGGAAGAAGTTCGAAGTAACTGACCCTCAGATAACAATAATAGCTGGAATATAAAGAAGAGTTATAAAAAGATGATTAAATTGGCCTTTGCTGAATAATGATGATTGCACGTCAGGATGATTTTAAATTAATGAAAATTTTATAGTTCAGTATAATACTTTCTACTTAATGGAGTATAAGGAAAAACCGAAGATGATGGTATTTAGGGGCTTACTACAAGTTATAATTGCTTATATTATATATCGATATGGGGATATGTACGGTTACGAGATTAAAAGAAAACTCGAGGAGATTCATGGTAAAAAATTACCTCATGGTTTAGTTTATATTACCCTAAAAAGAATGGTTAATTCGGATATCCTAGAAATATATGAGAAAGATGGCAAAAAATATTATAAGCTCTCAGAGGGCGGTAAAGAGTTTTTAGATAATCACGTTAAAGTACTGCAAAAAGTTAGGAGTATAATAGATGAAATAGTGAATTTTATGAATTCTACTCATTAATGTCTTTTTAAAATGGTATAATCAAAGCTTAAATTATCATTGCTTATTCTCTATATATGATTCAAAAAATTCGATCAGAAAAGGTTTATGGTGGTTATGAAAAAGCTCCAAACAGAGCATTTCTAAGAGCAATGGGATTAAATGACGATGATATCTCAAAACCTCTAATAGGCATAGCTGCCGCATGGAATGAAGCAGGTCCCTGTAATATCCACGTATTGGCCTTAGCTAATGTAGCAAAAGAAGGAGTAAGAGAAGCAGGCGGAACTCCTAGAATTTTTACTACTCCAGTTGTAATAGACGGAATAGCAATGGGAAGTGAAGGAATGAAATACTCATTAGTTAGTAGAGAAGTTATTGCAGACACTGTGGAATTGACAGTAAACGCTCACGGATATGATGGTTTTGTTGCATTAGGGGGGTGTGATAAAACAGGACCAGGTTTAATGATGGCAATGGCTAGGTTAAATATACCATCAATCTACATGTACGGCGGAACAACCTTGCCAGGGAATTATAAAGGAAAACCAATTGCAATAGGAGATGTATATGAGGCAGTAGGCGCTTATTCTGCTGGAAAATTATCTGCAGAAGATTTGAGAATTATGGAATTAAACGCCATACCAGGGCCTGGAACTTGCGGAGGATTATATACCGCAAATACTATGGGAATGATTTCAGAAGCTTTAGGAGTAGCTTTACCAGGTAGCGCATCTCCACCAGCAGTGGATGCAGAGAGAGTTAGATTTGCAAAAGAAACTGGTAAAGCTTTACTTCATTTAATGGAAATAGGATTAAAACCTAGAGATATAATGACATTTGAGGCATTTGAAAATGCAATAACTGTACTCATGGCTTCTGGCGGTTCTACTAATGCGGTATTACATTTATTAGCAATAGCACATGAAGCTGGTGTTAATTTAACTTTAGATGATTTTGATAGGATAAGTAAGAAAGTTCCTGAAATAGTAAATATGAAGCCTGGAGGAGAGTATGTAATGGCAGATTTGCATAAAGTTGGCGGAGTACCATTAATATTAAAGAAATTACTCGATGCGGGTCTACTTCATGGAGACGTAATTACTGTAACTGGAAAGACGATGGAACAGAATTTAAAAGAGTACAGAATACCAGACGTACCTCATTCTCATATTGTAAGAGATATAAATAATCCTTATAGCCCTACTGGAGGAATAAGAATATTAAAAGGTAATTTGGCTACAGAAGGAGCAGTGATTAAGGCCTCGGCAAGTAAAGTTAAATATCATAGAGGACCTGCAAGGGTATTTAACTCCGAAGAGGAAGCATTTAGGGCGGTACTTAATGGTCAAATCAAGGAGAAGGAAGTTGTCATAATAAGATATGAGGGCCCTAAAGGAGGGCCTGGAATGAGAGAGATGTTAGCTGTTACTAGTGCTATAGTTGGTCAAGGATTAGGAGAAAGCGTAGCTTTAGTTACTGATGGAAGATTCTCGGGAGCTACTAGAGGTATAATGGTAGGTCATGTGGCTCCAGAAGCGGCAGTTGGAGGCACTATAGCTGTGGTAGAAGATGGAGATATTATAACGATAGATGCGGATAATGGAAAATTAGATGTTGAGCTAAGTGACAAGGAAATAAAGGAAAGATTAGAAAATTGGAAACCGCCAGAACCTAAATATAAAACTGGATTGCTTGCACAATACGCTAGATTAGTTTCATCTTCTTCTAAAGGGGCCGTTCTTTTAGGATAAGGATAATTATTTTTATTTAATTTTGCTAAATTGAAAGGCTTATATTATTAAAGTAAGTTTATATTCCAGTATATACATATGTTTTAATGATAAATATGAGAAGGGTTCTAAAAGCCGCAATATTAGGGGCCACGGGCTTAGTAGGAATTGAATATGTAAGAATGTTATCTCAACATCCTTATATAAAGCCTGCATATTTAGCAGGAAAAGGATCTGTCGGTAAACCTTATAGTGAAGTTGTAAGGTGGCAAACAATAGGACAAGTTCCAAAAGAAGTTGCGGATATGGAAGTAAAGCCTACAGATCCAAAATTAATGGATGATGTAGATATTGTTTTCTCGCCGTTACCTCAAGGTGCAGCTGGCCCTATAGAAGAGCAATTCGCAAAAGAAGGTTTTCCAGTAATTAGTAACTCTCCAGATCATAGATTTGATCCAGATGTTCCAATGTTAATTCCAGAGTTAAATTCTCATACTATTTCCTTGATAGATGAACAGAGAAAGAAAAGAGACTGGAAAGGTTTTATAGTAACTACTCCATTATGCACAGCTCAAGGTGCAGCAATACCTCTAGCACCAATTTTTATGAATTTCAAAATGACAGGAGCTTATATAACCACAATACAGTCATTATCGGGAGCTGGATATCCAGGCATTCCGTCACTTGATGTAGTAGATAACATATTGCCTTTAGGAGATAAATACGACGCAAAAACGATAAAGGAAATTACTAGGATACTTAGTGAAGTAAAAAGAAATGTAAATGATCCACCTTTAGAAGAAGTTGCTCTAGATGCCACTACTCATAGAATAGCAACAGTCCATGGCCATTATGAAGTCTCATACGTTACTTTCAAAGAAGATGTTAACGTAGAGAAAATAAGGGAAACTTTAGAGAATTTTAGAGGCGAACCTCAAGATCTAAAGTTACCTACGGCACCAGAAAAACCAATAATAGTAAGAAATGAAGATACTAGACCGCAAGTATATTTTGATAGATGGGCTGGAGATCCTCCAGGAATGAGCGTAGTTGTTGGGAGATTAAAGCAAATAAGCAATAGAACAATAAGAATGGTTTCACTGATTCATAACACAATTAGAGGAGCAGCTGGAGGAGGAATTTTAACTGCAGAATTACTTATAGCTAAAGGATATATAGAATGATTAAAACCCAGAATAATTTTTATTTATATTATCACTTTTATTAGGATTAATTTTTTAAATTTAAGGTTATATGAAACTATGTAGGCTTTAGGTAATGGACTATATAGGCCTTGCATTAAAAAATGGCATAGATAAGGAAAAAGCTATTTATGTATATAAAATTTTGAATGGCGGATATTTCATGAAATTATACTATGCAAAGACTCCTATTATTAATGAATTAAAAAATTGGCCAACTTTATATCTTAAAAAGAAGAAATATTTTCCAAAAATTGCATCCCCTGAATATAACGAGGCAATGCAACTTCTCATAACTCTGGATATATATTCAATTTTAGGAACTTCATTTAGATTACTTAAAACTACTCTTGAGAAGAAAAGGTTAGAGGATGAGTTAAAAAAAGTATACGATAAAATATCAGAAATCTGCAATAATGAAAACATATTTCCGTGTCCTATGAGAACCTTTGATGTAAATACAAACCAGGATTTTGAACCATTTATTCAAGATCTTTTTGAAAAAAGGCTTAGAGATCAAAAGGCAGACATTATGAGTACTATTGAAGAAATAGCATATAATAGTGAATTTTTTGAAGAATTAAAAAAGGAAGTAAATTGGCTTAAGGCTATAAAAGTAGAAAATACAATAAGAGGAATAGCGTTAGCAGGTAAACTTGAAGAGTTCTTGGATAATATTCAAGATATAGTATATTTGTTATCATCTGAGAGAACTCTTTACTTTGATGCACTATTACTTTCAAATAGCATTGAGGATAGCATTAAAAAAATCTTAGAGGATGGTAGAAAAGCAATTAAGAATGAAATAAATAATGAATTCTCAAAAGACGTTAATTATATATACGCACTTATCAGACAACAAGGAAGTTATATATGATCTTATGATTATAGAAGTATTTTTAAGTTATTATTACCTCAAAAATATTTGTGAAAACAAAAGAGACTATAAAACAACGAAAAGTAAGAAGCAATGAGAGCATTAGCGCGTTCAAAGAAGAACTTAGAGCACTCAGCTTTGAACCGATTTATGGTGAGTCTGTTAAAGATATAATAATGAGATTCACAACTAAGATTCAGGAACTTGCAGAGCAATATGGTTATGAGATTGAATTTCCAAAGAAGGCAGAAGTAGAGACTGATGGTAATATCTATTATTTTGTGTATAATATAAAAGTAAAAACTAAGATGAGCGTTAAAAAACTTAAGATAAGCATACAATATATTATGTACGATAATAACCAGTGGGTAGGGTTAATAACTGGCATAAAATAAAAAAGGTTTTACTTTCTTCTAAATTTCTTTATTATAACTACATCTATAGCTAAGAGTCCAGCTAATAGGGCTAATGACTCACTTAAATTACTAAGAGAACTATTAACTTCATTATTACAAATTTTAGTTGTAGCATTTTCATTTAATACTTTTCCATTAATTGTTTTGTAAGAGCATATATGACTATTAATTAAATACACGGAACCATTTATTATTGTTAAATTCTTTATAATTGAATTAACTAAAGTAGCATTATGGTTTATTATGACAGCATTACATATGTAAGCATCTTTCATTGATGTTCCATTAAAGTCCTTAATAAATGTGTACGGTAATAGTATAAATTGATCATTTGGTATACTAGGTATAATATTAAGTGTAGAATAACTTAAAGTTGTTGGGAAAGATATTGGAATTCCATTATATGAAGTACCATAAACATATATACACCATTCACCGCTAAGTCCTTCTGCAGAAAGGCCTAAAGGATTAGATTTTTCACACGGTGTAGTAACTTTACCAATCCATTCTCCTTTAGCATAATATAGTGGTACTGAAAACTCTAAATCTAAAGAATCGAAATTATCTTTCATATAAGAGGGAATAATTACCGCATTAAATGTTCCAAAATTTACTTTAGTTCCATTTTCATATGTTATAGAAGCTATTATACTTAGAGTTTCATTCTCATATATATTACCGCTAGGTATTGTAGTTACTATTACCCTTAAAGTGCAGGACGATATATAAACTTGTGTAAATCCCTCACCATAGACCATATGATCAGTAGAATTGTAATTTGCTACTGAAACTATTTTATAATAGCCTCTAGATATATTATGTGGAAGCGAAATTTCACCCACATAGAATATTGAATTTGCATAACTTATCGCGTTTATAGAAAAAGAATAAACTAATTGATTATCTGCATTATAGAGTTTTACTGTAACGTTTGGAGCTACAAGAGAGAGCAGTGCTATGCCTATGGTAAAATTACATCCATCTGCTATAGAAACTGGCTCAGTGAATGCAGCTGGTATAATATAAGGAATTAAATAAATTCCTTCAACAAACTCAGAAAATCCAAATACACAACTTATCCTTATAATGTAAATGCCACCAAAAGGTGTTGTTGGAGCGAAGCATCCATAAATATAAGATCCGTTATTAACTATTATGTATAAATATCCTTGTATGAGATTTTCGGCCGATAGATTAGTTTTATTAATCATTTCAAACGTACAGGTAGTGATATTATATTGATATAAAAACGCAGTAAAAACTCCATTAGCTTTAGCGGCCGAACCATTAGCATATAATAGTTCAGCTATTACCTTTATTCCAATAGGACTAGGATAAAGTGCTACTTGAGGGCATAAGAACATAGCTTGCAATCCAACAAGTATATAAGTTCCAGCTTTATCGTTGCCTTGAGCCACTACTACTTCTTGAATACCACTGCCTTTAGCTGTAAAGTAACCTATCCAATAAGTACCGTTATAAACTAGAGGGAATTTCTCTAGGATATTACTTCCATTATAAACATATCCTGTAACTGGAACTAAAGGAGAGGCCTTTACTATAACCTTAACTAGTTGACCATCATTATACGTAATATTAGAAACTGCAACACTAATTGTACTCTCATTTCTTATTAACGAAACAAAGCATCCAGCATTTATGTACCCAAGTCCAGAAACCGGATTATAAGAATTGTTTTTAATATAATATGGCGTATTATATCCAAAAGTTACTTGCTCAAGTGCTTTAGTTCCTTTTAGACTATAAATTAAAGGATTTATAAAGCCAAATTTACCATGAACTTGAGTTGCTAAATCTATTATTCCAGCAACAATTGGTGAAGCTACTGAAGTGCCACCAATTAAATACTCTTCTCCATAGTAATATATTACTGGTACTCCAGTATATGGATTAGCATCAGCTATAACATCTGGCACTTCTCTAAATCCCTTAACTCCTTGATACCAAGGAGATGGAAAGATACTACTAAAGCCACCAGTAGATGCACCATATATGCTTTCTCCACTCCATGCCTCTTGGATTGTTTTGTTACATGAATAATATAAGGTAGAACCACCTACTGCTAAAACATATGGGTCACTCGCTGGAATCAATAATCCACCTTGCGGAGATAAGAAAAAGTTATATCCATTTCCTCCATAATCTCCGCTTGCTGCAACAAAAGTTATTCCTTCAACTTCGCCTAACCAATATTCGTAGGTTAATGATTGTAAGTAAGATAATGGTATTAAACCTAAATCAAAATATATTTCTGGAATCCCAAAGCTTTGTGACACAACGCTTACTTTATCTTGTTGATCAACAAAAGCTATTATTGCTGGCAATGGAACGTTTGGATTAGCAACATAAAGTATTATCCCTGCGGCTGGGGCTATAGAATGAGAATATTCTACATCTAAGGAAATTTCCAAAGCCCAACCGCTTTCAATACCTTGATTGGGATTATATGGCCCTATAGGACATACAATAAATCTAGGGGGATTTTGTATATTGAACTTCTTATCAAAACATATTAATTGTTGATAAATATATGGATCTCCACAAAAGTCTATTATTCCAATATTTGTTCCATTACCCATAATTCCTCGAGAATATAAGAGTGTTACATTATAGGCTTCTCTTAATATACAAGGATAAATCACATTATAAGCTATCGCTTGAGAATAATTATATAAAGTATTAGGCTTTTGTAAAATCTGAGAAGTAATATTAGTTGAAAATACTAAAGCATTACCTATAGATAGCGGTGGGTCTCCAAAGAATTCGTAGAATTTTATATCATGAAAATTAATTACGTAAAACTTACCATTGAGCGCTTTTTCAAAACTACATACTTTGCCAGTAGCTAGTATTACATTCATATATACTGAAGTTCGTATTCCAAATTGTGTTAAGTATGCTATTGCTTTTATAATTTCATTATTAGGAATGAAAAGTTTATACACGCAAGTCTTGTTAAGAATAATATGATTTTCTACATCTAATTGTAATTTTGCTAAATTTTTAGGCTGTTCTACTATAGCTACTGTAACAATACAGTTAGGATTTAATTCCTGTAAATTATGATAATTACTTGTATTACTAGGAGAATACAATGGAATCAACTGTGTTATTAAAATTGCCATTATTACTAGTATCTTTAACATAATTATACTTGTTGGCTAGGACTCAAAAACTTTTTCATGACACCTAAAAGTATTTTATTTTTAAGTAATACTTTATAATTATGGAAGAGGAGTTCACATTATTATTACCAAGTTTTAATGCTTATGACTTTTTCAGTAATCCATCAAATATAATAAAATTTATACCATTATTTAAGAGTATTTCACAAATATCTGATAATGAATTTATTGTTAGCGTTGGTTGGATCTTAAATATAAAAATTAACGTAAAAAGAATTTTGGCAAAAAACAGAATCAGTTATATTATATCTAGGAGTGAACAACCTAGAATAATGGGCAAATTAGACCATATATTTGAGCCTTTACAAGGAAATACTAACTTAACCAAAGTTAAGATAATTTTCTACTATAAAGGACCTTTAGAAAAATTGGTCAAAATAGAATCAAGAAAGTTCTACAATAAAGTTAAGGATGAAATTGATCAAAATAATAAAGAAGAAGTTTCTGATATCGAATTTGATAATATACTAAATCAAATGAAGACGATATTATCTGGTATTATAAAAACTGATGATGAATTTGACATGCTAATTAATAAGGCTGTTATGGAAAGTATAAATTCAGAAATAGCACTCATAATAGGCTCTGATAGAAATAGTATGAAGTTCCTTTTTGATAAAGGTAATCTTATAAAAGAAAAGGGTAGTGTAGAAAACATAAAGTCTGGAATGAAGTTTGTAATGAAGAAAAAAGAATAAAAACATTAAGTTAATGTTAAGAGAGATGTACAAAATACCAGAAGACGGAGAGAAAATTCAATTTAAAGATGGCAAATGGATTACCCCAAATAAGCCTATTATTTTGTATATTGAGGGCGATGGAATAGGTCCAGAAATCGTAAAATCAACAATTGATGTAATAAATAAGGCTGTAGAACTAAAATATAAAGATAATAGAGAAATTAAATGGGTAGAAGTTCTGGCTGGAAATAAAGCTGCTCAACTGGTTGGAGATAGATTTCCAAAAGATACACAGGACATGTTAAAAGAATACAGAGTCGTATTAAAAGGTCCTATGGAAACACCCATAGGTAAAGGTTGGAAATCGGTTAATGTTGCAATAAGAATAATGCTTGACCTTTATGCCAATATAAGACCAGTAAAATACATAGAAGGACTAGAAAGCCCTATAAAAAATCCTGAAAGAGTGAATATGATAATATTTAGAGAAAATACAGATGATTTATATAGAGGAATAGAATATCCGTATAATTCTCCAGAAGCAGAAAAAATTAGAAAATTTATAAGAGAAGAACTAAAAGTTGATGTGGAAGATGATACAGGAATAGGATTTAAAATAATTAGTAAGTTCAAAACTCAAAGAATTACTAGAATGGCAATAAAATACGCACTACAAAATTCCAGAAAGAGAATAACCATCATGCACAAAGGCAATGTAATGAAATATACGGAAGGAGCTTTCAGAGAATGGGCTTATGAAACAGCAATTAACGAGTTTAGAGATTTTATAGTTACAGAAGAGGAGGTTACAACTAAATATGGAGGGAAAATTCCAGACGGCAAAATACTTATTAACGATAGAATAGCGGACAATATGTTCCAACAAATTATTACTAGGCCTGAAGATTATGACATAATTCTTGCCCCTAACGTAAATGGAGACTATATTTCAGACGCTGCAGGTGCGTTAATAGGTAATATAGGCATGCTTGGTGGAGCTAACGTAGGTGACAACGCAGGTATGTTTGAAGCAGTACATGGAACAGCTCCTAAATACGCTGGGAAAAATGTTGCTAACCCTACAGGAATGATAAGAGGTGGAGAGCTAATGTTAAGATTCATGGGGTGGATAGAAGCGGCCGATCTCATAGATAAAGCGATTGTAGAAGCAATAAAACAGAAGAAAGTTACTCAAGATCTTGCAAGGTATATGAATGTAAAACCGTTGTCTACTACAGAATACACTCAAGAACTCTTAAATATAATGGAAACGTTAGTTTAACTCCCCGGTTTTACTGTATAAAAGAAGAGTTTCAAGTATCACATTACCCCAATCTTTCCACACAGAGTCCAAATTTCCAACGAAATTATTTTCACGTTCATATAGTAAGGTCAATGTTAACCTTTTATTTATACAAACCATAATTTTTATTTGCTCTATTTCTTCTCTTTGAAACTCTGCATTTTTACTCTGTCTCTATGTTTTAAGTTGTAATACATGACTTTAGGTATTATTAGCGTTATCACTATTAACGCTGAACAGAGAAAATAATAGATTGAATAAAGTTTAGGGTAAATGTATAGATGAAACTCCTCTTTTATACAGTAAAACCGGGGAGTTAATTATCGTGTAATACTGTTCCAGGCCAAAACCTGGTACTACTATAAGTAATATTTGAAACAACATTTAACTAATGAAACGAATGAAACAATGTGATTCGAGAGACATTAAAGGGCGGAAAAGGAGAGGTCATAAAGAATCCTAAGGTTTTCATAGACCCTATTTCAGTCTTTACTGAAATACCTTATAGAGAAGATATAATAAAAGAGACAGCAATATCTATTAGATATTTCGTTAAAAACGACGTAAGATTTTCCAATTTATTCTTGGGGCTTACTGGTACAGGTAAAACTTTTGTTGTGAGATATATATTAAATGAGATAGAAGAAGTAAAAAAAGAGGATGAGGATTACAAGAACGTAATACAAGCATATGTAAATTGTAGGGAAGTTGGAGGTACTCCTCAGGCAGTATTGTCTGTACTAGCCGAGAAATTAACAAATGATATTGTTCCGAAGCATGGCATAAATTTAGGAGAATATATAGAAAAAATAAAAAATGCCGTTGAGGGTAAGAAAGCTATAGTTTATTTAGACGAAGTAGATACTTTAGTTAAAAGAAGGGATGGAGATATAGTTCTATATCAGCTCCTTAGGGCAGATGCTGAAATATCAGTAATTATGATTAGTAATGATATTAATGTAAGGGACTATATGGAGCCTCGTGTATTATCTTCTCTTGGGCCCTCAGTGATTTTTAAGCCTTACGATGCAGAACAATTAAAAGAAATATTAAGTAAATACGCAGAATACGGCTTGTTTAGAGGGACTTATAATGATGAAATTTTGGCATATATAGCAGCAATCTCGGCCAAAGAGCATGGAGATGCAAGAAAAGCTGTCAATCTGTTATTTAGAGCAGCTCAATTAGCCTCAGGGGAAGGTATAATAAGAAAAGAACACGTAGATAGGGCAATTGTTGAGTACGAGCAAGAGAGGTTAGTTGAAGCTATTAAATCTCTTCCATTCCATTATAAATTAGCCTTAAGAGCCTCATTAGATTCGGAAGACGTAGTAACTGCGCATAAAATTTATGTGGATCTATGCAATAAATTGAAACAAAGGCCTTTATCATATAGGCGTTTCTCAGACATAATATCTGAGCTTGATATGTTTGGAATAATAAAGATAAAGATACTAAATAAAGGAAGAGCAGGAGGTATAAGAAAGTATATAGAGGTTCCAGACAGGGAAAAGATTATGAAGGCGTTAGACGAAAATTTAGCTGAGGAAATAGGGTATGAATACTAAAGGAAACTTTGCAGATATACGGTGATTGAAAATGCTATGGGAAAAGGTTAAAGAACTTGAAGAAAAATTTTTGCAGATACAAAAAGAAAGAGAAAAATTAGAAGAAGAATTGAAGAGACTTCCAACTGGACATATAGATAAGAAAAAAATTGGCAATCACGTTTACTATTATTTAAGGTATTGGGAGGAAGGAAAACTAAAGAGCAAATATTTAGGTAAAGATGCTGAAGAACTACAGCAGAAAATAGAGTATTCCATGGATATTAGAAAGAAAGTGTCTCTATTGAGAGAGGAAGAGAAAAGACTTCAGAAGATTTTAGATAGGATAAAGAACAGCTTAGAATTTACCTAACATGTGTGCTTAGGTCATCTATCTTTTCAGCTAACTTAAAGTCTAAATCAGTTATACCGCCAGCATCATGGGTTGTTAGTTCAATGATAACCCTATTATAATATATATGCACATCTGGATGATGATCCAAACTATCGGCTATTGGTTGTATTAATTTAAGAAAATTTACCGAATCATCAAATGTATTAAATTTGAATTCCTTAACTAGTTTGTTATCTTTATATTCCCAGTTATTTAAATTTTTTAACTTATCTCTTATTTCATCTTCAGAAAGCTTATTCATAAAAAGTATTTGCGTGAAATATTTAAAAATATACGTTCAGCCTGGTTCATTAATTTCATCTATCATTTCAGGGCTCACTCATCATAAACCTGTACTTATTTTATCCCATTTCCTCTTTAAACCTTCAATTATTGAATTCTTATAAAAGTCTGTAGGTTCTCCTTCTCCTTCTTTGTAATCTGAGATGTAAGCTTGTGCGAAATATTCTTTCCCTTGCTTATCCTTTACCTTTATAACGTCTCTAACGTACTTGATTAAGTGTTCTTCTGCTTTATCTAATGAATTCAATTCATCTTCTAACATCACGTATATATATCCGTAAACTTTACCGCCTTTAAATTCTTTCAAATTTGCACAAAGTCCGTACTTGCATTTGATATTAAAGATTATTTTATAGTCTTCTAAGTAAGCTTCAATCTCCTTTAATATCTCTTTAACTCCTCTTTCCTTTAGAATCTCAGGATTTGTGTTTTCAGCGTATGCAAAATAGTTTACAATCACAGGCATTCCTACCCACCTTGAATAATCTCCAGGTTCAATCTCATCTCTAAATTCTATTCCATGATTGTACCTGTAAAAATTTACATTATCTATATAATATCTTCTTTTCTGATCAAAATAGACCCTAGTTTTTTCTCTTATGTATAAGTCGTCTGGTCTGCCTTTATAATCTTCTACTTCATCTAGAAGGCTTATTAATTCATCTTTTATTTCGTAGACTTCTCCCCATACTATGCCATCTCCTCTAACTACACCAGGATAATTTCCTATATCATACATCTTGTACCCTTCTATAAAACCTAAACCTACAAATCTGCTATCTTTAAGTAAATGATGAAGCTCAAAACCGTATCTTAAAGTTCCGTAAGCAAATAAGTACATTATACATCACTACTCTCCAAATATTCTATCCACGGTTCTAATTCATCTAAATTCATTTTCCTAATTACCTCATTAGACTCATTTTTAATTTCAGCATATAAGATCTGTAAGTTTCCTTCATTATCCTTTTTGCAGTGTATTTCTACTATTCTAAAATCTTCTCCCTCTATACTTGACGCATCAAGTAAGGAAGGAGTAACATAGCTTATAATAATATCGTTACCGTTTTCTGATATACTGTAATTGCCATAACTTTTTAATTTTTCCAAAGCTCTAGATGATAACTTCATTATTTTTATTTTTTCTCACTATAAGCTTTAAATCTTGCATCCCGACCACAATAACTTCGTCTCCAGAAGTTATTGGCTCCTCGGCTATTGCTCTCCAATATTCGCCTTCTATTAATATATATCCTTCTTTTCCTTTTGGAATATCCTCTATAGCTTTCCCTATTTTGCCAGTATATGAATATAAGTTTCTCTTCCTAGTTTTTATTATAACGTAAAAAATCCTATACGTAAGAAATCCCACTATCGCAAAAGACGGAATATCTATTATTGGATCAGAAATATAACCAGTAGCTATTAAGACTATAACCAGAACTAATATAATTATGATTGGAATAACTATGTGGTGTGCCACAATTTTATTATAGCTTAAGTAATTAAATAATCTTATGAACTCATTATTAGCATTAAGCTTAATACTACTACTCTTGCTACCACTATCTTCAATATCTCTTATTCATTCATCTGCAGTTGAAGATCCTGCTTATCCATCAGGTATGTCGTTTTTTCCTCTTACTAATGTAATTTATACAACATATGTTATAGGTACAGTTAATATAACAAGCCTTAATATAGGTAATTCTTATCTATCTTCGGGTATGTTTTTTACAAAGGGTAATGCGTCTCTCCAACTAAACGCTATGATAGACGGAAAATATTGGGCACAAGATGTTGCATTGTTTCATGAAATAAATAATAAAGAATTTGAGATTACAATGATAATAAACCTATGGAATTTATCTGGCCCATTTAAGATTTTGAAAAATAATGTCACTACATATCAAGGCTTAGGAGTTTATCTATATCAAGGTCCTACATTTAATGTCACTTTACCACTTAATTTATCACTTTTCATGAACGCTACAAATAACCTTGAATTTGGATATTGTATTAATGGTAAGAAATACGTATATCAAGTCCTACCATATTTTGGAAATTTTCAGATAGGAGGATTATCTATATTAGGATTGCCTAACGATTTAGAGTTTGTCTGGGGAGGTCCAGGTTGTGGAAGTGAAGTATGCATGTCTGGTGAGATGAGCGAAGAAATATACTATTTGCAACAAGGAAAACTAGTCATACCTTCCTCTGCGTTTTCTGTAGGATTAGATACCGCAGAAAGTGCATATGGTATTAAAGTATTTGCAAATTTTGAAAATATTTCAAGTCCCTTCGCTTGCATTACTAAAGGAGTTAATTCTCCATCAGTTCTTTGGCCAGTACCTCCATCAATTATAGTGCAATCTAATGGTAGCATAAAACATGTCAAGCTTTGCATTAATGGATTTCCATTATCTAATCAAGAAGTCGAAGTACTAGTTCCTTCTGCTAATTTATCTTCTCCAATACCTTTTACAACTGTAAAAGAATTAGGGTACACGAATAGTAACGGAGAAATAACATTTAATATTTCTAGTCAGAGTCTATATATAATTTACTATCCTGGAAATTATACACTGTCCTCAGCATATGATATTTCCTCTCCATTATTATCTCACTTAGTTTCTTCAATAAAATCTGCTTATGATTCTTTACTTAACTTCCTAAAGAGTTATAACTTTAAACATGCTTTATCATCCTCATTCTCAAGAATAAAGTATAAATCACAAAGCACTAGCGTAGACTACTTACTTTTAGAATATATTGGAGCCTTTGCTGTAGGAATCTTAGTTTCTGCTATCTTAGCTAAATATAAGTTTTAAACTCTGAAAGTAATATATAAGGTATGGATACAGGTTTAATAATTGGTTTAGTTTTACTTTTGATAATAATCTTAATATTTGTAGGAATGTCATTAAGGCAAGTTAAAGAATGGGAAAGGGCAGTAGTTTTAAGGTTAGGTAGAATTTTGGGAGTAAAGGGTCCAGGTATAATTTTTCTAATTCCCTTCGTTGATAGACCAGTAATAGTTGATTTAAGAATAGTTACTGTAGATATTCCTCCTCAAACAATTATAACTAAAGATAACGTAACTATATCTATAGATGCTGTAGTATATTATAAGGTATTAGATCCCATCAAGGCGGTCTCAATGGTTTACAATTATAGATCTGCTGTTTTAAATATTTCTCAAACTTCCTTAAGAGACATTGTAGGCCAAATGGAACTAGACGAGGTCTTAAGTAAGAGGGAAGAGATAAACAAAAAATTACAAGAGATATTAGATAATTATACTGAAGCGTGGGGAATAAAAGTCACTGCTGTCACAGTAAGGGACATAAAGCTTTCTCCTGATCTATTATCTGCGATGGCTAGGCAAGCTGAGGCTGAAAGACAAAGGAGAGCTAGAGTAATTTTAAGTGAAGGAGAAAGGCAGGCTTCAACGATACTGGCTGAAGCTTCTCAAGCATATAAAAATAATCCAGCAGCTCTTCAACTTAGATTCTTAGAGACGCTTTCGGATATCTCACAAAAAGGAGGATTAATAATAGTGGTCCCAGCAGGTCAAGAATTATATCCCACAATTTCATTAGCCTCATTTGCTGCAAGCTATGTAAAACAACAAGAAATAGGACAGAAATAAAAATAATTTTAACTTTACATTGATAATGCTTCAAGTACTAAGTATTCTTCTAATTCCATGCTTATCAAGTATAACTCTGCCGGCAATTTTAAAAATACTTGCCATTAGAACCTATAGACAATAGTCTAACTTTCAATAGAATCTAGTAATTTCATCCACTTTTTACCATTTTCATCCATTCCGCTCTCAACTTCATAGCCCATTGCCATCCATCCTGCCATTCCATATTGCATGTGTATTGCTTTCTTTTTGTATATGTGAGGCATTCCGTAAGTAGCATATAATGCTCTATTTCCATGTTCGCATATTACTGCAACGTCATTGTCTGGTAGGAATTTTGATAATACTTCAAGATAATCTAAAGGTATTAATATTGCACCAGGAATATGATGGTCTTCATATTCCTCTGGGGTTCTTACGTCTATCAGAGTTATCTTGTTTTGCTTCCATAATTTCCTTACGGAAGAAGGAGGTAAGCTAAGAATATGTTTATAGTATGGAGTAGTATATTGCTCTACGACTTGCATAGGGTAAAAATGGTTATTATACTTAAATATCTTTCTTTTAATACTAGTGTTATAAGTTTTTCAAGAATAATAAGAAATTATAAAATTATTTATTTTTAATTATGTATAGCTTAAAATGTCCTCTTTTCCAGTTATTTTCTTCCTTCCAGCAAATCCCTCTTCTATGTAGTGCCAAAAACTTATCTCTTCTTCTCCATCTTTCCAACATAAGTAAGCAGGCCTCCCATTTATTACTGCAGGAAAATCAAATATGCCCAAATCTGGATCTCTTATTATTATTCCCTGCGACGTTATTTCCTTAATTATCTTATCTATTTTCCTAGCGCCTTCACTTAGTGCTTCTTTCTCTCCTTTGACCAATGCTTCTTCAATTTGCAGTCTGGTCTGTCTAAGTTCCTTTATCTTTTCCTTTATCCAGGGAAGTAAAGAATTAGCAGTATTTAAATCAAAGTAGATCATAAGAAAAAATAGTAAAACTTGAATATTAAGAATGATGAACCTTACAAGGGCTGATTTATGATGTGCTGGCTTTCCCTGATCTAAATGCGTTCCTTATATCTATAATTTCCAAATTATTGTAAGGACAAGCTTCTACACAATCTCCGCAACCTATACATGAAATCCTATTAGTATATCCTTTAGATATTACGTCAGTTCTTATAGGTATTTTAACCGGGCAAGCATCTTCACATTGTATAGTTTTACAACTTTTACAAGTATCTACTGAATCTGCCCTTATCTTAAAGAGAATTTTATTGAATAAACCAGCAAAATTTCCAAATCCACACCAACCCTGTCTAGCACATGCATACGTCCCGAATACTGGCGTTAGGAAGAAGAAGAACCACCATATATAATTAAGTGTGAACATTCCATAAAAGTCCAGTAAAGGTATCTGTAAAGTTCCTATTGAAGGATTCTTTACAATTCCTAGAAAGATTAGAAAGACGTAAGCGAACACTAATATCATAATTCCTAAGCTAATCCATCTTAAGTAATCCCAGATTTTACTGGATTTCTTTGGTTTAAATTGATCATAATATATATTAGTCCACATATGAGCAGACATGCACACTAAATTACAATAAGCTCTTCTGCCGAAGAGTGTAGAAGCTAATGCTATTGCTAAGAGTGATAGGGTGAAAGAGAATAATGTTGGTGCAAATTCAGGATTAATATGAGATAACATTCCACTCATTCCGAAAATGTAAGTAGGCGTATAATAGGGAAGTAACCATACGAACAATGGAATGCCTACAAGGATTGCCATTGCCCAAGTTTTAATATTAGAGTTCTTGGCTGTTTTGAATCTCTCATATACTAAGTAGCTCATTTCCGCTCCCATCATAACAACATAGAATGGCATCATAGTGGTCATCATTATTAACATATAAGAAGCCCAGAAACCTGCAAATAATATATTATGCGTTGCCATGATAGCTTGTTTATATCCCATTAAAGTCATGCTCCATGGATCTGTAGGAAATATCCACCACCATGGATTAGTATTAGGACTCCACATTAGCATATGCATTGACGACATGTGTTTTTCGCTCATAGACGGTATCCATAGATTATTTGTGATTCTAAATCCTAGTACGCTTTCTCCAAATCCCATAGTTAATTCGGCAAAATTAATAAATATTACAAATACTAGTGGATATTTTAAACCTAGTTTTATTTTAATATCTTTAAATCTATAAAATATTAGTGTAAAATACCATATCATTGAAGCAATCATGCTAATTGAGATAATATAAAGATCTTTAGAAGTTGCATATATCGATAAGCTTAACATCATTATGAAATCGAAGAAACCTAATGATATTGACAAAAGTTGTGCATTAAATGTTAATTTTCTAAATTCTATTAGATACAATGTTACTATATTAACTATCATAATAATGGAAGCAATTAAAGATCCTACAAGTTCTGTGTATGCTGAGAATGTAAAGAAAATATTAGGCATAAAAGCCATAGAAGATGCAAATGTAAATAAAGATAATTCCTCTATTTTTCTAGGAGATAAAGCTAAGAAGAATATAGCATCTGCAAGCATCATTACCCCAAACGCTATGTTACTTACTGAGTCAATTATAGGATTAATATGAGGCCCGAAAGCTTCAGAATATGCATACCCCATTGCTATTTCATCAGCTACTATTGTTAAGGCTAAAGTTAATGCGGATGTTTTATCTTCTCTCCACCTAGTAATCGAGTTCTTCATCATGGTCGAAATTACAATAGGTATTGAAGCAATGACTAAGGAGATAGGCTCTATTAATATGCTTCCATGAGAGAATAAAATATAAGCCAAATCTAAAGCCTCTACCGACATGTAAAGTAGTACTGAGCTTACAAAGAATATAGCCTTCTTATTTACTATTGACCTTCTTAGCAAGTAGTACAGTATTATAAAGTCTGCACTCATCATTCCAATTATATACACGAGGATTGCTAATTGTAGATAATTCATAAGATAATTCCAATCCGTATAGTATATAAACCTTAGTTTTAATGATTAGAAAACGTATAAAATTTTAATTTTTTAACTTTTCTTACCCATATGTATACAAAAACTTGCTTGAGTAGTGTTAGATTAAATTTAACAATGCATATCGTAAATAAGTAAGAATTCCTTAGAATCTATTTTAATTAGCTTAAATAATAACTTAAACTATGATCGTAAGAATATTTAAGGACGATGAGACGTATGTTATAAACAATTTTAATGGTAATATTTATGGTAGTAATGCTTATGAAGCAGGTAGGGTATTTTATTTTATCCAAAAAGCTATATATTCTATGCCAAGGCTTTATGGTAAAGTCAATGACTTTAAGGATTCTTTAAATTCTTGGAAAAAGGCATTTGATGAGACTTTGTCTAGTATGATCTCTTTAATGCTTACTGAAGGAAGAATAAAGTTTTATGCTAATTTCGAGATTGAGAGCGAAATATTAAATATAAAAGGTAAAATTGATGGTAATAAAGTAAGTTTATCTTCTAGTTTACTTAAGATTCCAGAGGGAATAACAAACGATTTAAAGGGAGTGATTTTACTTGATTCATTCTATTTTAATCATATGGAACGAAAAAGACCTTTTATTTTACCTTCTGCTAGGGACGGTTTTCTAGCATCATTTTATAAGTTTGTTGTATTTCAATCTGAGGGAATTTCTGGTATTCCTAAAAGTATGGGTATTGCTGCCGAGTTCATTAATTCAATCTCTATAAATCCTGGATATAAGGATGAAATTTTAGGACATCAGATAATTGTAAACGATGAAGGTCTTTTTATTGACGATCAGCCAGCATATAATTCCTTCTCTGAAATGCTCAGTTTGTTTGCACTAAAGTATTTTTTATTAAATACAACAAGTAATGATGTCCTGATTATTGAAGATATAGAAGCTCATTTAAGCGACAAAGGAAAAGCTCTTCTTAACGAGTATTTGAAGACTGCTAAATGTAATATTGTCTTTGTAAGTAATTACAGTAAGTTTTCAGAGTAATATCGCTCTCTATTACCTTAAAGCAAGTTTTTAATTATACCCTAAAAGATTTAGATTATGCAGATAGACTCGTACGATGTATTTATAGAATTTAATTTTAAAGGATTACAGTATCATGGAATAGAAAAGATAAAATTAAGCACAGAAGACAAGGTTGTATTAGACGCTGAGGGCGTTAAAGTTACAAGGGTACGCATTAATGGTAAAAGTGTTGACTTCCTCTCAGATGAGAAGACTGTAACAATATCTACTGGTAATTTTTCTGGAATTATTGAAGTAGAATTTGAGGGTAAAGTAAGAGATGATTTAGTTGGAATGTACATAGCACCTTATGATAATTCCTATATCTTTACTACTCAATTCGAGTCTTCTCATGCTAGAAAGTTTATTCCGTGTGTTGATAATCCATCATATAAGGCAGAATTCAAGTTTACTGTAAAGGTCGACAAGGATCTAGATGTAATATCTAATATGCCTCCTCAAAAAATATATTATGAAGGAGATAAAAAAATAATAGAATTTTTAAAGACTCCTAAAATGTCTACGTATTTAATTTACATGGGAGTAGGAAAATTCGAAGAATATTATGATTATTCTTCCCAACCTATAGTTATAGTTGCTACTGTACCGGGTAAGATTTCAAAAGCTAAAATTCCCGCTGATTTTGCTAGGAAGTTTATTAAGTTTTACGAAGATTACTATGGGATAAAATATCAATTACCTAAGGCTCACTTTATAGCGATTCCAGAATTCGCATTCGGAGCTATGGAGAATTGGGGTGCAATAACTTTTAGAGAGACTGCATTACTAGCTGACGAAAATTCTAGCGTAAGGCAATTAAGAAGAGTATCTGAAGTAATAGCACATGAACTAGCTCATCAATGGTTCGGAGATTTAGTTACTTTGAAGTGGTGGAACGACTTATGGCTTAACGAAAGTTTTGCAACTTTTATGAGCTATAAGGCAGTAAATTGGCTTCATCCAGATTGGGACTATTGGGGTGAATTTCTGTACAGTGAAACAGCAGGAGCTATGGAAAAGGATTCTCTTCATATAACACATCCTATAGAAGTTGAGGTCAAAAAACCAGAAGAAATTGAACAGTTATTTGATGATATAAGCTATGGTAAAGGCGCAAGTATATTAAGAATGATAGAATCCTATATGGGAGAAGAAGAGTTTAGGAAAGGTATATCTAATTATCTAAATAAATTCAGTTTCTCCAATGCAGAAGGTAGAGATTTATGGAATAGTCTAGAAGAAGCTTCTGGAAAGCCTATAAGTAAGATTATGCCTTCGTGGATAGTGCAGGAAGGTTATCCTTTGATAACTGTAAAAGTTAAGGACAATATAATTAAATTCGAGCAAAGAAGATTTATGTTAGATGGTAGTACTGATGATAAAATTTACATGGTCCCATTAACTTTAGAGGTAAATGGAAATAAGAAAATTTCACTTCTTCTTGATTCTAAAGAGAAGGAGTATAATGTTGGTGAGAAGGTAAACTCAATAAAGGTTAACTTGAATAGGGCTGGATTTTATAGAGTTTACTATGACGACTTAAGAATTTTAGGTAGCATGAATCATTTAGAGAAGTTTGGATTGATTAATGATTACTTTAATTTCCTTTTAGCAGGAATTATTCCATTTGAAGAGTACGAGAAAATAGTTCAATCTATGATGAATGAGGAATCTTATTTGCCTGCACTAGAGCTGGCATCACAACTCTTTAAGTTATACGCCATAAATCCTAAGAAATATAGTAGTCTTGCTTTACAATTTCATGAATCACAAGAGAAAATATGGAGAACAAAGACTGACTCATTAGGTAAGCTTACTTACTCTAACATTATCGAAAACTTAGTTCAAATGGACTATAATTTTGCATTAGAGTTATCTAAGGAAATGGCTAACTTTTCTTCGATAGACCCTAATAAGAAAGATGCAGTGGCAATGGCTTATGCAATAGTTAATGAAGACTCAGTATTTGATGAAATTTTAGATAAATACAGAAAAGAAAAATTTGATGAAGAAAAAATGACTTATTTAAAGGCAATGTTATCATTCAAGAAACCTTATCTTGTAAGTAATACCTTAAGTTTAAGTTTAACAGGGGAAATAAAGAAACAAGACATTGTTAGGATATTGCCTATAGTTGCGTATAACGTAGAAGCTAAAGAGGCTGTATGGAGCTGGTTAAAAACATATATGGATAATATTAGAAAATATTACCAAGGAACGGGAATATTAGGAAGAGTACTATCTGATGTCTTACCAATCTTAGGTATAGGAAGAGAGAAAGAAGTAGAAGAGTACTTTAATAGGCACCCCATGCCTGAAGCAGAAAAAGGAATAAAGCAAGGAATAGAGAAATTAAAAATCTTCTCAAGGCTTGCCTAAATTTGTTATATACGATATGAGTTTTATAGCTTTGTTTTTTTGAATTTCGTCATATATAATGATATCAGATGAATTCTTTGAATTTAAATTGCATGATAAAAGTAACGATTTATTGTCTATTATTACTATACTAAAACTTAATGCATTACTTTCTATAATATTAAGTTTTTTTGCTAGAATATTTCTAGTTGATGTCAATTCATCTAGAGTTTTTTGAACCTCAATATTAAGCATATTAAGTTTACTTTCCTCAGCTTTTATCATATTTCTTATATATACGAACTGTATTATATTAATTATTATAATAATCATGAATGATATTAAAGTAACTAACGAATGAATTGTGTTTCTAATAAGGAGAACTATGACAATAGATATTGAAATTATAAGTATAATATATCTTAATCTCGAATAAATAATAATTTTATCCCTTAATCTTAAATAACTCTTCCTTATCTTATTTTCTTCATCCTTCTTATAACTAATTTTTTGATTTTCTAGCCATCTAGCCCAGTTTTTATCTGACGTGATTATTGTTGTTTGGACTCCGCTTGCAGCTCTATTTATTATTGCTTCTATAAAATCCTCAGAAAATCCGCCAGTAGCTATAGTTATTTCATCTGTAGCTCTATTTAATAATTCTATAATCTTTGGAAATATATTTTTTGCATATTCAATTTTCATATTTATCACGGTATTACTTCAGTAGAATCTAGTGTAGGATCGTATTTTAAGTCACTAAGCTTTATTATTCCTTGTTCTATTAATTCTTTTATTGTCGGAATTATTGATAATACAGTTTTTAAATATTCTTTAGTTATTTCATCAACTTCTCTAAATCCTTCTTCTCCCCAATAGTTTTCCTTCATGGAATACAAGCATCTTCCGCCGCAGTATTCCTTGAATTCGCATTTTCTACATATTTCTGGAAGCGGATCTTCAAGAAGCTTAAATCCTGAGCTAACATTTCCTAAAACTGCCCAATTTTCCCAAACAGCAATTGGACAAGATAATATTCTTCCATCAGTAGTAACAGAAACAGATTTATATCCTGCTCCGCAAGGAGATCCTTTATATCCGCCAAAGAAATAAGCGCTTAATACGCCAAGAATCGGAATAATTTTTATTACTTTCCCTTTTTTTAATTCTTCCAGAAATAAACCTACTAATTTTTTTATTCCAGGTAAATAGGATTCTTTAGCCCATTTCTCAACGTTCCATTTATCACTCCATATTACATTCAGCTGCCAATGTATTTTATCAAATATTCCCAAGCTTAATAAGTGAGTTACTTCTTTAAATATGTCAGAATCCTGTGTTACTGTCATTCTTGCAATGGTTTCTATCCCTAGAGATTTGAGATAACCGGCATTTTTAACTACGATATCGTAAATATGTTTGCCTCTATGCTTTTCAGTTATCTCTTTTCTTCCATCTATCGATAGTAGCGCAACGTTAATTTTCTTCCAGTAATTTTCTGGAAGAAGCTTAATAAGCGTACCGTTTGTTTGTATTCCATATCTTTTTGCTTTTATGTAATCCAAGAATTTCATAATAAATTTGGGATTAGATAAAGGCTCACCGCCATAGAATATAACCGTAGCTTCCGGATCTCTCTCAATCAAGTTTTTTAGTTTGTTAATGTCGTACTTAACATTCCAAGGAACTACATCTTTAGGAAAAGACCCTCCGCAATAATCGCACTTTAGATTGCATTTACCAGACGTAAATACTAGCCATAACACAAGTAAAATGCGTAGGAACTTTTATAAAATAATCGCTTAGCGTCAAATATTAATTGATATAAAAGAGAAATATTCATAACATTTATAATTTATAAGTGTGAAATTAACATGTGGCAAGATTAGATAGATTAAGTAGGCTAATGATTTTAGCAGGTACTATTATGTTGCTTTCCAGTATAATTTTGGGCGATATACTACTTCAAGTAAATTCTTCCTTTCAAGAGCTTATTATACCTCCTCATGGCACTTTAGTAACGAGCTTTAATCCAAATAGTATAGTAGTTTTTCAAGGAAACGGAGTTAGTATTCACGGCAATAACGTATATACAGTAGGCTGTAAGGTAATTAATCTTCAAGGTAAGGTTAGTATAATAAATAATTCGTCTTACTCTGTTAATTTAAATGAAAGAACAATACTATTGCCAGGAGTTCTCTATATCATTATTTTTCCTATAATTATAATAGGTGGTATTATATTTATTTCAGGAATTTTAATCTCTATGTATTTAAGATTAAGATAACATTTGCGAGGCTAATTTTGACGCTACATCTTCTTGATATTCTTTAATTCTATAGTATAGAAGTAATGCCTTAGATAACCTTTCCATGGCATCATTTAATGATTCCTTAGTTAAAGGCCTAGTAAGGTCTATTGAAATTCTTAAGTAATCGTCTATATCTTCATACTGAATTCCTTTACTTCTCGCAATATCATTTACAAGATCTACACCATTAAATATCTGTAAACCTAAATCAGGAGATGTATATAGCTTATTACCTTCTATCATAATTGTAATAAATTCCCTCCAATATCTAGGTTTATATAACGCTTCTCTAAATTTATCAATTTTCTCAATTTTATTTGAGAATGCGTACTTTATGTCCTCTGAAGTTTCTATTGGATACATTAAGATACCATAAGTATCAAATTCTTTTGTCATATACTTTCCTTCTTTTCCAGATATTATTTGCCAGTCATCGTCACTAACTATTGTGTACTTTGAAATGGAGTCCCTAAACTCGTAAAGATTAAAATGTATTTCTATAACTGCTTCAGCTGTGGTCCTTTCATCATAACTCATGCAGTGCTCGACCTCATCACTTTGTATAAAATTATTATTCAGATTCTAAAAATTTATTTCATCAATCAAAGGGGTGGAACGTCATCACTTATTTTCTACTGTGTAAATCTTATCTCTCCATATTATTTCCTTTTTCCTCCAGCTCAATATTAGTACAATCCATGCAAAATAAATGCCTATTATAGATAATAACGAGGGTAAAATGGCCTTCCTACCTAGTCTCCTACCTCTAAGTAGATTCTTTATTATCCATAATAAGAAGGGTAATAAAAGGAGGAAATTTTTAATCAGAATAAGAGAAATTAATAGGATTATCATATACAATCCAAACGGTATAAATGCTCTAGCTCCTCTATAAGAGTAAATTTTTACTGTTAAGACTTGCCTCTGTGCCCACTTAAATAGGTTATGCTCATCGTAAACATTAAGTGATATAGCATTACCTATAAAGCCTATTTTTCCTTTTCTTTCCTTTACTATTCTAGTAAGAGTGCAGTCATCGCACCACTCTTTACTTAAGGATTTAATTACGTGATCATTAAAGAAATTTCTTCTAAATGCCATAGAACCTCCCCATAAGAAAGTCCCACCTATAGCTTGAGATTCTATGCCCAATGTCCAAAATCCTGCCCTTACTAGATTTTTTAACGTTAATCTAGCAGGACTGGCAAAGGAAAAAGTTGTAGTTGCCATATATTTACTTAATGGTAATGTCAGTTCTCTTAACCAGTATTTTGGATAACATGTATCAGAATCTCCAAAAACTATTATATCGCCATTGCTTCGAAGTAAACCAGAGATTTGAGCCCTTATTTTCCCACTGCATGTATTGCAATTATAAAATGTGTGGACAATTTTTACATTATATTTCTTAAGTATATTCTCAATAGTTTCTCTATAAGGATCATCTGGATCTACCACGTAAATTATTTCTAGCGGCTTGATATCCTGGTTAAGTAGAGATTTTACGTTTTCCTCGAAATTTGCATCTATGCCTCTGATTGGTATTATTACGCTAATATTTCCGTGATAATTACCTCCTTTAGGTTCTTTAAAAAAATTCTTATTCTCTGCATAAATTTGTATAAGTATGCCTAGATCTAATAAAATACTAGATAACAATATCATTATGTTGATAAGGTTCATGACTAGTCAGAGTACTGGGATTAAAAAATATTAACTATTATTAGCTGTAATTTTTTCTAAAAATCTTTTTATTTCTAGATATCTTTCATCAAAAGTAGAAATATTACTTACAATTGTATATATCTTAGTATTAGATTTCCAATTAACACAGTCCTCAGAGGAAAATGTTTCCACATTACTAGAATCAAGCCAATATATAACTCTTAGGCATTTATTATTAATTGACAATGACATTTTTAACCTTCTTTCACTTTCAAATCTTGGACTATTTTTTAGAAAATCTCTTCCTATATCATAATCTATGTAATCGATGTTAAAATCTAGATATCTTTCTGGAGATATACTTTCCACATTAAGGTTCTCTACAAAATTTTTAAGTAAACTAATTGGAATTTCGTATCTTAGGCCATTCTCATTTAAATCTTCGACTATCCCTGGCTTTAAAGAATTTAGTATGGAATTTATTTCAGTTATTGCATCTTTACCTTTTTTAGTAGATAAATTGTTAAAATCAAATAGTTTGCCATTAGAAAATGTGAGTCTAAAATCCTTTGTAAATAATCTCAAGTATCTGCATGAAGAACTCGCAGTAAGCTCTATGACGTTCCCTCTATTATTACAGTAAAAATTTAGAGATTGAGGTTTACAAGTAAATTTTACACTTATTTCTTTAATCCACAAGTTTAATCGCCGATGATTAATGTTGGTTCTTTTTTTAGTGCTGATTCCCAGAACATTATTTCAAATTTTACGCTATTTATAAATGGCGTAACAAGAGGTTCTGAGTATTTTATAGAGTTTAATGCCTCAAGAATTGCATCTACTCTTGATTTATATTCATCAGAGGCATAAAATTCAGCCCATTTTGAATATAATTCATTAGGCGAATCTTTAACGAATTTGCCTACTTCATAATATCCCCACATGCATGGTGCCCATGCAGCAAGGAATTCTTCCCAGCTTTTGGTAGAATAGTAGTACAAGTGACGCGTATACGCGTAATTAACTAGAGAATAACCAGTATTCTGTATCTCTTCATGAGAAATGCCAAGTCTTGATAATAGCCAGCTATGAACTTCCATGCCTTTATCTCTAGTATCAAAAATTGATTTCAGAATCTTTGTAGAATAGGATAAAGGAGCTAAAGAAGAGGCACGCAACAAGCTTTTTAGCATCATTTCTACATATTTAGAGTCTTGAATTAAATAATATCTAAAAGATTCTAAGTCTAGGCTCCCTTCTTTCATCTTAATTACAAACTCGTGTTTAACATAATTCTCCCATAGCTTTCCTGCTTTTTCTCTCAAAATATCGCTATTCATCTTAATCTTGCACCTCCATCAACCGGAATTACAACTCCGTTAATCCATTCTGCTTCATCAGTTAATAACCATGTTATAACTCTTGCAAAATCTTCTGGCGGAGCTTTTACATCTCCAAGTTTTCTTAGCTTTTTCCAGTCTCTATTAGGTTGAAAATCTCCGTAAATCCAACTAGGTGCAATTCCTACTACTCTTATTTGCTTGTCTAATAATTCTGAAGCCAAAACTTCTATAGCTTTCGCAGTAGCAGATTTTGAAATTGAATAGGAAAGCTGATTTGGAAGTGCCTTATCTATTCCTCTCATGGCTGATATCAGCACAATAGTAGAACCTTCATTAAGATAATTTAATGCAGCAGAAGTAATATAAAGTGGATATTTCACGTGGTTATTTATCATTTCATCTAATCCAGTAAGATTCTCTACATTATCCTCTATGTATCCCCCTATGGAAATCACTATTCCATCAAGTTTTCTTTTAATTAATTCGTAAGATTTACTTAATACGTCTTTTGCAGAGCTAAGGTCTACTACTCTCTCTGATATATAATTTATTTCGCCTAGATTTTTTAACGAATCGACTATTTCTTGAAGCTTCTCTTTGTTTCCAGAATTAATAATTACTTTTGCTCCTTCCTTTAGTAAAAAATATGCTAAAGCATAACCTAAACCTTTACTTACACCAACGATTAGTATTGCCTTATCTTTTAACCTCATAAAAGTATTTTAGCTCAACTTAGTTTTAAGTAAAAGTTTAATTTTCTCTTTCTCGAAAACAGGCATACTACATGTATTACCTATACATACGTAAGCTCTACTTTTTCCTTTATTCTCATTAAGCATAGCTCTTAACGTTGAGTCTAACCTATCTTTAATATCATCAGAGATTTTTTCAACTACTTTTAAAGGATAATATGTAGTTATTGCTTCCTTATGCAAGACCTCAGCTCTACCATCCTTTTCATCAACTATAACAACATGAGCTATCCCATTTATTATACTACCTGCAGAAATTAATAATCCAGAGACAAATGAAGGATCAGAATTTACTAACTTAGATAAAATTTTTTCAATTTCAATATCTATTTTATATAACATTGATAGTTTAAGTATTCCTCTTACTGCTAAGGAATTTGCTGATTCATTAGGCATGTCTCCATAAGGTAATTCTCCATTTGGCTCTTCAAAGCCATCGGCTTTGAAGAAATCTTTCAGTTTATTGTATAGCTCTAGAGATAATGAATAGTATCTTTCTTCAGCCGTTACCTCATATGCTGAGATTGAGGCCAATAATGCAGACGCATAATCTTCTAATAGACCTTCTTTTCCTCCAGTAAGTCTTCTGCTTATTATAGGTGTTAAGTTCTTAATAATTTTTAGACCATCATCTATTTTTAATGATTGAAATAGAACCTCAGCTAATCTATAATTAGGATAAGAATATGAGTTTGTATCTATTCTAGGCATTTTTCTATTTTTCTGCCGATATTCAAGCATTTTTCTTCTTAAATCTCTAAGTTTTTGTAAAGTGATATTAACATCAGCATTTATGAGCTTTTTTGCTTCAGTTAAATCTACTCTTAAAACTTTTCTACCCTCAACTACTCCACCTTCTTTCCTTAATCCAAAAAGCTTTATTGCTAATTCTGCTTCTTGACCTAAGGCATCTTTTATTTCTTCTTCCGTCCAAGTGTAATAACCGCCTTCTATACCATTGCTGTCGGCGTCTATACTATTTGAAAAAGCTATGGAGTTTTCTAAATCTCTTTTTATAAATTCATAAGTTAAATTATATGCCTCAAGAAATTCGACTTTTCTAGTTGCTAAATAAGCTATATAATAATCTTCTAATAATTCTGCATTATCTATAAGCAGCTTTTCAAAATGTGGTGTTAACCATTCTCTATCTGTGGTATATCTATGAAATCCTCCACCTACTTGATCAAAGATGCCTCCTTCAAACATTTTAATTAGCGTGAAATTGTTTAATTTCTTTCCTAAATCATCACCAGTCCAGGCAGAATAAGCTAACATAAATTCATCAACTTTAGGATGAGGGAATTTCATACTTTTACCTAGTCCGCCATATTCAAGATCATAGGCAGAAGTTAATAGTGAGAAAGAAGACTCTATTAAATCCTTATTAAGTTGTCCTTCGTTTTCAGTCTTGACTTTTATTGACAAAGGTATTGATGAATTTAATATTTTATCTCTTTCAGTATTCCATATTCTAAGAATTTCATTTAGTAGTCTTTTAAATCCAATCCTACCATAGGAATCCTCTGGAGGGAAGAAAGTACCGCCAAAGAAAACATTACCTTCTGGAGTCATAAATACCGTAAGGGGCCACCCGGATTCTCCAGATATCTCGCTTACTATTAATTGTAATTTTCTATCAACTTCTGGCATTTCGTCCCTGTCAACCTTAATTGCAATAAAGTTCTCATTGATGATCTTAGCGATTTCCTGGTTAGAATATGTTTCCTCATCCATTACATGGCACCAATGACACCACGCTGCTCCTACATCTACAAGTATTAACTTATTTTCCTTCTTGGCTTTTTCGAATGCCTCTTTTGACCAAGGGAGCCAATTTACTGGTTGATTTGAGGCCTCTCTTAAATATAAACTTTCAGAATTAGCTAGGCTATTCATTGTATAATGTTGTTAAAATAAAGTTAAAAGTTAAGTTGGACTCTGTTTTCTTTTAATATAAATGTAAATTCCTCCTAAAATTACTAGTAGTCCTATACCTAGAAAATTTACTGAAGAAAATGTTGAAGACTTAGCTTTTCCGAAATTAACTATTACGCATGTGTTATTACTGGCTATTAGCCACATAGTTGGATATGTATAGTTATTATTCCAGCTTATGAAAGACTCACCGTTTGTTCCCCTTGCGTTTAAAGTTAGCAGACTTCCATATAACACTTTTAATTTAGTGGATTGATTAACAATTTCTTTGCTACCATTTTGAAAATTAATTATCACTTTGCCAGTTCCATTAATTTTTATGTTTATCCAAACATATATTGGGAACGCTTTTATTATTATTTCACTCAGATTAGCCGGATTAAATGTTAATGATGATATGTTCTTACCATTTATGGAAATATTATAACCTATTATAGTCTCATACGCAGTTATAGTGACTGAAGCATTAGGAAGATACAAAGTTTTATTCGTCGTTATTAGCTCCAAGTGATTACAATATTCTACAATAGCAGAAATTCCTTTACCTTGCAAGAGAATATTTATCTTATAAGTAGAGCTTGCTTCTAATATAGTAGCGGTGCTTATTAAAAATAAAAGGATCAATGGTACTGCTTTCTTAATCATAGCTTTGATTTTTTATAAAATAAATAGAGAGAAAGGTGAAAGTCTTTTAAACATTCCTGCTTATAATAAGATTAAATGAAGACCTCAACCTAACCTGAAGAGTGATGACGGGTTGTTCCTCCTGATTAATTGGTATTATTTTGTATATAGATAAATGCTAATTAGCAATCAGGTTTATTGTGAAAGTATTACTTGGAATTCCAGATGAGAGAATCCCGATATGGGAATTAGGCGCTCCTTTAATGATTAATCAACTTGTTTGGGATAGTATTCCTTGGGATAACGAAACTTGGGTAGATAGTGGTGGTTATCAGATAATGGTTAAAGGGTTTTCTCTTCAAGTGGATGCCGTATTAAAGAAATATCTTTCTCTCCATGCTGATACGTTCATGAGTTTAGACGTGCCGTCATTTTGTACAGATGTGAATGAAATAAATTTTAAGAATTTTGAATATTTATATGAGAAAATAAACGTAATGCCAATAATTCATGCCTATACTCCAGACGGTATTGAAAAAGCTGTAGAATTCTATTCCCAATATACAGATAAGATAGCTTATGGTGGTATTGTTCCACCGTCATTAAACGGCAGTAAAAAGATAGTCATTATGATTTATCATTACTTAAGAAGAAAAGTAAAATACCTTCACGTACTTGGTGCAGGTTCACCTTATATGAGAGAATTATTCTTCAATGCAGATAGTGTAGATACTGCTACTTATAGGATAAAGGCCAGTCGTGGGTTAGTAATAATTCCAGGAAAAGGTGAAAGATATGTTGGAGATAGAAAAATCGTATGGAAGGCCAAAAGAGCTACCGACGAGGATATAGCATTACTATTAAACTTTCTTGAGAAAACTAGGTTTCCTTACAAAGTTGATTTAAAAAACTGGATAAGTAGGGCCCTTATAAACGCTTGGGTATTACTAAATTCCAAATACGAGGCGCATAATTATTTAATAGATTTTTCAAGGAAAGTTGATAAAATGGGTTCAGACTATTTAAAAGGCGAAATTGAGGAAATGTGCAATGCAGTGCCCACCTCTTTCGGGTCCGCCAATAATTAAAAAGGATGGAATAGATCTATTTAAAAATCCCATAGTTAGGAAATGGTATGATTTCTTTCTAGAGAATTGGCAGTCCAAAAAAGAGGTAGCTTTCCTATTACCTTGCACTTCTGTTAAGCCATATAATAGGTCTCCTACCCATAAGTTAGCTTATTCTATAGCTAAGAATAAAGATTATATTCAATTCTATTCAGTATCGGAGCCTATGCTACTTGTTCCCAGGGAATATGAAGAGTGTTACCCATTTAATTCCTATGATTATCCTCCATCAATGATGACAGAAGAGGAGAAAAATGAATTTGTAGATTTACTCTCCATAATGCTTAGGAAAATATCTTTCCAACACAAAAGAATAGTTGCAGTATTACCAAAGCATCATTATAATATAGTAAGCAGAGCGTCAGAAAAAGTAGGCATTAAAATAGAAATCCATCCTTATGGTAGATTAGCCTTTAAAACTATAAGCGATGTATTAAAATCATTATAATTTCAAGCCAAGTACCTTTTAATTGATCTTTATTAATCATATTAACTATGTTAGCAGAAGGTAAGACTATAGGTATAGTATTACAGAAAAGTGAGGCTAATTCCATTCAAGGATTGATAACTCCAGAATATGAGGTCAGTCCCGGTCAATTATTCCTTATTAAGGATAATAATAAGTTGTCATTAGCCAGATTAGAGAATTATGAATACATTAATGAATTTTATGACGAGAAAATTCCTATAGTAAAGAATATTCTTTCTGAAAATACCTCCTTTGACTTACTAAATATGAATACAGTAATTAAAGCTGAAATGAGTATAATAAAGCGATACGGACATAATTCTTCTCCCATGCCTGGTTCTTTAATAAAAGCTCTTCCAGAAGAAAAAGACGAGAATTTTTTATCAGAATTTTATGGTGTAAAAAACGTTTCAGATTATGTAAAATATGGAAGATTAGCTGGTTCAGATATACCATTGTTATTAGATCTTAATTCAGTTACCATGCATGTAGGTATATTTGGAGAAACTGGAAGCGGTAAAAGTTACGATATGAGATATTTAATTTATCTACTTTCAAACCTGAAAATAATGGGTAAGAATACTGCTTTGCCAATGATAATAATTGATGCTAACGGAGATTATGCTGATTTTGCTACAATAAACATGGATTTAGTTTCTGGGGGTAGGAAATGGATCAAGAAATATGTAATAAGAGAACCTAAGAGCGATACTGAGACTAGGCTTACTATTGACTTAAGTCTATTTACTCCAAAAGATTTAGCGGATTTTATTATATCACTTAAATACGGTGGAAATGAGATAAATTCATTGCAATCAAATTTGTTGGATTATGTTATTTCACAACACGATCAAAAGGAATATAATAATCTGTTAGGCAAGGAGGAAGGAATAAGCTTAATTCAACAGGAAATTTCTTCAAATCAAAACATTAAAGAGTTAGGCTTTAGCAGTAGTACTGCAAGAGCTGTAATAAGTGCTTTGGAAATTTTTAAAGATAGGATAATAAAGAGGTACAAATTAGTAAGCAATTCCTCATCAATAAATGAGTCAATCTTAGATGTTATATGGAAAGAAAAAGGGTTGGCAATAATTGATTTTTCAGCTGATGGCTCTCCTGGAGTTGATATTCCTACCAAGCAATTAATAGTGAGCTATATATCAAGGCTCTTATTAAATTATTTAACAAAAGCAAAGTACTCTGGCTCACAAAGGCTAATCGCCTTCGTGATAGAAGAGGCTCAAAATTATATTCCCTCGAACGACTATCCCATTTCTGCAAATATAACAAAGGAATCATTAGTTACACTTGCAACACAGGGCAGAAAGTTTGGAGTCTCATTATTCCTAGTAAGTCAAAGGCCTGCATTTGTTGACAAGTATGTGTTATCAATGCTAAATACCTTCTTCTTTCATAGAATCTATCATGAAGACCTAAAATACGTAATGTCAGCATCTGGCGGGCTCCCAGAATCTTTAGCTAAAGGATTAACGTCGTTGGATACGGGCTATGTTATAGTTTCTGGTTTAATGTCAGCACTTAAAGTTCCGGCGTTAGTAAGAATACCTTGGGATCCTAGGTTAGGGTCATACGCGGGAAGTGTAGAAAGAATTGATAGGGTTTTAATTGAAGATTCATCTAAATGACTTGCACTTATCGAATAAGTGAGACAGCAGCAGATTCTAAATCCCTTTATGACTTGTATTTATGCATATCGTCTAAGACTAGGTATATAGATAGGTTAAAGTTCTTTAGGCAAATCGGTTGGGAAATAAAGAGACTTGAAAGCCCTAGAGAATCACCAGAAATAATTGCAGTATTAGCGGATTGGGGTCAAGGTAAAACTAGTTTCTTTAACATTATAGAGGAAGCATTAAAATCTAGAAAAATAAATATATATAAAGATTCTTTTGTAAATATACTTAAAAAAGAAAAAGGAGATATAACTTTTATAAAAGATTATCCGGTAGTTCTTATTGACGAGATAGAATCTGGAGTAGACTTTGCTGTATACAGACAATACCAAGATTATATAAGGGATTTCTGGATATCGCTAAAAGAGCTAGCTAATTCTAAAGGCAATAATATAGTATATTTGTCTACAACTCCAAGCGCCTATTCAAAAGTGTTCGGAGTAGGTGGTCAAATAAATTCATTATTTCCAGAAACTTATTATTCATTTATACAAAGGATAAAAACAATTCAAATAATGCCACCATCAAAGTTAGAATTTCTAGCAATGATTGATTGCCTTCTTGACTATAATGAAAAAGATAAGGAGATTCTACAGTATTTAGATCTACCCTATTGGGTAATTAGCCAAGAAAGGAGAAAATATGCAAGGTTCTTTAATGATATACTTTGTAAGTCTTTTGAATTTAAAGATCCAATAGAGCAACTGTTCAAAGAAATTTCTATAGCTACAGACTTAAACGATGAAGGTGAAACTTTAAGGAATCTTGTCATAGAGCTTGAGAATAAAATGGATAAAGATGAAATAAGGAAATTTCATAAGGTTCTACTGAGTAGAATTTTCACTGATAAAAACTTAATTATAAAAGAATTAGAAGGACATATCGTTAAAGGCTTTCTAGTAGACTTTCCTAGTTGGGTAGAAGTAACTAAGGAATATAAGATACCTCAGGATATTGAGGATTTCTTAATATTTTACTCTAGCTCATCCGAATTTGATAAGAGTATAAACGTCTTTGTCTCTAGTGACGTAAATAAGGTTATTTATGAGGGAATAAATGTAGATCTTTCTGATGTATATAAGAAGCTAAAGGTTAAATCAAAAGGAGAAGCTTACGCTTTAGAATGGGGATATTATGAGTCCCTAGTAAACACTAACGTTGGAGGATTAATAGTAGATTTTAAAAGTAGAGAAATAAAAGAGAAAGCTCTAAAATTTGTTAATGACAGCCTATTAGATATAGAAAAAGAAGTAGATTCTTTTATTATTTTTCTAAATGAAATAGGCTTGAAGTTTAATCAAAAATACGTTGCTAAAAACATTAGAATAATAGAATGCGATATAGGAAACTCTGTAAATGTAAATCTAGTTATTTATAAACCTAGAGGGAGGGAAGAAAGTATAATAAAAGAAATCTTAAATGAGTATGATGGAGTAATTCATGGCATAATATTTCTAGGTAAAAGTAATGAGGATTTAAGTAAATATTCAATAGTCCAAGCTGAAATAGAGTTATTCACTCCTATTAAAAGGCAATTACTCTACTTGCTCTTCTCAAGTTTAAACCCAGATCTTACTAGAGTAAGAAAAGATGTGCTAGACATAAAATTAGGCGAGTTAAAGAGGGAAATAAACGACATAATGAGTAAAATTTTACAAAAGGTTACAATTCAACAATTACCTTTAACAAAGGGAAATAAAAGGCCTATACAATCTTTAAATTGGGTATTATTCTCTCCTTCAATTTATCCAGATAATTATCAGAATGTGTTTGTGAAAGTAAATCAGATAGTTAACGAAAAATTTAGAATCTTCGGAAGCAAGCAGTTCCATTTAGAAGATATAGAAACTTCAGCTGCTCTAAAGGATGATATTATTACTTATCTCTCAGAAAACGGAATAATAAATTCTAAAGATGGAGGAGAAATAATATATTATGACGATCTAGCAGGGCAAAAAATTAAGGACTTCTCCTCAACTCTAGTAGGCTATTTAAGGCAGAAAGAGCTTAATATTGAAAATTTGATAGCAGAATATATTTATTACTTGAGCGAAATAAAAAATGTTAAACCAAAATTAATTCAGATAACTGGAAAGATATTCGGAAAGTCTCCTACAGTGGAATTTTTATTATATTCGTCAGTTACAACTGGGGAGATAATAAATTACGTTGATGATAAAGATAAGCTAATTAAAGATCTTATAGAGCAGGTAGATAGACGCATCGACGAAATTAAGTCTGAGGATTTGAATGAGGGATATTTTATAACTGTTAAGAAAAGAGATGCTGGAATAAGAAGCTTAAAGGATATGAAAGATTCTATTATAGAATATTATAATCAGTTGAAGCTTGCAATTAAAAATGGTGACTATAGGAATCAGCTAAGGCTTGTTTTTTTGATATTAACGTTATATTCTCTATTTAAAGAATTTATAAATCAGACAATAAATGCGCAAAACGAAATTACTAAAATAAAATCATACATGCTAGCGAAGCTAGATGTAATAAGCAAAGCTAAGAGAATGCTAGGAATTAATGAAGAGCTAGAAGAAGAAAAGGAGATTAATGAAATTCTGGATTATTTGGAATCTGGAAAGATATTAAATGAGTTCTATGAGCTTATAGAAAGAACTACTAAGACTAAGAGAAACGAGGAGTTAATGAATTTTATTGATACTATAAAGAAAATATCTAATAATGAAGACAATGACAACTTACACTTAATTATCTGGGAAATATACAAGGCAAGTATAGATGGAACTCCTTTACCTTTCTTTGATGAACTAAAAAACACAACGATCTATAGGTATAGCGAGAGACTTAGGGAAATAGGATCAAATCTTATGAGGCTTCAAGCAGAAATTGAGTCTATAGAGAAAATAAATCCTGAGGTAAATAAACTGAGACAAGAAATAAATAATCAAGAAAAACAAATTTATGACTTAATTAAAACTATAAAAGGTGAATTAAATGAATTTAGTTGATATATTACTTAAAATTCAAAATGAAAAGAATTCATTAGATTGGGAGAAGTTAAAAAAAGAGTATATGGAACAAGGTGAAATAATAAAATCACTTGAAGTTACAGTTTCAAAAATTCATTCAATAAAGCAAGAATTAAGAAGATGCTCATTAAACGAGGTTAGCGAAGAATACTTAGCAATAAAGAATTATTTGAGCAAGGCTAAAAATAGTGATAATCCTAGGGAAATTATTTCATATGTTAACAATGCGTATGAAGAACTTAAACATTGCTTGAAACTATCTGAGGACATAATTAAGGAAAAGATTCAGAAGTATAAGGAGATAATAGATGAAAACAATAGAAAGCTTAAAACATATCTAAAAATATTCCTAACCATATTAGGAGAGTCCAAGGATTTACGATTATTTGAAATTACAGATAACCTTGAGGAATTAGAAAGAAATGCTAAAGAATCTGAAGAAGAGGCTAGAAAAATTTACGAGGAACTTAAGGATAAACTGTCCAAGTTAAATATAGAAGGTAAAAGGTTAGAGATTTTGCTCTCTCTACTTGATCAAGGGCAAGTAACTATAACAAAACGTAATAGTAAAGATGTTATTGAATTATTACGCTTTCTATCTGAAAAAGGGATAATAATTACGGTGAAAATTTGAATTCTACTGATATATTAAATAAGATAAAAAAATTAGCAGAGGAAGAAGATGAAAAAGCTAGAAAGGTAGACGCAATACTTTCCTTAGTTGCGGAAGATATATACTACGGAAATTCGGATTTGGAATTTTTGGAAATAAATAATGCGAGAAACCCCCACATAGCTTGTGCAGTAGATGGTAGTAAATACCAGCTAGATGTGGGAGATTTTTCACTAATTATTGCTAGGGCAGTAAAAGTTAAAGGAATTTCTGGTGAGAAAGGCAAAAGAATTCCTCCAGATATTAAAGAGGATGTAAAGCTCGAGGACAATTATTATGGGGAAGATAAAGTGGGTAAAGATGCAATACTTCTAATGCTAACGTTAGAGACTGAAATCCTGAGTTCATGTTCAGACTGTGATGTAATTTTTATTGACGGTCCTATTATAGATCCTCCTACTTACGACGATAATGATGAAGATTTAAAGAAATTTCACGAAGTTAGAAAACTTACAATTTCCACGAGTGATAAGATTATAGGTATTGTAAAGAGATTTGCCCAAAGATTTCTTATAAATAAGCTAATTAATGATGGTTATGCTCAACTTATTGAAGCGAGGGAAAGTTATACTGTTCAAAATCTTTTTCTAAAACTCAGGCAAAAATTTGAGGATTACAAAAATCCGAGATTTCTAGGCTGGATCTCTTGGGATTCTATTTTCTCATCAAATTATACAACAGATTTAGCCGGATTAGGAAAGGCTTACAAGAAATACAATATAAAATTATATTCGGGGTATTTTCAGCAAAATGCCATTTCTCCAGTGGCAAGAATTGACGTGCTAAGTCCAGACAATAATAAACTGGCATACATCGCAACATGGAGTTACCCAGGGATAAACGAAGTCACAATTTTAAATAAGTTAGCTGACGATATATCTAACGTAAGTAAAGCAGAAGCAGAAGCTTATTTAAATTTGCTTATCTCAGCTAGGAAAACTCTGCCGATGATGAGAAAGGCTTAATGAATTGATGAGATGTCCTAGTCCAGCTGAGGTTAATCATTTTTAAATAATTGCAAACATTTTTCTCCGTGGACAATAGGAAACTCTTTGCAGACGCTATATTTCTAGTAATGAAGAAAAACCTCTCTCCTGAAAGAGCATTTGATATAGCATTTAAAAAATACATGCAAGGTGATAGAAAAGAACTTTATAGAGAATTTATTGAATATATTAAAAAATATTTGTATGAAAGAAATGTGTACCCTGGCATAAGTCCTAGGGAAGTAGATATGACAATAAACCCGGATCCTATGCTATCATTTCCTAAGTGGATATTTGAAAGGCTTTACGCTCTTTTAGGAGAAGAAGGAATTAAAGGAATATATAATCATAAAACTTGGGCTAGAGTTAACGAACTAAAAGCAAATGTTAATGATGTAATCAGATTATTGGAATCTGAAGGATATAAAGTAAAGAGGACTGAAATAAATTTTCTCTTAGAGATAGACAGCACTGATAAACGAATCTCAGATTCTACTGCATTTAAAGAAGGACTCTTAATACCTCAAGATAAGTCAAGCGTTCTTGCAGTAATGACCTTAGATCCAGAGCCTTACGAGAAAATCTTAGAAATAGGTTCTGCACCAGGAGTCAAATCTTCTTTAATCCAACAGTTAACTAGGAACAAATCTTTCCTTATCTCAATAGATATTTCCGAAAAAAGAATTATGCAACAGAAAAAACTTATGGAAAAATGGGGTGTAAGTAACGTGGAACTAATTGTAGCCGATGCGTTACATTTGCCAATAAGAAAAGCAGATAAAGTATTTATTGACGCTCCTTGTAGCAATAGCGGAACAATAAATGTAGATCCGTCAGTAATATTACGTTTAAACAAGAGGAAATTGCACGAGCTTTCGTCAATACAAATAGGAATACTTAGAGAAGCTAGCAAGTTGAAAACTCAAGTAGTTTACATAACTTGTTCTTTATTTCCTGAAGAGGGAGAAAAAGTTGTAGAAAAATTTGAAAGGAACTTAGTCCGCATTCCTAATGAAGGTCATGAAGGGTATAAGAAAAGTAGGGTTTGGTTAAGAGTGTTCAGGACATATCCGCATAAGGACTTTTCAGAAGGATTCTTTATTGCAAAGTTGGACTTTTCATCTCCTCATTTCTTCCAGTAACGTAAAGCATCACGCTCATGTATTCTCTCATATGCCTAGTTATTAGGAAATTATTTTTAACATGATCATGAGCATTTTCTCCAATTTTTTGTGACATTTCAGGATTCTTTAACGTGTGAATAATGTAATGTGCAGCACCTTCTATATTATCAACTAGATATCCTGTAATTCCGTGAATAATTTGTAGAGGAATTCCTCCTGTTCTTCCACCAATTACTACTTTCTTTTTCCACATTGCTTCGCTAACAGTTAAACCGAAGCCTTCTTTAATCGATTTTTGTAATACAACTGAGGCTCCAGTTTGAAATGCGTTTATTTCAAGATCACTATAAGGTGGTAACATTAATAGATGAATGTCCTTGTCGTCTCCTGCTTCTTTGACTGTTTTCTCGTAGACTTCTTCTCCTTCTGGATCATCAGTAGCCGGACTACCTACGTAAGCTAACTGAAGTCCATCTATATGCTCTTTAGCTAATTTGAAAGATTTAATTACTCCTATAGGATCTTTAGCATAGTCAAATCTTGAAATCTGAACAACTAAAGGTCTTTCAGTATCAATCCCATATTTATATAATATTCTCTTTACAGTTATTTCTGGAATCGGTTGATTCTTTATAGATAAAGGGTCAATTGATGGAGGAATTATAAATTGTGGAATGCTAACGTCATCCCTAGCAAAGGCTGGAGTAGAAATTATCATTGAATCATAGTTTTCAATTTTTTTCTTTAAAAATTCCCATACTGGAGCATAGGGATTAGAAATATCTATGTGGCATCTAAATATCCATTTTCCTTTTTTCCTAAATTTAATTAAACCTAAAGGCTGGGGATCATGTATCATTATTATATCATAATCTAAAGGTATTTCGCTTGCGTTAATTTCCTGCCACTTTTCATACGTTTCAAAGGCGTTAGGAGGTAACTCTCCATAACCGTTTTGTAAGGAGTTGTGGAATGATTTTGTAACTCTAAAGAACTCATTATCTCCTCTTATTACTTTCCAATCTACATTAAGTCCTAAGTCCCTCATTAAAGGTACCATTCTATTTAAGATCTCTGCCACTCCTCCTCCGGCCCTAGTAGAATTTACATGAAGTATGGAAAAATCTTTAAGTTTTTCTGCTATTTTTACTAGACCATAAAGCTCGTCTTCTCCTATTATCTTTTCATATTTTTCTATCATTTTAACAACTCACCTTCCAAAATTTTTAATAAATCTTGCCTGAAATCCTCTTCTTCAGTGTAAGTTTGAGGGTCTATTTTTGCTATTTTTTCTCCTAAGTCTATTAAACCAAAGTTCTCCTCTAACCACGTTGTAAAATCGTTTCTCTTGCTTAAGCCCATTACTCTTTTGTACACAAAGTGATAAAATAAAGACCGAACGGGAACTTTAGCTATAGCATCCATAAATTCTGCTAACGTTCTGACTTCTACATCTAAAGGATAAACTACAGGAATAAATGAAATGAATACAAAGGGATAGTCTGCGGTTTTATCTAAATGAGTAGAGGTGTTTAGCACTTCTAAAAGTTCCTTCCTTATATCTTCTATAGTCAAAGGCTCCCCACCTTTTATATCAGCGACTACTTCGGCAAGGTATTCGTCATGAAGGGATTCTCTAAGCCAGAAGGCAAAGTCGTTAGGTAAATCTTCTGGTACTACATGAGAAGATAGCATTGGATGAAATACATGGTAAAATATTGAATTTTTATCTACAGTTGAAATGCCTTTTATAAGCTCTGATAGTGAATTTGCTTTAACCTTAGTGTACACTGGAGGATAATAGGCAGCATGGAATTTAAATGGAATACCTTTTCCTTGAGAATCGAGGTTCATAATATAAGAGTGGTTTAAAAAGTTTAAAACCTTTTATTCAAGAATGATAATTTAATACAGATTATGGTTCGTACGCTTCTGCATACATTTCTTCTGGCAATTCCTCAGCTATTTTCTTTTTAACTTCTTCTAAATTATTTAGAACCTCTTGCAACGTATTGTATTCAGTTGGAATGTATTTTAATCTACCGTAAGACATCATATATGATCCAGGGCATAAGAATTTATTCTTTACAATTATTGCATCAACGCCAAGGTCTAGTATAATTCCCATAGTTGCTTCTTTGCTTACGTTATATGCAGGATTCTCATATTGTTCTACTACCTTCTTTTCTTCATCTATTACTCCTATTATTTCAGCCTCATCTAAAGGCTTTAGATTTTGCTCCTTATCGTACGTTACGGCTATTTTCATAGACATTTATTGTTTCAAAAGCTTATATAACATTTGCTAATTAACTTTCATAAAGAGTGTTTTAAAAATTACAAACAAAATGCTGTTTATGGTAATAGTAAAAATAGTCTATTGTAGGCCTTGTGGATATTTAGATAGGGCATTAGAATTAGCTAGAGATTTACTACAATATTTTGAAAATGTTAAAGTGGAAATAGAACAAGGTAAAAATGGAATATTTGACGTTTATTTAAATGATGAACTTATTTTTTCAAGATATAAAGAAAAAAGATTCCCAGAAAATATGGAAATCCTAAAGGAAGTAGGAAAAAGAATAAATAATAGTAATTAGTAATAAATAAAAATTAAGTTATGCCTTTATTTTTACTATTCTGCTTATTGCCGTAGTTAATTTGTTTGATATCTCGTTTAATGAAGGTCCTTCATATCCTAATTGCATTGCTATAGTTGTTACGGTATCGCTTACTGATAATCCTTCAATGTTTGCAGATCTTCCTTTCAGTAATGTAATTACTAGATTTCCTAGCCATATTAATGTTGCAAAGTCTGCTATCATTGCTCCTACGCTAGCTACAACTTCTGGAGTAACGTAAGCAGGAATTATTGGATAGATTTCAGCTCTTCTAATTAATCCAGCTAATCCTAGCGCGTCGAAACCTACTACTACCATTGCTGTTCCTATCATGTAACCTACCATATGAATCCAGCCCAGTTTAGTTGAGTACCACATTCTTCCGGTTAGCATTGGTATCATGTAATAGAGAGTTGCAAATCCTGCTGGAACAATTGACCAGAATATCATTGCGTGGAAGTGACCTGGTACCCACATACTATTGTGAATTATTGAATCGAACGATATGTTTGCATTAGCAATTCCAGTTACTCCTGCTGCAATTGCTCCTGCAAAGCTAATTGATATCCAGACAGATATTAAATTAGGCTTAAATTGAGCTCCTTTGACTGTAGCCCATAAATTAAAGAACGTCATCATTGATGGTACGACTACTGCATATGTTAATACTTCCTGCATTATCTTTACGCTAACTGGCAAATCTACCATGTATAAGTGGTGAATTGGTACGTTATTTGAGAAGATGAGGTAAAGGAGTGCTGCTATTCTTCCCATTTTATCGCTATATAATGGTTTTCCTGCTAAGAGTGGTATTAAGTAGTACATTGAAGCTATTGCTGGCATCCAAACTATGTACACAATAGAGTGTCCTAATATCCAGAACGCTATTTGATTTGCAATTGGATCTAAGCCCACTAGTCCGAAGTATGCCAATATATCCCAAGTATTTGCCGCAGTTTCACCACTCCAACCTATAGCTATCATTAGTGAAGTCATTAAGGCAAATACTGCAAATATTGGTAGTTTTTCCTTCATATTCCTGCTTACAAGGTAGTAATGATAAATTAGCCATATAACGTATATATAAACTCCTATATCCATAAGCTCATATCCTATAAACCATATAGGCGATACTACATATTCTGAATAGTTAGGTATCCCTATGGGATTTAAGTAGTACCATCCAGTTGCTCCGAAATAATTGTCATTAAATGTTGGAAATGCTACAATTGGTCCTTCTATTAACATGAACGCTATGTTAAATAGTATAAATCCTATGTTAAGGAACCACTTTGCTCTTGGTTGAAAATTCAATAATTTATAGGATAAGAATATAAATATTGCTACCTCTAGTTGTACTGCGAATCCAAATAGGTCTCTTACTCCATGTAAGGTTATTGCTCCATAATATTCTTGGGAAGTGAAAACTAATGTTTGCGATAATCCCCACACCATTTCTTGCATTCTTGCCGCCAATGCATCAATGATACCTAGAATTCCCCATATTAGGCTCATTACTATCATAGCCATTGATACTCTGCTTACCCAGTCCTTATCCAATTGGAATACAGCATTAACTAGTGTTATAAGGGGATTTGACTTAGAACTCATAGGTAATGCTTCTAATATTAACATATTTAACTTTATCTTCATAACGATTAGATAAAGTTATAAAAACTTATTTTTATATAATTTGAGAGAAATTTTACCTTAGTACAAGTCATTTAGATTTAATAACTAATACATTATAACATATTTAACTTTATAATATAAATAAATTTTTATTCTAAATAAACGGTAAAGAAAAGAGATAAATAAGGGATAAGGGAAATAAGATTGATGTTTGTCAATAAAGAGTATAAGGATAATTTCATTTTACTGACATTTAATACTGGCACAAAATATAACGTTTTTAATGTAAAATTTATGACAGAACTTTTAGATACTTTAAGTGAAATAGAGAAGGAAAAGAAATATAGATTTATAGTATTTAAAGGAGAGAACGGCAATTTTGGCTCTGGGGCAGATATAAGAGAATTAAACCGAGCTTCAATAGACAGAGAATTTGCATCATCATTTTTCAATTACATGAAAGATCTTTATCTAAAGCTAATAAATATAGATAAAATTACGATAGCACAAGTTGAAGGTATTGCCTATGGAGCTTCCTTAGAATTATTATTAGTTATGGATTTTGTAATAGCTTCAAAATCTGCTAAATTTGCTGCTCCTGGCGGAAAGATAGGGGTTTTTCCTCCGGTTTTACTAACCTTAGGTCCTTATATAATAGGTTTAAATAATGTTAAAAGGCTGGCCATGCTAGGAGAGGAAATAACGGCAGAAGAAGCCGAAAAAATAGGTCTCATAACTAAGGCAACTGATGAAATTGATAAAGAAACTGCAAATTTAATATATAAAATGTCATTTATGGCACCATCTTCGCTTATGTTGATGAAAAGGCATATCATGAAATATTTGGATAGAGATTTATCTGAAGTATTTAAGTCATTGACAATTCAAGTAGGAGGAGACGAGAGTAGAGAAGGAATTAATGCATTCTTAGCTAAAACTAAGCCCAGCTGGTTAGTCAATCTCTCTAAGCTTCAATAGTTTACCGCCTAGAAATACACTTAAGACTGTAAATATTATTATGTAAATTATTTCCCATAGTTGAGGTAATTGTTGGTAAACAGCAACTTGCCTTATTATATCATTAAGTACAGACACCGGTTGATAATTTATTAAAATCTCTATAAAACTTGGGAAAGAGCTTACGTAAAAGAAGGCATTACTTAAGAAGATTAAAGGTAAAGTAACTATATTAGCGGCAATGTTTGCTATGAAGAGTTTATCCTTTGGCGTTAAACCAAATATTATTGCGCCTAAACCAGAGAACATTAATGTACCTATTATTAAAAATATAACAAATAATATTCCTATAATTGGTATAAAGTTTAGCACTACCCCTAATAATAATACTGGAACTATAGAAATGAAAGTTATTATTATTTCATAAAGCATTAGTGAAATTACCCATTCATAACTTTTTAGAGGCGAAGCTGCTAACCTTTCAACTAATTTATCCCTATAATATCCTGCTCCTACGCCGGTAACTCCAAAAACACCGTTAGATAGTGCAATAACGCCTATCATTCCAGATAATATATAATCTACATAAGTAAATCCTGGAAGTTGAGTAGTAGTGACCTTAGCTGAATCGTGTGTTGAATATTCCGTTAGTATTGCTTCTAAAGAAGGTATTAAATATTTACTATCTTTCGGATAAGTTACATTAAACAATGAATTATTTTGAACGTTAACATAAATATAGTTATGAAGAATAGCCTCTTTCTCGTTATTGCATGTAATACCTATAAAAAGCTGAGTAGAATTAAGGTATTTTGCTAATTGTTCATTATTTGTAGCTACTACTTGTGTTACATGATTCATTCCTGCAAAGCCGAAAGCAAAGACTATAGCAAGAAATAATGGAAATACGAGAATAAAGAATATGGTAGTTTTATTACTCAAGTTATCTTTAATTATAGCCTTAGCAGTAGGAATTACGTTTCTCATCATTCCTCACTAATACTCTCTAGAAGTGCTAAATAAGCTTCTTCAAGAGTAGGTTTTTCAAATTCTTTCATTAAGTCGTCTGGAGTTGATAATCTAAGTATTTTGCCGGAGTAAATTATCGCTATTCTATCAGATAATTTTTGTGCTTCATCTAAGTAATGCGTAGTAAGCAAAATTGTTAATTTTTTATCTTTCAATTTCTTCATTATATCCCAAACATTCCTTCTAGCCTTTGGATCTAAACCTACTGTAGGTTCGTCTAGATAAATTATTCTTGGGTTTCCTACTAATGCACAAGCTATAGCTACTCTCCTTTTTAGTCCACCAGATAATTTCTTAAATCTTGTATTTTTATAATCTCCCAGATCTAATTCTTCTATAACTTCATTTACTTGTGATTTATCTCCTCCGTAAATATTTGCAAAATATTCAATGTTATCCTTTACGGTTAAATCAGAAAATCCTTGAAAATCCTGCGGTACTATACCTATAATTCTGCGTATTTTCTCGCAATCCTCGGGAACCTTCATGCCTAAGATTTCTATTCTACCACGATCTGGCTTAGATACACATGAAAGAATCTTAATTGTTGTAGTTTTTCCAGCACCGTTTGGTCCAAGCAATGAAAATATTTCTCCGTCATTAACTGTAAATGATATACCTTTAAGTACTTCTATGTCTCTGTAGCTTTTCCATAAGTCTTCAACGCTTATTGTTATCATAATTTATTTATGTTAGTAAAAAGTAGTTAATGTGTCTTTCGGCAAAGTACCTTTAAAAGAATTTTTACATAAGATACCCAGTGGCAATTGCGAGATATGCCCTTCCGTTGGAGAAGACGACGCGATAATTAAAATTGATAAACCTTACATAATTATTCACTCTGATCCTATAACCGAGTCCTCAGTAGACCCAGGATTTCTCTCAATAGCCGTAGCATGTAACGATGTTAACATGAAAGGCGCACCTTGTAAGTGGGCTTTAACTACACTTTTACTTTCTTCAAGAGAGAGTCTAGACAGAATACTTTCTGGAATAAATGAGGCGTGTAAGATTTTAGGATGTAACGTAGTAGGCGGGCATACGGAGGTTGTAATGAATTTACCTTCAGATATAGTTGTGACAACTGCTTTTTCAACTACTGACAAAATTTTAACAGCTAGAAATGCTAAAGATGGCGATTATATTGTAATGGTAGGTAGTGCTGGGATTGAGGGTACTTGGATTTTAGCTAATCAATTTGAAGACTATTTGCTAAAATTAGGAGTTAAAAAGGAGACTATAGAGTCTGCAAAGCGCTTTAAGTACGATATAATAGTTCAAGAAAAAGCTTTGAATATAGCAGAATATGCTATAGGAATGCATGACGCAACAGAAGGAGGAGTATTACAAGCAATATTAGAAATAGCAAAATTATCTAACTTAAAGGCAGTGATAAACCCAAACCTTATACCTGTAAGGAAAGAAACATTGGAAATAACTAGAGCATTGTCGATAGATTATTTGAGGTTAATTTCCTCTGGAGCGTTTTTAGTTATTACAAGAAATCCAGAAGAAGTAGTAAACAAAGTGGAAGAGAGTAATGTAATAGGAAGACTAATAAAAGGCGAGCCAAGTCTTTATTTAGAGGGAGTTGGAGATTTTAATGAGGACTTTGAAGAAGAGCTTGTCAGATTTGAAAGTAGTTATAATGGCAGGAGGTAAGGGAAGCAGATTATCTCCGATAAAGCCGGTCGTTGAAGTATGTGGTAAGCCTATGATATTATGGATATACGAATTTTCAAAGCAATTTTCTGATAGAATCTTTATAGCTACAGTCAAGGATCATCCTGCATTACCTAAATTAAAGGAAATTATTTCGACGAATAATATAATTTTTACCGAAGGTAGAGGGTACGAATTCGATGTCATAGAAGCTGTAGAAAAAGTTGGACTTCCTTGCCTAGTATTTCCATCCGATACTCCTTTTATTCCTAAAGGGGCTATTGAAAAACTTATTAACGAATGCGAAAATTCTATTTGCACCTTGCTTTCTAAGGGTGAATTTGTTGGCATTAGCTTATGGAATTCTTTGGACACTTCATCTTTTTCTTCAATAAATACGGATTATGAAATTGATAACGTTAATACGAATAAAGATTTATTGAAAATAAATGAAAAATGTAGTGAGGGATTTATTTGGGGAAAAGAATAGTAATATTTTATCCTTTTAGAGGAATTCTATTTCCCGTTTATCTTTTCATGGGATTAATTTTAGTGCTTGTATCAATAGGTTATTTCAAGGATCTACTCTTGTTTGTTGGTGTTAGTAGGAAACTGAGTTATCTCTTTGCCTTTGAAATATCTTTTCTAAGTCTTCTTTTAAGTCCAGTAAATTTTGTGATAAAGGAAGTAAAAAAGAGGGCAATTGCTCCTAGATATGATGTAGTTTATGTTTTTGGAATACCGTTTTATGTACCCAGGCTCGATATAGAATACTTCACTACGCAAGTTGCTATAAATTTCGGAGGAGCACTTATTCCATTAATGTTATCTATATCGTTACTCTTTTTACTTTATAAATATTTGCTTCCTATATTTATAAATATAATCCTTTTAATTATAGTATCAAAATATTTCTCAAAAGTGATTGAGGGTGTAGGAGTAGTAATGCATCCTTTTATTCCTCCCCTATTCTCCGTATTATTTAGTTATTTACTATTCTTTAAAATGCCAGAGCTTATACCAGTTTCAGCTTATATCTCAAGCGTTTTGGGTACGTTAATAGGAGCAGATTTACTTAATCTAAGAAAAATAATTGACGCATCCCCACAGATAGTGAGCATAGGAGGGATGGGAAGTTTTGACGGGATATTTCTATCTGGACTATTTTCAGTACTTTTAGGAGAATTAGTTATATCCATATTCTAAATGTTCTTTTATATTTCTTAACTAAAGCTATTGCTTCTCCGCCTTCCTTAAATTTTACAATAGCTTTTCCCCTTTCAAAAATGCCCTTAAGATAAGTAATGCCTCCTTCATCGTAACTTACGCTATCATATCTTAATAATCTTCCTAGTTTGAATTTTTTGCTAACCTTCTCTAGAATCTCTACTTCATAGTCTTCAGAATTCACTATTCTCTTTGGAGTATAGAAAACGTAAATCTTTTTCACATTATTCTATACGCTTAAATATTATATATTGTTAACTCACTACTATGGAGGAAAGAGATGAAGTATTGTTAAAATTGAAAGAAGCCGTAGATTTATTCGTCAACACTCCTGGTACTCATTTACTTATTCCAGAAATAAGAACAAACATAGGCTATGCAATTAAAGGTGCAAAAAATGTTAATGACGTAGCGGCTATTCCAGGGAGAATTAGTGTAGCATTTAATAGGGCAATCTATTGTATGCCACCAGCTTTTGGTGCTTCAGATCATGTAGCAAGAGTAATATTAACTGCAATGTCACATGATGAGAACATGAGAAGTGCAATAAATTTGAAATTCTATGAAGAAATTGTGAAAAATCTGAGCGATGTGTTTATATTTAATAGAAAGGAAGAACCAGAAGAAAGTAGAGAAAAAGAGAGACACACTATGAATTTCATGGTTGACCTTGCGTACTCTAGACTGGGTAGAATACCTAGATATGTAGTAGATCTAGGTGATTACGGTAAAGAACCCAGTATTTTCATTTTAGGTAAGGAACCAATAGAAGTTGTAAAAGAAGCGATAAATTTACTTCAATTTATTCAATAAATCTTCTATCTCATTTTTACATCCATTTATAATATTATTTATTTTCTCATAATCTTCTTCACTTAATTTATCTCTGAAATTATAAATTATTAATCCTATCTCAAATAATTGATTAACTAACTTTCTATACTGGTTATTCTTAGTAAAAACATTCTTCATTTCTGTTTTCATTTTGTTGAAGGCTTCTTTACCCTTGTCAGTTATAATGTAAATTTTTTTATCATCTTTTTCTTCTACAGTTATCATTCCGCTCTCAATTAATTGCTTTAGAACTGGATAAAGAGAACCCGGGCTGGGTTTATATATTCCATGAAATTTTTTCTCTATAGATTTAATTATCTCGTATGCATGCATAGGTTTATCGTTAAGTGCCTCTAGGATCAGTAGCTTTAATGTGCCTTTCCTTAGCCTTTCTAAGTTCATTTTCATATGTAAAAATGTCTTTTCACGATTTTATAATTTTAATTCTCGCTTCATAGAATCATGTATTTTTATAATTAACTTTATTAACATTATTTATAAATTAGGGTTACCCTTAAATAATCCAAATCTACATTCATAGATTATGAAAAGGAAAGTTGTTATAGTTGGTGGCGGAAACGCTGGATCTATTGTAGCTAATAAATTAGCTAAAAACACTGATCTAGAAGTAACAGTTATAGAACCATCAGAATATCATTATTATCAACCTGGTACTGTAGATATAGTAGGCGGAATAAGTAAGGAAGAAGAAATGATAAAAAACACTTCAGATATTTTACACGCTAGATGGATAAAGGATTATGCAACAAAAGTAGATGTTGAGAATCATACTGTATTCTTAAAAAATGGAGGTAAAATTGACTATGACTACGTCGTAATAGCTGCTGGAGTAAAAAATAAAAAACTGGAAGGGTTCCCAGAATGGCATACCATTGAAGGAGCTAAGTTGATGAAAACAATGGCAGATAATTTTGAAGGCAAAAAGATCGTTGTAGGATACTTCGGTTTAATAAAATGTCCTGCAGCTCCTTTTGAATTGTCCTTTATTTTAAAGCAGAGATTCCCTAAAGCAGACATAACGCTAGTAAATCCAGTAGCTCAACCTCCTCAAATACAAAAACCAATGGCTGAGATACTGGGCAAGATTGCAAAAGAATTGGGAGTTCAAGTCATAAGAGGTTTTAAAATTAAGGAAATAGATAGACAGAATAAAATTATAGAATCAGAAAATGGAGAGAAAATAAATTACGATCTAGCATTTATAGATACTCCTATTAGAGCTAGTGAGGAGTTCTCAAATCTTGTAGATAATTCTGGCTTAATACCAGTGAATAAGGAAACATTAAGATTTAAGGACTACGATAACGTGTTTGCTATAGGAGATATTACTAATATAACTACACCACCAAAAACTGGGGCAATAGCACATTTTGAAGCAAATTATGTAGTTAAGGAAATTCAGAATGATTTATATGGGCAAGGGAAAGGAAAATTTGATGGTTCTGCTGCATGTGCTGTCTATAATGGTTACGGAAAAGGTGCATTTATTTATATGAATTATGAGAAGAGTTATGCACTAGGTCCTTCATCAATATTTTTCACAGCTAAGAAAACATTTGCGCATATATATTGGCTCACAGTAGAAGGCAAGTTACTCTAGCCTTTTTCAAGTATTTTTGCCTAGGAAATGTTAGGAAGATATTACCTTTGTTTCAATTGTGAAATTTTTTCAGCTTTGCTAAAAAGGTCAGGATACATATGCTTCAATCCATACTCTAGAGCTTCCTTAGCTACTCTACTCATTTTAAATCCGGGTTTTGTATTATAGAGATATTGCAAAACCAAGTATGCGGGATAGCTCCATATACCTATTTTTGGATCTTTTTCCAGAAATTTCTTCATTATACTTTCTATACTGTCTTCTTCAGAATCTTCTTTCTTCCCTTTATCTTCTATGTTATTCTTAGTAGATTCTGGAGTATTCTCTACGGTTTTCTCTCTCTTTTCGTCTTTCTTCCCTTCGACTTTTAGAGTCTCCTCTTCCTTCTTAGGCTCTACAGTAGAATTTTCTTCCTTCTTCTCTTCTTGAGCCTTCTCTATTCTTTCTTCGCTCTTCTCTACGTTTTCTGCAGTATTTTTCTCTTCCTTCTTCTCTATACTTTTTTTCCTATTCAGTAGGAAGTCTAGTTCGCTCACTCTAGAGTCACCTTTGCTAACTCTTCAAAGAAGTGTGATAATTTTGGTTTCTTCAATCTAACCTCTTCATATCTAGTCGCTGGAACTCCTAATCTAGATGCCTCAATGAATAATCTAGACTGTGGAATGTGTATATTTAAGAACTGTACTGAAGGTAATTCGAGACTTATAGCTTTGTTTGACAAGTTGGTAAAAGCTAAAGCTTTCTTGTTGAGGCTCTGTAATCTTCCGTCTAGATTCTTCGCGGCCTCCAAAGCTAAGGGTTGAGGAGTTACTGGAGATAATATTTTATCAGCTGCTATCATTGAGGCTACTGCTAATGTGCCTAAATTAGGGGGAGTATCTATAACTAAGATATCAAAGTTTTTTGCTGTTTCTTTAATTTTGTTTACAACATCCTCTACATCTCCATTTAGCTCAGCTTTAAGTAGGCCTAGATGGGCAGGAAATACTTCTACATTAAATATATTAACGCTCTTACTACCTATCTCAAGTTCTTTTTTCTCCCTCTTCATTCCAAATGATGTAGTACTTCCTCCTTCTGGATCCATATCTAACAAAGCTACATTTTTTGATTTAGATAGGACGTAAGATAAATTAACTGCAGTAGTAGTTTTTCCGACACCACCTTTCTGATTAATAACTGTTATTATCATGTCTAGAGTATTCAATGAAGATTTTTTATAAGCCTTATCAGATGGTATTCTCCAGACTCTAGTGTAGAATAACTTTTAAATAGTAGTTGTTCTAATCTAATATTATGATAAGTGAATTAATAAGAAAGAACTATAAAGAAGAGCTTTTCGGCGCAACTGTTTACGAAGAGTTGGCCAAGACTGAGAAAAATGTTAAGGTAAAAGAAGTTTTAGAAGAGCTGGCTAATGGTGAGAGATCTCATGCATCGTTTTGGAAGGAAGTTGCAGAGTCTAGAGGAGTAGAATTAGAAGAACTAGGATTCTCTGATAGATTAAAGATAAAAATACTTAAACTTTTTAGAAGAGTCTTCGGTCTTCCTTTAACATTGAAACTAGTAGAAAGAGGGGAAATAAGCGACGCAGAAAAATATTATCAACTATCTAGAGCAGCTGAATTTAATGATACAGAAAGGCAGAAGTTGTCGTCAATAATGATGCAAGAACTTGTACATGAGGATTTATTAGTTCAAACTCAAATTAACGCTGATAAGATAAGGGACGCTATTTATGCTGTGAGTGATGGTTTAATAGAAGTCTTAGCAGGAGTTTCTGGGCTTTCTAGTATTCTAGCATCTCCATTCCTTGTAGCTTTAGGGGGTATAATTATTGGAGTTTCAGGTACAATTTCAATGAGTATAGGTGCATATTTGTCCTCAAGTTCCGAGAACGATATTAGAAAAAGTAAGCTAAAGAAAGAGAAGTTAAGGACATTATTAGGTCAAGCTTACTCTTCTGAAGGCAACAACGAGATTAACAAAAACTCGGAAAGCGTTAAAATAACTGCAATTTCTTATATCCTTGGGGCTTTAGTCCCCATTCTTCCATTCCTTTTAGGCCTAGGTGGTCTTTTAGGCCTCATTACTTCTTATGCATTTACTGGAGTCGTCACATTCATCGTAGGCGGAATCATAGGGATATTAAGTGACGTTAATCCGTTTAAGAAAGGTGCAGTAATGGCTGGACTTGCAATAGTAGCGGCACTTGTTACTCATCTTATAGGTATAGCTTTTCATTTTATAGGTTATTGACTTAATTTCCAAATAATGCTTTTTAATATCTCTTCCTTTATTATCTGTTTCTGTTTATATTCAAAGTATATTTTAGCTTTTTCTTCAGCAGTGAGAGTTTTCCCATTAATCACATCTTCCTGAGTTGCTTTTCCGTTCTCTATACTTACACTTACTTTTCCATTTTCATCAATATTTATTGTAAGTATATTATGATAGGGAAAGAGGTTGTTTGAAACTACTGAAATAAGTAGCAAATACCCGGGTACTATTAAATTGCTCTTGAATACTCTAGATTCTTCAATCTTCTCTACAGATCTAGAATCCATGAATATGTTCCTCTTCTTTTCAATGTTCACTAGTTCACCTTTTTTAAATTCTAAAACTATATCGTCGTCTGATTGAGATAATATATCGTGATTTAGTTCGTCAAAAGAAGAATGAATTAAGAAAGTCAATCTAAACTTTCCTTCAATTGGTACTGCTTTAGGAGGAACATTATCGTTGTTTACTATCATTACCTTATTATTTTCTCCTATTGGTACTAAATAGTATGGAAAGTCTTCATAGTCCTTTTCCGCGTTAAATTTTTCCTTTATCTTCTTTATGAAGAAAGTTTTATTATATTTATATTCAATGTATAAATTATAAAAATCTTTATCTAGACTCTTGACCAGATTATTTAGCAATTCGTCCTCGAGGTAAAAGGAAAGCAATGGTACAAGCTGATTATTCTTACAGTAATTAATCGCATCTTCTGCATCTTTTTTTATAGGAGAATCTAACAACTTATATAGTGATGAGGGGTTCATTCAAATTTTACTAAAATCTTAGCTAATAAACTTACTGGAGTTCCATTACATCAAAGTCTTTGATCTCCTTTATTCTTTCCAACCTTATATGAAAATATGATAACGGATTAATGTCTGCTATTGCAAAATTTTCTTCTTCCCCCAGCTCTGCCAATGTAAGTAAGTCCACTATGCTATCATTTCTCTTATATGGAACAAAAATTACGCTTTTGCCCGGATAATCTGGGGGGCTATAAACATTTGCATTAACTATCGCAACTCTATTCTCTAGACTTCTTACTCTTAAGTATTCTCTCCAAATTTCTATTCCATTGTAACTTATCTTAGAAGGCACTAGAATAATCTCTGCACCTTTTAGTACCATCTTTCTTATTACTTCTGGAAAATCCAAATCATAACAAATTGCTATGCCTACCTTTATTCCGCTTATGGAAAAAATTGTAGAATAAGTTCCCGGCATTAATTTTTCTTTCTCTTTATTAAAAAGATGAAGTTTTTTAGCCAATCCTTTAATATTGCCGTTAGAATCTATAATTGGCGCTATAATTGATACTCCATCTTCAACAGCTCCTGGTATGATATATGCAGTGTATTTTATCGCGAGTCTCTGAAATTCCTTTAAAGGCAATTCTTCGACAGTTCTAACCCATTTTTCAGGTAAAAGTACTAATTGTGCTCCAGATAGTAGCGCCTTCTCTGTAAGTACTAGGGCTGAACTAACGCTGGAAGGCTGTACTACTGCAATTTTCATTCTTCTTCCTTAGTTACTTTTTTGCTTTTATCGATCTTTTTTAATTTTTTGATTAAATTATTTTCAACCTTTTCTACGGCTTTCTTTACTGCTACTATAGGATCCCAGTCTGTTTCGCTTGCTATGAAGTTACCTTCTTTAGTAGTAACTGTTACAGTAGTTTTATATAGAGTCTTATCTTGACTTTTTGCAGACTCCTTAAATGACACCTTAAAGTTTATAATATCAGTCATTTTTTCTAATTTGCTTAAATATCTTTCAATAACTCCGTCAATTTCAGCCTTGATTTCTTCCTTCTTTAGTCCTGAAGTAAGTTTTGCCTCAATTGGCATAGTTAAATTGTATTTTGATTCTAGTGATTTTATTATATCTATTGTACTTATTACTCCTTCAATAAAATCTCCTTCAAGTACTGGTGCTCCAGATATGTTCTTCTTTAAGAGTAGTTCTGCAACGGATTTTAACGAATCGGAGCCCTTAACTGAAACTACTGGCGAAGTCATTATCTCTTTTACCGGCATTGCCATTATCCTTTCTTCTTCCGTTAATATTGACGATCTTTTCTTTTCATTAATAGAATATAGTGCATTAACTATATCTCTAGAGCTCACTATTCCCTCTAGTTTCTTCTCTCTAGTTACTGGTAGTCTACTTATATTATCTCTAATCATTAGCCATCTCGCTCTCGCTACAGATTCTTCTGCCTCTATTGTTAAAGCAGGAGAAGACATATATTCTCTAGCTTTTTTATTACTTTCAATTTGATTAGTGTCTAAGAGATATTTGATAACAGATTCTCTAGTAATCATGCCTATAAGTTCCTTATTTTTATTAACTACTGGTATCGCCCTGGCTTTTGTAGTATAAAACTTTGCTATAACCTTTGAAAAGTCGTCTTTCTCATCTATCGTTATAGACGGTGAAGATAATGTAAGTACCTTAGCATCTAAGCTTACTCTCCTCTTTAAAAGATCTTTATATGTAAGTAATCCAATAACTTTCTTATGCAAAACTACTGGGACAACCCATTGATTTTTCTCCTTTATTTTTGGTAAAATATCTCTTAATCTATCGTTAGGATTTGCTACCACTTGAGGTTCGACGTATAACTCTTCCAAATCTACCACGTATAATCTTTTTATAATGAGAAAATAAAATTTCTATGGAGAATTTGAGGAAGACCGTATTTATATGGAACGAAAATTATTTGGAGTATTCATTTCCTGGAGATCATCCATTCAAATCTCTTAGAGAGTCTATGGCAAAGAAGCTAATGGAAGAAAGAGGATTTTTCCATGAAATAGATTTAGAAAACGCGGAGCCTGTATCAGAGAGCTTGCTAGAAAAGATTCATGATAAGGAGTATATAGAATTTGTAAAAAAGAAGAGTTTAGAAGGAAAAGGATATTTAGATGACGGAGACACGCCAGCCTTTAAAGGAATATATGAGGCAGCAATTTTAAGGGTTGGGGGTAGCGTGAAAGCACTTGAAATGATAGAGAAAGGATATGATGTAGCAATAAATTTAGGAGGAGGATTTCATCATGCAAAGAAATCTTCTGCTTCAGGGTTTTGCGTATTCAACGACGTGGCACTGATAGCGAAGCTTGCAGAAAAGAAATACAAAATAGCGATAGTAGATATTGACGGTCATCATGGCGATGGAACACAACAATTACTTTACGACGATAATAGAGTTTTGAAAGCTTCTTTACATATGTTTCATAGAAACTTCTTCCCAGGAACTGGAAATTATGATGAAATAGGAGAAGGTAAAGGTAAAGGATTTACTATTAACGTTCCATTACCGCCCGGCACAGCAGACGATGCGTATATTTCTGCTTTTAAAGAAGTTGTAGTTAAAAAATTGGAAAAGTTTAAGCCAGAGTTAATAATTATAGTTGAAGGAGGTGACTCTCATTTTGATGATCCTTTAGTAGAATTAAAATTATCTACTAAAGGCTACTCTGAAGTTATAAATGAAATCTTAAGTATAGCCAGGAGATTCTCATCTAAAATAATATTATTAGGCGGTGGAGGATATAACTATGAAGCTACAGCTAGAATATGGACTATAACTACAGCTCAACTTGCGGGACTTGATATGAGTGAAGTCGATTTACTTCACGATTGTTGCTTTACGTCGTCTACTAATTTTGTAAAAGAAAAGGTTAATGAAGTAATAAAAAAACTTAAGGAAATTCATGGCTTACTCGACTAGTATCAATGCCGCTGCCTTTCTTGCTTTTTCTTTGGCTTCTTCGACAGTGCTTCCGTTAGCTAACACTACTCCCATTCTTCTTTTTTCATAGCTGTAAGGCTTGCCAAATAATCTAACTTGAACACCCGGAATCTCTAAAGCTTTTTCTAAATTAAGATATTTGGGATTCCACTCTTCTCTCTCAGCTAAAATTACATGAGATGCTGCAGGAGTTAATAACCTAACTTCAGGAGTTGGTAAGCCTAATGCACTTCTCACATGAACTTGAAATTCGCTTATATCTTGGCTAGCCATAGTAACCATTCCAGTATCATGAGGTCTAGGAGAAACTTCACTAAAGAGCACTCTATTACCTGTTTTTATTATTTCTACACCAAAAATTCCTACTCCACCTAATTCTTCTACGACTTTTATTGCATAAGATTTAGCTTTTTCTACAACATCATCTTGAACTGTAGCTGGTTGCCAAGATTCGACATAATAATAACTAGGTCTTTGATGCTCTACTGGAGGAAAAGTTTTAGTAACTATTCCATTTCCAGTATTATACCTATAAGTTAAAATTGTAAGCTCAGTGTCTATCTTCACGTACTCCTCAACTATAACTCTTTTACTCTTGCCTCTAGCGTGGGATATTGATTCTTTATACGCGTCTTCTATTTCATCTTCCTTATTTATTAAAACGTGCCCATGGCCACTGGAACTCATTTCTGGTTTTATAAGACAAGGAAATCCTATGTCTCTACAAGCTTTTCTAACTTCTTCTGCACTTTCTGCAAAGGCATAGGTCGTCGTTGGAACTTTCAATTTCTCTGCAGCAAGCCTTCGTAATTCTATTCTATTCATACAAATTTTTACTGCTTGCGCGTTTGGTATTATCTTATACCCAGAATCTTCAAGGTCAATTAGGGCATCAGTATTAATTGCCTCTATCTCTGTAATAATTCCGTCGGGATTTTCTCTCTTGACTATAGACTTTAGAGCCGATGGATCCATCATATCTATTACATACTTTCTATGAGCTACGTGCATTGCAGGGGCCATATCGTATCTATCAACAGCAACCACTTCTATGCCCATCCTTTGTGCTTCTATCGCTATTTCCTTACCTAATTCTCCGCTTCCTAAGAGCATTAGTTTCTTTGAGCCTTCTAAAAGAGGTGTTCCGATCTCCATGTATGAAATTACTTAAATAAGATAAAAAATTTTCCTATGCATCTTCTATTTTTTCTTTAATCAAGTAAATGCAAGTCTATCCATTCGTAAAGTCTGTTATAATCTTTCATCAGATAGAATAGGCAAATCCAATTTTTAGGTACTCTGCATTTTCCAGAATAAGGGAAGACTATTGCACCATACTTGAATTTTTTAGCATATTGTGTTACTTGTTCTAAGTTACTTTCTCTAACTTTAGCTTCTATGGCTATTTTGTTTTCGACTATAAAGTCGGGCTTATTATGAAGAGAAACTCCTTTTATTGTAGAATATATTTCCTTATTTCTCTCTACACTATACTTTCTAGAGAGAATAGAATATACGTAATCCTCGAATACTTTTCCCAATAACTGGTTAAGCCTTATTTTTCTCTCTTTATTAGGATACGCTAAAGCCGGTAAAATGTTAACACTAGGATTAATTTCCCTTATTCTATCTATCAAGATTCTTTCTTCATTATCTACGTAAAACTGCAAATCCGTTATTTCCTTATTTCCTTCAAAAGCTTTAACAAGCCAATTATCAACGTATACTACAATTTTACCGTTCTTTTCATCTGGTATTAGCAAGCCTTCTTCCGTCTTATTATATTTAAATATTCTCACGGCTCAAACTTAATAGTTTTTGGAAATTCTAAAATGTTGTGTTTGTTACTTTAACAGATATAGCGTGGGCAATAGTCCTTACCATATGGGTAATGATAGTTACATTGTATATCTCAAAATATGTTGCTAGAAAAACTACTATTTACGTTGCTAGAAAAACCATACATATTCTAGGTGGAGGTTTGGTTGCGGTAGTTTCTCCTTTTGTTTTTTCATCACCGTTACTTCCAATAATTCTGTCTTATTTATTAACTGCATATTTGATTTTCCATAGAGAAAGACAACCACTTAATTGGTTTCAAGATAAAGAAAATAGAGGAGAAGTATGGTTTACTTTCTCTTTTGGGACAATTTTGTTATTAAGCTGGATCTTGATTAGAAATTTCTGGGATCCTGGATCAAGAGATATTTACGTAGCGTTATTGCCCTTATTTTACATGTCTTTTGGCGACGGAGTTACTGGCATAATAAGAAATTATGTATATAAAAGGAGGGTGAAAGGCTGGTGGGGATCTTTAGGGATGTTTATAGTTTCTTCTCTTTTAGGATATTATTTTCTATCTATTCCAGGCTTAATTTCTGGAATCTTGGCTACTATAGTAGAAAGAATAGGTAAGGTTGACGATAATATTTTAGTTCCTTTTGTCCCATTTATCTTCTTATATATCACTGTAGTACTTCTTAATCTTTAAGAAGTCCTCATAATCAAAGATCTTTAACTTAAGATCTGTAGTATTTATTATTATTATTCCATCAATTTTAGCGGACTTCAATGAAAGTAAATTAACATCTAAGCTATTGTGATACTTCCTAATTAACCGCATGAGATACCTTATTTCATCTTCGCTTCTTTTCTCTTTATCCTTTAATAGCTCTACAGGTACTGGGGGAATATAGTATGAAGGTACTGCAATGTAAAATTGTGAAGCTAGATTACTATATCTAGCTATTTTTAAGGCCATTCTGCTCATTAGGAAGTCCTCTTGCTTTCCAGCAAAACTTGGAGGAACGAACCCCGTTTCAACCTCTATTCCCACATCTATTCCCTTTATCGCATAAACGTCAATTATCTTGCCATTACTTTCATGCTCTACTGATACTTTGAAACCTTCTTTGATTAAATAAGCTGCTACTATAAGCTCTAATGCCGAGTGAGTGATATTAACAAATCCTAACTTATGAAAATCTATCAGTCTTTTATATATTTCGTCTATCTGTGGTAAATTTCCGTAATTAGATATTATTCTATATTTAATATTATGTAAGTCTTTAGTATAATTATCGCGTTTCATATGAATTACCTCTCAGTCAGGGAAACGCTCTTCATTCACTCAGCAAACCGTCACGTCATCATATTCAACTAACTTTAACAACTCTAAAAATAAAATCATTTTCATGTTAAGTTTCTTAGTTGGTTCTCCTGCTCCATCTTGGTATGATTTAAAAGATATATTTGAAGACTATAGGAGCGTGGCTGTTTACGTTGATGATAGGGGTAATATTGAAATGATAAAAGTCAGTAGCCTTGATGACTGTTTTTTACCAACTTCAGTATTAGTTAATCCGGCGTATTTAAAGAAATTAAAGCCTTACTATATAAAATTACCTAATTTCGTAGCATTTCCAATGTTTAGCCTTAAAATATTAAGAAAAATGATAGAAATGAAATATTGGAGAGCTATAGAATATTATTCTGGGAATGAATTCATAGGTGGTTGGGTGTTATACGATTGTAAGAATTGTGAAGAAAAACAAATGTTACATTTGCAAGTTACTGCAAACAGTGAAGAAGAACTTTACTTAAAGCACCTCTCGATTTACAATTCATGAGGTTCTTTTCCTATCTTAAAGTCCTTTACTCCATTGAACCTATCTACAATGTAATCCTTATCTTCTTCTCCTTTAGTTATAAAATTAAAAAGTAATCTTGCGACTCCTGGTCCAACTTCTGCACCGTAACCGTCAAATCCTCCTATGAAATATAAATTGTCTAATAATCTTCCATAAGCAGGTCTCATGTCAGGAGTTCCTTCGCAGAACTCTCCAGAAGTATAGATAACCCTTAATTTTCCTAGTCTTTTTCTAGCCCTAGTCATAACCTCTTCTGGGTCAACTTTTATCCTTTGGCAAGGTTTAGCCTCTATAGTCTCTCCATCGCCTATGATTGCGGTTCTAATTCCTAAGCCTAAAAAAGGTCTTGAATAAAAATTTAATTCATAATCATAAACAAACATTCTATCTAATTTACTATCTTGAGTTAAAGTGAGAGATGCCCAGCAATAATAACTCTTCGTAGGGACACTAAAAATTTGGCTATTCCAAGGGCCTGCTGCAAGGATTATAATATCCGATTCAATATATTTGTCATTAACTTTCGCTATTGCGCTATTTCCTTTTTTAATAACTGAAGCTTTCTCTTTAATTATTGGCACCCCGTCTATCATTCTCTTAATATAAACTAGTCTATCTCCTCCTACAGCGTAAATTCCTTTTGAGTTAAAGATAATTTTCTCTTCAATCTTCACTCCATACTCTTCCCATAGCTTAATTAATTTCTCATCAATTTTTCCTATAGTAAAAGAGGGAAATTCCTTTGTTTCAATATTAAATTCATTGTAAAAATCTAAAGCTAACTTTGATAGATAAACGTCTTTATCCACTAGAAGTAAAGAGTGAATCAAACTAGGAAAGATTCTTCTAACTCTTGGATCTATAACCTTTACGTTATGGCCTGCCTTTTTGAACATATAATAAAGTGAACTTCCTGCTATTCCAGAGCCTATTATTGTTACTTTCAACAAAGAAAACGCTAAGTTATTAATATTTAAAATCATCTAAATGATAACAGAAGGATATTTTGTCAAATACAAGGGCATAATATGGGCAGTGAAAGGATGCTACCACCCAGAAGGTTATGTAGTTGCAGTACCGCGTAAATTAGGTGAGAAAAAAATAAAGAAAATGAGTGAATCAATCCAGTTAGTTAAGGAAAAGTTTCCTCAATTGTTAAAATACGTTGACGAAATAGGTTTTGAAGTTCCGTTATTGTCCTTATCTGAGGTGGAAGTATTAGACCCTTTTAAAGTTTCTATATTTCAATTTAATGACTTTATAAATAATTTCCTTGATGTTGGAATAACGGGAAGTTATCTATATGAAGGAAAAGGAAATGATCTAGATTTAATTTCTTTTAATAGTAAAAATTACTATATACTAATGGATATGAGAAAAAGGGGAATAACGTCACCTTTAGTAGAAGTGAAAGATAATGAAATTGAAGGACTTTCAAAACAGGATTTTTTGCGTTTGAAAGTTAAGAGAGTTCTAGAGGGAAAGTATAAAGGAATTACCTATACTTTTAAAATAGTTGAATGTGAAGATTTTGGAAAAGTAATTAGGAAAAGTAAGTTTGAAGGAATGGTAAAAATTGATAAAGCATTAAAGCCATTTTCCTTGCCCGTTAAATATCTCACAGAAGAAGGTTATATTCTCACTAGTTTTAGGACTAGATATACTGAATTGGAAGAAGGACTAAGGCTTTATATTAAGGGGACTCTACTCTCTAGAGAGAATTTTGAAGACTTAGATCTAGACATTGCTCAAGTAGTAAAAATTATGTAGGAGTGGGTATATAATTATGTATGTCTGCACACAAACAACATAGAGAAATGGCTCCAAAAGTTCTAAACTTTTTCGTAATAACCGTAAGTACTTCAAGATATGAGAAAATGCAGAAAAAAGAGCCGATAGTAGATGAATCTGGAGATATAATTAAGCAGGAAATAATCACTTCCGGCCACAGGCTAGTAGGATATTCATTGGTACCTGACGATAAAATAAAAATTTTAAAGGCGTTCGCAGAGGCATTAGACAATCCTGAGGTTGATGTTATAGTATCTACTGGTGGTACAGGTTATTCCAAAACTGACGTCACTGTAGAAACTTTAAGAGGAATATTTGATAGAGAAGTTGAAGGTTTTGGCGAAGTGTTTAGATTCTTAAGTTATGAAGACCCACAAATTAGATCTGCAGCCTATCTAAGTAAAGCCACTGCAGGAATAATTAAAGATAAGGTTATTTATGCATTACCTGGCTCCCCAGATGCTGTAAAATTAGCTATGGAGAAATTAATCTTGCCTGAGGCCTCACACTTAGTCTTTATCGCTAGATCTAAGTAGTTTCTCTATTTCATTTTTAACTGAGCTCTTTATGCTTTCATTTTTAAACTCTAGCTTATCCATATTTAGATAATAGTAAAATATTTCAAAATAATTTTTGCTCAGCAATACTTTATCTATAGCTTCAGAAAATATTTTTTCGTAAAGTTTTGGCTCTATTTCTTTGTACCATTCTGCATCTTCAAATACTCTATCTAGAGTTGAAAGTGTTTCAGAAATTTCTGAGTGAAGTTTATAAACGTCCGATATATTCAAGTTTATATTTAATAAGTCAATATAACTTTTAATTCCAAGTCTTTTAGCAGCTAGTGGACATAATGTAATTTCTGCATTAACCTTATTTTCTCCATAACCTTCATTGTTAGCTAAATTCAACATTTCATATGAACAACCGTAGAATTTGTTTTCAGAATAAAAACAAGGAAAATGCACTTTTTTACCTTCCATTAATGGTTTAACAATATTTTCTAACATAGAGTATGCGAAAGTTATGTCTAGAATTTTTACAGATTTTAATACAATTAAATATCTGGCTTCTTCTGGAGTTAATGTAATAATTTCATCAACGTTTTCCAAAAGTTTTCTAACATTTTCAAGATTAATCTGGCCTTTAACTACCTTATCTAGGGGGTCAGGAAGTGTTATTACACCTAGCTTTACTCCTCTCAGTGAGAAGTATTTTATTAGCTTTAATACATCCTCAAGCAAATTGTCAGAAATCGCAGTTAGGATTATACTCTTTTTAGATGGAAAAGTAAGTTGAACATTAGGTACTTTACTGTTTAAAGTGGATTTTTGTCTTAGTAAATCAACAATATTTAGATCAACTGGGCATACTTCTTCGCAAATGCCGCATAAATGGCAATTACTTACCTGGGCTTCTTTTCCTATTGCTGACAGTGCAAAGAAACCTAAAGGCGAAAAAATTGGTGAACCCCTCTGATAACTATGGGGGCATATATCTACGCATTTACCACATAAAATGCATCCATTAAATTTCTCAAGAGAATATTCTTGACTTATAGAAGTAATATCTAATTTTATATCTGACGATACAACATAATAGGCCGAGTTTCCTCTAAAAGTAAAATACGTGTACTTAACATTCTTTAGCAAGTCAAAAGAAATATTTAGTAAATTAGTTTTACCTATGTAAATGAACTTACCTATACTGGATAGTTGAGGATATGGTGGAAATGTTTCAGAAAAACCGTCAATATATCTCTTTACTAAAATTTCTCTAACTTGCGTATATGATACTACTAATCTAGTCCCATTATTATCCTTAACGAGTGAAATGTCTCTAAAGGGTAATACATTTTCAGAGAGTAAGGATTTAACTTTCGATAGCACTATATCTTCTGATCCAGAATATTGTTTAAAAATTAATGGCTTATTTTCCTTTTTTATATATACCGCATAAATGATTCCTCCCTTGTATTTACCCGTATATTTTTCTCCATTTAAATATGCCTCAACAGTGACTCTATTAGCTAACTCGCCGAATTCGTTATATCCAAAGCCTTCATCTCCAAGGCTAATTGTTCCACCTACGGAGAAGTCCATTATGCTCCAAAGCTCTGGAGAATAACCAATTATATCTCTCCATTTAGTTCCTGCGAGAACTTTAATCGAATCTCCTAGATCTTCCACTCCCTTAAGTTCTGACAAATCTGCTACTATATTTGATGTAACGTTACCTCGAAGTAGTTCATATTTAGCTTCAACATTATTAGGTAAATTTCTGATATCTTCTTCTCTAGTAATTTTAATATATTTATCAATATTTTTTGATGTAATTGATGAGTAAAATAAGCTTTCTAATGATTCCATAAAAAAGTAATTCTAAAACACTGCTAATAATTTATCTTTTATGCAATACGTAATACTACAGCTGTTTTAAACTTGCAATGAATAAGCGAAGAAGGTAATTTTTATTTTTAGATTTAAGCCTCCTATTTAATGAGAATTCTTTTGCATTCATATTTACTGGAGGCTGGTAGCGGTGGAGTAAAAAGGAATAGAGAAGTTATTAAATACTGGAAAAAATATGTTGATGAAATAATATATGTTCCTCTTTTAGGAGACATGAGAAGAGCGTCTGAAGACGATGAATTTAGGAAGAAAATGTACAATGAAATTAAATCATTAGGCCTTGAAATTCCAGAGAAGGTAAGCGAAGTCATAGATAGTGAAGTTATAAAAAGAGTTCCTATAAATATGTCTAAATTAAAATTTGATCTATTTAGTAATACTACTCAATATAAAATTAATTCTGAAATTTCTAAGATAATGGGTAAAATTGATGCCGATATATATTATGCGCAACAAGAATTTCCTCAAATGGTAGACTTTCTAACAAAAATTGCAAAAAATAGGAACGTCGGTGCGTTAATTCAGAATTTCCTTGGATCATTAACTGTAGATTTCTCTCATTTTTACAGGGCATATAGTTCAATGGGATTAAGCGGGATTATGTACGCATTTTATGTAACATTCTTAAGATCATATCCTAGGAGGAGAAAATGGGTAGAGTTAATAAACAGTGGAAAAGTAAAGTTTGCTTTTTCAGTTTCAGAACCTTTAGCAGAAATGTATCCGTTTATGAGAAAAATCTACACTGGAGTGCTAAAGCCCGGCAACGCATTCGACAAGAAGCTTTTAGACTTTAGAGATAAAGGAAAGGAAGATTACTCGGTGTTTTATGCTAGGTTAAGTCCATCAAAAGGTGTGTTAGAACTTTTAAAAATATGGAGAAAAATTGATGAAAATAAAAAATTAATAGTAATGGGAAAATTTTCTGACAAAAAAGTAGAAAAACTTTTTATGAAAAATAAACCAAAAAATGTGGAATACTTAGGTTTTGTTTCTCAAGATAAGCTAATAGACGTCGTAAGTAAAGCAAAAGTCTTAGTTTATCCTTCTCATTTTGACTCTTTTTCTTTAGTAATTTTGGAATCCTTAGCTTTAGGTACTCCAGTCATAGCATATAAAATTCCAGGAGTAAGAAGCGTGTATGAAGGGCTTAACGCCGTAAAATTAGTTAAAGAGGGTGATTTAGCTCAATTTAGACAAGAAATAAGAAAAATTTATGATATGCCAACCAAAGAATATGAAGACTTAATAAATGATAAGAAATTATGGGAGTTCTTATATGAACATTCAAGCTGGGAGAAAGTTGCACTAAATGAATTAGAGGAGCTGAAAAAAGTGGTTAACTAACGCTGTCACCCCACATGTTATCGCAAGATGTAGCTTTACCTTTAATTACTTCGCTAATTAATCTGAAAGACTTTTTCCTAGATAGCATTTTATTATTATTACCACAATAAGGGCTGTAAACACATTTTGGACAGCCGTCTTCACAATCACATTTTCCTACAATGTCCAGCGCAACCTCATAAGCGTCTTCTAGTCTATCATATAATAACTTAGCAACTCCACTACCCCCTACTACAGAGTCGTATATGACAACGTGACCGCTAGGATAACTTATTCCAGAAAGGTCTGTAAGTGAAGCACCTGCAACAACTCTTCCTGCAGAAATTAGTACATGTTCCGTTGCATGATAAGCTTCCATGCCATCAATTAGCGAAAAGTCATCTAATATAGGATGTTTTATAATTAATCCTTTAGTCTTATAAGTATACGTAAGAGGAATATCATACTCTATTTCTTTTCCTCTATTCTCCTTTTTAGAGTAAAAATCGTGTATAATATAACCATGCACTGAGATTCTAACTTCTATTTCCCCATATTTTACTGGCAAACCATAAACTTTCCTACTTTCAATCTCTGTAAAATTCACCATATCTACGTCATATAACGGTTTTGTATAGTAAGGCAAATCTTTGTCTACTCTCTCCACTCTAGCCACTAGAGTATTGAGATCCACATCCTTAACGATATAGTTCTTCTTCGAAACTAAATATACAGCGTTAGGATAAATGTCATATAGAGCTACTGGAAGTTCTCTTTCTCCAATTTTCTTTTCTCCATTATATATTTTTATTATAGGACCAGTGCTTCTCAAAGAAGAGTTTATTACGAAAATCTTAGTTTGTTTTGTAGCATAGGCAACATTATTAACTATTTTTACCTTACCTTCTTTATCCAATTCTTTCAAAGCTTTAACCCAAAGAGGGGGTAAACTATCAAGTTTTATCATTCCTTTTTCAAGGAGATATGCTGCGGCATGTACTTTTATAACTTCAAGGTTTGTTGTGTCAAATGGTAATGGCGTTAGCTTTCTATTGAAGAATTCCTCTGGTTTTCTCAAAAAATAAGAGTCTATTGGATCGTCACCTAAAATCGTTATAATATAACCTATCCTATTACGCCTACCTGCTCTGCCAGCTCTTTGAATGTATTTTGAATAACTTGGTGGATCTTCAGCCATAATAACAACGTCTAAATCCCCTATATCTATTCCAAGTTCTAAAGTAGGAGTAGCAACAACTCCCATTATTTTCCCGTTTTTAAGATCTTCCTCTATCTTTATTCTTTCTGAAGGCAATATTCCTGCTCTGTGAACTTGCATATTAACTCCGAATCTATCGGCAATCTTTGCAGTGACTTCAGCCATTTGCTGTGAATCTGTGAATACCAACGTTCTTAAGCCATTTTTTATTAGAAGAGCTGCTAAGTACGCTGCTAAAGTCCACCTACTCATTCCTTTAGAATTAACTAGTATGTGAATTGCCATGCCTCTTCTTCTTTTAGTTCCTTCAATTATCTCTCCTGGCTCGTCAAAGAGTTCTTGGAACATGTATAGCGAAGCACCAATTGTGGCACTCGATGCAATGATGTGAATATCATTAGTAAATTCCTTTAATCTATCGATTATCATTCTTAAGTGAGATCCTAGAACTCCTTCATATACATGAATTTCATCAAATACGAAATGTTCTGCAGACCTAATTATTCTTCTAAAATTAGGGCTTAAAGGAAGTCCTACGTGAATCATATCTGGATTGGTTATTAATATATCTGGTGGACTAGCGTAAAGTCGGTCTCTTTCAATTTTAGGCGTATCTCCATCTATTATTCCAACACTTATTGGTAGGTTCTTTATTAATCTTAGTATTCTACTTAATTGGTCTCTAGCTAGGGCTTTAGTTGGATAAACTATAACGCTTTTTTCTCCTTTTAGTGCTAGGTCTAAAATTGGAATAAGAAATGCTTCAGTCTTTCCAGTCCCTGTTCCGGAAATTATCAATACGTTCTTTCTACTTTCAATTTCTTCTAATGCTTTTTCTTGGAATTTATAAAGTCTAGTTATTCCGATGTTTTTTAATGAGTTTTTTAATCTCTCGTCTATTTGCAGATCATCGACCTTGCTTCCCAGTTCTGGTTCTAGAGCTGTCTCCGTATGAACGTGAGCTACGTCAGCCGAGAAAAGCTTTAATCCTTCAGTAAGCTTGTCAAGTACTTCCATACCTTTAAATAATTGTCTTTTGAAGTAAAAAGCATGACAGAGATAATAACTAATATAGGGGATCTCAGAGAGTTTTTAGAAAAGCAAGAGAGCTTAGGCGTTAAAAATCTCGAAATAGTCATTTCAGCGGATGTCTTGGAAAAATCTCCAGAAATAGCAAATAAATATGGGTATTCAATAATTGATGGTGAAGATTTACCTAGTGGGTATTTTAAGCTCACTTTAGAGTATAGAGGTATAGGGAAGAGCAATTCTCATAAACAATTTTTCAATTAAATTTTTAATTCATTTATATATCTGTTAAACTCCATTTTTCTTGGTAGATTAGGTAAAAATAATGACATAAAAGAAGCTAAATTAACGTAAACTAATGTTTTCAGCGTATAAATACTGCATAATACAAGTTTTCCGCATCTTTTACCTTCTAGTAGACATTTTTGAATCTCAGCCATTTTTTTACTGCATTTTGCTGCATACTTAGCTTTTCCTTTGAACGCTTCTATCATAATTGCATTATCATGTATAGCATCATCAAAATATTTTGCTCTATATGTAATGAAGTCTTCAAAATTTCTTGTTATATATCTTGAGGAACTGGAATGAAGTCTATAGTATGTTAGTTTATCAGAAATTATACGGATTTTGCCTTTTTCTGATATGGCAGATAAAAGAAAGAAATTATCAACTAATCTTCTAATTTTATAGAGACTCTCAAGGTTTTTATCTAAAACCCGCCTACGTATACACATGGAGCTACTATTAAAATAAATCCTATTTTTAAATAAATATTTAATATTTTTACTATCTACAATTTTATCTCTAAGTACTTCTTCTCCTATCTTATCTCCTTTCTCATTTATAATAAACCTTGAATTATATGAGAAAATAATATCGTTGTCTGAAAACGCTTTCGAAATAACATTTAGTTTGTTTTCTGTAAACATGTCATCATCGTCTAAAAAGCAAATAATATCTCCAGAAGAGTGCAAAATTCCTTCTGCCATGAAATAGCCTGCATTGTCGTTATCGCAAAAGATTTCTTTTACTTTATATTCATTTACTAATAATTTATCAATTTTATCATCTTTGAAGTTTTTAACAACAATTATCTCATTTGCGTTCTTAACAGATTTTACTGCATCTATTAGGAATTCTTTCCTATTATAAGCTGTAATAACTACTGAGATCATTTTTGTCACTTCTCTAGTTATAAAATTTTCTTAAATACATTTTAACATAAATGTCTCTAGCTAATTTATTAGATATCAAATTTATAATTGATGCTAAAAATAATTTTAATCTAAATGATGGAAAATAAATTGATTCATCTAATATTCTAATGGAGTTTTTAAAAGGTAAAAACTTAGATTTATTGCATAGTATAGCTGATATGGCAGTAAAAGTGTAAACGTCTGCTTTAATTACTTGTGCAAGTAAACTGTCATTCTTAAAATACTCATAAATTGCTTCCTTTGCCTTACTTTGTTCATAGTAATAATTACAAGCAGAACTTATGATTTCTTCAAAAGTATTAGAAAGAAAGTGCATCGCGCTCTTATGTATTCTATAGTAAGTTAGCGGAGAGAAGTCTAACATAATTTCCCTTCTAGTTTTCAAAGCAGATAGAAGGTAAAAATAATCCACAGCCCTATCTAGCTTTCTAAGCATATTAGTATCTATTATTTCTTTCCTTATACAAATAGAACTTGAATTGAACTCTCCAAAATTCCTAAATATGAAAGCTATTGATTTTTTTGTTATATCTGAAATTATCATTTTACCATTATATTGTGGATTATCTAATATTTTGCCGTTTTCATCTATTTTTATTTGATTATTGTGATAGTATACTAAGCCATTATTCTTGGAAAAAGTGTCTAGTACTATAGCTAGTTTGTTTTCTGTAAACATGTCATCATCGTCTAAAAAACAAATAATATCTCCAGAAGAATTATCTATACCAATAGCGGCTTTCTTACCGACTCCTTTTTCTTCTGTTATATAATTTTTAGTTATTCCATTATTCTCTATAAATTTATCAATTTTATCATCTTTGAAGTTTTTAACAACAATTATCTCATAATAATTTTTATCTAATTTCTGATTTAATACGGAGTTAATTGCATCAATAATATATTTTTTTCTATCATGAGCAATAACTATTACAGAAATGTAATTATTCATCATAACAAGTAAGATAATGTTATTAAAAAAGTAAGCATTCTTCATATAATGAAAGTAAATGTAGTAACCCATAATTTAAGCAATAAAAGCGGTGAAGGGTTTGTAGTATTCTCGTCAATAGAGATGCTAAAAGAGAGAAATGTCGACTTTGTTGTATCAACATTCTCTAAACCAAGAGAAAATTATGATCTTCCAGTAAGATATTATTTACCTTTTAATTTCTCTAGATTTGATAGATATCAACGATTATTAGTTTGGTTATCTGCAAGGAAAATAAGATCTGATATATATCTAAATTTTACAGGAATACCCATTCCTTTATCTAGTAGAGGAATTCATATAATCTATGGTGGAGCGTCGCCATTTGAAGTAACCAAGTATTCAAGGTCGTTATTTTGGAAATTATACAGATTTCCTTTTAAGATTGCACTAAGATTTTTAAGAAATGAAACAAAAAAAGCTAAATTCGTTGCAAATTCCTTTTATTCTGCTAATACATGGAAGCAGTTATACGGAATAGAGGCTAAAGTTATTTATCCACCAGTAGATGTAGAAGATTTTTTTAGGGCATTTCATGAAAGCGGCGGTAAGTATATTCTAACAATTGCAAGGATAGAGCGTGGAAAGTTTCTTGAAAGAACTATTCAATTATCTCATGAAGTAGGCATACCTGCTGTTATAGTAGGATATTTAAGTGATACTAAATATTATAAAGAGTTAATTTCACTGAAATCTAAATTGAATACTAATATTAGTTTTGTTCTAAACGCTAGTAAAGAAGAATTGATACAAGTTATGAAAGATGCATGTTGTTATTTTCACCCTACTCAAGGTGAGCATTTCGGAATTCCTGTAGTAGAATCTATGGCAGCAGGATTAGTTCCAGTAGTCCCTAAAGAAAGTGGAGCAGCAGAAATAATACCAGAGTTTACTTATTCTACTCTAGAAGAGGCAGAAAGTAAAGTGAAAGAAGCCTATATAAAACATTCCTCTAAGAGTTATGAAATGAAAGAAATAGCCTCTAAATTCTCTAAAGCTAGATTTAAGGAAGAATTTTGGCAATATATTATAAATATCTATAATAACAACAAAAAATGATCCGAGAATCTTAGTTTGCATATTTCATAATAACGTCTCTGACAGAATTTGCTACATTATCCCAACTAGAATGTAATTTAAGAAAATCTAAAAGTTTAGGTTCGTTAATTATTTCATCCATGTCTTTTTCGTTTAAAGAAAGAATTTCATACGCTTTTCTACTCATGTCTTCCTGGTCAAACTCTTCAACTATTTTAACTGCCTTTAGTCCACAGTATACACTTCTTATTGCAGGTATTCCATACGCAACTACTGGGGTACCTAACGCTAGAGCCTCTAACACTACTAAAGAAAATCCATCTACATGCGTGGGATAAATAAAAAGTTTAGCTCTAGAAACTACATCATACAGCTTTTCCCTTGGTACAAAGCCTAGATATTCAACATTTAATCCATATTTTTTGATTTTTTTCCAAAATAGTTTCTCATTATATTTATCAAAAAATCTTCCCATAAGAACTAGTTTAACTCTTTTAGATAGTTTTGCTTGAATTCTTTTTAATATGTCTGGAATTTCGTGAATTCCTTTATCTTGATTTAATCTGCTCCAAAAAACTATATAGTCTTCTTTTCCTCTATTTCTATATTTAAGAAGCTCAGGATCAAAAGCATTACCAGGGAAAAGTACTTCTCCTGTAATTCCACTTTCTTCTAAAGGCCCTTTGCTAACTGCTGCTATAAAACTTGGCTTATATTTCTTGAGTAGTCTCTTATATTTGGGTTTAGAATATAATTCATTATATAGGAATCTAGTATAAAATCCTTTTCCAGTATATGGATTGATTTTATAAAACTTTACTAACCTCCTTAGGTATTTCATCGAATTATTATAAAATAAAGGCAAATGCAGAGTTAATCCAAATTTAGTTGACTTGCCTAAATAAAATATATCGAATGAAGTGTGGTCGGGCTCATACATGAAATCTACATCAATAGCGTATCTTTTAGACACTTCCTTTGCAATTTTATCTGACAGTAGGAATCTTTTAATTCCGCTAACTCTAAACTTATTTTGTTCATCAAGTATTGAGTAAAATTCTGGTGCGATTTTTATTCCTTCTTTTTCAATTTCTTTAGCTTTCTCAATTAAAACTTCTTTATTCCAAATAAATACTGGACTTGAAGGATAATAAACTATATTAAAATATTTAGTTAATCTCTTAACTACTTCGTATGCATGTTCTGCTCCTCCACCAGCAAATCTAGGTGCTAGGAAGTTATTGTATACTATTCCTAACTTCATTCATAAACTACTTATTAATTTAAAATTTAAAATGTGCTTTACCTCTTTCATATAATAAAAATTATATATTATATATAAATTGCTTAATTCCATTAATCTTTTTACTACTGGATCTACATTATATGCTATGCAAGAAGAAATATATGATGTAGTAATTGTAGGGGCAGGAATTGCAGGGTTAAGCGCTGCATTATACACTTCAAGGCAAAGGATGTCAACTTTAGTAGTTTCAAAAGATCTAGGTGGCCAGTTAAATTTAACACAATTAATAGAAAATTATCCTGCTATAAGTGCAGATACTGGTTTAGGCTTAGCGTCAAAAGTAGAAGCACAAGCTAAGAAGTTCGGTGCTAAGTTTATCTATGGAGAAGAAATAAACGGATTAAGGAAAGAAGGTGACATTTTCATACTAAAAGGACTAAAAGGAGAATACAAAGCAAGGACAGTAATTTTAGCATTCGGTAAGTCTCCAAGAGAATTAAAAGTCCCTGGAGAAAACGAATTAAAAGGTAAAGGAGTTTCTTATTGTGCTATATGTGATGCGGCATTTTTCAAGGACGTACCTGCAGCTGTTGTGGGCGAAGGAGATCCAGGGTTAGATGCTGTAGAGCTACTTGGTAAATACGCTAAACCCACTTACTATATCTCTAGGAGTTTTCAATTGGCAGGAGAACCAGATCTTGTAAATTCTGTTTTATCTAACAAGAACATTCAACTTTTCTTAGGATATAGAGTCTTAGAAATTAAAGGTAATTCTAAAGTTCAAGGAATAGTTATTGAGAATTTAAAAACTAAGGAAGTTAAAGAGTTACAAGTAGAAGGAGTAATAATAGAAATGGGATATGTGCTAAATACCGATTTTCTGAAAGGTTTAATTAAATTAAATGATAAAGGAGAAATTATAGTTGACGATCTAGCTAGAACATCAATGGAAGGAGTCTTTGCTGCAGGTGATATAACTCAAGTGCCTTATAAACAAGCAGTAGTAGCAGCAGCAGATGGAGTTAAAGCTGCCTTATCTGCTTATAACTATTTAAGGAGTAAGCAAGGTTTACCCCCTGTAAATGTAGATTGGAAAGCTGAGAAGAAGAAGACTGTCGTGTCATTTAGATTATGAATTTTAAATAAAAATAAGTCAATTTCCCTTAACTAAGATGTAGGTGACTTTATAAAGAGTATAGCAAATATTCCCGTAGTGATATAATGTTAACGGGTATACCCCTTTTTTTATCAGTACTTTTTTCCTCACTTTTAGCGGGCTATTTAGGATCCTTAACTGGACTCGGAGGAGGAACGATTTTAGTACCTATACTAACTTTATATGATGGAATACCAATAGAATACGCTACTGGTGCTAGTTTAATTTCTACTATTGCAACATCTAGCGGTGCAGCAAGTGCCTATTTAAAGGATAAAATAATTAATTTAAAAATAGGCACATCTTTACAAGTAGCAACAACTTCTGGTGCAATAGCGGGATCATTAACCGCAACTTATATCTATTCTCACCACTTGGAGCCGATAATATATGTAGTATTTGGAATAGTTCTCTTAGGTTCTGTATACCCTACAATTAAGAGGGGTAAATTTGAAATACCTATGAATTCAGACCCAGATTGGTCGACTAAATTCTTTCAAATGCATGGAGAATACTACGATATAGCGTTACAAAAGAAAGTTGAATATTGGGGAGTTAGATGGGTTCAAGGTGCCTCAGTAATGTTTGTTGCCGGTTATGTTTCAGGATTACTTGGAATAGGCAGTGGGGCGTTAAAAGTTATAGGAATGGATTGGGTTATGAATCTACCAATAAAAGTTACTACAACTACTAGTAACTTCATGATAGGAGTCACTGCGGCCACAAGCAGCGGTATATATTGGGTTTTTGGGTATATACAGCCATTAATAGCCGCCGCCACTAGCATAGGAGTACTAATAGGTGCATTCATAGGTACAAAGACTCTAGTTAAATTAAAGAATAAAAGGATAAGAACAATATTTACGATCTTATTAGCTTTCCTTGGTATACAAATGATATTAAGGGGATTGGGGATCTATTAATGGATCTAGATTACGTAACTGGAATGATAATGAGAATAGGAGTAATACTAAGTATTGCCCTAGTTGCACTAGGAGTAATTCTAATATTGGTAGAAGGTCATGCATGCAGTTATTCAGAGTCTGTACTTTTCTCTAGAACTTCATATGTTAACTCGTCAATAGCTAATCTTAGTTATATAATAAAAGGATTTACAAATATAAGCGGTCTTTCGTTTATATACTTAGGTTTAATTATACTTGTTTCCGTTCCAATACTAAGAACTGCGTTAGCATTAGCTTATTTTGCTCACGAAAAAAATAGGCTCTATATCATTCTAGCGATAATAGTTCTATTCAACCTGGTATTTGCAATATTATTCTTACCTTCTATTATAAAATAATCATCCAGACAAGATAGCAGCTCCTTTTATTTTATATTTAACAAGTAAACCTTCAAGTTTTCTTTCTATTACTATTATTGAATACTTTAACAATCCCTCATAGGCTAAACTTCCAGGATTGACAACTATCGTATTTTTAATCTTATCAGTTGCAGGAGACTCTATTATATGACCATGCAAGCCAAGTAAAGGTCTATATTTTTCGATTAAATCTCTAACTCCTCTAGATCCTACATGTTCTCTTTTCTTACCATCAATTATAGCAATATCTAGTTTAGTATTATATGGTGGGGCATGAAAGTTTAATATAGCTCTTTCTGGTTCGTCTATTTTCCTTAAGTAATCTTCTCCTTTTATATAAATTGTAGAATCTGGCTCTTCTCTATAACTTTTAAAAGGCGTGGGATTAACGTATCCATAAGAAATTAAATACAGAGTATTTGTGTTTACCCGTGGAGTAACTTTTCCTTACTTTTACTTCCGCCACGGGCACCCCTCTTAAGGGTTCATACACAGTCACCCTTAAGTCCTTGGAGCTGGTCGAGGGAAACACCACTACCCTCCCATCCACACTTTTATCACTCCCACCCTCGTGAGCAGTGCCCGTCATCAGATAGGGGATCATCAATAAAAACTACTTTGATAATACTATATAAACACAACTTGTCAAAACGATATTTAGATTAAAAGTAACGAGTAGTTACGTAGAAGCGTTACAGTCTTTCCTTCTTCAAGTTCAAATATCCCCTCATCTCTTATGTTATATTTAGAAAATACCTCATCCAGATATAACGGATCATCGTTACCGTAACTCAGAATACCTTTATATTAGTTCCAGTTAATTTTTCTTCAGCTATCTTAATCCAGTTGTCTATTTGTTTCTCTATTAAAGTTCTCTTTACAGATTCAAAGAATTCTTTATTCTCCTAGAATTTTCTGTATTTCATCTTTGCTAGCCACGTGGATATAGTACCCATATTTTCTTGCATCCTTATAAACAGTTTTTATATCTACTTCATTACCATTAAAATAATATTTATCTCCACTTCTTTCTATAAATACTATATTTTTAGAGGTTATATCTCCACCTATAATTAGGTAATCAACGTTATGCATCTTTGCGGCATTTAATGCTTTTCTATAGGCTATTTCTGATCCGTGTAAGTCTGTGACAAACATTAGTTTAATTTCTCCAGCCATCGAAAGTCGGTCGTAAATTTACTATTTAAGAATTTTGTCATTACAATTAAAAAATAGTTACATTATAGGGAATAAGATAAAATAATTTAAATTATCCTTCTTCTAGTATTTTGAAGATAAATGCCGATATAAATAGTAATATACCTGCTATTGCGAAGTTAGTAATAAATCCAAACCTTGTAGAAATAAAACCTGATGCAAAAGAGCCTAGAAATAGTGCTACTCCCACTAAAGTACTATATACTCCAAGGCTCCTACCTTGGTTTCTACCACCTATTGCCTTAAAAATTAGTGTATTTGATGCCGAATAATAAGCAGAAAAAGCTACTCCTGCTGCTAAAGGATAAAATAGAATTCCAAGTATTTCTGTAAATGATGTAGACAAAATTGTGGAAATTCCCATAGCTATGTAACTACTTCCTCTTAATAATAAAGCTCTAAAGCTGGTTTCTCTTTCATCCTTCTTTTCTAAATATTTTCCAATTAAATGAAATGTGAGTATTTCAGCAATCATTCCCTCTGTTATTATACCTAGTACTATAGACTTATCTAGACCTTTAGTATAAAGACTAACAGGGTATAATGTATTGAATAATCCACTAGAGATATAAAATATAAATATTGCTAAGTAAAGAAGCGGTAAATAATTAATTGGCTTCTTTAGAAGCCTAGATAATCTAAACATTTTGAAATTATGTAAGTTTGGAGGTATATGAACGAAAAATAACGGATGCATTTTTAGTCTAGTAAAGAAAGATTCCTCATGATGAACTATTGAAACTCTTTCTATTCCCATGAAAAATCTTGGTGTAAAAAGATAAGCTGAAATGAAAGCCGCTATTGAGAATATTGAAAGCACAATGTAAATCTCATATATATGTATGAAAATTACGAGTATTGTAGATAATATCAATCCTACTAGATTTCCTATTGAAGTTAGCATTGAAAGTTTAGAAAAGCTTTCTGCCCATCTACTTTTTTCTGTAGTTTCCATTACCAGCAAATTCATTGGAGTAGAGTAAGATACGGAGAAGAAAGTGAATAGTGCATATAAAATTATTAGTAAAATAATAGAACATGCTAATGCCATTAGATATAATGAAACACTTGAAACTCCAAAGCCTATTAGTATTATACTTCTTATATCAAATCTGTCAGATGCGTATCCCCAAAATAAAGATGCCGGTATTAGGACTGCATTGGAAAGTGATATAGCATAATCAACATCTATGGTATTTCCTCCTAAGTTTAAGATTTCTAGACTTAATAAAGTAGAAATAGGTAACGAAACAACTCCAAATAATAAGGCTGAGATCATCCACTTAGAGTCTGTCCTTATCACTTAGGATCAATAAAAGGGCTCCTTTAGTTAGAAATTTAAAGTAAACAGCTTAACAGGCTTAGCTTGAACTTTAATATTAAGTAATGGGGTGCCTCCGAATTTGCCCTTCTTCCCATCTATTATAGAATTTATAGGTTTTCCGTCTAGGTCAAAGAGTGATGATTTAAATAAGAAATAGACACCAGATGGTAGATCCTCAGATTTTTTAAAGATTACTCTTACTTGTCCTTTTTCCGTGTATAAAATTCCTTCTCCTTCAAATTTTGAATTAAAGACTATAGGCTTTCTCTCGCCGTATATCTCTTTAAATTGACTATTAGTATAATTAGGATGAGAGGAATAAACAAGAAATTCTCCTTGAGGAAATTCTAGGTCATCTGGCTTTGGAAAAGGTTCTATAGAAAACTTTCTTGTGACCTTAGGCAAGACTTTAACTACTTTTCTCCTTTTTAATTCTTCTACAGAGATTCCAGTGTTTCTTAAGGATACTTCTACTGCCTTCCACGGATCTTCAAATATAAAATCCTCCGAAATTTCCAATTCTCTGGCAATTTTATGCATTAAATTAACTTCAGTGATTCCTAAGGGATTATTAACTATGGGCTCATTATAAACAAGATAATTATGCCAATAACTATATACTACATCTTCTTTTTCTAGGAAAGTCAACCCTGGGAAAACTAAGTTGGCTAGCTTGGCAGTCTCGGACCAAAAAGGATCATGTACTACTAGAAAAACTCTTCCATCATTAACTGCCTCTATAATTTTATCTCCTCCTGGCAGAGAATGCAATGGATTAGAATTCCAAACAAAGATTATTTTAAACTCGTTTATTCTATCTCCTACTTCGCCCATGTTGATAATCTTTCTAGGTTTATACAAGTGAGTTCCTCTAAGGTAATCAAAATCTATTCCCCATCCTTGGCTATTAGAATAGAAAAATCCATTTTCTATACCTAGTAATCCAGGTATAAGAGAAATTACACCTATAGCATAACCTCCGTTTAAACTTCTTCCTAGGGCAAATCCAATTATTGTTAAAGGTTTTTCATTAAAGTAAAAATCCGCTAGGTCTTCTATGTCCTTCTCTCTTAAAGAAGTAGCCTCTTCTATCAATGAGTAATTGAAAGAAGCAACTTTATCTTGCAATTCAGCATTACGTATTCTTCCCTTTTCTACAAGTTTCTTCAATATTCCTATAGCAAGGTAAACATCAGAACCGGGTTTTATAATATAATATTTGTCACTCCTTTTTGCTGTTTCGCTTTTTCTTACGTCTATAGTTACTTTATATTTGTCTTTAAGAATTTTCCATCCGTGAATAAAGCTAATAGAAGCCTCAATACCCCAGAAGACTACTGAAGAAAATTTAACAAAATCTTCTGGCAATGCGCCAAAACTACTTCCATAATGAGCTTTAATTGCTTCATGTCCTTCTGCGCTACATATTGAGTAATCTGTTGAACTACTGCCTAGATAATTCCAAAGCCGTGCTGGATAATACCACGTTAATAACCCTTGGTTCCCATCGTAATCTATATGAAGTATTTCTTCAGGGTTTATTTCCCTCATTCTTCTAGCTAAAATTCTTATTCCTTCTTCTACTGTAATTTCCTTTCCTTCATAATAAGCAGATTTTATTCTATTAATTGAATTTCTTTTTAAGTCTGCAATACCTCTGGAGCAAGTAAAATCGTTAATTGGGAAGATGTCCAAGGGTTTATAATTAGAGTTAAATATACAAGTATCGTAACAATCTCTTGTACAAGCAATCATAAAGAATAATATTATAAATGGCTTTTAATTTTTTCCTTATTATGGAAAAGGCAGAACAACTCTTCCAGGCATATAAGGAAAGGAAAGAAATAGACCCATTTCCACTTACGGAAGAAGAAGGCAAAAAAGTTGGTGAAGAATTCTCTAAGATGCTTATAGATTATGAAGGTTTAGGAGGGTATAAAATTGCGAAAGGTGGTATTATAGGAGTTTTAACTAAGGCTATGATTACATCTAGTGAGGATGTAGAATTATGGTTTAAAACTCATAAAGTAGAGGTTGAGTTAATAGCACTAGTTAAAAGTGGAAAAATTTCAAAAATTTATTTAGGTTTAGAAATTCCTGCCACAAGATTCAAAACATGGGATTTGCCTACACAATATATTATAGCAGATGATGCTTTTGCCGGAAGGCTCTTTGTTGGTAAAGAAATCGAGCCTCCTTATGGTTCTTTCAAGTTATTCATAAATGATAAATATATAGCTACTGGATCTCCTACATATTCTCCGCAAAGTCTAATTAAGGATTTTATGGAAGGGTACGTAGCGTTAGGGGCTTTTCTCGGGCCTTATAAAATATCTAAAGGAGACAAAATAAGAGTAGAAGGAAAGAAAACTATAAGTGTAAAAATAGTTTAGATATATCTAATATTTCCTCCTTTACCCTGAGGTGTGCCGAAAGTATCAGAGAATTTAAATATAATATAGAGGCCCGCATTCCTTACTATGTATACAGCATTTACGAACTCATTTGCAGTAAGGTTATCTGGCAATAGAACTCTCGATACTTGAATCGCACTTGGTATTTCTTGTCCAACTGGCATGAAAATTATATCTACGCCCATTTTTAATAAATCGTATTTTAGTTCGTTGAGGAACTTTCTTCTTTCATCTTCTTTCATCTCCTTTAGTGCGTTCTGATGTATTTCATGTATTCCTACTCCCATAATCACTATGTATAGGTTTTGATTAGGTGGTCTTACTACTTCTAATGTAGGTCCTCCACCTTGCGGAGGATACATTACAACGTGGAATGGTTCCTTTGCTTGTGGTGGGACATTTATCATTAAGCCTAACTCTTGGATCCATTTCTTTATTTCATTATCCATAGGTGAATAAAGGATATCAGTCTATTATTTTTAATGAAAAGGGACAGAACTTCATAAATGTACAAAAGATTGAAAGCCTTAACCTTAGGAGTCAAGTATTTTTATATCCTATATAAATCGCATTATTAGGTAATACAGATCTTACACTATAAACCTTATAATCTAAAGTTACGAATCCCTTTTTCTCGCATATCTTTTTTAGCTCCCAAGGCCAGTATAGTCTATAATACCTCATTACGACTAAACCGTTTATATTAGATTTTACAATTACTTCCTTTCTGAATAAAAATCTAATTTGTCTTAGCCAAACTGTAATAATTATCTTTCCACCTTTTTTAAGCACTCTCGTTGCTTCAGATAGTGCGTTATTTGGAGATGGTAATTGATGTATCGAAGCGATATACATTAAAAGTTTAAATGAGGAATCTCTAAAAGGAAGGAATTCCATATCAGCTTGAATTAAATTTTCGCAGCCTCTTTTCTTAGCTTCCTTAAGCTGTTTCTCTGCTATGTCAAGGCATATGACAAATCCTTTTAATAGTTTACAATTTTGTCCAGATCCGCATCCAATATCTCCTACTGGGCTTTCATTCATTTTAATCTCTATCGGTTTTCTCCTATGTACTATGTACTCATAAGCATTCATATTCATGAGCTTTATTTCATCCTCTTTCATTTCCATCTGAATTTCTTTGCAATTAAAATATATTTGACTTATGTCATGAATTGTTAAACACTCAGATTTATAAATATTGAGTATATACTTATTTTATGAGACTTGAATGGAGGAATGTTCTAGTCTCAGGGATGGGAGTTTTTACTGATGGTTATAATCTTTATTCAATCTCTCTTGCATACTATTTTATTTCCTCTTCTTTTCATTTTGTTAATCTTACTTTAGGTCTCATAATTGCTTCGTCGTATTACGGTGCAGCATTATCAGCATTACTCTTTGGAATAATAGCCGATAAACAAGGCAGGAAAATAATGTATGGCATAGATACAGCGTTAATGACCATAGGTGCTTTATTACAAGCATTCTCAGAAAATATTCCAGAATTATTCGTATCAAGATTAATTCTTGGAATGGGAATAGGTGCAGATTACGTTCTTTCACCGATAATAGTTGCAGAAAATGCTAGAGCAGAAAATAGAGGCAAACTTATGGTTATAACGTTTGCCTTCATGTGGGGATTAGGTGCAGTAGCTGCAGCATTTGTAGAACAAATGTTGATTCTTTTACATTTGCCCTCTTACATAATTTGGAGAATTGTGCTAGGATTCGGGGCTGTTCCTGCTTTTTCCGTAATTTTCCTAAGAAGAAGAATATACGAGACTATATTGTTCGTAAGTAGAGTAAAGCCGTTGGAAAAAGATATTAAAGGAATAGAAAAAGAGCTTGGTAAGAAACTTACAATAGTCAAAGATACAACTCCTTTCATAAAAAGGCTAAAATCTTCTACTTTGCTTATAATCGCTTCTTCTATTCTATGGATGCTCTACGATATGTATTCCTCAACTTTTTCGGTTTATGGACCTATAGTTATAGCAGGTAATCTAGGTATTTCTGCCATAGAATTTACTTACATTGCACAATTTGCAGCAGGAATTCCTGGTCAATTAATATGTATGAGCGCTATAGACAAGGTAGGAAGGAAACCTTTAATAGTAATCGGATATGCTGGAGTATCTTTCTGGTTAATGATGTATTTTCTCTTACTTTACGATCCTTCTCTTTTTGGTTTACATATAGTAGTTCCGCCCAATCCCTTATATGCAGCGAAGTCGTTAGTAGGAGAAGCAGCCTTACTAGGTTTTACTTTCTATCTTTTAAACTATTTATTCTCAGCCATAGGTCCAGCCTCAATAATAGGCTCTGCTATGGTAACCCCAGAGATCGTTCCTACGAAAATTAGAGGTACCGGCCAAGCTATTAGCGTTAGTGCAGATAGATTATCAGCAGCATTAGTTTCTACGGCATTTCCTTTATTATTAGCTAAATATGGATTAGCTACTATGATAGGAATATATTCCTTAATAGCTTTAATTTCAAGTATAATTACTTTGATTTTCATCCCTGAAACAAAGAAGAAAGAATTGGAAGTATTTGAAAAACCAATAAGTAGCCAAGAGACTTAAAAATTTTTTAATAAAAAGTCCATATACATGGAGCCGTTCTATTTTAAATCCTATGATAGAGTCATAGGCATTGCACATGACGTTAAGGAGTTGGAGAATGAAGTTGAAAGACTGTCTAAAGAGGATCCTGCTGCATTAGAATACCATCTAAAAGAAGGCCACATAGTTTCTTGGTTGAACTATATAGGGGAGAAGGGATTAGCTGAAATGTTAAAAGGAGTTGTAGATCCGAAGGAGGCTTTAGCTAGGATAAAGGAGTATGAATTACTGAAGAGTTCAACACAAATGCTACCTAAGTCTAGCAAAAAAGAGAAGAAAAAGAAAGCATTCTATTACTATTGAGAGAAAAGAATAAGATATTTTATTTTGAATATAAACATTTTTCTTTGTGCTTAAAAAACCAGTTAGGACGATTTCTGGAGTAGCTCCAGTTTCTATAATGACTCATCCATATAGGTGCCCTCATGGTAAGTGTATTTTCTGCCCTGGAGGAGTTGAGTACAATACTCCTCAAAGTTATTATGGTAGAGAACCCACTTTGATGAGGGCTATAGAGAACAATTTTGATCCCTATTGCCAAGTCAGATCTAGACTAGAACAATACTTTGAAAATGGTCACTTTCCTAATAAGGTAGAATTAATAATAATGGGTGGAACGTTTCTTTCTTTGCCTTTAGATTATCAAGACTGGTTTGTTACCAACGCAATAGAGGCAATGAATAATTTTCCTAAAAAGAAAGAGAAAGGCAAATTTGTGTATCTGGAGGAGGCACAACTAAGGAATGAAACTGCTCAAATTAGATGTGTTGGAATGACTATAGAAACTAAACCTGATTGGGGCAAGGAATGGCATGCTAACCAAATGCTTAGGCTTGGGGCAACTAAAGTTGAGTTGGGAGTTCAAACAATCTATGACGATATACTTAAGAAGGTCAATAGAGGGCACACAGTTAAGGATAGTATTGAATCCACTAGAATATTAAAAGACTCAGGATTTAAGATAGTGTATCACATAATGTTAGGCTTACCTGGAGCTGATCCGGATAAGGATTTAGAGACGATAAAAGAAATTTTTACTAATCCAGATTTTATGCCTGATATGTTAAAAATTTACCCTACTCTCGTAGTTGAAACTGCTCCTTTAGCAGAGTTATGGAAAAGCGGATTGTACACCCCTTATGATACTGATACTTTAGTTGAAATAATTTCTGAGGCGTACCGTTACATACCAAAGTGGGTAAGGATTATGAGAATACAGAGAGATATCCCAGCAAACATTATATTAGCAGGAAATAAGAAAGGAAATTTAAGAGAACTAGTTGAGAAAAGAGCCGAAGAAAAGGGGATAGAAATTAAAGAAATAAGGTATAGGGAAGTTGGAGTTGCTTGGCTACATAGGAAGATAAAACCCGATAGAATATCCCTACATAAAGAAATTTACGAGGCAAGTGGAGGTACAGAAGTTTTCTTATCATTCGAGAGCAATAATGGACTTATAATAGGTTATCTGAGGTTAAGGAAACCAGGGAATTCGCATAGGAAAGAAATTGATGAGAAGACAACAATTGTTAGAGAATTGCACGTATATGGAGAAGAAGTACCTATAGGTGAAAAGAAAGATGAAGCTTACCAACATAAGGGTTACGGTTCTGCTTTACTCAAAGAAGCTGAAAGAATTTCATTAGAGGAATTTGACGCTAAAAAGATTCTCGTTCTTTCTGGCATTGGAGTAAGAGAGTACTATAGGCAAAAGGGGTACATAAGGTATGGGCCATATATGGCTAAGCAGTTAGCGTAGGATTCTTTAATGCGAATGCATTATATCCCATCTTTTTAAGTCTATATGCAAGGTCTCCGCTAACTATTCCTTTCTCGCAATATAAGATATATGTCTTATCTTTACCCGTTTTTAGAACAAAATCCATAACTTCCCAAGGATCAAGTCTTATAGCATTGGGTAGGTGACTTTTATCGTATTCCTCTTCTTTTCTAAGGTCAATGATAACTGTATTTTGCAATGATGTAGGTAATTTGTCGAGATATACCTGAACGTTATAATTCTCAGTCCGCATTTGTTCGCTTTCTTTAAGAGTCTCCTCAACGGCTTCTTTTAGTGCTTCATCTATTTTTTCTATTTCTTCAATTGTTACTTTAGTTCTAGGCTTATGAGAGAATAAAGCACAATATTCTGGAACCTTTGTTGAAAGCTCGAATGTCCCTATTTCTCTGGCTAATTTTACTATCTCGTCCTTATCAAAGCCTATTAGAGGTCTAAGAAAGAGTAAGTCTATTTTGTGCTGAAGCCCACTGAGAACAGAAAGTGTTTGAGAAGAAACTTGACCTAAAGATTCTCCTGTAACTATTGCTTTAGCTCCTATCTTATCTGCGTAATTGATTGCTATCAAGTAGAGTGCTCTTTTAAATGCCACTGACCAGAGTCTAATGTCCACTTTCTTCATTATAGCTTCCATTATTTTTCCACAATCTACTATGAAAACTCTAGGAGTGTAACCTTGTGACCATTCTTTTATCTTATCTATTACTTTCATGATCGAGGATAAATTATTAGGTCCTGAGATATTACAATGCAGAATATCTAACGTTACACCTCTTTTCATTATCATCCATGAAGCTACTGGAGAATCTATTCCTCCGGACACTAAAGCTAAGGCTTTTCCTTCAGATCCTAAGGGTAATCCTCCTGGTCCTTTAATAATCTCGTCGTAAAAATAAGCCTCATTTTGTCTTATCTCTACGAATACTTTTACTTCTGGATTTTCTAAGTCTACTTTGCCGTTAAATCTATCGGCAATTCTTGCTGCAGCTTCTATTGAAGTAAAGTCGTGTTTTCCTACTCTTCTAACCCTTATTGCAAATCTTTTTCCTTCAATTTTATTCTTCCATAATTTTTCAGCAAAATCTATAATCTCATTTAAATTTTGGAACGTTATTTTCTCGGCAGGACTTACAGATTTTACCCCAAATACTTTAGATGACGAAATTTTTAGACAATCTATATTGCCATAAAGGTAAATTCTACCTTGCCCTTTTTCAGCTTTTACCTCGCCACACTTGAAATAACTTGCAGAAGCTTTTAAATTATCAATTAGTAACTTCTCTAATTTTTTCCTCACTATATCGCTCTTTACCCCTATTTCATCATATCTTACTATTAGAAGTTTCACTTGTTAAACTTCGTGTTGAACTTAAAACGATTTTCTCAAATATTTTCATGTTACTAAGTCCGCTATCTTAATCATATTAAAGTACTCGTCCCATAATTTTTCGTCTTTTCCATTCTTTAATTTCTTAACTACTACTATATTACATGAATTGGACAAAAAGTATATACCAGTAATATAACCTCTGTTTAATATTTCTTGGTTTCTTTTCTTTATTTTTTCTCTTATTAAATGGAGATTTTTACAATCTACTTTCCTTACATAATATAAAATCCACTCATTATTTTCTTCTATTATATCAATATAAAAATTCTCTTTTATAAAAATTCTTATCCCTCTCTCTATATTTTCTATTCTCTCTATATGAAAGCCTAAGTCCTCTATAATTCTAGTTAAATCATTAATTTTCATCTGATACGATTTATGAATAGAGAAATTTAAGTATTATTGTCCAAAATCATCTTTTTACAGAATTCTCGTTTCTTTTTACATGAGCCATATAAAATAAATATAACTTTACTGCATGAGGACAAAGAGTACTTCCACAACTACATTCGCTCTCAACCATTTTGCTATTTATGACTTTTATTCTCACTTTATGGAATCCTACAATGCACTTAGCAGGTACTAGGCCCTCTATTATTCTACCTTCTGGTGTATCTTTTATGCTGAGTATTCTAGTCATAACACTATATGTTATAATGCTATATATTCATATGCTTTTTCTCTTCCTCTAATATTTTCTTTAGCTCTCCTTCAATTACAAAATTTTTCTCATAAAATCTAATTGCATTAGTTTCCACTAATCGTATTACCCTTTTAACGGCATTATACCCAAGTAATGAAGTTAAAATCCCAAATATGAAAAGTGTATAATAAGTTGGCTTTTCTAGGATAGATCTTCTATATTTTCTAAAATAATTCCAATGAGATTGCTCGTCCTCAAACGCTTCTTTAAAATGTGTTGTCCTATATCTAATATAATACGCTTTAGCTAATCCAGAAGCTCCAGCCTCGCCAAGTAATGCTAATAGATACTTATCCATAAGTAGATCATTTTTCTAGATAAAAAATACTTTTAGTAAACATCGCTTTTCACTCGTGAATATCTAAGATGCTTGGGATGTCCTTTTGTTAAAATATATTTAGAAAAGAGTTATAACATACGATGCAAAAATATATGTGATATAAATGGAGATTACAGTTTTTGATAAAGACTTGCAAAAGAGGATTAATGACGCTATTTATAATATTAGTGCTTTAGCAGTTTCAAATAGAAGGGCTAGAAAGGACTTATTAAGATTGAGAAAAGAACTTAAAATTCTTAAGAAAATGATTCAAAAAGATTATATTTCTTATGATGATACTATCACTATAAAGGGTGAATTTGGAGTAGTATTAATTTCTCTCTCGATTCTTTCTCAAAAATACAAGAGAATTAAAAATCAACTTGAACATATTCAAGATTTACTCCTAACTTAGCTTTACATTTTTAATTTTGTTTTCGTTAAATTATTAAACATTTAAAAACGTATAACCTCATATTTTTATATTTTTAGCCCATGATTTATGAAAAGCTTATAGGATAATGTTTATAAATATATTATTGTGTTTGTGTATTACCTTATAGAAGCTATATTATCTATTCTAGGCTTTTACATAGGGAGCGAGCTAATTGTAAAAGGAGGTAAAGAAATAATACACCAAGGTTTCATGCTTGGTGCTCTTTCAGTGCTACCAGAATTGATAGTTTTAAGTAACTTACTGTTTCATAAGAATTTTTATTTGGCCTTATCCTCATTTTTTATAACCGCTCTCACAATTTATACTCTAGGTGTTGCGATAGTAAATGTCTCAGTTTTTCTAAAATGGAGAAAGAGAAGAATCAGTATAGTTAATTTTGAAGAAAGAAGAATTATTCTAATAATAATGGGTATTTTATTATCAATTTTTATTCTACAAAAAATAAACCTAGAAATAGGTATTATATCACTTTTTATACTGAGTTATTATTTAATACTTAGACTTCATGAGGTGAAGTTCTCAGTAAGATCTTTGCTTTTCATGCTTTCTGGAATTATGATTCTTTGGATCGCTTCAAATAATTTAGTTTTAATGTCCTCAAAATTCTTGCCTTCGTGGGCATTCACGATCTTCTTATTCCCTATTGTACTTAATATACAAGATATAATAGTGGCAATAAAGGGAAGCTTATCAAGTCCAGAATTAGGGCCTCAAATGACTTTGAGTTTTATAGTTGAGACCATAATTCTGAGCGCATTCACGTTAAGTTTAGCTGGACTTCTAGGAGGACTTGAAGGAGTATTTATAGGTATTAATTACTCTCTTCTAGCTTTAATACTAGTTAGTGTGACGATGTTCATATTATTTAATAATAATAATCTATCTATAAAGGAAAGTATAGTATTACTATCTATGTATTCCTTAGTGCCAATATCTATTTTATTACACGCTTAAAATCTAGCTTTAAAACTCTCATACATTTTTATTTCTTCTTTTGTTACGCTAGGTTTAACCTTGTCTAGAACCTTTTTAAAATCATCAATATTAACTTTAATTCTAAGCACATTTGTAATTGAAGCTTCCTTAAGTAGATTTCTTCTTATCTCATCTACAACCAGTTTCAAGTCTGCTGGTGTATAGTTTTCTGTAATTTTAGCAACTTCCTCTATTGTTTTTTCATCAACTTCTAAGCCTTTAGTTAATACTTTAAGAACTTTAATTCTTCCTTCGTAATCTGGAGGCGGTACGTAAATTAATTTATCAATTCTTCCTGGCCTTAAAATTGCCGGGTCTAAATCCCACGGTCTATTAGTTGCCCCAACTAGAATTATATCATCCGTTTCCCTTATTCCATCTATTTGAGTTAAAAGCTCAGTTAATGCATTTCTCCATTCATTAAACATTCTATTCTTTGCTATCATATCTATTTCATCAATGAATATCACTGCAGGAGAATTGTCTCTAGCAATGTTAAACTTTTCAGCTATTACTTCTGGTGCTCTTATCTGTGCTGAGGCGATTTCTTCTCCAGATAATATTATGAAAGACGCTTTTAATTCATTTGCCATAGCTTTTGCAATGCTTGTTTTTCCCGTCCCTGGAGGTCCATAAAGTAAGATTCCTTTTACTGGTTTTATTCCCAATTTTTCAGCAAATTCTCTATTTTTTATTGGTAATTCAACAGATTCTCTTATTATTTCCTTAACTTTTTCTAAGTCTCCTAAATCGTCCCAAGTAATATCTGGTACTCCAAATGGTTTGTCTATCATTTTCTCCCTAGAGTATTTCTTGGCTAAATTCTCGAATTTTATTAATGTAGAAATTTTTACCGATGGTTTAAAGTTCTCAATGAATTTTAGGTAATCTTCAGTTGTAGGATTTTGAATTTTTGATTTAACTTCATCTACTATTAATTTAATATCTGCTGGAGAAAATCTTTCCGATCTCTTAGCTAAGAGTTTGTAATCTATATTAGGTTCTTTGATATATCCTTTCCATATTTCTTCTCTTCCTTCTTCATCGGGTAAAGGAACATAAATTATTTCATCAAATCTTCCCGGCCTAAGGAAGGCCTCGTCGATTTCTTGAGGTAAGTTAGTAGTACCTATTATGAGTATTTTATCTCCTTTATCATGGAATTCTTGGATTCTATTTAATAGAATATTTATCAGCCTATGAGTTACCTCATGTACATCGTCCTCTCTGCTCATTGTAAAACTATCTATTTCGTCGATGAAAAGTACTGCAGGCTGATTTGATTCAACTTTATCAAGGAAGGAAGTTAGTAAAATTTCACTTTCTCCGTACCATTTACTCAATATATCTGATGCGTTTAACTGAAAGAAATTCCAGCCTAATTTATTTGCGATGGCTTTCGATAGGCTTGTTTTACCCGTCCCCGGAGGCCCAAAAAGTATTACACCGTAGGTTTTACCTTTTTTGACCTCTTCGGCAATTTCTTCCAGCCTCTTCTTTACGTCTTTTAAATCGTATAGATCTTCTAACCTTGTACTTGGTATGTAGCTAATAACTTTCTTATGCTTATTAGCTATTCTATTAGCTCTAATCATCATTAGGAAGAATAGAAAAGGCACTATGAAGAATAATATCTGAAGGATTTCTATTGCTAATTGAAGGGCATCAGAGACACTCACAAATTCTATATACTTTTCAAAGGCGATAAACCTTGCGTATTATTTTTAAATATAGAGTCATCTAAATTCTTAATGCATAAAAAATTCTTTTTAATCTTAACTTTGTAATTGACATATGATAGTAGATGTTTTGATAGCGGGAGCAGGCGGTGCAGGCTATCCAGCAGCATTTAGATTAGATAAAGCTGGATTAAAGGTAGTAATGGCTGATCCCAAAGGAGAACTAGGAGGTAATTGCTTATATCAAGGTTGTGTGCCTTCTAAGACACTGAGAGAATTAGCCCATCTGTACGTAAGAGCTAAGAAATTACTAGGATTTAATGAGACAATACCCTTTGAGAAAGCCCAAGATCATAAAGACTTTGTTCAAGAAACTAGGTTTAAGCAACATAAACAAGAATTAGCAGAATCTTCTGTAGAATTTTATAAAGGAGAAGTAGAGATTATAGATAATCATCATGCAGTAATCAAAGATGAGAAAGGAGATGTGCAGGTAGAGTATAAATACCTAATTTTAGCTACTGGAAGTGAGCCTTTTAAACCAAAATTTCCAGGTTCAGAATATTGTATAACTAGTGACGATCTTTATAAATATAAGACTTCGATAAGAAAATTACCTAAAGAAATGGTAATAATTGGAGGAGGTTATATTGCTTTAGAAACCGCCTCTATTATGAATGCCTTAGGTACTAAGGTTCATGTATTAGTTAGGTCAGATAGAGTACTTAGAGGACTGGATAGTAGACTCGTATCCTCATTACTTTCAATGTTGGATAAGAACATTGATATAAGGTTTAACTCCCCAGTTATAGAAGTTCAGAAGATTGGAGATAAAGATGAATATAAAGTAATATATTCCGAGAAATCAGAGAAAAAGGAAATTTCCGCAGATTTAGTTATGTTAGCTACTGGTAGAAGACCAGTATATCCTAAAGGGACTGAAAAATTGGGTTTGGCAATAGGTAAAACAGGGATAATGGTTGATGAAACAATAGTAACTAGTGTTAAAAACGTTTATGCACCGGGCGACGTGAATGGTAGATCAATGTTCTTCCACTCTGCAGTTAGGCAGTCTTTAGTCTCTGCTCATAATATACTTGCGGGTACACCAATAGATTATATGGATTTCCAAAGCGTGCCAATTTCCGTTTTTACAATTCCTTCTATTGCTTATGTGGGAATATTACCAGAGGAGGCAAAAAGGAGAGGAATAGAAATAATAGAAGCATCATATCCCTTGAGTAAAGATTCAAGAGCGCAAATGTATGATGAAGCCGAAGGAGAAGTTAGACTGTTCTTTGAAAGAGGATCTTTAAGAATAATTGGAGGATGGATAATAGGAATAGATGCGCCAACTATGATAAACGAAATAGGCATTGCAGTAGCTAATGGACTAACAGCTAGACAAATGGCTAATTATGCAGATCAACATCCAATGTCAAATGAAAGCATAAGTTATGCAGCAAGGAGCATATTTTGATACGAAAAGAAGAAAATTTTTCATTTATTTTGGCATGTTTCTGGATATTTTTTCTCTTATTTGCGTATCCACTTCTCCTAAGGCCTTAGTTAATAATTTCATGTCTCTATCGTGCAAGTCTTTAGGTAATTGAGAAGAGGCTTGCATTCTTAACTGTATAAAAGCTTTTAGGACGTCATCAGGTAATGTTGAGGCTAACTTAAGATTGGTTTTGCATAAATTTAGATATTCTTCATCAGTAGCCTTTTCTGTCATTTCTCTTATTAGACCTTTTAGAGTGTTTATCTTATCCTCATCTTTCATCTGAAGTAATTGTTGGAACAATTTACTCATTATTTCTTCTCTTTCTTTTTCTTGCATTTTAGCTATTTGGAGAATAGAAAGCTGAGACATGATATTACATTGTTTTAAAAAGTTATAAAAGTTTAAACGGAAAAAATATGCTAAACTCGAAAAACTCCGTTAAACTCTTTTTGCTTTTATCAGCTCATCGATTTTAGTGGTAGATTCTCCATTTTTCTCTATTTCTTGTTTTGCAGGATAATAATCTAAGTAGTTAGGTATATTTTGCATTATTCTTTCTTCAAATGTTGGAACTAGCTCGTTCTCATAAAATACTCCAATAGGTATTTTGTCTCCCCATTCGAGTGCTTTTAACATAGCTCTCTCAAACTTTGTTTGTTGATCTGCCTCGCTCTTTACTTTAGGATCCCAAGTAGGATCGTTATCTAATTTGTAAATTCTTTTATCGTACCATTCCTTAGTATTTATATCATTATATGTCGGACAAGGTTGTAAAACATCTATAAACGCTAACCCTTTATGCTTAATTGCTTTAACTATTAGATCTTTAAGGTGCATTACATCGTAGGCATATCCTCTTGCAACAAAAGTGTATCCCGCGGATAATGCTACTGAAATCGGATTTACAGCGTCGTTTATATTTGGTCTAGGTAACGACTTAGTTTTTAAACCTCTATGAAGAGTAGGTGACGCTTGACCTTTTGTTAATCCGTAAACTCCGTTATCGTGAACTATTACTGTCATATCAATATTTCTTCTGCCAGCATGAACAAAATGTCCCATTCCTATACCTAGTCCGTCACCGTCTCCTATGTTTACAATTACTTCCAATGACGGATTAGATAATTTTATTCCGGTGGCATAAGCTATAGACCTTCCGTGTAATGTATGTACTCCTCCTATAGGTAGTTGTATAAAGTGAGGTATCTTACCCGAGCAACCTATTCCGGATACTACTATAACTTTTTTAGGATCTATCCCTAGTTCCCTTATTGCCATTTCTTCTGCTCTTAATATTCCAAAGTTTCCACAACCTGGGCACCAATCTACGAATACCGGTTTATGCTCCTGCACTTAACACCACCTTCTTTTCTCCTTTTTCAACAATTTGTTTTACACCTTCAATTATTTCTTCCCTAGTTATAGCTCTTCCTGTCCATTTTAATATGTAATTAGTTGGGAAGATGCCAGTATTTTCTGTAAGTATTTGAGCACCTTGTGCCTCATAATTATTCTCAACAGCTATTATCTTACTCTTTCCTTGAAGCAACTTTCTCATCAAGTTCTTTGGATAGGGATTAAACATTTTCACTTGAATCATCATTACATCTTTTAATTCGTCCATAGCATCTATTATTGCTCCTTTAGGAGAGCCCCAAGTTAATAGCACTATATTTCCATCTCCTACAACGTTGACTCTTTGCTCCTCTGGTATTTCTTTATCCGCGGTTTCTAATTTCTTCATTCTCTTTTCATACATTTTTATCCTATTTTCTGTTCCTTCAGTTATATGTCCTTCCTCATTATGTTCGTCTCCTGCATAAAACATGCTTGCCTCTCCTAAGAAAGCTCTAGGAGAAATTCCATCTTCTGTTATTTCAAACCTTCTGAAAAAGTCTCCGCTCGGTTTTACTACTTTTCCTCTTTCTATAGGAATTTTCTTACCTAATATATGATCTTCATCAAATACTGAATATGCATTAGCTAATGTTTTCTCAATAATATGAATTACCGGCGTTTGATACTTTTCGGCTAAATTGAAAGCCCAAACAGCGTCCCAGAAAATTTCCTCATGGTCCCCTGAAGCTATGACTATCCTAGGAAATTCTCCATGGCCGACGTTAAGCGCAAATTTTAAATCTCCTTGGCCAGATCTTGTAGGTAAACCTGTCGATGGAGCACCTCTCATATAATATGTTATAACTACTGGTGCCTCGTTCATTCCAGCCCAGCTTATCCCTTCAGCCATTAAAGCAAAGCCTGGACCAGAAGTTGCAGTAGCTGCTCTAGCTCCAGTTAATGTTGCACCCACAGCCATATTTATTGCTGCTAATTCATCTTCGGCTTGAACAACAACTGCACCTCCTTTTCTTAATTCGCCTGCCTCGACTATCATATCTAGATTTTGATTAGCCTCGATATATGTACTTTCGTCGCTTGCTGGAGTAATAGGATAATAAGATTGGAATCTAAGACCCGCAGCTAGTTTTCCTATTGCAGATATTGTATTTCCATCAACCTGTATTCTGGGTTTTGAAACAGGAATTTCTGGCAATTTATAATGGTTCTCCGTTAAGCTATATCCCAATTCAGCTGCCATTGTATTGAATTTAATAAAAAGATCGTTCTTAAATAGAGAAGATATTGCTTGTTTTAAGTAATCTAATTTAAAACCAAAGAGAGACATAGAAGCAGCTACAGATATGATATTCTTTGCTCTTTCAACTACCGACAAAGGTAATTTATATGCGTCGGCTACTCTCTTTAACAACTCTAGATAATTGATTGGTATGGCTTTTACTCCCTTTTTTTCAAGGTAAGATATGACGTCTTTTACTGTATCTCCTAATCCGTTTTTAGATAATAATTCCCTAACTTGTTCAGCTATTTCTGGTTCCATAGATCTGACCATGTCTAAATTTGTTCCTTCCACTCCTTTGTCATAAATAATAAAATCAGTAACTTCCGTGAAATGTTGGAAGATTGTTTCTGCGTCAAATGTTGCTAACACGTTTACAGTCGAGGAAATGCTATGCAGAGGCTTTTCACTAAATACTACTTGAAAATACGAATGTCTACCTTTAATATTGGAATAGTACTCTCTATTACCATAAAGATAGTAACCAGCTCTTGCTACTGCATTTCCAAAAATGGTTGCTGAAGTATCTACTCCTAAACCTTGTGCTCCTCCTATCATCCAAGAATATCGTGACATATTATAAATTCTCGAAGGTAGAATATAAAATGCTCTCACGTAATTTTATAAATGAGTATTTTAACAAAGTTAATTGGTGCCTTTAATAGAAAGTTAAAATAATATCGAATGCGTAATATTTAATTCATATCATAAACATTGTAAAAACTTAAGATGGTATTATCTGGAAATTTCTGAAAAATTTCTATCATAGATCTTAGGAGACTTTATCACTTTCAAGCCTCACTCTGGGAAAAATAAATATACCCGTGAAAGTAGTTAGCACCTATGAAGTACCAAGAATTAATTTCAATAAAAAATGATATGTTTATTTCAAAGAATGCAGCAGATATGATAATGTATATGAAACCAGGAGAGAAAATAGTCTTTAAGAAAAACCAGGAGCTATCTTTAATAGTACACAAGGGTGAAGGAGAACTAAGTATAGGGAAGAGGCGTGTAAAACTGAAGGAGAAAAGCACTATAATTAGTAAAGAATCCACAGAGAAAATTATAGTAGCTATAACATCAATGTTGCTATTTGTTCATATAGAGGCCATTGTTTGATTAAATTTTACTCTCAATTCTTTTTAACCTAACTTTTTCCTCAAAATTTTTCTTAAAGTCATTGATCCACCTAGATATAAATAATCTAGAGATTTTTTCAAACCATCCATCATAGTCGAATATCAATGTAACCTTTCCTTGCTCAATCAAAAACTCCAAATTTCCAGTTCCGCCTTTATTTATTGTAAAGGCATATTTTATTCTTCCCTCAGTTGAGGAATAGTAATTGCCAACTATCTCAAAAGGCGTTCCTAGGAATTTTCCTTTACAAGTGTATTTTCCTTCACTTGTTTTAACTTCCTTAATTGGAGGTAATAAATTGGGTAATACAAATGAAGGATCAGAAAGAACTACTAACAACGCATTACTTTCATGCTTAGTTTGTATTTCAACACTAATTCTCATGTTTCAATCATTATAGAATTTAAGCCTAAAGGTTATAAATGTATGTCATTTTATCATTAAATAAAATATATCAAATATTATCTTTTTTCAACATTAAATTCATGATTACATTTTATAAAGAAAACTTTATTAACTAGAAAGACAATATATGTAAATTCGTGACCAGTATGAGTAGTGAAGTAATATGTCCAAAGGACAAAATAGTCTTTGACGCTAACAGGGGAGAGTACATCTGTACAGAGACGGGAGAAGTACTAGAGGATAAAGTTGTAGACCAAGGACCGGAGTGGAGAGCTTATACAGAAGAAGAGAACAGAGAAAGAAGCAGAGCTGGTACAATTAACTTAGCAGTTCATGATATGGGTCTTTCAACCTATATGGATACAAGGGCAAAGGATAGAATAAAAGCCATGAGATTGAGGAAATTACAGATAAGATCTAGGGTAGGTACTTCAGAACAGAGGAACTTAGTTAAGGCTATGACAATACTAGAGAGAATAATAGACAATTTAGGATTACCAAAGGCAGTTAAAGAAGAAGCTGCAATAATTTATAGAAAAGCACTAGAGAAAAAACTAATAAAAGGTAGAAGCATAGAAGAAGTAGTTGCAGCATCAGTTTACGCAGCTTGTAGAAAGATGAATATTCCGACAACTTTAGACGAAATAAGCAAAGCTACCTCTGCTAATAAGAAAGAGATAGGAAAGGCTTATAGATTATTATTAAGGGAAGATGTTACAGAAGTTCCTGCAAGCGATCCTAAGTACTATGTAATGAAGATAGCTTCATTACTAGGACTTAGTGGTAAAGTAATGACTGCGGCTACGGAGATCGTGGAGAGAGCTAAGAAAGCTGGAATAACTTCTGGTAAAGATCCTGCAAGTATTGCAGCAGCGGCAGTATATATAGCTGCAAACATTAACGGCGAAAGGAGATCTCAAAGAGAGATCTCAGAAGTGTCTGGAGTAACGCAAGTAACTATAAGGAACAGATATAGGGAAATTGCTAGGGAGTTAGGAATAGATATAGAAGGTATAAATTGAATATTTTTATGTAATCAAGTATTTGCTTAAGATTTATAACGAGAGCATCTAATTTCTCATATGCGAAGGTTTTATTTATTCTTCATAGTTACGTTAGCTTTCTATTTAATAGTATTTAGGACTTTATTTGAGGTTAATGCTTTTTCCTTGCTAGATACTGAGCCAAGTTACCTATACTATAGGCAATATTTGTTTTCTATTCCTACACCTTTCTCATATTTTTACAATTTTCTTAATTCAATTTGGTGGAATTCACCAGAGAAAATATTTACAGTATTGCCTTTTATTTTAGGCACTATTTCATTTTATGTAATGTCATCATATTTTAATTTGATAGAATGGAAAAAGTGGATTTTATCATTTCTTTTTATGCTTAACCCGGGCACAGCACTTATTCTTTATGTAGGAGATGCACCGAGTATATTAATGTCTTATGCCTTTGGTCCTTTAGTATTTCTATTGGGTTATCGACTAGCAAAAAATATTAATTTAAAAAATTTTCTGATTTTATCTTTAGTATTTATAGTTGCAAATTGGATATATTTTGAATCTTTTATTCTAGATTTTATATTTCTATTGCCTATATTATTTTTTGCTAGTAATAAGATAAAATTTCTTTTAGCCTCCTTGGCATCTTCTGCGTTATCCTTTTTATCTCTGGTAAATTATGAAGTTTTAGTTTACGAAATAGTTGTCCCTTCGTTAAATATAACGAGCGCTCATTATATACCGTTATATGTTGAAGAAATATATTATATTTCTTTTTATTTAGGAATATTTTCAATCTATCTTTTCATTAAAAAGTATAAGATACCTTCAGCTATAGTTTCAGTATCTCTAATACTTTTGTTGTCCTGGCTTGTAGTCTTTGTAAAAATTCCTAACATACCTCTTATAAATGCAATATTTTTAATATTTCAATCATTTCAACAGAAGTTTATTCTTTTTATTTCAGGATTAGTTGTGATCTCCTTTGCGTTTTTAAAATCATGGAAATATATTTTCTTTATTCTATTTTTAATGAGCTTGGCAAATATGCCTTGCATTAACTTGTATACGCAAGAGCATGTAACTGCTTATGCTATACTAACATTTAATGCTAATAATTATGCTGTATGCGAGGAGTTTTTTAAATTGCAAAAATTTATTTATGAACATCCAGGATTTTATTATATAGGAATAAATAAAACGTTTTTATTAGAATGCAATTTATACTCTATTTATAAATATGAGAATCTTATTCCAAATTTATTGCCAGTATCTTTTTCAATATTTGGTGTTAATGCAAAGCAATTAGCTTATGAAGGTATAAAATATTATCTAGTAGTTAGTAATGAAACTCCAAATTACTCTAATTTTAAGCTAGTATTCTCATGTGGTAAGTTTCACTTATACGAAAATGAATGTTTTAAATCTATAGCTTTTTCAGCCAATGGAGAGCCACTTAATGTTACAGTTACTCCTTGTAAGGTGATAGTTATAGGTAACTCCACGTTTGCTAAAGTATTAGTACCTTATTATGGTTTATGGAAAGGTGCTAAAGATTGTAACGGATATCTAGGAATACCTATGAATAACGGATATGGAGAGGCTATAAATGAAGCTTATTATATCAACCAATATTTAATTATAGTAGATTTTATAGTATTATTAATAATATCTGGGCTATTAGCCAAACTGTGTTGGAGTAAATTGAGGTCAGTAATATGGCTAAAAAGAATGTAAAAAATTATATATATTCGTTTCTTTTGTCTATATTTCCATCTTTTTCAGTTTATCTTAGTTCTTATTATCAACTAATGTTCTTTTTAATTACTCTAATTTTATTTATAATTTTAAGATTTGATTTTAGATTTCTTATAATATTAGGCATAATAAATTTAATATTTTCGGCCTTATTTTTCTTTATACCTTTGGGTAATGTAGCATATTTTTATCTTCTTTTTGGAATCATTGGCATAATAATACAAGATTTTTTAGGTAGTAAGTTATCTAATAAAGCGAATGAAAAAGCAAGAAAAAAGAAGACAAACAAGAGGAAATAAAAAAGCAACAAAAAGAGATAAAAGTATTAAATCAATAATTAATAAAATATCAATAGTACTTATGATATTATCTTTCCCATTTTTATTGGATATATGGGCTTCCGCATTTATTAAGGGTGCTTATTCTGTAAATTATGTAGCTATTGCATTAGGTTTATTCACTTTATCATTTATTTTGAGAACAATAACTATGAGAAGTTAGAAATATTGCAATTAAAACAACTATTTAGATAAATTTTATGATGAAAATTTAAATTCCTTCTTGAAGTATGCTAATCTGTGATAATAACTTTTGCGCCATTACCCAGTTATGGTAAGTCGCATGTTATATCATTCCTAGCCATGGGTCTGTCTAAAAGAGGAAAGAAAGTATTAATAATAGACCTTGATCCTAAACTTTTTATAACTAGCTTCTTCGTCAGACAAAGAAATATTTATCCTGGTATTAATTCTTTTCAAGATATAGATATAGTATCTTTGTCATTCTTTGAATACTCGTTCTCTACATTAAATTATAACATTCTAAGTAAGATGATGCAGGATACTAAAATAAATACTTCTAATTACGACTTCGTATTTATTGATTTTAAGCCTGGTGTTTCAATAGTCTCTATGAATGCCGCTAGTTTTTCCAATTTTATTCTCTCAACAATATCCACCGCTAAAATAAAGGAATTTAGAGAAGGAGTTCAGTCTATATTCCAATGGATGTCGTATTTTAACTTGGACTTAAAGTACTTAGGAAATATCATAATAGCTGAAACTAAACCAGAAGAGCTTGCTCAACAAGCATATCTGGGTATAATTGATGCTTTAAAGCCCTTACCCGACGAAAAGATTAATGAAGTTAAAAAGAGGATATATCCATTTAACGGAACGTTAGATTTCGTTAATTTTAATACAATAATTCCAGTTAGAAGAGATCTAAATGATCTAAAATTTACTGATAAAAGGAAATATCCTCCAGTATATAGATTACTTAACTATGAAAGAACTAGAAGCATAATCAATAATCTTGTTGACGAGTTTCTAAATAGAATTAATATGGCCTAATCTCTTCATTTTAATTTACAGATTTGCCATTATTTCTACAAAAACAAAATTATGATTAGGCTATTAATACTCACCTAGAGTTCCTTTTTCTCTCGCCTTTTTGAATGAAAAAGAATACATCAATAGTCCTAAGGGAATTAGAATAATGTTAAACAGTAAGAGAATCTCTATACATTTTAAAACTTGAAATATACCATATCCATAAAGCATAGCATTTCTTAATCCGTTTAAAGCCCACGTTAGCGGTAGTGTGTAGCTTATATATGTTACTTCTGATGGCATTATCGTCACTGGAAACACTACTCCACCTAAAAGAGTTGTAAAAGTGGAGAAGAAGAAAGAGATGGGATTTCCTTGCTTTATTATCATTGTAAATGCCGCAGACATAAAAGCTATACCTAACGTAGACGAGATTAAAAGTAAAGTTAACACTAATGTGCTTAATATATTAATTTCGTATCTTACTCCTAACAGATCGCCTATTGTTAGAATAATTACCGCATTGATAGTATTTATCGTAAATCCCCATATTGCGGAATAAATTAAAAATGATAGGACCCCAGATTTTGAAAGGACATAATATTCTATTGTGCCATAAAGCTGTTCATTCCTTATTCTTTGGCTTATTGTAGTTATGACAGAAGATACGTATCCTTGAAACGCTAAGCCTATTACAAAGAAGCTCGTATAATTTGTTACGTGGATATCTTGTACTACCTTATTCCCAAGTGAGGTTCCAATGAAATAGTAAGTAAATACTGGTAAAGTCCATGAAAGAACAGTAAGTATAACTTGAGTTCTATATGAAGACCATACTTTAAATCCTCTAATATAGAGGAAGGCGTAAAGTTTACTTATTATTCCCTTAATCTCCATGGTCTGCTTCTCCCCCTGCCTATATCCTCTTCTACTTCTCCTACGAAATGAATATAAATATCATCTAATGTTGGATCTTTTTCTTCCACTTCTTTATAATGTACTGTAACTTTATCAATTTCTGTCTCTGGTATTCGTAAAATGTACTCCTTATCAGTGGAATAAATAACAAATTTCCTAATCTCGTCATTTATTTCATGGGTTATAACTTCCAAGACTTTTCCAGTCATTCTTTTTAACTCGTCTAAAGTGCCACTAGCAACTATTTTACCTCTTTTTATTAGGAATATGATATCAGCTAACTCTTCTATCTCTCTTAAATAATGGGAAGATAATAGGATTGTCTTGTTTTTTTCCTTTAATTTCCTTATAGTAGCTCTAAATTCCCTTGCTGAAACTAGATCTAACCCTAACGTAGGCTCATCCATTAAAAGTACTGGAGGGTCAGTTATTAATGCTCTAGCTAAAGCTAATTTTTTCTGCATTCCCGTACTAAATTTCATGTAAGGTACATTTTTCCATTCAGATAAGCCTACAAAATCTAGTAGTTGGTTTGCTCTCTTTCTAGCATCACCTAAAGATAATCCTTGTAAACTTGAAAAGAAAATTAAATTATCTAATGCCGTTAGTCTGTAATAGAAAGCTCTCTCGCTTACTGTTACTAACCCTATGTTTTCTCTAACTTTCTTTTCTTCTCTGGTTACACTATAACCGTTGATAAACGCATCGCCAGAAGTGGGCAATACTAATGTTGATAAAATCTTAAGTAAAGTAGTTTTTCCTGCGCCATTATGACCTACAAGTGCTCCAATTTTGCCTTTTTCAACATTTATACTAACAGAATCAAGGGCTTTTATTTCTTTTCTCTTTATTTTAAAAATCTTTGTTAAGTCTAAAGTCTCAATCAAAAAAATCTACCGATATCGAGATTTGATTTTTTACTTTTTAAGCTTTAATTAGATTATGCAAGATGGCAAGATACCTTTACAAGCCGAAGTTTATCTAGATGGAGAGAAAGTCGAAGCTAAGGTTTTCCTCCACGTTAAAGGATATAAGAGAGCTAGAGTCACTCATATAGACGTTGAAGGAGATAAAATCAGGGGTTTATTAAGACCTAGGCATTCAGTGTATCCTCTTGTTGAATGGAAAGGAAATGAAGTAATATTTCCGATAAACGAACACAAAATAAGGATGATAATACCAGAGATCGCATTAAATTTTAATGGGAATCTTTACGTTGGCGGAAAGGGCAAGGGAATCTTTCTTGGCTTTCATAGAAATGAAATTAGACAGCTTGAAGAAATAGCTAAACAAAAAGGAGTAGAACCAATTGGTAGAGAGTGTTTACCCGTGGCGTAACTTATCCTTACTTCTAATTCCGCCACGGGCACCCCTCTCAAGGGATCATACACAGTCACCCTTAAGTCCTTGGGGCTAGTCGAGGGAAACACCAATACCCTCCCATCCACACTTTTATCACTCCCCAAACCTCGTGAGCAGTGCCCGTCATCAGATAGGGGGATCATCAATAAAAACTACTTCAGTAATACTATATAAACACAACTTGTCAAAACGATATTTAGATTAAAAATAACGAGTAGTTACGTAGAAGCGTTACAGTCTAAAGCTTAAAAACATTTTAGTATTATGTACTTAAATTTCTCATAGTTTAAAGTTGAATCCTTATTAGTTTTCAAGCTTATATTACCAACCTTCTACAATTCGAATATTTTTGAAGGTAAGTATTTATTCATTTTCTTGAATTAGCCTTGTTTATTACCCATTTGAGTAGGTTAAATTTAAATTGCAGGGGCTAAGTTTTATCCGAAATGGCCCAAAGAAAAGATTTATTCATTAGGGAATCCTCCGGGTTAGTGAGAGAAGTAAGTCCTTGGGCTTCATTATCGGCAACCTTTGGATTAGTTACCGGAGGAGTTCCGATTTTAATATTAAGTTGGCTTTTTACAGCTCCTGGAGCAAATTGGGTTTTATCATTCCTCTTAATGCTACCGCCAACACTAGGAATGGCTTTCTTATTTTATATTGCTGGTATATCAATGCCTAGAGCCGGAGGAGATTATGTATTTAATAGTAGAGCTGTTCATCCTGCTATTGGTTTTATCAATTATTTTGGACTTTTTGTGGCTTTTGCACTGTCCTTAGGATACTATAGCTACTTGGCGGCACAGTGGTTTGGTTATTTATTTTCCTCTATAGGTTTAGCTTACTCTAATCAATTTTTCCTTAGCTTAGGTTGTTGGTTTTCTAGCACTACTGGAAGTGTAGTTATTGGAATATTAGTAGTTTTCCTTTCAATTATATTATCTATAATTCCTAGAGTTCAATGGCGTTTCGTATTTTGGGGAGGAGTAATAACTCTCGTCTCATCAATAATAATGTTTATATACCTCCTTCAAATAACACCGACATCTTTCTCTACAGCATTATCTTCTTCAACTGGCATTCCTAACGCATATAATGAAGTAATAAATGACGCGATGTCTAATGGACTAAAATTCTATCCCTCATTATATGCTACCTTTCTTGCTGGTCCAGTAATATGGTACTACTATACCTGGTATAATTTACCTGCATCTTGGTCTGGAGAAATGAAACAAGTGAGGAAAAACGTTTTATACTCAATTATAGTTGCCATTTTAATAATATCTGCTTACTATATACTATTTACTTACATAAATTTAAGGGCATTTGGCTGTAGGTTCTTAACTTCCTGGAGCTACATTAGTTATTGTGGGATCAACGATCCTGTTTATAAATCACTGTCATCCATAGGAGACTTCACTCCATATTTTGCATTAATAGTTGATCACAATTTACTCATCTTCATGATAATGTTCATAGCTTTATGGCTTCCTAACTTCTATAGTAATCCCCCTTTAGTGACTTCCTTAGTAAGATACTTATTCTCATGGTCATTTGATAGATTAATGCCATCTTGGTTAGCTGACGTTAATGAAAATCTAAAGGCTCCAGTTAAAGCTACATTACTTGTAGGTGCTATGGGAATAATTGGGGTTCTACTTTATGCATTTAATACAGTTGTGGCATTAGTAGACGTTACTGTAATTTTTGAAATAGGTTACGCGATATTCGCTTTATCAGTCGCATTAATGCCTTATGTAAGGAAACAAGTTTATGAAAGATCTGTTCCAGTAAAGAGAAAAATCTTGGGAATTCCTTTAGTTAGTTTAATTGGAGTTCCAGTGTTCGCTTTCTTAATGTTTATCTTAGCCATAACTTGGGGAAATCCGATTCTTTTGCCAATCAATATTGAAACTTTAGCTAGCTTAGGAATAATATATGCTGTAGGTGGCATAATATACACAATAGCAACACAGTTAAATAAAAAGAAGGGAATAGAAGTGTCTTTACTATTTCAAGAAATACCCCCAGAATAGTTTTGTTTATTTTCTTCAATATTCTTCTCTTCTCCTTTTTTAATGTAAAACTTTCTTGCTATCATAAATAACACTATTACAATATACGAGTCCACAAATGGAGCAAAGTCTGTAACATAGAAGCTAAATTGTGTGTGATTGCCTAACACGTAAACTAAGACAAAACCAAGCCATTCTGACCATGCGAACATTGTAGTCATTATTATCTTTAGGTTCTTCATTACAAAAGCCAAAGGAGTTGTTACAGCCCATAGAATCATTATAATTGGATTCACGTTAGCATAAAGTCCATAGCCCATGTTGAAAGGATGTATGTTTAAAAACCAATCCCATGGCTCTGAGATTTGAGTAACTGCATCTAAAGATATGTGTCCATTACTTATATCCCAGACTACCGTATTTGCAATCTTTGCGTGAAGCCACGCTAAAGGTCCACCTTCATAGATTATGATTGGCAAGGAAATAATGAGATAAACAAAAGCCGGAATTCCTAGACCTAGGTAAGCTCTCTTAATTGGTTTTCTCTCTATTTCGCCAATGTAATATAACACAGGGAAAATTAACATTACTGCTGGTTCTTTTGAAGCTATAGCTAAGCCTAAAAATATAGCTGACAATAACAACTTGTTCTTTAACAGAAAATAAAGACTAAGAAAACTGAAGAATGCTACATATATATCCAGCATTGCTATTCCGTGAAGTACCCATAAATTAGGGCAGGAAGCTAATATTATTGAAGTAAAAATCCCTCCAAGATTTCCTATTATATCCTTACCTAATATATCCCTAGTAAAGAAGAATCCAGTTATTAAAATGAGATCACCTATTATCCAGCTGGGTAGCCTCCAAGATAGTGGATAATAGCCCATGACTATGATAAATATATCCATAATATATTTCGCTAAAGGCGGATGGCAAATATTGATAAAAGTCTCAATGCCAGGTTTATCCGGATAAGGAAAATACATTGGTGGACTTATGTGAAAAATAAGTTTAAGCATATTATATGCTGCAGTAGGATACCAAACTTCGTCACCTATATAAGCGTTAATAGGAAGAAATGTTTTTATCGTAAAATATGTATATGTAGCAACTATTACGGCAAGTAATGAGTAGAAGAGAATGTCTACATATTTTCTGCTCATAAAATGATTTTTATTTAGTTATAATTAAGTCTATTCAAAACTGCTATTAGATGATTTTAATGAAGAATAACTGTAACAAATCTCAAAATTATATCCTATTTTCTTGCATGCAATCTCGTTTTTATTCTCTATGATACTAAGCATGATATACAGATTATATATTAGCTTTATAATCTTTATTGCATATAAAGTTGTTAAATACAATAATACTTTTCATGGTTCGATTAAACTTTATTATTTAACTTTAAAATTTCCTTTCCAAGGTATTTTACTTGTTCAGGTATTTCTACATTAATGTCATTAAGTATGAAAAGGCTTTCAATAAACGGAATAACTACTTTTATTCCTTCAAACTTACTGGCTAATCTCATTGCCTTATCTAAATCCTCTGGAAAAGGAGGAACAAGGTTTATTACAATTCCTAAATATTGGCCAATTTTATGAGGGGTTTGGTCTATTTCTTTTATGTATTTAAGGGTCGACTCTATAGAAATTTCGCTCGAATCTGATATATATAGCCTGAATATTTTTTCATCTGGAAAAGTTTCCCTAAATATTCTTAATTCGCATTGTACTTCATCGTCATTCCATTGTACCATTGAAGGATTATCTACTATAAACGCTTGAAATCCGTTTCTAACTATTTCTTGATACTTTTCCTTAATTTTTTTATACAATTTCTCGTCTCTTCTAATAACATCTAAATCTACGTAGAACCTAGCCCCATCTCCATATAGCTTAAGAATGTAAAAATCTCCTCCATCTTTTGTTTTAACTTCTTTAAAATAGGTTTGCTTATCTTCTTCTTTGTCCACTATTGAAGCTAATAATCCTTTTCCTTTTATTTTAGCTAAATTAGATACCCAACCTAATGGATCTCTATCAATTAGTAAAGTCTTTACTCCATTCTGTGAAAAATATTTTGATAAAAGTAGTGCTATAGTTGATTTACCGACTCCTCCTTTAGTACTTAGCACTGAAAGTCTCATTGTCTAATCAAATTATTTAAAAGATTTAAAGTTTTGTACACTTCGCCCTAACATTTTTAAGAAAAATTAGATTAACATTTTCGGTCTTATTTTGAACTTTCTATATAGTAATACTAGTAATGACGGTGCTAGATAATACCATAAAAGCGATGTTTCTAGTATAGCTGCAACTGATAAAGCAAATCCAATTTCCTGTAGTATTGCTGCTTTTACTAACATTAAAGATCCCATGGTTCCAGCAAATATTAAGCCTAAGAATATGATAGTCTTTCCAATAGCCTTAACGCTCTTCCCTACTGCCGTTTCCATGTTCTCTTCTTTCTCTATTTCTTCATGAATTCTTGCTATTAGGAATATGTTATAATCCATCCCAATTCCAATTATTATCGCAACTAAAAATAGCGGTACTACTGCAAAAATTCCATAGCCTAAGATATTTACAAATATTAACCTCTCTAAGCCCAGTGTTATTCCTACTGCAGACATTATAGTAAATATTACAACTCCTGAAACTGAGAATGATCTAGTCATAATTACTAACAATACGTACATAGTAACAGTAATTAACAAGAATATTTCCAGAAAGTCTGTCTCTATAAAGTGTAATATATTATAAAGGTCTACTGGACCTCCCCCTACATAACCTATATGCAAGCTCTCTATATTTTCTACAACTCCGAAAGCTTGAGTTGAGAAGGGTGGGTATTTTTGATTTACTACAAATAACATATATCCATGCGATACGTACTCAGTATAATTATATTCTGATAGTTTGCAGTATGGAATTAGTCCACCGTAAGGCGATACTGGAGACTCAACAGCAGTAACCCCAGGTATAGATGAAAGTTCTTTGTATATGTGAACCGCATAGTTGTAGGTAGTTTGATTGAAGGTTGAAATAGGTACTACTACGTATATTGGAAATACGTTTGACGTAGTAAATTCTTGGCTTAATAGGTTAACTCCTTCACTTGCTTGAGAAGGTGGCATTAAACCTAGGATATTTGTACTTAATGGCATAGACAATGCTATTATCGAGAAAATTACTACTAAAGTAATAAATATTCCTACCTTAGTAGCTGGTCTAGAGACCGAATAACTTTTGGCATTATTATCTCTGTTAAACTTTGCTGGGAAGAATAACTTATCTCCTGCCGCCTTTAATATTGACGTGAAAAGGGTAGTTGCAGAAAGCCATACTACAAATACTGCTAACATTTCAGAAATTGAAGTATCCGAAACTAATGGTACATTATAGATATAAAGGAATAAGAAAGATAACATTACTACGAGCGCCGTTAAAGTTACTGCCCTTCCTCCCCATCTTACTGCTTCTTTTACAGCCTCATCCTTTGATAAGCCGTTTCTTCTTTCTTCTATATATCTACTTGAGATGAAAACTACGTAATCTGTGCCAAGTCCTAAAGCTAATAATAGTACTTGGCTAGGAGTTAGGAAATCAACAGTTATGCCTAGGAGTTTTATTACTATAAGCCATATTAATACAGAAGATACTAAGAATGCTGATAAGTATATCCCTAGAGGTACAAAAGCCGCTACAAATGATCTGAAATATATTCCAGTAATTATTATAGCTAGAGCTATTCCAACCGGTATTGCTATTGCGAAAGCGCTATTAGCTAATCCTCTAAGCTGTTGATCTACAGGTTTAGGTCCAGTTAAGTAAGATGTTAAAGGAATTATACTTTTAACATAATTTTGAAAGTCCTTTGCCTCGTTTATTGTAAAATTTCCTTTCATTATAATCAAATAGTAATTTTTATAGTACAAAGCATCCGTAATATTTGTAATTGGCGTCACTGGGAATTCGTTATCTCTAATCAGTTCTGAAACTAATGAAGATACACTTTCGTTCCTAGAAAGAACTTCTTGTAATAGGCTTCTATTTACACATATTATTGGAGTAAAATTGACATAATTGCTTATTAATTTTGCAGTTAAATTATACACGCTTTCGTTATTGGCCGTTTGTAAATAAATTAAGAATTCTTTAGGAGTTATGTTTGAAGCATTAAGTATTGGTTGAAGTTTGCTTAACTTAGGTGAGATAAGATAAGCAGTTAAGTTACTTATATTATGATAATAGAGTAACTGTTGGAAGAACCATTGTGGCAATTTACTTTCATTAGAAGCCTGGAGCGAAACGAAGTTAACATATTGTGAATATTCAGTAAAATTACTTATTTCGTTAACTAAAGTAGGAGAAACGTTATACTGCGAACTTACGTAATCTACTGCAAATTCATAAGGGGATTTACTTAAATTATAATAAACTGCAGAAATGAATGGTTTCTCAGTTACATTGGCCTTAGAAAGTATAAGATCATAAGCAAGTTCCTTGAAGTTTGTTTGGTTTAAAACCTCCTGGAGAAATGTTTCGTTAAGTCCGGTCTTTTCTGAATAGATATTTAATAGTACATCTTTAGGCTGATTATAGTACAACTCCTCAGCAAGTTCGAGAGGTACGTGTTTTGTTTCGTTAATATAATTTACTGTAAACTTATAGTAAGGAAGACCCTCTTCAAAGTTACTTATATTTATATAATTTTCTAAATATAGAATAAATGAATTATTAGGAAGAAGCATCGATGCGTTTTCTATGCTTATCTGTGCTCTTTGTACGAAGTTTGTGCAGTCACTCTCTAGCCAGAATTTATAGAACGCATAGAAGAATTTACTCTCGTTCACGTTATTTATTAGTTTGCTTACTTCTTCGAAAGCTTTTTCGCTAGAGCATGTGAAGTTATGCGTTTCATTGTATATTTCCAGAAAATTCTTTAAAAATAAGGAAGTATAGCCATAAAGGAAAAGTGATGCATTACGGGCTGTAGAGTTTATTTCCATTTCTCCTTCCTTTATTTTACAGAATGTTGATAAATTATTCAGCATTCCTTGGTGAAGCTGATAAAGCCTAATTGTAGTTTCATTAATTTCATTACTAACGTTAATAAATGCAACTTCGACTTTTTTTGTTCCATAATTTAGTTCCTCTAATTTTACGATAGTATTATTTAGCTCTATGTATTTACAACTAAGATTATTTTCAGCTTTAATTTCTCCACTCTTTATCTCCAAGATTTTTACATAAAGAGAGTTTGTTGAATTCTGTAATTTTGATAATGTAGTATTTAGTAAATTCTTTTCTAGAGAGTAATAACTTATAACTGTTATATTTCCGTATGAGGTTAAATTTGCCAAAAATAATGAATATGGAGTAACGTTTCCTTCTATTATTAGAATTGCGTTAGCCCCAGAAGCTCCTTGCAAGTGAAAATATTTTGAAACTATGTTCTCAGCTTGGGCAGAAGTACTACCTGGTGTCGATATGTTTATTTGATAACTAACGCTCTTGAAGAAAAGGGTTGAAAAAGGTGCAGATATTGCGAGCACAACAATCCATATAATGAGCACAACGTACCATTTTTTTGAAATAAACTCTGAAAACCTCGAATTCATACGTGAAACAGATATATCTAAAATATAAGCTTTTCTAGGGAGTTTAACTAACCTTCTTTGGAATATCTCTATGTAAAAAGCTAATGAATGCCATTATTATTGCGAAACTCGAATAGCCCAATATGTATGCAATAGCCGCAATAGTAGTTCCCGGAACTACAGGAAAGATTTCCAATGCCTCAACTATTATTGTAGCATGAGGAATTCCCTGAGCTATTATGTAAGGTAACTCCGTAGACCCCCATGCAGGTAAGGAAATAGCTATACTTATTAAGAAATACAAGCTGGTTAACTTCGCTACAAAAAGCAATACTGCACCAATTATTATTGAGCCTATTAGAATAGTACTAGAGACGAGAAATGCTAAACTGCTTCTCCTAAAAATTTCACCAAACATAAAGCCTATTGAGAAGAAAGTTAAAGTTGAAAATAAAATTGATAACACTACTACTGGCAAGTATTGGAGTTCTACTTGATTTTCAAAGAAAGAGAATGAGAAAATTAACGCTAATGCTACCATAAGTAGATAGATTAACGTTACTAACAAATAGCCTCCCAAGAATTTACCTATTAAAAATGATAACCTTGTAATAGGTTTAGTCATGAAGAAATCTACTGTGCCTTGTTCGTATTCCTCAGACATTGCCCCAGATGAAATGGAAATGGAAATAAAGTGAATTAGCAAGCTTTGTGGTAAAAGTACTCCTGCTAACCATAACAAATCTTCTATAGGAGATAATAATTTTTCTATTCTGGGCGTTCTAAACTCAGCTAGGGAAAGATATACTCCTATTTCGAATAGGAAAGTGATTGCAATTAAAGTTATTACCTTCTTTCTTGCAATTGCTCTCTTAATTTCATAAATCATAATCTTCTCAATCATTAGACATTGCCTCTTTAACTATGTTTAAGTACGCCTCCTCTAGTTCGTTATCTAAGTAAAAAGACCTAACTCTTACTCCAGCTAAAACCAACCTTTTAATAAGTTCTTCCCTCTTATCCTCAGTAAGAGTTAAGATAACCTTATTTTTGCCTTCCTCTTCCACTCCCTTGATAAAGTTTATTTTGTTTGCTTCAGCCTTTAGGTTTTCAATATCTTCAGTTTCTACTATTACCCTCATCCCTAAAAATCTCTTTATTAAATCCTCTACAGTTCCTTCAAAATACACAGAACCTTTAAATATGAAATAAACTTTGTCCGCAATTTTCTTTACGTCTTCCATTTCATGCGAAGTCATTAGAACTGTCCTACCATCTTTTGCAATATTTTTTACCATATTTCTAAAGTTTGTTATTAATACTGGGTCAGTACCCATATTAGGTTCATCCATTATTAGAACTTCAGGATTACCAAGCATTGCTTCGGCTATAGCTATTCTTTGTATCATTCCTTTGCTATATTTTGCAATTTTCTTATCAGCATTTTCTGTCATTCCTACCATTTCAAGAAGTTTAGGAATTTCGGATTTATCAACACCCTTTATCTTTGCAGAGAATTCAAGTACTTCCCTCCCAGTAAGGAAAGGGGGGAGATTAGGTAATTCTTGAATATAACCTATCTTTTTGAATATTGATTTATCCTTAAATGGATCTTCATCTAAAATTCTAACTTCACCATCGTCTGGGAAAATCAAGCCCAAAATGATTCTGATTAACGTAGTCTTTCCAGCTCCGTTAGGGCCCAATATAGCAGTTATTTTACCTTTTTCTGCCTTTAAACTAACTCCGTTTAATGCTGATTTATTTCCATACTTCTTTCTTATTCCTTCCGCAATTATCATGTAAAATAACATTGCATTTAGGAATTTTTATTCTTGTGTTATTCCCTCCATTTCATAGCATATCTAGGTAATGATATAAAGACTACACTCTCTAAGATAAATACTACGATCGCTAGCAAACTCATTTTTTGTAAATTTAGTAATCCTTGAACTATCATGGATGCTGATGTTGAAGGAGATAGCAATAGGGCGTATAGTACATCTTTTGGAAGTATTGAATATGGATAATAAAGAGGAGGAAGTATTGTAAAGATTAACGAGAGGAAAGTCGATAATCCCCAAGAATGCCTAGTATGCTTTATTAAGCTAGCCAGAGTTATTGAAAGAGATGTCGTCGATATGAGCAATATTGCCGATATTCCTAAAATAGCAAGCAATTGAAAAGCAGAGAAAACGTGAAAGATTAATCCCAGAATAATGTAAACTAGTACTCCGGGCAAAGTGAAGATGAAATTTCCTAAAGTCAGTCCTAGGATATAATCCATTGGGCCTATTTCAGTTGCTACCAATAGATCTTGTAACCTTAACTGTAATCTTAGGAAAGCAAAATCTCCTATTAATGATATTGAATTAGATACTATTACAGAAATTAATCCACCTACTATTCCGTAAGCAAGGAGTTCACCTTTGGATATTATATAAATGAAGAAAAGCAAAGATAAAGGCAAAGAGAGATACGCTAAAATATAAATCGGTGCTCTTCTTATGTTAGAGTAGCCGTAAAACCAGGCAAATGCTAGAATAAAGTTACTCCTCGTCATAATATAACCCCTTCATTATCATTACATCTTCTAGGCTTATCGGTTTTATTACTACCCCTTTTCCTACAAGTTTCTTCGCTTCTTCTTCATCAACATAGGAAAGACTTAAATTGCCAACTCTTATGTCTCCTTTTCCTTCTACCCTTACCTTACCCCTTAATGGAGATAATAAGTCCTCAACTGTTCCATATTCTACTAACTTTCCTTTGTTTATTATTGCTATTTTCTCGCAAAGCTCTTCCGCTTCTTCCATATAGTGGGTTGTTAAAATTATCTTTGACTTCATTTGCTTAATTGCAGACCATACTTCTAATCGAGAAATAGGATCTAAGCCCGTAGTGGGCTCGTCTAAAAATACTACATCCGCATTGGAAGCTATTGCCATAGCCACGAAAACTTTTCTTTTCATACCCCCTGATAATTCGTCTGTAGGTTTATCCATTACATCTCCTAATCCAACTTCTTTAAGTACATATTTAGCGGTCCTTAATGCTTCGGAAATTGAAAATCCTCTCGCTGTTAAATACATCGTTACATGCTCTAAAGGCGAAGCTATTCCCATGGGTGAAGCTTCTTGCGGAATGCTTGCTATTATTTTCCTTACTCTCTTTGCGTCTTTAATCACGTCAAACCCTTCTATTAATGCCTTGCCAGAAGTGGGTAAAAGCTGAGTAGAAAGAATTCTAATCAAAGTAGTTTTCCCGGCTCCATTTCTACCTAGTATGCACGAAATTTTCCCATCTAGAGTAACAGTAAGCTCGTCTAAAGCTCTTGTCCCATCCTTATAAACCTTGGTTAGTCTGTCAGTAAAAATCATAAGGATATAATTCTGTTTGAGGTAAAAAGATTGACACGATTATGCTTAAACAAACGGCAATGTATAATAATTATTCTAACATATTCTTAAATGCCGTTAAAGGATATAGTATTTATGCAAACTCAAACACCGCCTGGACAAAAATACATTAAGAGGTTTATATATTATGCAGCATTAGGAGTTCCGGAAGTTGATATTCAGCAGTATAGATTAAAAATTTCTGGTCTGGTTGAAAATCCAATAGAGTACACTTACGATCAGTTATTAACCATGATAGATACTAGATATACTAGAGATTTTCATTGCGTAACTGGATGGAGTGTAAAGGACGTTTACTGGGAAGGAGTTAAGATAAAAACTTTAGTGGAGAAGGCAAAAGTTAAAGACGAGGCAAAATGGGTGATATTTTACTCTCTAGATGGGTATACTTCAGTAGTTCCTAAGGAAGATGCGCTGGCGGAGGATTCAATAATAGCTTTAAGGATCAACGGTAAGCCATTAAGTATAGAACAGGGATTTCCTGCAAGGCCCTTTATGCCTCACCTTTACGAATGGAAGAGCGCAAAGTGGTTAACTGAAATAGAGTTTACTTCTAAATATGTAGACGGTTATTGGGAAGAAAGAGGCTATAACGAGAGGGGTAATGTGTGGGAAGAAGAGAGGTTTAAAGGACAAGGAGGTAGGCATAATTTACCTAGGAGACCAATTTTAACCTAAGCATTCCTTTACTTTTTGAACTACTGCCTCAATTGCTTCTAACGATGGAGAAGGTACGAAAACTCTCCAGCTTTCGTCATTTATTGATGGAGTAGCTAAAATTGCTGATATCAAATCTCTGCAGATTTTATCCATTTTATTAACATCTTTTCCTTCCTCGATTTTTTCCTGAACGTAAGATTTTATTAAAAGCATTGCAGTTAAAGGTTTGCCCATTTTTGCAAGGTTTATTGCTTCCTCCATAACATAATTATATTAAAAGAAAGTAAATATTCGTTCATGTTTTGAAGAGTTTTATAATTTATGATTCTAGATCAGTATTATGAAATCCAGAACTGTAAAGCTTAGAATGATAATAAGCCTTACATTAGTCGTTGTTGCGTTTACTTTAGCTTTTATGTTTTTACCTTACCTAAACATGACAAATAACTCTTCTACGTCAGGTATAAAAATGGTTAATTCTCAAATAGTTGATAAGTATTTTGGAGGGAAATGGAACGAGAACGATAGCCTTTCGGGTTATGTAAAACCACAAAAGTCGTATTATGAAATTCATTTTTATAACGGTTCTACGGAAAATGTTAGTTCCGAGAATCTCACAATTGTCAATCCTCAAATAAATAAATACCTTGGAATTATAGAGGTAGATCTTAGAAGTATTAATTTTACAACATTCTATAGTGGAAATCAGACACTTTCAATTATCATATTAAATTATACATCAACTATGGAACCTAAAAATATTTATAATACAATATATACTACATTTGAGGATAATAGTAAAGCACTCGCTTTAAGTTTCCATAATATAAGCAACTGTGCATTTATAACTTCTATAGACTGTTATCAATTTTCGATAGGATATTCTAGCAGTGAGATTATTATTGTATTCTACAAGGGGTGTACAGACGAGTCGTTAGCAATAACAGATCTAATTAATTACATGCTATAATGTTGTTGAAGTAGGAATCAAGCTATTAAATTTATCATAAAGAACTTTATGTTTCTCCTTTATCTCTTCTAGTACCGCTTTTATTCCTTTAAAAATATTTTCTGGGGCAGAAATTTCGTTTAATCCAAAGGGTGATTGTAAGTATGCTTTTCCATCTTTAATTACAATTTGGATTTTAGATAAAACCTCTCCAGTAGTAACTTCGTAAGTTACTTCCTCAGCGATGTGAACTTCATTTCCTATAAGGAATATTTTTATTGTAGATCCTTCAAAACACATCTCTAATGAGTCCTTTTCTGGATAAATTGAGACTTTCATAGAAAGAAATTTGTCGTGAATAATTTAATATTTTCTACAATTTAAAACTTTAATCTATAGAAAAACGAATAAAAAGAAAAAAACAAGAAATGATTTAACTTATTGTGAATGTAGCAGTCTGCTTTGCTAGTACCTTTGACGATACTGCAGGAGTGTATAACTTTATGTGGTATGTTCCGGGGGATAAATGGAATGGTAATTGTAACTGGAACTGTGCTTCGCTACCTAATATTACTACGAATCCGCTGTACCAATTTGTGTAATCTTTCTTATTCTCATTCCAAGGAGCTTGTATTACCTTGACTGTATCGTTAGATATGTTATAAGAGTATAGGAATACGTGCCATGTTGAGTTATAGATTTCCATTATTGGTGCAGATGCAGGATACGCGTCAGGTCCGTCACAGTCAGTAATATTCAATATTAAATATGTTCCTTTTGCGTTCTCATAAGCGTTGACATAAGTGATCTTTAATTGTGGTATCTTTGAGTGGTTGACTAAAGGTCCTACAACATTACCGTAAGCCCACTGCCCCGTAGCTAATATCCAACCAACTACCAGTATAGAGAATATTATACCAATTATTGTTACTCTCTCCATTTCTATCACCATAATTTAATCCACTTGAGTATAGGCACGTTAGCTATTGGCCTATCTCCTAGCTTCTTATATAGGAAGTAATCTAATCCCCAAACTCTACCTGCAGCAGTTAACATTAGCATTACTGAACCTGCAGTTAATAGTGCTCCTATCTGCCATTCATCTTCGCAGGTTGAACCTAACCAGTAAGCTGGTGCAAAACCTACAGACATTGCTAGGGCTCCAAGTGCTGCTAGCCTAGTTAAAAGACCTATGATAATAAATAATCCAGCTATTATTTCGATATAACTAAAGACTGTTAGGAAAGTTACGTCAAGTGATCTGTTTTCTAAGGTCATTAATAAGAGTCCTTTAAAAGGTCCTGCATGTGGCAAGAAGTTTACTAATTTCCCTCCTACGAAAGATGCGGAATTTGGATCCAACTTTGCAGGCTTTAATACAGCCTTTCTTAATCCTCCGTCTAAGAACATCCAGCCTACTGCAAATCTTACTGGGAATAAGTACTCCATCCTTGTCATTTTCTCAGTTCTTTTGAACTCCTCTGATTGTTTTCCAGACATCTTACCACCAAAATGTATATTTGTTTACTAATATTAAAAAGGTTATCTTTTTATAACTTTAAAACGTTTAAAGTCATGGAACTTTGTTTACATAATTTAAAAAAACCAAGAAAATCTTGTGTAAAAATGTATACATTTATACATTAATGTTGGTACATTGTTAAATCGTTATTCTTTAACGTTTCTGGCCCTAGGGCTAATCCCAAAATTGCAATAATTGAACCAAGGGTTAAAATACTGAAAGCCGATGTATTTAATGGAAGTTTAGTAGAAACTAGAGATATAAGCAATGGACTAAAACCTGCAGCTATGAAAGCTCCATTATAAGAGAATCCTACTCCAGTAGCTCTACTAAAAGTCTTGAACCTTTCTGCCAAATATGCAGGAGTTAATGCTGAAGGGAAATTTATTAAGAATCCGAAGAGCATAACTGTAAATAGTGAGAAACCACTAAAATAGAAAATTCCTGCACCTATTGTAGCTAATGCAACATATCCAATTCCTGAAAATTTTCTTCCTAGAAAGTCAGAAATTCCTCCTGCTATTATCATTGCGGGTATTCCTGCTAAATTCATGTAAAATGCATACTTGCCAATTTCTGCTTGAGTTAAGTGAAGATATTCTCCAAAGAATACTGGAGCGAATTGCGGTCCTGCATAGATCATCATCCAGAATCCTATCATTACTAATATGGTCTGCCATATTGGTTTCAAGCCTTTAATTGGGTTATCCTTCTTACTCTCTACGTATATTTTAGGTTCTGTCATTCTTGATCTTATGAATACTGCAAGTCCTGCAGGTAGAACACCGATAGCGAAAATATATCTCCAACTATTAAGTACAAGGCTAGGTATGCTAGCAAAATAAGCGAAAAGGAGGTCTACTATAACAAACCCAACTAAAGTTCCAGACTGCATTATCCCGCCAAATAGTCCCCTCATCTTTCTAACGCTTTCCATTGCAGTAGTAAAGCTTGAAGATACGTCTCCGCCTATAAATATTCCTTGTAAGATTCTAAGTAATGATAGAAGAATCGGTGCTAAAATTCCTATTTGATAATAAGTAGGTAAAATTGAAGTTATTCCTATAGACAATGAATATCCTAAAACTGTAAATATTAATGTTCTTTTCCTTCCATATTTATCAGCTATATATCCAAAAATAAAACCACCTAAAGGCCTAAATAATACCGTGAAAACTATTGGTAATACTGCACCTAACGTTCCTAAAGTCGGGTAGAACAACTTTTCTAGTAAAGTTGAAGTTATAACTACTGCCCCTAGGTCATAAGAATCCATAATCCACGATATATAGGAACCAATATAGTTGGAGACTGGTCTTTCACTCATATTAAGACGCTTTGGTGTTTATTTAAAAAATTATCTTTCAATCTATTGAAAATAGATTAACAGATTTTAATCTAATTGTAGAAAAATAACTTAAAATACGACATAGTGAGATAAGATGATTATAATGATAATTATTAATCAAAGTTATATCGTTTTGTTTATACATTACGTAGGTAATGCTTATATTTAATTCCTAGAATAGTATATACCGACCCGTATGAGTATAAGCAAGACGTTTAGCGGTGTTACTTCATTTATAGCTTATACTTTGGCCACTTACGTAATGGTAGCACCAGCATTTACTGTGAAACAATTTGAATTACCAGCATGGTTAGCGTTTTTAATAGTGTCTATACCTTTTGGAGGAAGAGTTATTGGATCTTTGCTTTACCAAAGAATTGTTGCAATCCTAGGATCTAGGTTAACTTTCTTATCTTCAATGGTAGCTTTAGGAATATTATCAATAGGAAGTAGCACTTTAAATGTTCCTATATTAATACCTTTAAGGTTATTAGTCGGCGTTGCATTCGGTATAGCTACTTCTTTAGCAGTTGAACAGGCTGTAAGATCTGGAAATAGGTTAATAATTGCTTTAACAATGAGCGGTTGGGCTTTCGGATGGATAGGCGGTGCATTATCTTACTTAGCTTTGGGAGAATGGCAATTAATTGCATTAAGCGGAGCAATAACTTTGCCTTTCTCTATGTTGTATAAGAGGGTAAGTGTATTTTCAGTTGAAGTAGGAAAGCTCGGAATACCTTCAATATCTTCAATTTTGATATTTTTCTTCTCCTTTGAGCCAGCATTCGCATTGCAGTTAGCTCCAGCAATTGTGGAAAATCAAGGAGGAATAGTTTGGCTAATAATAGGTTATATAGTAGCAATACCAATGTACATTTTCGTTCCAGTAATATCTTCACTATTGGGTGAAACTAGAACCGCATTACTTTATACAATGACTTCAGCAATAAGCGGAGTTACATTTTTCCTCACTGGTTCCCCTTACGTTCTAGTAGTTTTCACTGCCTTTGGTTTAGGAATTAATTCAATAGCGCCCAGATTAGCAGCCTCTTATGGAGCATCTGCAAGAAATATGGGAATAGCTTTGAATACTGCGGCATTAGGAGGAGTTGCGATTCCGGTAATAAGTTCCTTCGATATTAAGTTCTTAGCGTCACTATTTACTGCATTATCAATGGTTATACTTCTAGTAATGAGCGTTAAGAAACCAAATGCTCTACTAGTTAGGTCTGCATAAAGTTATTTTCTTCTCTTCTTCTTCATTTCTATGATATTTGAAGTAAAACCTAGAAATCGTTATTTTGAAATTTTAGCTAAGGGAAGAGAAGGAGTAGTAATTTTCCCAACTTATGTTCCTGGGTCTTATGTAATAAGAGAGCTAGAAAGAAATATTGTAGAAATTGAAGGAATTAGAATATCAAAGAATAGATTTTATGTAAAGGACAATTTTAGGTATTTAATTTATGCAGTAAGCAAAGATCAAAGGGAAGCTATTTCTACACTCGACTATATTTTTATTAATCCGCCAGCAGTTTTCCCTTTTCAGGAGATTAATGAAGAATATTGCGTAAAGTTAGATTTGCCTCCTAACTGGAAAATATCAACTTCTCTAAAGAAGAAAGATGGAATGTACTGTGCTGATAACTATGATGAGTTCGCCGATTCTCCAATAGAGGCTTCCCCATATTTAAAGGTACTAAAAATCGACGATAAGCACGTTGTTTCTACAATAGACGATCTGGATGTTGAAATGTTAAGGAGGATCGTTAGTGAGGCAGATAAAATTCTAGGAGATGAAGATAATTATGTTTTTCACTTTAGGAGGTCTGACAAGGAGTTAGGAGGGATAGAGCACTCAAATTCTTCAGCAATAGTAGTTAGCTGGGATAGGGAGAAGCTAGCAACTTTATTTGCCCATGAATATTTCCATCGCTGGAACGTCAAGAGACTCATTCCGGCAGATCTTAAGCACAATTATGAAAAAGAGGTCTATACATCGCTTTTGTGGTTTGCTGAAGGTTTCACTGATTACATGGCAGTAATAATTTCATTAAGGGCAGGAGTTCTCGATAAGAAAGATGCAGTAAAGTATGTGGCAAACTCGTTATCTAAGTTAACTTTTCCTGGAGCTAAAAGAACGAGCTTAGCAGAATCTTCATTTACTACATGGATAAAATATTATAGGCAAGATGAGAATTTCTTAAACTCCTCAATTTCATATTATGATGGAGGATCAGCCTTAGCCTTATACGTTGATTTGGAAATGTCAAAGAAGGGGAAAAGGATAGATGAGTTGTTTAAGGAAATTTATCATGAAAAAAGAATTTACTCCTTCGACGATTTAAACAGAATTTTAAAGGGAAAATATGAAATCGATATAGAAGACCTTGTATACGGCTCTGCAACGAAAATTCTTGAGCAATTAAAAGACGATGTTAACATAGAGTTTACAGATAGAGGTAAGCCTTATTATGGCATAATGCTAAAGGACAAGACTATAGCATATGTGGAGGATAATTCTCCTGCAGATTTAGCTGGATTGATTCCTGGAGATCAGATAATAGGATTTAACGGCAAATCTAAATTGGAAGTTAAAGATTCTACTAAACTTACAATAGTAAGAGAAGGTAGAATAGAAGAGGTTGTTGTAAATACTTCTCCTAATCCTGGACATAAAATAAAGGTAAAAATAGGGAAATTAGAATTCGAAAAAGAAGAAGGAATTTCTGATATAGAGATCATTTAATATTGAACCTTAGGCTTTTCAGTTACGTCCATTATATATTCATAGACCTCGTAAAGTACATAGAATAACAAGGCTGCGGGAATCCAAAATAGATAAGAGTATATAGCATTTACGTTCTCTAATACTATTTCTCCAGCCTCTACTGATGCCGCAAAGAATAATTCTAGTCCAACAAAACCTATCATGTATAAGAACCTCTTCCAATTTCTATCAATTAAAAGAAATAATCCAGCGGTAGCTGCAAAGGCGTATGAAGGCAACTCTAACCAAGAGTGAGGTAAAGTAAGTAGGAAAATTGCTGGAATCCAACCAGGTACTCCTTGTGCATTTGAAAATGCAGATAAAACGTAACCTGTAGAGCCTATCGAATATCCCATAATTCCTACTCCTAAAGCTGGAATAAATTCTGCTAATGCCACCTCATAATTATGAGTAAATATTGATAAGGCCTCTAGTGGATAAGGTAAAGATACAATTGATGATCTCTCAGACTGGAATTCACTAGCTAGTTCTGGTTGATTAACTGGCAGTGCGGATGTTCCTATAAATATTAGTAGTTCTATTATAAAAAGTATAAAGAATACTAGGGTCTGTCTTCTCATTAATAAAAACCTTGGTTTTATGAGTTAAAAATCTTCTCCAATTATGTCGGAATAAGTGATTTTTCCTTTTCTAATCTTCTTAAGAATATTGCATTATTTATAACTTCATTTTCGTCAAAAGTTAAGTTATTAACAAGATTTTTTGACTCTGTACAATCATACGTTGATTTAGTGTACTTTAACAAACTTTTAATGTAACTTGGCAACACGAGTTTAGCAAGGAATTCTGGAACATAAAGGTGAATTTGCTTATTTATTCCTAGTCCTTTTGCCATTAATTCAAAAAATCTAGTTACATTTACTGGACTACACTCAGTAGCGTAAAAATATTTTCTTCCTTTAAAATCAGATAAATTCTTTATCATTTCTGCAATGTAATATGCGCTTATCGTGTTAAATTGGAAACTTAATCTAGGTATTATTCCCTTTTTTGCAAAATTATACATTGTTATAAATTGAATGTGAGCGGAATATCTACCATAAACTAGTGTAGGCCTAAGAATTACTAGAGGAAAATCGTACTTTTGAGAAATTTGGTAAACCTCCTTTTCTCCCTCATATTTAGTTTTTTCGAAAGGAGTTGAAGGATTTATTCCTTGTAAATGAGGCTCCTCAGGTTTTACGTTATTTCCAGTTTTACCTAGAAGTCCGCTAAAGTGAATTAGAATTTTCTTTTTTCCTTCATTGTATGTTTCACCTACTGTCTGCGCTATTAACTTTGGTATCTCCACGTTGGCTACTCTTAGGCTTTCTTCACTACCTTGAATTTCTCCAATAAAATTTACTATAACGTCAGAGGAGGATATTTCTTCCTTTAATTTTTCCTTATCTTGTAAAGGATCTAACTTTATTACGTCTGCTTTACCTTTTAGTATATCCTCGGCGTATATTCTCTTTACTGGATTTAAGCTCTTGTAAGTTACCTTAACTTCTCCAAATTTCGATAAATATTCGGCAACATGTGTAGAAACAAATCCTAAGCCTAAAAGTAAATATTTCATAAATGTTACTCACCTAAGACTTCTTTAACTTTCTTAAATAAGTTTGGATCACCAAGGACAACTAATTTTTCTCCTTTCTTTAGCAATGTATCCTTTTCAAAGTAAGGGTTAAGCTTTCCATCTTCTTCTATTATTGCCAAAGGAAGAATACCAGAAGGTAGGTCTTTTATTTTAATCTCTTTTTTAATTTCAAATAATCCTATTATTAAATTTTCGCTTCTATCGTGAAATATAACTCCGGCAACATTATTAGATATTGCCGCTGCAGCTGTTATTCTACCTACTATATCATCATTAGGAATTACTAAATCTGCACCTGCAGTTTTAAAAACGTCGACCATATTAGAGTCTTTTACTACACTAATAACTTGTAACGGAGGATTTATCTTCTGTATCTTTAATGTTATAAGCAAAGTATCCATGTCATTTTGCATTGAGACTATTGCATTTTTTGCTTCTAAAATTCCTGCAGATAATAAGTTCTTATCATCCTTTGGATCTCCTATTATTACTCTATCATTTCTTATTTTATTCGCTATATCCTTAGAAGGAGTTAAAACTATGTAATCGACGCCAAGCCTTTCAAGTCTCTTAACAGCACTCGCTATTATTTCGCCTTCTCCTACTATTACAGTATGTCCTTTCATATGACTTCCCCTCCATCTAGCTTTAGCGTCTTGCCACGTACTCTTATTTATTACAGTACTAACTATTGATTGAATTATGCTAGTATAAAGTCCTACTGCAAAAATTATTGTAATTATAAGAACTATTTTTTCAGTGTCCGGCATTTGCGAAATGTCTGGGGCGTATAAACCTACAGTAGTAACTACATTAACACCAGCATAAATTGCGGATATAAAATCTAAGTGCTGGTAAACCATAAAAACCCAAGCATTTATATAAACTGCTAAACCTAACAATAGTATTTGAGGAAGAATTTTCCTTAAGACGGAGTATGGAGCAACGAAGTTCTCAATTAAAGGTATTAAATATCTATTCCAAATCCTTGTCCTATCCACGTTAAGCCCTTAATCTCACTAAGGATTAATAAGCTTTACCATATCCTCCACCACCTGGAGTTTCCACTATTATTACGTCTCCTTCATTAACTTCTTCAGTGAATTTGCTAGGATAATCCTCACCGTTTATTGTAACTCTCCCAGGTTTTCCTCTTTCTCCTCCTTCTAATCCCCAAGGTCCTATCTTAAACCTATCAGCCAGTATCGATATCTTGGCTTTAGACAGTAGTTTAAATCCCCTAATTATTCCATCTCCTCCTTTGTGAAGCCCATTACCCCCACTACCTTCCCTTATTCTATATTCTATAAAGAGAATAGGATATTGCCTTTCGGCTATTTCTATTGGCGTATTTAAAGTGTTGGTCATATTATTTTGCACTGCAGATACACCGTCCTTACACGGTCTTCCACCACTACCTCCACCTACAGTTTCATAATAAGACCAAAATTTTCCTTTGTAGATACCGCCCATCATTATATTCATCATAGTTCCTGAGGCCGCTGCAGGAACTTTAAGGAACTTACTCATAGCCAGGAAAGTTACGTCTGCTATTCTTTGCGAAGTCTCTACGTTACCCCCGCCAACTGCAGCAGGTTTTAAAGGATTAACTAGGCTACCTTCCTCAGCTTTGACGGTTATTAAAGAATAGAATCCATCATTTGTAGGAACTTCTCCTACCATAGACCTAACTGCAAAAGAGACTGCAGAATAAGTTACTCCAAGAACCGCATTAAGTGGTCCTTCAATTTGCTTATGAGTTCCTTCAAAGTCTGCAATTATTCCTTTTTCTTCTACCTTGAGTTTAATTTTTATAGGCAGTAGTGAAGATCCCCATTCTAAATAGTCTTCTGCTTCATATTCCCCTTTTTTCCATGTATTTATTACATTTAGTGCAAGTCTTCTAGAGTAATCAATAGATTCCTCCCATGATTGTCTTATATCTCCATATTTTTCGAATAACTGTCTTACTCTTTCTTCTCCTAGCTTATTTGCAGATATCTGAGCCTTTATATCTCCTAGTGAGAAATCTGGAACTTTGAAATTTTCCTTTATTATCTTAATTATTTCGTCATTTAAGCTACCTTTTCTAGTTAACTTTACTGGTGGAATTACTATACCTTCCTCATAAATTGTTTTGGCTGTAGGATTTATTGAGCCTGGTAATGGGCCTCCAACGTCTACGTGATGGGCTTTATTTACTGCATAACCTACTAACTTTCCATTATAAAATATAGGAGATAATACTCCAACGTCGTTTAAGTGCGTTCCAGAAATATATGGGTCATTAAATATAATGGAATCTCCTTCCTCAAGCTCTATCCCTTCTTTTTCCAAGTAATTTAATACGTTAAGCACTCCTATTTTAAATGACCCTAGGTGTACTGGTATATGTTCAGCTTGTGCAACTATTTTTCCTTCTTCGTTAACTATTGCACAGCTGTGATCCATTCTCTCCCTAATGTTTGGCGAAAGTGCAGATTTCTTTAATGAAACTCCCATTTCTTCAGCTATGAAGGACGTAGCCTTGTGGACGATCTCCCACTTCATAGCTTACACCTTTGAAATCTTTATAAATCCGTTCTCATCTACAATCCCTTTCCAATTCGGCTTTATTACGATTGTTGAGCTATATTCTTCAATAATTGCTGGACCTTCTATTTCGTAATTGCTAGGAAGCTCTTCTCTCTTATATATAGGAGTTTCAATCCATTCATCAAAGTAAACCTTCCTAAATTTTACGCTAGGTTTATCGTCTGTTTTAGGTTTAGGTAACGTTACTTTATAAGATGGAACTATTCCAAATACTCTAATAGTAATAATTTCTATGTCTCTATCTAAAGTGAAGCCATAAATTTTTCTGTGTATAGTTTCAAAATCTTCCTTAATCTTTTTTACGTCACTTACTGGGATCGTAATTTCCCATCCTTGTCCTTCATATCTTACATCGGCATATCTTAAGTAATATTTCCCCTTTACCTTAGATTCCAACTCTTCGAAATCTTTCTCAAGATCCTTAGGGTACGACTTTCTTGCTTCATATTTTTTATCGGCAAATAACAATCCTAAAGCGGAAAAAAGTCCAGGGTATGGAGGGATCACTACTGTAGAAATTCCCATCTCTTCTGCAAGGTCAATTGCATATTGAGGTCCTGCTCCTCCATATGCAAATAGAGTAAAATCTTCGGGATCAAGACCTCTCTCAACTGTAACAAGTCTTATAGCCCTTCCCATTTCCATATTTGCTAGCTTTATTGCCTCGTTAGCTATTTCAACATAATCTCCTAATTTATTTAATCCCTTTATCGCTCCCTCTTTATCTAGTTTCATTTCACCTGAGAGTAAAGATTCTACTCTTCCTAGGGCTACATTAGCGTCAGTTAATGTAGGATCTTTTCCACCCCTTGCATAGCTTATTGGTCCAGGATCTGCACCAGCACTTAAAGGCCCTACTCTTAAACCTCCTGCACTATCTTTCCAGATTATAGTTCCTCCACCAGCGGAAACTTCACTTAAGTCTACAAATGGAAATCTAACAGGATATCCAGAACCTTTAATCACTCTACCATGATGGGCTTTTCCTCCTACCTCGTATTCTGTAGTTATCTCTATTTTATGGTCAACTACTGTTCCTGCTTTTGCAGTAGTTCCGCCCATGTCAAAGCTTATTGCATTTTTAATGTTAAGTACTTCAGAAAAGTAAGCAACACCTACTACTCCTGCGGCAGGACCAGATTCTATTATTTGGACTGGTCTTCTTGATGCCTCTTCCTTATCTATTAAGCCTCCAGAACTTGCCATAATAAAAATAGGCGGCGAACTAAAATCCCTAAGTAAGGATTCTAAAGCTTCTAAATACCTGCTTACTATTGGCATTAATTTTGCGTTCAGTACAGTTGTTGACGTTCTTTCGTATTCCCTAGGTTCAGGAGCTATCTCATGAGATACTGAAACGTATTTGAAGTATTTCCTAGCTATCTGTGCAACTATCTTTTCGTTATCTGGATTTATATAAGAATGCAAAAAAGAGATCGCTATTGCGTCTGCCTTGATAGATTTTATTAGGTTCTCTACTTCTTCTTCATTAACTTTTTGAATTATTTTTCCTTCAGCGTTAACTCTCTCATTTATTTCATATCTTTTATCCCTTGGTACTAAAGGAGCAGGTTTATCAAAAAACGGATTATAGAGCTCTGGTCTATTTTGCCTTCCAATCTCTATAACGTCCTTAAATCCCTTAGTCGTAAGTAAAGCAACTTCTGGAAGCTCCAAGTTAACTTGTCCTAAAATTGCATTTGTTGCTATAGTTGTAGCATGTATTATCTCTTTCACGTCGTGAAAATTTCCCTTTTTTAATCCTTCGTATACGCCTATCTCTGGAGATTTAGGAGTAGTTAATCCTTTATAAATAGTAATTTTACCATTTTCATCTATTCCAACTATATCAGTAAATGTACCCCCTACATCTACAGCTACTATCATAAGAGGGAAAAAACTTACAAGAATAAAAGGATTTTATTCCGACAGTTAATCAGTTTTTATGGATAAGGAAGAAATTAGACAAAAGATTTGGAAATTAATGGAAGAAACTAACATAGCATCTTTTCCTAGACCAGTTTTTGGTAGGATTCCTAACTTTAAAGGTTCAGAAAAAGCGGCTGAGCTTCTTTCTACGCTTCCTGAATTTAAAAAAGCTGAAGTAGTTAAAGTGAATCCAGACTCTCCGCAAAGAAAAGTGAGGGAGTTGGTTCTATCAGCCGGTAAAAAGTTATTAGTTCCGACGCCTAGGCTTAAAGGAGAATTTTTCTTACTTTATAATGTTAATCCTAAGCTTGCATCTACAATTTCAGGATTTACTAAATTGGGCAAAAGAATTAGTTATAAGGAAATTCCTCCAGTAGATTTTATAGTAGTGGGTTCTGTTGCTGTAACCAGATCAGGAGATAGGGTAGGAAAAGGAGAAGGTTATAGTGAATTGGAATACGCAATATTAAGGGAACTAGGTAAGATTGATGAGAAAACACCAGTAGCTACAACAGTCCACTCTATACAAATAGTCGATGAAATACCTTCACAACCGTTTGATGTGCCAGTTGATATAATTGTAACTGAAAAGGAAATTATAAGGACTAAACCTAATAGAGAGAAACCAAAGGGAATTTACATGGAGTATTTAACCAAGGAGAAAATAGAAGAAACTCCATACTTAAAATATTATTTAATGGAGACAGGTAGATTAAAATGATTCAATCCCTGTTAAGAGCTACTTCTACATAATTTTCTCTCCTTGACATCATTTTAGCCAATATAATTCCACCAATTAAAAAAGGTATTTGGTAAGTTGCCCAAAATATATTTATTATAATAGAGTAATATAAGGGCGAACTAGAGCTTGCTTTAGTTAACCAAAGAAATCCTTCTATAATTGATAAAATAAGTAAAATGATAATTATCATGTGAGGAATTACGCTTTTTACATCAAAATTTCCTTCACCTTTAGGAGTAACCTTGAAAGGCCTCTTTTTGCCTATTATCCAAGAAAAGAAAGCTAAAGTTATTGATAAAAATTCAAGATATTCTACCGATTGATGGTAATAAAACCCTTTTATTCCATATTCTCCCTTTCCTTTTATTGCGTAAATAAACAGTGCTATTGAAACAAGAAGATAAGGGATGTAAGCAAGGATATAAATTAAAGGATTTAAAATTATTATTGGCAATTTAAATAAGAGGAAAAATACTGGGGCTAAAAATTCTGCTATCGTAAGCGGACCTTCCTTAACCCAATATAAACTCCCTGAAAAATAGTCAACAAACTGAGAGAAATTTAAATTACTCTTCAGTATCTTCCAAGTAAGTTGAAAATATCCAAAAGCCCACCTCGATTGCTGTGTTAAATAAGCGTTTATATCTTCAGGAGGTTCTCCGTACCAAATTAGCTGTGAATCAACGTAAACTGAAGTGTAACCTTTTTCGTGTAGTTTTATTGAAGTCGCAGCGTCCTCTGTTATGCTCGATTCGTCCATATAGCCAACCTCTTTCAGTGCACTTATTCTAAATACGGAACCAGAACCTAAAGAAAACGCGGAAGAGAAAGTTCTTCCTCTCATTATTATTCTTAAAAACGGTTCTTGTTGATATTTTGCTGCCCTAGCTATTCCAGAGTAGGTTTCAGAATAGTTTTGAGGCACTTGTACAAGTGCTACTTTAGGATCTGAGAAATATGGTAAAACTTGTTCAAAGAAATTCTCAGTAGGTCTCTGATCTGCGTCAAATATCGCAACTAAATCGTAATTATCTCCTACTTTTCTCAATGCCTCGTTAATGGCACCAGCCTTAAAGCCTTTTCTATCCTTTCTATGAAGGTATATTATACCATACTTTTCGCAAAACGCTTTTAGCTCTTCAGCGATCTTTTGATCAGTTGAATCGTCTAACAAGTAAACGTCGCCGTAGTCCTTTGTAGCTAGCTTAACTGAAATTAATGTTCCTTCCACAATTTCCGGATTTTCGTTAAAAGACGTTACGAAAGATGCTATTTTATATTTTTTAGTATTTGTAGTATAATTTATTTCGTAATTAGTTGATTTTCTTGAAAGTCTATAAAAATCAATAAAAATAAAGAATCCTACTATCATTGATAGCCATACTCCAAAAGCTAGCCATAATGTAAAAATTGAAGCATAAGTCAGATATGTGAATATGGAAGATAAGAATAGTGGAGTAACAGCGTAAATTATATTGAGTATCCTCATACGATATTCCTCTCTATTTTATATTTTCCATTAATATCTGTCTCAACTACGACATCAACAACTGATGATAAGACATCGCATTCTTGTCCTATTTTGTCACATATCAAGATTAAAATAGTATTTTTCTTGAATTTTATAGTATTTATTAGAGAAGACCAGAATTCTTGCTTTGCTGCGGTTATATCACAGCAATTAGACGCAGGCGATAAATCGTTGGCTCTATAAATTATAATCACAACTTTATCTATATTTTTTATTTCCTTAATTATTTCCGTACTCAGTTTTTTGCTAATCTTAATTATTTCTCCAATATTCCTTACGTTAAACCTATCCTCAACGTATTTTTGTGAAATATGTATAGGTAAAAAATCCACGAATTTATTATCTTTCAAAAAGCTCTCTAGTCTATAGTTAGTGGAAACTATTACAATTTTTCTATCATTTTTTGCTAGGTTTATTAATTTTAATATTAGTTCTAGTTTACCAGAACCTACTGATCCCATTATAAGAATTGAATTTTCATCAACCATTATTTGACTTAGATCGTATGTTGCAGAATTAATAATAGGGCTGGTGTTGAAATCTTCTAAAAGTAGCTTATTGCCCAATTCATTGATTTCCTTAATTTCTGGCATTTCACTAACCGGCCTTGAAAATCCTAATAATTCTGAATAGATAGGGATAACTACGGAGAATTTACAGCCTATCTCCTGCCTGCCTTTCTCTGCGTAATTCTTTGCATTCTCTAAATCATCTAAATTATCTGGAACTAAGTTAACTATGAAAGCTAAAGGAAATCCCTCATATTTTATTTCTTTTTCGATACTCTTAGCGTATTTTATTGTTGATGCAATTGAATTAATTGAGTAGTTAGAAACATAGACCCTGAGGTTCTTTACATTAGGTATTGTAGAATAGAAAACTTCTAGTTCATGTATAACTAAAGGACTCTTAGCAGAAATCCCTTGAACATTATCTACTATGAAATAATCATATTCATCAGTGGTTAGGAAACTCTTATATAATTTAGTAAATTTTTCCCTTAATGAATCATTAGAATGTATTTTTTCCAAGTCTTCGTTAAGTCTATCTCCGTCTCCAAAAAGTTTAAGAATAGTTAATTTTCCTTCTCCAAAGTTTAAAGTTGCAGAGCAGTTCCAGTAATCTTCCTCTCCGTCGACAACTTTTGCTAGTAACCCTTTTCCTCTAATTCCTGTAAGATAAGAAGCGAAGCCTAGGACGTCCCTATCTACTAAGAGCACTTTTTTAGAATTTTTTGCTAAAAATCTTCCTAAGTTTAACGATATTGTTGATTTTCCTACTCCTCCTTTAACACCGAGGACATTAATTCTATATAAGTTTTTCCCCACGCCATATAATAATGGCTAAATAATAAAAATTTTTGTAAATTTTTGGTTTATATTTTACTAGAAATGAGGTTTTTATTATAAATATTCTATAAAAAGGAAGAGGCAAATGATTTGTTTATAATTTTTGGTTAAGTTGAAAAATGAGGAAATACTAATTAAAGGTTGAATATCTAGTAATAAAGGTAATGAGTAACTTTGTTAAACTTGATATTAAGGCTTTAGACTCTTACCAGCCACTAATGCTTATATCCCCTACTGGTTCAGGTAAAACTTTCTCTGTAATAAAGTATGCATTAAAACAAAATACTTACAATAAGGTAGTATTCGCAATGCCTACAAAGGCGGCTATTAGAGAAGTTTACACTAAACTTTCACTTTTTACTAATGACGTAGGAAGAGACGATAGTGATGCTAGACTTGAAGATAATTTTAATACGGAAGAAGTCTGGAGAAAGAAAATTATTGTAACTAGTTATGAAAGGCTTTTGCAACAAATGATCTCTTCTCCTTCTCTCTTTTCTAATTCGCTTTTAGTTATTGATGAGGCACATTTGCTCCTCTCAGAAGGAAGAAATTGTACTCTTCAAGAGCTTTTAGCATATTATAAGTTCTTTAGGGAGAAATTTAGTGGTAAAATTAATGTTATATTACTTAGCGCAACAATGCCAGATGTAGATTCGCTTTCAGAATATTTAGAGGCAAAGGTTATTTGCAACGATAAAAGACCTGTAAATATAGACGTAAAAATAGTAAAGGTTTCTCAGAAGAGGGGTGAAAACTACTATTTAAATAAGGCAATAGAGTTCATAAATTACGTTAAGAAAGGGGAACTTAAATTAGAAAATTATAAGCAAATACTAGTTTACACTAATACTAGGAGATCCGCAGAGGAAATATCTAAATTAATAGAGAAGGAACTTCATGTACCTACAGCTTTTCATCACGCGGGATTACCGATAGAAGTTAGAAAGAAGATAGAGGATGACATGAGGAGTGAAAATAATCAGTACAAGGTAATAGTTTCAACTGACACTTTGGCTCTTAGTATAAATACTAACGTGGACGTAGTAGTAGTTTTAGCGTTAAAGAGGTTCGCGGGCTTGAGAACTTATGTAGAGCCTTCAACAGTTGCCCAAGTTATTGGAAGAGCTGGAAGGCCAGGCTATTCAGAAAAAGGTTTGGCTTTAGTCTTTGCAGAGCCTGACGAAGTGAAAATAGTTAATAAAGCGTTAAAAAAGGAATTTGGAAAAGTTCCAGAGCCTTTAGATTATCCGCAAACAGTATTAAGGTGGATTTACAGTGGTTTAGATCCTTTGCTCTTGGCAAGATATGGATATAGGTATTCTCCTTCAAAGATAAAAGATTCCTTATTATTTCTTGAGAATATAGGTGCGATCCAGAAAGGTAAAGTAACTCCCTTAGGTAAAGTATTTGCTTATGAAATGGTTCCAAAGAAAGGTATGAATTTACTTAAGCTAATAATAAAATTTGATAAAAAAGGAAATCCCTTAGTGAGAGCATTATACTACTCTTTTATATATTCCTTCTTTGTAGACGAATACTTTAGTAGAAAAGTTAATGAAGGAGAAATATTAAGGAAAGGTAATCCTATTTTCCTAGATGCAGTAAAATCCTTGAGGGGAAGTTTCGGTAAATATACATATTTTACTGTTGGAGAAACTTTAGAGCCTTCAACTTGGTTTTATTATTCTTTAACTGTACCACAAGTTATTTCAACTGATGATATTGCAGAAAGCATTAGGAAATCTTCTGAAATAATTTATAATCTTTCTACTTATTCTCTAATCAGTGAGGATTTGAATAAACCTTCATATTTTATTATGAGACTCATGAGGTCATATAGGAGGATTTTAAGAGAAGGAAAAAAGGGAGAAGAAATTATCGATTTTATAAGATTCTGTTTTTCAAATTACCAAGAGCTTTCCAAATCTAAAGATGAATTCTTTGATACCCAATGGATTAGAAATGCTTAATGCTTTCCTTTTATCTATTTTTATAATGACGCCAGAAGAAGCCTATTCAATAAAACTCATATCTGATGTAAAATTAAATAATGAAGGAGATTTACTTCATGTAGAAACTTGGATAGAAAACAAGGAGTATAGATCAGCAATTTTTCTAAATAAGAGAAAAATAATTGAAGGAAAAGTAAGCTTATCTAGGTTTAATGGCGAATATTTATATTATGTCAAAGAAGTTAAAGGGCAAAAGAACAAAAAAGAAGCTTGTTTATTTAGGAAATCTCCTTATGGAGAAGAAGAGAAACTACTCTGCTTAGGTAAAATCTCAGATTATACATTTCACAACAACGGTATTCTTATCCTAGGTGAAGACAAAGTAAACAAGAACAAACCATTTGAGGCCACTAAACTTAAGTACAGATTTGACAGTAGAGGACTTTTAAGGACTAGGCAATCTCTTTACTTATTTTCGACAAAGTTAGAGAAAATAATTAGTGGAGACTTTGATGTCACAGGAGTTGCTACGAACGGTAAAAGAGTTGTAATTTCTGCAACCAAAGAGAACGATGACATAGGTCTTTCAGACGTTTACGAAGTCTATTTATCTAATGGAGAAATGAGGAGAATAACTCAAGGAGAAGGAATAGTAAACGCTTTGGCTATGAACGAAAAAGGTCAAATAGCCTACTTAGGCCATAGAAAAGGCAGGGCACCTTGGGCAGTAGAGGAAATAATACTTCCAGAGGAGGACAAAAGTTTTCTCTGCGGTAATACTTGCGGAGGTGACGTATTAACAGACCTATTTGACGGAGCAAAAACTAGAATTTATTTTGTAAATGACGTTATTTATTCTCTTGGTCAAGTTAAAGGAGAAGTCCAAATTTATAAAATAAGTGATAAGGCAGAGCAAATAACTGAAGGTAAAATAGTAGTTAGAGGTTTTGACGTTAATGCCAAGGAAGATATAGCGTATTTCTATACAACCCCCACTAAACCTTCGATTCTTCATTATAAGGAGGATTATGATCCTAACCCTGGAGTAGAAGGAATAGAACCGCAGGAGATTAATGATGAAATTCAGGGTTGGGCTATAATTACTAATCCAAATAATCCAACAATTTTATTTATTCATGGTGGGCCTCACGCTGCTTATGGCTATGGATATTTTATAGAGTTTCAATTCTTTGCATCTAATGGATTTAACATAATATATTGCAATCCTAGGGGAAGCCAAGGCTATGGAGAAGACTTTGCGAAGGCATGTGTAGGAGACTGGGGTGGGAAAGATATGCAGGATATAATCAATTTTACTAAAAAAGTAATTGAAAAATACAACCTTAAAGGGAAACTCGGAGTTACTGGAGGTTCTTATGGCGGATATATGACAAACTGGATAATTACTCAGACAGATATGTTTTCTGCAGCAATTGCCGAAAGGAGTATATCCAACTTGGTTAGCATGTGTGGGACTAGTGATATAGGCTTTTGGTTTAATGCAATAGAGGCAGGAATTGATGATCCTTGGAAGCAGGAAAATATTGAAAAATTAATGAGAATGTCTCCAATTTATTATGTTAAGAACGCTAAGACGCCAACTATGTTAATTCATGGTGAAGAAGACTATAGATGTCCAATAGAACAAGCAGAGCAGTTCTTTATGGCATTGAAAATGAACGGAGTACCTACAGTGCTAGAGAGGTATCCTGGTGATTCTCATGAGCATGCTAGAAGAGGAAAACCTAAAAATATGATTGACAGGCTTTATAAGAAAATATGGTGGTTTACTAAGTATTTAAAATAACTACAACTTATGTTCTCTTTTTCCTCCCTATTACTAATCCTATTATAGCAATAATGAGCCCTACAATAAATAATAATGCACCTAGCAAGACAAATGCTAAAGAATAGACGTCTATTGTAGAAACTTCAATATACTTTAGAATGTAATATACTACTATTGAGGAATTTGAAGGATTATGAAATTCAATAATTCCAGATATATCGCCAGTAGGAGACAAATATACTCGCTCTGCTGTAGAAGGTGAAGTAGAGTTAGTAAAGCTAGAAGGTAATGTTACATCTATAGGTGAGGTAGAATTATAAGCAAAAGCAATAATTCTCCCGGGAGAAGGCGAAACGGAGATTGTATAGTTTTGGTACGGTCCAAGGGTAATTCTCTGTGCACCGTGAAGTTCTATTACTGGCTCCATTTCATTAACCAGTGAAGAAAACTCGTAAAAGCCTATACCGGCTAGTATTATCCCTATCACGAGTGCTATCAATCCTATCTTAGTTAAAATGTGCATGACAAAATATTCTTAATAATGGCTAATAAATATGTTCAGAATATGTTTGACGACGAGATCACATCGTGCTATAGATGTCCTAGACTTAGACAATATTCTGAAATGATAGCTAAAATAAAGGTGAAAAGATTTAGAAACTGGGAATATTGGGGGAAACCTTTACCAGGATATGGAGATGAAAATGCAAGCTTACTTATTGTCGGATTAGCCCCAGCAACACATGGCGGAAATAGAACTGGCAGAGTATTTACTGGTGACGAATCCGGTAAATGGGTAACTAAAGCCCTCTACGAATTGGGATTGTCAAATCTAGAGTTCTCCTTAAGTAGAGAAGACAACTTGATCCTTAGAGGAGTTTATTTAACTAATGCTGTAAAATGCGCTCCTCCTGAGAATAAGCCTTTAAGGGAAGAGATCCTAAACTGTAATTATTTCCTAAGAAAGGAGATAATGTCCTTAAGAAATCTCAAAGTAATATTAGCTCTAGGTAAAATAGCATTTGATTCAGTTTGTATTGCTTTTAATGAGAAATGTAAATTCTCTCACGGCGTAGTTTACGACGTTAAGGGAAAGAAAATAGTTGGAAGCTATCATCCTAGTGCGCAGAATACCAAGACCGGAAGACTTACTTGGGAGTCTTTCATGCAAGTTGTGAGGAAAGCTTATGAATTAACTAAGGAATCCTAGTGATCTGATGGTAATAATTAAATTCCATCTATTTTTAAGCCGAAACTTCTCAATAACCAATTATCTAGGGAAAAATCGAAATATTTTCCTTCTATTGGTATAATTAGTCCACCGTAATCGTCTGAAAACTTTTTGCAAATATCGTATTCAGAAAACCTTTTCCCTGCTAAGTTTATTACTCCCCTTGCATCCTTCTTTAAAAGGTATTTTACAGCGTAAGCTACGTCCTTTACTGAAATTGGTGATAAATAGAGATTTGTATTACATTTAGCTATTCCTTTCTTTATTAATGCTTTAATGATATGAAATAAAATGCCCCTATAAGATGGAGAGTAAACCGCACCAAGCCTTAAAATGAGATAGTTGCCAAGTGAAGCTATGGCTGTTTCTCCTACTAACTTAGTCATTCCATAATAATTTAAAGGACTTGGCGTTGAAGTTTCGGAATAATATCCCTTTTTACCATCATATATCATGAACGTTGAGAAGTAAACGTTTAAAGAGCCTATTTTATTCGCAGCTTTGGCTATATTTATTGCAAACCATGTATTCAAATTCCACATTGAAGGATTATTTGAATTATCCTCCAATGTATGTATAACTATTTCAGGCTTAGTTTCATAAACTTTCTTTGGAGAGTCTATAAATATGAATTCATCGTCAATTGCATTAGTTAACGCTCTGGCTAATTCTCCTTCATCTGTTATTCCAATCATAAAATAAATGAAAGTGACTAGGAATTAAAAACATGAATTCCTATACTTTCTAGTTCTCTTGGATCTTTCTCGTAAATTTTCACGAATTGATTAAAATCTTTATCCTTTACTATTTCTTCGATCTTTTTCTCATAAGGTTCAAGTTCTTTAGGTGAGAGAACTCCTTTACTTATTAATTCAGCGACCAAGAATAGTAAATTAAACCTTATATCGTAAGCTGGAAAATTAAAAAGTTCTAATAAATATTTCTTATTATTTTCGACGTCATTTTTATCAATTATTCCTAGGTTAACTATGTCTAGAATTAGGGACCAGCTAGCTATTCTATCTAGTTCATTACCTTTAAGTAAAGCTATATATTTCTCCTTTTCCTTTTTCACGCTTTCTATATCTATTGCACCGGAATTTACTAGGTCTTTTACAAGTAGCCAAGCCTCAGAATCGTAAAGGAGAGATAAGAAATCGTATTTTTTAACGTCTTTCACAGTTATGATTCCTTTATTAATCAATTGCGGTACCATTCTCCAAGCATGTAGCTTTACTGTATCGTCATTGTAACTGAGTAAATCGAGGAATTTATCCTTCATTTCAATTAGTTTTTCTTTAGTTACAATATTGTTCTGAATTAGCCAATCTATTTTGAACCAACCATCTAATCTATCGTAAGGGTTTTGGGAAGATAATAGTGCTAAATAATCGACCATAATCTAATCTACTTTATTCAGGAAATAAATCTATTCTTCTTTTTTGTAGAGAAAAAATACCAAAAATATTTATATTCTATTTTACATATAGGTTAATGTAATGTTAAAGCTAAGTTATACTTTATCTAGTTTTTATGAAAGAAAGAATATAAAAGTAGACAGAAATGTATATTTGACCAAAAATGCCGAAACCATACGTTGCTATAAACATGGCAGAATTAAAGAATGAACCTAAAACTTTTGAAATGTTTGCCTCAGTAGGACCGAAGGTCTGCATGGTAACAGCAAGGCATCCGGGCTTTGTTGGCTTTCAAAACCATATACAAATAGGAATTTTGCCATTCGGGAACAGATACGGCGGAGCTAAAATGGACATGACTAAGGAAAGTAGTAGCGTCAGAGTTTTACAATATACTTTCTGGAAAGATTGGAAAGACCATGAAGAAATGCACAGACAAAACTGGAGTTACTTATTCAGGCTATGCTATTCATGCGCTTCACAAATGATATGGGGACCTTGGGAGCCAATTTATGAAATAATCTATGCTAACATGCCTATAAACACTGAAATGACCGACTTCACTGCAGTTGTAGGAAAGAAGTTCGCAGAAGGAAAGCCTTTAGATATTCCAGTTATTTCACAACCATATGGAAAGAGAGTTGTTGCCTTTGCAGAGCACTCAGTAATTCCAGGCAAAGAGAAGCAATTTGAGGACGCAATAGTTAGGACTTTAGAAATGTTAAAGAAAGCTCCTGGCTTCTTAGGTGCAATGGTATTAAAGGAAATAGGAGTTTCCGGAATAGGAAGCATGCAATTCGGTGCCAAGGGATTCCATCAAGTATTAGAGAATCCTGGATCACTTGAGCCTGATCCAAATAATGTAATGTATTCAGTCCCAGAAGCAAAGAATACTCCACAACAATACATAGTTCATGTAGAATGGGCAAATACTGATGCTTTAATGTTTGGAATGGGTAGAGTACTATTATATCCTGAGCTAAGACAAGTACACGATGAAGTTTTAGACACTCTAGTATACGGGCCTTACATTAGAATATTAAATCCAATGATGGAAGGAACATTCTGGAGAGAATATTTAAACGAACAATAATTTTTTCTTCCTTCTTTTTGATTTTTAACTGTTTTGTTAGATTTTATATCTAATTCGTATAATATAGGTTAGTGAGATTTTTATGACAATTTTCATTATTTCTATAGTAAAATAAATTTCTATTTTATAAAATCTTAGAATGAATATGGCTATGTTTATGACGTAAGTATAACAAATTTTATGTTATTTTTGAAATAAGTTTATTTAATAATTTACATATTCTTTCACAATCGCCTTCTATTAAAGGCCTACCTCTTAGTTTTTCAGGACTACCATGTGAGAGATATCGATCTTTCTTACCTATGAAAGCGAATATTACTTTCTTATTATATGTAAGTTCCTTGAAAGTACAGTAGCAAGCTTCTAGCTGTGATTTTGCCTTAGATTTTTCTTTACTCTTACATTCAATAAAGATTATTATATCGTTTTTTACTATATAATCACAACGCTTTACATCTTTTAATAAACAATCTACAGAATAGTTCTCGTAATTTTCGAAACAATAGCATATGGGCTCTATTTTGCAGCAATTTTTAAGTTCCATTAACTTTCATCTATCATGTAATAAATATCAGAGATCTCGTCCCTTATCTTATTAAATTCGTCGAGAGGTACTCCATCCTCAGTAACTTTAATTTCCTTAACTTCCTCATCAAATAGGTAAACTTTAACGTCGTTTATGCTCAAAATTTCATCTTCAAGTATACCGAATTTTTTAGCAGTTTCTTTGTCTTTGTTAGCTTTTATTAAAGTAGAGACAGCTGAAAGTAAAATATCGCTGTGTGTAGTCAATATTAAGTTAACCTTTTTGCTTATAAATCCTAGAGATTTTGTAAGTTCAAATATTGCCGAAGGGTGTAGATGGGCTTCTGGTTCCTCAATTATTAGAAAGTCGTTATCTTTAATTACATATTTAAGGTAAAGTATAAGTGGAGCTAACTCAGATATTCCAGAAGATACTCTTTCAATAGGTATTTTATGATTTTTTTGAGAGAATAAGATTTGCGGTCTATCTTTTTTAGAGCTTATGACTATTTCTCCGCCTATTATTCTCTCAACTCTTTCAGATTTTTCTTCCTTTCTTTTCTTTATTCCTCTGCTAAAAAGTAGTATTTGACTTAAGAACTCTGAAAGTATAGGACTTACTCCGGGTAATTCTATGTCCCTCCCAAAAACTATCCTAGAAGGAGCTAGATTTATGATAGCTGCTGCTAGTACATTGTAACTTTCAAATATTCCAGTTCTTAAAGCAGGTAAATAATACATGTACGGAATTTTCCGAAAACTATGAAATATATTTTCATTCTCGAAATCTTTATAAAATTCTTTACTTATGGCAAATTCCACTTTGTATTCTCCATCTTTTTCTTTTTCTATTTCCAAGTTAAACCATTTGTCGGAAAACTTTATGCTTAAACTTTTACTCCCCCACTTAATTAGAGAATCTAAATTTGTAGTGCTAAAAAACGCAGGCAGTCCAACTTTAATCTCTTCTTTTATTTCATTTTCAAAGTTCTTTTCCTTAAACCTAAGGAAAAACGAATTTAACATGATAGTATATAACGCTTTCATTAGTATTGCTGTATACGACTTTCCAGTGGAATTTTTACCAATGAATATAGTTAATTTTCCAGTTTCAATGCTAGCTTTACTTACTGGGCCAAAATTCTCTACTTCTAATCTCATTATTATAAAATTCAACTACGGCGTTAAAAAGCATTTTAAGTTTTGTGTTTAGATCAGATAATTATATAATTGAATAGTATGGCTTTAACTTGTGGTAAAGTTATATTATATTATACCTTATGTATTAATTAATTCATTAATTTACACGTTTGTTAAAGACGGCTTATGTTACGTCTCTCCAATGTTCTTTATGGCATTACGTTTTTTAATAGGGGGAGTTATCTTACTCCCATTTGCTAAGAAACTTATTATAAATAAAGATATCCTACTTCTTGCAATATTTACTACGCTTAGTACATCCTTCTGGGCTTATGGCCTCCTTTACGTTGAACCCTCAGAATCTGCAGTATTAAGTTATACTATGCCTCTTTTAGCAATACCTTTATCTTCATTAATTTTAAAGGAGAAGACTACTTGGATGGAAGCTCTAGGCATATTTATAGGTTTCTTAGGCGTAATAATTTATTCCCTCAATCTAGGACTTTACTTTTCTCTATTGGGAATATCGCTTACGTTAATTAATGCAGTTTTTTGGGCATTATTCACAGTATATTTTAGAAAATTAAAAGGCTTTGACGCAACCTCAGTTAACGCTGTGCAACTTTTAATAGGATCTTTAATTTTCTTTGCTTTATCTCCAATCCAATTTCACTTTAGATTTTCTCTAAACTTCCTATTCGACTTATTTTATGTTTCAGTTCTTGGTGGAGGAATTTCCTTTTATTTATGGAATTCAATGCTAAAAACTGAAAGAGTATCAAAAGTCACAATACTCAGTTTTTCAATACCCGCTTTAAGTACGGCAGTAGACGAAATTAGAGGAGTAGATATAACGCCAGGAATGATAGAAGGAATAGGAGTTATGTTTTTAGGAATATTGATATCAAGGCTTGAAGGAAAGAAGTTAACTAAACCGACAAAAAGAATTGCTTCATTACATTAATCTCGCCATATTTTATTTCAACTATTCTTAAATACTAGTTCAAGAAAGATAAGCATATGAGTTATCCTTACGGAAATCCATATTATCCGCAAGGGGGATATCAAGGTAGCTATCCCACTTCTCAACCATACGGTTCTCCATACTATCAACAAAATTCTAATTTTGCCTTTATGATGTGCGCCCAGCCTATAGGCTTAGGAGGAAAACAAATGATGATACCAATAAATCATCCGATAGATTTACAATATGTAGCGCAACAAGCAGTAATGTATCTAATGGGCCAAGGATTTCAAGCTTGGCCTATGGTTGGGCAAAACATGGCGGTAATACAAGCTCAGCATACAAGCTTGTTGGGAGATTTAACTGCGGGTAACAAGGCATATACAATAAGAATATGTGAAGGCCAAGGTTTCGTAATGGTAGAGACAGGGATAACTAACCTAATGCAAGATTTATTGACAGTAGCAGCTACTGCAGGCGGAACTTACTTATTAGGTGACGATGTACTTCATAGTAAGCTAGTAGAACTAGCAGGAGGGGGAATGACAGCTCTTGATTTATATCATTTATACCAAGACTATGCGAACGAAGAACAGCTAATGAATACTATAATGATGTTAGTAACTACTGCACCTCCGCCTCCTGGATATCCAGTAGGTCAGCCAGGATATCCACAGCCTTACGGTCAACAACCATATGGTCAACAAGGATATCCACAACAATATCCACCTCAACAGTATGGCCAGCAGTATTATCCTCCTCAGCAAGCAGCTCCTCAGAACCCTGTGCAACCTACTACTCAGCAGAACCCTGTGCAACCCACTCCTCAGCGTACAGTACAGCAAAAAATGGTCAAATGCTGGAAGTGTGGGGAAGAAATTCCTGAAGGTTCAAAATTCTGTCCGTTCTGTGGTGCTCCGCAGACTCCCGTAAAATGTCCTAAATGCGGTACAATAAATTCTCCTGGTGCTAAATTCTGTTCTAACTGTGGTGCTCCCTTACAAGTTGAAAAACAATCATCTTAAGTTTCTTCTCCTTTTTATAAATATAGATATTATATATGCGACTATTGCCAGGATTATTATGCCAGCAATTATATAACCTAGTTTTTCTATCTGATTAATGATCATTTCCCATTGTGTAGCAAATTCGTATCCAATGAGTGCTAGAGCTGTATTCCATATTATATGTCCAGAAAAAGTTGCTAAGATGAATTTCACTATTTTCATTCTTGCTAGACCTGCAGGGAAGGAAATTAACGCTCTAAATAAAGGAATAAATCTAAAGCCAAATACTGCAAAAATTCCATATTTATCGAACCACGTGCCGAGCACGTTAAGTTTGTTATCGTCTATTCCAAAGATTTTTCCATATTTAGATAAGAATGGAATTCCAAGCTTCTCTGCAATAAAATAATCAATTAAAGAACCTACCAAACTGCCTATTGTACCAGAAATTATTCCAATCTCGATATTTATATATCCTTTAAAAGAATAATAACCGACTAAAGGCATAATAATCTCGCTCGGAATAGGTAAACTCATTCCTTCTAATACCATTAATATAAAAATTACGATGTAACTCAGTTGCGAGGTAAATTCGTACATTAAGGATTGTTAATTATGCTTATTTTAAAATTTTTCAGAGGTATCGGGTCTAATGAAATTTAAAGAACCTTACTATTTTCAATGGATAGAAGATATAGGATAACTACTATATAAACTATATAGCTTACGTAAAATATAAAAGAAAAGATAGGGTAAATAAGTTAACTATGGAAGCAAACATAAGGTATATCGTTTTATCAAGGATATTCAGAAGTCTTCCTTTGGGATATATGTCTTTTCTTGTCCCTTTATATTTGCATAAACTAGGTATTCCTACTTTTCTCATAGGAATTTATTTTCTTATAGCCACAATCTCGATGTCTTTCCTCTTGGTCCTTTCAGGTTTTCTTGGAGATGCCTATGGCAAGAGGAATATTTTACTACTTTTGAGCATTCTCTTTTCCTTAAATTTATTCATTTTTGCATTTATAAAAATTCCATTAATAGTATTTCTAACTTCAGTTTTAGGAGTAGGTACTGCTTCAGGAGGCGGTATTGGAGGAGGAGCAGGAGGAGGCCCTTTTAATCCATTGCAAACTGCTTTAATTGCTGATTATTCGAGGCCAGAAGAGAGGACTAAATTATATTCCATAAATTTCGCAGCAGCGACAATTTCTGCCTTTACAGGCGGGTTAATATCAGATTTAATAACCACTGTGTATCCTCCTTCAATTTCTTACTCATTACTTTTTACGCTAGGTTTTATAATTTCATTATTCTCTATCTTCTTTGTTTACCTAATAGATAAGGATAGCGGAACAGGAAAAATAAGCATACCAAAAGCTTCTTTCTCCTCAATTTCTAAAATTTCTATAGCAGGTGGATTAGGTAGCATAGGCTTAGGAATGGTTATGCCTTTAATACCTCTTTGGTTTAAACTTAACTTTAATGCTACGGAAAGTGAAATAAGCTACTTGTATTCAATTTCCTATGGCTTAGTAGGAATTTCTTTCTTATTTGCAGATAGGATAGAAAAGATAATAGGAAGAGTTAAAAGTATCTCAACACTTAGAGGGCTATCTTCACTTTTCTTACTTTTAATACCTTTCTCTCCAACATTTCTTATAGCATCGATCTTATTCCTAGCTAGGGGAGTAACTTATACTGTAACGATACCTATGAGGCAATCATTAGCTATGGACGTTTTCTCCGATAAAGAGAGAGCTAGCGGCACTTCAATAACCGGTTTAGCCAGAAGAATACCTTATGGCTTAGGTAGTTTAATTTCCGGGGCATTATTTTCTGCAGGGCTTTCTGCATTATCAATTTTTCTTGGAGGTGTGATTTCTCTATTTGACCCTTTGCTTTATTATATATTCTTTAGGAATTATGAAAAGCGTGAATAAGAATAAAATCTACTACCTTATCCATTTATATTTTTTGAAGTTAAAAAGAAATGGATAAGAATAAAAAGTTTTGTGAAAAAGATATCACATGAGTATAAATCCAGTTCAAATAGCTCAACTTCCTTATACAAATAGGATAGATAATATACAAAAGATAATTCAGACATTACTTTCAATGGATCCTAAAACTGCCGAAAGTGCTGTAAAGGACTTATTAACTGCCTTATCTAAAGCAAGCGACGAAGATTATAAGAATTGGTGTGAAGGTACAATGAGAGTCATTTCAATGTTTGATGATAGCGTGATTAAAGCTATTCTCTCTTTAAGGATGAAGGTAGTTTCAGAGATGCCAAAAGAAGTTCAAGATAGAGACTCTAAGATAGTAATGGAAGTCTTAAATTCCCTAGATGAGTCAGTAAAAGAAAAATTAATGAAAAACATGCCAAAGTCTTAAATTCCATGAGTTAAGTAATCGATTCTTCCTCCATCAGCCACAATAACTTGTCCGGTGATGTATCTAGCCTCATCGCTAGCTAGGAAGTAAACTATATTTGCAATATCTTCTGGCTTTCCCGTAGTGTGCAACATTGTTCTTTCTCTAAACCATTGCCTAAGTTTTTCTATCTCTTCTTCGCTCTTCCCACCTATTGTCATGTCCGTTTCTACCCAGCCTGGAGCAACTGCGTTAACTCTTATATTATACTTACCTAGCTCGTATGCTAACCTTCTAGTCAAGATAATTATTCCCGCCTTAGTAATTGAATAAAATGTGGTGCCCAAAGCAGAAGTTCCTATGCCTGCATTTGAAGCAATATTTATTATTGCTCCACCTTTCTCTTTCATTAAAGGTAAGAACGCGTGCGTAACGTAAATTGCTCCATTTAAGTTTATTTCCAGCATCCTCCTATATTTCTCGTCATCAAACTCCTCAAATGGCATTAAATACCAAATTCCAGCATTATTTACTAGAATATCAACGGTCTTAGTTATTTCTGATACTTTCTTTGCTGTATCTATTACTTGATCCCTCTTTGAAACATCGCATTTAAGAACGTAAAATCCTCTTTCTTTCATTTTTTCGGCTTCTTGGTCTGACGAATTATAGAGAACAATTACCTTATTTCCTGTTGAAAAGAACTTCTCGGCTATTGCCCTTCCTATTCCTCTAGTCCCTCCAGTTATTACAACTGTTTTTCCGGAAACCATAAAGGGGATATGTTTGATAGCTAAAAAATTTAAAACCGAACTTTTACTAGCATTAACGAATTAGACATAATAGATATAATAAATCCTATTGCCATTATAAATGAATAATAATTATTACTAAATCCAGTCATCATAAGTAACATTCCAGAAATTCCCGCCATTATTATAGATAAAAGATTTAATAAAGGTAAAAACACACCAATTGGCTGGTTTCTAGTAAATGCTACAAATTCTATCAGTGATAATATAAATAAAATAAACCCAATAAATACATGAAACATAAAAATAGGGCCGTAATTAAACATGAAATTCATCATTCCAGTAAACGGTGAAAATTGTACAAATAAGTTAAGTCACATACCGTCTATAAATTGTATTGATAGCAAAAATAATGAAATGTAAATCAAAAACCTAAATAAGTTCATAATCTTTCATCTCTTAAACTATGAATTTATGCTTAAAAAGGTTCCATAAGTCTGAACTGCACATACGACGGCTTTGGCACATAAAATTCGTTTACGCCGTGTTCTGGATGTTTTACAGTAATCTTTTGAGGGCTAAGAATCAGCGCATTTACTCTTCTACCCTCCACTACGTCTGTTATTACTCCGGTTAATGAGATTTCATGAGGAGTCGTATAATGTCCTATTCTGATTTTTACTGTATTTTCTTGATTCAAAACGAAGTTGTTAAAATTTTCACTCAATTCTTCAGACTTCTTTTCCCTTAATTTTCTAGCAAATTCTTGAATATCCAAGAATCTAATGCATTTATATCGTTCAGGTTCTGAAGATCTAGGTTTTTCATATAAGTTATGGACTTCTATGCCATATTTTTTAGCAAGAGTCAAAACATTATTTTCAATAATTCTTAATAATTTTACTACTTTGATTACATCTTTCCTATCTTCTTCTTTGTAAACTCTAGTATTAAGTGCAAAATCCATTAACTCTTGATAAGTCCCTATCAAAACTTCAGCGTTCTGCATTTCCTTATTTTTACCAAGTTCAGCCCTTACGAAACTTTCCCAAAGTTGCCTAAAGTTTTCCTTATTTTCATTTATGTATTTCAGTAATTCCTCTTTTTTATCGTAAGCCCTTATTACATCCATAACTAGATCTCCTTGAATCCTTATTTTAACATTGGTAGCATACTCAAACTTCTCGTAGTAGTGATAATCAAAGCCCATGCATTTTCTTATTTCTTCCTCAGTTTCGTAATATATACCGCACATTCTCACTGGCATAGTGAATATTTTCCCTGTAGTATCGTCAATTCCTGATATGAAGCTTGAAGGTCTATCGTAATCTAAATCAAAATAAACATAATTCCCTATTTTTATTACTTTTCTCTTTAGTTTTAAAGCTACATTAAATCTTAAAAAATGTTGTAAACTTAAAAAACAGTCGTAATATGCTCCAATTTCTTTATCTATTTTTCCTTCTACTACTAACTTCAGTAGGTCACTGCACTGCATTTAATCTAAACCTCTCACCCTGTTCACTGTGGTAATATCTATTGTTTTCACATCTTCTTCCTTCTTTTCTATTTTCTTTTCAACAACTGCCTCTTGCATACTAATATTTCCTCAACAATCTTATTTAAAGATAACTTTAAATACTTTTTATGTTAACGTCTCGTGTTACTTTAAATTTAAAATTAATTGGCGTGATTATGAAAGATTAAAAATAAAAAGAGTATCGTAATACCTTTGTTCTTGTACTTACGTAAACTTGTCAGTTTAATGACAAGTTTTACATAAAATTGGTCAACTAGATGACAAGTTTTATTTAACTTTTGGCATATTATTGACAAGATGTCCTTAATTTCTCAAATGAACTTTCAGAATCCTTGGTGGATAGATAGGAATAAAATTTATGATGATGAGCACGTAAAAAGGGCATTATCTTCAAATCCTAGGTTTATCGTACAACCACTGGATGAAAACCTCCTAATTATGGGGCCTAGGCAAGTGGGTAAAACTACTTATATGAAGACAACAATAATGAGCCTTCTAGAAAGAGAAGAACCTACTAAAATACTTTTCTTTTCTTGCGACTCTCTTAAGGACAAGGAAGATCTAATTTCACTTATGTCCCAGTTTAGATCTTTTATAAATCCAGAAGGTGGATTCATTTTCCTTGACGAAATTACTTACGTTAAAGATTGGAACGTAGGGTTACTCCATTTATTCAACGCAGGATATTTTAAGAATACAAGGATTTATGTTAGCGGTTCAAGTTCAGTATCCTTGCTTAAGGAAACACTTCCAGGAAGGCCATTAAATAAAATAATCTATTATCCATTAAATTTCAGAGTATTCTTTAATACATTTTTTACTAAGCTAAAAGCAACTACAGTACAAATATATGATGTTAAAAGTGTTTATAATTACGCAATTAAACTTCTTCCTTACATCTCAGAGCTAAATAGAGCATTACTTGTGTATGTGAGAAAAGGAGGCTTTTTGGCAACTAATTACGTTAGTGGCGATCCAATAAATTCGCTTTACGAAGTTTATAAAGATGCCGTACTAAGCGACTTAGCAAAACTTGGAAGAGATGAGAGAATATTTAAGGAAATTTTAGGTAAAATAGTAGAATCTTATGGTTCAAGAATTTCAGAAAATACCATAGCTAAAGAAACTTCAATAGGCTCTCATAATACAGTAGCTTCTTACCTCGATCTTTCAGAGAAGCTATTCATCCTTAGAGTATTTAGAAAAATTGAAGGAAATAAAGTGAATATAAAATCGCTCAAAAAAGTGTATTTTATAGACCCCTTTATTTTCAGGGTAATCAAAAGGTATACGAAAGGAGGAGATATCCAAGAAAGTGAAATACCTCACGTTATTGAGGGAATGGTTGGAGAGCATTTGGCAAGAGAATATGAAGGCGTTGGATACACATTCTTTAAGAACGGTAAAGAAGTGGACTTCGTAGTAAATGATATAGGAATTGAAGTAAAATGGGGAGGGGGAAACTTTAGAGACCTAAAAATGCAAAAAGGCTACATTTTAACTTTAGACGATATTGGAATAGAAGGTAGCAAAGCAAAAATTCCTGTCTCAATTTTCCTCTATTTAATTTCCTCAGAGAAAGTTTTCTATCCATTTAAATAAATGGCAATGAGGCGTGGTAAGGTACGTTAAATGCGTTATTAACTAGAAGCCTACTGTAAATTTTCTTAATAGTAACGTAATGTTTACCAAAGAGTATGAAAGAAACGCTCTCCTTCGAGTTCTTATCGAACCTAACAATTCCTCCGTCGTCGCCTCCCTCCATGATGCAAAGTATTCCTTGTGAATAGTAAGGCTTATCAACATCTATTCCTATTTTCTTAAGAAAAGCATAAGTTGCGTTCTCTGCAGAAACCATAGCAGACCTAGCAGTCTTTGGTCCCACCATTCCTTTAGCTGAATCTCCCAGTGCAAATATCCTTTCATTATATGAAAATGATGGGAAAGAAACCGGAATAAAACCAGAATCGTCTGTAAACTCCTTGACTGCTTTAGGCGCAGAAAGAGCTGGTAGCACTGACTTAATATCTGCCTCTATTTCCTCCCCATCGCTAAGCACTACTTTATCTTTCCTTATTTCAGTCACATATTTACCTTTTAATAAATGAATTCCCCTCTTCTCAAAGTATTTATTTGCTATTTCAGAAATTCTAGGATCAGGAATAGGGCCGAAGACTCCTCTAGGACTCTGAGTAGCTAAATAAACTTCACCCTTGATTCCTTTCTTTCTTAACAAGAATTCAGAGATTAACGCTACTTGATAAGAAGGTCCTTCAATAGGGCTATTTTTAGCGTTTCCGACGAAGATTTTTACTCCGTCCTCTGCTTCCTTCAGTTCTTTCTTAAGCCCTAAGAAGCCTTCAAGAGTATGATGCATATAGGCGTGTTCATGACCTTTTATTTTCTCGAAGTTCTCCTCGTAAGCTCCTCCTAATGCAATAAATAGATAATCATAATCAAATGTCCCCTTTGAAGTTTTTACTTCCCCATCTTCAACTGCCTCTACCTCGGCCTCAACGAAGTTTACTCCTTTTCTTTCCATCACTTCCTTAGCATTAAATTCGGTATCTTCAACTTTAATTTCGTCAGTTAAAAGTAGCGGAAAGATAGTATTTTCCCTTACTATAGCTGACCTAGAAATTATTGTTATATCTATTGTCTTTGAGTAATCCCTTATCCTATGTGCAACAGTTAAACCTGCATAACCAGAACCTAGAATAAGTACGTTCATGGGTGTTAATGATTTTATGGGCATAAAAGTTAATCTTGTTTAAAATTCGATTAATAGATTAAAATTGATGATAAAATTAACTTGCTGTAAGTTTATCTATTTCGCTCAAAAGTCGCAATATATCTTGTTTTGCCATTTCGTCACTTCTATAAAAGCTTACAACTCCCTCCTTATCCGGTCCATTATATTGGTATTGGTGAAGCAAAAGTGCCATGTTAGTAAAATTATTTACTTCATCGCTTATTACCATTGCGACTTCCTTCAAGAGAGTAGTAGGCATGATAAGTATTACCCAATCGACTCTCTTAACTCTCTTATTCCCCCTTATTTTAACGAAACCTGGATAAAGTTTTTCGAGTTCGTTCCTCTTATCTACGGCTAAGGCTGCAACTAAAGCCTTCCAGGCTTGAAATGCTTTGCCTGCAGCGTTTCTTATGAGGTTTTGTTCCAAGAACTTTCTTGCAATTTCAGCCTCATATTTAGCTTCCTCGAGTCTAGTCTTCTTATAAGCTTCAAGATTAAACCAAGGTTTAGGTAATTCTTGAACCACGAAATTCTATTTTCCACTAAAAGCTTTAAGCGTTTTATTACCTAAAATGTTACGTCGTTTTTGATTAGCCTTCAATGAAATTAACACCTTCTTCTTTGAATATTCTCTTAAAGACTATAGCACTTTCACGTAACTTTTAAATACTTCTAGTTACAGTGGAGAGGTATCTAACACCTAGTGAGGTTGCTGAAATATTTGGCATGAGCAGGTGTTATTAAGTAAGGGAGGGGAAGGCTGTTGAAGTTAACGGTAGGTGGAGAATACCTTACAGCGAAATTGAAAGATTACTATCTGGCGGCGGAAGGGTTAAACAAGTGGCAATTTACGCTCGAGTTCCACCAACGCAAAAGGACTACCTAGAGAGACAGTTGAACGCATTGAGAGAATGGGTTAGGAAAACTTTCGGAGAAGTGAGTGTGGTAGAAATAAAGAATATAGGTTCTGGATTGAAAGAGGATAGAGAAGGTTTAAAGAAACTCTTAGCCAAGAGGAGGCAAATTGACGCAGTTGTAGCTTACAAGGACAGGCTAGCACGTTTCGGTTTCGAGTACTTCGTAGAATTATTCGAAGCTTACGGAGCGAACGTAGTCGTAGCTTTCCAAGATGATAAGGATTACGTGCAAGAGTTGGTTGAGGACTTTGTTGAAATCGTTAAATCGTTCGCCCCTACGGCCAAGAGAAGGTGGTAAAATGTGTTGAAGACGTTGAAAAGGACGGTTAAACTAGAGAGCGACCCTCTGAACGAGTGGAAATACCGCGTTCTTAGAGAGGTTGAAGAATATCAAAGGTTGATGGTTAATGAAATGATTGGGGCAATCCTATCAGAGGGCTTACAGACCACTAGGAAGAAATTACATGAGAGATTTTACAGTCATTATAAGGAGAAGTATTCCTTCCTACCTTCTAGGGTTATTGAAGGTGCTTATATCGTAGCCGGAAGGATTGTTAAGAGCTTTAGGGAGAGGAGGAAGAGAGGATTAACGAGGAAGGATAAGCCGGAGTATAAGAGAGTTGTAATCACTATTCCTAACATGATTAATTGGAGGTTTAATAGAATTTCAGTTAGCGTTTTAACTCACAAGGGTTGGGTTGAGATACCCCTCAAGTTCACTAAGCAATTTACCCGCTACGTATATGAGGGTTGGAGAGTTTCACAAGAGCTTAAGCTGAGGTTGATAGGTAGGAAAGTCCACTTATGGCTGACTTTTGAGAAGGAGGTTGAGGTTGAGTCTAAGGATGGTAATTATATTTCTATTGACGTTAATGAGAATAATGTCACGGTAGCGGTTTTTGAGGGTTTTAAACTCAAGGAGTTGAGGAGATATGAAACTGGATTAGGGAGGGTTGTGGTTAATTACTCTATTAGGAGGGAGGAGATTACTAAAGGACACTCAACTAAGGACGAACTGGTTAAGAAGAAGTTAGAGAGGCTGAGGGAAAGGGAGAGGAAGCTCGACATTCTGAGGAAGACTGTTAAGAGAATCGTGGAGTTAGCTAGGGATTTGAAGGCTAAAGTTGTAGTAGGTAAGTTTTCCTCAAGGTCTAAGGAGAAGATGGAGGGTAATAAAAGCTCTAAGCTTAGGCATAGGATTCATCAATGGAGTGTTATTAAATTTGTGGATATGTTGAAAACTCAAGCGATAGATGTTGAAGAGGTTTCCGAGTCCTACACTTCCTCCATCAACCCGTTTAACGGTGAGAAGCTGAAGAAAAGGAAACAGATAGTTGAGAAAGTTGTAAAGGTTTTAAACCCCTACCTGATGACGGGCTCTGCTCACGAGGGTGGGGGTGTAAAAGTACTGAAGGTGAATGCTAGGTACCTGGAGGGTGGTGAAGTTCTTTTGGAGAGGGATTCTATTGCTCCTCTTAACATTGCAAGAAAGGTGGATGGGAGGGTATTGGTGTTTCCCTCGACTAGCCTCAATGATTTAAGGGTGACTGTGTATGATCCCTTAAGAGGGGTGCCCGTGGCGGAATTAGAAGTAATTAAAAGTAAGGAAAAGTTACGCCACGGGTAAACACATCATACGCATAGTTAGCATAGAGGCAAACTATAATCTTATCCAAATTCCAATTTTCCTTCAAAACTTTAGCCATTTTCCTTGCACATACCTCGTAGGGATAACCGTAAATTCCCGTTGAAATTGCAGGTAAAGCTATGCTCTTAACTTTAAGCTCTTCAGCTTTCCTCAAGGAATTCCTTATTGCTTCCTCAAGCTTTTCTTCTCCTTCAATTCCGTACCTAGGACCAACTGCGTGAATTATGTATTTAGCCTTCAGCTTTCCTGCAGAAGTCACTGCAACTTCCCCCGTTTTTAATGGGCCATGCTTCCTTACGTATTCCCTGCTTTCCTCTTGTATTTCTTTTCCTCCTTTTCTTACAATTGCATAAGCTACTCCTCCTCCATGCTCTAGGAAGGAATTTGCAGCATTAACTATCACATCTGCCTCAATTTCTGTTATATCTCCCTTAGTAAGGTAAACGATCACTTCTTGCTCCCCTTATTAAGGTATAAAACTTTTAGTTCCTTTCTATAATAACATTTATGGAAGTAAAATTAGTAAAAGCTTTCCTTATCATTCTACTACTTTTATCTCCTTTTAATTATTTTAGCAATTTCGGTCACTCTTTGACTACAAATCGTTTTACTCACGTATATCCTCCAAGAATAGACCCTAAACTTTCGCATGTGCAGGGAGGCGTAAATGTTTACTCACTTTACAATAGTGAACCTGCCCCAATGGGAATAGCAGATTACGGCATAGGCCCTAACGGGCCTTATATAAGGAATACTAGCCAAGTATTAGCAAAGGCTCACATATGCAGTCTGAACGTGGATAGTAGTATTAATACCGATTGCGTTTCAGCTCAGCTTAACGTAGTGCTTTCGTATTGTTATAACGGTAATCAGTATTCTATCTGGCTACAAGACGTCGCTCTAATAATGCTGTTTAATAATACAATAAAATTTATAGATAATATTTGGAATTTATCTTCAGTAAATGCTAACGTTATTGGAGTAAAAGGTAAAGGCACATTATGCACTTATCATGGTGTTACTTTTTACTATTATTGTGCTAATGGTTATCCTGGAAGTCCTTGCGTTTTCTCTTATCCTCTAAATTTCTGTATGTTGATAAACGTTAGTGAGAACTCCCTAGGAGAGCCCGTCGCTTATTTTTGGTACAACGACGGTCACGGTTGGGTTAATTATGATACTGTAACCTTCCTATTTCCTCATTCTAGAAATGTGAATATTACAATTAACGGATATCAGTATACAGGCTCTGGAGACTTTTACGATATAGAATTCGATATAGTAGGCCCAGGGGGAGGCACTTGCGCTTATTTTAATAACGCATGCGTTTATCTCTATTTGTATTACTGGAACGGGCATAATTTTCAAGAAATAAAAAATGCATATAACTTCGGCTCAGATACAGGAGAAACTTCCAATAACGTTATTGCAAGCGGTTATTATATTCCAAGTAGCGGTGAGCTAACGTCAGGATTGAAAGCTGGCCAAGGATCTCTGGCTCAGATATGGTCTTCCAATCAAGTCTCCGTCGTCAAAGTTCACACTAGTATAAGGAGTGGATACGTTAGCTTTTCCCAATCTAAATGGAATTCTACACTTCCTATATATAAATTCTGCAGATATTGTGCCATAATTACTCTATATCCTGGAAACTATAACGTAATTATTTTAAATAATCAAGGAAAAATTTCTGGAGAGTCGTACGTAAAATTATTAGGAGGTAAAGAAATTCAAACATATTGTTACCATTTTAAGCTAATTTCTCCCCAGTCGATTTGTATATTCTATGGAGAGAATAACGTTGAATATATAGAAATATGCGGAATGGGGTATGCCAATCTAAGTTTAAAATTGCCTAACAGTATTTCATACGTAGATAACTTTACGCCATTTATAAACGGAAAGGAAGTTGTAGAGCTTATTTTAATTCCTCACGTTCTTTATTGTTCCGCAGAAGGTATACTAACAGTCACATTAAGTAGTGGACTAACTTGTACTTCAACTTTTAAAATTGTATCTACGACTAGGATTATAGAGGTTTGTATTAAGGTAGAGTCTATAGGAAATACCTTACCTGAAGAGCCTAAAATAAAGGTTCAATTTCCTAATGGGTCTATAGAGGAAATAGCACAAGGAAAGTACTTATTGCCTGCGGGTAGTACATACTGCTTGCCTAAATGTATCTATGAAAATAACCAGATTAGGTGGATATTAAACTCTTCAAATGAGGGAAAATTTACTCTACAAAGAGAATACACATTCTATTACTATGAAGAATACCTTGTAAACTTTTCATTCAAGGTTATTGGTTCTTCCTATAACTTTACTCCAGAAGTCTATTACTATTCTGCAGGAAAATTAAATGAAAGTCTGGCAGGCTTAATATGGGCAGATTATAATTCAATATATTATTATCAACAATGCGTAAATTACGGTAAAGTAAGATATATATCTTTCAACTATACGGGCGAAATATCGAGTTTTAAAGCAATAGCAATCTATTACCAACAGTACTATGTTAATGTAAACTCTATGACCCCATTATATGCTGAAATTAACGGCGTTAACCAAAGTTTCTCTTCAGGATGGTTTAATTATTCTACTAGAATAATTATTGATAACATCACTTTCTACCTTTGTGCTTATGAGAGGTACATTATTTCCTCAGTAACACCTTCAATAGCATTTACTGTAGATTCTCCGGTTAACGTTAAGGTAAGCTATATAATTCAATATTATGTAGAAGTTAATGCAAAGATTCCTGTTTATGCTTTTGTAAACGGTAGTAATGTTTCCTTCTCTTCTGGTTGGTATAATAAGGGCGATCATATCGAAGTTGAGAACGTTACATGGTATAAATGTCCATTCACTAGATTTATAATTACAAGCATAAATCCGTCAAACTTTACTGTCGGAGACCACATTATTGTAAATGTTAGCTGTTTAGAGCAGTTTTACGTTCACGTTTATGCTAAAATACCTCTATATGCGGAAGTTAACGGAATTAACGAAAGTTTTACCTCCGGTTGGTATAACGACGGCATTTGCATTCATGTAGAGAACGTCACTTTCTACCCTTGTCCTTATGAGAGGTACATTATTTCCTCAATCAAGCCTTCATCAATAAGGCTATGTAAACCGCTAAACGTCACTATCTCATGTTTTATTCAATTCTTCATTTGTGTAAAAAGTAAGATCCCTGTTTATGCTTTTGTGAACGGTAGTAATGTTTCCTTCTCTTCTGGTTGGTATAATAAGGGCGATCATATCGAAGTTGAGAACGTGCCATTTTACATTTCCCCTAAAGAAAGGTGTGTAATTTCCTCGCCACTGCCTAGTTTCACGGTAGAAAATCATACCGTGGTTACTCTGAAAACTATTATTCAGTTCCTAGTTTGCGTCGTTTCAGTAATTCCTATTAAAGCTTACGTAAACGGCGAAGAAACGACTATTGGCACATCGTGGATAAATGAAGGAACGAAAATAGAGGTAATCAATTACACTTACTATCCTTGTAAAGATGAGAGGTATGTAATAACTTCAATAAATCCTTCCTCAACAATCTTTGTAAATTCTTCAGTAAAGTTAGCAATATACTCTATTAAGCAGTTTTTAGTATGCATAAACGGAATAAAGTCCTGGTACAATGCGGGAAGCAAGATAGTACTCAACGCCACTATACCAATTTATGAAGTAGGAGAATTTATAGGCACTTATAATGTATCTCCAGGGAGCGTGATAGTAGTCAATTCACCAGTGGTGGAGAGATTAGTTGAGAACCTTAATTACGTCTTCATTATTCTCGTCGCTGTAATCGTGTTGGCTATAAGTATTATTATATTCATAAAAAATAGGAAATAAGAAAGAGAACTTTCTTTTACTTTAAAAAAAAGAATTAGGAAAAATATATTATTGGTGTTATTTTCTTTCTTTTCTCCTTATTTTACTCTATAGGTTGTATCTCCAGCTGTCTCTTCTATAGGTATCATATTAGTATCGTAACCTTTATAATACCAAGCTAAGCTCCCACCAAGTCCTAAAGCCCAAAGGCCAAGGTTATATATTACGAATTGAGTAGATGAAAAACCAGAAGTTAAGTAAAGTGACCCGGCGTAAGCTAGCATGGGCGCTACTCTAATTAATCCGATATAGAACGCTCTAGATTTTATTGGCATTAATAACGGTTCTAGAACTGTCCTAGTTGCCCAGCCGAATTCACTAAAAGCCATGTTAAAGAGTAAGAGCACGTAAAACATGCCGAGAGAGAATGGAAGTACTCCGCTGATTAGTAATAGTATTGGTATCATTGTTAAAGTACCTCCCAGAAAGGAGAATACAGCAAATTTCCTTGTAGGTATGTATTTAACTAGGAAAGAAGCTATAATTCCTGCAATAGAGGCTCCTAAATTCGCTATTAAGACTATCTCATCTACAACAATCCCCTTAAAATAATAGTCAGCAATAGTATAAGCCATTAAACCATAAGTTAAGTATTGCGAAACTCCTATAATAGAAAGAAATGCATATCTAAAACCTAAAGAAACCTCATTAACTCCCTTGGGTGGTACATGCATTACCTCTGCACCAGAAAAATATTTCTCTATTTCTTTTTCAGCTTCTTCCCTCTTTCCAGCCTTAACAAGCCATCTAACGCTTTCCGGCGTTAAATATCTCATGACTATTGCAAAGCCCACCATTACAATTGCAAGGATACCGAGCGTTCTCAACTCTAAAAGGTAAGATGAAGAAAGATAGTACGTTAAGTAAGATATTGCTGCAGCAACCATTGCACCCATGTTATCAAAATTGGGTAAAAATACCAGCATTGTCTCTCTCACTGAGAGTGGCATAGTTTCTCCAGCGTAAGATAAAGCAGTGGGAACTTCTCCCTCTATCCCTAGATAACCGAGGATTATCCCTAAAACTACTAAAGGCAAAAAGACTGGAGAGGAAGTAGAAATTACTCCAGAGACTACTGCTTGGGATACTCCAAATATAATTAAAGCCCCAGTACCGTAAAGCCCCATAGTAAGGGAGAAGGTCCCTTTTCTTCCCAACCTTATGTCGGAAAGGCGAGAAATCGCTAAGTCGCCAACTAGCTGAGCAATTATTGGGACTACCAAAAACCAAACTTGATTAACTTGCGGGTAAAAGATTGGAGCGATTGACGCTATAATCCCCCACATGAAAAATCCTACAGCTAGTGATGAGAATAAAGACCAGTGAGCTTTCGTCCACTTAGAAAAATCAATTTCTGAAAATTCCATAAGATCATTTCATTAAAGTAACTTATAAATTTAGTTATAATGATTAAATAAAGAGCTGTCAAGCTTTCTCAACTGAAGTTATTCCTATTAAATTCCAGTAATACGCCTCCACTTCTAGCGGGACTGCCGGTACATAATAGCCCTCGTAGGGAGGATATAACTTAACGATTTCCCAAGAATCCTTCTTCAGAACAGTTGCATTAGAGCAGAAAATATAACCATTTGCCGAAATAGATGGAGCATCAGGGAATATCCTAAAATAAGGTTTTATGCAATTAGGCAAAGAAGGTGATTTAGGGCAGTAACTTACGTTGAGTAAAAATCCGTAAATTTGTCCATCTTTTTCACAAATGTGAAGAACCTTCACGTTGATTGATGTATAGTATGGAGTATATGCAAAATGAAAGAAAATTCCTAAACTAACCAATAAAAGTACTGGTATAGCTAAAGGTTTAAAGTTGATCGCATTTATTCTTTTTCTCTCTCCATTTGGCAATGCGTATCCGAGTATAGGCCAGGACATAAAATAATTCCATAAAGCCCTATAGTTAACGAAGAAGATAAAATACGGAAAGAAAACCCAAGAATCCTTAAAAATGTCGTAATATTTCCAGAAAAAGTAAACCTCAGTGAGCATAACTATTACTATTGCCAAAGTAAAAAATAGAGGATAAATGTAAAAGAATCCAGCAATAGCTATCATCGACAAGCCCATACTTATACCTATTAGCGGAGCTACTATTGGATAAAGAACCCCTTGAAAATAGTATTCCGGAGAAAGGAAAATAAAATACCCGTTAATCGCCAGGAAAGAGATAGCAGTGTAAATTATAAACTTCAGCATGGAACTCCTTCCCTCTTCCTTGTATATTGAGATTAAATAAAACGGAAGAAGGGCAAAAGGAGTCTGCTTCAGCGATAAAGCTAAGCCGTAAAATACACCTTTGGCTTTCACGTCTTTGGAAAATAGTGAAAGTAACACAAAGAAAACCCAATCGAGAGTAGTAACTCCTCCTGCCGAGAAGTCACGATAATTGATGTTAAATAAGTAGGGGAGTAAAAAAGATAAAAATAGGAATTTGTCAACTTTCCTTAACTTTGCATATAGGAGAAAGACTACTAAAAAGTAGAAAGTCACAGTAATGAAATTGGGGTTTATGTTAAAGATAACTGATGGAATAAGTATAAGCATTTGTAACGCAGGGTAATCGTACCTAGTAACTACACCTCCGTTGGAAAGAGGAGTACCAAAAATTGGTATAAATCCACACAAATGGAAAACGCTGTAAATATTGGCAGTAAGTGCAGGGTTATAAGGATTTTCTCCGTGCAAAAATAGGTAAGCAGCATAGTAACTAAGCATCATTCCGTCAGTTCCAAAATTAGGAGAGACAACAAGGGTAGAGAAAGTCAAGATTAGAAAATTTGCAAGCATTGCCTCAGCTAGAAAATTGTATTTAATACCTACGGCTACTAGTAATAAATAAATGATGAGAACGTAAATGCTAACTCCTTGTGTGAAATAATAGGGCAACCCTGCAACAATAGCCTCTGCGTAAATAATGGTAAGGAAGTATTTATCATGAATGTGCATGCTAGTAAATAGCATGAGACCTGAGAAAAATATTGATAACACGTCAAGAGTAATGAATAACAAATTATCGTAATTAGGAGCTATTAGTAGAAACATGGAAATTGCGAATAAAAACTGAGAAAAATTCACTGCCAATGCTTTATTCCTATCCATCAAAGGTGTCATTAGTCTTGAAAATATAAAATTATGCGAAAAATGCCAAGACTTGCCATTCCGTAAAGAAGAAAGTGAGAAAGAAGGAAATGATTATATAAATGACTGTATATGCATTCCTCTTAAATATTATGTCGACATATCCAAGCAAGGAAGGAAACGCGGGCAGTAATAAACGTGGTAAGGATATCGAAGGCCAACCGTGAATAAAAAAGAGAGGTAATATTATACTTAATGAATAGAGAGTTAGAAACACGTTCTTATATTTCTTGTAAAAGAGTATAGTTCCCGTAATATAAAAGGCTAGAAATGCGTAATTCCTCAGTAGATAAATTAAGGGAGATAAATGAAAACATGGAGCAAAGAAGGTATTTAATATCCATTCTGCTTGACACCACGGTGTAGTAAAGTAAGCATACCAAATACTTATTTTCGACAGAAAAGAAAGTTAACGGGCTCCCCGTAAAGATCCAAAACGCAATAAGAATTATACCTCCTACAACCAGTGGAGGAATAAAGTACCAAATTTTCCTCCTATACTTTAAAAGAAACGAAGGTAGTGTATAAGCTAAATTATAGAAAGTAGCTATTGCACCTGCTAAAGAAAGGGCAAAAAGCCAACCTTCTAGATTAAGTGGAAGTATGAGCAAAGTTAACGCAATATCGTCTGTAACATTTTTACGTATCTATTCGTTATTTTTAATTACTTCTAATCCTTTTAATGCTATTAAGTAAGCTGAGGCTGTATGCCTATCAAAACCCTTTTCTCTCATCACCTTGTCGTGATACTCAGAATTTGTAGTACCCTTAGGATCAACTAGAATAACGTTAAAACCCAACCTAAGTGATTTAATAACACCGTGAATTAACAACTGCTTCTTAGCAAAACGCGAAACCTTCCTATTACCGCTCTTACTCCTAGTGAACTTCCTCCTCTTAACTAGGAATAAGTCCTCAAAGATAATATAATCAACACCAACCCTTGATAGGAAATTAAGGGACTCTGATAGAGCGTTCAAACGTAAAGCCATAGCTTTCGCTTTAGGATAACCCGGTCTAGTAACATCTGAATACCGCCACGTCTTTTTGGCAATAACTTTACCATCCTTATTAACTACAACAACGTTCAACCTATCACTGTTCAAATCGAAACCAGCAATTAAGCCGTAACCCACAGGTTTTGGTGAAGAGAAGTGCTTTAAATAAAGCCAAAGTGGGATTTGGAGGTGGATCATGGGGTAATGCTTGAAACTTACTACAGCACCGTAACCCTCCTCCTTCCTTCGAGATAACTCCTCTAGCTCAGAAAGTAATGGTAAGTACTTTTTGCCGAAGTACGCCTTCCCGTGAACCCACTTACCCCACGGGTCTTTAACTTTAATTTCCACGTGGTCTTCCAAAACGTGGAACTTAATTCCCCTATTACCCTTATCATTTTTATTCCCCCTACAAGCGATCCATCTCTTTCTAATCTCAACCTTATTACCATTAACAAGAGCTAAAGCCTGCTTATAAGCAGTCTCTGCATAAAAGGCGTAAGGAATGATCTTGTATAACTCCTTAACAGCATCGTTTAGGGAAACTCCTTTTAAAGCCAGGTTAATCCCAGCCTTTACAGCCTTTGAGTAATAATAAGCAATCCTTGAGATTCTTTCAACGTCTTCAAACTCAACCCTACCATTTATAGTCACGAATTGGAAGTTTTCAATTGCTTCCTTAGAGCCAATTAGCTTACTCCTCATCATCTGGTAGGATAACAATTACAATCACCTCCTTACCGTATAATTCCTTCCCCTTCTCCTTGAGCTTTGAGGGGATGGTTATACCATATCTCTTATTCCCATACTTATCGGTGCCATAACTTGAGACGGTTGATTTGAAAACTATTTGCTTCATAAGAGTGTTAGAAGCATTAAAATTTATAAACTTTTATGCTAATATTTAATTGGAGGATGCCACTGTGAAGTCTATGAGCAGTCGCGAGGTGGAGGAAGGCACCCAATGAAACTCCCCATGTCCTCGAAGGGAGTGGTTTAGCTCCCGTAGACGGCATGGAGAGGGAGAAGGAGTGATGAGGCCGAGTGATTAATAGTCACGAAAAGTGACTATTAGTCACGATGAAGGCCGAACTCTGAGTAAGGAATAGTTGAATACAGAACGAATACAGGGAAGGTTGATAGTACTAATGAACCTTTAAACCCATAGTACTTGTATGCTAGAAATACAAAAATGTAACCAAAAATATTTGTAATTATAGAACTGGAAAGAGGGTACGAGCTAGTCAAGAATGTTAATCCTCTTATAAGAAATGGAAAAAGAGGAGAAAAAGCGTAAAGGAATTTGTTAATATATCATATTGAGCAATCCATAAATAATCTATAGCGTCCCAATTTGTCACCATTTTAGAAATGAAGAGATTTCCAAAAGTTAAGTAGAATACTATAAAGACGATAATTTTTTCTAGTGTATATAATAGAAGAAGAAATAAAGGAGTATTATAAAAATTTTTCTTTTCATTTTCCATTTATCTTCACTTGCGGTCTAAAGATTAATATTAGTATAACTATTGAAAGCCACAAAAAGGCCAATCCAAGAATAATATTGTGAGATCTTTGGTTTCCTTGAACAGCAGAAGATAAGTTATAATTTACTACACATGCTCGAGTATAATTTGGAAAAGTAGGCAAGCTTTCATTAGTAATTACATTTGTCTTCCATAATACGTATATTGTTTTCATTCCTATTTTTCCGCAACAATATTTTATATCACACCCCTTTACCGGTATGCCAGATGAGTTATAATACAGAATAAAAATGTATTTTGAACCGAAAGCATATGAAATATTATAGTACACATAAAGTCCGTTTTTAGTTCCATTATATATGAAGGAAGAGGTATTATGTCCTAATTTATAAGGTGAAATGTAAAAGAAACCTTCAGAGCAATTAGCATTCTGAACAAAAGTTCCCGCTGGCATATAGGCGGTTATGTTGGGTAGAATCATAGTTTGATTTATTAATATGCTACCGTTGTTGTAAATTTTAACTATTACTTCTTCAAGAATTATTTTTCGTATACAATGTTGAGGAAAATAACAAATTACCGTCTCATTAAACACTTCAAAATTTCCTGCAGAAAGTGAATGAACATATACACTGGGAATTAATGGGGATAAGAATATAAATATAATTAATAAGTAAAAAACTGAATATAACTTATTACAAAATAATTTATTTTTCATATTCTGCTCCTTTATGATGCTGTAGCATATACTGTAACTGTTCCTCCATCGCTTAAAACTAGTGTAAATGCATACGTCTGTCCTGCTACATAAGTAAGTCCATTATGAGGTACATTAACGCATATAACATTATTTCCAGGTTTTAATATAGCATTAGCAGGACAACTAGACCCTTGATATTCTACACCGATAACAGTTACAGTATTTGATGCTATTAAGGTTACTTTTAATTTATAACCGCTAAGTGTTCCATATCCAGCAGCAGTTACTGTAGGCGTGGAGGAGAACGCTCCTAGATATCCGAAGGCGAAGAATACTACAACGAGAGCTATTATTACTGAAGCAATTACTAGAACAAGGGCTGTTATTGCTCCTGATAATCCTTTTTTGTTTTTCTTAGCCTTTTGAACTATCATGCTTCTTCAAAAATCTTTGGTTATTTGAATAGTAGAGAGACTATGCTGAAACTATTTAACCTTGGTCGTAATACACTATTTTATGTTTCAATCTTATTATTTTTATTATTAAAAAAGAAATATTATGTTAGCTACTATTCTGACTTCCTTGGAAGGGTTAGGCTTTCCACCTTTTTTGTATATTTAGTTCCATTCTTAGACTAGAAAGACTTATATAGAAAATCTACCTATTTCCTTTTAATGAAAGGAATGTGGAGTTCTTTTACAACACTTATTATCCTGGTCGCAACTGTATTCGCTTCACTAGTTGTAGTATTTTATGCCTATTCAATGTTAGGAGCACAGAATCAGAGCGTAATAGTTACTCAAGCTTCCCCAGGAATAATCAAAGACGGTCAACTTTACGTTTCTCTTCAAACTAATTCGCAAATAAAAATAGTTAAACTTCAAGTAGAAGGTTACTGTGAAGCCGAAAATGTTTGTTTGAAGCCGGGATTAAATAACGTTGCTTTAACTCTCCCTTCAGGGTTTTCTCCTTCAAAGTGCGAAGTATATTCCTTTACTTTGGTTTTATGTAACGGGAAGTCCGTTATTGTTAATGCTAAATATTATTGCTAATATGCAATTGAACACATCTCTCAACATATACCTCAAGATGTGCGGGTAACTCTGTTGAAGCCCGAGGGTTTTTTATGGAACCCTATGAAGTTCCTATCTGGGATGATGATGATTAAATTTTCTCAGGTAAAATAAAAGGGCTGTGCACTTTATTTATCCTTTGATTTCTTCAAGGCTCTTTCCTTTCACTCTTGCACCTTTCAATAACATTACCCCTGAAATCATTGAAACAATTCCTATCAGTAAAAATGAATAACCAGCGTTGTACCCGTAAGTCAAAGTAAACAATATTGGCCCTACAGCTCCTCCTAAGTGTCCTATTCCGTCGGCTATTCCGTAGCCCAATGATCTGATTTTAGTACCGAGGTTTTCTGCAGTATAAGCGTACATTGTTGGGAACTTAAAACCTTGGAAGAACATTGCTATAAACCCTGCAATCAAAAGTGATATTCCTCCGAGTAGGGGCATTGAAATTATTGCTATTCCGCTTAATAAGTTAGAAGCTGAGGAGGAGAACTTCCTTTCCAATTTATCGTTTAATATGGAAGCTAAAGTTACTCCTATTGGATCTCCGTAAAGTATGTAAGTGAAATAGAGGGAAGTGTTTGAAAACCCCTTGTTAGAAAGTAATGAGAAGACTGGAGTGCTGAAGAGCGAGTACCCTGCAAAATAGCTTGTAAACCATATTGCTAGGAAGAGGAGGACGGTATTATCCCAGACCATCTTCTCTCTCCTTTTCTCTTCCCACATTTTTGATTCCGGAAGTGTAATTCTGAAAATGAGTGCGAAGGCTGAGATTATTAAAGAAGGTAAGAAGAGTATTCTCCAGTCATTTCCAGCAATTACTGCTACTGGTCCTACAACGAGGCTCATTAAGAACCCTCCTAGGGTGGTGAAACCTACTGCCCTTCCTCTGAAATTTGCCGAAGACATTTCAGAGACGTAGGAAGGGACTACCGCTACCTCACCTTCTATTCCGAAACCTATGATGAATTCTGCTATAGCTAGCTGAAGGAACGACGTTGAGAAAAATCCAATAGTTGAACCAAGGAATATGATTAACATTGAAAGAATTATTCCAATTTTTCTTCCGTACTTTGACGCTATTAACCCGTTTATTGCTCCTCCAGTAAAATATCCTATCATTTCTGCGGATAGGATTAAGGTCGAGTTAATAGAACCTAGTTGTGCAGATGCCTCGTTTTCTATGTAAGGTACGTTAAATATGTCCCAGAAAGATAGTGACGTACCTACGGAGATTAGGGCTAACTGCTTTTTTGTAAGCATGTATGTTTGTACTGCTTATACATTTTAAACTTTTTCTTTTGTTTCATGAAAATGAGACTTAAAGCTTAGTATCGTGAGAATAACTGGTGTGACTCTTCAGCTCTCGCCTTAATACTTTTTAGATGAGTATTTTTGCTCTCATGTGAAGTTTATTCTATCGGCGTCAATTACTCCTTTTAACTTTTCAAAAAGAAATTTAACCATTTTTATGCATTCCTCAGCTTCCTCTTTCTTTACTTCTCCATACTGAGAATTCTTTCTACAATTGCTTATAACGTCAAGTTCTCTCCTATTTTCTTTTATGAAATCGTAAAGGCTCTCGTCGTTAAGCCTTCCTAATAACGTTCTAATATCGTGAGAAGGTACTATTGGCTGTTTAAGCCCTCTCTCGTCAAATATAGACCTGATTAGGAGCTCTGCAGATACTTGGCATAAGAGGCATGAAACCCTGTATCTTCCCTTATTAAATTCCTCAATTGAGGCCTCTAGGAATTCTAAGAATTTATCCATCATTGCCTTATTCTCCTCCAGGTGCTTAAAGCGTTATTATCAATGATGACCGGAGGAACCTTTAAGTCGGAGAATCCTGGCTTAATGGCGAATGGAGAAGAGCTAAAAGTAACGAATGCATAGTTCGGGCGGAGAATCTCAATTCGTAGTTATCAATTTAATACCTTACTCAGTATATTATCTATAACCCCTAGCAGTTTTAGAATATCTTCTTTGGCAGATTCATCATTAATATACTGACTTAATATTGCTTGAGAATCGGGACCGTTGTATTGGTACTGATGAAGAAGTAAAGCTATGTTTGTGTAAGTGTCAATATCTCCACCTATTGTTTGTGCTACAGCTTTTATAAGGCTGCTCGGCATTATAGCAATAATCCAATCCGCTTTTTGCACTTTCTTATTGCCTCTTATTTTAACTTCTCCTTTGAATTTTTGCATTAGCTTATCTCTATAATCAGTTGCAAATGCTGCAACTAAAGCCTTCCAAGCCTGGTAAACTTTTCCTGCAGCATTACGTAAAAGTCCTTCTTCCAGGAACCTCCTTGCAATTTCTGCTTCATATTTTGCCTCTAGTAATCTTGCTTTTTTATAATCTTGCATATTAAACCAAGGTTTAGGCAATTCTTCCATAAATTTAGTTCTTATGTCTCAAGATATAAATAATTCCATATGTTGTTTTCCTCTTACTTATTGCGATCAATTTTTCAAGATCTTTCTTAACCTTAAGTATGATATTCTTTAATTCCTTAGTGCTTACCCGTGGCGTAACTTATCCTTACTTTTAATTACTTCTAATTCCGCCACGGGCTAAGGGATCATACGCATTCACTCATTGAGGTTAGTCGATGGAAACATCAATACCCTCACATCCGGTCTTTACTCACGTGAGCAGTCATCAGTTAAGGGAGATCATCAACAACTGCTTCTAAGACCTTCTTAATTATGAAGTTACTTCTCTTTATAATACTCTTTCGATGGGAATTTTCCTTCCTTCACTTCTCTTACATATTCTGAGATAGCTTTGCTAATTATTTCCTTTAAATCAACGTAAGCCTTAGCAAAGTAGGGCTTAAAGTCAGACAACCCTAGTAAATCATGAATAACTAGAATTTGCCCGTCACAATAAGGTCCTGCACCTATGCATATAGTTGGTATCGATAAGCTCTCTGTTATTCTCTTTGTAATTGATGAGTAAACGTTCTCTATAACTACTGAGAAAACGCCTGATTCTTCTAGAGCCTTTGCGTCTCTTAAAAGTTGTTCTTCTTCACTTTCAGTCTTTCCTATTGTTCTATACCCTCCTAATCTCAAGAACCTTTGAGGAGTTAATCCTATGTGGCCCATGACAGGAATTCCTGCCCTCACAATTTTCTTTACTACATCTGAAAACTCTTCCCCACCTTCAAGTTTTACCGCATCTGCACCGTGCTTTGCAAATAACCCAGCATTTTTTACTGCATCTCCTGTTTCGTAAGATAGGAAAGGCATATCCGCAACTATTAATTGCCTAGGCTTAGCCCTAACTACTGCGTCTAAATGATGTAACATTTCTTTCATACCTACCTTAAGCGTATTTTCCAGCCCAAGGACTACCATTGCTAAGGAGTCTCCTACCAAGATGCCGTCTAACTCAGTGAGGGAAATTATCCTTGCAGTAGGGTAATCATAAGCTGTGAGCATTGTTATTTTTTCTTTTCTTTCCTTCTTTTTCAAGAAGGACTTAACGGTTATTTTCTCTATCATAAAAGTATGCTTATCGAGCGGATAAAAATAATTTATAGGACGAGTTTAAATACCCAGAGAAACAAAAGTGACTTAATGGAGAGCAAAGCGATACTACCCTTGCTAATTCTTTTTCTCATATTGTCTAATCTGGTCTATTCTGATTCACTCTATTATTATCATGGCTCGTCCAATTTTTATACTACGAAAATAATAAAATTTCCTCCATATTTTATAAATACAAGCGACTATTTTATAATATCTACTTCAACCGCTAATAGTGCAAATGATCTCAGCGTTGATATTACTCAACTCGAGCTTCTTAACTTGCCAGCCTATACTATTCTAGTTACGCAGTTTAACTTATACGTTCCTAAGGGAGCTAAGATAATTTTTGTTCCAATAGAATACGAAATTTCAGAAATAAATGGCAAATTGGCATTTTGTAATATATCGTTGGTGTTTTCGTGCAATTCAGGATACTATGTTGTACCTTTAGTAAGTAATGCGAAAATAGATAACGTATCCTATTATTTTACTGTTAATTCAAATTTTTACACAGTTAATGTAAGTTGGTCTTTTTCCATTGTTTGTTATTTACTAACGTATTTTTCAAAGATTGTATTAATGGTTATAGTACAGATTGGAGGAGCTAACTACATATATTTCTGGAACATACAAATAGTTGCTAACTTAATAGGCTCCTTCTCTCCTTCAACTCATCTAATAAAGTTAAGTGAGAATTTATGTCCATTAAAAGTTGGCACAAATCATCTCTTCTTTATATAAACTTTAATCCTCCGGAGTAACTACCTTTTAATATTTTATCTATAGCAAATAGTGTTACTACCATTACTGGTAGTGCTGCGACTAAAGCTGAAGAAGCTAATAAGCCCCAGTTTATACTTTCATCTCCTATAGCTAGTAATGCAAATATTGTTATTGTTTGTGCACCTTGCGGTGGGAATGAATAATTATAAGGCGTTGAGGTGAATATTAAAGGATAAAATAGTAGATGCCAATTGAATATAAAAGATAGTAGAAATACGGAGAAGAGGGCAGGCCTTGACAAAGGCATTATTATTCTGGTCATCTTTCTCCTTATTGAAAATACTTCTGCAGCATCTTCATAACTCTTTGGAAAACTTAAGAAGAAGTTGAAAAATAGCCATACTGCAAAGGTTGCAGTAAATATTGGAGTTGAGACTATTAAAGCCCACCAAGTATTTAGAAGTCCTTCTGAGGAAAAGAAATCATAAAGCGGGATTACAAAAGATGTAGAAGGTAAAGAATAAAGGTAAATTGATAACGGCAAAATGAACTTTAGCTTTCCTTTTGAAACTTCATAAGCTGATGGTAAAGCTATAAATATTGTAAAAATTGAAGCAGTTATTGCTACTACTGCACTTGATACTAAATAAGGTATTGCTTGGATTGAGGCAGAAGAGAAATAAGATGGCGTCAGGCATTTTGGAATTAATATTGGTGGATAATGAAAATCTAAGGAGGAATTTCTAAATGCAACTAAAAACATCCAATAAACTGGAAAATCGAGGAAAAATAACATTAAAGCAAGAAAGGCGAAGATTACCCCTTTAAAAACTTTGTTAGGCATTCTTATCTTTAATGAAACCCACCCTGTCCTTTTACTCCTTAATAAGAAGAGGAGTGCTATTGAAGGAATTGTTGCAATTATACTTAAAATTGCAGCAGCTAAGGAACCTCCAGAGAAGTTATCGTATGAGAACATTTCCTCGTAAACTAATAAAGGCAAAGTAGTAGTTGCATAACCCGGTCCTCCAGAGGTTAATACATAAGGCAAGTCAAAATTACCTAGAGCTAATATGAACTCTAAAAGGAAAGATAACCAGAATGCCTTTCCTACCATAGGCAAAGCTACTCTAAAGTAGTATTCCGATAAGCTTAGGTTATCTATTTCTGCCGCTTCCTTAACATAAGAAGGAATAGATCTAAGGGCGGACAGCATTATCAGAAAAGGCATCGGAATTGAAGACCATATACTTACTAAAGTTACTGCATATAATGCAGTGCACTTCATGTAAAGAGGATCGAATTTTAAACCAAGGAAATAAGTAAACCATCCGTAACCTCCGTACAGGCTTATAGTCCATATTAAGGCTGAAGAAGTAAAAGGAATTGTGTAAGGTAACATTATAAGTAAGCTTAATGCCCTTTTTCCTTTACTTATTATATCTATTCCCACAGCCAGGAATGTGCCTATAATAGATGAAAATAATGCGGTAAAGAGGGAGAAAAAGAATGTATTATATATTATCACATTGAGAGGAACTAAATTTATGCCTTGAAAAGCGGTCTTGACATTTAGGCCTACAAATGCGAATGTTAACGCAAAGGGAATTATTCCAAATCCTAATATATAACCTAAATAAGGAATAGAGTACTTCAAGGTATCACCTTATATTTGAAATCAAAATTTATTTCTTCGCCAATTTTCAATCTTTTACTAGAAAAAGCCTTTATTTCTTCATTATTAAAGGAAATATAAATTAAATATCTATCTCCCCAAAATTCAACGTCCTTAACTACACCCTTATAGTTTCCTTCGCCAATTTTTACGTCTTCAGCCCTTATTCCCAATTTTCCTTTTCCGTCATGTATAATACTCATTGGAGGATTTCCAAAGAATGAGGCAACAAATTCGTTTACGGGATTTTCATAAATTTCCTCTGGAGACCCAACTTGTATGATTTTACCTTGATCTATTATTGCTATTCTATCAGCCAAAGCCATTGCCTCTGTTTGGTCGTGAGTTACGTAAAGCGTTGTTATTGAATTTTCTAATTGTATTTCCTTGATCAACTTTCTAGCAGAAATCCTCTGTGGAGCGTCTAAATTTGATAAAGGTTCGTCCATTAAGAATACTTTTGACCTCTTAACAAGTGCCCTAGCTAAACCCACTCTTTGTTGTTGTCCCCCAGATAATTGTGAAGGATACCTATCCAGCAGTTGGGAAATGCCTAACCTCTTTGAAACTTCTTCTATTATCTTTTCCCTCTCATCTTTCTTTAAATTCTCTATCGGCATTGATAAATTTTCGTAGACTGTCTTGTTAGGGTAGAGAGCAAAGTTTTGAAAAACCATCGATATTTCTCTCTTACCAGGAGGAAAAGAAGTTACGTCTCTCCCGTCAATGAGAATTTTCCCTTCATCTATTTTTTCTAAACCTGCAATAGACCTTAAAAGCGTGGTCTTTCCTGAGCCAGAAGGGCCTAAAATTACAAAAAACTCTCCCTTTTCAACCTTTAGGCTAATTTTACTTAAGGCGTAGAGCTTTCCGAACTTCTTGCTTACATCCTTAAGTTCCACGCTCATGACTTTACCCGCTTACTGCTTTAATCCAATCTTGAGCCGCAGTATTTAACGCCTCTTGTGCTGAAATCTTTCCGGTTAAGTAGCAGTATACTTCGTTATTAAAGCTTGGAATTAACTCAGGATACGTTGGAGGTATGTTTGGTGGATTTGCCCACGCTTCTTCTGCTGCTCTGTACACTTGAGTTAGCCATTCTATTTCATATGATGGTAAGGAAGTGTTGCTCATTAACTCTTGGAATGCCTCCTTGGATATTGGGAATTTGCCAAACTTTAAGAAAGCTAGTTTTTGAACTTGCGGAGAAACTAGGAAAGCTAGGAATTCCTCGGCTAATTGCTTATGTAAAGAATATTTGCTAACTCCTAAGAAATCAGTTCCTGTCTCAGCGTAATCCCCTGGTAATGGTGCTAGATATGTGTGCTCCATTTCAGTAGTGTTTAAGCAAGTCAGTTGTGAAGTAAATATGAAAGCTCCCGCAGCATCAGGATAGAATTTTGCAAAGTTTCCGTAGCATATTTGTATTGAAGATGGAGAGGGTTCATAAGATATAAGATTGTAATATGTTTCTAGAGCTTCTATTCCTGCAGTTGAATTAAATGAAGGTAAAGGATATGAGAAACCTGGTAAGATGTAACTTTCGAACATTATATTATATCCAGGGAGTCCGCCAATCTTTCCTTGTGTTAACTCAGGGCATCTTTCATAATACCATCCGAAAACTGCGGGATATGCATCAATTATTCCGTGGCTAACGTGGTCGTCAATTAGGAAACCGTACTTTGTTATCCCGTGAGATGTTAAGAAATTATCCACGTCGAGTACTACAGTCCAATTCTCCCACGTAGTTGGGCTAAAGTTCATATGATATTCATTATAAAATTCCTCAGCTAAGGTTGAATTGCAGAAAATGCATTCCTTATATGCAGTTAAATAAACTGCAGTTTCATAAGCAATACCTATCATTTCAGTTTTTCCTGTTGTTGAATTATATATTATACCACCAAAATCTTCTTGTGGCATTATTATATCGCTCATATTGAACATTGACTCATTAAGGCAAATTAAGTAAGGTGCGACTTTCTGTGCAGAAGTTGAGGTGAAACCTATTATATCGTACTCTGTAGAATGGGCAGATAATGCAGTTATTTCTTGATCAATGTATTCACTAAATGGGTAACAAATTACCTTTACTGTAACTCCAGGGTGTTCTTCTGAGAACAAATTACCTGCGCATTGGATAAATTTGGCAGATTCTCCAGAAAATGTTACTACGGTCAAGGTTACTGGAGTAGTTGTTGATACGCTTGGAGTCGTAGTTGACTTATGTAATGTGGAATAATAAACTCCTACTACTGCTATTATAACTATTACAACTATGATTAGAGCTATTATTGTTTTAGAAATACCTTTCATTTGAGAGGATTAGAGAATGTTATTAAAAATTTTTATTGTCTTTTCTTTAAGAACGAAAAGATTAAAATATTATAATGAGAAAATAGTAGATTGAATTCATAATAGTTTATAAAGGAATTTTAAAATTATAAATCTATAAAAGGAAATTGGTTCATTTAACTGTTTAAAACGGCATTTTAAACTTTTAATAGTGTATCTCACTTTTATCTATGACTCCTTTTAGGTAATCTTATAGAGACTGTAACGCTTCTACGCAACTACTCGTTATTTTTAATCTAAATATCGTTTTGACAAGTTGTGTTTATATAGTATTACTGAAATAGTTTTCATTGATGATCCCCTATCTGATGACGGGCACTGCTCACGAGGGTGGGAGTGATAAAAGTGTGGATGGGAGGGTAGTGGTGTTTCCCTCGACCAGCCCCAAGGACTTAAGGGTGAATGTGTATGATCCCTTGAGAGGGGTGCCCGTGGCGGAATTAAAATTAAGGAAAAGTTACGCCACGGGTAAACACGAAAGCTAAATATAAAAATTTAAATTTATTATACTTAATTAAAGTTAAGGAAGAAAGATATAAATGTAACCACGGCATATATTGAAATGATAAAAAATTCTTTCTACTAGAATACAAAAAAGGAACTAATAGTTACTCTGGAGGAATTTCCTTATAATTCAAGTCTATGTTTATCCCTTTCCTTAAATTATACTCTTTTGATGCTACATATATTACTATTCCTAAGCCTATTAAACTTAGAACGTAAGCAATGCCAGGCCAGAAAGGTTGTCCATTCGATATTACTCCAAAGTAAGGATTAGTAAAAGCCTCATAGCCCATGAATATCATAAATGCCGCAGATATTATAGACGATATTAGCATTCCTATCCTCTTTTTACCTTCTAAGCTGAATTTTGCTCCTGCTAATGAAACTAGGAATAAGTAAGCTATTGCTAGAGGAGTGTAAGAATATAAGGCTTGTACACCCTCAGGACTTATTATTGGCACTGCTAAGAAAACTAAAGTAACTGCAAAGTCGAGCAAGTGAGCGTAAACTGGTGAGCTACTCCTATTAAGCCTGGAGAATATCTCAGGAAATAGTCTATCAAATGAGAACGCAAATACATACCTTGCAAATACTATAACTCCGAAAGCCATTACGAAGAATTCCCAACTTATTAATGAAATTCCTATAAACCACTGTAAAGCTTGGTTTCCGGCTAAGGCAATTGCAACGCTCCAGAAGTTATAAGTTGCAGTAGGGAATAGGCTGAAATTGAAACCGTAACCTCCAGCAATACAGAGTAAATAGAAAGGTACTGTGATAAGGAAGAGAGTTAATAAACTACCGAGAATTATGTTATATTTTATTCCTCTCTCACTTTTAATTTCAGCAGAAACTGCGGGTCCAGCGTAAAGCCATATGTAAGCAAAAGAAGCAAAGTAAGGTATCATGTAAATTGTTGCAGGTAAACTGAAAGTAGGTCCGGTATAAGTTGAGGGAGTAAGATTAAAGTCCGCTAAGAATGTGGAAATTTTACTGTGGAAATCTGAAACATTTATTCCCACTACTATCATTGAAACTATAGTACCTAATATTGCTAAAGTACCCAAAGCAGTTACGAGAGAGAACCCCCACTTAGGCTTCAAGATATTTATTCCTATTATTATTGCAAAAGCTATTGCTGCAAGAATATAAATTAATATTTCTTGAGTTAATGTAATAGAGGAGCAATAAGGATTAACGAATACAGTATTAGCTAAATTAAGGAGAGCTTTTTCGTGGTTTAAAGTTCCTATTACTTCAAGTACAGTATTTATTGCGGCAACAGAAAAGAAAGCTGAAAGAGCAAAGTAAGGCGGCATGTTAAAGGCTAGAGCAATTCCCATTATGGATCCAATTTTGCCGTTAAGTTTCCTACTTAGCCAAACGTAATCTCCACCAGTTCTGTGAATTTCTATTATAAAGAAAGTATATAGAAAAACTAGAGGTAAGGTGATCAAGAAGGTTATAAGTGAAGCTAACCATAAAACTGCTCCCTTAACTATATAAGGAGATATACCAGTGAATATTGCGAGCCCCGCTCCCATGTTAGCGATATTTAGCATCATAGCGTCTGTCAAGGAGGCGTTCTTAACTAATCCAGAAGAGTTTCTGACGAATTGCATAAGATGAAATTTTATAGATTATTTTTAAGATTAACTATCGAAAATATGTTCGGTATAATTCTAAGGCAAAAATTTCTCTAATCGAACTTATGCTAATCTATGATCTTATTTTTAAAGCCTTATATACGATTTTGCGCACTTTATGGACATAAAAATTTATTACCAATCGCGTTTTGTATAAGACAGTGATTATTGTGAATAAAATACTTATTATCACATTAGTGTTATTATATGTAGTTTCAATAATAAGCATAATTCCTATAACTAGTGCAACGCAAGGGTTTAAGACCACAAATATAAGCGTTGGCAGTTTTCCTACAGCAATGGCCTACGATTCTAACAACGGATATGTTTATGTTGTTGATTCAGGATCTGGCCAAGTTTCAGTAATTAGCTCATCGACTGTTATAGCTACAATATCCGTAGGCTCTGATCCTACTGCAATAGTATACGATAAACAGAATGGTTTAATTTACGTGGCTAATACCTTATCGAATTCCATAAGTATAATTAATGGAACAGAAGTAATAGCAACTGTTACCGTAGGAGGAGGAATAGGTTATTCGCCAGTTGCGTTATTATGTGTAAACGGTTTAATTTACGTTGCTAATTTAAACTCTTATAAAGCAGGAGTAGGAATAGTAAGCGTAATTAATGGTACAAAAGTAGTTTGTAATATTCAAGTTGAGTGCCACCCAGTTTGTTTAGTTTACGATCCTAGTAATGGTTATATTTATGTTTCTGATACCGGTTTCGCTACAGTATCAGTAATCAAAGGTGAAAAGGTTATTGCAACAATATCAGTAGGACAAGCTCCAAGGCAGATTATTTATGATCCTTATAACGGTTTTGTTTACGTATTAAACCTAGAATCGAATTCAACTAGCGTAATAAATGGAACTTCAGTAATTTGCACTATTAGTATTCCATACCCTGTAGCTATAGCTTACAGCTCTTCTTACGTTTATATAGTCAGTTTATGTAATAATACTGTTTACATGATTAGTGGAACTAAAGTTGTCGGTAACATAACAGTAGGGAAGTCTCCAGTATTCATAACTTATGATTCCTACAATGGTTTAGTTTACGTAGCAAACTTAGGTTCAAACTCGTTAAGCGTAATTAACTCCTCCAGAGTAATATATCAAATACCTACAGGAAATTCTCCTAGATTTATACTTGCAACTCCTTCAGCGGTTTATGTCGCAGACTCTGGATCCAATGAGGTAACTGAAATTAGTGTTTGTAAGATAATATACTACTTAACATTTAAAGAATCGGGTTTGCCGTTTGGTAAATCTTGGACCGTATGTGTTAATGGAACTAACGAGACCTCAACATCAAATGAAATAACTTTCATATTACCTCCAGGAATGTATTTCTATAAGGTATATTCAGCATATTATATTCCTTCACCACCTCAAGGAAGCATAACTTTAAGCTCTAACGCTACACTTCAAATTTCCTTTACTCCAGTAAAGTTTAACTTGACTTTTGAAGAAACTGGATTAGTAAGCGGTACAAAATGGGCTGTCTGCGTTAATGGCACCGTTTCTACCTCAACGTCTTCTAGAATTTGCTTCTTATTACCTTACGGATATTATGAGTATAAAGTACTTAATGTGACTGGCTATAAGGTAACGCCCATGATGGGATACATTGATTTAACTAGCAATACCACTATAAAAGTCGCGTTTTATGCAATGCTCTATAATATAACATTCAAAGAGACAGGATTACCAAAAGGAGTATCATGGACAGTTTGTATTGATAATGAAAATCATACTACTACTGCTTGCTATATAACAATAACATTATCTATGGGAGTGTATGAATACAAAGTATTCTCTTCACATTATATGCCCAACGTTACTCAAGGTACTATAAACTTAACAATGAACGAAGTAATTAACATAAAGTTTACTGTAATGAATTATACTCTAACAATATTTGAAAGCGGATTACCTAGCGGATATGAATGGACAGTTAATATTAACGGAAGTAACTATACAACTACGATGAATGAGATTAATATAACACTACCTTATGGAGAATACATGGTCAAAGTTTACTCTAAATATTATATGCCAATAACAGAAGAAGAATTTGTAAACTTAAGTAAGAATACAGAATTACAATTCACTTTCGTACCTGAGAACTTTACCATAACATTTGAGGAAACAGGACTACCAAGCGGTACAACATGGACTGTATGCATAGACGGAAGGAATTACACAACTACATTCTCGTCACTAACTATAACATTACCTTATGGCACTTATGAGTACAGAATATTTGTTACAACTAATGGTTACTCGCCTAATGTTACACAAGGAACACTGACGCTAACTCAAGCAGTAAAGATTTCAATAACGTATAAGCAAATAACTACTACTAGCACTACAACAACTTCAACCACTTCTACGACTACCCCAAGTATAACCACTACATCTCCTCCAACTACTGTTACTTCACCAACTCTTAACACTGCGTTCGTAGTTGGTATAGCCATTGTAGTAGTTATTGTAATAGCTGCTGCAATAATCCTATTAAGAAGGAAGTAATTTCTTATATATCTTTTTAATTGTTACATAGAAGGTAGAAAGTAATAAATATTCACCTCATATAATTGATGATATGAAGTGTTCTACTGAAGAGATTAAGGAAATGCGTGGATTCCAATTTTTTGTTAATAATTGCGATAAGGACGATTTATATAAGAGGATAAGCGATATAAAATCCCTTTCCGATTCTTCTGGTAAAACTTATATTCTTAGATTAGCTGAAAGCAATTATTTTAGATTTGAATTACTTTTCATACCAAACACAGTGACGCTAATATCAGTAGCTACTGCTAGGGGTACTAATAATATTAACTTAAGAGATTTTGAAAGTTTAGACGATTTAATCTCGCTTTCATGTTGCGTATCAACTAATGAACAATTAAGAGAAGCATCAAAGAATTTTCTTAATGAAAGGACAAATGAGGCGGAAATAGTTGACTTATTTTCTCAAAAAGAAGAATTTGAAGTTAATACGGATTGCAGTAAAGTAAAATGGAACGAAATAAAGTTCCCCGAAACAGTTGAAGGAAAGTGGAACACAACAGAACTTGCTACAGTAGGAAAACTAAGCCTAAAGGCTCTTGCTGGGCAAATAAAGTTTCTAGCTATATCTACAGAAAGGCCTCAAAACTCAATAAAGTTTACAAACTTTGAAAGATTTTCCTCATTATGCTGCTTTTTGAATTTAGTTAAGAAAAAGCTAGACGAGTGCCCTGCAATAGTTGAGGCAATTAAACCTTTCTTGATACAAGAGAAGAAGAGAAGAAGTAGAAAACAATAATTACAGGAAAACACTTTTTATTTTCATGCTAATAGAACTGACGAAGAAACTAATTTCTTTCAAGACTTATAATGACAACGAGCTTCACGAGTGCGCATTATTTATAAAGGATTATTTGGAAAACCAAGGTTTTAAGGCAGAAATTAAGGAATATGTTAAAGGGTACCCTGTAGTAATTTCCTCAAGCGGAAAAGGAAAACCCTTAATGCTTAATGGACATTTCGACGTTGTACCGCCTGGAGAAGGTTGGTCTTCAGATCCTTTCGTTCCTAAGGTAGTAGACGATAAAATTTACGGAAGAGGAGCAACAGATATGAAGGCAGGATTAGCAGTTCTCATGGAGACTTACGTATCAATGGCAGATAAGTTAGATTATCCTTTACTTTTTACAGCAGTCTCAGACGAGGAAACTGGGCTGAATCCTTTTTCACGTTAATAGAAATCTTTTTATATCTGTTTATAATAAATTTTTGTTGATAAATAATGATCTCTCACGCCGATGTGGGCTATGCCCAAAAGGGTGGGAGTGATTGCAGAGATGTGAGCCCCGTGCCGTTGGGCTCGAAGGAGTCCCATGACCCACCTACAGTAAGTGGGTGGTTGAGGGCTAAGTCTCTACACTCGATCATGATTGATAATAAAATGAGTGAAATGAAAGTGTAGGGACAAACGGGTATCCTCATATCTATTTCAACTTCAGCATAGTCCGGAACTACGTTAACTTTAGTTCCTCCTTTGATTACTCCAGGGTTTAAGGTTATTCTTTTTACGTCGTTAAATATTTTTCATCAATTTAAAACTCTAACAAGTTATTTACAAAGATTGAGAGTCTCGTCCTTTCTCGATAGTTGCAATTCTTCTAGGTTTAGGAATACATTATTTTGCGGTAAAAAGTAGTATAAGGACAAAGGCCATTGACGAAATTATTCAAAGTAGCTCGAAGGTAGTCTGAGTAAATTCCATTCAGGCTTAGAGTATTTTTTCTCATAAAGTTCTTCCGCGAGTTTTATTTCATCCGTAGTTGGCAAGTCGAAGTAAGCCTTTTCTCCTAGAAGAGAAGAATATTCCTTTATTATTGCATCTATTATTTCGGAAGTATCTATTTTCCTTCCTAGAGCGTCAACAAGGTTAGTAACACGATATTTTACCTCTGAGACTCCCTTATCCGAAAGCTTTGCTTTAGAAACTTTAAGTACTTTGCCCATAAGTTCCAGGTTAGTATTTATGAGTAAAGTTCCGTGAAGTAAATAATATTCTCCTTGAAATGTTGCTGAAGTCCCCGAAACCTTTCTGTCATTAACAACAACGTCATTTATATTTTCTACTCTTACATTGGCAAAACGTTTTAATGCGTTAACAAAGCCTCTAAGTAGGAAATCGTATAAATAGTTGACCCCTCCGTCTTTCGGCCCTTTAACTGCTATAGTCCATATTAAGCAGCCCATATCTTGATATACTGCACCTCCGCCAGTAAATCTTCTAACAACGTCAATCTTATATTTCCTAACGACGTCAAAGTTCAATTCTTCCTCTGCAAGTTGAAAATATCCTATAATTGCTACATTCTTATGCCTCCAAAACCTTAAAGTATTATCAACTTTACCCTCTTTAAGATTCCTCCACAGGCTTTCCTCAAAGGCCAAGCTAAAATAGGGATTTTCGTCGTTTTCATAAAAGAGAACTCTCATAATCCCACCTCTCTTAAAGCACCATAAATTGAGTTCTTAAAATCTTCAATTGTACATCCAAAAAGCGTAGCCTTTGATAAAGTTTCCTCTAAGATCTTAGGCAAGTTTTGTAAGTCGTTTAAAGAGAGACCTTGAAGTTTCTTTTCCAGATCAAAAATTACGTCTTCTGGGAATATCATGAAGTCCCCAGTTATTTTTATGTCTAGTGAATCTCCGTAATATTTTACAGTAGTTCTGATTACTCCTTTCTTTGCCTTTAACTCGTAAATTCCTATTTTCATAACCTTAAAGTATATGACAAGAATTAAAATCCTAATTTTCGAATCTTCGGAAAGGAAGATTTTTAAAGATAAGTAAAACATAATATCGACTTGATAATCAGTTTTATCTTAGATTTTTTAAAAAGTGCTAGATGATCATAATAAATCATTTTATTGTAATAGTCTAAGATGCTTGAACAGTTTATTACAGTAAAAGATAGGTTTATATTTCAATGTTATGAGTGCATCACTTCTGTAGTAAATTATAATTTAAAAGAGGTCATGTCCAAATAAATTGCTTAGATAAGCATGTTATGATGTAAATTTTTCCTAAATTAACCTTATATTATTAAAAAATAATAAAATTTTAAGTTTTATTCTTTATTATTAGTTTAGAAAATTACATTTCACAGAAACTTATTTGATATATTTCTGGCAATCCGTTACTCTGAACTTTTGCATGTTCGGTGATCTTTAATTCTCCGCAGAATGTATGCCCATTATATACCATGTTAACATATGCGTAGATAACCCCTGATAAACTGTTCCCTACAGCGGTAAAGTTGTAGTAATCTATTCTTATATTGAAAGTTGTTACGTTCTTTAATAAGCTGTTTAATTGCGGTACTGTGTAATTTCCTGCTAAAGGTAAGTTAGAGCAGAAGAATACATAGCTCGGGAATTGTCCTATTCCTAACTCTGAAATTACTGGGGTATCTTTAGAGCATATTGCGTGAATGTATGTAATTCCATCTAATGCCATTTGGTACTGAATTTCATTAAAGTAATTATACACGTTTATACTGCTTATCTTCCATGTGAACATTGACGGATTAGATAAGGTCATGTGATATAGTACGTAAATAAACGTCGTTCCTCCAGTACTGTTAACGTTACAATATTTTACTAAAGCAGATAATATAAGGCAGTGAGAAGAAGAGTTATATATAACTCCGCAACAAAAGAATGCCCTAACTATTGGATATGCGAATACTTGTGAAAACATTTTATTTACATTAACAACTCCACTAAAGCTACCGTTAATTTTACCTACAGAAATGAAGCCAGTTACGTTGGGGCAGAACATATTTGCTATTTCTTTAGCGTTTGAGGAAGCTAAATATTCTAAGACTTGATATGCTGTAGCATATCCATCTTCAAGGTTTAAGGACTCATTTAAACTCTCATAACACCCTAATAATGCTGTAAAATAGTATTTTAGTGTATTATAATTATTAGCTAATTCTGTATAATTAGCCTTTAAATTAGTATATGATGAGTTCATTGTATAAAATTCACACTTTAATGCATTATATTTACTAGCTAAGGAATTATAGCTGGAAGATAGTGCAGATATTTCAGAATTTAAGTATATTCCTATTGCAGCTACAACAATTAATATAATGATAAATAATATTATTCCTACTTGGTTAGATCTCATATTTATATCCTCAATAGATTGAGTCCATATTAGAATATAAATTTTTATGAAATCTCATAGATAAATAGTGATGTATTAAAGTGAGACCATCGTAGAAGTTAATTATTTTTAACTTTTAAAGTTCTTTATCATCGTTGTGATGAAATGTTCGATTCATATATAGTATTAAAAGTTTAAGTTTTGCTTACATATAAAGTGAGAATTTGAGAAAGGTTTTTAAGTAAATATTCCATCAAAAACTTGTATGAAAAGTAAATCTATATACTTTAAAATTCTCTTATTAGGCATAATAGTTTTATTAGGAGGGATGATAGTTTCGGAAGCTGCAGGAGTTCTTGTAGCGCCATCTGCATTAAAACAGCATGTAGTTCCTGCAATAGAATACTGTAAATTCGGCCCATATTTAGGTTCAATAGTATTCTTATGGAATTACACAGAAAATACGCAAATCTATGAGTGCTTCAAATGTGTTGGTAATATACAATTAATTAATGCAGTTCCAGCTTCACAGTTTTTAAGCTCTTGTATAGAAACTCTAGAGAAGCTAGCAACAGCGTCTGTATATGATGAGGTAACTTATAGCTTTATATTCATTCAAGTTAACTTCAAATATTATCCAGAAAATAATGTATATTTCAGGTGGGCAATAGCTAGTTTAATAAATCCTGCTTGCGTAGAGTCCCAAATATTATGCAATGGACTTAAGGGTGTACCTAGCGGATTATATATATGTCCTGCAGTATTTCCCTGCTTGGCAAGCAATACTACTCTGATAAGTGAATTATATAGCATATATAACGCTCATGAATCTTACTGTCCAAAGAGGGCCTGTCAATACTTAAAGGACGCAGGCTTAGTTTATAACCCATCATTAGGTGAGTGGACATATCCTAATGGGACACCAGTAGTTATTCCAGTTTATATCCAAGAAGGTTTCTATAATTGTAACGCATGGATAAGCATGCTAAAAAGTAATGCGTGTAAAATACATTTTGGTAAGAATTTAGAGATTATAGAATATCCGGCATCATGCCTTATTACTGATTTAGTGAGCTTAAAATACGGTTTAATTAATTTTGGATATCTAAGCTATACAGCAATTATAGCTGACGATTATTTCACTCTGGGACCTCTGGCTCCTATAGTAGAACTCAACTGCTATGTGAATTCAACAGTTAATGCGCAATTGTCTGCTGCATATACTAAAGATCCAACCTTCTCTCAAGCTTTAGTTAATCTAGCTAACGCTTTAGTAGACTTACAATGGGATGAACCATGGATAATATTAGGTTGGAATACATGTATTACGCCTGCTATTATTAATAACTATTATGGCTACGTCGCGTCTCCAGATGAAGGATACACCTTTACATATAATGATATACATGAAGGAAATACAATAACTGGAAGACTAGTAGAGGCAATGGGAACTTGCGGATTTAAAGCACCTAACATGGATATTTTGTACTGTAACTTCTACTCATCATCAGAAATATGGGATCTAGGAGTGCCAACTCCGCTAACTACACCACCTAGTGAGCCGACACCTCTAGGTTTACAGCCTTATGTTGCCAATTATAAGATAATACCTATACATGATGTTACTATAAATGGGCATAAGATCGTAAACGGTACTGAGATTATATACTGCTTCGTTCATAACGCTACGTGGATAAACGGTATGCCTCTAACTGCCCTAGATTACAACTTCTCTATATGGTATTTTGACATGCCAGGATATTGTCCAAATAATAATCCGTTAGGACTTAACATTAGCCACGTATACATAGGCAATTACTTCGGTATTCCAGTTTACGTTAACTATTCAGAAATACCAAGTTATGCAATGAAAATAGTATACGGTACAATGCCTTCATTAGTATACTCTTGTGTTCCGGCAAATAACACATACGAAATAAAATTATACTTCAATAGCACAGCAGCGTGCTTACTATCTTCTACTGATGAATATATTGTACCACCATGTATATACTTGAATTACAAACCTTGCCAGTATAATCCAGACTATCCTAGCTTTGTATGCTTAGCGTATAAAGGAGAATTGCCAGGAGGATTCCCGTGGTATATATATGAATGGAATTACTCAATAGGTGCTATAGTAAAGCCATTTGTAGGAAACTTCTTGTGGAATCCATTAGCTTGTACATATAACGTTACTGCAGGATCTGTTGCAAGTATAACTACCGATATTACTCAAATCATAGCATCTCCATACATAGTTGTTGCGTCAAACGGTACTGTTATAAAGACGGCACCTAAGCCTTGTTGCCCAATAACTAACGCTACTGGATATGCTGAAGTTTGGGCATACGGGTCTACAACACCTATAGAAAAGTTAACTCTGACTCATGTAGCTGGAGACGAATACGAAGTTGAGGTTCCAACTAGTAGCTTAACTCCAAACGAATTCTACGTAGTATTTATTAATGCAACTTATTACGCCCCAATAACAGTAATGGGACATATGATGATGATGCCTCATTATGCTTATAGGTGGTATGCAGTATATCCGTACTCTCCAACAGTTACTACTATTACTACTCATGTTTCTAACGTAAGCTTAATAATATCTAATGCATCTCATTTGACTAGCTATACTCCGCCTACTCCTTCCAGCGTAACAGTAAACTCCACGTTATTAACTTACACGCCACCATCTGTTCCTTCTGTTAGTGATGCAGTAATAGCAATGATAGGAATAACTGTTGTACTAGCATTAATAGGAGTAGCAATTTTGATAAGGTTTAAATAAAAGATAACTCCCAATTTTTTTTGGTGTATTATTTTTGGGTTTAGCTTCTTATTTGGCTAAGAGGGCTATAGAAAGGTTAATTTTGCTATTAATTTTTACAGCATTCGTCTGGATGTTAGTTCTTGGAATTCCTCAGCTTGTAGGAATAAACCCTGCTTATCATTTTATTAATCCATCAGAGTTCCTTCATTCTAAAAATCCAGAACTTGCAGAACAATTAGCAATAGAATCTATAGATAGAGGGTTAGGACTTAATTATCCTTTAGAGGTACAATTCTTTATTTATTTTATTCATATGCTAACGCTTAATCTAGGAGTTTGTCCAGTTAATCATCAAAGTGTAGCGGTTTGCTTGCTTTCTGCTTTGCCTTTTACGGTAATATTAACTATACCTCCAGTTTTATTTCAGACATTGGCTAGCATATATCTAGGTTCTATAGCCGCAATAAAGAGGAATACAAAGACAGACGTTGCTATAATGAGCTATTTTATAGTAGATTACAACTTACCTATCTTTGTAGTATCTTTGTTTTTATGGTTTTTATTTGCTGTGGTGCTAAAGATTTATCCTATTTCAGTATATAACGAGGTTCATGATTGGACAAATATCGTTACAGATTTAAAGGTATTCTGGCTACCTTGGCTCATTCTAACTTTCATATACGGATTTTCGACTAGGGGAATATTAATGAGAAACGCTATGGTAGAAAATCTAGACTCAGACTTTATAAAATATGAGAGGCTAGCAGGTTTAAGGGAAAAGATAGTAAGAGCTCACGCAAGAAGAGTTTCGATTATTCCAGTAATAGTTAGAACTGCCATTGATTTAGCTTTTGCAATATCTGGAGACTTTTTCATTGAAGTATATTTTAGCATACCCGGCTTAGGCTATAAGTTATATTATGCAGCATTGGGTGACGAGATAATGATAGTTCTTGGCTCAACATTTGTGTTAACTTTATACGCTATTATCTTATTATATTTCGTGGATCTAGTGGAATTCATAATAGATCCTAGAGCTAGGAGGTCGGTGAAGTGAGTTGAATTTAAGAAGATTTAAAAAGACATTTAAGGAATTATTAAAAACATGGCAATTTTTATTATCATTTATTATATTATTGGGATTGGTATTAACTGTAGTGGTAGGCAACGTAGTATATGCAAAGTGTTGTCCTTATAATCCTTCTTACTATTATGCTGCGGCACCTTTTGCTAGGCCCTCATGGGCTACCCTATTCTGCGGTAATTTGCCCCCAAATATTAAAGTTCCTTCTAGTTATAATTTAATTGCCGCAAAGTGCCCTGGAGTACTATCTTACTGGCATTTAAGGAATGAGACGTTGAATGGAGATAAAATAGAAATAATTTGGAACTCCACATTCGGTCCTTATAATGAAACGGCCTTTAACAAGAATCTCGCCACTTTCGGGAATACTGGTCCAGGAAGTATAGAAATTAAAATAATTGGCGATAATCCAGTAAATATTACTTTATACCACTGTTTTGATTATACTTATAAATTGCCAAGCATTCACAATATTTACCTCATGCAGTATAGCGTATATTCTAATACATCACAACTATATATTATAAATGGTAAGATAATTGGGCCAAATGGTACATCAGTTTGTGTATTATATCACGGTAGTGGATTCCCCACGTTTATTAAAAACCTTGAATTTTATAGCTATATCTCTAATCCTGTAAATAAATACGAAATAATAGAGGGACAGTGGAACTTCTTCCAAGCTGGTAGTAATGTTCCAACTTTTACGCCTTATTACTATACATTACCGCCTAACAAGCAAGCATTAGCTAGCTTTTATATGATTCATTATTTATTCTCAAAGGATGGAACATATAATGTAACATTTACTATAATGTATTATCCTTCCTCATTAGATGGAAATTCTACCACAATCTACTTATCTGATGTATATTTCGAATTTTTAGGTAGTGTTTATGGAATATTTGGGACTGATGCAAACGGTGCTAACGTTTTTGCGGAATTTGTCAAAGGAGGAGTATTTGATCTGGAATTAGCAGGCTTAGCTGGTTTAGCTATAGTTGCCATAGGAGCAATAGTAGGTATCTTAGCTGGGTATTACGGTGGAATAAGGGATATGGCATTAGTTTCTACAACTGACTTTGTACTTTTATTACCAGGATTAATAATAATTCTATTAATAGAGGAAGTTTTAATTCTTTATGATCCGCAAGTTCTTGACACATATAGGCCCGTTATATTAGCAGGTATAATAACGATTTTATCTTGGCCAATAACTGCTAGAGTAATTAGAGGAGAGACTTACGTTGTTAGGTCTAAAGCTTTTATTGAAGCAGCTAGAGCTCTAGGAGAATCTAACTTACAAGTTTTAAGAAGGCACATATTTCCTAACTTACTACCAATTATATTTGCTCAGCTTACCTTAGATGTTACTGCAGTAGTTTACACCGAGAGTACGCTAGACTTCTTAGGGATAGGAATTCCAACATCAGAATTTCCTACATGGGGTAATATGCTAGGTTTTGCGCAATACTATATAGCTAGCGCTCCGTCCTTTGCTTGGTGGTGGGTACTTCCTCCTGCTTTAGCGTTAGTTCTTTTGGGCATATCATTATTCTACTTGGGAGAAGCTATATTAGAGAGATATAGAGTAAAATCAGGTGTTAGTTAGCATGCTTCAAGTTAGTGATCTTTACGTTAAGTATAGTATGGGCAAAAAAATGAAGGTAAATGCGATAAACGACGTAAGCTTTTCCTTGGACAAGGGTGACGTTTTAGGAATAATAGGTGAAACTGGCTCTGGAAAGACTACATTAGCTAGTGCAATAATGAGAATATTGCCCGATACTGCGGAAGTTAAAGGAAAAATATTGCTAGATAATCTGGATCTATTAGCCATTAGTAAAAAGGAATTTAGGACCAAAATAAGGTGGAAGAAAATCTCGATTATTCCACAGTATTCAATGAATGCACTTAACCCAATCAAAAGGGTAGGAAAAGAATTAACGGAGATCATAATGGAGCATGAAGAAGTAAGCGAGGAAGAGGCTGTTAATAGGGTTTTATCTTTATTTAAAGATCTTAATTTACCAGAAGAAGTTTTCTTTAAGTACCCAGATGAGCTTTCTGGTGGTCAGAGGCAAAGGGTAGTAATTGCTTCTGCACTACTATTAAACCCGGAAGTAGTAATAGCTGACGAACCAACTACTGCTTTAGACGTTATAAATCAAGCTAGAGTATTAAATTTACTAAGAAATAAGGTAATCAGCACATCGAGGATATTAATATATATAACTCACGATATAGCCGTAGTAGCAGGACTTGTAAATAAATTAATGACATTGTATGCAGGTAGGATAATGGAGATAGGCAGTAGTGAAAAGATGTTTAAGAATCCTCTTCATCCCTATACTCAAGGTTTACTCTCTTCAGTACCAGATATTAGTAATGGTAAGCCAGTTCATATTAGTTATATTAAAGGTGATCCTCCGGATTTAACTAAAGAAATAAAGGGTTGTCCTTTTTACCCTAGATGTCCCCTTGCGATGGATATTTGTAAGGAGGAATTTCCTGAGCCTGTTCAAATAGATGACAGGCTTGTATATTGTCATGCGGTGAGGAAAGATGCTAAATAAAAATCTTATTGATGAATTAAAATTTGATCATAATGTAATTACTGTAGAGAATTTATGGGTAAGGTATCCGCTAAGCAGAGGGCTTTTTACAAGAGTTTATCTTTATGCGGTTAACGGGGTTTCATTTTCAGTTCAACCTGGAGAAACTCTAGGATTAATAGGAGAGAGCGGGTCTGGAAAAACTACTTTAGGTAGAGCAGTATTAAAGCTAATAGAAATTAATGAAGGAAAGATATTTTGGGGTAATATTGATGTAACTAAAATGAAAGAAAGTAAATTAAGACATTTAAGAAGGTATTTTCAATTAATACAACAAGACCCTTACGGTGCTTTAGACCCAAGGATGAGTATTTATGATGCTGTGGCAGAAGGATTAAGAATACATAAGCTAGTAAAAAGTAGGGAAGAAGAAGAGGAAATTGTTTATAAAGCTTTAGCTCAGGTTAAATTAACTCCTCCAGAAACCTTTGCCTCAAAAATGCCTGATGAGCTTTCTGGTGGTCAAAGGCAGAGAGTAGTAATTGCTAGGGCGTTAGTATTAAAGCCAAAGTTCATGGTAGCTGATGAACCCATATCTATGTTAGATGCATCTACAAGAGGTCAGATTCTTGAAATACTTGATGATGCAAGAAAAGAAAATAATCTTTCAATCCTATTTATAACTCACGATATCGCAATTGCTAGTTATATATCGAATAGACTAATGGTCTTATATAGCGGAAAAGTAGTGGAAATGGCGTCCTCAGAGGAGATTATAAAGAACCCGATGCATCCTTATACTCAAGCTCTAATTGAAGCAATACCTAGACCCGATCCTAACGCCAAGGTTCCGGAACCTAAGATTAAGGGCGAAGTTGTACCTCTCTTAGATAAGCCGAAAGGTTGTGTATTCTATAATAGGTGTCCATTTGCTATGCCAATATGCAAGGAGAAGGAACCTGAGTTGAAGGAAATTAAAAGTGGTCATTATGTTGCGTGTCATCTCTATTAGCGTATTTTTTGCTGTAGTTATTTTATCGCTTTTTGCTCCACTTTTAGCATCATCAAATTATACAATAAATTACTCAGGGAGATACGAAGTTCATTATCTCGTTACAACTTATTTTAGAGCTTATGGTAACACAACAATAAAGATAAGTGGACATAATGTAAGTGTAAGTGAGAATTTTATAGTTTGTAATAAATCATTAGCAACGGTAGCTTCGTGTATAAATCCTAATATAACAAGTTTATTTAATTTACATATTTACAATTCCTACTATTATGTACTAAGCGAGAATAACAGTAGAATATGTATCAAATTCTATTTTACAAATTCCTCTACAATGCTTATACCTTATTATTTACCAATAAATATTTCGAGCGGTAATTATAGCATAGTTATTCTAAACGAAAATATCACAAGCGGTAAAGTAGTAAAATATAATGGTACATCAATAGTTTATTGTAAGGGAGGCATTCTTAACATTACCTTTACTGCTCTATGCCTTAATCCTTTTCATTATTATTATATCCACGGATATTACGCATATAATAAATCTAATAATATTTTACAATCATACGAGAATATATTTAGTGGAAAAGTTAATAATACTCGTGGTAAAGCTCCATTAACTTTCGTGGAAATTTTACAGTTACAGAGGACTTACGAAGCTGCAGTCTCTCACACTTCCAATATATTCACATATATAGAAATTGGAGGTATAGTTATAATAATCTTAGTATTGTCCGTGTTGATTATCAAGAAGAAATTTAAGTGATTTTTAAGCTCTTTTTACTTAAAATAATACATTTTAAAGTTAAAATTCTTCCAAGAATACGTAAGCTCATAATCTTAATGCGGCTCTCTTATATACTGGATCAGAAATTACGTAATTTTTCTCTACCTTTTCAATAATGTACAGTCTTTCTAATTTATCTAGAAAATTTGATAAAGTTTCAGTCGAAACTCTCGATTTTTCCAATAGTTCACTCCAAGTAGCTCCAGTAGACATTAATTTCAGCGCTTTTATTTTCCACTTCTTATCTGCAGCATTTTTTAGTTCACTTAGAGCAATACTTATTGCTTCTTCTAAACTTTCCTTTAATGCATCTTCATGAGGTTTAACGCATCTGTTAACTCCGTAAAAGTTTAACCAACCTACTAATGTACCTAAAATGGATAGGGCCTCCTGTATTTCTTTATCAGAGTAAGCTACTCCACATTCTTCTAATCCCAGCTTAAGGTATTCCTTAGCAGTTTCGTAATCCCACGGTTTTAAAGTAATCTTAACCGGATTTCTCCCAGCTAACGGTTGTTCTCCCTTTTGCTCTAATAAAGTTTTCATTAATCCTATTTCTGACCCTGTAAATATAATTGAAAGATTTGGGCATGTATTTAATAGCCTATGAAAAACAGGGATTAGGTGGTTTATTCCAGCTTTAACGTCTTGTATTTCGTCTAGTATTAGTATAGTTCTTTTATCACATAAGGATTTTATCAATTCCTCAATTTTCGGAGTAATTTTTTGTTTGATTTTTACTTTCACTGGACCTAGTCCTATGAAACTAAAATTTTCCTTAATTCTAGAAATCACGTCAAGGGGCATTGCTTGGTAAATTCTTGTTAAAACGTCAAGCAAATTCTTGCTCTTTATTAAATCAACGTATACTACTCTAGAATCTAAGGAGTGCGATACTGCTTTAGCTAGGCTAGTTTTTCCGCTCATTCTTGAACCAAGTAGTGCTACCCATTCGTTTTTCTTTAATAACTCAGCCAATTGCTTAATCTCCTCTTCCCTATCGTAAATTTCCTCTAATCTTTCTCTAGGTCTAGTGGTAAAGATAACTTTGCCCCCCAAACTACTTTGCCCCCCAAATTATTAATTCCTTTAGAACATCTAAAGCCTTGCTATTTCTTTATATGGGAAAATTTACAAAAGATTGAAAGCCTAGCCCCTTCCAGGGGCGAGAAAGAAAGTCAGAAAAGTAAGTATTAAGAGCAGAAAGCACTAGGGTAGGGAGGAATTCCCTTTTAATTACTAAATCGGATAATAAAAAGGACTTTATCTTATCCTTTCAGTTCTTCTAAAGCCCTGTGCTCTCTCTTTTCAAATATTAGGAGGGCAGAAATTACTACTAAGCCTAATACGTCAAGGAAAACGCTAGCCTCGACTAGAAGTGGTAAAGGTATTAGGAATAGACCTAACATTACTATTCCGTTTTCTTCTTCAATGTAGCCTATTATCTGAGCAGGAGTGGAGTTCCTAGACACTATCAAGTACAGACCTTGGAAGAAGAGGGATAGAGGAAATAGTAACTCTACCTGGTGAAAGATTCTTCCTATTATAAACTCATAAATTATGATGATAGCTATAAAGAAGAAAGCTAAGTCTATTACTAGTAATGACGCAACGCCTTTTATTTTCTCCCTTTCGCCGAATTTATTACCTAACATTTTAATTAGAACGTAAGGAGTAATAATTCCTCTAAGAGTAACAATTATTATAGCAAGGATAAAATAATCTACAATTCCCGTAATTATTCCTAGAAATGTAGATAGAATTGCTAAAATTATTGATTGTACTCCGCTCATTTTTACTAAAGGTTTATAATAAGCTTGTCCTTGAATGTAGAACGCCGTAATAATAATTATTACAGATATTAATTCTATTATTTCCTCTTTAATCATATTCTATCACCGAGAATATTAAGGATAATATTGATATAACAAACGCAACAGCCAAGAAATCTTGTACTTTGTACAACCTTAGCTTAGCGAGGGAAGTGTCAATGACAACTGCAATGAATATAAGAAATAACCATTTTAGGAACATTATTCCTAAATCCTCTATTGCGCCTAAGATTCCCGTTTGTAGACCCCAAGGTAATATAAATACGTTAAGTAAAACAGAGCCTAGTAAATATTGCTTCACGTAACTACCCCATTTTAACAATGCTAGCAATTTACCGCTGTATTCGTAAGTTAATGCGTCATCTATCATTCCCATTTCTGCTAGGCCGGAACTTTCAACTGGTAATTTTCCCGTTTCGAATAACCATAACATAAAGAAAGCTACAGAAGCAAACACGTGATCAAGTGCAAGGTAATATACTGGATTTTCTGCAAATTTTAGCTCTACATAAGGATTATTTGTCCCAGTAATTAGAGCAACTGCGAAGAATACTGTAATTAGAGTTGCTTCTCCTAGAAAGTTGAATGAAATAGCTCTAGAAGTTCCTAGCGCCACAAAGTTGCTTCCGGAATCCATTGCAGAAATTATCTTAAGGAACGCTGCTAAAGAAAAGAGTAAAGCTCCGCCTAGAAAGTCGACAGTGGGAGTAAATATTATTGGCTGAGGGTAAACTACAGGTATAACGAACGATATTAAAACGTAAATTGAAAATACTACATAAGGTGAATAAATAAATACTGCAGAAGCATTAATCGATACTACGCTCTCTTTCTTCAATAATTTGAAAATGTCATAGTAAGGCTGGAATATGCTTTGGCCTCTTCTAGTAGATACATTAGCTTTTAATTTGTCTAGAATTCCTGCGTAAAGTGGGGAAAGTAAAATTACTCCTAATACTTGAATTATTGTTTCTATTATTATCTCATTCATATTATCACCGCCAAGAGAGTTATTATAATAAAAGCAAGAATCATGTAAAAAATATAATAACTTAATGAACTATTCATATACGAAGTAGATAAAATTCTAGAGAACTTCTTATATGCCTTAGCAAGGCTGTACATTGCCTCCCAAAATATATCTGCAGAGAATACTACCTCGTTTTCTAAAATTTTGGTTCTGAGCAATTTAGATAACATCATTCTGATATTATTTGCTAAAGCAAACGATGAAAATTGGTCCTCAATTTTTTCTCCATTATTCCACGTTTCGCTTCTCCTAATTTTAGGTTTTCCAAATATTCCAAAAGTTACTAAGCTTATTATAAATAAAAGTAGTAATACGTATAATGGCGAAATTCCTCCGAACGGCTCTCCATAACTTGAGATTATTAGCAAACCTTCTAGCATGCCTAAACATGGTACTCCTGCAGTAAACCCCCTAAAGAAAATGTATGAAACTGAACCCAAGAGTAGGACAATGATCCCTACTAGCAGAACAATTGAAACCTTGGCAGAACCTTCTGTTTTCCCTAGCTTGAATATTTGAGTGTAAGAAATAAATTTAATTAACGCACCAGTTGCTAGTCCTTCACCCATTGCTACTATTGATCCTGAAATTATGGGAATAATAGAAAGAACGGAGTGCTCAACGTAAGCTAACATAAATAAGCTCTCTAAAAGCCCCCATGCGGCTACTCCGCCAATATTTGGTAATAATCCTGACATTGAAGACGCGAGCAGGATTCCTCCTATTTTTCCTCTCAAGGATTTAGCAATCTTTATGTAAGTTAAGGATTCCCCTTCAACACTGCCGGAAATAAAGAATAACCCTGTCTTTGCTATAGAGTGAGCTAGGGCGAACACAAGCGTAACGTCAAGAGCGAATTGTGATAATACTCCTTGACTAATTAAATAAACGCCTATTCCCGTTAGTATTGAACCGTTGTTCTCTATTGTACTGAAAGCTAATAAGCCTTTTACGTGTTCAGATACGTAGGCATACAGTGCACCGAAGAAAACAGAAAAGCTACCCATTCCTAATAATATAAAGCCAAAGTCTTGAGTTACTATAGTGCGTTGTGTTAAAGATGCGATTTTAATTATACCGTATACTCCCATTAAAGTCATTGTCGCACTTAGTATTGCAGAGGAATTTGCGGGTGCGGATCCGTGAGCTATTGGTAGCCATTCCATTACTAAGAAAGGAAATATACCCATTTTTACTATGAACCCAAATGTAGATATTATGAAAGGTAATGGCGAAGAGAGCTCTGTAAAGTAAATGTTGCCAGTAATAGAATACGAGTAGATGAATGCAGACAATATTAACACGGTGCTCAGTTCTCCGAATGCCATAAAAGTAAATGCCGGGTAATCTATTTTCTTATTTAGACCTATTATAGCATATGCAGGTATTGACATTATTTCCCAACCTGCTAGAAATTCTAGGTAATTATTGGAAATTAGCACGATATACATCCCTAGAATTGAAGTTATGAAAAGTGGAGAAAGCCATTTGCCGTAATTATCGTAAAATATTGAGAAGGCTGAAGAGAGTAACCATACTATTCCGGCTATAAGGAAGAATATGCAATGCAGCCCTTGGTATATTATGAGCGCTGACGCTATTCCTAGTAAGGAGTAGCCTATTTTTCTATTAAACAAGGAAATTACTATAGATACTAATAATAAAAATAAAATGAGCAACTGGAGCATTTTAATCACCTTTTGCCTCTATTAAAGCTTTTAATATTGTGTATGGATTTGGAGGGCATCCAGCTATTCTAACGTCTCCTTTTATTTCTGGCGGCAAGCCTAATAGTCCGCCAGAAATTGCACATGCACCTAGAAGAATTATTAACTTAGGCTCAGGCATAGCTTCATAAGCTCTCATAAGTGCTTCTCTCATTCCTTCGGTCATTATTCCCATTACTAAAAGCGCGTCAGCATGTCTAGGAGTATTTGTAAAAAATATTCCAAACCTGCTCATATCATATTGTGGGGAAGTTAATAACTTAAGTTCTAAATTGCATCCTCCGCAAGTTCCAACGTCTATTGGATAAATATAGAATGATTTCCTGAAGGTTGGATTTCTTTTTTTAACATCAAATATGTTCACGTCTCCAGTAGGTTTATAGCTAGGAAAGCATCTTCTACAGAATATGCATTTTTCCTGAGTCCATTTATTATCCTCTATTGCGTTAGTTGGACAATTAACGTTGCCTTCTCCTTCGATTTGCGTACTCCACGGTGCAACTTCTAATGGTTTTTCCTTTGGGAATTTCTCGGTTCTAATCCCGCGTTTTATTCCTTTTAAGAACCAACTCATTCGAACTTCACTCCTATTTCTGATGTCCAAATTCCAAAACTTTCCCAATTAAACGGTAAATCTGTAAAAATATTTTTAACCATAGATTTTGAAAAAAGTTTAATATTTACTGAAGAAGGAGATAGTAAGTAAATCTCGCTAATTTTTCCTTCATTGCTAACCTCAACGTAATATGCGAGGTCTCCAGAAGGACTTTCAACTCTCCCTATAGCTTTTCCCTCGGTTAATTTACCTTTATATTCTATCTTTTTTAGATTTATTCTAGATAGCATATTTAAAGATTCAAAAATCTCCTTTCCTCTAACTATGAATCTGCCGAAGGCGTCTGCAGAATCGTAAGTTGAGATTTTAAATTCAAGGTCTTTATAAGGTAAGCCTATTTCTTCATTTCTTGCATCGTATTCTAAGTTAGCTGCCCTTGCCGCAGGTCCTATGCTCTCTTCGTCCTTAATAATCCCATTACCTTGTAATCTATCTATAAATATTCTACTTTCTATCAGAGAATTGAATAAATCATTGAATTCCTTTTCAATAATTTCCAAGTCTTTTATTTTGCCTTCTTCTACGTTAATCCCTCCATAATAATTGACTCCAAAAAAGTATCTATGACCAAAATATTTTCCTATTATTCTATTAACTTTTTCAACTAGCCATAATAGTGAATTCATCGGAACTTGAAATCCTGCAGATTCTGTAAGTCTCTCTATAACCAATAGATTATTCCTTATTCTCTCTAGTTCAATCTCTGCTATTCTGTCTAGTAATAATTCATACGGTACTTCTATTCCCAAGGCTTTTTCTATTGCCATTAGAAACGCTATTGTGTGCGAAGCAGTGAAAGGAGCGTTTATTCTCTCTATATAAAGTAAAGCATCGTTTATTCCTTTTTCTTTTATTTTAATCGTTCTAGACTTATAATATGGGTTAACGATAACGTTTCTAATATATTCTCCAAACGTTATAATATCGAGCCTTACAGATTCCATTAATCCGCCTGCACTAGGGCCGTAAACAAAATCAAAGGAACCATAAGCTGGAGTATATGTTCTTTTCTCTATTTCCTCTTCACATTCTACGTAGCCATCATTGTATAAACAGAATTTGCCTAGTTTACCTATTTTTCTCCTCATAATGACCACCAGGCTATAATAAATATTCCTATACCTAGTGATATAATTGCTGAAATTAAAGATATAATACCCAGTGATTTATCTTCGTTCAGTGAATCTCTTTCTCCTTTAAACGTCATTTTGCTAACGTGGTAATTAACTGAGATGAAAGCAGTTGACAAAGCTATAAGGACTATAATAAACTCAATGGCGCATTTTTCTATTAGTGATGATAAAATTAAAAATTCGCCAATAAATGTTCCAAAAGGCGGAGTTCCAGTTACTGCTAAGGAAGAAAGCAATAATGAATAAGGAATAAATTTGTTTTTCCATAATCCATACTCTTCAATTCTCTTACTTTCATAAGTTTTAATTAGAAGTCCGCTAGAGTAGAAGGCTCCAGCTTTTCCGAACGCGTGGGAAATTAAGAGAATTACTGCTCCTAGAATTTGTCCGCTGGCTAGTCCTAATAACGCTAAGTTCATGTTTTCAATTGTTGAATAAGCGAAAAGCCTCTTAAAGAACACTTGACTTGCCATACTTATTGAGGCTATTACTATAGAAATTACTGCTATCCAAGAATATAATGTAAATATTGAGCATATTTTGTAAAATTGATAAAGAACGTATAGAGCTACTGGCAATAAGACTCCAGAGAACATTGCACTTATAGGTGCTGGTGCTTCACTGTGAGCATCCGGTAGCCAAGTATTTACTGGAAAAATCCCTACTTTAGTACCGAAACCTACTAGGGCTATAGCCGACGCGATCCTTAAAGTTAGTGAAGAGTAATGGTTCATTACTAGGTACGATACAACTAGAGAGTGCGTGCAGTAGTATACTAGGATGATGGAAATAAAGGCAAAAGTCACTCCTGCGGAAACTATTATTGTATATCTCCATCCAACTTCCATTGCGATTTCTGTTCCTTCAGTTATTACTAATAGTATTGTAGATATCGTTGTAGCCTCTATTCCTACCCACATTAAACCTAGGTTGTTTATTACCAAAGCAAAGAACATTGAAGAAGTGAAGTAATTTAATAGCAAAAAGTAAGTTCTTTCACTTATTTTTGTTCTTTCGCCTTTGAGATAATTAATTGAGAACAATGCAGATAATAGATATATTGAGGATACCATTATTATAAAATACCAGGTAAATGAGGTAACGTAGAAGTAGCATACTATGGGAATTTTGTTAAGTAATAATAGTGAAATTAACACTTCAGCTATTCCTGAAGCTATTGTAGAATATTTAATACCTTTAATAAAAAACGCATTAGCTATTATTGGTACAATTATTAAGCTGATTATTAATACATTCACGGGCCTTTCACCTATCTCCTTTAGAGATAGGCGTCATCAGCCCTCATAAAATCGGGCGGTTCGGGGAATTAAACCCCAGGGGGACGCCATCCCCTAGCTTCATTAATCAGCCAACTAAAACACTTTTAACAAGCTTAAAAGTTTTATTTATGTAAAATTGTATTTTATTCTTCTAGAAAGTTTTAATTGATAACAAACTCTAAGATTAACAAAAATAATTTAAACCATTTATTATTGTATAAGCGATATGGAACCTGAAAGCTTCTCGTCAAACAGTTATAAAGCAATAGTTTCGCAATTTACTGGATTTCTTTTAGATGCTTACGATCTGACAATGATATTAGGTATTGCACCAGTAATAGCAAAAGTACTTTTACCGCCTGCATCACCTTTAATTGCGACTTTCTCAGTTATATTATCATATTCTCTAACAATAATATTTAGGCCTTTAGGTTCCGCAATTTTTGGCCATTTAGGAGACAAAATAGGTAGAAAAGGAGACTTAATAATTACTATCCTCGGCTTAGGGATAGCAAGTGCATTGACTTCAACTTTACCAACTTATGCCGCAGTGGGGATATTAGCTTTTGTCCTTTTTATTATAATTAGGATTGCAGTAGGAATATTTGCAGGTGGAGAATATGCCGCTGGACACCCCTTCGCAATGGAGTGGACTCCTTTTAAATGGAGGGGCTTAATTAGCGGTATAATACAAGGAGGATTTTCATTTGGTGCTGCCTTAGCGGCAGTAGTTGAAGCAGCGTTTATTGGGTTCTTTGGAGTAAAGGCTTTAGATGCTTATGCATGGCGTTACTTGTTTTTAACGTCGTTAGTTCCTGCAGTTATTGCGTTAATAATTAGAATTACTATGAAAGAAACTCCAGTCTTTGAAGATGTTAGAGCGAACAAATTAATTAGGAAATCTCCATTCTTAGATTTATTTAGAAAGCCTTATAGGAGGGACTTCTTCCAAGTTATGCTTTACATGACGGGTTTATTCTTTTCAGCTTATGCTTTATTTGCATTTGTTCCTGCAATATTAGAGCATAGCCCATCTATATATGGCTTAGGTACTGCAGATACTATATATTCTTACGGAACTTATGCGGCCTTTGCTGGAGCCGTAACCATAGGCGCATTATCTCAAATTATAGGTAGGAGGAAAATAACAATTATATGGGCAATAATAACTGCTATCATATCAATTCCAATTTACTATCTCCTTATTTACTCTGCTACTATAGGGAGTGTAGCGCTGTCAACTTTAGCGGTAATAATAATAGGTTTCACTACTCAAGCCCCGTGGGGAATAGTCCCAATATATTTATCAGAAAGGTTTAAGGCCTCTATGAGGGCTTCAGGAGTAGGTTTTGGTTATTCTTCAGGAATTTTCATAGGCGGATGGTTTAGTATATATGTTCCGTTAATGCACCAGTATTTATTTAAGTCCCTTGATACGCCAACTAATGTGTGGTTTTCTACAGCAGTACTATTAATTTTAGGGGCGTTACTAGTTGGTCTAGGAGTATACTTAGGCCCAGAAACTTTAGGAACTAGACTAACTGAAGAGGTAGAAGAAAGTAAAGTTATTCCTCATTAGATAAAATATCACCTAGCTTTGCTGAATATACTGAAATTTTGAATTTTCCTTTAAGATTTTTTAACTCTTCCTCAGTATAGCTCTCCTTTCCTTCATAGTTCATGTAAATTCCTCTAAATTCTCCATTAATGAATATTAATCTGAAAACACCGTCCCCATAACCTGATATGTATAATACTGGGTAATTATTGCAACTAGCTATTAATTCTTCAAGAGAAGAGATTAGGTCGTTCGTATTTATTTCTTTTTCTAGGATTAATTTAGATTTAGCGACTAATTTTGTTACAAACGAAATCCTCTTAAGATGCTCGGATAAATTCGAGTTCATGAAGTTTTCCTTATAGTTTACGTAATCAACATAGATTTTTTCCTTTAGTTTTCTATCAATCTCATCGAAAATCTTGTAAAAGCTTCCTTCATTATTACCTTCGTAATATATTTGTGCAAAAGGCTCATCGTCTAGTATTACACTTATTTTCATCTTATCCTCTTTACCTTCCAAGGTAAGTTGGCAGAAATTTTTATCTATCCTTATATAATATTTCATCTTAATTTTTTTATTTATTATGATAGAAGGAATTTCTATTAATATAAAGTTACCATCCTTTAACGCCGATGGAATACAATTTACTATATTATTTAAATCACTAAACCAAGACTTTATGAACTCGTTATCGGTAATGGGAAGCTTCACAATTTTGGAAAGCATTATTGTAGGAGTCTTATATTGCCGTCTAAAAAGCATTTTCTATATTAGTCTTACTTATATTATACGTTAACTTAGTTAAAAATCGATACTAATGTTAATCTGAAGAAATCTGACGTCTCACCGCCCTGGAAGGGCGAGGGTTCCATCCTCATCGTTCCCACCATCGATTCGGCAGTAGGGGGCGTCAGAGCTCCCGTTTGTCCCTACACTTCCATTTCAATCATTTTATGTTCGATCATGATCGAGTGTAGGGACTTAGCCCTCAACCACCCACTTACTGTAGGTGGGTCATGGGACTCCAACGGCACGGGGCTCACATCTCTGCAATCACTCCCACCCTTTTGCCCACATCGGTGTGAGAGATCATTATTTATCAACAAAAATTCGTTATAAACAGACAAAAAGATTTCTACTAACGTGAAAAAGGATTCAGCCCGCCTTACAGTCAAACACCTTATCAACAACCTTATCCTCAACAATATAGACCACCACAATATCCTCAGCAACCTTACCAGCAACCACCAGAACAACCGCAATATCAACAGCCCCCAGAGTATCGTCCACCTGCTCAATATCCTCAGCAACCTCCACAGCAGCCTTATCCTCAACAGTATCCTCAGGAACAACCGCAATATCAGCAATATCCTGCTCAACAACCTCAAAATGCGCAAGATACACCACAGCAAAACGCACAGGCTCCTAAGCAAAAACAAGCTAATTCAAATAATAGTTAAATATGACATTCGTTTTCTTAATATTATTATAAAATTCCGTTAATCTATGTTAAGAAGCTTTAAATTTGCTTGAAATGAAAGTAGGTTATGGCTAAAAATATAGTTGTAATGATAAATTCAGGTAAAGATCAGAAGGCTAAGATATTAACCGGGTTAACTTTAGCTTTAGTAGGAAAGCAAAAGCACTTGTTTGATGATGTTCAAGTTATTTTCTTTGGCCCTAGTGAGCAATTGATAGCAGAAAAGGATCCAGATATAATGAACATGCTTGAACAGTTAACAAAAGTTGAGAACGTTTATGCTTGTCAATTGGTTGGAGATAGTATGAAGATTACTGACAAATTAAAGGAAGTTCAAGGTTTAAACGTAACATTAGTAGGTCCAGTAATTGCTGATTTTGTAGCCAAAGGGTACGAGATACTTAACTTTTAATTTATTATTTTCTTTTAACTTCTTTTTGAAAATGATATACGCTATATTATGTACAATTTCCTTAATCTACTCAGGATATGAAAGGAAGTTTTTCCTAAAATTTAAGATTTATAAAAGATTGAAAGCCTCGTCCATTCCAGGTACGTGAAGACTGTAACGCTTCTACGTAACTACTCGTTATTTTAGTCACTTCTAAATATCGTTTTGATAAGTTGTGTTTATATAGTATTACCGAAGTAGTTTTTATTGATGATCCCCCTAACTGATGACGGGCACTGCTCACGAGGTTTGGGGAGTGGTAAAAGTGTGGATGGGAGGGTATTGGTGTTTCCCTCGACTAACCCCAAGGACTTAAGGGTGACTGTGTATGATCCCTTGAGAGGGGTGCCCGTGGCGGAATTAGAAGTAATTAAAAGTAAGGAAAAGTTACGCCACGGGTAAACACGTCAGAGTCACAATCTACCGTTTTTCCATGCACTTTCATTTTTCTCATGGTAGAGCGTATGGACTTAGCCCTAAACTAGTAGGTCATGGAGCTCTAACGGCACGAGGCTCGCATTTCTGCTATCACCCTTTTGGGCATAGCCCACATCGGTATGAGAGATCATTAATAATCAACAAAAGCATGCTGTAAATATTAAAAAATTTCTATCAATGTGAAAAAGATTCAGCCCAAATCTTTATGTTTTGATTAGTCCTTTTTGTGAAAATTCTAGCTTATCGAGAAGAACGCAACAATAGGTTTAACAAAATGGATAAACTTTTTACAATTAGTTCAACTAATATCATATGGTTTATCAATTAAAGGTAAGAAAAAAAGGAATAGTAATTTTACCGAAGGACGTTAGGGTAAAACTTAGTATCAATGAGAACGATATACTAATAGCAAATATTGAAGGTGATAAGCTTGTTTTAAGGCCTTTAAAGCCTAAAATTGTGAGAGTTGATCCTAAGGTAGTTGAAGATATTCTTAAAGAAGAAGGGGAAGCAGAAAGGAAGAAAGAGGAAGGAATTTTTGACGGTAGTTGATACTGGTGTTTTAGTTGAATATATAAATGAATCTGGTGAGTATCACGATAAGGTAAAGAAATTGCTTGAGGAGAATAACACACTATATGTTACGCCCATAACTTTAAGTGAAGTCATGTATGTTAGCTATAGAATATATAAAGCTTCAGGGCTAAACGATGCTAACGAATATGCAAGAGATTTCGTTGAATGGGGTTTGGGCTTCATTGGATTTTCATGAATTTGTATCTAATTTTCAGCCCTTGGCTTCAACAGGGTCACGGGGAAACCCGTTACCCCTCCGCCCCTTTAGCGGGATAACCCCAACCCACAACCTTGGAATTCCAAGGATGCGGGGAAACCCGCACATCTTGAGGTAAATATTCAATGATGCGTTCAATTGCCTATCCAGAGTGAACCCACACCTCTCGCAATGAAAAGTCCTGCCGACCTTTCGGGAAACCCATCCACATCTGGGCAGGACTTAGATGTAAGGTGTGGATTCACCTCCTTCAAGAAGGAACCGTATAAGGGAGCCTTGTACTTTAAGACGCGGTGTATAGTCCTCCACACAGTCCTCGAAACCTTCTTAGACAGCTTATCATCAGCGTCGTGGAACATTGACTGCTTATTCAACTTTTCAACAGCAAACATAGTGAGAGGATACATCTCCAGCAACTTATTCACGAACTTGTGAACATAATCTAGCACACGATTCCTCTCCCTATGAGAGTATTTCCTTAACAATACCTTCCCCTTCCTACCGTGTTTAGAAGCAAAAGACTGTATTTTACTCCTCTTCAACTCCATACCGAATTTTAGACTATACACCTCCTTCAAGGAGAAAGTGACGAACTTATCACCGTCGTAAGCGTCTAATGTGTAAAGGTTACTATCAATAGATAGAAAGTCAAGGGGAGTAAACCAAGGTAATTTATAACGAAATGGTAGGTGAACTTTATCCTCCTTAATTATCGGCTCACCCAACTCAAGCCCTTCAACCCTTCTAGAGAACCAAGTGTGGGACCAAGAGAAGGTGACGTATTCGTAAGGTCTTACAGTAATCCTAACCTCTTCGCCATCAACCTTCCTCAGAGTAGACTTAACCCTAACGTAAACCTTCTTCAATCTAGGTTTCCTCAATGCTTTTCCCTTCTCAGCCCTTCTCCTCCAACTTTCCAAGATTGAGTAAGCGTCGCTTATTGCCTTGTCCACGTAATGCGAAGCTAACTTGTTAATCTTCTCTAACTCATCCCTCAACACCTTGTACACTTCCTTTTTCTTAGGTAACTTGACTTTGACCTTCGTAAATGCTTTCTTACCCTTCTTGACCTCCTTCCTCTCTATCCTAGTTCTATCCCATAACCAGTCTAAAGCCTTCTGCAATAGGACTCTGTAATTCTCTAGTAATATCCTGCTCTCCTCCTTCTTATCGTTCTTCAGAGAGTAAGTTAGGTAGACGTATTCCTCCTCCGGTTGAAAGTGATTAAGCCTTAAGTTCTTCGACACACTTCTTCACCTTCTCTTTCCTCATTCCTTGCAATTTCTCGCTAAATGATACCAGTATAGAGATTAAGTCTTCTATTAATTCTTGTTCTGGTGTTTTGTCCTCCTTATTTAGCACCACTATCTCGCAGTTGTGTGCTTTGCATGCCTCCTCAATTATCTCGAAACCGAACCTTACTAGTATGTCCGGGTAGGCTACAACAACTTTTGAAACTTCGTTGTTTAGTATCATTCTCAGTAATTTGATGAATCCTTTCCTCTTCATGTTTAATGAAGATCCTACGTCAGTTATTACTTGGTCGTAGTCCTTAACGTTCTCCTCTAGGTATTTTACTTGGTTTATTAAGTCGTCTTTTTGTGTATTTGATGATACTCTAGCATAGAGTATTACTTTTCTCTTTCTAACAATTCCCATTAATTTCTCTACGTCCTCTTCTCTGAACCTCCATTTCCCGCTCTGTAATATCACGGGCTGAATGTATCCCTTCTTAACATAGCTCTGTAGTGTGCGGTATGATATTCCTAGTTTTTGGCATACCTCCTTAGGTTTCAGCATTATAATTAAACTCACATACAAAGTATATAAACTTCACGGTTTATTGGAAACTGCTGACTACGGCTATCATATAAACTGAAAGTTACGGAAATTAATAAAGATATAACTTTTGATGCTGGAGAAATTAAGAAGAAATACGGTATAGCATTGCCAGATTGTTACGTAATTGCCACTGCGAATTACTTGAGGGATAAGGCTCTATTTAAGAAGGAAAAAGAGATACTCCAAGTAGTTAATAAAATAAATAAAGAATATAACAATGTCCTAATTTTTATTGATGAGATCTAAAGCAAAGGAATCTAAAAAGCATATAAGCTAATGTTTTCAATCCTTTCTATGGATTTTAAGGTAATAGAGAGTGAGGCAGTAGCTTCATACTTAGGAATGAAAATTATAGAGGTTAAAGATGGTAAATCAAAACTCGAAATTCCTTACAATGAAAGGATTTGCAGAAGGGGAGGAGTCTTGCATGGCGGGATGATAATGACTTCTATGGATTATGCTGGCGGGTTGGCAGTTGCTTCAATTAATGATGGAATAGACCAAGTTACGCAGGAACTTAAGGTAAATTTTCTCGAACCTATGTATAAAGGTCCATTTACTGTTGAGGCTAAGGTATTAAGAAAAGGAAGGACTGCAGTAGTTGTTGAAATTGAATTTAAGGATTCTGAGGGCAAGTTAGGTGCTGTAGGCTTAGGAACTTGGTATATAATAAGAGATAGAAAAGTAAGCAAGGAATAAAATACAAGAAGTGGTACCTCTACTCTTCCTTTCGAGAAGTTATTATATAACCAATTAGTTAGTTTAAACTCTACTATACTCTCAATATTATTTATATCTTCCTATTTCATATTGATATTATGGACTTTAATGCAATAGCAGAAAAATGGCAGAAAGTTTGGGAAGAAAAGGGAATATTTGAAGCCAAAGTAGATGAAAGGAAAAAGAAGTATTTTATTACAGTCCCCTTCCCTTACACTAACAGTCCGATGCACATAGGTCACGGTAGAACATACGTTACTGCAGATATTTATGCAAGATATATGAGGATGAAAGGTTACAATGTTTTATTTCCCTTTGCCTTTCAATTTACTGGCACTCCAATATTATCTGTGGCAGACGCAATAAAAAGAGGAGACCAAGACATCATAGATTTTTTCAAGAACGTTTACGAAATCGATGAAGAGAAAATAAAGGATCTTTCTGATCCTTATAAATTGGCTGAGTATTTTAAACAAGAAATGGAGAAAACTGCTAAGGCTATAGGCTTAAGCGTGGATTGGAGGAGGAGTTTTACTACGGTAGACGATAGATTTGCCGCTTTTATCCAATGGCAATTCAAGAAACTTAAGGACAAAGGAAAATTAATAAAGGAGACTGACGCAGTAGGTTATTGCCCTAGAGACCAATTTCCAGTAGGAATGCATGACACTAAAGGAGACGTAGAACCGGAAATAGAAAAATTAGACGTCATATTCTTTGAAGGAGACTACTTTTATCCAGTGGCAACTTCAAGGCCCGAGACAGTATTTGCAGGAGTAGGGGTAGCAATTAGTCCTTTAACCACTTACGTGATTGCAGAATATTCAGGAAAGAGGATTTTACTTTCTAAGGAAGCTTTGGAGAAACTTTCATATCAGAAAGAACTTAAGAAGATAGGAGAAGTTAAACCTGAAGAATTGAAAGGAAAAGAGGCAGTAAATCCGGTAACAAGGAAAAAGGTTAAGGTAGTCCTGAGCAAATTAGTAGATCCTTCAATAGGTACTGGCTTAATTATGCTAACCCCTGCTCATGATCCTATTCATAAGATAATTGCAGAGGACAACGGAATTGAAGATTACTACTCAGTAATCTCTTCCCCTGGCTTGCCTGAAATACCTACTGAAGAAATAGACGTCAGAGATATGGCTGAATTAAAGGATTTTGCGGATCAAATCTACAGAACTGAATATTACAAAGGAGTAATGAAAGAAGTCTCTGCTTACGTCCCAGATTATATGAAGCAGTACGTTAAGGAAATGATATCCGGTAAACCTGTAAAGGACGCAAGGATATCTACTGTAGAATTACTTAATAGTATAGGTAGGCATGATACAATATACGAAATAATGAATGGTCCCATTTATTGTAGATGTGGTGCACAAATAGTGGTAAAGGTAATAAAAGACCAATGGTTTATAGCCTACGACGACCCAGAGTGGAAAATGGCTGTTCTGAATTCTTTAGATAACATAAATTTTGTTCCGGCAGAAGTTAGAAAGGATATAGAGAAGGCAATATTTAATTTAAGGAAGAGGGCAGTAGGAAGAAGCAGAGGCTTGGGAGTCAAATTACCTTGGGATGAAAGTGAAATAATTGACAGTTTATCAGATTCTACAATTTATACTGCATTTTATACAATTTCTCATTTACTCAAGAAGGCTAACGATAAGCTCTTTGACTACGTATTTTTAGGTCTAGGAAATCCTGAAGATATTAGTAAAGAACTAGGAATAAGTAAAGAAGAAGTTGAGGAATTAAGGAGGGAATACAATTACTGGTATCCAGTGGATTCAAGGCATAGCGGGAGAGATCTGGTTCAAAATCATCTTCCTTACTATATCTATAATCACCTAGAAATATTGGGCAAGTTGCCAAGGCAAATAGTAATAAACGGCTTTGTAAGAGTAGGAGGAAAGAAAATGAGCAAAAGCTTTAGAAACGTTTATCCATTAAGTAAGGCCATAAAGGAATACGGCGTAGACCCAGTTAGGATAGCTTTAGCTACTCCTAAACTTTCTGAGGACGTTGAATTTAATTCGTCAGTTGTTACTTCTATTGCGGATCAACTTAAGAGAATTTACTCCTTAATAGTAGAGTTACTAGAGGCAAAAGGAGAGAATAACTTTGGAATCGCGGAAAAATGGTTGTCAAGTATAATGAGCGAGAAAATAAAGACTGTAGATGAGAAAATGAGAAACCTAGATTTCTTTGAAGCTTATAATATAATTCTATATGATATTTATAATGATTTCAAGGATTATCTGGATTTTACTAATGGAATTAATGAAGATCTTATAAAGAAATCGATTTCAGCTTGGCTAAGAATGATTTATCCTGCAGCACCTCACATAGCAGAAGAACTTTGGAGCAAAGCTTTTCCAGGCTTAGTTGCAGAACAAGAGTATCCTAAGCCGGAAGAGTTTACTATCTATCCAGAAGCAGTTGTCGAAAAAGGTTACGTAGATTATGTTATAAGTGAAATTAAGGAATTGGAAAGAATAGTTGGGGAAGGTGAAAAGGCAGTTATTTATGTGAACAACGATTTATCATTAGCTAAAGATACTGCAAAAGCTATTGAAGAAGGTCAAAGTTTGTTTGAATTTGCTAGAGGAAATGAAAAGCTAGAGAAAGTTTATTCATCAATAAAAGCTTATGATGGCATCTTTAGGAAATCATTGCTTACATTACAGGAATTTGATGAAATAAGAACTTTAGCCAATTATGCAAATTATATAATGAGTAAAACCAATTTAGGCCAATTAAGTGTGTACGACAGTAATGATCCTAATGTACCAGACTTTAAAGGTAAGAAGTCACAAGCTTTGCCTCTTTCTCCAGCAATAGTGATATTTTCTAGCTAAGGATCTTCATTAGAGTATTTTTTACGATCTCTCCTAAAGCTCTTGTAGTTTCCAAATCTAAGCTACATTCATGAAAACCGTCTTCATGAAGTTTCCAAGCTGATTTCCACATTTTAAATACTTCTGGATATTTTTCGTTAATTAACCTAGCAGCTTTAAATAATATTTCTGATTTCCATCTTTCTTTCTTATTAACTTCAGAAAGAATTGGTTCTAAATTCAGCCTTCTTGAAAATAACTTTATTGCTTCTTCTGCAGCTTTATAGTACTTCTCTGAAGCTTGAACTATATCACCCTTCTCCAAGAGTTCGTCAGCTTCTTCCAAGTAATTCATTATATTTCTCATTTGCAATTTCGACTAGTCTTTTTACATCTTTTATTAAAATTTTTAATGTATCTTGATCTAGAGTAGCAGTATAAAGGGCAGTAGCGCTATTCCAATAATCTAGAATTTCTCCACCTAGAACTTTTGATATCTCTAGAGCAGCTCTATTAATAGAAGCCAAAGTCCAATTCTCTGGGCTGATTTTAAAATATACAGATATGGTTTTTATTGCTTCTTCTGCAGCTTTATAGTACTTCTCTGAAGCTTGAACTATATCACCCTTCTCCAAGAGTTCGTCAGCTTCTTCCAAATAAATATCGGCAGGACTTTTAAGGATCTTCTTCACAATATAGAATTGTGTTTTATTAAAATAAACCTTTATTTGCTAAAATTCGTTAGATCTAACTATTTATTTTGTTAAAAATCTTTATTCTCAAACTTTTCTGGATAAAATTATCTCAAAGTAAAATATATTATCTCTCATTCAGTTAATTTAAGCCTTTACGTTAGATTTCTTTCTAAGAAACCCTAAATACTGTTAAAAGAACTATTCTACTATGAAAAAGATTGTAATTGTAGGTGGCGGAATAGCCGGAATGGGTATTGCAAATACACTAGCAGATAAGTTAAAGGGAAAAGCAGAGATTACTGTGGTAAACAAGGAGGACTTTTATTTTGCTGGCCCCAGCAGACCCCTCATCTTAACTGGGGAACAAAACTATCATAGAATTATAAGAGGTTATGAAAACGTAGGCTCAAAAGGAATAAAATTAGTAGTAGGTAATGTCTACAAAGTAGATCCAGATAATAGGAAGGTTTACGTAAGCGAATCGACTTTTGGCAATAAAGATTCAGTACTAGATTATGACTACCTAGTTCTAACGCCAGGAATAGTATTTGATGGTTCTAAAATAACTGGTTATGAGAAATACTGGTGGAAGAATACTACTGTTTACGATCCTGGAAGAGTTAACGTTCTTAAGGAAAGATTATGGAGTCAAAACGAAGGTACTGTTATAGTTTACGCTCCTAAAGCTCCTTATAGGTGTGCCCCAGCACCAACTGAAACTACATTGCTTTCTCATACAATCTTAACAAATAGAGGAGTAAGGCAGAAGTTTAACATTATTCACATAGACGCTAACGATAAAACTCAACCGCCGTTCATAATGGATATCGTAAAGCAAACATATGATAAAGCAGGAATTCAGTTAGTTACAAACCAAGAAATTACGGAAATTGGAGAAGACTACGTAGTTACTAGTTCCGGAGAAAAATACAAATACACTATTCTAGCGATGTTAGAGCCTAATAGAGCACCTAAGTTCATCGATGAGGCAGGATTAGGTAAAGGTTATGTAGATATTAGGTCTCCTCAAGATTTGAGGCATCCTAAATATGACGATGTACTATCTGCAGGAGACGCTGCAAAGTTACCATTCCCTAAGAACCAGGAGATAGCATTTGAAAGCGCTATGTTTGCAGCAAACAAAATCTTAGAGATGGAAGGTGTGAGCGAGAAAGTGCCAGTGCAGTACGCATTCGTTGGCTGGGCTTATATGGGCAATTTAGAAGGAAAGTTAGAGACGTTAAGTTTACAATTCCAAATGGATCTAACAACACAACCACCAAAGCCGACTAAAGATCCTCAGTTAAAGAGAGATTATACTTTACAGAAGGACAAATGGGAACAAGCATATCTAGAAAAATTATTTGGATATAAAGCTATTTAATGGGATAAAACAGTAGTTTTTATTACGCTATTTAATTTTTCTAAATGCACGTTTATATCATCTTCTATATGTGCCTTACTGATTGACCACTGCGAGTCATAGTTACTCATTGGAATTATTCCAGAGTCTAGCATACCTTTAAAGTATTTATTCCATTTCTTTACATTAATTTCTAGGAATTCTGAATATTTTCTTGGGGGACTTTCTTTGAAATATATTGTACCACTAATTCCCCAACTAGTTACTGATGCCTTGATCTTGTTATCCTCTATTAAATCCTTATAACCCTTGATAAGGATATCGTTAAGCCTTATCATTTCATACATACTCTGTTCGTTTAGCTCGTCCAAAGTTATTCCTAAAGCTTTAATTGAAATAGGACTGGCTCTCACGTAATCTCCTTCTTTATAATTCATTCCAACAATTCCTATCGGTATACTTCCTGCTAACGATCTCCCAAATAGTATTATGTCAGGCTTAATCTTTAGGTAACTGGAAGCACCAGTGTAATACTTTCCTCCGGTTTTTATTTCATCAGCTATTGTTATAATTCCGTATTCTTTTGAAAGTTCCATTATTCCTTTCAAGAAGTCATTTTCAGGTAAAACTAGTCCCATGTGAGTAGCTATTGGTTCGAAAATTATTGCTGCAATATCGTAGTTTTGCCTCACAATTTTTTCTAGGTAATCTAAATTATTCCACTCTGCAATAATCTCCTCTCCCAAATCGCACTTCTTTATTAAATCATTTTGTCCGAACCTTATTATTTTCTTCTTTCCTGAAAGTTGTCTAGCTAAATTAACAGCGTAAACTTTTGCTTGTTTTTCGCTTGAAAATATTTTAATAGACCTTAATGAGAACCTTCGTTTGAGCTTTTCTATTGTTGCTTTTTGATCACTATCCCCTTCTAAGATCGCATTAACTAATTCTGGATTTCCGTAACCAAGTAATGCATCTCCGTTAGACATATCGAAGTCTATGTATTCTTTTCCTTCCATATCCCAGACTCTGTTTCCTCTCCCTCGTTTTAGAATAGGTAACTTGTGAGTTACTTTTAAAACAGGGAAGGATTCTTCGTAAAAAACCTTCAGATGCGAGTGCATCATTCCACCGAATCTTTTTGCCAAATATAATATAATGATAAAGGTATTAATATAGTTTTGGATTGTACATATTACGTTTTTATTGAACAGTTTTAAACTATTTTAACTGTTGTAAAAACAGATAAATTGCCTTATATCCTATAGCTTTAGCGTTAATTTCTGCCAGCTTAATCTCTTGCTCATTAGCATTATAATAATCCAGTTGCAACTTAGGATAAATGGTCATTCCATCTACGCTTACGTTAAAGTTAATGATTATAGAATACACGTTAGCTCTTTTTGTTGAAGAAAGTGAAATGAAGGCAGATTCAACTTTTTTCATTATTTCGTCCTTCTCTTTATTCATAGCATTCATTATTTCATCCATCTTTTCAGGGAGTACAAGTTCCATGTAATGTAGAAGTAGTCCTTTCTTCTCTAATTTTACTCTACCTTTCTTGGAAATCAATAGCTTACCAACTTCTCTTATGCAATCCTTGCATATTTTCATGCATTTTTCTCCAAAACATAAATTACAATAACTACCTAAAAGCACCTTGGAAGCTAGGTCTGCCATTTTATCAACGTCATAATAATAGAAAATTCTACCTTCCTTTATTGCTCTATCAACGTAATCTCCCATTTGAGTCTCAACGTTTTTTGGAGAAAGCAATACTTCAATAGAAGAAATTTCTCCAACGCTACTGTCTAACTTAGAAAATGAAGTACCGCCTCCTTCCTTCTTAACTATATCAACAACTCTGGCAACAGGTCCTTTGCCTTCCTTCTTTTCTACGATATAGCTTACGTCTACTCCTTCTAAATACAAGTTCCTAAGAGCGTCGTCCAAATTATCGTATTCAGGAGTTTTTGGAGTTAAAGCCACTACCAAGTACTTTAATGTATTCTCGCTGTCGTTATTGTTTTCATCAGTTTTACTCCTAATTAGCCTTCCTAAACGCTGGTAAAACCTTAAAGGGCTTTGAGGAACGTCAGTCATAATTAATAACTTTGCCTCTGGAATATCTATACCTTCTTCGCCTACTAATGTGGATATAATTACGTCAATTTCTCCCCTTTTAGCACTTTTAACTAATTTTTGTCTCTCAAATTTTGACGAATCTCCCGTGAGAACTTTTATCCTACCTGGATCTAAATCCTCTATTGCTTTTTCGAACTCATAAGCGGTAGCTTTTCTGCTGGTGAAAATTAATACCGGTTTAAAATCCTCTATTTTATATATCGAAAGAATCTGTCTTAAAGCCCTAGCTTTATGGCTTAACTCCTTGGACTCGCAAAGGAAGTCTAACTGGGGATTTTCCTCGATTTTTCCCTCCATTCTACCTAGGCTTTCGCAAAAGGCCTCCTTACCGTAACTGTAAAGCGTAATTTCAAGGAACTTTAAAGTGTTCTTGTCACCTTTTACTTGGCCTCTGAAAAAGGCGTCATATGCAGAATCCTCAATTTTGTTCATTTCCGCATCAAACACGTCAGCAATTGCTTTAGGGGGATTGAAAGTAGGGTCTATTTCTGCTAAGGCTTTAAAATCGTAGTTTAAGAACCTTGGTTTCCCTAGTTTTTCTACCAGTCTAGGGTCTACCATGTATTTCTTATAAGAGGGGAGTAAAGCAGTAAAGCCAATCAAGTACTTAGGATCTAAACTAACTAACGTGGATTCATATCTACTATCTCCAAAAGCGTGGTGAACTTCGTCAACGATTATTGCCTCAGTTTCTGGAGCACACTTTTCTGCAGTAAAAGGAGTTGAAACTACTATCTTTTTACCTTCCTCAAAGGCAGTACAATCTCCTTCATATTCCATTCCCACATCCTCTCCGAAGATTTTCCTCCAGAAATTGAAGTACATTTGATCGCAAAGTAATCTTGTTGGCTCCATTACGATAACGTTCTTTACTCCTTTTTTAAGGAAATAGTATGCCATGAAGAGTTCTATTACAGTCTTACCGCTTCCAGTAGGCATTGAAACTACTATGAAGTTGCTTTTTCCTTCTTCCAGTTCTTTTATTATTCTCTCGCTTACGTGAGATTGGTAAGGAAATAAGTTATAACCTAGTTTGTCCTTTACTAACTTGTCAAAGTCAGAAAGCATTCCTAACTACATGTGCAGAGTAGAAAATATAACATTTGCTATTACTAATTTCCTCTCTGCCTTATATAGGACTTTCAACTTTTGTAACATTGATTTTTTATTTTTATATCTTCTAAATATGATATGCAAAAGACTTTCATCGATAAAAATATAAATATTCAAAAATTAGTCCAAGACCTTCAGAATTCCTTAAGTATTGACGGTTGGGAAGTCACAACAAGTCAATACGCTCAGAATGATTACCTACTTAGAGGTCAAAAGAAGGGACATTTTCATAAAGTTGAGGAAATTCTAATAAGGGTTAGAGGAGATCCAAATAACGTCTTAATTACAGTAGACGAAGAGAATATAGGGACTTTCGGAAGAGCCTGGATAAACCTTAAACTACTGGGCGAGATTGAGAGAAAAGTTAATGATGGTTTCTATAGTTGAATATATAGAACTATTTAGCTTATGTAAAACTATTTATTTTATGTAGGGAAAATATAAATATGAACTTTCTATATTTAGCTCGATAAAAATGAGCAAATCCTTCCCTTCGCCCTTTAGACCTATAGATTCCCTAAAACTAACGTTTAATCATATAAAAATATGGTATACTGCAGGAATGGGCTTCTTTACTGACGCATACGATTTATTAATTATAGGATATATACTAGCTACTATAGAGGACTCTTACAAGTACGCAGGAATAGTGATGCCAGGGTTTACTTCATATTTAGTGGGTCCTGATAAGGACTTCTGGAATGGCCTATTAGCTTCTATTGCGCTTTGGGCGGCTATATTAGGTCAGATAATATTCGGATTTTTAGGAGATTATTGGGGTAGGAAAAAAGTTTACGGAGTTGAAGCAACGTTACTCACTATAGGAGCTTTTCTAAGTGCGCTGTCCCCTAATCTGATTTGGTTGATAATATTTAGGTTCATAATGGGTGTAGGAATTGGAGGAGATTATCCCATCTCTGCTACAATAATGAGCGAATATGCTAACGTTAAAGACAGAGGAAAACTCGTTGCTTTAGTCTTTTCAAACCAAGCTTTAGGCTCATTGGCTGCAGCAGCCGTAGGAATAATCTCAGCAGTAGTATTGCCTCCATGCATTGCTTGGAGAGTTATGGCAGGCATTGGAGCAATCCCTGCAGCAACTGTAATATACTTAAGGAGGAAGGTTCCCGAAACTCCAAGGTACTCCTTACTGGCAAATGGAAACGTTGAAGAAGCTAAAAAGGCCGCGTCTTTCCTAGGAGGGGATATTGAAACACCGCAACCAGTGGTGGCTAAAAGAATGAGCTTATCAGAGATTTTATCTAAGTACGGTATTTTACTAATAGGTACAGCAATTCCTTGGTTCATATTAGATATAGCATTCTACGGTACTGGACTTTATTCATCCCCAATAATTGCACCAATATTCGGCTCTCCGTTCCCTAAGTCGGCAACAGTGTTACCATTATCAGAATTCCAAGGTGATTTAGCATACGCTCTATTCCTTGGAGCCGTTCCCTACCTAGTAGGCTTTCCAGGATACTTTACTGCAGTGGCCTTACTGGATAAGTTAGGAAGGAAGGTTATTCAAATTCAAGGATTCACCATGATGGCAATAATTTACCTCTTAGTCTCTGCTGTAATGATAGTTTCTAAAGGCCATAAAGTCAGCGGCTTCCTAATACCCGCAGAGGCAGCTTTCTTACTATACGCCTTAAGCTTCTTCTTCATTGATTTTGGGCCTAATACAACTACTTTCGTTATCCCTGCAGAGGTTTACCCAGTAAGGTTCAGAACTACTGGTCACGGTATTTCCGCTGCATCTGGGAAATTGGGAGCAGCAATAACTACTTATCTATTCCCAACACTATTGACTTCGATGGGAATAAAGAACTTGCTAGTGATGCTTGCAGTTGTCAGCATAATAGGCGCATTATTAACGTTCTTCTTCGTCCCAGAGACGAAGAATAAGAGTTTAGAAGAGGTCGCCAAAGAGGAATTAGTTACTCCTTCAACTACTGCAAAACAATAATTAGATTTTTCTTTTTATTCTTTCCACTCTTATTAATTCATTGAAATTTTTCTCGAATTCTTTAATTCTTTTTCCAAGGATTTTTGAGTTTATAAAATCTAATGGCAGAGGTATATCGAGGTCTAACTTCATTTTCTTATCTTCGACGTTTATTTTTATATTTCCCCATCTATGTTCAGCGAAATCTGCAATGTTTACAACATAATTTACCGAATTTATTGAAGTATATCTCGTCACGTAAGTTATCAGATTAAACGGTAAATAGAATACTTCCTTTATTGGAATTTCCACTTTGTATTTATTATCAATTTTCTCAACATTAGTAGCTTTTAACATAGATGGAAACAAGAAAAACGGATCTGATAGTATAGTTAAAACACTAGTACCGTGCTCATTTTTAATCTCACTCTTTAATTTCATAATTTTAACTAAAAGAAGTTTCTATATATATTTTCTCTATATATTCAATATAGTTCCTCATATAACATAAAGAAGTATATAACCTATATAGAGATATAGTAGGGACAATGATAATTTTCACTTGCAGTTCAAGATATAATCTTCGGCTTTAACGAAATTTGCCCCACCCTTTTTTAATATTTTAAAAGTGTGAGGAGTCAAAAAGTGGAACTCTATGGGAATCCAATCAGGTAAGCCCTTGTCAATTACATAATCTAGAACTTTTCCCTCTATCTCTTTCCTTTCTTTAGGTATTTCATTTAGAAGTATGGCAACATCAATATCGCTTGCTGCCGTGTAAGTTCCATTTATTACGGAGCCAAGGAAATATATTTCTCCCTGCAAGTTATATTCTTTTAGTGCTTCCTTAATTGCTTCATATATTATTGGCGCTATTTTACAGAAATTCGCAAGTAGGTTCATTTTTTCTTTGACGAACTCCACGTAAACGTCTAGGAAACTCTTCATATTAAATTAAATATTGAATTCATTAAATTTAAACACACCTCAGCATCTTCCTTAGTGTAAGGAGAGAACCCGTACCAAGAGTCAGTATATCCTTCCTCAAGTTCTTTCAATTCTCTCCTATTTTTATCTATAAAGTTCTTAATGTTTTCGTTTCCAGTATATTTGTAAATTATCGAAAGTAATTCCCTTATTCCGTGAATCCTTGGCATAAAACCTAGATTCTTTAAAATAAATGCTTTAGCTTTCAATTGCACTGCTTGTTCAGCGTAAAAGCAGGAAATATCGTAATATCCTTCTTGATATGCTGTAATACTATCTTTTCTGAATTTTTCTGCCCTTTTAAGAAGTAAATTTACATCATCGTTACTACTCATTATTAGCATTAGCTCAATATAGAATAAAAGTGATTATCTTAACACATAATGCTTATTTTCCTTTTGTGTTACCTTGAAATATGGAACAAAAATCATTGGAAAGTTTATATAAAGAGATTGATAATCAGAGAGATTTTATTATTTCTCTCTATAAGGAATTCATTCCTATTAAAGCATTAGGTCCAGAAAATGGCGGTGAAGGAGAATATTCTAGAGCTATGAAATTAAAGGAAATTATGGAAAAATACTTTGACGAAGTTAAGGAGATAGACGTAAAAGATGAAAGAGTTCCTTCAAAAGTAAGACCTAACCTTATCGGGACAATAAAAGGAAGAAATCAAAGTAAGACTTTATGGATTATAGCTCACATGGATACCGTCCCTGAGGGAGACAGGAGCTTATGGAAATTCGATCCATTCAGCGTTACCGTCGACGGAGATTATATTTACGGTAGGGGGGTTGAGGATGATGGACAAGCAATTGTATTAGGAATTACGCTAGCTAAAGTTCTTAAGGAATTAAATCTCACTCCTAACATTAATTTTTCCTTGCTAATTTCAGCAGATGAAGAGACCGGAAGTAAGTACGGAGTTTCATACTTGGCTAAAAATTATTCCTTATTTAACAAGGATGATATAATATTAATTCCAGACGCAGGCAATCCGGAAGGATCAATGATTGAAGTTGCAGAAAAAAGTATTTTGTGGTTGAAATTTACAGTAATAGGCAAACAAGCTCACGCAAGCACTCCAGAGAAAGGGATAAACGCTCACCTTCTTTCAATGATATTAGGCGTTACTCTTTATGAAGAACTTCACGAAAAATATGATGCGAAAAATGAACTATTTGAACCGCCTACTTCAACATTTGAAATAACTAAAGTTGAGAAGAACGTAGAAAACGTAAATACTATACCGGGAAAGCATACATTTTACATGGATTGCAGAATTCTTCCTCAATACGACGTTGATGACGTTTTGAATACAATAAATGAAATTGTAAAAAGATTTGAGACGGAAAATAATTGTAAGGTTGAAGTTGAGGTAGTTAATAGAGAAGATACTACAAGACCTACTGACGAGAATTCGGAGACCGTAAAGTTGTTAAAGAATGCAATAAAGGCAGTAAAAGGTATTGATGCTAACGCAATAGGCATAGGAGGAGGTACTTACGCAAAATATCTAAGGTCCCTTGGATTGAATCCCGTAGTTTGGATGACTTGTGACGAAACTGCACATGAGCCAAACGAGTACGTGAGGATTAGTTACATACTTTCGGATCTAAAAGTAATATCCTATATGCTAATGTGAGAGAAGTAAAAAGGTAAGAAAGAAAGTAAGAAAGAAAAATACTTTTTCTTATTCTGGAGGTATTTCCTTAAAGACAAGGCTTACATCAACACCTTTTCTTAAGTTTATTAATTTAGCTATGTAATATATCGCAAATCCTGAGCCGTACATGAATACCAAGGAAAGTATTGTAGGTAAATTAACTGGCAAGAGTACTGGATTTCCCCAAGTAATATAAGTAATGTAAACTAGAAAGCTGAAGGTTGAGAATCCTATTAAGCTAATTACTGGTATTCCCAAAATCCTCCTCTTAACAATGACAGCAGTCTCAAAAAGTTCTCTCCTTAAGAACGGCATTAATGCTACTGATAATGCAAATATTGCATAACTTATTTCGAAAGCTACTGTTACGTCTACTAGTGAAAGTATTGGTAAATACGCATACATTATAACTCCTATGGCAGAGAGTATCGTTATTAATATGATGGATTTCAAGGGAGCGTTAAACCTTTCATCAACGTCTGCCATCCAAGATGGCATTATCCTATCGAAGGACCATGAGAATAAGTATCTGGATAATCCAACAACTAATGGGGGACCACTATAGTAGTTAGGTAACCAAATTGCTATGAACATTATTATGTAAAGTATCGGATTTCCAAGAACTAGTAATGCAAAGAACGGAGTAAAAGCCCCTATAGACGAAAGGTTACATATTAATGGATTAGTAATATTCAACCCACAACAGCATTTCTTATAGTAAAGGAATGAATAAGAAGTTAGAAATTTAGCCCCAAAGGAATCTAAGTTTAGCTGTGTAAATAGAATATAGTACACTGCAGAAAGTATAATTGCTACTACTATTGAAAGGAAGACGTTAAACCTAACTTTCTTCATTTCTCCAGACCAAGATGCAGGAACATTATACCAACTATAATAGTACCAAACTGCAGGAGATGCTAACAAAGTTGCGTAAATAACTGGGTAAAACTTTAGACCATTGCTTTCTGCACAGGATATGACGCTTTGAGTTGCATTTGAAATCCCGCTAAATGATGACAAGACGCTAGAAAAGACTGAAGGATTTATTTCCAAGAGCGCAATGAACATTATAATATTTGCTATTACACTTATTATCCCTGTTATAAGCACAAATCTCCAATGAAACCTAGTTGAAAAGGCTATTGCTGAGGTTATTAATGTTCCTACAAGAAGTCCCCAAATTATTCTTCCAAGCTTTGACGAGAAGAAAGAGCCAATGGAAAGTAAGTAGGAGGAATGATAATAAAGCCCTAAACCCGTAAATAAGTAACCTAACCAGCTCGCCCCCAAATAACTGTAAAATCCTTGAGAAAGGACGAAGGCTATAAATAAACCCCAATAATTTGCAAAACCGACAGCAGGGTGGATTGCTCTACTATTAAACACGTAATCTGCTCCAGCCCTAGGCATTGATGCCGCAGCAACGTAGTATAGGAAAGCCATACCTAGGGTTGGAATTAACGTGATTAAATAAGCTAAAGCCCAATTGGCTCCAGGAGCTAACCATAGCCATGAGATTATTAAAAGAGGAGTACCTCCAGTTATTAAAGCCCAGTTAGCTAGCATTGAAGGCCATGGGCTTACATCTCTTACTAGGCCGGAAGATTGACGTAAAAATACTTCCTTAGCCATCTCACAAAATGGTAATAAAACGTATTTAAAAAATTATTTGACGTTAAGCATAAAAATTTATTTTAATAATAACTGGTAAATCCTTATGTCTTAGATTGTGTGCTCTTTTCTTTATTTAATTCATCTAAATATTTTTTAAGGGCATCAACATTTTCCTGATGAACGGACTTCCTTCTCTTATCAACTCTTAATCCAAGTTTTCTAGCCTTTTCAGGAGTTAAATTTGCAGCCTTAAGTTCTCCTAAACTAAATCCTCTTCCTTCCCTAGTACTTTTCCTTTCATGAGGATATTCAAAAGAGTAATTAGGCCTCTTAATCATAGGAGTAGGAGGATTCATATTTTCCTTTTAGAAGTATATTTTTTAAAATTAGCTTTCGCGTACAGGTTTAATTTCTTTTTACGTTTAGCTTTACGGAGTTTTTACCCTACTCTTAATGAAATTTATTACGTCTAGGATGTCCTTTTTTACAAGTTCCTCATTTGGGTATCTTGAAATCTCGCTATCCTTATCAGGTCCGTTGTACTGGAATTCGTGTAAATCTATAGCTATTTCTACAATTAATCTAAGTTTATCGTCGTTTATTATACTAGCTATTTCCCTTAATCTAGTTGACGGCATAATAGCTATAATCCAGTCAACTCTTTCCACAACTTTCCTTGGCGATAATCTCCTTTTACCTGGGAAGTATTTAGATAGTAAATCTCTATAATTTATTGCTAACCCTGCTACATACGCTTTAACAGCTTGGTAAGCTTTTCCAGCTGAATTCCTTATTAGTCCATCATTTAAGAATCTCTCTGCTAGGTCTGCCTCATATAATGCTTCCTTAAATCTGTCTTCTTGGTATTTCTTAGAGTCTACCCAAGGTTTTTCTATCTCTTCTACCATGCGTATGATTATATACGATTTTTAAATTAAAAGTATAATAGAGAACTTCTTTTTGTTTTGCAATTACTAATAAATTCTAGAATATATAGAGTTTATACTCAATTATATGTTAGTTTAAATACTTTCTAATCATTATTAAGTATATGGAAATAGGAGAAAAAGTTCCAGATATAGAGCTAATAACTGAATTTATGCCGTTGTCAGCAGTTTCCGATAAACCGTGAAGTTTATATACTTTGTATGTGAGTTTAATTATAATGCTTAAACCTAAGGAAGTGTGCCAAAAACTAGGAATATCATACCGCACACTACAGAGCTATGTTAAGAAGGGTTACATTCAACCAGTAATACTACAGAGTGGAAAATGGAGGTTTAAAGAAGAGGATGTCGAAAGACTCATGGGGATTGTTAGAAAGAGGAAAGTAGTATTATACGCTAGGGTATCATCAAACACACAGAAAGATGATTTAATAAACCAAGTAAAATACCTAGAGGAGAACGTTAAAGAATACGACCAAGTAATAACAGACGTTGGATCTGGATTAAACATGAAGAGGAAAGGATTCCTCAAATTATTAAGAATGATACTAAACAACGAAGTATCGAAAGTTGTTGTAGCTTATCCCGACAGATTAGTAAGATTCGGCTTCGAGATAATAGAGGAAATATGCAACGCACACAACTGTGAGCTCGTGGTATTAAATAAGGAGGACAAAACACCAGAACAAGAGTTAATCGAAGATTTGATCTCCATACTGGTATCATTTAGCGGAAAATTGCAAGGAATGAGGAGCCATGAGAAGGTGAGGAAGTGTGTCGAAGAACTTAAGGCTTAATGACTTTCAACCGGAGGAGGAATACGTTTACCTAACTTACTCCTTAAAGAATAATAAGAAGGAGGAGACGAAAATACTACTAGAGAATTACAGAGCCCTATTGCAGAAGGCTTTAGACTGGTTATGGGAGAGGACTAAGATAGAGAGAAAAGAAGTGAAAGGAAAGAAAGTCAAAATAACCCTGCCTAAGAAAAAGGAGGTTTATAAGGTATTAAGAGACGGGCTTGAAAAGATTAACAAGTTAGCTTCCCACTACGTGGACAAGGCAATAAATGACGTTTACTCAATCTTGAATAGTTGGAAGAGGAGGGCTGAGAAGGGGCAAGCGTCACTGAGTAAACCGACACTGAGAAAGGTTTACGTTAGGGTAAAGTCGACACTTAGAAAGGTTGAGGGTGAGAGCGTTAGGATTACAGTAAGACCTTACGAATACGTCACCTTCTCATGGTCTCACAGTTGGTTCTCTAGAAGGGTTGAAGGGCTTGAGTTGGGTGAGCCCATAATTAAGGAGGATAAAGTTCACCTACCATTTCGTTATAAACTACCATGGAGTAGTCCTATCGATTTCCTTTCAATTGACAGTAACTTATACACTCTGGACGCTTATGATGGTGATAAGTTTATTACATTTTCAATTAAGGAGTTGTATAGCCTTAAGTTCGGTATGGAGTTGAAGAGGGGTAGAATACAATCTTTTGCTTCTAAACGCGGTAGGAAGGGGAAGGTATTGTTGAGGAAATACTCTCATAGGGAGAGGAATCGCGTGCTGGATTATGTTCACAAGTTCGTGAACAAACTGTTGGAAATGTATCCTCTCACTATGTTTGCTGTTGAAAAGTTGAATAAACAAGAGATGTTTAGAGATGCCAACGACAAACTATCTAAGAAGGTTTCAAGGACTGTGTGGAGGACTATACACCGTGTGCTTAAATACAAGGCTGCCTTATACGGTTCCTTCGTTAAGGAGGTGGACCCGCATCTCACTTCCAAGTCCTGCCCCAGATGTGGATGGGTTTCCCGAAAGGTCGGCAGGACTTTTCATTGTGAGAGATGTGGGTTCACTCTGGATAGGCAATTGAATGCATCTCTCAACATATACCTCAAGATGTGCGGGTTTCCCCACATCCTTGGAATTCCAAGGTTGTGGGTTGGGGTTATCCCGCTAAAGGGGCGAAGGGGTAACGGGTTTCCCCGTGACTCTGGTGAAGCCCAAGGGCTGAGGATTGGATACAAATTCATGAAAATTCAATGAAGTCCAAACCCCTTATTCTGAAATTGAAGAAAAGATAAAGGAATTATCGTCCAGCTAGAGTACATGACAATTAATAAATTTTATCTCTGTTTTTATTCATTAAGTAATTTTAATGACCTTCTTAGAGATAGATAAGAATCTTTTTGCATTTTCTTCATCTTCAATATGGAGCTCTACCGGGGCATCAAAAGGAAGGTCGTAAAAGTCCATAGCTCTAATTAGTACCTTTTTAGATAGCTCTTTTCTTTCCTTTCCAGAAAGTTTCCTTTTTATGACTATGAGAATATCGATGTCGCTAAGTACAGTAATTCTATTTTCTGCAACACCTCCTATCACATAAACTTCCGCATTAGGTTCTATATCGTGTGCAGCCCTTGCAATCTTTTCTGCGTACTCCCTCCATCTTCTTAAATGCGAAAATCTGAACTTAACCCAACTTGACGTTTTTGGCTACCTCCTCTAGGAAATTGATTATTCTTTCTGCAACACCAATTAATTCTTTTGATTCTTCTTCATAATAATCTATATCCTCATATCTAGAATCTATATATGCATCCTCAATAGAAATTAACTGCTCTCTATATTCTCTGACAAGTTCATTTACTTTTCTTGATAGGTCTTCATATCCGTTTTCCTTTAGCAATTTGGACAAGTAACCTAATAATTCCCTTATTCCATGTCCTTCATAATCCTTTCCGAAGAGTTCAAAAATTAATGCTTTAATATAAAGCTGTAAAGCTTGCTCTACGTGAAAAGTGCTAGTATCATAATAGCCTTCATTATAATCGTTCTTTGCGTCTGTTAAGAACCTTAAGGCTCTTCTTTTTAATCGTTGTACTCTATTTCCGCTCACACTTTAAAATAAACGAGGAATATAAAGAGTTTGTAGCTTTTGCCACCTATACGTAGAAAAACTTAAAATTAATGACGATAGTTTCAGTTAAATGAGGAAAATATATATTCTTATATCGTTAATATTAATACTAAGCTCGTCTATATACACAATATCTTTAGTAAGTTCCACAATTTTACCTCAGCAGTATTACGAATATATTAAAATCTGTGCTACACAATATACTGCTCTCGTCTATAGTGTTTCGAGCAATTGTAGCGTAAAAGTTATGGTGCTCAATCAAGAGAATTTTAATAACTTTTCTTCTGGTTATAGTTACTCTTGTATAGTTTCACAATTAGGTAAAACTGTAATTAACGGCGTTCTATTAAATCCTGGGACTTACTATTTAGTTATATACTCTCCTTACGGGTATTCTAACGTAACCTACTTTTATTGTGAAATACCGATAGAACTCAGTAATTGTTCAACTCATGTAAGTGAATATTTAACTTTACAACCATTTAATACTGAGAGAATACTAGTACATTTATCAACCCTAGGGTCTCCATCACTACTGCGTATAGTTGGTATCTCTAACGAATCCGTTTGCTATAAGGTTGTAAATTGCAAGGGAGAAACAATGTTTTCCTCTGGAGAAGTAACATTAACATTAAACGGAACTAATCCTTGTTATAACGTAACATTACCGCAAGGCGAATATTACTTGTGTATATATAATCCAACGTTTTCCTCAGCTCTGGTGTATTTCTGCTATAGACTTTATCCTCAATACGTTAATCCATTCTTAAGGTTTTCAGTTCTTCAAGGAGGAAATTACAATTATGCACCTACGGGAATTGCGAGTTTTGGCGTTAGCAATACATCTCCTTATGAGATAAAGTTCTCTTCAGTTGCAGGATATTTTAACATATCTTGCATTTTAGCTTATAATTCTTCACAGAATTTAGTAAAGCCTTGCGAGGCTTCTTTACAGCTCAACGCTGTACTAGTGGTTTGCAATGAAAATAATGCGACGCAAATTTATTGGCCACAAGACGTCTTGCTCTTCATAACTAACGAAAGCATAGTACTTTATCATGATAACGTACTTAATCTCACTAATCCGCTTGCATCTTTATCAAATTCCTCAATAACCTCACAGAATGGATACGTTTTGCCGACAGTTAATGATGGGGTTACGCAGTATTATTACGGTAACTATAAGTATGCTCCATACTTTGAGTACAATTCACCTTTCTCTGGATTATTAATAATGAATGAAAGCGTAGAAAAAGGTCAAGGAGTATTAATAACAATGGAAGTTGAAGTACTGCAGAACGGAACTTCGTCAGTAATGCAGAGTGAAACTTTTGATAAAATTCTTATTCACGATCCTGGCGTTAAGAACGCATACTTTGCAGTTAATGGTAAGGAATATACGCCTGCGGGCATATACGGTGATTTAGGTTCATTTTATGATGCAGAATTAATTCTTGGTGGTGGAGGTAACGGTGAAATAACGACTTTCGAGAAATTGAATGGACTTCTAGGATTATATTACTTTAATGGGAGCGAATACGTTACTTTTCCTTCTTACTATACTTTTGGCGCAGACACTGCTGAGGCAACATCTAATGCCCACGTAACGTTAGAGCAAAACGGAATGATTAAGATAACTACTGGATCTCCAGATTACACTTACTTAGGAGAAGTTAAAACGCAAGCTCTAAAAGTATCTCCCTATGTCCCTCAAAGAAGCAGCGAATCTTCAAGCTCTCCTGAGTCTAATATAGCTACATCAAGTGAAATGACGTCATCTATGCAATCTTCAATTCTCTATATCATACTAGCCTTAGTATTTGTTATAGCTATTATTGTGATATTTAGAAGACCTAGAAGATTTTAAAGACCTTCGAAATAATTTGGATCCTAACTTTGTTTAATTTATAAATTTTTTATTACATGTGAAAATCCCTATAATCTTTTTCATAGATTTTCTAATTCCTTCTTAATCTCCTCTATTTCATTCATCTCTTCCTTAGTTAGGTGAGAGGAAATCCATTCAAATCTTAGCTCTTTAAGTAGTTTTATTATATCTTCTCTTCTAGCGTAGTTTTCTTTCCATTCATCGAACAGTCTTAATGCCTCTCTAGTCATTTCTGTAATGCCATTATAATATTTCTCCAGTTCTTCGGCAACTCTTATCATGCAATTTTTAGGTACAGCACAAGGCGTATCCTTTCTATGCAAGTCATACTTCATTGCTAAAGATTGAAGCATTCTTCTCAACGATTTGTAAGCTCTCCAGGCTGAAAGTTTTAATTCCCCTCTCTTCAGCCTTTCAAAAGCTACCTTGAAATCGTTGTAACTCATTTTTGCATAAGTTTGCTCATCCCTTATTGGCATAAGTATAAGGAGGAATAAGAGTTTTAAAGCTCAGCGAGTAATCGCTTCTTCACCTATCTAGTCCCCAAAAAGTCATCATCGATATTAAATACTTCTTTATCCTTTTTTGGTTAACGCTCATTGAGAATAATCTCATAGAAAATTTTAATGATTATTGCAGTCGATATTCTTGTGTTACGTAACCACTCTGAAGTAACAAATATTAATTTTATTAAAAATCTAATAAAAAGATGCTTAGATGAGCAAAATCCAAATTTAGCTTTTATTAGACGTCGCTTTAGTTTCATATTCTTTGAACTTATTTTATTTTTAGCTCTTAATTCACCTCCTCAGTTATATCCTAAAATTTTTAGAGAGCAGGGAGGAATATAAAGGAGAAGTATTTCTTAACAAAATACTTAGGAGAAATTCTTGAATCTATGAATATTATAGGCGAAAAAGAGAAGAGATTAAATTTACAAAAATAGGGCTGAATCCTTTTTCACGTTAATAGAAATCTTTTTGTCTGTTTATAACGAATTTTTGTTGATAAATAATGATCTCTCACGCCGATGTGGGCTATGCACAAAAGGGTGAGGGAGATTACGGAGATGTGAGCCCCGTGCCGTTGGAGTCCCATGACCCACCTGTGGTTGAGGGCTAAGTCCCTACACTTGATCATGAATTATCATAAAATGAGTGAAATGAAAGTGTAGGGACAAACGGAGGAAAACATGCTAGTGGAGATGATTAGCCCCTTACATTTAAATTGCTTATCTTGTATTTCATACATAGATATTCATTTATCTTGCACATATAAAAAGGCCCTTAGGTCTCATGTCATAAGCCCTTAGTTTTCATAAGAAAAGTTTAAATTGACATATTAATAGTTCCAACTTATGGAAACTGAATACGGAATAAATAAAAGAGGAATAATTATAATGACTACCTTCTCCTTATTTTATGCCATGTTAGAGGCAAGAATGGATTGGGATCCAGAGCAAGGATTATTGTCGCCGCTTAATAACTGTGCTTCTCAATATTTCTACAGATTTTTATATACAGCATTATTCCTTTATCCGTCTTACTTAGCTTCGAGGAAACTTTTCTCGCTCTTAACTATTTGGTATTTCGTTTACGGCTCGTTAACAGAAGATGTGCTTTACTGGATTATGATGTTTGAGCCCCCGTATTCATGGTGTTTACCCGTGGCGTAACTTATCCTCTAATTCCGCCACGGGCACCCCTCTCAAGGGATCATACACATTCACCCTTAAGTCCTTGGGGCTGGTCGAGGGAAACACCACTACCCTCCCATCCACACTTCTATCACTCCCACCCTCGTGAGCAGTGCCCGTCATCAGATAGGGGGATCATTAATAAAAACTACTTCAGTAATACTATATAAACATTACTTAATCAAAATGATATTTAGAAGTGATTAAAAATAACGAGTAGTTACGTAGAAGCGTTACAGTCTTGGTTTTATCCTGTCTATTATTATATTCCAATCCCTGATATCATAGAACTTTGGATATTAATTATTTTAAGGAAGAAAATAGCCAAATATAATCGTGGCTGATAATTAATAGCAGTTCCTTGTCTTTTTACTAGGAAAATTCTACAATTTCGTAATCTGTTGCAGTAATATTTGAGAAGTTCTTTAAAATTATTCAACCTTATCTACAACTTTTAAACCGAATTTCTCTAATCTCTTAAAATGTTTCTTATTATGTGTTATTAAAGGTAGATTATTGGCTATGCATATAGAAGCTATTAATAAGTCCGGGTCTTCAATTATTTCTCCTTTCTTTCTTAATTCAGCATAAATTTTAGAAGCTACTTTCAAGGAATTGTTATCTATACATAAAACGTTTAGATTAATCTCTATCCATAATTTAAACTCATCCAGGTCTTTTCCAATAAATGCTAATCCTCTTAAGAACTCATAAAGATTAATGCATGTAGTATAATAACCTATGATTTTTCTAACATCACTTTTAAATGCATCTATTAAAATATCAGTATCTAAGCAAATTCCCTTGTTCGCCAATTCTTTCTATCCTCCTCAACTATCCTCTTAAGAATTTCAGCCTCCTCGTTGCTTAGTTTTGGCACTTTTTCTTCTCTTTCCGTAAATATATACTTAAAGAAATCGTCCCAGCTCAGTGGTTTATTTAATTTAATTTCTAACTCCTTCTTTTTCCTCTCTAAGAGTTCCTTAACCTCTTTATTGACAGTTATAGTCGATTTCATATGTAATTATTTAATTATTTAATTATAAAGATTTACGACGCGACAATTATAGACACGTAGTATCAATTTTAGCATGCTCTTTTCTTGCTCAGTACTGTTAATTCCATTTAGAGCTGACTCCTCCCCGCCCTGGAAGGTCGAGGGTTCCCTCCTCATCTTTTCCACCATCGATTCGGCAATCGGGGTAGCCAGAGAGCCTCCACGAAAAGAGGGGACTATCATTGCATAGCTCTAGTCCCTTAAAGGAAAGAGATACTGCTGCTCCTCTCACAGTCCCATTAAGCCCTCAATCGAGCTGGGGAGGAGCGTCATTAAAAGAGAAAAAGAAGTATTTAAATATAAGGGGGCTATCCAACCCCTGGCGAGGCTTTCCGCCCCCTTAACTCCCTTTTCTGTAATTATCTAAGAAAGAAGATTATTGTAAGGGATACTTTAGCTCATAAGGCTTCCAGCCTAGGCTCTCCCTGAAATCGTTAATGTACTTTATAGCCTTCTCCTTCTCGCTTTCTGGCATGTCCTTCTTATGAAGTACGCCCATAAATAATGCGTAAAGTCTTGCGTTAATAACTTTTGGACTAAGACCGTAGTCCATGTCCTCTTTAAGCTCATCCAGGATTTCCTTGACTTGCTCTGCGTTTTCAAGCCCTTTACCGTTAAAATCCTTAACTTTCCTACCTAAGTACAGTTTTCCTTTATCAACAACTATTGCCTTACCGTTCTCAAAGGTTATTCTTCCTTTAAATACTCTATCGTAGAACTGCCACGCATCTGCTACTTCAGGCTCAAGTTGTTGTAACCTAGTTAAAACGTATCTCCTTATTTCGTCTGTTGAAATCTTCTCCCTCTCCTTAACTCGTTCATCGATCTCTTTTACGATTTCCTTTGCAACTTCATCTGACGCACCTGCTCTTATTAATGCATTATAAAGCTTATCTGAGAGGTATTCTTCTTCTTCTCCTGACCTTTTAATTACTTTAGTCATAAAATGTATTACAACAAAAGAAGAATATATTTTTACATGAAGATCATCTTAATTGAACGTGTAGAGTAACTTGTTGGTTAAATACATCATAAACTTTTATAGTATAATTCCCTGGCGGAAATTGCACAAACTTACATTGAAATAAGGATTGGTAATATCCCTTAATTTCATAATAGTAAACTAGACGTTCTCCAGGGTAAATATGGATAGTCGTATTTTGGAAGAATATTGCAGGTCCTCCAGGAATTATTGGAAATAAATCGAAGCGCTCGGAATTATTATATATACTGAAGTATACTAATTTCTGTCCAAGCTCACAGTAATTACCACTGAGCTGATATAGGTTTATAGTGAAAGTATAGTTTACAACTCTATCTCCGACATTGATTACGCACATTATTAAATAACACGAGCCATTGTTAAGAACAGCAAATGTCGCAGTTAATTTAATTCCATTTGAACAATTGGATTCACTTATCGTACGAGCTGCATTTAAGGAGCTAATTATAGGTTCATATTGTTGCTCAATATGATAATAACAGTATGCATTATATACATATATTATACTCATTAACGAAATTATTAATACTGAAATAAATATGACTATCCTACTTTTCACAAAATAAGAAAATTGTTACGTCTTATAAAGTTTTTCCAATGTCCCCTGTAGAAAGTTCACATACAATAGGGTGAATATTTTTATATTAGTCAGACTTATTTCATATTATGAAAACTAAAGTACGTGTAGGCAAGAAATTGACTATTCATATTCCTAAAGCTGTAGCAGAGGAACTTAACATAAAAGATGGTGATATTTTGTCTTTAAGAGTTAAGGATAATAAGATAATTTTAGAGCAAGATAATGCGATACTTCTTTCATTAAAAGGTAAGAAATTTGCTAAAATATCTTTGGATGAAATAGAAAAAATAAGCGAAGAGGAACAAAACAAATATGAAAATTCTAATTGACACAAGTTTTATATTACCTGCTTTAGGTATAGATGTTGGAGAAAGCGTACTAAATTTAATAAAGGAATTCGATAAGCACGAAATATATTACACAGAATTATCTTTGCTAGAAGCAATGTGGATAATTAGAAGGTTATTAAAAGAAGGTAATAATGTGGATTTTAAAATTGTAAGAACTGGTTTGAAGAGCGTGTTTAAAACATACCATTTATTAAAAATACCTATTTCGGCATACATTAATGCAGTGAATGACATGAGGCATAGCGACTTGATAGATATGATAATTTATTATACTGCAAAGGCTTATAATCTAAAGTTTCTCTCCTTAGACAAAAAGCTAAAAGAACTTGATAAAGAGAATATAGTAATAGATAAATTATAAAGCTAAAAAGAAAGAAGAAAAAAGAGAATAAAATTTCGACTTTAAGCTAGGTAATTGCTAAGTTAACGTTACTTCCTCTTTATTAATATTGCAGCTCCTATTACTATAGCGATCATTACGCTTATGACTATTGGTAAGTAAACAGACGTCAACACATGCGTTATTTGTGATGGTGTGCTTTGGGTCATTGTAGAAGGAATTGTTGATGACGATGTAGTAAATGTTGACGTTGTACTTTCCGTACTTGTCGTGCTAGTAGTTGAAGTACTGGTGGTAGTACTTGTACATTGTTGAACCAAGTAACATGGTTTAATTACTCCAGAATGAGAGATGATTATTTGGTTACTTCCCTTAAGTACGTAAGTTACTCCATTAACTTCTATCTTCTGCGGTAATGTTATCGTGGAGTTTACATTGAACCATCCTTTTATTGTTCCATTAGGTAATACTATACATACATAATATTGGAGTATTTTAGATAACGTAACGTTGATTGGGCTATTAACAACTATACAATAATTCTTTGGTGAAACCATTAGTATTAAGAGTCTTTCTGTAGAATTTATATATTGATATTGATTAATTTTAATTGTAGTTCCGTCGTTATAATAACCTGATTTAAATGTTGAATTACGGCAGTTTATTATAGCTATAGTTTCGCAGTTAACACTTACGTAGAATTGCTCTAACCAATTGGCTGTAATTACCATATGAGAGTGTTTACCCGTGGCGTAACTTATCCTTACTTTTAATTACTTCTAATTCCGCCACGGGCACCCCTCTTAAGGGATCATACACAGTCACCCTTAAGTCCTTGGGGCTAGTCGAGGGAAACACCAATACCCTCCCATCCACTTTTCTTGCAATGTTAAGAGGAGCAATAGAATCCCTCTCCAAAAGAACTTCACCGCTTTCCAGATACCTAGCATTCACCTTGAAAACTCTAATACCCCCACCCTCGTGAGCAGTGCCCGTCACCAGGTAGGGGTTAAAAACCTTTACAACTTTCTCAACTACCTGCTTTCTCTTCTTCAACTTCTCACCGTTAAACGGATTGGTAGAGGAAGTATATGACTCAGAAACCTCTTCAACCTCTATCGGCTGAGTTTTCAACATATCCACAAATTTAACAACACTCCATTGGTGAATCCTATGCCTAAGCTTAGAAGTCTTGTTACCCTCCATCTTCTCCTTAGACCTTGAGGAAAACTTACCTACTACAACTTTGGCACTTAAACTCCTAGCAAGCTCTGTTATCCTCTTAACAGTCTTCCTTAACACGTCAATTTTCCTCTCCCTTTCCCTTAATTTCCTCAACTTCTTCTTAACCAGTTCGTCCTTAGTTGAATGCCCCATAGTAATCTCCTCCCTCCTCAAGGAGTAGTTCATGACAATCCTCCCTAACCCGGTCTCATATCTCCTCAACTCCCTTAGTCTAAAACCCTCGAAGACTGCTAAAGTGACGTTATTCTCATTAACGTCAATAGAGATATAATTACCCTCCTTAGACTCAACCTCAACCTCCGTCTCAAAAGTCAACCAAACTAGAATTTTCCTACCAACTAATCTTAACTTAAGCTCTTGCGAAACCCTCCAACCTTCATATAAATAGCGGGTAAATTGTTTAGTGAACTTGAGGGGTATATCAATCCAACCCTTGTGAGTTAAAATACTAACTGAAATTCTATTAAACCTCCAATTAATCGTATTAGGAATAGTGATTACAACTCTCTTATACTCCGGCTTATCCTTCCTCGTTAATCCTTCCTTTTTCCTTTCTCTAAAACTCTTAACAATCCTTCCGGCTACAATATAAGCACCTTCAATAACCCTTGAAGGCAGGAAGGGGTACTTCTCCTTATAGTCACTGTAAAATCTTTCATGCAACTTCTTCCTCGTAGTTGGTAAGCCCTCTGATAGGATTGCCCCAATCATTTCATTAACAATCTTCTTCTGATATTCCTCAACCTCTCTAAGAACGCGGTACTTCCACTCGTTCAAGAAGTCGCTCTCCACCCTAACAGTCCTTTTTAAGGTCTTCAACACATTTTACCACCTTCTCGTATTTGTGAGATTTGTGACCGTAAATTCTTGGGCGAATGATTTTACAATTTCAACAAAGTCCTCCATCAACTCTTGCACGTAATCCTTATCATCTTGGAAAGCCACAATAACATTTACTCCGTAAGCTTTGAATAACTTCACTTCGAAGCCGAAACGTGTTAGCCTATCCTTGTAAGCTACTACTGCATCAATTTGCCTCCTCTTGGCTAATTCTATTAACTTCTTTAACCCTCTCCTATCCTCTTTCAACCCGGAATTTATGTCCTTTATTTCTATTACACCCACTTCTCCGAAAGTTTTCTTAACCCAATCCCTTAACGCGTTTAACTGCCTCTCCAGGTAGTCCTTTTGTGTTGGTGAAACCCTTGCATAAATTGCCACTTGTTTAACCCTTCCGCCGCCAGACTTTCAATTTCGCTGTAAGGTATTCTCCACCTACCGTTAACCTCAACAGCCTTTATTTTTCCCTTCCCTAATCCACTTAATAACACCAATCCTACTCATGCCAAATATTTCAGCAACCTCACTAGGTGTTAGATACCTCTCCACAGTAACTAGAAGTATTTAAAAGTTACGTGAAAGTGCTATATTCTCCAATACCTTAAAGTTTATTGTAACGCATCCTTCAATATTATTTTGCGGATATAGATAGATAATGTCCCCGCATTTAATTTCGTAAAACTTTACGATTTCTGTCTTACCGTTAACTATCAAAGGAATATAAACTACACAAGAGCCATTCTTCTCTACTGAGGAATATAAGAACATGTATAGTGTTGGACTAGAGGATATTTTAGCTCCGAAGAAGTTCTCTCCATTAATTATATCAAATTCCATTCTTACTATACTAAAGTTACTTTCAACGTAAGCCAATGAATTACTACAATTTGATACAGCTTTAATACAGTTAATTGATTGAGGTTTCATAATTCTAGAGTTTTGAGCAACGTAAGTTTCGTTCTTGACATGAAGTATGCCATTCTTTAAAATTATCGGCATAGGAGGTGTCGGAACTTTACGGCATTGTATTATAAACCAATTGTATACTATAGCCTTAGCTACTGCACCTTTTTCTGTAGAAATTGCTGCATGGTTAAATATTCCTATAAAGTAAGGTTTATCATATCCAGCATTCTCGGTAAAGTAATTAACGTATAGTGTTATATTTCCAAAAAGCGAGGTATAAGGTATGTAAAATAAGTGTACTGGACTTTTATAAACTCCAAACTCAACATTAGTTTCCGTACCGTTTATTATTACTGGGAAAGTAACATTATAACAAAATACTGCATCAGGCGGATGGGCAGTAGGTGGCTTATAAAATGCTATAACTATAGAATTTAACATGTTCTCTTGCATACATCCTCCAGTATAGCAAAAGATCTTTAAGAAGACTCCAAAAGCTCCTTGTAAATTATAGGAATAATCTACTGAAATTTCCTTATAATAGCCCGGAACTATGTAACCTATTGCTAATATACTTTGATTACTTATTATTATCATGCACTTAGGAGTAGTTGTTACGTTTACTTCCAAGCCTCTTATATTGAAATACCATAAATTACAATATATTAACCTAGTTTTATTATATCCCACGTAGTTATAATATTGCGTAGTGGGCACCAGTTGTATAAAATTACAACCAGATAATCTATGCGTTCTGTGCGTTATATTTACATTTGAATTTTCTACTATAGTAAAAGAAAATGTTTGAATCAGTTCCACTAATATTATTGATATCAATATTAGTATTATAGGTATAATTAATTTTTTACCATTTTAGCTCAAGATCTTTATGTGCTATTCCACTATTAATACTTAAAAATAGTATGCGTTCCAGTTTAGATGAAATGGAAAAATTTCTATAATTAGAAAATAACAAATTCCTTTTATTTATTTTCTTTCAGTATTTTAAGAACTAATTCTTTTAATTTATTTACATTATGCCTTATGAACAATTCTCCAATATTTATATCAATTTTAAATTCTCCAATATTTATGATTCCTTGAGAATTAGCTTCTGCTGTTGTTATTGTATCAAATACTCCTTCTTTTACTGAAAAATCTTTGCCCACCTTGCTTTCTTTGACAAAGGATGGATAAAGATATTTTATAGCTGAAGACTCAACAGTTCCTGCATGCAAGTCCTCGCCTTGAAAAAAATTATAGTCAGGGTAAAATACGTATACTTTTTTGTTATTATTGATCTCCTTTTTGTCATCTCTATTTAGATTTATTTCCCTCTTTATTACCTCTAGAATAGCCTGGTTTCCTCCGTGCGCATTAACTATTATTACTGCCTTCGACAGTTCTAAGGCCTTCTTTATTACTTCTACCAAGTAGTTGTAGAATGTAATATATGATACTCCAACATAAGGCAAGCCGTTATGTTCGATAGAGCATGAATAATAAATTGTAGGGAATAGTAACACGTCGTCTTTAAATTCGCTCTCTACTCTCTTAGCGATCTCCTCGGCAATAATGGCATCTGTGCCCATTGGTAAATGAGGTCCATGTTGTTCAATACTGCCAACAGGGAGTAAAGAAATTTTATTAAAAACTTCATCCCTAGTAGAGTAAAGTAAATGCATAGAATATTAAAAGGGAGAGAGATTTAATGCTCTGTTATTCTTTCCCTCATTGCTAAAAAGCTTGAGTATATAACTTCCTTCATATTTACCTCTTTTAAGTTGCTACTTCTTAATTCCTCTCCTGGATTTGCTATTAACATCTTTATTCCCGCCTTCTTTAATATCCTATATGAAGGAAAACATAATGAGCCGTGAGGAGCTATAACTTCGTTTGCCTTAAGCTCTACGCATTCTTTAGCAACAGCAGGTCTCTTCATTGGAGAGTTGAGTGCAGGATTATTTCTTTTTTCTATAATTTCTCCATTTTCATTCATTAATACTAGGTATTTGGCTTTGGAGAAGATTTCAAATTTCATGCTATCGTTAACTGTAGTGCAGATTATCACGTGTTAATATTCATCTAAAGGGTTATAAAATAATGCTAGCACTCTTTAATAATTATTTTATTATCTTCATCGAAACATCTTGCTATTCATGAAGAGAAGTCATCTCTACCTAAAATAAGTCCGGGATATATGCCAGGATTTAATTTATTAAACTCTAATATTGCTACTGGTAATTCTGCCATTTTATTTCTATAAAATTAAATCTTATTTTATACCTCTCGCTAAATCTGGATAAATTAGCTAGGAATATTATATCTATCCTTTTAGAGTAATTCTCATCAAAACATTGCATAAAAATATCACTACTTTTCCATCTTTGTAAGCAATCGTCATTTAGGGAGATCATTAATAAATGTAATTCTATATAAACATAAACTACATTAAAACGATATGAAGGAATGAATATCTAATAAAAGACTTATAGCCTACAAGGTTCTTTATAGTAAGATTTAAAGCACGTAGTGAAATAGTAAAATATGTGCAACAAACAGTAGAATATCCAATAGCAACATATTTACCTAGAGAGGTAGTCTACTTTGACGGAACTTCAGCAATCCTTCCAGAAGATTATGTATTAAAAGAGGGTAACTTGAGACTGTTTGTGCCTAAGATTAAAATCGAGGAAGTTGTTAATACTATGAAAAGCTCAGGGTTCCATGAGGAAAAGCTAGAGGTATACAAGGGCGAGAAGTATTCTCTTGCAATGAAATTTTATGATATTTGGGATCTTCATGTTAAGGTGTATTCTGATGGTTTCATTGACTCTCACTTTGAAGTAAGCAGAGAGTATCTAGAACACATAAATTATGAAACAATTCCTTCAATCTACGAACCTTTTGAGTTTTATAGGACTGCTTATGACAAGCTACACATCTTTGATAATGTAACTAAAAAGTGGATAAAAGAAGTCAGAAGTAATTATCTAGTCACCTTAAATCCTCCTAGTACTTTAACTCCTTGGAAGCCAATATCCGTAATAGCAGGCGTGTTAGCTGGTATAGGCTTCATTGCATACGCCCTCTCAAGATTAGATAAGGGAGAAACAAGTGAGAATTGAAGGTAAAATATCGCAGAACAATGAACTGATAGTAGATGGAAGCATATGTAAAGATAAGAATAAATTTCAAACTAGCTTTAAAATAGATCCTGGATTTATAGGCTATGATATAGCTATCCCTGCTAATATAGCAAGTGAATTATCCTTAAGTCCTTCTAAGGTTGAAAAGTTTTCTACTGTTATTGGATCTGTGACATTGCATGCAGGGAACGACGCAATCTTATGCTTAGGAGATAAAGTATACAAGATTTCTTATGTTATTCATCATGGAAGATTTCCTTTGATTTCTATTAATTTTCTCAAGAACATATCTGAAATAATGATAATAGATTTTATCAATAGTTCGCTGACAGTAATTCTAAAATAATCTCTTAAATTCGTAGAGAGGCTATAGTTAGAAAGCTGAAGGCTAAGTTTCATAAAGTTGCTTAATTTCCTCTAGCATTTCTCGAGTTTAGCTTACTTCTCATTATATTGAGTTAATTTGAAATAAATCAATAAATTCTATACTGTTTAACTTATTGTAAGCATTAAATCTCTTAAAATGATATCAATTTTCTATGTATTTCTATTAACTCTAAAATAATAAGCCTCATAAGAGAAAATCATTAATTAGGATAATATCTTAGCTGATAATCGTCAGATAGACCTTTCATTCCATAATACTCCAATGAAGAATGTTAAAGATACTGGTATTAGCAAAGCAAACGAATACCTTATTCCTATAGAGTTCACTATAGTTGAGATAATTATAGGTACGAAGGAAGTAAAGGCAGTCATAGTAGCTGAAAAATAACTATTGGCGACATTCCTCTCTTCTTCAGGAAAGCTTCTTGTTAGCGCAATTAGTGAAGTGGGGTAAGTTAGACCGTGAGGTATTCCTAATATTATTAACGCGATTATGTAAAGGATGAGAGAATTTGATAAGAAAATTGCAGATAAGCCTATTATAGTTAAACTAGCCGAAATCCATATTGGCGACCCTAGATCTCTTGGAGGCAATATGGTCATCATCAACCTACCTAAAAAGGAAGTCGCAAAGAACATTCCGAATAATGCAGTCGCCAAGGAATAAGATGCGTGAAACGAGTCTACCGCATAAATTCCTCCAAAAGTAGTAAGAGTACCGAAAGGTAATGCATACATTAAATTAAGGAATATTGATATTCTAAAGCCAGGGTTCTTCCAAACCTTTACTTTTACTCTTTCGTTTTCTTCCTCTTCCGGAAATTTAACTAGGAAAGAAGATATTGCAACTAACGCCGGAAGTATTGAGAAGAATATGAAAGCCTGGAATAAAGTAAACTTAAGAAGTATTGCTGACTCAATTAAAGGCCCTATGATGAGTGAAGTGCTTAAAGCTAGTGTATAAAGTGAGAGCATTCTTTCCCTGGTTCTTTGATCTTGAAAAAGTCCAGCAGAGGTGATTATGTTAGGCATTATCATGCCTAAAGAGAAGCCTACAAAAGAAGTGAGCAACCAAACGTTGTAAGGATTTGAAAAGTAAAATAAAGGGAAGACCGTTGAGTAAATTATGGCAGACGTTATGAACACTTTTCTCCTTATAGAAGACGTAAGCCTTGAGTTGATTAACCCACTAGCTATAAAAGCTGAGAGCATTGCTAAAGAAGAGATTACACCTATTAAAATGCTGGAAAAGTGGAAATAGTACTTTGCAATGAGCGGTAAAGTCGTAATTATCATATTATTTGAAGCCCTTAATGAGAAAGTTATAATAACTATTATAACTGCATAGATAAGCGTTCTTCTGTTCATAAAGATATATCATAGAATAAAAGATATATCGTTTTCCAAGTCTATTTATGGTTATTGCCTAATGTGTGAATGCGAGGAATACCAAGACCTGGTCACGTAATGCTCTTTTGAATGTTAGTATCGACTTTCTTCATTAATGAGAAGAATATTCCTTGGTCTACATGATATTCGACTTCAGAAAACCCTGCATTAAAGAAATCTTTCCTCATGTTCCTAACAATCTCCGGTTCAATAAGTATGAAATATCCGTTATCCTTTATTACTTTGCTTACCTCGTTGGCTAAGTCGTTTCTTTCCTTTCTTATTTTATTATAAAAATAAAGGACAGAATAAGCTAAATCGAAGCTTTTCTCTTTAAAAGGTAGAGGAAATAGGTTCTCCACTAAATTGTAATCCTCACCTTTTAAATAATCCTTAACTTCCTTGTCTGTAATTTCCTCGTTCCATACTTCTATTGAAATTAGGGAAGGAAGTTTAGTTTCCTTCTCGACGCTTAACGTAACTAAACAGTTACCGCAACCTATTTCCAAGACTTTTTTAGGATTAATCCTCTTTATTATTGATGAAACGAGTTTACCTATCCTCAATTCTTCGCAAATTGTGATTCCCATTCTTCTAAAAGGTCTGTAATTCCAGGAATTTATACTGTCAAAAATAGATGACATAGTTAATTATGATATCTTAAATTTATAAATTATGATAAATACTACGTCACTTTCTGACTGCTCATAATCTTTAATGTTCACCTCCTTTATTTTGAAATTTTTGATTACAACATTAAAATATTCTTCCACTTTTTGTCTATATTCTTCTTTAAGTTCATCCTTCATTACATGCTCTCTTACTATACCTGAGATATAATCTGCCGAATGAATTAATTCGCATTTATCATGTCCGGTAAAATCGACTCTAAGGACTTTAGCTAAAGTCCATTTAGGAAAATTAATGATAATGTATTGTTTATCACTTTCTCTTAATATCGGAGTTCTATCATAATGAACAACGACGCTCTTGCTTGCTACGTATTTCCTTAAATGTAAGCCCAATATCTCTCCGTAAATTTTCGCCGAGCAATTACTTAATTTTGTTTCATTTACCTTCTTTATAATTAATGAGATTCCCGTCAGGTTCTTTAATACTTTGTTTACAAAAATTCCTTTAACGTCCTTTCCTAACTTGAATTGTTTAGGTGAATCTTCCGACCATTTAAAATATTTTATATTCTTGCCCGTGAGCCTTTGTGCATCCTTTATTGCTTCCTCGTATAAATTTAGGTAACAGTTTATATCGTTAATTAAAACTGCTGAAATTATAAACGGTTTTTCGTCATTTGGATTTCCTGCCTCATCAATTGCTATGTGAATCTCATTTTTAGTCATTATTTAAAGAATTCAACTACGAGTAAAAAAGAAATCGATCACGTGTAAGCTTAAATATTTCTCCACACAAGTTGTTAATTGGGAGTGCACGGGGATACGTGCACGATGATCAAAATTCACGAGTGCACGGGGATACGTGCACTATGAGTTAACCTCAAAAATCCTTCTTCAAAAATTATCATATGCTTGAGTCAATTAAACCTATGAGTAAAGGCCAGGAGGAATTACTTAACGCACTTACTAACTCCAAATATAATATTATAGGTATATTTGGTCCCACAGGAACTGGGAAAAGCTTATTTTCATTAGCTTACAGTATCGATTCAGTATCCACTGGAAAATTTAGGAAATTAATTGTAGCAAAGCCTATAGTTGACGTAGTAACTCAGGAAGAATTAACAAGAAAAGAATATGACAAGTATGAAGATATGGTAAAGGATTACATAAAGGACGTTCTTGGCGGTTTTGCTGAAGAGAAAACTATAGATGATCTGTTCTCTTCTGGGAAAATAGAAGTGTTAGATTCAAGGTACTTAAGAGGGAGGTCTTTCAACGACTCGATAATATTTTTAGATGATGTTCAGCTAATGAAGCCCGAAAGCGTACTAGAGCTGTTCATAAGGGCAGGGAAGAACTCAAGGCTAATTATAGCCGGAGATCCCGTTTTCCAGACTTTAAGTAATGAGGCAGATTCTTCTGAAATTATAAGGGAAGTGTTACTGAACGAGAAAGACGCAAAGGTTGTGGACTTAGGAATAAAAGATATCGTTAGGGCAGGGACTAAGAGGGGAATAAGGCTTTTGTTAGAGTATAAATTAAGGTCCAGAAAGCTCAGTGAAGCTGAAAAGAAGGTAATGGATTCTGCAAAAATTCGCGCTCCAGATGCAGATATAATAACTGTCGTTGAATTCTCAGAAGAAAAGAAAAAGCTTAATATAACCTCAGAGCACGTCCCAGACGCATTGATAGTAGTAAAGGAAGGCAACGCGGGTAGACTAATAGGTAAAAGCGGAGAAAGGATTAACGGAATAGAGAGCGATACTAAGATGAAGGTTAGAGTAGTGGAGTTAAAACTAGACTTTAAGGATATAATAAGGGCGGTGCATCCTTTACCTTGGGTAGTTAAGCACGTTGAGGATGTAGATTTTCAAGGTAACGAGCTCGTAGTGAGATTAAAGAAAGAGTCCGGTGGCTTCATAGGCCAGAAAGGTGTAAATATCAGGCTAGTTGAATACGTAATTAAACAAATGTTTAATGTAGGGGTTAGAGTAATCCAGCCTAGCGAGGAAAATCAATCATAAAGGCTTTGCGATATCATGAATTGTCCATCTTAACGGTAACTCTTATTTTTGCAATCCTAGGTTGTCGATCTCCATTATTTATTTTAAGGTAAGTAGGCAAATATACTACTTGATGTTAATTAGAACTTCAGCAGAAATATATTTGGAGGAGGCTGATGAGTTTTTGAATAAGGGAGATTTAGTTGATGCTTGTGAAAAATATTATAAAGCTGCAAGAGAGGCCATAATACTCTTAGCATATAAATATAACATTCACGGTGATAATATAGAGGATATAGTAACTAAGCTTGCTGAAATTTTAGGAGATAATATAATCTCTTATTGGGCGGGAGCTTCATTACTTTACACTGCAAGGAAAGAGCTTGATGCAGAATTAATAAAAATGTATAGGCAAGATGTGGTTGAGCTTGTCAACCTTGCAAATGAGAAATTTAATTCTTAAATATTTGGAGGAGGCTGATGAGTTTTTGAATAAGGGAGATTTAGTTGATGCTTGTGAAAAATATTATAAAGCCACAGAGGATTTTCTAAAGTATATAGCTATTGTAGATAATATGAGTGAAATATTAAATCAGGTAAACGCAAAAAACTATTGGGAATCTGAACTTTTGTTTAAAGTCGTTAAAAAGAAAGTTGAGCTAAAAGATATCTGGAAGACCGCTTGGAAATTGCATACTGATTGCTTTCATGAGGAAAGGACGAACCTACGTGAAGTAAAGGCTTTGGCTAGTATAATCAAAGTAATTTCAAATAGAATATAAATGTTATTCGCTTTCTCTAAGTTTATTACCTCAATATTGGCTTGTGATTTCTCGTATAATTGAAAGAAATCGTTTCTTTGCCTCGTCCACGTCAAAGTCAATAAATTCTTTCAATTTTTCTATTATTTTTAATCCGTTTTTAATCATTTCTTCGCTATCCTACATTGATTTCCTTTGGCTTGCAGCCTATTACAATTATTTTTCTATTTTTACCATCAGAATTTAAGATTGTGAGTATATCTCTCATAGACATGGAATGAGAGCCGCCTAAAGACATTGAAATCACTGCTTGAGGAATTTCATCTTCTAATTCAGTTTTTATTTCAAAAACTTCTACGTCACTATCTATATCCGCTGCATCAATAATGATTATTTCATCATAATCCCTTATATCATCTATGATAGATAAACTTCCCATTCCCAAGTCTTTAACATCTATTGGAATTAACCCGTCTAATGCTTGGGCTATAAAGCTTCCGCAACCATCGTCTTTCATAAAAACATTTCCTACTCCTATTACGACTTTCATTTTTCCTCACTGATGTAATAAACTTGTCCCAATGCTATTCCTCCATCTCCAGGCGGTACTTTAGATTGAGTAAGTATTTCGACTCCTTCTGAATTTTCTATCATACCTTTTAGTATATATTCATTAACTGACGCTCCACCAGATACTACTATTTTTTCTGGATTAAGTTTCAAAGCAGCTTGAACTAACGCTTTTCCTAATTTGTATTGTATAGTATACGCAATACTTGGCTTATCTTGAATTCCGTTTTCAATAATCCACTTAAATGCCGCCGTTGTGTCTATTTCGTTATTAGTTATTGGAAATTCGAAATCTAGTAACTTACCATTTCTTGCAAAGGCTTCAAGCTTTATTGCCGGTTCTCCTTCGTAAGTTCTATAATGACAAATATCTAGTAACGCAGAGACTGAGTCCAAAAATCTTCCTGTACTTGAGGTAAATAATCTGTTTTTCCTCGTTTGATACTCTAATACTTTTAGTTCTATATCATTTAATTTGACATAATTTTGAATTTCGTTCCAATCCATAAATGTTGAGAGAAATAGTGCTAACATTCTATCAGGTTTTAACGAATTTATGTCTCCGCCAGTATAAGGTACATATTTTAAATGATATTCTCTTGAATATTTTTCTCCATGATCTTTTATGTTGATTACCTCTCCGCCCCATCCGTTACCGTCGTCTCCGTAACCTATGCCATCAATTATTATTCCTATAGCGTCGTGAAGACCATACTCAGCCATTGCGCTTAGTCCGTGAGCTAAGTGATGTTGCACTTGTACCAGTTCTGCTGAGTATTCTTCTGAAAGTTTTGATGCGAGTCTAGTGCTTTGGTATGCTGGATTCTTATCTGCTACTATAACTTCAGGAGTTAGGTGGTAGGTATTTAAGAAGAACTTTATATATTTTTCCAGATCTTCAAGAGTGTTTAGCTCGTCGGTGTCACCTATGTATTGAGTAAGAATAACCTTATCGTCGAAAGCTACAGCACCAACGTTTTGCAGTTCGGCGCCAACTGCTACTGCAACTTTTCTCAATTTTCTCTTTATTCTTATCCATGTAGGGGCATATCCTCTGCTCCTCCTGAGGAACATAATTCTCCCTGCAGATATTCTTATCACGCTGTCATCAACTCTATTTACAATTTTTCTATTATGATATAAAACATAATCCACAACTCCCTTTAATTTAGTTTTCACGCATTCCTCATCAGTACACATTGGTAAGCCGTGCTTATTTCCGCTCGTCATTATTGATATTTTTTCCTTAAGATTATCGAGTAGTAAATAATGTAATCCAGTATAATATAAGAAGAATCCTTCTCTATCTAGGTAAGGAGAAACGTACTTGGAAATTTCTGAATCCTCCTTTTTCTTGAGCAATACTATAGGTCTCTCTAAGGATTTTAGTAATTCCTCTTCCAATTGGCTTACTTCAGCGTATTTTTTAATAACGTTTACGGATAAAGCCATTAGTGCAAAAGGTTGTTGAGGTCTGTTTTTCCTTTCTCTTAGTTTTATTACAACGTCATCGTCAAATGGGTTAGCCGCAATGTGAAAACCTCCTATTCCTTTTATTGCCAAAATATACCCTTCCTCAATAAGCTTCGCGGCAGTAGCTATGGGATCTTTGTCATGTATTATTTCTCCATCAGTTGTAGAAAGGAAAACTTTGGGACCACAAATAGGACAACTTATTCCTTGTGCGTCGAATCGTCTCTCGTTTTCAGGATCTTCGTATTCTGCCTTACATTTACCACACAAGGGAAAATCTCTCATAGCAGTGTTCTCTCTATCATAAGGAATTTTATAAAGCATTGAATATCTTGGTCCGCAATAGGCACAACTATTGAAGGGATATTTATATCGTCTATCTTTAGGATCCAAAATCTCTCTTAAACAATCGTCACATATTGATAGGTCTGGAGGTATTTGACTAGGTTCATTTACTACGTTGCCACTGGGCAAGATTTTAAACTCGTGAATGTCTTGGATATTATCTTCCTCTATCAATATTTTTTCAATTTTAGCCGGTGGTGGAATTTTAGAGAAAAGCAAGGAAAAGAACTTGCCTATGTTTTCTTCCCTGCCTATTATCTTAACTTCTACTTCGCTTCCACCCAAATTTTTTACATAACCATAAACATTAGATTTTACCGCTATTCTATATATGAATGGTCTAAAACCTACGCCTTGCACGATGCCGGAGATAAGTATTCTATAAGCTTTCATAATAGTAGTCTCTCATTGCCTAGTTTAATGATTTTATGAAGTTTTTAAGCTCATTCTTAACGTCTTCTTCATTTATAACCTTTATAGCATAACCTGCATGTACTAAGACATAGTCTCCTATTTTGGCGTTTACTAGGCTAAGCTTAACTTCCCTTCTTATTCCGTTAAAGTCAACTATTGCAGAACCTTTCCTCAGCTGAACGGTGTTGAAGAGCTTAAGAAGATGATTAAAGAATTAGGAATTGAAGGTATCGAAATAAAGGAATCTAAAGAGCCTATAGACGAAAGGAGAAGAGCAACTGCAATATCTTCTAATATGTCTCCAATAAATATAGAAGATCCAATAGAAGTATTATGGAAAATAGCTGAACGCTTCAAAGGTGATGGGCTTGAAAATAGAAAATCTAAGTAATTCTATAATTTTTTCTAAGCCTATACCTTTAAGTTTTATAAAGGATTTCTTCTCTATAGATTCTGATAATTTTAACTATAATGGAGTAAACGTATTCGTAGATAGGGACGAAAGAAATGAGAACTTCGTAAAATCTTTAACTTTTTCTTCTCTTAATACTGATAAGTCTCAAATTTTGCACGATAATTATTTGAGATGGCTTTCTCTTAAGGTAAGGCTGGACGAGGTTATATGGGCTTATCAAATAAATGCTGAAATTAATACTAAAACCAAGGAATTAATAAAGGTACCGTCAATGCTTCCATTAATAGGTAACGTTATGCTTACTGGTGTAATAATAGCTAACACTAAGAATTTCAACATGAACCAAAGAAAGTTTTGCATAGTACAAATTGGTACTATAATCAAAATAATAAAAAGAGACGAGAAATATCTTAGTATATCAAGTATTATAAATGATTTAAAAGAATTATTAAAAATTCTAGAAGAGAGTTTCAAACTATAAGTTTTAGTATGTTATTCTTATATTCTAGATGAACCGCACAAGCAGAGCACGGATCAAAACTCCTTATAATTCTTAAAGCATCGAGGCCTGAAATTTCTATTTCAGTAACTTTTTGGCCTATTATTGACCTTTCTACCGGACCGCCATTTGGACTGAAATTTCTGTCGCTAGGAGTTATTATTTGATATCTAAGAATTTTATTTCCATCAGTAACCAACCAATGGGCATTAGCACCTCTTGGAGCATCGTGGGCACCTACCGCTAACTTATACTCCCTTTTGCCCTTTCTTGGATTAAGGTCAGATTTATCTATTTCCACTTGTTGTAAATACTCCTTCAAATAAGCAACTGTGAACATTCGTGCGAAAGTTCTTTCAATTACGTTATTACCTCGAGGTTCCCACTCATAACCTAAGGCTCTTATTTTGCCTTTCTTTAGTCTATAGGCATAAAGTCTTGCTATATCTCCAGTAGTAGGCATGTAATCCTTGCCATCATAATACTGCCTTACTGTAGGAACGAAATTATTTATTATTATTTTGTCCTTGAGTTTAGTTTCCTTATTCCATGGATGCCTTCTATCAATGTCGTTTCCAAGTTCATCTTTTTCATATTCTCTATCCCACTCATCATATGGAGTATTATCTACGTAAACTCTTACTCCTAATAAAATCTTGGAAAGTCTGTCCTCAACTATTTCGCCATTTATTATTAATGCCGGTGGAAACTCTCTTTTTGATGCCCATTCGTCCATTTTCTCATAATCGGCATCATATTCTTCACTCTCTAGAAGTCCGTATGTAACATAGTTGTCTTCTATTTTCTTATATTCAGTAAAGAATTCTCTTAGATCCGCCATTATGTAAAGAAGTTTCTCTATACTTTTATCTTCCTTCATAAATTTCTTGACTTTCTCTACTACGGATGGATCTCTAATAGTTATAGATCCAGGCTTGAGGCTAAGAGGTTGAGGATATCTTAACCATATAGCTGTTGCAAGATCCCTAAGTGCAGTCTGAAGACGAAAAGCTGTTCTGTATATTTCCTTACCAAAATATAAGTTATCTAGAATTGACGAAATCTTAGGATATCCGTGAATATCTTTAAACTCGCAACTTGTATCTTTAGCTTTATCATAAACGCTCGGAGTATATTTACTAACTATTTCAGTCGAATAATCGATAGCTTGGAACAGAAAGGTTACTGTTATATTATTATACATCAGATCAGCTAAGGAATAAGCTATATTTCTGTATTTTATAGCTTGAACAGAAGGAAAAATTCCTGAGGCCATTTCTAGCGCTTCGGTAGAAACTAGAGTGTGTGTTGCACCGCAAACTCCGCAAATTTTTCCTGCAATATTAGGTGCTAAATGGAGATCTTTACCTTTGAGTAAATTCTCGAACCCTCTGTACATTGACACTCCAACTTTGGCATCAACGTATTCTCCATTGTCAATTTTAACGTGAACTCCTAAATGGCCTTCTATCCTACTGATAGGATCTAGATCAAGATCCATGCCTTTCACCCAAGGCGGAATAAATCATTGCGACTATCATTTGAGGTGATGCGGGACAGCCTGGAACTTCTAAAACTTTCTTATCTGTAAGTATTTCTTTAACTCCTTTGCTTCCAGTTTCTCTAAGTATTCCTCCATTTACTGCACAAGAGCCGACTGCAACTACGCTAATTGCCTTCTCAGCTAAAAGTTTTATGACTTGAGTGCAAGGATATCCTCCGAATGTGCAAAGGGAATCGTTAGGAGGTATTGCTCCTTCAATCACTAGGACGAAGTCGTTCATATTCAGTATTGTTTCCAACATTTCTTTCCCTGATTTTTCCTCGCAAACTAGTGAGACAAACTTTACTGGAGAAGAATGAAAGAAAAGCTCCTCTAAGCCTTCACAACCAGATCTTAATATCATCACTGTCTCCCCTGAACAAGATTGAGCTTCTATCCAAATTATGTTATGTTTTAATACTTCTTTAAGCGCCGAACAATAGTCCATATATTATATTTCCTTAAACAATTATAAGGATTACTAAAAGGTGTGGAAAGCCTCGCCAAGGGTAGCCCGTGTTTAAATATTTCTTTTTCCTAAATTTCTCTTAGTGACGCTCCCCTCCAGCTCGACTGTGAGAGGAGGAACCAGTGACGTCCCAAAAGGGCTAGAGCTATGCAATGATCCTCCTTGAGGGCTCCCTGATTACCTCGACTGACAAATTGATGGTGGGAAAGATGAGGAGGGAACCTTAGCTGGCGGGAGGAGTCAGTAATATTCACAAAGTAGGATAAGATCTTTACATTAAATTATAACAATATACTAATATCTAATGAAATTAATTATCTTTTAAGTTATAAACTTAAAATGAATTCTTTTAGTTTTTCCTTTACTATTCCTTCATAATCTTGTATTCTTCCAATATAGTCCTCAATGCTAGGATCTATAGGAAGTCCAAAACCATCATATTCACCGAAAGGCTTTACAACCTTTCCGCCACAGTCTATGTACGCCAGGTTTACCAAGACTTTAGGTTCCTTCCCTCTTTCTCTCAAATACCGTATCAAGTAATCTACAACCTTTTTCGAAACTTTTGAAGGTGTGGTTACAACTATAGGAGTGAAATCCGAGATTCTTTCAAGTACTAAAATCTCGTCTCCTAATCCGGGGGGAAGGTCAAAAATCACAGTTTTGGTGTCAATATGTGAATAAGCTACTAGAGATTCCATGATGGATGATTGATTTCCCCCCGGTAATAACACGTAATTATCTTTTACTATTCCACTTAAACTTACTATTTTTACAGTTTTAACTTCGAACGGTTCAATACCATTCTTAGTGACCTCATGTAACATACCTTCTAGTCCGAAAAGCTTAGATATTGCCATTGTATGAATATCCAGGTCTATTAAGGTAGTCCGTCCCATTGTTAGGGCTAGTAGTGAAGATATTACGCTCTTACCTACTCCTCCCTTAGCGCTCATAACTGCGTATACTTTCTTCCCTGAAAGTTTATCCTTGGCTAACTGTCTTAACGGTTCCATTCTCCTCCACCTGGATTTCGTCAATTGTCATATCTTGTGACTCAAGAGCAATATCGTGAGATCCGCAATAAGGACATTTTATGAAAGAAGGAGCCAATGCGGGCATGAAATGCATTGGATATTCTTCTCCGAATTCAGACCTAACGCTGTCTATTTGATCCTTAACTTCGTTAAGAGAAAATTCCTTACCGCAGTTTTTACATTTAAATTTAGGTTCCTTAAACTTAACTTCTAACTCCGCCTCATCTAGAACTGAGTCTTTTTTCATCATATCGAAAGCCTCTTTTAGAATTTCTACATCAAGAAAAGAGAATGAAGGGACGCCCAAAACTACTTTCCTAACCTTTATCTTTTTGCCGTCTGCCCAATCTATTACTGTTCTAATAACAGCATCTGCGACAGACCACTCATGCATAAACTATTTTACGTATTATAGTATAAATTATTATTCCTTTTTTCTTCTTTAGAAGATCTTATGCTACATTTTTGTAGCTAAAGAGCGTATAGCATCTTATCATTAACGACCATAAATAAGTCTAATAGAAAATATTTATAGTAAAACATAAATCGTTTCCCAAATGATTATTTTTATGGGAAGTAAAGTTGTAGAATCATTAATTTCTTATGCTAAAGAAAACGATAGTAATGTTAAAAATGTTACGATAGGTGTAACGTGGACTTGCGTACTTTCTAAGTACTGCGGGGTTTCAATGTCTTATAATACAGGAAACGAGGATTTAGATGTTAAAGGTTTCGGGTACTTAGAAGAGAAGAGAGTCGGAGAGTTAGCTGAATATCTTAGGTCGTGGAACCTCTTAGAAGCAAGCGTAGGTTTGGCTGCAATAAACTCTGTTATAGAACCTAAAGGAAATACTGAGGCTAATGGGCTAGACGTTGCACTAGAAATTGGTAAAGGAAAGAAAATAGTGATGATAGGTAAATTCCCTGGATTACAAAGAAAGGGGTTAAGGGGGCGGAAAGCCTCGCAGGCGGGGATGGATAGCCCCCTTATATTTAAATACCTCTTTGTCAAAATTTCTTTCAATGGCTAGGAGGGTTAAAGCGATCAGAGCTACAGTTTCAATGAAGATCGCCCTCTCTGAACCCCTCCTAGTCCTCGTTAATAACTACGTAAAAGCACTCCGTTTCACCCTATTCTGGTTGAAAGAAAACGTTCTAAATCCTAATGAAAAGGGAGTGATTTCGAAAGTCCACGAGGAGTTGTACACAAGGCTAAGGGAGGAATACAATCTTCCGTCAAAGGTTGCTCAGGATTGCTATAGGGAAGCTCTCGCGACGTACAAGGGTTGGTATAATAATCCTAGAAGAGGACGTTTTCCGAGAGTATACAAACCTACGGTGTGGTTAACGCCAAAAGCAAGTTATAATGTGAGCTTCGACAAGATGACTGTTAGGATTGCGAGTGTTGGTGAACTACCAATCTTAGGTTATCCTAGAAACCTCAAGGAGTACATGAGTTGGAGGATGAGGGAGGCTAGATTAGTGATCAAGAGTGGTAAGGCTTTTCTAAAAGTGGTTTTTGAAAAGCCAAGGGAGGAGAGTGTTAAGCCAAAGGAAAGTATTGCTGTTGATGTTAATATGAGTGAGATTGTTGTAGGGAAGGACGACGAGCACTACGTTAGGATCCCAACTCGTTTGCATGAGGTTCACCACTGGAAGTCTTTAGCTGAGAATTTGCAGAAGAAGTATCCAAGGAGGTGGAGGGGGAATAAGAGGATCTTGTATAGAGTCCGTTCTTTCCATCAAAGGGCTAGGAGAGTCATGGAGGATTTCGCTAGGAAGGTTGGGAAGTGGGTCGTTGAAATTGCTGAAGATTTTGGTGCTAATGTTATTAAGTTGGAAAGTCTTAAGAACCTCATCAAGAATGTTGATAAATTGCCTAAGGAGTTTAGGGATAAGTTGTATCTTATGCAGTACCGTCGTTTGCAGTACTGGATTTCTTGGCAAGCTAAGAAGCGTGGAATGACTGTTGAGTTTGTTAATCCCAAGTACTCTTCTGTTTCATGCCCAAAATGCGGTCAAAGGATGGTTGAGGTTTCTCATCGTTGGTTTAAGTGTTCTTGTGGTTATGAAAACGATCGTGACGTTATTGCTGTAGTTAATCTAAATGGGAGGGGGTCTCTGACCCTCTCGACTGCCCCTCAAATGAGAGATGTAAGAGCGAATCGATGAGGGGAACCCTCGCCCTTCCAGGGCGTGGAGGAAGTCAGAGAAATTCAAAGAGGTTGCCAAAGAATTTATAGTTTTAGAGCTAAACCCGTTCTTGATAGACCCTTCTCAAGGGATTCTTCCATCTACCGCTGCAGAGACAGTAACGCTTCTACGTAACTACTCGTTATTTTTAATCACTTCTAAATATCGTTATGATTAAGTAATGTTTATATAGTATTACTGAAATAGTTTTTATTGATGATCCCCCTAACTGATGACGGGCACTGCTCACGAGGTTTGGGGAGTGATAAAATTGTGGATGGGAGGGTATTGGTGTTTCCCTCGACTAGCCCCAAGGACTTAAGGGTGACTGTGTATGATCCCTTGAGAGGGGTGCCCGTGGTGGAGTTAGAAGTAATTAAAAGTAAGGAAAAGTTACGCCATGGGTAAACACTGTTATAGAAGATGCCCAAGTAGTAATAATAACTGCTACTACAATAATAAATAAATCAATAGATAGACTCTTGGAGTTGTCCAGAAGAGCTAATGCTTACGTAATTTTAATTGGCCCCAGTACTCCTATGCTAGATTTAATGTTCGACTTTGGAGTTGATGTGTTGGCTGGAATGAAAGTTAACAAGCCTTATTCCTTCATAAAGAAAATCAGCCAAGGATGCGGAATGGTTAATCCTAGCAAGTTAGAAGGGGACGTTTCGTTTATTATAAGGACTCGTTAAAACTTTATTACTTTACCGACACCTGCATCAATGAATTTATCCTTATGATCAGCAATTAAACTCTTTATTAAGTTTCCGCTACAGTGAGCAGGGCCTACTTTATCAAGTTTAAGTAATTCTTCTGATACTTTTACCACTTTATCTTTTGGCGAAGATAATAAATGAAAACCTCCTATGGCAGCATAAACGTTTTCTCCTGTAACTTCTTTAGCGTGATTTATTATATTAAGAATTCCAGAATGACCGCAACCAGTCAAAACGACTAGTCCCTTTTCCGTATTCATATAGAGTGCCGCATCATCCTTCATATGATCTCCAGTAATTGAAGAATCCCTCGCAGTGAATAATCCTGCAGTATACTCATCATAGCCATATCTCTTTACTTCTCCGCTAAAAATTACGCCTTCTGTTATTTCTAAAGGTTGAGAAGTTAAGATCACGTGAAAGTGCTTCTCCATTTCATCTAAGCTCATGGGAATTCCTATGTATTCAATTTTCCCTGACCAGTTCAATAATTTTTTCTCAAAAACCGAGGGATGAGCAATAACTATCTTTCCTTCCAATTTCTTTAATAATTCAGGATTACTAAAACCTCCAGTGTGATCGCTGTGGCCATGACTTAAGACTATGTAATCAATTTTACTCAGATCTACGCCTAGCTTCTCAGCGTTATAAAGAACTGGATACCCAGAGTTGCCTACGTCATAAAGTATTTTAGTATCATCAGTTTCTATTAATGCAGAAAACCCCCATTCGCCTATTAAAGGAGGAATTAAGGTTGATACAAAATTGTCACTTAATATCGTTATTTTTAAGTTAGAAAGTCTCTTCATAAAATTCTCTACGATGAGGTAATATAAAAACTTAGAGCTCGTTTGATAATACTTTATTAAAAAGCCGATTTTAGTCTTTGAGCTTTTATTGAAAGAAATATTAAGATTCCATCGAGTATCTATGTAAGAAAATTGGATAATGCAAAAAGTTTATCATACTAACTTCAAAAACTTGATTGCTGATATTTTATCAATAGGTTTGCCCATTAAGTTGCATGTTATCCTACCGCTTATTTTAGAATCTATTGCTGGAGCAACTAGAATAACTTCCACATTATATTTATCTGCTACTGACAGCGTATCTAGAATTATACTTGGAGTAGTTGGAGTAAATATTATACAATATCATCCTTTATATTTTAGCATCTTAGTTATGCTCATGTCGGGTTCTTTTTCGTCAATTTTCCTACCTGCATGAGTTTCAACTACTGCTTTAGTTTTATCTTGACCAGCTATTATTACAGTTTTCTCCTTTGATGCTTCAAGATGGTGTTTACCCGTGGCGTAACTTATCCTTACTTTTAATTACTTTTAATTCCGACACGGGCACCCCTCTTAAGGGATCATACACAGTCACCCATTGGGGCTGGTCGAGGGAAACACCACTACCCTCCCATCCACCTTCCTTACCAAGTTAAGTGGGGCAATAGAATCCCTCTCCAAAAGAACTTCACCACCCTCCAAATACCTAGCATTCACCTTGAAAACCTTAATCCCCCACCCTCGTGAGCAGTCATCAGGTAGGGGTTTAAAACCTTTACAACTTTCTCAACTATCTGTTTCCTCTTCCTCAACTTCTCACCGTTAAACGGGTTGATGGAGGAAGTATATGACTCAGAAACCTCATCAACATCTATTGGCTGAGTTTTCAACATTTCCACAAATTTTAATGTATAAAAAAGCTTAAATCTAATAGGGTGTTAGTTTACTAATAGGGTGTTATTAATTTTCTTCGATGAAAGGCCTAAGGAAACTAGGGAAAATTTATATGATAGAGATGAGGAGCTAAGTTTATTACAATCTGCAATTTCTGAGCCAATAGTTCTCCTTACTGGAATAAGAAGAATAGGTAAAACCTCTATTCTGAAAGTTTTCTTAAATAACATAAATTTACCTTATGCTCTAATTAACGCAAGAATTTCACTTTCTTCTTATAGAGCTCTTTATACAATATTTTCTGATATACTTTCTCAGATAAATAGAAAAAATCAATAAAATCCGTCTTACAGCACTTTAGTGGAATTTCAATCTTAGGTGTAAATATATCTTTGTTTTGGGATCCTAAAGAAAGAGCTTAAATATTGTTAAAAGTGTTTATCGTAGGGTGAAAATGGATGCTGAAGTTACTGATTGCAATTCTAATATTCGTAGCTACGCTTTTGTTGGTTAATTTTAAACCCAAGGGAATTCCAATAGGGTATTCAGCACTAATTGGTGGAGCCCTTACTCTAATTCTGGGTATTTCTAATATTCACGACGTTGTGTTAGTTTTCGATATAGTGTGGGACGCTACGTTTACTTTCGTTGCTATAATAATTATGACTTTAATATTGGATGAAGCAGGTTTCTTCGACTATATAGCGTACAAAATATTGGGATTAGGAAATAGGTTAGGCAAAGCCTTCGTTCTTTTGCTTTTGCTTGACGCTGTAGTTTCCGCGCTCTTTGCAAACGATGGAGCAGCGTTAGTCATGACTCCAATAGCCACTTCAATAATATCTAGGAGCAGCATTGATGAGCGTTCTAAGATTGTGCTTATGATGGGAATAGGTTTCGTCGCAGATACTGCAAGCCTCCCGTTCATAATAAGTAACTTAGTAAATATAATAGATGCTACATATTTTAATATTTCATTTCTCCTTTATGCAGAATATATGATATTTCCTTTTATAATATCTGTAATAATCTCAGTAATACTTTATTATTTTCTTCTAGTTAGAAAGACCGATAAGAATCAAGAATTGCCTAGTTTTCAACCTACAATCAATGATCAACTTTTGGTTAAGCTAGGCTTTCCTTTCATAGCAATATTAGTTCTAGCTTACTTTCTTACTTCATTTGCCAAGATCCCAGTTGCAATGGTTGCCATTCCTGCGGCTACCCTGTTAGGTATTATAGCCAAGCGTAGGAAAAAAATAGATATATATAAGGTTGTAAGAGAGGCACCTTGGCAGATTGTGCTTTTCTCTTTGGGCATGTACATAGTAGTTTTCGGCATGGGGGAGCAAGGCGTTACTAATTTCTTAGCTAGTACTGTCTGTACCTTGTTTAGCCTTCCGTCCCCATTTAACGTGATAATGGAAGGATTACTTTTTGCCTTTAGCGCAGCCCTTATGAACAATCTTCCTTCAGTTATGATAAATTCTCTAGCTATAGACTCTACCCATTCTACTAACCATTTCCTTTTAGCTTTAGTAAACGTAATAAGCAATGACATAGGACCTAAGTTCACTCCTATAGGATCCTTGGCTACTCTACTCTGGATATATTCCTTAGGAAGAAAACACGGCGTAAAGATACCTCTAAGGATTTATGTTTATTTAGGTCTGATAACTACGCCTATAGTTCTAGTGGCAACTATTCTCTCCTTATGGATTTTATTTCTATGATACATCTTACAACCATATCAAGTATATAAAAATATTAGGAGAGAAAAAACATTTAAATTTTGTACATATAGGAGAAACATTCCCTATCATTTCTCGAAGGGAATAGTAGTTATTCTTTTCTTAGTTAAATCTTCTATTGCACTTGTAATTGCTGCGGCTGCTACTCCTACTGGTATCTCTCCAATTCCCTTAGCGCCAAGAGGTGTAAATGGAGAGGGAGACGATATCAAGTTTACCTCTATGGGAGGTAAGTCAGGAGCAGCAGGTAAACCGTAATCGTTTAGATTCGAAGTCAAGAACTGTCCCTCAGGAGAGTAGATATATCTTTCGTAAAGCGCTACTGATATTCCTATAGCTGTGCCCTCGATCACTTGTTCCTTTACTACATCCTCGTCTAATGGGGTTCCCGGATCCAGATAAACGACGAAGTATTCATAAAAAGATTTATATATTGGATAGGCTATACATATTAGTGTGATTAAAATTGTTATCAAAAAGCTTGGTTAAAACGTCGTTATTCTATATTAATGGTATGAAAACTAAGGTAAAATATTCATACCAACATAGGTGATTAATTATGGAAAAAATAGAGTGGCTGAAAAGAGATATTCTGCATATTCTAGACTTAGTCCCATTATCTACCTCAAGTGTAGCACCAACGTTTAGTATTGCTGCCGCTTATGGAAGCATGGTAGCACTAATGGGTCCAAATGCTATAATGGCTGTTATAGTGTCTTTCCCATTCTTCCTTTTTGCTTCGATAATATTTAGGCAATTAAATAGAAAAGCTCCTCATGCAGGTGCATCGTATCATTGGGGAATGTTATTAGTAAGTAAAAAATACGGTTCTTTCCAATTTTGGATAGTAAGTTTAGCATATTTTTTATCACTACCGCCAATCATAATTCCTGCGGGAGAATACACTTTAGATTTACTCTATAGACTACACTTGATAAGCAAAGCAATGGAGTTAAGCGTTTTCTGGGATTCAATAGTTGGTATGATTTGGGCAGTTATATCTGCAATACCGCTATTATTGGGGGCAAAACCAACTGCAAGATTTACTGAGGCGTTTCTAGTTATAGAATTAATAATATTATCATCCTTTATAGGTATAGGCTTAGTTGCGTTACCCACTCATGACATTAATAAATTTAGCTTTAGTTGGTTTTTTAGTCCATCCTGGCTTACTTCTCCTTCAGCTTTTCTTGGCCTTGCTGCAACTATGGTTATTGTTGCGACAATACTTGATGGTTGGGAAATAGATAGTTATGCCTCAGAAGAGTCTAAAAAACCTACAAGATGGCCTGGAACTTCTGGGATAATAGGTTTAATTTCAGTATTTATAATTTATATGATCACAATGCCAATAATGACAATAGAGACTCCGATCTCTGCCTTAAGTTCAGCAGTAGATCCATTGGCTAGATGGGCATCCTATGTAATTCCTAATTATGTTTGGTTAATGGATATAGCAGTAATAGCGAGTACTGCGAGTTCATTATGGCTTACTGCATATATTCTAAGCAGGGCATGGTATGCAGGAGGTAGAGAGGGTCTTCTTCCTAGAATATTTTCTAAAGTACATAGTAAATTCGGAAGTCCTTGGTTTACTATCATAGCAATTACTGCTTTAGAAATATTTGTCCAAGGTTTAGAGTTAGTCTCTCCGTCTATGCAGTCATTTTTCGGAATAGTGCTAACTGGGGCAGGTGCTTTTCTGTTAATGGAATTTGCAATCGATTCTATAACTGCTACTATTACTTGGTGGAGGAATAAGCCTGGCAGAGTTATTGATATAGTATTAAGAGTAATATCGCCAATAACTGCATTTACAATGTTTTCTGTGATAATCATGGGTGTTATTGAAGCAGGATCGGCCTTTGGGATTCCTTCAACTAGCTATGCACTAGCTATAATTGCAATGACCTTGCCAGGGATTTATTTTATATTTAGATCGTATAAGGTAAAAATAATAATACCAGAATGGATAATTAGAGAAGTTAATGAAGGGAGGAATAAATAATATAATTAATTTTTTAATATAATTATATTTTTAATTAGATATAGAATTAATAATAACATCAATTCTTTTTATATGGCTCTTTAAGATATCGTCGGTAGTAGGAAGCACTGAGGTTCACGTAAAGGGGGATTTTTGCTAGCTTTTTCACTTTAGGTGTTCTTGCATATCTTTTTGGTTTAAGGCATGCAGTAGATGCAGATCATTTGGCAGCAATAGATAATTCAACGAGAAAACTTGTGCAAGAAAGCAAACCTTCATTATTTACTGGACTTTTCTTCTCTCTAGGTCATTCTACGGTGGTAATATTATTATCTATAGCGTTAATGGTAGCAACTAGGGCATTAGAGTCTAGTATTCCGCAATTAGAGAACATAGGTTCTATAGTTGGAACGTTAATGAGCGGTTTCCTTCTTTACATTATTGGTTTTCTTAACTTAGTTGTTCTTTTTGAAATTTATGAGTTATTTAAGCAAGCAAAACTAGGGAAGCTTGATGAAGCTAAATAAAATGACGCACTATTAAAGAGGGGATTCATGAATAGACATTTCAAAGGATTATTTAATATAGTTAATAATCAATACTACTTATATCCTATAGGTTTCCTTTTCGGACTGGGATTCGATACAGCTTCCGAAACTGCCCTTTTGGCAATAAGTGCCGGAACTGCTGGAGTGTTTACTAAGATACCTTTAGACTCTGCTTGTTTTTCCTTTCCTCTTTACAAAGAAAGGGGTTAAGGGGGCGGAAAGCCTCGCCTCTCTGAGGCGGGGATGGATAGCCCCCTTATATTTAAATACTTCTTTTTCTAAATTTCATTAATGGCTAGGAGGGATAATAAAGCGATCAGAGCTACAGTTTCGATGAAGATCGCCCTCTCTGAACCCCTCCTAGTCCTCGTGAACAACTACGTTAAGGCAATACGTTACACCCTATTTTGGTTAAAGGAAAATGTCCCGAATCCTAATGAAAAGGGAGTGCTTTCGAAAGTCCACGAGGAGTTGTACGAGAAGTTAAGAGAGGAATATAATTTACCCTCAAAGGTTGCTGAAGACTGTTATAGGGAAGCTCTCGCGACGTACAGGGGTTGGTATAATAATCCTAGAAGAGGACGTTTTCCTAGAGTATACAAACCTACGGTGTGGTTAACGCCAAAAGCAAGTTATAATGTTGACTTCGAAGCAATGACTGTTAGGATTGCGAGTGTTGGTGAACTTTCAATCTTAGGTTATCCTAGAAACCTCAAGGAGTACATGAGTTGGAGGATGAGGGAGGCTAGGCTAACGGTTAAGGATGGGAAGGCTTTTCTAAAAGTTGTTTTTGAGAAAGAGGAGGAGAAGGTTGAGCTAAAGGAAAGTATTGCTGTTGATATTAACATGAGCGAGATTGTTGTAGGGAAGGATGATAAGAACTACGTTAGGATTCCAACCCGCCTTGAGGAGGTTCATCACTGGAAGTCATTAGCTGAAAGCCTACAGAAGAAGTATTCAAGGAGGTGGAGGAGGAATAAGAGGATCCTTCACAGGATTCATTCCTTCCACCAAAAGGCTAGGAGAATTGCAGAGGATTTTGCTAGGAAAGTGGGGAAGTGGGTTGTTGATGTTGCAAGAATGATAGGTGTTAACGTTATCAAGTTGGAGAGTCTCAAGAACCTCATCAAGAACGTAGATAAACTACCTAAGGAGTTTCACGATAAGTTGTATCTTATGCAGTATCGTCGTTTGCAGTATTGGATTTCCTGGCAGGCTAGGAAACACGGAATAATTATCGAGACTGTTAATCCCAGTTATTCTTCAGTCTCTTGCCCTAAGTGTGGTAAAAGGATGGAAGAAAAAGGATATCGTTGGTTTAAATGCAATTGCGGTTATGAGAATGATCGTGACGTTATTGCAATCATGAACCTTAATGGGAGGGGGTCTCTGACCCTCTCGACTGTTCCTCAAATGAGAGATGTAAGCCCGAATCGATGAGGGGAACCCTCGCCTTCAGGGCGGGGAGGAAGTCAGTGCAGGAATGAGTCTTGTAGACACAACTGACGGATTTTTCATGAACGGCACATATAGGTGGGCGTTTATGGGTAATCCGATAAGAAAAGTTTGGTATAACTTGACTATGACTAGTATTTCAATTATTGTGGCTTACCTTGTAGGTTCCTTAGAGCTATTAGGTTTGGTGCAATCTGAGTTCTGTCTAAGTGGATGGTTCTGGAACATTATAGCAACAATTAATGGTGGTGTTTGGTGGGGCAACGTTGGTATAATTATTATATCAACCTTTGCCATAACATGGATAATATCAATTATAATATATAAGTCTAGAATTAGCAAATACGAGAAGCAGTTTAAGGATGAAAAGAAATTTAATAATTTATGAAAAATTCTCAATTCTTTAAATTATTCCTCTTGTGGATTCCTCTCCTTTTTGCTTCCCTGGTGCGGTTTCAATAACAAAGCATGGATCTTCTCCTTTCTTTATATGCATTTGTTGATGTTCTAAAGCCATAGATGCGGGCATTACTTGATTATCTAATTTACATCTAAGCATTACGTCTACAACCATTACTACTGGCTGCTCTGACGTAGGAAATTGCGATGAGGGTATTATTGTAGGAGGATTTTTATGTTCCATTAATATTAATTTTTACTAATACAATATAAAGATTTCGATAAAAGCTTTTCATTTTTGCTTTATAGTTTGACTACTATCTTTAAAGTTTTTAAAGTCAAGCATGGGAATTTTAATTAAGTCTAAAATACTAAAATTTACGAAAGATATGACTGTCCTTAATTAAGACTGTAAAATGTTTAAATGCAGTAGATTGGCCTATTACTGGAAAGATTTATTAATTTCGATATCGAATTAGATATCGGTGAAAAAATGTTTGGCGGATTAATAAGATTCGGTGGATACCAAGTGCTTGAAGCCCTAAAGAACGGCCCAGTAAAGATATCTCAGCTAAGGAGCTCGGTTCCGTTATATGGTAGCGCTTTCGACTTCGTATTAAGCCATTTAATGCTAGCAGGATTAGTCAGAAGGTTTGAAAAGGATGGAGAAGAGTATGCAGAGCTTACTGATCTTGGTAAAAGCTTTCCGTACTATGGAGGCTACGGACCATACCCTGGATATGGATTGTTTTACGGACATCGTCATCATCACGTACATTGTAGGCAGTGGTAAAAACCCTTTAGTATGTCAATAATTTTTTTATATGGTTTTGATCTTTATTTATATCAACATAAACGAACCTCAATTCGTTACGATGAACTCGACATAGCTAAATATTAAACAATGTTAAGTTTAAGATTTATATAGAAGCATTAACATTGTTAATGAATCATATTTAAAATAATATATATTAATCTTTTTAAAATGACTTTTCTCAGATTATTTATGGAAACTAATTCCAAGATTTTAAACGTGTTACTATCAAAATCTAAGTTTGACATAACGCTTTACAGTGTTGATACAAGTTTTGCTTTTAACTCTGTCGATTTTGTCGTTATGAATAAAATACTTTCTAAATTAATGAGAAAATATGAAATAATAAATGCTCAAGTCGATCTGCAACATGTTCACATAATATTGGCAAGAGCAGACAAGAGAATATATATTACTATTAAATTTTATTAATTCGGATCTAAATAAGTTAGTCTTTGCTTCATTATTTCCTATATAAGGAAAAACTAAGTTATTATTAATATTAACTAGAGGAATGCATTCATTTATATTTGAATTTTGCATTATAACTTATATAGGAAATTTAATGAACATGCAAAGAATTGAGAAAGAATTGTTTATTACTGGCAACTTAATTATGTTAGAAAAATGTATAAACTTTAGGGTATACCTAATGTTTTGTAACTTATATGATTGACTGGTTGATCATAAACCTTTGGAATCCGCAGAACGTTGACGTAGTCAGCGCTTTAGTTATAGCTTATTTGCTGGGCATACTTCATGGAGTGACGCCGGATGAACACACTTGGCCAATAACTTTCTCCTACTCTGTCGGAACTTTTAGCACTATAAGGAGGAGCCAAGACAGGATTAATATTTTCCTCAGGGTTCACTTTACAAAGGTCTATATTGTCCGAGTTGGCTTACTTAGCGTTGGCAGGAATATTTATGACTACTACAGCATTCGGTGTAACTTACATCTTCGTAGGTATAGCCATGGCAGCCGCAGGTGTTTATATAGCAAAGAAAGGAGGATATCCTCATTGGCATTATCTAGAGAAAAGACTGGGAGAAATTTCGGGAATACATAAGAAAGGAAGTGAATTACAAGAGCAAGAGTTGCAGCATAAAATTAATCCTGCATACGTTAACGAAAAGGATTTAACAAAGCCTGTTCCAGTTAAGTTAGCTTTTATTCACGGTTTCATTGCAGGCTTTGGATTCGGAGCCTTTGCTTTAATAGTTTACACTGTATTAGCTCCAACAATGCCTAACGCTTACTTAGGATGGGTTCCAGGAATATTATTTGGTCTAGGAACAATGACTGCTCAAGTGCTCTTCGGAACTGCCTTTGCTGCCTGGTTAACTAGAATGAAGAACTTAACTTTCCAAGGTATTGCAGTTGTAGGAAAGACTATAACTAAGACAGTGCTAGAATACGGTGGAATAGCGTTTATAGTTGGCGGAATTGCAATATTACTTTATCCTCCGCTTTTAACTTACAACATAGTAACTCCAATAAAAGTTCATAACTTACATAACCTGGGCATAGGATTTTTCCTAGTTATACTCAGTGTTGTCGTATTCGGAATTTATGGATATAAACAAGGAATTAAAGCCGCGATAAAGCTTGGATATACTAACAAGACTTAATCACGTTTTATTATTCTTTTTACGTTTTCTAAAGCGTCATCTATACTTAAAGCTCCTTTAACCCTTCCTTTTTCATCTACAATTATTAAATAATCTATGTGACTTCTTACCATTAGGTTCAAGATTTCCAAAGGGTCTTCTTTTCCGGTTATAGTTAAGATGCTTTTTCCTTTTTTAATTATGTCTTTTAACTTTTCCTCACCATTAGCTTTTTCTATCTCGTCACCGGTTAAATATCCTATAATTTTATTTCCCTCCGTCACGACAATTACCTGGTACTTCGAGATAAGGGGTTTAACGTTTTTAACTACTTCCTCTCCGTTCAATGTTAAAACATTTTTATGTTTTAATTTCACTTTTAATGCCATAATACCAATAACGCATCTTATATATAAAATTCTTTTGGTTCAATCAATCGTTTAGAAACAATCGATTTCTTTTTAATTGTCTTTTTAAAGAATATAAAAAGAGCGATATGTGTCTAATTATAGAAACATTTTTATTTAATTAGAAAACTTATTAACATTGTTAATAAGGATTTAGAATAAATAGTTCATGAAACATTTAAACGAAAGAGTGAGAATATACTAACCATGGAAAAAGTTTACTCGGTTATAGGTGCAATTCTGATTTCAATATCGTTCTTCTTAAACGTCTTCGGTATCATAACTTCTGCTATAGGAATATACCTTGTAACGTCGTATATAAGATCGCTTTACGTGGAATATAGAAGGGGAAAAGAGTTAGGAAAATTCCTTTATTTAGCAATGTCGATGCTTTTTCTATCATTCGTAAGCTTTTCCGTGGGAATGTATACTGCTTTTGGATTGAAAGAATTCTTTGTGATTTTGCCTCCATCTTCAGTGTTTAGCCTTGCAATAATAGTTTATACTTATGTCCTTTCTGGAATTTTTTACATAATTAGTGCAGTATATTTAATAAGGAGTGTTACTCCTTTAACAGTTTTCACTAGGATTAAGGGAGTTTCTTATTCTATTTATTTAATGGGAATATCCGCTATACTCTTGTTTTCCATAGTTGCGGCTCCTGGCGGAGTAATTTTATCGTTTGTAGCATGGATATTGTTTGCTATAAATCTCTATTTAACTTGAATAGAATAAATTTATTTCATAGTTTTAAATTTAAGTTACTTCATTTTTGGTAATTTAGTATCATTTAAATAAAAATTACCTTTAAATTATGAATCTTTCTTTTTAGTTCAATTCTACTCTATTTACCTATTTACTCTTTGTTGCTTCACCAATTTTTTCTATTATCTTTATTAGTATGCCTAATCCTCTCTGGAAGTTTTCGTTTCTCATTTCTGATAACAGCTTAGTCATTCCCATCTTTTCGGGATTTTGAATAATTTTTATTGTTTCTTCGCTAGTAATAGTATTTATAATTTTTACAACTTCTGGATCAGAAAGGAATTCAGATAGTTTCTCTAAAATTGGCACAAGAGCCAATATAGAATTTAATAAGCTTCCTAGATCTTTTATTACCTCGTCATTAAGCCATATGTCTCTAACCATCTTTAGAATATATAGGTATTCTACAGTACTATCAATTACTTTATCTTCCTTCAATTTAGTTATAATTTGATCCAGATATGCATCAGACATTTAGATCACCGCCTTTGCTGTTAAACTCCAATACATACGATTATACATAAGTTTCATCCACCATATTGTTGTAGTAGGAGTTATTACTGGTAGAACAAAATCGTAATTATATCTAATATAACTTGACGTTCCTATTCCCCCTACACAGAAGCAAAATACTGAACCGTCATACAGTACTTTTCCGCTGGTACCTAAAATATCATGAGCTATATTCTCTGCAACAGGGCCACTCTCGAAATCTGCAACTGAACCTGCTTTTGAAATAGGTAAATTAGTTGTATCACCTATTGCGTAAACGTTATCATATCCTTTTACATTTAACGTGTATTTATCTACGTCTATCCAATTTCTTCTATCTGCTATTTCCAGTCCGCTTAATACGTCTGCTCCTTTGTGAGGAGGTACTCCGAACAATAGGTCAAATTTTATTTTCTCTCCACTTTGCGAAACTAAAGTATTATTTTCTACGTAATCTACTACATACTCAGATACTATTTCTATTCCTCTTTCTTTAAACATCTCGGTAAATAAATCATTAGCTTGCTTTATTCCGAAAACTCCTGGAGCAGGATAAGTATAAATAATCCTGGATTTATCTCTAATTCCTTTCTTCCTTAATAAATCATGTAGCATTAAAGTTAGCTCTACTGGTGCTACGGGACATTTTATGGGTAACCTTGCAACGTTGATTACTATTGTTCCTCCTTTAAATGAATCTAGTGTCTGTTTAATTTTAAGAACGTCGTTTAAATCCCATACGGAAAGTGCGTGCTCTCTATATCCCTTAATCTCGTTCCATGCTAAATGAGATCCAGTTGAAATTATTAAGTAGTCATAATTATACTCAGTACCATCCGCAGAAATAACCTTATGATTAGCGAGATCTATTTTTCTTATATCACCTTTGTTTCCGCTATAAAACTTAATACTAGGTTCTAAAAGCGATCTTTCTGGTCTTATCAGCTGGTCATAGTCTTCTATTCCTAGTGAGACTAGTAATTGAGAAGGCTGGTAAACATGATAATCTTTTTTATCTAGAACTGTTATTTCCACATTGCCTTTATTTATTTCACTTGATAGTTTCTTTGCTAGCTTATTTGCAACTATTGTACCTCCAATACCTCCTCCTAAAATAACAATTTTCTTCATCACTATTCACCTACTGTAACAATATATTTTCCGTCATCCTTTTTCACATCCAGAATTTTGTACTTAGTTTTACTGATAAAGTCTTGTAAATCTTTCAGTTTCCAGTCTGCATCAAGGACTATTTCAATAGCTTCATCCTTATCCAAAGTATCTAGATATCCTAAAATTTCACCTACTGCACTATCGCAACTATTAACCCCTGAATAATCTAGTCTTTTATAGATTCTCTTTATCACACTCTTACCTCAAAGATAATTATCAAATCTATAATATTTAAAAGTTGTTTTCTCTCATATGAAAATTGGCTAAAAATTCAAAAAATATTTACTTAACTAATATTTACTTCTTCTTATTTCTCCAAATTTTTCCTTCCAATTGCTTAAAATTTTCTCTGCAACAAGAGTTTGTTTACATTCGTTGCAATATTCTAGAGTTGTTGGATCTACATTAAGTAATGAAGCTACTCTTAATATCTTCTTCTTATTGTCGAATGGTCTTCCACACTTTTTACATCTAACTACTTCATCTTCTGCAGTTATGTAAAATGTATCTTCATGCAATGATGAGTAATTGTAAGATTTATTTACAGTTATTGCATCTTCTTCGCATACATTTACACATTTATTACAGCCTACACACTTTGAAGGGGTAAACTCTATAAATACATTGTTATCTTTAACATTGTACTTTAATGACCTAGTAGGACATTTTCTTATACATGCTCCGCATAAAGTACAATTATCGTTCATATTTACCTTATAGCCGTGGATGTCAAAACTCGACTCTCCACTTATATTAGCTGCGGTTATAATTCTCACATAGTCGGATCTCTTATTTCCACTCAAGAAAGTGCTGGGTTTCACTTTCATTTTTTCCTTTATTTCTTTATACAAATCTATAGCATGTAATGCTGCTTGTCTATTAACGCATTTTTCATTAGGGCATATTAATTCTATATCGTAGAATGAATGCAAAGCATATAGTTCCTCTGGCCCTAATACTCCTATGCATGGTACTAGGAAATCTGCACTCTTTGGATCACAACTTATCGAAATTTTATTCTTCTTTATGACTTTAGTTAAAATCGTTATTGTAGTCCAGTTAGGATAAGATAAATTTATTGCCCCTACTGGGCAGGATGCGGCACATAAACCGCAATATGTGCATTTATTCTCGTCTATGACTACTTTACCTTCTACTATAGACATCGCTTTTTGAGGACATGAGGTAACACATTGGTTGCAACCAAGCGAAGATAAACAGTTACTATTGATTACTGGTATTCTAACGAATTTTTCTATTTGTTTACCAGTTATGAATGTTCTACGATTAACACCTTTCTCGGTTAATGCGTAATTTAGCTCAATGAATTTAATAATTATATCTTGAGGATCCGGTTTAGCCCATAAAGTTGCGCAATCTTCAACTTTAGTAAATTCATTGGAGACTACGATAAACGGCTCTCCATCACAAATTAATTCATCTGTATATTCTACTTTAGGAACAGGTAGGAATTTAGGCCAAGATTTTATCAATTCTTCTTTGAATTTTTCTGCATCCTTTAATTTATATAATTTAACTTTCACCTTCTATGCACCTAAGGGATTTATCTAATAACTCAGATAATACAACGAAATATTCATATTTAGATTGCTTTAAATTCTCAATTAATTTAGGAACCCATTTATTTATATGCTCTTCCAAAAAGGTTGAAATAATCTGAGAAGTGTCCTGTCCAATTGCCTTTCCGAAGTACAAAAATGCGAGAAATCCTAATTCGGTAGACAAAAGGTCAGGTTCTTCTTTAGGCTTTATTCCTACTGTACTATACAAGTTAATGAGCTTTCCAGAAGTTACTAAATCGTAATATCCAAATCTATTTATAGTTTCATATAAGGATAAGTGAACATTATATGGCTTATCTAACTCAACAAATTGAATTTCTACTTCAGTCAGCTTATCTACATTATTTATTGAATCAAGATATTTTTTAAAATTTTCAAAGGATTCCACAAATTGAGTGTCGCAAAAAGACTTTACTAGATCTTCAAGTTCTCTTGCCTTGTTTTGTAGATCTTTAATGTCCTTTAACTTATATGGGTAATGGAAAGCTTGAGCTAAAAAATCAAATAAGGAATATTTAAAAAATGATAATGTATCTTTTATTGATGTCTCTATCATTTTGATCACAACGGTAATACATTTTTATTATTTCTCTTATATGTTCTTAAATCTTCCGGTGTTAATCCTAATTGTTGTGCGTCTTGAAGTACTTTATCTGGAGCTTGATCTATTGCACCAGTCCTTTCAGCAAATCTCTGCTCTAACGGTAATTCTGGCTCATTTCTAAATGGTCCTTCAGATGGTCCTCTTATTGGTAAATATTCCTCTTCTGGTTTAGTACCGTATTGTTCTCCTAATACAAAACCTCCGTATTCTGCAACTATTCTGCTAACCTCGCTATTTGGATCTGATAAGTCTCCAAATATTCTAGCACCTGCTGGACATCCTCTTACGCATGCAGGTATTCTCTCATATTCTGGTAAGTTTTCATCGTATAATCTATCTACACATAGGATGCACTTTTTGCTAACTCCTTCAATTGGATCGAAATCTATATTGCCGTATGGACATGCAGTAATACAATACTTGAAACCTTGGCATACATTATAATCTATTACTACTACGCCATCAACTCTTCTCTTATATATTGCTCCAGTTGGGCATACTTTAACGCATGGAGCGTCTTCGCAATGGAAGCAGCTTATTGGTATTGGAATAGTTCTTACATTTGGATATGTTCCTTGTTCTATCCTAATTACTCTCATTAAGTATAGCGAGAACGGCTCTGCTCCCCAAGGGTCTAGATCTGTCAGAGGTCCAAATATTGAGCTAGTATGCCACGATTTGCAGTTTAGCTGACATGCATTACATCCGAAACATTTGTTTAAATCCGTTATTATTACAAGTTTGTGTAAGGGTTTGGGTGTGGACATTTTTATCACCTATTTGGATTTAAACTCATAAAAAACATTTAACTTGAGGAGGAAGATTGTTGACTTAAAGGTCTTATTACTTGTTTCTGCTGCTGCCATTGATAGTAAGTCTGGTTTACTGCATACCAGTTAAGTCCCATTTCATCTGGCGTCTTATAGGCATTATACTGCAAGTATGGCAAGTTGGGCGGTGGGTTGAATGGAGCAGACGCTACTGCGAGCGAGTATGGATCAGATAGACCATAGCTTACAGTATAGTTTCCTTTACCTAGTACTGCAACTATTTTAAGTCTTAGGTCTCCCCAAGAAGTCTTGCCAGTATGTGGATCGAAGTTCAGTAGTGCAGGATTAGGTCCTTGAGTTCCTATTAGTACATCCTTGTTTAGATTATTATAATCTGTTGGACTTGCGCCGCCCATACTAGGTGGCATAACTATTGAGTATATATCATTAAACATCGAGGATATTGTAGCTTCTGGGCTGTTAGGAGGTATTGCCAATACCCCTGGTCTTATATTTCTCGCTTTCCAGTACCATACTACTCCTGGTCTAGTGGTTTCATCGCATACTACCATTAGCCTTGCAGTTTCTCCTGTCCAGGACTGGAATTCTACCCAATCAAAGTCTGTAATGCCGTACTTCTTACAATCTTCTGTGCTCATGAATACTGGTGCATACCTTAGCAATGGTCTTAACCATGGGTTATGATTCTCCCAGTGATGATAGAACCATGGAGTAACGTGTCTGTGCTCTGTTAGCAATGGATACTCTTGCGGGTTCGCTCCGTCTGGAGTCCACGATAGTGGCTCATACCACTTAGGTATAGGCCAGAACGCTATCTTCTTTATTTTAGCAATATACTGTCCATATGTATCGTTAGGAATATTGGCGTTCTGCTGTGCGAGCTGTAAGTATTGTTGATTTCCAGTCTTGAGGTACATGTAGTAGAAGTATGCATTGTATCCCTTCCACATTCCGTAGGCTGCTAGCCTAAATCTTGCTATGGGCTCTGAGTATATCTGTGTTATTATTGGCTTTACATACGGTATTATGCCAACACTATGAGCCCATTTTAAGTAGTACATGTTAACGTGTCTTAGATACCTTATATTTAATGGAAGTTCGTATTCTCCTTCTGCATGACCTATCTTCTGTGTTCCTTTAGGTACGAATGAAGGTAATTCTCCGTTAGTTACTGGGAATTCTTGTAGCCCTGGATATATCTTCTGATTACCATACTGGTACGCAGGAACCTTGCCTGGATATGTGTATAACTTTACTTGGTTAGGATTAGGACTTCCTTTGCAGCATTCAGTACCATCTGCTCCTCTACCTGCTATTAGCATACCAGTGCCTGGAGAGATCTGCCACTTCCATAAGAAGTCACCAAAGCCATTAGGATACTTCGGACTTCCATCTGGATTTACAAATGCGGAAAGCCCTAATAGATACCCTAGTTCTATCTCGACATCGCTGAATGGTCTAGAATCAAATAATGGCGGTAATATTGGATGCTCTATATTATCCGCTACTATATCTGGAGTAGTAATAGGCCTATCTAACGTGCTATGCTCTCCGTATCTCTCTAAGAACGTTGTATCTGGTAATACTATGTCTACGAATGGAACACTATTGCCATAGAACGTATCAACAATACCTATAAATGGTACTACATAAGTGCCATCAGGATTCTTCATTAGTGCTAATCTCATATCCTTATCAAGATCATAGCTATTGTCCCAGTATGGATTAGTTATGTGCCATAATAGGAATTTAACTGGATATGGGAACTGGAATCCAGCATCCCACATAGTTACGTTATACGATCTATGCTGTGCAAATGGGAATTCCCAGCTATATCCTCTATCTATCAGTAGAGGTCTTCCGTTCTCGTCGATAACTAACTGATCTGGTGTATATACGAATGGGTTTGTTGTCGAAGTAATCACTGTAGGATAATGCACCTTGTTAACACTTAATACTACAACTGTACCGTCATTATAGACTCTTTCATTTATGTTAATTCCTCCTAACGTTCCTACGTAGCTTTCACCGTTGGGGCCCGTAGCTGGGATCTCTCCGCTTTGTACATCAGCTTGAGTTATTCTTGCTCTTGGATCTGGAGGTGCTTCGTAAGAAGGCCAGAAGTCTCCATCTGGTATTGGTCTTGGATATGGATATTTAGCTCTATATCCTCCTGGTGAGTCAATTGCTCCTAATAGAGCCTCTAGTAGCTGGAATAACCTAGTAGTAGTAAATCCGTTAGTGTGCGCTGAAATTCCTCTCATTATATATGTTGCTACGGGTCTTCCAATGTACTCGTTATGAGTTCTACCTAAATAGTCTACCCAACCACCAGGTACTTCTATAATTACTGGACTCCTCATTGCAGTATCTCCTAGCAGCTTAGCTAACGCAGTTATTTGATCTGCAGGATAACCTACTTTATCTGCAACGTTCTCTGGTGCATAATCGTCTACTAGGAATTGATCTTCTAATAGCTTAAATGCAGACTTTACGTGAACTGTAATTGTCTGAGTAGATCCAGGGGCTACAGGTACTGTTACGTCTCCCTCGTACTCTAACATAGGCTCAACATTATTCTGCCACGGTACGTCAGTAAATGCATAGATGTTTCCATCGCTTCCCATTACAGCTGGTGTCCATTCTCCATTCTTGTTTGTCACTCTTAAGAATAATCCTACATTAGACGCAGTTGGAGGATCTATTGTACCGTCTGGATTAGTAATTACTAACCACGGAGCATTACTGTACCACTTCAAATATTCTTCGTCGATGTATGGCATTGGTGGATTCTGCTGCATACCTTGCTTATGTAACCTTAATAGCTCGTGAATTATTGAGCTTATTAATAATCCGTCATATCCTGGTCTTATTGGAACCCATATATTAGATATTGGTCCTAAGTTAGGCTCTCTATCTGGTTGGAATAATACTATTGTGCCACCTCTCTCTTTTACCATAGTTATCCTTCTTCTAAATCCAGTTGGGAAGTGATCTTGTGATGCACCCGCCAATATTAGTACTTTAGCATGATGATCATCAAAGTATCCATATTCCCAATAAGTTGAGCCTGATACATATACTGCTCCTATAGCAACATTTGCTGCACAGAATCCTCCATGTTCATATTCATTAGGAGTTCCGAACATAGCTGCAAAATACCTATTTTCTGTTGGGTTGTATTGGTCTCTGCCAGTTACCATTACGAATTGCTCTGGGCAGCACTGATATATCTGCTTTAATCCTATGAATCCGTACTTCCATCCTCTTTCTTGCAAGAATGCGGCATTATCACCATTTAATAATATGTCATAAAGATCTTCCCAGCTTATCCTTATGAATTGTCCGGTTCCTCTTTCAGCTGTAGGAGGCCTTAATAATGGATATTTCATTCTTGCTGGACTAAGGTAGTGCATAGCAGCAGTAGGACCTATTGGACATGTAGCTCCGTTATTTGTTCTACCTAAGACGTCTCCTCCTGCATATCTTATTAGATTATTGGCAGTAATCTGATATTGCAATGTACACCTTCCTAAGCACATATAGCATGTAGTAAAGGCTATAACGTCCTGATCTTCAAGAGCGGTTTCTTGATTAGTCTGGGACTCTGTGAATAGTTTATTTATGAATGATCCTTTGCTAGATAGATATGCTAGGCTAGCTCCTAGTGCGGTTATTCCAGATAATTTTAGGAAATCTCTTCTATTTAGTTTGAGCATTTTTACTCACCCCAACAAGTACCCCACGGGAATTGCATTTGAGTTGGACTAAACGGACTTAAAGGCGGATAGAAATATGCTGACGCTATTGCTACGTAATACCTTAAGGCTACTGCTCCTATTAGCACTAATACTGTTACAAATGGTACTATATACTTATAATACCTTGGATTAACCTTATGTAAAGCCAATTCAAGTAACATAGGTATTGCTATACCTAGAGTCACTACTAAAACCCAGAAGTAAATTGAATATCTACCGAATAATACTTGGTATACTGATTCGCTTGCATAAGTGCTTATATATCCTATATAAAGGAATAGTGCAGTTATTGTAGCCTCAGAAGCTTCAGCGAATAGATCTATTCTTGACCATAATAACAAATTAGTATCTCTAATGCTTGGATCTTTTATAATTAGTGTTAAGAGAAGTCCTGTAGCTGCAGCACTGCTTAAACCGCTTACTGGGAATAATAGTATTATTGTTGGATTTCTCCATAGTCCTATGTTTGTCTGACTAAACAACACACCTCCGTATGAGGCACCTAAAATTCCAAAAATTATCATAATGCCTATGAGGAAATATCTCATAGAGTACATCTTTCCTTTAACTACATACCATGAGCTTATCTTATTAAATAGCATAGATAAGAAGTTAGGTCTCATATTCCCTAGCCATATTACAGAGTATGCTATATCCAAAATGAATAATACTATTAAGAAAATTGTACCTAAAAACATCCAGCTCTCCCATCTTCCGTATTGTAATCCATAAGTTATTATCTGCCAAGCGGTAGAAGGCTTACCTGCATCTAATACTAGAAATCCTAGACCTAAAATTAATGCTATTAATGAAGCCGCACCTACGCTAAACTTAAATCTAGCTATATTTCTAATGCTTTCTGTTTCACCGCCTGTAGCAGGTACTGATACTCTAACGTCGTTGGCCGCAGTTATTGCTGCTAGCATGCTTCCTAATCCAATGAAGAAATACGCTAATGCAACTTTAGCTCCCCATATTGTTTGGTGGTCAGGTGGCATATCTGGTCCCCATGATACTGGATATTGGAATGGAGGTGGAGGTGGAGTTAAGCCCATTTTTCCTCAAATTATTTATTTCCTTTTTGCAGTATTTAAGAATGTATTTTCATCTATATGAAAATAAGTTCCTTTGTAAGTTAACTATGTTAATTTTATATTATGAGTTCGTTCAATACAAAGTTTTTTAATTTTGAAAATAAGAACAACACTGTGATAGAGTTATCTAAATATGCTTGCTCAGAAATATTTGATGAAAAGGAAGTTGAGATCTTATGTAAAATTATTAAAGAGCCAAAATCTCTTTATAAACTTTATATTGATACTAATATTCCAATAGCTACGTTGTGGAGAATTGTAAACAGGCTAAGAGAAAATGGATATCTAGTTCACGAAAAAAGAGGCGTGTACAAAGTAACGTATAAAGGTGCTTTATTAATATACCTTGTCAGCTGTAACAAGTTCAAAGAATTGTCTTTGAAATATATTTCAGAGCTATATAACTTATGCATTAATAAAGTCAAGAATATTTTAAATTATATAATAGAAGTATCCAATAAATATAGTATATGCGTATTGGAGTTTGATGATATAATAAAAATTATTCCTTTTGTATTATTTGATGCATTAAATGGATTATACATACCATCGGATACGATAGAATTTGTATTAAAAGCACTAAATGGACATCCATCTGTAATATCAGATGAAGGTTGTCATATAATTCCAGAAATAACAAATGAAGGTGAAAAAATTCTTTTAGGCAAGTGTAAAAATGATGGCTTTGTAAGTAACCATAAATGCCCTCATGTTAGAAAGATTTTAGACAAAAAATTTTCTAAGGAGTTTCTAATACTTTTATAAATCTATTTATTTTATTTAAATTTTTAAATTAAATAATATATTTATGTTAAAGTCTGTAAATATTAAGAATGCTAAAATGTATAATCAAAACTTTTTAAACAGAATAATTGAGTATTAGCTCAGTGAGAGTATGGGACAAGTTGTAATAGAAACTACACAAAAATATCTACCAATACTCAGGGTAACTTTAGGTTGGATGTTTTTCTCGGCGTTTATTAGAAGGACTATAAATGTTCCTGCAAAACTTAATCCGCATTCTTCGGCATATGTAGGAGGAAAATTAATAACGTTCTTGCCTCATGCATGGGGACCAGTAAAAGGAGTTCTAATATGGCTCTTGCAAAATCCACCATTATTATATACTTTCCTTATAATGTTTACAGCACTAGAAGCCATTTTTGGGCTCTTCATGATGTTAGGATTTCTAACGAGACCGTCTGGATTAATTTTAGCTGGATTAGCATGGGGTATAGGATTTGGAGGAGGATGGTTAGGAAGTACATGCGTTGATGAGTGGCAAATAGCTTCGGTTGAAGGTGCAGCAGCATTTATGTTTGTCTTTACTGGTAGTAGATGGCTCTCAATAGATCAACTTTTATATAAAAAATATAATAAAGGAATTAAAATCTGGAAATTTAATATTCCGTTGTGGTGATTGAAATGGAGAAAGAAGTAGCTTTAGCTTTATTAGGATTTTTAATTGCTACAGGGATGACTTTAGGACTTTATCAAATAGACTTCCAAGGCTTAGGCCATCTAACTAATTGGTCTAAAACTGCAGGCTATTGTCTAGAAGGAACAAAGCTATTTACTAACGGTACATTATTCCTACAAATATCTAGAGTTGACGGACCAGACACCTATGGAGGATTTATAGTTCTAGTTCAAGTTCTATATCCTAACGGTACTGTAGTTTATCAATGGAATGCGAACCAACTTGGACATATTCCAAAAAGCGATATTCATAATGAATTTTCCTTACATCCCGCCCATAGTACTGGATTTGCATTATGCGTTCCGCTGGGTCAAAATGCTACTGTTATACTTAATATGCCTTTTAACATATCACCTGGAACCTACATAGTAAAAGTCTACGATGCAAAAGGAGTTAGTGCTGCATATGGGCAAAAATGGGAAATAGAAGTTCAAGCTGAAAGCTAAGCAATTTTTTCTTCATTTTTTATACTTTTTTCGCCTTCTTTTTCCTCAGTTCCTTTCTTTAAGCCTACAAAAATGTAAACAGAACCCAAAGCCTTAACTTTAAAGACCTTTAGGTCGAATATCTTGCTTATAATACTCTTTAATTGTGAATTAGTAGGTATCTTCCTATAAATATAGTAAATATATTTGTAATCCAAAGGCTTAGCTCCTACAAGTGCAGCTAAATAAGGTTGGATAAACCTAAGATAAAACGCAACGTAATTTCTAAGCAACCAATTATCAGATTTACCCATGGCAATTACTCCGACTACTCTTCTTGATACTCTGGTCATCTCTTTTACTACTGCTCCTATATCGTCAGCTGCATGAAGAGCGAAACTGCTTACTACTGCATCAAATACGTTGTCTCTAAAAGGTAAGTTGTAGAAGGACGCGAGGACTTTATCTCCTTCAATTAAACTTGATTTTAACATGTTTTCGGCATAATCTACCATTACTATGTCAGTCTTTATTAACTTGGAAATTACATACGAAAGTTCTCCTTTTCCGCTAGCAACGTCAAGTATTCTTTTAGGGTTTGTGCAATAACTTTTAACAATCTTTATTAGTTCCGCTCTCCACTTTACGTCTTGAAAGAAGGAGATCATTGCGTTAGCTCTATCGTAAAACTTCGGGAGGTCATTATATATCCTCTGAAGTTCCTCGTTAGATACCTTAACTTCATTCATACGAATTTCTACACCATCTATTTAAAAAGCTTCACCTATATGGTCTTATATAAAATGTCATTAACTTTGTTAATTTTGCATGTTTAAATGCATATTTAAGGTAGGTATAGAGCATTACTAGTATTTTATAATTATAATAATTAATTTATGCGACATAAAACATAGCAACATATCTGTTTTTATTCTTTAAAGTTGTATATGCTTTGTGGATTAGTTCAATAAATCTCATTAGAATGATACAGTAAAAATATGTTCTCTATAGAAAATAATATCTCTCTTAATTAATTTATTATACTACTTCTTGACCTCAAAGCCCTTAGCTCGACCAACAACGAGGTTGGCCATGTACATCATCCATGCATAAGCCCAAAACTTGAGCTTAGCCTCAACCACTTGCCCTAGAAAACTTGTAGCCCTAACAGATTCCCCAAAAGTACGCTTCACGGCAGGGACTCAACCCTCCACCTAACACCGTAACCCTTCTCCTCCCTCCAACGACCGTAACCCAACCTCTTGAACTCCCTCACAGCCTAGCGGGATGGCCACGCCTAGTAGGAGCGTCCTCCCTAGGTGGGACGACGACCTCAACACCAGTATTGTAAACCTCGTTGGCGTCATAAGCTTTATCTCCGTAAAACCTCTTGACCTCCTTTCCCTTATCTTGTAAATCCTTAACTGCAGTCTCGACCTCGTTGCTGGTCACTTCAGCGTTTATCACGTTGAGCTCGTCCTTATCAATTACTATCTCTATCTTGAGGAATTTTGAGTCCCTCCTTTTGCCCCACTTTGCTACTATTGTCCTCCCCTCGTTGTGCTTATTCCCGTTGCGTCTGCTATTACTTCTAGCTCGTCGTTTGCCTCTGGGAATTTTATGTCCATGTTTTTTACTCTTTCCCATATTGTTGAATAATCTAGGCTTGTTGGGATGATTTTCAGTCTCTCTAGTGCTCTCAATACTCCTTCTATGGCCCTATAAGGTAAGAACAAGTGGAGGAATGCTAGGAATTCGTTGAACTCCTTCGCTTGTAGGTTTTCTTTGCACCCCTATTCTCCTCTGCTAGTAAACCAGTGTTCGAAGACGTAGAAGGGGAACATTAGCTTGTATCTCGTTATGACGTTCTCGTCGTACTTGCTCCAATCCCTCTTGTACTCACTCTTTCCCATGGATAATACTCGGTATAATTATTTATAAATTTTTGTATAATACTGAAGTAGCCCACAAAGCAGCTTGTTACTTAAAGATTACATTATTAATATCGTGTTAATATTCTAAAAAAGATAAATTTACTTAAATTTATATATAAAATATGATAATCCGATCATCTTTATTATATCTCCTATAATAGATATTATCCCTAGATTAAATAAAAATAGAGGCAAACCGGCTGTAAATACTATTGCACCGTAAAAGAATAATGAAGAAAAAAGTACGCTCACTTTCTTTAGAGTAAGAAAAATGGAGATCCCCGCAATAGGTTCAAATATATATCCAAATACTATAAGCTCTATGCCTATGAATTTTCCAAAGGCTAAGAAAATTAATCCTATTAAAGTGATAATAATTGCTATAGGGGCTAAATACTCAAGAATTTTTCTTTTTTCCAATAGTGATGAATTATAGGAAAGATAAGAAGGAAACGAAAGAATCCATATTATCCACATTATTATTTGGGCGATCCTTGAAAAAGCATAATTTATGCCATAAATATCTAATAAAATAAGAAGAGATAAGATAAATATTGATGCAACCATACTTACTAAATTTCCCTTAAATAAATTTCTAGATATCATCAGTTAATACTTTTCACGATAGTTAATAATTCTTATCCACGTGAAAAGGAAGGCATATATTTTACTATATAATACAAGGAATTATGTATAACAAGAAATATATCCTAAAAGCAATTTTAGGAGTAGAAGGAGCACTTCTTTTTTATTCGGATATAATGCTCGCTTTGGCAAGTAATAATGAAATAAAGGAAATGATGTCCTTAGCGAAAGTGAGACCTTTAATACCAATACCGTTCGTTTTCATGATAATTGCCTTCATATTTAATGGAACGATTTTCTTACTTTCAATTTCTGATAGATTTATGCTGTTCTTGATAAGGAATACTTTCCAGTCCATTATTAATTAAGGGCTCTAATGGTGTTTACCCGTGGCGTAATTTATCCTTACTTTTAATTACTTCTAATTCCGCCACGAGCTAAGGGATCATACTCAGTCACCCTAGTCGAGGGAAACACCAATACCCTCCCATCCACACTTTTATCACTCCCACCCTCGTGAGCAGTCATCAGATAGGGGATCATCAATAAAAACAATTCGTAATACTATATAAACACAACTTGTCAAAACGATATTTAGGAGTAATTAAAAATAACGAGCGGTTACATAAAAGAGTTACAGTCTTTCTTAGCTTTGTGATGATAAATCCTATGTTTGCGGAGCTAACTAATTTGGGTTCAGTGAATTTTATGTCACCTGCTACTGCTCCTGGCTTACTTTTCCCGGGAGGACTTTTAGTACACGTACTCTTAGAACATTGGTTAGGAGGAATCATGGGACTCGGAATGGGAATTTACCCTAAACTGTTCACCAGAATAAAAATGACATTAGGTAGTAAAGTAAAAAAAAATAGCAACACCAATAGTATTATTATTCCACCAATTATAATGTCTTTAACTCCTTTTTTAATTCCAGAGTCATATAAACTTCTCCTAACTCCTAACAAGCCGTGAATAAAAGCCACGACTAAGAGTAAGCCTAGTAAAGAGTAATATACGCTATTACTTAAATATTCGTCAACAAGTGGCGTTGAGATTCTATTATCGAAATTAAGGTTATTTGTGAATAACATAAAGAAGTGTATCGAGATTAGGATAAGCGTTACTATCCCAGTGATATATACTCCCCAAAACCTTAATTTAGATTCCCTCATCTTATCACCATGTAAAGCCCCATGAAGAACGACAATATTGTAACTATTATCATAGACCATATATAAATTCTGTGAGGCTTATAATAAATCCAAGGTTCTTCTATATGATGCTTAGGAATTAAATGCCCAGTTTCTATTAATATTATACGTATACCGTTCGTTACGTGAAATACCACTATGCTGCCTATTAATACTAGAAAGTATTTAAAGATCTCTGGTTCCGTTAATTCACCGTGAGCTAGTCTATTTACGTAAATTAAGCGGACTATTAAGTAACCTAGAATAGTCCATCTTGTTATCTTGTGAAGCAATGCCAAAAGTCTTTCAATATTTAACTTTAAAAACCACATCATTTTATGCTCATCTCCTTCAATCTCTGTATTGCCAAAGAAGGATCAACATTTCTAGGGCATACAACCGAACAAGAGCCTGCAACTCTACAATTCCATATGCCTATTAAGGATCGTCTACTATTTCCAACCTTTTCTTTCATAGAGTATCCCTAGGATCTGCTGAAAATATAGACCATAGCTAATACTGCAGGGCCCAAGAAGTCCTTATTTTTTCGACTACCGGATAAGCAGAATAGCAGAGACCGCAAATTATGCATTGCACGAAACCCCAGAGTTCTTTTTTGGTCTTCCGGTTTTTAATCTAGTTTCAGCCTTACCTTGAATTACTTCCTCTGGAGGTGTAACTCTTGGTACAATCTTGCTCATTTTTCTATAAACAGAGCCAAGGTCAACTATCAGATCTTTAATTACAGGGAAGTTATCCATGAGTTCTATAGTAATTTCCTTTTTTCCTTATTCACTATGAGCGTTTTGCAAGCTATCTTAGGCTTTCCGTTTATTTTCATACCGCAACTACCGCAAACTCCCATGTGACATGAAGCTCTAAAGGATAATGTAGGATCTTGTTCGGTTTTTATTCTCCTTAATGCCTCTACAACGGTAGTGAATCTATCCACGTTTAGTTTATATTCTTGCCACCAACTTCCCTTTTCTTTAGAATACCTCCTTACCTTCATTGTTACTTCAAAAGACATGAAGATAGATAATGAAGAGAACTATAAAAAATTTAACAGAAAAATGTAGAAAATTAATAAATTAAACTTTAATGTCGTTGTTATTCTTTAGCTTAACCAAGATTTCATTTTTCAATTCTAGATTAACGGCCGAACTGTCTATCTTAATCAACTCCTCTACCTCTTTGAGGGCGTCTTCCAGTTTATTCATTTTCTCCAAAAGGTATATCTTCGCTTGCCTATACCAAGAGTTATTAGGAGACCATTCTATTGCCCTATTATATTCTTTTAATGCCTCTTCATATTTACCTAATTTTTCATAAATCTCTCCTTTAAAGTAATGGTAAAGGTGTGCGTTCTTAGGATCTTTTCTTATAGCGTTATCGTATACTTGTAGCGCCTCCTGGAACTTAGATAGCTTTAGTAGAACTTCTGCCTTCTTAAAATGAAAATCTGGAAAAGTCGGATCTAGTTCTACGGCTTTTGAGTATTCCTCTATAGCCTCATTTAGTTCGCCCTTCTCTTCTAATGCCTCTCCTAAATGAAAGTGATGCCATGCGTCAGTCGGTTCAATTTTAATTAGCCTTTTGTACTCATTAATCTTAATATCTATGTCGCTCATATGACTAAGTATGAGATAAAAATTAAAAAATGTTATTGAAGAAAAGTCAAAAGAGAGATTTAAAACATTTACCTTTGTATTGTTTCTTCATTCCTTTTTGATCTTCTTTTTTCTATTATTTTCGCTGAAACTACTCCTACGAGGTACAATACTGAGAGTATAACTCCTATTGTAGTTTCAATTACTCCTCCAGTTGTTCCGGGAGAAATAATCCAGGCTATAATAAAAGCTCCTAATACGCCCCATCTCCAATTCTTTTTCCAACTATCAGCCTTCACCATTCCGACGTAAGTTAGTATTGACATCGCTAGTGGGTACTCGAAGGCTATTCCGGTGACCATCATAAGGGAAACTACTGTTGAGACGAAGGCTCTTAAACTAAGCGTCGGCTCAACACCCAAGGCTGTAGTATATAAAACTACGAACTTCATCATTAAAGGAACTATTATAAAATAAGCAAAAAGAGAACCAGCAGCAAAAAGCAATGCGGCAGGGAATATTATATATTTAACCAACTTTTTCTCATGCTCATATAACCCTGGGGAAACGAAACCCCATAACTCTCTGAAAATTATTGGAAGGGAAATAAATAATGCTAAATAGAAAGAAGTATATGCAGAGGCATATAGAGGATCGAATGGATTTAAGTTAAGTAATTTCATCCCTTTTGGTAGCTCATGGTGAATAAAAAATAACATTAGACTGTCGGCTAAACTGTGGAATAAACTAGGATACAAGATGGGAATAGTATATCCGTTAATATTTATAGTAGTATATCCAAAAGCAAAAAATATTATGAATGCCAGAAAAAGACTTATAAGTCCTCTCCTTAGTCTCATCGCTAATTCTGCAATATGCGACAAAAGAGGCTTCTCTTCGTCTCTTTTAAGTTCAGTTCTTTCCGTCACCTTTCTTCATCCTCTCTAATTCTAATCTTAGTTTGGCTATTTGTTCTTCCAATTTCCTTATCTTTTCGTTAGGAGATTGTGTAGGTTTTAAGTACCTATTATAATAATCCTCTGATGAAATCTCCCTTGCTATGCTTTTAGGTATTTCGTTGGTTTCGTTTAATTCTCTCAATAACTCGCTCTTAAACTCGTTTTGCCTCTTCTTAAACTCCTCAATGGTTTTTCCGAGATTTCTTATGGTACTAGCTACGTCCTTTTGACCCGACAGGAGTAGTATGGCTATTAATACTAATACTAGTGTATCAGATATATTCCCCATCATAATTAATCACCAAAACAAAAATTATAACAATAATAAAATCAGTATCTTATTATTTCTAGTCTTTAACTTATGATTTATTATTGTTGCTTTTGGGTTTGTGTTTCTTGCTTTTTTAGTTGCTCCAATTGCTTCTGTAGTTCTTCAATTTGTTTCTGAAGCTCTGCAACTTTATCTCCTTGTTGTGCTACTACTGCGGAGCTTGATTGCTGCATTTGTTGCATCTCCATTTCAGCTTCTAGTCTACCTTTTTTAAACTCTCCTAGTGCTCTACCCATTGATCTAAATAATTCTGGGATTTTACTTGTGCCGAAGAACAATATGAGAGCTACTATTATTATTATAACCCAATCCGATGGATTACCCCACATATTCTACGCCTTTTAATCTAACATCTCTTGAGTAGTTTATAAACTTTGTTTAGGAAAGACGGAGGCAAGGTCTATTAACTCATTTAATTATTATAATGATAATTCTGATCTTTACTTTTAGTTCTAATGTATTATACATCAGCAAAATATTTAGAAAAGTATAGGTAAGCCCCGTTAACTAGAAAAGTTCAATTAATATAATGTAACATCCCGTTAATTAAGAATCAAATTAACAAAGTTAATTTTATGTTATAAAGACTTTCAAAGACTTTCATAAGAAAAACTATTTAAGTAGAGTCGGTTAATAAAACACGACATGTCGTTCAAAATATCCAGAAGGGATTTTCTCAAGCTAGCACTAACTGCAACAATGCTTACTGCTCCGGAATGGGATAAGGCTGTTGCTAAAGCAGTCGATATGATAAAAAATGGGGATGTGAACATAGTATGGTTCGAAGCTCAAGCTTGTGAAGGAAATACAACTGCAATCATACAAGCTACCGATCCTTCAGTAGCGGAAGTATTATTTGGAGCGAGTCCGTTAGTAGGTCCCGGAAGTGTTAAAATATCTTTCTGGCCATCTATTATGCCACAACAAGGTGAGCAAGCAGTACAAATTTTAGAAGACATAATAGCTGGGAATTACAATCCATACGTTCTTGTAATAGAAGGTAGTTTTCCAGACGAAAATACTGCACAACAATACAACCCAAATAACCCTGGATATTTCGGAATGCTGGGACCAAAGACGTTAAACCAATGGGTAGCAGAATTATTACCTAACGCTGTTGCAGTATTAACAGTAGGTAATTGTGCATCTTATGGGGGACTAATAGCCGATAAGGTTTACCAACCTCCGCCAAAGTTTATAACTCCTTCTTGGTCTCCGTCTCCCACTGGAGCTATTGGCTTTTTCGACGATCCTTTAAGAGGATATAAAGGATTATTAAGCAGATTCTATGAAGATAACTACTTAAACGCACAAGCCGGAGCCGCACCATTCTATACATTTGTAAAGAATCCTAATGCTTATTTGGACATAACTCCTTCACCCTCAGCTTCGGTTAAGCCAGCAATAGCTGTTCCAGGCTGTCCTGCGAACGGTAACGGAATAATGAGAACTTTAGCAAACCTAGTACTATGGGCAGGTGGATTAGCTCCTCTTCCTGAATTAGACCAGTACTGGAGGCCGCTATACTTCTTTAAATATACTGTACATGAGCAGTGTCCTAGAGCTGCCTGGTATGCTGCAGGAGACTTTAGAACACAGCCAGGCCAACCTACTCCAGCCTGTCTATTTGAAGTAGGATGTAAAGGGCCAGTATCAAATTGCCCATGGAATAAATACGGTTGGGTAGGAGGAATAGGTGGGCCTACAAGGACTGGTGCAGTCTGTATAGGCTGCACAATGCCAGGGTTCACCGATTTATACGAACCTTTCTATAAGCCGTTACAAGTCCCAGTACCATCTTCAACGCTTACAACTGCTGGATTAATAGCAGGAGGTATTGTAATAGGTGCAGCTGCAGGCATAGCAGAGAAAAAGATGGTTCAAAAAGGAAAATTAAGGGGATCATAATGCAGATCCCTTACGCTACATACCCGGTAGGTAATTCGTTATATCCATTAGCTTTAGATCTCTTCGTTCCAACAGTGTTCTTTTTCTTCTTAGGGGCTTCGTATAGGGTATTCAGATATTTAGTGACTTATCAAAAACCTTTCATTCCTTATCCAAGTTCTGAACTAAGGCAAGTGGGTAGTGGGCATAAAATAGCAGCTCTGATAAATACTTTTGCAAATTCCAGCAGGGTTGGAATAAAGAGGAAGCCTGTTACTACTGGTGTAGGTTTATTGTTCCATATCGCCTTAGTCTTAATAATATTCTTACTAGCCCAGCACATGGTATTTTGGGCTTATTATATTCCTCCATACAGTGCATTATTTCCCTTGGCAATTCCGGAAAGCTCTGAGGATGGACTATTAGCATTAACCACACCAAACCACGCCTCAACTACGCTGTTCGTTAATGATATATGGGGTCCATTAACGGTTATACTAAATGGACAATTCTTAACATTCTTCCTAATAATTTTCTTAGGAGTTCATCTAGGTCATAAGCTACTAGTGGCCGCGGAAAGATTATCTCTAAGGGCAGGTGACTGGTGGTTCTTCGTTTTGCTATATATTGACATATTGCTAGGATTTTTCGCCACTGCACACATACCTAATAACGTCTATTGGTACGATAACTTACTTGGAGCACATATACTAGTTGCCGAGATAACAATAGCAACATTACCTTTCACAAGAGGATTCCATATGTTCGAATTTTACTTGGGTAAGGTAAGAGAATGGCACTTCATGGTATATAGGAGGGGTGAGAAATAAATGGCAGTAACGGAACAAGAAGCAATTAACTTAGAAGCATTAAAGAGAGCTATAGATGACGTATTCTATTCTCAGATAGATTCTACAATTCTATACTATTTGCAATCATGCGTGAACTGTAAGGCATGTGAGGCAGCATGCCCATTTACGCCGACTTCTCTAAAATACTCTCCAGTAAACAAGGCAGAAATAGCAAGGCAGTTATATAGGCCTAGATTTACAGTCTGGGGGAAAACTATTGGAAGGATAATTGGAGGAAGCAAGAAGTACCTTAGCTTAGAAGAAGCTGAAACTATGGCAGATTATGTATGGCACTGCACTAATTGCGGAGCTTGTATGTTCGTATGTCCTATGGCTATTGATAGCGGCGCGCTGATAGACCTACTGAGGCAGGTTTCGTTTAAAGCTGGGTTAACTCCGAAGATATACGCTGACATAGTACAATTGGAGGTTTCAGGCAAATATTGGGACATTCCAGTGTTTAGAGACGCGTGGAGCAATCTGATATCGAAAATGAAGGAGGCGATAGGGAAAGACGTTCCGCTGGACAAGAAGAACTCAGAGGTACTGTTTTACGCGAGCATCTATGAAGCGATGGTATACCCTAGCGTGTTGATCAACACCGCAAAGATATTGGACATGTTGGGCAAGGATTGGACCTTCATGTCCAAACCTTTGGGCATAAGACCGCCCGCAGGGTTAGTAATAGGAGATAAGAAAGGAGCATTAGATGTAATGAAGAGGGTTTATGCTTATTTCACTGAGATGTCTCCAAAGTATGTTATGCTTACTGCAGGAGGATTTGAGTACCCAGCGCTAAGGTATACGATGCATGAGGTCCTTAAAGTGAGACCGAAGTACGAAGTGGTCCACGTTACGGAATTGCTTGCGAAGTGGTATGAGGAGAAGGAGTTCGAGATAGAGCCTGTAGACGAGGTGATAACTTGGCATGACCCATGTCAATTGGGAAGGAGAGGAGGAGTATTTGAAGCTCCCAGAGTTTTAATGAGAGCTTTATCGAAGAAGTTCAGGGAGTTACCGAGCCACGGTGTCAATAGTTTCTGTTGTAGCAGAGGCGGGGGAGGTTGCGGATTACCTACAATGACTGAGAATATGGCTAAGGCTATAGGTATACCAATAAGCGAGAAGGACAAGAAGTTCTTGGACTCGACTCTAGAGCCGTTAATTAAGGCGGGTAAGATCAAGGTTGATGAAATAAATAAGGTAAAAGCTTCGGAGGTGCTAACTGGTTGCCCTGTTTGCATAGAGAGTATAGGATTTTCCATAGACTATTACCACGCTAACGCTAAGGTTAATCATATTATAGAGCTGTTAGCAGATAGAATAAAGGTGATTAAAAAGTGATTTTACGTTTTTTCTTTCTTATTTCCCGTATCTTATAAATTAAGGTGAATACACATGTCTAATCCCTTAACTATGAAAATAGATCCAATTACAAGAGTTGCAGGTCATTTAGGTTTGACTGCAACTGTAGATCCAAATACAGGTCAAGTCATAAATAATCAAGCATATACATACGTTACAATGTTCAGAGGATTCGAGGTATTCCTAAGAGGAAGACAACCACCAGATGCAGTTCATATAACTTCGAGAAGTTGCGGAGTCTGTGGTGCAGCACACGCTAACGGGTCAGTTAGAGCAAACGATATGGCTTTAGGTGCAGTACCTTATCCACTAGGTCAAGCTCTAAGGAACTTAGCTTATGCGATGACAGATACGATTTATGACCATTCTATCATCTTGAACGTGCTAGAAGGACCAGACTTTTCTGCTGAGGTAATGCAACAATACTATCCATCTTGCTGGCAGGCAGCGCAACAGACACAAGCAGAATACTCAGATATTCACGGATTTTCTACAATAGCAGATATAATGACTGCGCTGAATCCATTCACTGGTTGGTTATGGCAAAAGTCTGTAAAATACCAGATAATAGCTAGAGAAGCGGGAGTTCTAATATACGGAAGACATTCTCATCCGCCAATGTTAATTCCTGGCGGAATTGGAACAGATTTATCAGTGGGAGAATCGTTATTCACACAGTACATGTATAGGCTAACTAAATTAACAGCGTGGATTAAAGTAGTTATAGCGGCATGGATGGATCTAGCAAACTTCTTAATAAATAATTGTGACTACGAGACGCAAGGATTAACTTATGCAAAGCCCACATATATAAGCAGTTACGGTTACGAAAGTCCAGTACTCTACAGTAATCTAGGAGATAATTACCAAGACATATACAAGAATTATGATAGTTTAGCAAATACCGCCGATGAAGGACCTCAAACTGTATTCAGAGCTACAATAGTTAGGAACGGAGAATTACTGAGCAAGAGCTTTATAGATCTTAATGTAGCCCAGTTGGAGTTCGTTAACTCTTCATTCTATCACGATTGGGCTAAGATAACTTCGCCGTTCACAGAAACAGACCCTATAGGAAATACGTTAGCTTGGGGACTTCAAGACTCTGATGGAGTTAATTTATACATGTATCATCCATGGAATAAGACTACAATACCCAATCCCATGGCTCCGAACTTTATGGATAAGTACAGCTGGGATGCGGAACCAAGACTTGTGTGGAAAGATGGTACTATGTGGGCTTATGAGACAGGACCTTGGGCAAGATTACACGCTGTAGCGCATTACCATCCAAATAGTCCGATTGTAAAGAACGGTAAAATAACCATAGAGTTACCTACAATATCTGAATTACCTTCAGATTTACCAAGTGGTGCAGGACCGGCCTGGACTGTAGAATGGCTACCGCCAGACGAGTCCACTACGTTGTCCAGAATTCTTGGTAGAGCTGTAGATATGGCTGCTGCAATATTTGCTGCATGGGACAATCTAGAGTATGCTCTAGAAGTTTATATGAAGAATCAATCTAGCCCTCAAACTTCTAGGCCGTGGAAACAGCCGTCATTCTCTTTAGGCGTTGGGCAATACGAAGTACCTAGAGGTACAGTAAGACATTGGATGGTAGTTAAAGATTACACCATAGCCAATTATCAGTATCACGCTCCAACTACGGCTAACGTCAGCCCGAGGGATAACAACTGCAATGGCCCATGGTGCATTAACGGACAGGCAATAGGAGCTTTCGAAATGTCAGTGATAAACACAAAAATAATGGAAGAAGTTCCACCAGATCAGTGGGTAGGATATGATTTCCTTAGAGCAATAAGGAGTTTCGACCCATGTCTAGTATGTGCTGCTCACTTCGAAATTAAAGGGAAGAATAAGAAGCTAGAACATATAATAACTCCAGTGTGTAATAGTTGATGACTAAAATGCTTACGCAACAAAAAATAGTTATAAAAAAAGACGAAATTCCGCCAATGTCCATGGTAGAATACTACTTTCCTGCTCAAAAACCTTGGGAGAGAAAACCCGTACTAGTCATAAATTATAAGGGATCTTTTTTTGCAATTGAAGCTTTTTGTTCTCATGCGGGCTTGTCCTTAGAAGATGGATTCCTTACCGATGACGGTAAGGTAGTGTGTCCGTGGCACGGTAGTGTTTTCGATATAAAAACTGGGAAAGTAGTGGACGGGCCTGCAAAGAGAGATTTGAAAACTTATCATGTAGAAGTAAAAGGGGATGAGGTGATAATATATGAGTGAAATAAGCGCTTCAGGATTTACAGGATATTTTACAGTTAGGCTGAATAATGAACCGGATTTATACGCTATGGCAGGAAGGTTAGCAGGACTTGGATATTCAGTCTGCCAGATAAGATTAAGCGGTGCTACTGGGTACGTTATAATACCGCTGGAAGACGGCAGTTTTGCTAAGAAGAACTTTGCTGACATATATTATCAACCAAGGACTTTTACTGTCGTATCTCATGAGTTCGGAAACTTTCAGTTATCTGCGGGAGAGTTAGTTAGAGCCTTAAGAGAGAGTGGAAATATTGGAGTCGATTACGCGGAATTAAACGTAAATTATGAAAAGAATTTAGACTTGAATTTGCCAAAGATCGAAGATTGGGATGTTAGAGGCTTCAATATATCTAAAGGTAGGGTTGAAGATAGGAACTATACTCTAGTCAGCTTTACAAGAATTAATGACGCAAATCCGAGATTTCTAATATCTATTTACTATAGGGGCAGTTATGAGGAGATCTCAAAAACAGTACAGTCATTAAGGGCTGAGATGGAGAGTATAAATGCATTTATAATAAAGATTTTTAAAGATGGAAAATCATTAATTCAGTGGTAAAAATGGAGTTACCTAAACAGATTGATGCGCTATTTAGAGAAAATGGTGAACTCGCAAAATCTATTACAGAACAAATTCATAAATTAGCTCCGATAGTTTCCAAAGAAATTGGCAGAGAAAAAATTAAGATAATGAATTTTTGTGGGTCACATGAATGGGTAACAACTCATTATGGGTTAAGAGCTCTCATGCCGGAAACAGTAGAGTTAATACCAGGACCGGGGTGCCCAGTTTGTGTTACTCCGTCCAGTGACATTGAGAACGTAATAAAATTGGCCATGGAGGGTTACACAGTTTATACTTTTGGGGATGTTTTCAAGTTACCTACAGTGAAACATTATAAGAAAGATGAGGTAGGGAGTTTAGCAGCTGCCAGAGCTTTGGGTGCTGATGTAAGAATAGTTTACAGTTTTGTTGACGCAATAGAAGACGCTAAAAAGTCTGGAAAGCCATCAGTATTTTTCGGTATAGGATTCGAAACTACTACTCCTAGCTATGCAGTATTGTTTGAGAAAGAAAAGGTTCCTAAAAACTTGCTCTTTTATTCTTCGTTAAAACTTACAGCACCGGCAGCTGAATTTGCTGTTAGGTTACACAAGAGCAAAGGTCTGGTACCTGTTTCTGGAGTTATTGGTCCAGGTCATGTTTCTAGCATAATTGGTGCCATTAGCTGGGACTTTTTCCCTAGGGAATATAAAATACCAGCAGTAGTTACTGGTTTCGAACCAATAGATGTCTTAGCTGGAGTTCTAAAAATACTCCAAGACTTGCATTCAGGAGATATAACTTACACTAACCTAGAATACAAAAGAGTAGTAAAATATCAAGGAAACGTGTTTGCGCAAGTTGAAATAAATAAGGTCTTCAAGCCGGTTGATGCAATATGGAGAGGTATAGGTACCATACCGAAGAGCGGTTTGGATTTAAGAGAGGAGTATTCCATGTATAATGCAAGGGAACAATTAGGAATAAAAGAAAAGCCGTGGGATTACGATTTGCCTCCTGGATGCAGATGTAATGAGATAACCTTAGGTATTGCCTACCCTACAGACTGTCCTATGTTTATGAAAGCTTGTACTCCTGCAAGACCTTGGGGGCCGTGTATGGTGTCCATGGAAGGAGCGTGTGCAGTTTGGGCCAGATTCGGCTCTACGGAAAGGATTACTAAAATTGTTTCGGAGGTGAAATAAGATGTGTTGGGCAGTTCCTGCAAAGGTAGTAGCTATTGATTCAGACGTGATAGCTGAAGTAGATTTAGGCGGAGGGACTATAAAGAAGGTTGCAATAGGTGTGGATAACGTTAAACCCGGAGATTACGTAATGGTGCATGCTGGAGTTATAATAGAAAAATTGTCTAAGGAAGGAGTTATAGAGAATTTAAAATTCATAGCGGAAGAAATTCAGAGAACTGAGGAAATCATGGGCAAATCTGAAGAGGAAGCGAAAAAGGCCGCTGATGAGTTCTTCAAAGAAGCTATGAAAATTTTGGAGAGTTGATGAATTATGTCATATAATAAGATACAGATTTCTCATGGTAATGGAGGTAAAGAAACTCAGCAACTATTGCAGAGGCTCTTCTTTTCTAGACTTCCACTAGAGCTAAAGAGGGTAAAAGGAGGAGTGGGAATAGATTATCCAGACGACGGAGCAGTTCTCCAAAATAACCTAGTAGTTGCCACAGATTCCCATACTGTAAATCCCTATTTCTTTCCAGGGGGAGATATAGGATACCTTGCAGTCTCTGGTACCTTAAATGACGTAATAATGATGGGAGCCAAGCCAATAGCCATGTTGGACTCAATTGTAGTTTCTGAAGGATTTCCGATTGATGACCTTGAAAAGATTACTGGATCTATGATAGAATTATTAAAAAAATATAATATTCCTCTGGTGGGTGGAGACTTTAAGGTAATTGAAGAAACTGCTATGAAGAATTCTATCATAATAAATACAGTCGGCTTAGGAGTTGTCGAAACTGGAAGTCCTATAGTAGATGCTATAAAACCTGGAGATAAAATAATAGTTACCGGGCCTGTAGGAGTTCACGGTGCAGTAATTGCCGCAATGCAATACAACATATCTACAAACCTTAAAAGCGACGTAAGACCATTGTTCGAATTACTTGAGGTATTCAGTAAGTTTAAAGGCTATGTTCATGCTGCAAGAGACCCTACAAGAGGTGGATTAGCTGCTACATTAAACGAGTGGGCACAGTTAACAGGTAACGTAATAGTAATTGAAGAAGCAAAAGTCCCAGTATTAGAGGACGTTAAAGCCATAACTGAAGTTACCGGACTGGATCCGTTGAATCTAGCCAGTGAAGGCGTTGGCGTACTGGCGGTAGATAGTAACGTTGAGGACGACGTTCTGGAAACCCTAAAAAGCTTAGGATTTGAGCCTGCAAGTATTGGATATGTAGTTGAACCTAAAAGCGAGAAAGGAATAGTTGTTGCAAAGACTGCAGTAGGGGGAGCAAAAATATTAGAAATGCCCACAGGGGATATCGTACCTAGAATATGCTAGTGATGTAAAATGAGCGAAATAATAAAACTTGTCCAAGAATTGTTAGCTTTTAAGGACGCAATTAAAGAAGAAATAACAAGGCCCATAAAACAAGAATTACTCTCAACAATTTACGACATAAAGACAACCCCTGAGGAGGTTAATTTGGATAAAATGCTTAAGGAATATGAGGCAAAAGACCTCTTAGATTTGATAAGAAAAATACGGGCTGGTAATAAATGAAGTTAGTTGTGGGTTTTATTCCCTTTTCTGCTACACCCGATGGATTAGTTGTAGAGAAAGTTTACGAGATGTGGAAAGACAAGGATTTTGTCCTAGACCTCGGCACGGATCCTATAGCCGCAGCAGAGGAGGTAAGAAAGTTATCTCCAGAAAAAGTATTATTGGTAGGAAGTAGTAGATATGCCCCAGAAGGTATAAGTGAGAAGGAAATAATTCTTGAGACTACAGATAGGTGGGAAATGTTAGAATTATTAAGACCTGGATTAGATGGCAGGTATTATTTAGAAGACGTAGCTTACGGCCTTCTAATCTTCTCAGTAGTGAACAAAGTATACGCCTTATATTTTAGGGGGGATTATAATGACGAAAATATTGCAAAGCTTAATGCTAAAGTGGAGGAGAAGGTAAATTGTCTGTTAAAATCATAGGTCTAGGAAATAGACTTTACGGAGACGATGCGGTTGGTTCATTAACTGCGGCTTGTATGGAAGAACTTGGCTTGCCTGCATTTGATGCTGGTGCTAACGGCTTTCAAGCTCTCTCGGCAATAGAAAACGGAGACATAGTATTTTTTATAGACATTGTGCAAATGGATGAGGAGGAAGGAATATTTAAAGTCGATTTAGACAAAGCTGATTTCGTAGAGATAACAGATCCGCATAGATTAACTCCGTTGCAAGTATTATCTTTATCTGCAAGATCTAATAACAGACCTAAAGAGGCGTATATTGTGGGAATAAAACCGGAATACATAGACTGGCCTGGAATAAGCGACGCCGCTATAAAAAGACTAGAAAAAGTGCTACAGAAGTTTAAGAAATTCATTTCTACTTACGGAATTGATGTAGATATAGATAAAGTTATACAATGCGTAAAAAGCAAAAGCAAAGAACCTTGGTGATAAATGAAAACTTCTCATTGTGATGCTGAAAGCAATTAGCAAACCTATTACCTATAGCTTGGAAAATATTAAGACTGTAACGCTTCTACGTAACTACTCGTTATTTTTAATCACTTCTAAATTTGCCTTGACAAGTTGTGTTTATATAGTATTACTGAAATAGTTTTCATTGGTGATCTCCCTAACTGATGACTGCTCACGAGGGTGGGAGTGATAAAAGTGTGGATGGGAGGGTATTGGTATTTCCCTCGACTAGCCCCAATGGGTGAATGTGTATGATCCCTTAAGAGGGGTGCCCGTGGCGGAATTAAAAGTAAGGATAAGTTACGCCACGGGTAAACACTTTTTAGATGAGAAAAACGGGGAGTTAATCCACGTTGCTTATGATGAGGAAGGGATAAAGGAGAGGGAGTTAAGTGCTTTAACTAAAGCCTCCTCATCATTGGGTTTTAAACCTAAAATCGTAACGTGGGACATGGAGGACATAATGGATTATAACGGTAAGAAAATAGAGTTAGAGCCCTTGTGGAAGTTTTTATTGAAATAATGATACCTCTTCAGTTTTTGATAAGCTTACGCTTAATTGAGTCAATGACTCCTTATATTGCAAATTTTTGTAACATATTTTTGACTTCTTTTATATTAGGTCTATCCTTTGGGTTAGGAGATGTCATTTTTAATAAATACTTTTCAAAGTTGTCACTAGCTGAGAGCGTTGCATAATACTTCTCATAGTCTGAAGCATTTAGTTGACTGGGTGGATTAAATCCTTTCTTTCCTTTATACAAAGCATAAAGTAAAGCGCCTAAGGAAAATATGTCCATGCTAGGGTCAGCTTTACTGTAAGTAAACTGCTCAGGTGGAGCATATTCTGGAGTAAATTGATCAACTATTTGGCCTATTTTCTTTGCAGATCCTAAATCTCCTAACTTTACTACTAGTTGTCCTGAGTTTAACAATTTTAATAATTCTTCTGCAGTGCATGCATCCACCTTTTTGGAGAGCAGGAAGTTACTCGGTTTCACGTCTAAATGTGCATATCCATTATCGTGGATTACTTCCAAAGCCTCAGTAATCTCAAGGCCTATTTTTGCTACAACTTTTCCCCAGATAGTCGAGTATAAGAAGTTGTCTTTAATTATCCTCCAAACATCTCCTCCTTCCATATACTCCATTACTATGGCTGGAGGATAGCTAAAATATACAGTCAAGTCACCGCTGTAAATTTCCCTTATTTTATTAACGTCAACGTATATCGCATAAATTTTTACTAGATATGGCGACTTATTTGAGAGACTTATTAAATTTGAGGACTCATTGCTTATATCTTGGAATGTTCTAAATGCTTGTATAGAAATACTTTGGGTTATTGAAGGTGGAGGGATTTTAGGGATCTTTATAGCGTAAAAATTGTTGTTTAAAGTCGCTTTAAATACTGTAGCATTTCCTCCTTCTCCTATTTTATCAACGATAGTATAGCCATATACTGCTTTACCTATCCAAGTGTTAGGTAAAGGAGTAGCATTATATTGATTAGCAGTTTTGTTAGAAAAGAATAGTATCTTTATCAAATTTATAAAATCAATATTTTTCACTATTAAGCTTAAATATAAGCCACTGTCGATAAAATAATCTAGTAGCTTGGCTAAGTCGCTTATGTCTAGTGAAGGATCTTTACTATATTTTATCATATAATATATGTTATCTTGAAATTTATATATAAAAGTATTATTATTAAAATATAATTGAGATTGTATATCCGACAAATCTAAAATTGCGTTCATCTTAAGTATTGCAATATGTGATTTTGATTTATCCAATATTTTTGTGATAATATCAGTATCAAGATCACTAATCATAATATATGCATAATTTCCTCTATATATTACTGTACATTTTGCGAAATCACGCTCTTCCATATTCAGATTACTGTCAATAAATAATATTTTGCACTCTAACGGCTGACTGGGGAGATTAAAATGATCATTTGTAACTTCTATATAAGGCGAAATGTGTCCTGATGTAGGCACATACAAACTACCTATAGCATAGATACCAACACTTATCGTTGTACATCACCATAAAATATAAGGTTAAAAGTATATTAAGAATATTAATGGCAAGGTATTTGCATTATATTAGCGAAGGCGAGATAAGGGATAAATGGTATGCTAAAATAGTGGAAGACCTTACCAGAATGGGAATAGATAACGTTAGTATACCCGAATTAATAGTAAGAGGAAACGAGAAGGCTGACCTGGTAACTTATATATGTAAAAACGATTATTGCTATCCAATATTTTTATTTGAGTTTAAAAATGAATTAAATAAATCTCATGAACGTATATGCTATCAAGCAAGTAAGTATGCAAGTATTATTAATCCTTATTATACTATATGTGTCGACTTAACTAAGTCCTTATATCTTGCTATATATCACGGCAGTAATGCGATACTAAATATGATGTTCCAATCTTATGATGACTTATTTAATTACTTCTTCTCAATTTTTCTTCCACGATCTCTTTCAGTGCCTCTTAATTTTACTATCCCTAAAAATATTGTTATAAATAAATTATTTGCGTCACCTACCTATGAGAGATTTTTAAGAGCGGAATTTGTAAGAATTTTGGATAAGAATAACTTTTGTGCAATTTCAGAATGCAGTTCAATAAATTCTCAAGGCTCTAATATTGTTAAACCTGATCTAGCAATATATGATAGTCCTTGTAATAATGAGAAGTTAATTGACTGTGAATATCCGTTCCTAGTTCTTGAATTTAAATCGCAATATGATATAACAGCTGTATCTCAAGTAAGAAAATATAAAGACAGCTTATTTCCTTACTATTATGGAGAAGTATATGGTGTTGGCAGCTCTGTAAAAATTGAGATAAATAATAGTAAAAATCAGCAAATCTTTAATGGAAGTATTAGAATTGGTAATCCGTATTTAAATGATCTTAATATTTTAGGTGTAATTAGTAGATTACCTAAGGTTTCTGCTCATCAAGGTCCACTAAACGGAAGATATACCATAGATGAGTTAGTAAAAATGGGCGCTAAGGTTTCTAGGCGTAATCCTGCATTTGATGTAAGAATTGCAATCCAAGGGTTTAGTTTATTCTTAGATCGTGGAGGAGTTAAATATCCAAACACTGATTACACAATAATTATAGATTGCCCTGCAAAATTGACCAGATTGGTGTTTTTTGATCCTAGCGGTACTTTACAATGGTGTGAATTTCAAAACGGAAGACTAATTAGATGTAATATAGACGTAACTGCGGTAATGGTATCTTCTCCTTGTAGTAGATTAATTGATAAAATATATCCAGATGTTCCGTGAAATGTATCTTAGTGTTGTAAATACCTAACTTTAGTTTGTATTATCTAGAATATTAAATGTTTTGAATGTTTTTAATCAATTTTATAGAATAAGAATATAAATTACTAAATTCTTACAATAAAATTAGAAGATAGGATTATCACTATAAAACAGAAAATTAAAGCTAAAGACTTCTTAAGTCTGCATGTCTAAAATGAAGTTTAGTATTTTCCAGTTTGCGAAATAACTCCCCAAAGTTTATGCCTATATACGAGTTGCTAAACTCATGCTCTATTCCAATCTTTTCCCACTCCATGCTAATTTCGCCGCTCTTAATATGATTAGTTATATCTGAGAGCTTGAAGAATGTATTATTTTTTATCAGCACTAAAGTTCAAACTTAAGATCATGTTAGTTTTTATACGATTTTTAGTTATAGTCTGCTGTGAATATTTGATAATATGTCCGTCATTATTGTGATACTTAGTATATTTTCATTAATCACATTAAATATGTTGAACGGGATTTAGATTCAGTATAGTAGTATGGACCTCACAGAATTGCTATGTATAGCTTAGTTGACCTTAAAAACGAAATAAATCCTTGTATATTGCACATGTTCTTAGAGGACTGAGTAATCAGTTCCAGTTTATTATCTAAAAAAGTTATAGGTAACATTACTATTACACCGTCTGCTGGAAAACCTAAGTAATCATCAAAAATAAATATTAAATGAAAACTAATCTTATTAACATCTTTATCGTTTATTTTCAAAAGCATTAATGATGCTGAGTTAGTATCCTTTATTATCTGGCATTTAGTTAAAACCTATTAAAATATCTTGTCAGCGACCAGAAGTATAAGTGGAAAATCTCTCATTTTGACTATGATCATTTTTCGTTAGAGAATTTATAGAAAATAAATAGTTAATAGTTACAGGAATTAACTAGTTAAAACGTGATTTTAGTAAATAAAGCACTTCATGAGATTACAGAATAAAGGTTAAAATAGGTGACGAAAGCACAGGATACAGAAAAGGAAATCGAAGACTGTAACGCTTCTACGTAACTACTCGTTATTTTTAATCTAAATATCGTTTTGACAAGTTGTGTTTATATAGTATTACCGAAGTAGTTTTTATTGATGATCCCCCTATCTGATGACGGGCTCTGCTCACGAGGGCGGGGGTGTAAAAGTACTGAAGGTGAACGCTAGGTACTTGGAAAGCGGTGAAGTTCTGTTAGAAAGGGATTCTATTGCTCCTCTTAACTTGGTAAGGAAGGTGGATGGGAGGGTATTGGCGTTCAGTAATAAATCTTTTGCTCAAACTTCAAGCATAGTATTAGCTAACATTGCCACGTGGATCCTTTCAACCCACGTGGCGATTCGGGGGAGGGCTTACCTATTTAGGCTCATAAGGCTTATTATTATACCAAACACTCCAAACAACCATTGCCAACTTCCTAGCCAAAGCAACATACAACTTCTTACCCTTCAACCTATCCTTGTGTGTCTCATAAAACTTCAGTTGGATTCCTAGAATAATTCCTCGATGCCAAAAAGTAGAACAAGCTACGCAAGTACTTATTACCCCTCTTGGAAATCCCCCTACTTACCACAGCCCTCCCACTCCACTACCGGGTCTAAACCACAATGAGCAACAAAGGACTCAGGCTTAGGAAAACGCCTAATATCACCAACAATACCAATAATAATACCAGCTGCAAGCCTCCCAACACCTGGTATAGGACGTGGTCTTGAGGGACTTGCCCCTCAATCATCCTCCTTCAACCTCTCTTGCGTTTCTAGGAGGTTTTTAGCCAGGATTTTGATTTCCTCAAGTACTAAGGGGGTGTATTCAAGTTGGTATAGTCCTTCTTGTGTGAAATCTCCTTTCGCAAGTTTTTCCAACCTGTCCTTGCTTACCTTATCGTTATCACTTACTAAGAATAATGCCCTCTTTAGCCTGTTCTTGTATTTCGTCTCTATGTCCTTTAGGAATAGGTAGAGTGTCACCAATTCCTTCAAGGGGTTGTAATCGTACTCCTTAGCCTTGTCAACCATGTTTTCTAATTTTTCAGCGTCATAAAAATCTGTTTTCTTTCCCCTAAACTCCTTTTCCCTTGATAACACGTTTGGACCGACTTGCAGTACTCTTACTCCCCTCGAAGTATTGTGAAGGCCTTATTGCATATACTCCAGTAGGCTCTAGGACTATTACGCAAGGTTTCATCTTGAGGATTTCTTCATAACCCTTCAAGTTGTTCTCGTATTTTCTCATCCTCCCCCTGCTAGTTATTAAATGTTCTTTTGATACGTCTACCCCTATTACCCCTACCTCTTTGTCACACCTATATGCGTGAATTTTATCACAATGTTCAGTCCGACGGTAGGGGTTTGTCACGCCACTACCCGAAGATTTCACTTCAGTTTCCCTCTCGACCATGTTTCCCCAGCCGAGGAGAGTAATACTCTCCTCGACTAATAAACCTATATAGGTGTTTCCCTCGACTAGCCCCAATGATTTAAGGGTGAATGTGTATGATCCCTTAGCCCGTGGTGGAATTAAAAGTAAGGATAAGTTACGCCACGGGTAAACACCATAGCATGTACTAACGGCATTGCTAAAAAGGCCGAAAATATCATGAAAGCAATTCCTACATATATTAAACGTTCAGGCGGTAGGATAATTTACCGAAAATTATGAAGTTCCTTGTATTCCGTTTGCTATTGCCATTAGTAGCCCGACGTAATAAGCTGGAAAATGGGCAAAGCACTCTGCAAAATCGGGGTAAATGCTAAAAATTGATAAGTAGGCAATAAACATTCCCGACATTGAAATTACTGCCCTTATAAAATATGGGGAGTAACCCTTTATGTTAACTTTTCTATTCTTGGAGTAAAGTTTTCGTTAACCTTAAAGTAAATGTAAGGAACAGGGGTAAGGGGAATCCTTTTCAAATTTTGTGGAAAAAGTAAAAGGGCTAGATATGCATAAAAAGGACACGAATTTATATCCCCACCCCTTTGGTGTGAGGGATTATGTTTGTCGCAAACAAAAATAACATAAGTCCTATTCTTATCAGCACTAATCACATCTAGTCTTGTTTCCATAATCCTTATTACTCGCTGAGGAAAAAATTGTTAAAGAAATGGTGAGAACCACGAACTGGGACAATGAACTCTTCGTAGCGGCTAAGAATGGTGACTTGATTAAAGTACAAACTGCACTCGAAAAGGGGGCGAACCCAAACGCTGAAAGTTATGGCGGCCTGACGCCACTGCGTATGGCAGCAGATAGAGGTCATGTTGAGATTGTCAAACTGCTGCTTGAGCATGGTGCTGATCCAAACGCTAAAGATGATGACGGCTGGACGCCATTGCATATAGCAGCACTAGAAGGTCATGTTGAGATTGTCAAGATCTTGCTTGAGCATGGTGCTGATCCAAACGCTAAAATTGATTACGGCGGCTGGACGCCACTACGTTGGGCAGCACTAGAAGGTCATGTTGAGATTGTCAAGATCTTGCTTGAGCATGGTGCTGATCCGAGGATAGCCGACAATAGGGGGCATATTCCCTTAGATTATGCTAAAGATAGTGTAATTCGTAGTTTACTTGAGAGTGCCTTGAGAAATAGCTACTCTAAAGTACCTAGGATGCAAGTTAACGAAGCAACATGGGTAGATAATGGTGATATTGAAAGAAAATCTAATGAAAATGAAAAATTACCTATAGAACAACAATCAATAATAAAAAACCAAGGCGTAATGCAAATCCCCAACTACGAGATCTTGGGAACTATAGGTGAAGGTGGTTTCGCTATAGTTTACAAAGCAAGGAGGAAAAAAGATTCATTGCTTGTAGCTATAAAAGTTCCTAAAGTTCCTGATAAGAATTTCGTTAAAGAGTTGGCAGTATGGCTAAACTTAAATCATCCAAATATAGTAAAACTCTTAGATTATGATATAAATCCTAGACCTTACATGGTAATGGAACTAATGAATGGGACACTTCATGGAAAGACTTTTGATAAGGATACAGCTACTAGGATAATTTTAGATGTTCTTTCTGGATTAAAATATGCTCATGAAAAGGGAATAATTCATAGGGACATAAAACCGTCTAACATACTTTTAGATGCTAACGGTAGGGCAAAGATTAGTGATTGGGGAATAGCAAAATTTTCAGATATAACCACTACAAACGGAGCATTTACCCCTATTTATGCGGCTCCGGAACAATTAAATAAACAATTAGGTCCAATTGACGAAAAAACGGATGTATATCAAGTATGTGAAGTATTTTATGAGATTCTTACTGGTAGGCCGGTTTTCCAAGGAGATGTAGGTGAAGTATATAGTAAAAAACTTAATATGCAAATCACTCTACCGTCTAGCATTAATCCAGACCTAAAGGATTATGACAAAATATTTTTGAAGTGTTTATCTCCCAAGAAAGAAAACAGATATTCTACTGAAGAACTTATATCCATTTTATCTAATATGCAATATACTAGACTTATATCTAAAACTGCGTATGCCTTTGTAGAGTTAGCATATTATGCTGTTCAACTATCAGATGATTATGAGAAAGCGCTATTTTGGATAAAGAAAATTAACACTGTAGATACAAAGGATGTTATAAGCAGTTTAGAGAAAAAAATTAAATATAATATAGGCACAAAAGAAGATATTTTAAGGAAGATAGAGCTTTTAAGAAATCAAATTGGTTTATCGAAAAAATAGATATTGAAATAATTTATTTATATACATATATAACTAATATGCTAGAAATTTTTGGTAGATTAGGCAATTCTTACATGCCCCTATATTTTAATCTACTACTGATAAATATCCAAATATATTACCAATAACGTGACCTATTTAGTCTCTCTTTAAAACTATTTCTCCCTTTACTTTATAGGTTTTTCCTATATTCTCTTTTTCTAACTCATAAAATGCCTTTTTAACTATCGATTCTGTTAAATTATAGTTTTGTACTACTGATGATAGTGTAACATAGCCTGATTTCATGAGTTCTCTTTTAATTATATCTTTAGCTTCAAATATTTTTTCAGTTTCCAGCTCCTGTTCAAAAATATGGATATAACTATTTATTCTGTTATCTAGCTTATTATAGATTTAGACTTTCTTAGGTTTCGCACAAAATTGTGTTTATTTTTAAGGCTTCACTTTTCTTTTGGTGAAAGATTAAATACTAATCTTTCTTAACTAATATAAGATGAGCATAACTATAAGTGCTGAAGTATACTACGAGGAAGCAGAAGAATTACTTTCAAAGGGTGACCTTGTTCAAGCTTGTGAAAAGTATTATAAGGCTGCCGAGGAAGCAATAAAGCTTCTGGTTATAGAAAATAACCTAAAAGAAATAATTAAGGAGACTCAGGAAAACGGATGGGATTCTAAAACATTAAATGACGCTGTTACTGAATTATCCTATAAGATAGGTGATGATATAATTTATATGTGGGCATCTGCAGTAACTCTTTTCACTGCAAGGAAATATCTTGATAAAGATTTAATAGAAGAATATAAGAAAGATGTTAAGACGTTAATTGAGAAAGCCAAGCAAAGATTTAATATTAAAGTTCTTGAATGAGGGGTTTGGGCTTCATTGAATTTTCATGAATTTGTATCCAATTCTCAGCCCTTGGGCTTCACCGGAGTCACTTCCGTTACCCCTCCGCCCCTTTAGCGGGATAACCCCACCCATCAGAGTGTTGCCATCTGATGGGGAAACCCGCACATCTTTTATTCACCGTGACACCTTTCGGGAAAACCCATCCACATCTGGTGTGACTGTACTCATATTAACCATTAAAGTATATAAACTTCACGGTTTATCGGAAACTGCTGACAACGGCGGATAATCTTCTTTCAAAGGGTGACCTTGTTCAAGCTTGTGAGAAGTATTATAAGGCTGCCGAGGAAGCAATAAAGCTTCTGGTTATAGAAAATAACCTAAAAGAAATAATTAAAGAGGTCGAAAATAAGGGAAGATGGGAAAGTGAAAGTTTATTTAAAGCCTCTAAGTTATTACGAAAAATATCCCGAAATTGCCATTCAATGGAGAAATGCATGGACTCTTCATGTTGAGGGATTTCATGAAATTAGCCTAAGTGAGAAAGAAATTACAAAATTGAAAGAAGATGTTAGAAAACTGGTTGTAATAGCCTCCAATACCTCCTCAACAAAGAACTCCACGTACCCCCTTAAACTAGAGAAACCTATCAATCAGGTCGAGGACTTCCCCACGAAGCTCCTATCCACTACCTTATAACCGCTGCGGGAGAAGTCCACCTTGTTGTCCGAAAATTGGCCAGCTCCACTTGAATCTCGTGGACTATCATTGTTGGCTACATGAGGTTGAAGACCTTGAAGCCGAAGTAACTCCTGTTCCTCTTCTTTGTAAACTCTCCCTTGAACTTCCTCCTCGCTTTGCACTTAATGTAAAGGAAGAGCGTGTTAGCCGCCTCCCTGTACTTCCTCTGCCTTAGGTCTAGCTCAAACTTCTTCTTCAATGTTTCCTTGTTCCTCTTCCCGAAGGGTACCTCGATTAGGAAGGAATCCACGATCCACAGCTTTCCAACCTTTCCGTATAACGCACTGCTAGGTAAGTAGTCCGCAAGTCTACTCATCTTCCCTTCAACTCAGCCTTCTCCATCAAGTCCGCAATAATCCTTGCGGTATCCTCAACGAATATTCAGTCCCTCTCAGCCTTTCCGTCACAATCACTGCCATAGTTGTTATAGATAATATTGATCAAAATTATCCAATACTTTCTACGTGCTTTGTGGGATAACTAATTTTTTAGGTCTTAAACTAGATCAGGATAAATTCTACATTAAACGTTTAATTAAAAGTAAGTTTAATATTATTTATGAGAAAAATTGAAGTAACCTACAACTTACTTTCTATGTAAATTAAACTATGCTATAGAATAATAAAGAGAAATGCATTTATAGAACAATTTCCATTTTAATAACATGTCTTCAATAAGAGGGGCAGGACTCAGAGGAGAAGATGCAGTAGCAATTTATTTTGAATCTAAAGGATACATTGTTTGTAGAAATTGTTGGGTATACTCCAGCCAAGGTAAGGTTACTTCAGTTAAATGTAACTGTAATAATAAAAATTTTCAAGATAAAATAACTAATTCACTCAAAGGTAAGAACTGGTTTGTATATAAAGGTCAACATCAAAATCAGTACGAAATAGATGTATTAGCTGCCGAAGAAACCTTTTTTGGCTATATTGTGTATGCGGTAGAAGTTAAGGATTGGCAAAATAGACCAGTGAGTTGTGATGAATTTTGTTATCATTACTATAAAGCTAATCATTTCATTCACAGTCTTGGCATCCCATTAAATGAATATTATATATTATTTGCATTAGCAGGAGATTCTAATATAGCTGGATGTAGGTGTGACCAAAATGAGATATTTATAAAATCTTATGGCACAATAAATACAATAAATCCAAAGATAACTTTATATAATTTATATTCAAGATAAATTTCACCTAAAATACTGTTAATATAATAAATACATAAAAAATTAATAATCTTTTTTATAAAGAGTAAGTTAAACAATAGTTCTTGGTGTATAGAACGCCAAAAAGTTTTTGCATTGTCATCCGTTTGTTCCTACACTTTCATTTCAATCATTTTATGATAATTCATGATCGAGTGTAGGGACTTAGCCCATGGGTCATGGGACTCCAACGGCACGGGGCTCACATCTCTGCAATCTTTGCCCACATCGGTGTGAGAGATCATTATTTATCAACAAAAATTCATTATAAACAGACAAAAAGATTTCTATCTACGTGAAAAAGGATTCAGCCCCGCTAATAAATTCATAATTGGACTACATAACGTAGTGAAGAAGGTGAGAAAATAAAAACTATTAGTTTAACTAATTCAAATCTTAACTAGAGACCATAATGATACTGCTACGCTATCCATGGACATTGCCAATGCTGCATATTCTGGAGGTAAATATAACGTAGGATAAAGTATTCCTGCAGCTATCGGTACTAGTACTGAGTTATAACCGAATGCCCAGGCTAAGTTTTCCTTTATTTTCCTCACAGTTAACTTGGAGTACTCTAATAAAGTGAGTAAATCTCCTACCTTAGGAATAATAATATCTCCAGCATATTTTGCAATATCAGTTCCCGAGGAAATAGCGATTCCAACGTTAGCTTCCTTAAGAGCAATTGCGTCGTTCACTCCATCTCCTATGAAGGCAACTGTCCTCCCTTTATTAACTTCACCTCTAATAAATTCGGCCTTTTCGTCTGCAGATAATCCCTTTATGACCTCAACTCCAAGTTCTTTACCAACTTTTTCAGCATTATCGCTTGAATCTCCTGTGGCAATAATTATTCTCTTTCCCATTCTCTTCAAGTAATCTATAACTTTTACTACATCTTCCCTTATTTTATCTTCCAAGTAAAAAGACGCTGAAACTTTACCGTCAACGCAAACTAATACGTCTCCCTTACCTTCTCCTTCACAATTCTGTAATACGAATTCCCTTTTACCTACAATCACGTCATGGCCGTTAACTTTGCCATAAACTCCAGAGCCAGGGAATTCTGTAAAATCCTTAACCTCAAATGTTCGGTTAGAAATCGAAGATATCGCCTTAGCTACGGGATGATTGCTCATTTTTTCTAAAGCAGAGGCGTAAGATATTGAGTCTTTATCTCCTTCAGCTCTTACACTTATCTTACCTTCAGTAATAGTCCCAGTCTTATCGAAAACGAAAGTATCGACTTTTTTCAGCGTTTCTAAGCTTTCGCTGTTTCTCACTATTATCCCCTTTTTGGCTAATCTATTTACGGAAGTTAGTACAGCAAGGGGTGTAGCTAAACCAAATGGGCAAGGGCAAGCTGAGGCCAAAGTTGCTACAGAGAATAACAAGGATTCCTCTGTGCTAAATCCTAGTATAAATTTCCAAACTGCAAACACTATTGCCGATATTCCTATTATTAAGGGAGTAAATATTGACGCAACCTTATCTACCAAGTTTTGTATAGGTAACCTTGCTGTCTGTGCTTGGTTTACTGCCTCAACAACTTGCGAAATGTAAGTCCTCTCTCCTGCCCTAGTAACGTAAACCTTTAGGTAACCGGAAATTAAAGTCGAACCTCCTATTACAGCATCTCCTTTCTCTTTCTTTACAGGTAAACTTTCGCCGTTTACTATGGACTCATTAACTTCTCCACTACCTTCATCAACTATTCCATCTGCTGGAATTACTTCTCCCGACTTAACTATAATCTCATCTCCTACTTTTAGCTCGCCGGCTTTAACAACTCTTCCGTCAGCTAACGTTGCTTTCACTTCCTTTAATGAGGTTATTTGTACTGATATCCTCTCCTTCAGGTAGGCCTCCAGGGTTTTTCCTATTAGTATGAAAGAGATTAAGAGAGTGGCAACGTCAAAGAACACTGGCTGATGAGCTATGAGGGCGTAAACGCTGTAAAACCAGGCTATGTTAGTTGAGAGGGAAACTAAAGTATCCATGTTTGCGGTTTTATTCTTTAATGCCCTATACGCTCCTAAATGATATCTTAATCCAGCATAGAATTGAACGGGAATTGAGGTAAGGAATGCTATGAAAAGTAAGCCGGAGTATTGGAAATATAGCGTAGGAATTGTGAAAATCCACGCTATAATGAGCCTTACAAGCATTTCTTTAACTTCGCTTTTGTTAGTTACCTCGCTCTTAACCTTGGTTACCTTGTGCCCAGTCTTTTTGTAAATTTCCTCAGCCAGTTCGTCTGAGGTTATGGAATAAGGATTGAACTCAACTATTACATAACCGTTAGTTGGGTTAACGCTGGCTTTTATTACTCCTTTTATCTCCTCAATTTTTTCCTCAATCTTCCTTGCGTCCTCGGGGTTAATGTCTATCTTAAAGCTGATTTTCTGCGTAACAACGTCATAGCCCGCCTTCTTTATTGCCTCAACTATATCCTTAAGCCTTGCGTCCTCAATTTCTACTCTAGCAATTCCAGAAGCTAGATTTACGTTTGCGTCTTTTACTCCTTTTACGCTCTTAATTGATTTAGATACCGTACTTACGCAAGTAGCGCAATGCATTCCTACTACTTTCAATTCCTCCTCTTTCTTTATCCTTAATTTTTCACCCTCCTCTTTACTCATTAGGCATTCCCTTAGGCCCTTCCTTTAAATACTTCTCAGGATCCTTCTGAAAGGCTTTCATGCAATGGGGTGAACAAAAGTAATATACCTTACCTTTATACATTGTCTTATACTGAGAGTTTTCATCTACTTCCATTCCACAAACCGGGTCTATCATAATTTTATATACTTTCTTTTCTTTTAATATTTTATTTTTAACAAATGGTAAAAAAGAGAAAGAAATAATAGTTCAAAATGTAAAATGACTTACATGGATAATGAAATAAATGAAGTAAAACTTGGAGATCTTGAATACAGAGTGTTACAACTATTAAAGGAGAACTCGAGAATGCCAGTAAGTGAAATTGCAAATGAGCTCAAAGTAAGTAGGCCTACAGTGTCTAGGATTATCACTTCTCTCCAAGAAAAAGGGATAAAATTTACTGTAGAATATAACGAAGGAGTAACAGCCTTTGTAGTAACGAGTAAATGTCCTCAAGACGCTGAATGTTTTGAACTAATAGACGGAAATATAATGGCAGTTATTCACGCCAGGGATTTAAACGAGCTCGAGGAGGAGCTCAAAAAGATAAAGGATGAGAAGAAGTACTTATTCCTCTCGCATAAAAAGGTCGGTAAAGTAAGCGTTAGAGTTGAGATGAGGTGCGACTATTGCGGTGGAGCAATTAGGGGATCTCCTTTAATTCTTAAGAAAGGTAGGAAAACTTATTATGCTTGTTGTAAAGCCTGCCTTGATGGGCTGAAAAACAAGCTAAAGTAATTGGTGTTTTTCCAAATACGTCTCAGTATCTAGCAAAAATTTCCATATTGGTATGAATTTTGTTTCTCCTATTCTATCCTCGTAATCTCAGGCATTGAGTTAAGATAGATACTTTTTCAAAATTGAAATATCTCTCCAATAATTCTTTCTTTTTCAAATTTTCTTTCTAATCTAGTTTTCTGGTCTATTAGCAGTTATTTTATTTCACTCACAGTATATACTTTCCCTTGATATTTATAAGCTTATGCAGTATAGTAAATAAGTTTTATGTTAATCTTCTTCAGTATAGTGAAGAAGATAAATTGAATAAAAAATTGTAGGTCAAAATTATACTTTTAACTATAAAAATCCTTCATATCCACGAAACCTTTATCCCTATTCCAAAGTAATTTCTTCTCCCTTATTCTATCCTTTTCTTCCTCATCTAAAACGATGTAATCCACGTTCCCTTTAATATATTTGCTTACCATGTACATCCTATCAAATACATTCATTCCTTTTATTCCTTTAAAAACAAAGATAACGTCTATGTCGCTTGTATCTAAATAATTTCCTCTAGCTCTAGAGCCAAAGATATAAACCTCTTCCAGATTAGCGAAGTCCCTTGCTAACTCCTCAACTATTTCCTTTACAAGGTTTATCATTCTAATTTGACTTTCTATTGCAGATTTTCCTTTACCCATTCTACTACCTCCTTTGCCTTATTATATAGATCTTCAGATATTGATTTATTATATTGCTTAAAAGGGACACCGTTAGCTGCGTCTGGATACCTAGAAATTATAAAATGAGGAGATAAAACCATGAGGTCTTCTTTAATATTTGTAGGTACTGATACTCCTTCTTTTTCTATCATTTCAATAAGTTCCATGAGAGAGTGAGTTTTGCCTGGATCTTTTCCAAGGTAAATAATAAGGGATTTTAAAGATTTCTCCACAGCCTGCTGAGAGTAGAATGCTGAAGCGTAATATTTTGCATTTTCTAGAAGTACTTTAGCAGTATCCAGATCTTCTAAAGCTTGCTCAATCCATTCCTTATAATCCATTATGAAGATTATTTGGAAAAAGAAGTCATATAACTTTCTACAGTGTTTCATAACTTCTAGACTATGATTTTTGATATATTTTGGAAGTCGTAAATTAACATATTTTGCGTCGTACTTTCATGATATTATATGAAGATACTGAGGATAAATGCAACACAGTATCTTATTTTCAAATATTATAAGATTCCTCAAACATATGTCAAGGAAACTGAATATAAGTATAACTATACAAACTAATACGTAAGTCCATACAACTCCAATAATTTCTATTAAAATGCCTAAAGGATCAGAAAGTGTAGATAATCCGTTAGCTACTACTTCAATGAATTCAGTAGTCACTATTTTTATGGAAGACCACTAAATTTTTATTACTTAACTAAAAACAGTTTCTATAAACTATTAATCATTTACATTATTTTCTCTTTTCACTCAGATTTATTCAATATTTTTCTAACTTTTTCTATCAACTCTTTCACTTTATTTTCCTCTAATGGGTACATTGGAGGTCTAGGTACTCCAACGTCATAGCCCTGAAGTTCTTTCACTAGGTAGTACATTGACGAGATCTTACCGTAGGGAATCGTAGTTCCATCAATTTCGTCTATCTTTAATTGTAAATCCAGTGCTTTTCTCATGTCTCCAGCCTTTATGTATTCTCTCAACTGAGAGAATAATTCCGGCATGTAATTCCCTGCACCTACTACTGTGCCGTCTAGAATGCTAAGTGAAGCAATTGCGAGATTTTCTAAACCGTTATACGTCTTTATTCCTAATTCCTTATATCTTATTGTATGAGCAAAATCCGGATTTGTATCCTTAACACCTTTTATACAGCCTATTTCCTTAGCAAGGTTTACATCAACGTCTTTACCGGTCGCCCCAGGATAGTTGTAAAGGTAAACTGGATGCTTGCTCGCTTCACATATTTCCTTGAAGTACTTAACTACTAAATCCTTTGGAATTGAGAAATAGTAAGGAGGATAAGAGGCAACTGCAATCATGTCCCTCTCATTAGCATAATTTACTAACTCCAAAACTTCCTTCATGTTAAGGGAACCTACTTGGAATATTACCTTATTAGTTACGTCGAGAACGTAGTCCAACATTTTCCTCTTCTCATCTTTAGATAACGCAGGACCTACACCAGTTGTACCGTTAACGAAAATTATGTCAACTCCTTTCCTTAACAAGTTCTGCACGTGAGTCTTAACTTTCTCTCCGTCAATTTCTCCTTTTTCATTGAAAGGAGTTAGAATAGGAACTATAATCTCCATTAGTATCCCCTCCAAGTGTTTTTAACTACCCAAACCGGTTCTTCTCCAACTTCTAAAGGAATTGGTTCTGCCTTAAGTTCTTCCAAGAGCTTCTCGTTAACGTCAACTCCTATACCGGGCTTTTCAGGAACTTTCACGTAACCGTCTTCCACCGGTGTTCCGTTATAAACTAAGTCCCTCTTCCATTGAGGGAACCAATCGTAAAAGTTCTCCAAGATTAAGAGGTTAGGAATAACCGCACTTAGCTGAATAGAGACAGCGTTCTGTATAGAACCAAAAGCGTTGTGGAAGGCAATTTCTACGTCATTCGCCTCAGCTAAAGTAACTACTTTCCTTGCAATTGTAACTCCACCAATGTTTGTAATATCTGGCTGTAAAACGTCGGCTAACCTATTATCTATGTAGAACATGGCCTCCTTTAGGCTTATTAACCTCTCACCCAAAGCTACTGTAACCTTAGTTGATGAGCGGTATTTTTTATAACCCTCAATGTCCTCGTGGTGAACAGGCTCTTCCATGAAGAGGGGATTGTATTTTTCCAGAACGTGGGCAATTTTTATTGCAGAATTAGCGTTAAACCTACCGTGGTGTTCTATCATGATGTAAACTTCGTCCCCTACAGCTTCCCTTACAGCCTTAACTCTTTCCTCCGCTTCCCTTAGTCCTTTCTCGTCTATCCAATCGTAATATTGGCCAAAGGGATCAAACTTTAGGCCTTTGTAACCCCTTTTTACAACATCCTTTGCTTTGTTTGCAAAGTCCTCTGGGGTAACGCAATCTGAATACCAGCCATTAGCGTAAACTAAAACTTTGTCTCTAAATTTTCCTCCTAAAAACTTGTAAATAGGAGAGCCCAACTCTTTACCTAAAATGTCCCATGAGGCAATATCTATTGCGGAAACTGCCGTTGCGGATTCAAAAGACCTAGCCAAGTAAAAATCTTGTTTATACCATTCGTGGTAATTCTTCTCAACTTCCTCGACTTCTTTTCCTATAAATGCCTTTGAAACTTGTTTTATCGCATTATATACTGAAATTACCCTCAGCGTAGGAACAGCTTCTCCGTAGCCTACTGCACCGTTAGAAGTAGTCACTTTAACTAAAATCATTGTTGAAGCCCAGGTTGCTCCTCCTTTTTCTTTAGAAGTTAGTACAATCGGCTCTATTTCTTGGATCTTCATATAAAATAGTCGAAGCAAATAATCTTAAACTTTATTCCTTTAATTTAATCATGAGAGTTTTCATAACCGGAAAACCTGGAGTTGGAAAGACGACCATTCTAATGTACGTAGTAAAAGAATTAATTAAAAGGAACTACACGGTTGTAGGATTTTATTGTCCGGAAGTAAGGGAAGGAGGAAGGAGGATAGGATTTAAGATAGTCAGCATCCCTACAGGGAAGGAAAGATGGTTAGCCAAAGTTGGAGAAGGCAAAATTAAGGTAGGAAAATATGCCGTGCAAGACGAGGCCGAAGAGGTAGTTAATGACGTTAAGGATTCTCTACCTAAAGCTCAGGTTATAGCTATAGACGAAATAGGCCCCATGGAATTGTCTATGCCTTCAATAAAAAGCTTAATAGACGAAGTGCTAAAGCTAGAGAAACCTTTAATTGCTGTAGTCCACAGGAACGTAAAACTTAATGTTGACGGTAAAACTTACATAGTTACTGAGGAAAATAGGGATTTATTAAAGGAGAAAATTTTAGAGGAGATCGTTAGAACTTTAGGCTGAGATGATTTTCCTATACTGCAAAAGAAAGACATCGAAACTAGTTAGTAAGGGTAAGAATACTAGCACCAGGTTTAATGGTCTTAAGGTATTGCTCTTCCTTTCCCGAGGGATTCTATAATTAGGTTAAACTTACCTAGTAGTTTAACTCTATCATAAGTTAGACTTTAATAATCGTTAAACGAGAAATATCTCATGGAGGTAAAAGTTCACAAGAAAGGGATTATAGTTATCCCCGCTGAGGTTAGAAGGAGGCTTAATATTAAAGAGGGTTCTGTTATAGAGTTGGAAGTTGAGGGTGATAAGATTATTTTAAAACGTAAATTAACCCTTTTAGACGCTTACGGCATAGATAAAGAGATGGGAGATTCTGCTGTAAAGGAGTTGGAAAAGCTGAGGAAAGAGGAAGTTGAGAAGGAAAATTCTGTTTGATACGGGTTTCTTCCACGTATATTTTTCTGGGCTTAATGAAGAGGCTAAGAAAGCTGTGGGAGAGGTTTATACGGGTAAGAGTGTAGGTTATACTCTAGATCTTAATCTAGCGGAATTACTTTACACTTATGGTAAACTTAAGGGGATAGAAGAAGGTAATGTTAAACTCTCCTTAATTCTAAATTCACCAATAAAGATTGTTAGTACTAATAAGGAGCTTGCTTTAAGGGCCGGTGGGCTCAAAGTTAAGTATCAAAACCTTTCCATAGTTGACTGTTTTGTAGTAGCCTTTGCTGAAAAAGAGAATGCAGTAATATACACTACGGACTCTGAGATTAAAAGAGTATATAAAAACACAATAATTCTACGCAGTTAAGAAATATCCCGAGTGTGAATAAACTTATTTCCCGAGGAAAATTGTTATACTGGAAGCTTCCCTTCAGGAAATGGCGTTCAGTATTAAATCTTTCAGTCAAATTTCAAGCATAGTATTAACTAACATTCCAACGTAAATTTTTTCAACTTCTACAAGTGGTCAGGTAAAGTTGCTCAGAGGAGATGAAGCGATGAGAAGAGCTTAACTTATATTATGGAGAGAACAGTTGAAAAGTCATCACAGCATTTTCTTTACCCACATCTTTGCAGAATGCTTTAACACTAACCTACTTGGCAAATCATTAGGTAAAGAATATTTCCCCTTACTAGTCTTAACTACGAAGCAGTAAGCGACCAATGTTTTAATAGTTCATAAAGCCTTGAATTCCCAATACTCTCTTTATATAAGGAGTTCATGACATCCCTAATCTCACTAAGACTCCCTTTATTACCCAATCTTGACAGCGAAAGTATAATTTCTGCATAACGTTTAGGTGAATTAGAGTTACTCAAAAACCTCGTATACTCTCTAGAAACTTGTTTCGCTGCTTCCTTTACTATAACTCTAATATCAATAGGGTGGGTGTGCTTTACAGAATAAGAGTAACTCCTTCCGAATAGGGCAAGCCACTCTGAGATCCCGTCGAAGAGCCTTACAGCCTCATCAATAACCTTCTCATCAACTTTAACATTCTCCTCTTCAAAGCCCCTCCTTAAGAACTTCTTAGATTTAACCTCAGCAAACAAGGAGAATATAGATAAATTACAGAAGATACTTAAAGAGTATAAAGTTAAGATAATTTTCACTTATAGTCCAAGTAGCTTGCTTGGTCCTTATAGTAAGTCTATTATAGCATGCGATTGGAAACTCTATCTTGTAGAGGAACCACCTAAAGAGGTCTGGGAAAGATTTCTTCAATATTTCGGGATTGACAGCAAACCAGATGTTATTTATGTAGATTACAACAAGAGCAAGTATAAAATAACACTCCTAAGAGGTTGAAGAATTCTTAGTAAATCAATGCAGCCAACTACTCCATAAAAACCGCCAGTATAGTTAATTTAGCAACAAATTAATGAGATATCATACATCTAACTCTTCGTAATTTTTCTTTCTTTTACTTTTTTGCGCTTCTTCATAGTTCTCTAAAAATTTCTTCCAACGTTTCTCTCCCTCAATTCTTATATTCTCGTTTTTAGCCACTTCTAATACAAGTTTTAGAATATCAGCAAACTCTTTATCTGAATTCACAGGATATTTTAAAACATACGTATTATATGAACTTTCGTATAGATCGGGTGGTAAAATTTTCTTAATCGACGAGTTTATTTTACTACTTAAACTAATTAAAAAGTTATAATCATTGGATATTATTTTAATAGTGTCATCTGTTTCTTTCATCCGTTCAATCCTTACGTAAGGAGTTTGAGGTAAGGTAGATTGACGAACTATTGTCAAATCACTTTTAGCCTTCTCCGGTTGCATTTCGCTTTCTATTATAGGAGGTACTTCATGAACTTCACTATTTCCCTTTTCCTCTTCAGCAATTATACCTGGTACTGCAATTCTGCCGTTTTCTTCTTGTTTATTCTTTGCCATGATTTTAATAATGTACGAAGAGCTAAAAAGGATTATTCATGCCCTCTACGGCTATTTAAGAATACATTACCTATGCAATTTGTGAACTGTACAAATGATAAAGTCTGCTCGAATCTAATCAAGAAATATTCTAAAAAATAAAGATTACTATAAAAATTTATTTAATATCCGTAACCTATAATATCCCATTTATCCTTAAATTCTGATAAAAACTTCATATCGTTAAGCCAATAGCTTACTTTTCCATTCTTATTCCTCTCTCTTAATTTCCCAATTATATTCTCTTTCTTAAGTACAAAGGCCCACGGTTCACTCTTAAGTTCATTCAACAAAACTATAACATAAAATTCTGCAATTAGATTATTCAAATTCGACCCGAAGGGAACCGGATTTCGTTTAAATAGTCCCTTAACTTGAATAGTATGCATTTTCGTTCCATCCTGACTATATATTACAATATCAACGCCTCTTGTATTTCTAGAAGTAGGCAGCACATTCCATCCATGACGAGAAAGAATGTATGCCGTGTAATAAAGAGCTATATTACCTATCACCTGGTTGCTATAACTCTTATTAGTTTTAGTCATAGAGAAAATATGTCATCCTCTAAAATTTATTATTTAGCTTCGAGAGTCCAGAGTACCTCGGGTAAATGTTTGACTATGTATAACTTTTTATGAAGAGAAAGAAGGGCTTTTTACACAATAAAAGCACCTTGGGCCCAAGACGTGATTCTAACTAAAAAATATTACTTGGTATAACAGAGAATATTCATAAGTAAATCTTATGCTTTTTAGTATTACTCGAAGATGGAGGATTAAAAAAGAGAAGAAAGCCATGATGTAAGACGGGTTGAAGTTTCTTAAGCCTAGAAATGACTACATAGACATTAACTCGTCTTAAAAAAGAGCACAACAATCCCTTCAAGTTACTCCTTCTATTTCCTTAATTAAGTTAACGATTTCGGCGTGAACAAAAACTTGAGGGAAATTACCAGTAAATTCCTTCTTTTCTACGTCAACGTGCTCTCCAACTAAATGAAGGCTTCCCGCAATTTGCTCAATGCCAGATATTATTTCCTTAGCTTCCTCAATCCTTCCTAGCCTTACGTAGACTCTCGCAAGCCATAAAGTAGTTAAAAGGAACGGATGCTTTGCCTCTCCCATAAAGTCGCTCTTATATCTTTTTACAAAATTCCCCACCTTCAGTTCTTTCTCTATTTTGGAAAGCGTGTCTAGGAACAATTCATCCTTTTCGCTTATGAAGCCGTAAAGAGGTGCAGAAAGTATTGATGAATCTATATCTTCGCTACCCGCAAACCTTGTAAGGTAACCGTTAGAAACGCAGTTCTCTAAAACCCATTTTCTGATTTTCTCTTTGCTTTCCTTCCACCTATCTTCTTTGCCTATGTATTCTGCCAGCTTTCCTGCCCTATCTAACGCAACCCACATCATTATCTTAGAATGAGTATAATGCCTAGGTTCTCCTCTATCTTCCCATATTCCGGAGTCCTTCATTAGCCAATTTTCCGAAATCCAATCAGCAATATGTTCAACTTTATCAAAAACATCTTTAATAAGTACAGTATCTCCGGTCTTTTCAAAGTACTTGTAAAGAGCGTTCATGAAGAATCCTTCAACGTCAAGCTGTATCTGCTTTGATGCTGCATTGCCTACCCTCACTGGTTTTGAATTTTTATACCCAGATAGCCACATTAATTTCACTTCTGGCGGAGGAATGGTACCTTCAACAGTGTATAGGGGATAATAGAATGGTTTTGAAGTGAAATTAACTAACGAGAGGAGGAAGTTAAGTATCCTTCTAGCTTCTATTATAAAGCCTGCATTAATTAAAGCTTCAGCAGTAATTGAAGAGTCCCTAACCCAGGCAAATCTGTAATCCCAATTTCTTGAGCCTCCAATAACTTCCGGCAAAGAGGTTGTAGGGGAAGCGATTGATGCTCCAGAAGGAGAATAAATGGAGCCTAAAAGTACGTAGACTGAAGATCTATAGAGGTCTTCGTATACCTTAGACTTTACATCAAAGCTTTCCCAATACTTTATGGTCTTTTCGAAGGGTTTCTCAAAGTCCATTTGCAAAGCTTTCCCTCTTTCGCTAAATGCTCCGTGCTCCTTGTCAGTTGCGTAATTCGCTACTAAGAATCCTTTTCCTTCAGAAAACCTCCAAGTAAAAGATCCTTGCCTTCTAACTTTTCCATCCCATTTATACAAGAAGCCTACGCAAGCTCTTCCCTTAGAGTTAACGAATCTATCCCTTAATATTATTGGCCTATAAAGTGCGTAATTAAAAGCCGGTTTAAAAACTACTGTAAAGGGTACGTCACTTTCCACTTTCCTTATTATTACAGTCTCTCCCAGAGGTAGTAAATCGGTGATCTTTAAAGAACCTCCTCTTTCTGTTTTTACTTTAGTAGTTAAAACTAGTGGGTGCTCATAATACTGTTTAATGCTCTCTATTTTCTCAGGAAGTATAGAGAATTCTCCTCCGTCCTCATCTAGTAATTTAGTAAAGATAGATGGAGAATCAAATTTTGGCACAGGAAACCATACTATTGAAGTCTCCTGTATAATGGCTGACGTTCTTTGGTTTGAAATAAAACCCAATTGCATGTTTAAAAGTAATGCCCAATTTATTTAATACCTTCATGAAATGACTAAACCTTTATTTTTATTAAATCTTATTGTACTTATGACCGAAAAGGAGGAAATTCTTAGGAAGATTAAGAACCCAGAGTTGGCCGAAGCGTTCAAGAAGGTTGATAGAGCAAAGTTCCTGCCGGAGAATCTAAGGAGTTACGCCTACACTCACGTTGATGAAGCTTTACCTATTTTACCCGGAATAAATACTACTGCGTTAAGTTTAGGAATTTACATGCTTGATGAATTAGACTTGCACAAAGGTCAAAAGGTCCTAGAAATAGGAACAGGAATAGGCTATTATACTGCATTAATTGCGGAAATTGTTGACAAGGTTGTTAGTATAGAAATTAACGAGGAAATGTATAAATACTCTTCTAGATTACTTTCCGAGTACCAAAATGTGAAACTAGTGCTAGGAGACGGAACATTAGGACATGAAGAAGAGAAGCCCTTTGATAGAGTGATAGCCTGGGCCTCTGCACCTACTCTCTTGTGCAAACCTTACGAACAGCTTAGAGAAGGAGGAATAATGATTTTGCCTATAGGTGTAGGGAGAGTACAAAAACTTTACAAGGTATTCAAGAAAGGTTACACTCCTGCTCTCGAAAATCTTGGAGAAGTTCTATTTTCAAGAATTAGAGGGCTTTTTGGCTTTTATGACGATTATGAGGACGACGTGGAGAGCAGGCTTAGTAGGTTGGAAAGGCAAGTGAAGTCAATACTAAGTAGGTTGGAAAAGAAAGTTTAACAATCCCAATAATTCTTTGCTTTCTCCCTCAAATTGTAGGCTATTTCGAGTAATCTTCTATATTCCTTATTTTCCATTATCTTCTTAACGAAAATGGGATTAACTGTTGCATATTCGTGAACAATAATGTTCCTAAATCCAACCACGGAAATTAAAAAATCCCTTTCTTCAGCAGTTATCAAGTTTTTCTCATAAAGCTTTCTTATAGAATCTCTATATCCTTGGCTTGATATTCCCATATTTGATAAGAGTGTTTGAACTAAGTCAATGAATGACTGAGCTTGGACTTGAAGCAAGTGAAGTATCGCAAATAAGTTAAACCAGCTATCTAAATCTACATTATTAACTTCATCTAATTTGCTAGTGTAATCTTTAAGGTTCTCAAGTAGTTTATCTAAGATTGCCATTTCCTTATCACTGCCCTAACTTCCCTTCCTACTAAATCCAATTTTTTAGCATCTATTAAGAAATCCTCACAAACTACTGCTCTCCTATGAGCTCTTGACCAGTCTTCTTTATATAGAATTAGACCGTAATTAAATACCTCGTGAATTAAGTAACAACTAGTATTATCATCTATTGAAACAAGATCTATCTTTTCCGTATCCAAGTAATCTGAGAGATCCTTCCACAATTTCATGTAATCATCAAAGCTTAACTCTTTAAATTCTACTGCAATATCAATGTCATTACCTTTTCCTTTCTTAGCTAGAGAGCCGAATAACACGGCGTAATATATATTATAATCCTTCCAATTGAAAGCTTTCAGCTTATCTAAGTAATCTTGTAAGTCCACATATTATGATAATATGGGGAATTAAAAAGAGGTTCTATGAAAGTTTTCAATGGTCTTCCAAAGGCTTATCTTTCTTAACTGTAAAATAATAGTAGTATGATATCGAATTATTAGTTAACCTTAAATTAACTTCTTTAACATTGTTAACTATGAACCAGAAAATTGTGCTCCTTGTTTTATCGTTAGGAACTTTAATGGCAGCAGTAGACACTACAATCGTACTTTTAGCGTTGCCGACTATTACCGATTGCTTACATACTAACCTATTCTTATCAATATGGGTGTTATTAGCGTATTTAATAGTCCTGGCAGTACTATCTACTCAAGCAGGGAGGATAGGAGACTTAATAGGAAGAGGTAAAATTTACAATTCCGGGTTTATTTTATTCACATTAGCCTCAGCGTTGGCTGGAATTTCCCCTAACGTTTGTTTATTAATTTCCTTCAGAGTTATTCAAGCAATAGGTGGAGCTTTGCTTACCTCAAACTCCTATGCGATAATTGCGGACGTTTTTCCTCCTAACTCTAGGGGTAAAGCTTACGGAATAACCTCACTTGGGTGGAACGTAGGTGCTTTGTTAGGCATCGTCTTAGGAGGAGTATTAACTACCTTTTTCGGCTGGAGGTTCATATTTTACATTAATGTACCTATAGGTATAATTTCGGTAATTTTAGGCATAAGAGAAATAAGGGACTCTCGCGTTGTAAAGAATAAGCTAGATATCACTGGTTCTGTCATATTAGGAGTTTCCTTGGCTTTAATTTCCGTTGGGTCAATGATGATAGCCGGGATAGGAGTGAACATCATGGATGTAGTAGAAATAATCCTCGGAGTTGCTTTACTCCCGTTCTTTGTTATAAATGAAAGTAAAGTACAATCTCCAATAATAAATTTGAAATTGTTTAAAATAAGACTTTTGTCGTTTTCCCTATTAGCTAGCCTGTTTCAAGGAATAGGAGCTCTTTCAATTACATTCCTTTTAATAATGTACTTACAAGGAGTTAGAGGATTAACTCCTTTACAATCTTCATTACTTTTAACTCCTGGCTATGTTGTTGCCAGCGTATTGGCCCCCTTCATGGGAAGGATTGCCGACAGAGGAAGGCCAGGATTATTGGCAGGAATAGGTTTACTTTTCATTTTCGCATCCCTCATGCTCTATTATTTTATTCTAACGCCTTCTACTCCTTATTTCACGATATTAGGGATAACCGCAATAACCGGCATAGGCTCAGCAATGTTCTGGCCATCAAACGCTACTGCAGTCATGTTTTCTGCACCTAAAGAATACTACGGTTCCGTATCAGGGGTTTCGAGGACTTTAGGCAGTATAGGGACTACCTTAAGTTACGTTATGAGTATTACTGTAGCAACTTTAGTAATTCCAAGGCAGGTAGCCTTTGAAATTTTCCTCGGAACTAACGTTTTGGATGGTGACGTAAGCAATGCCTTTCTTAACGGCTTACATTTTGCGTTTTTGATTTCTGCAATAATTATAATCATAGCGACATTATTTTCAGTTTTAGGCGGTTCGACAAACGTTAAGAGGTCTTACTAGACCACTTATTTTTCCTTCTTCTTTTAGAATTGTGTTAGCAATTCTCTTCATTCAATTTAGTTTTGAGCTAAACGTAAATTTGAAAGATTATATAAACATTTTTAGAAGCATATATCTAACTACTGGTAATAAAATTTTACTTAATTAACTTATACTACTTATATTTTCAAGAAAGGTTTAAGTAAAATAATATACATAATGATAAAGGGTGTTCTTTTATGGCGTTACATAAATTTTACTCTTTATTATTATTTCTCCTTTCTTTTTAATACTAATCCAAAATGATAAGGACCAACTTCAAATTCTTTTTCTAGTTCGAAATCCGGTGAAAAGAAATGGACATAATCTTCTTTGCTCATCCTTACACTCTTAGGTGGTCCGAAGTTAGCGTCTTTCTTCCAGTCTACTATTATAACCTCACCTTCAGGCTTAAGAATTCTCTTAACTTCCTCGTAAACTTTCTTCTTATCCCTCATATCGTGGAAAGAGTTTGCGAATAAAACTTGGTCTACGGAAGAGGAAGGAATAGACGTTTTACAAGCGTCTTCATTAAGGAATATTGCATTTTTTGCTAATTCTTTAGCAATCTCTAGGAGTTCCTTATTCCTATCTACACAATAAACTTTCTCTGCATACTTAACCAAGAACTGACAATAATATCCGGGGCCACAACCTAACTCTGCGACAACACCGTGGATAATAGAAGGAAGGAACTTTTCTGGATCTTCCATCTTATTCCTCTCTGGATTTAGAAGGTGGATAACAAATTTATCCATAAATTACTTTCTCTTCCAGATTTAAAAATGTTAGTCTAATTTGCCGTGAGGACTTAATCTTTTTCCTTTCTCTATTACGTTTATCTGAACGTGAACTTCATGAAGTAACAGCCCAACGATTAGTGAAACTGCACCAAGCATCAAACTTTCTTTACCTAAAGAGATGATAACTACCAAGGAGAGGATTACGGAAATAGTTTGAAGAGCCGGATATGCGGGTGCAGAAAACTTTCCATACATTCCTCTCCTCCTAGAAATAATTACTGCTGTTGCAGTAGTAATGTATGAAAATACGGTACCAAAGTTAGAAACTAAACCTATTACTTCCACATTACCTAAACCTAGAGAGGAGATCATTATTCCTAGAACAACTACTGAGGAAAGAAGATCTTTAGAAAATCGTCTAGGTATTAAATCATCTTCAGCCATTTGCTTTAACGTCCTAACTGTTGCTATTATAGTTGATAAAGTAACAGTCACTGTAGCAATTACCGCAGTGGACGAAATTAATATAACTACGTAGGTAGGGGCGTGAATTTCTTGGAGGGCAAAAGATAAAGGATTACCTTGAATACCGTAAACTTGCCAAGGTAATACGTAAAGCATGGAAAATACTACCAAGATGTAAAGTATAGAGGTTATGATCAAGGAAAGGATTATTGCTTTTGGAACTTTCCTTTCTCCGTCCTCAACGTCAGGGGTTAAAGTAGCTATAGTGTTAAATCCTGAATAAGCGAAGAAAGCTAGAGAAGCTCCAGAAAGTATACCTTGAATTCCGTGAGGAGCTATTGGAGTAAAATGTGAAGGAGTGAATTTACCTACGAGGAGAGAAAATGAAATGAAAGAGACAAGTCCTATTATGTTTATAATAACTAGAGTCGTCTCAATTTCTGATGCTAATTTTAATCCTGCCAAATAAATTAAGCCAAGGACTATTATTAAAACTCCCGCAATTACGTAATCAAGGGAAGGAAAAGGTAGGTAACTCGCGAAACCAAGTGCAGTTGCTGCTCCAGAGATAGAGTAAGAGATCATCCTCATCCATCCAACTAGAAAGCCTACAGTATCTCCCATAGTCAGCTTTGCAAAGGAATAAACTCCTCCTTCAGTGTTAGGGAATTTTGACGCTAATTCGGCACTGTTTAATCCTATGCTCATAGCCAGCAATCCGGTAATTATGAAAGAAAGCAAAGCTCCTGGCCCTGCTAAGTAAATTATACTTCCAGCCATTACGAATATTCCTGCTCCTATAATATTTCCCAAACCAATTGCTGTAGCCTCAAGCAAGTTAAGCTTTCTTTTCACACTGAAAGAAACACAGTCTTATATTAAAAAATTAGAATTCATTAAAATCGTCAACCACAACCAAGTGAGGCGAAGAAAGTACGTTCTTAACTATCCAAAAATCCTTATTTTTATAGCAAACTAGTTGATAATCCAGCTTTACTCCGTTAAGTTCTTCGCCGAGAGAGTAAAGAATCCTAAGCCCACCCCTGCCTAAGCATTTTTCGCTAATTATTAAGACGTCAAGGTCACTTGCTGGATAATAATCTCCCTTAATTCTACTACCGTGAAGAATAATAGCCACTTTTCCAAAGGTAGGCCTAATCTTTTCCGCTAACTGAACGAAGAAGCTCTTCTCCAAATTTTATCACCATCATCGCTATACTTAAGCACTCTTCTGCGTGTTTACCCGTGGCGTAACTTATCCTCTAATTTCGCCACGGGCACCCCTCTCAAGGGATCATACACATTCACCCTTAAGTCCTTGGGGCTAGTCGAGGGAAACACCACTACCCTCCCATTTACACTTTTATCACTCCCACCCTCGTGAGCAGTGCCCGTCATCAGATAGGGGGATCATCAATAAAAACTATTTCAGTAATACTATATAAACACAACTTGTCAAAACGATATTTAGATTAAAAATAACGAGTAGTTACGTAAAAGAGTTACAGTCTCCCCGCCAGTGAGGGTTCCCTCCTCATCGTTCCACAGTCGATTCGACAGTAGGGGTAGTCAGACAGCCCCCAAGAGGGATCATAGCCGAGCTCTAGTCCCTTAAGAGAGGGAGATGATGATTGCTCCTCTCACAGTCGAGCAGAGGAGGAGCGTCATTAGCGTCACTAAAAGAGAAATTTAATCTTTCATTATTCCCACCCCTTCTTGAGGCTTTCAATCTTTTGTAATATCTACTAGATCACCTTCCTTGATATCTAATTTTTCTCTTACCTCTGCGAGTATTGCAATTTGAAAATTCCTAGTAACTTTTACTTTCATAGTAGAGTATTAATTCTAGTAGAATAAAATATTACTAATTAGATGAGAGCGTATGGAGATAATTTATATCAAGTTTTCTCGTACTTGCTCTAAACATTTAGTGAATATTCTACATTTTATATGAAATCCTTCCTCTACTTCTATATTATTTCGTTCGATCCCTATTATTATTAATAATAAAAATCATTATTTTAAATGATAATATTACTAATAATGAAAGTTTAAAACTTCTTAATCTCACATGCTCTAACAAATTAACAACGTTAATCTCAAGTTTAATTGATTATAGGTGGCATTATTTTTAAAGTTAGAAGTCGAAATCAATATATGGAGAAAATTCAAGAGTTATTCATTAACGGAGAATGGGTTAAGCCTTCTTCTGAAGAATACCTAAATAAATACAATCCTTCTACAGGAGAACTTTACGGAAAATTTGCCGCAGCATCAAAAGAAGACGTAGACAGAGCTATAGATGCAGCATATGACGCACAGAAGAAATGGGAAAAATTAACTTCAGTTGAGAGGAGTAAATATCTCTATAGGTTAATTGACCTAATAAGACAGGATAGAGAGAGCTTAGAAAACCTATTAATGGACGAAGTAGGAAAGCCTAGAAAAGAGGCAGTACAAGAAGTTGATGGAGTCTTAGATCAGTTACAGTATTATGCAGAGTTTGCCAGAAAAATTACTGGCGACGTTGTTGAGGGAACAAAGTCGGAGAGAGTTATATTCCAGTATAAGGTTCCCTACGGCGTAGTCCTTGCCATAACTCCATGGAACTTCCCAGCTGCAATGATAGCTAGAAAAATTGGCCCTGCATTAATAACTGGTAATACGGTAGTTCTAAAACCCAGCTCAGATACTCCGTTTGTAGCAGGTTGGATAGTTGAGAAAGTAAGACAAGCAGGATTCCCTCCTGGAACTGTTAACCTAATAACCGGAAAAGGAAGCGTTATAGGAGATTACATGACTTCTCACAAGAAGATCTCAGTAATAACCTTGACAGGAGAATCAAGGACCGGAGTCCAGGTAATGAAATCTGCCTCCTCAATTATGGCTAAATTAATCCTAGAGTTAGGAGGAAAAGCTCCATTTATCGTATGGAAGGATGCTGATTTAGAATTAGCTGCAAAAGTACTTATGTGGGCAAAGTACTGGAACGCTGGCCAATCATGTATTGCTGCAGAGAGGCTTTACGTTCATGAAGACGTTTACGATAAATTCCTCAATTTATTCATAGAGAAGACCAAGACTTTAAAGATAGGTGAACCTAGAACCAGCGATATGGGGCCGCTAATAAATGATCAACAATTAAAGAAAGTTTCTGGCTTCGTTGAAGAGGCGGTAAATCAAGGAGCAAAGATATTATACGGCGGAGGTAAACCACAGTTACCGGAGAGGTATTCTAAAGGTTTCTTCTACATGCCTACAATATTAACTGACGTAAGACAAGATATGAGGATATTTAGGGAAGAAATATTTGGCCCAGTAATTGGTGCAATGAAAGTCGGAGACGACTTTGACGAAGTTATAGAATTAGCAAACGATTCGGATTACGGCTTAGCTTCATACTTATTTACAAAGGACGTTAGCCTAGCTATGAAAGCTGCTAGAGAAATAAAGTTTGGAGAGCTTTACATTAACATGCCAGGGCCGGAGGCAACTCAAGGTTACCATACAGGATTTAGAATGTCTGGCCAAGCTGGAGAGAACTCAAGATATGGAGTTGAAGAGTACGTTAAAGTGAAGAACGTATACATAGACTATAGTAAAGATCCTACGGCAGGAGAAGTAATTCCACCTTATACAGATTAAAAAAGGCAATATTTTCTTCTTCTTCTTTTTCCTTTAGTAAAAGATTTTTATTCTGGAGGTATTTCTTTGAAAGCTGTCGAAACGTCTATTCCTTCCCTCTTGTGCTTGTACCAAGAGGCGAAATATACTACGATTGCGAATGCGTATGCAGATACCACGAATGTTAAAGTTATCATATTTACTCCGCTAGACGTCATAAAGCCGAATAATGGATTAGTAGCAGCCTCGTATGCTAAGTAAGATAAGTATCCTGCAGCGATTATTCCGGCTATCTGAAGTACTCTTTCTTTATTCTTAAATCCATACACTGCTCCTGCTAATACTCCGAAAAGTAAATAGACTGCGCCTAAAATTGTAGTTCCGTAAAGCGATGTGGCTGCAGAGACTGACATTACCGGTACTGCAAGTAGTATTAACGTTATTGTCAAATCTAATAAGTGAGCGTAAACCGGAGAGCCGTACTTATTTACTTCGGAAAACTTCTCCGGCAATACTCTATCGAAGGATAAGGCAAATACGTACCTAGAGAACATTACGACTCCATACGATAAAGTATAGAAGTTCCAGAGTATTACACCCAAGCCTATAATCCACTGTAATACTGGATTACCTGCTAAGGCAATAGCCACTGTCCAGAAGTTGTAAATGAAAGTAGGATACGCTGAAATATTAAAGTTATATCCAGCAACGAGGTCCATCTCTAGGAATGCTCCAGTAACTAGTAAGAAAGTTAATAAAGACGCAATGACGATATTAAGTTTCGCAACCTTTTCCGCGTTCCTAAACTCTGCTGAAACTGCTGGTCCTGCGTTGATCCAAGGATATGTATATAATGCAAACATGGGTAAAAGTGCCAATGTTGCAAATATGCTGAAATCTGAAGGGAAGAAAACTTTGCTTGAGGTTGTTGGTATATTAAATGCTGAGGCAAAAGGAGCAATCTTCGTTGCAAAGTCTGAAGCATTAATTCCTATTACTATAATTCCTAGAATTAGAGAAAGGATCGAAAATAATCCTAAACCAGTAACCAGTTTATATCCCCATGATGCCTTCCTTATATTTAAGGCTATTACAATTCCGAAAAATAGTGCTGAAATTCCGTAAAATATTAGCCTTTGATCTAAAGTTGGAGAACAATAAGGATTAACGAAAATGTGAGATGCTAAATACAGCAAAGAAGGATTTCCGTCTAACTTGCCAATTACGCAAAGTACTGCATTAACTGATGATGCAGAAAAGAACGCTATTATAGCGAAAAATGCTGTACTTTGTATTAAATAAGATAATGCCAAAATTGAACCGAGTCTTCCGTCAATGTTTCTAGTTATCCATACATAATCTCCTCCTGTTCTCCTAATTTTTAACGTCATTAGCGTGTAAACGATAATTTGAGGAATTGATAATACGAAAGCCAACACCGATGCTAGCCATAATACTCCTCCTTGAGTAACGTAAGGGGAAATAGACTCGAAGAGAGCTTCTCCTGCAGAGAGGTTTCCTAGATTGAGCATTATTGCATCAGTTAATGAAACATCTTTTATTAACCCAGAACTTTCACGAACGAAAATTTTACTTGAGCTAGCCATAATTAGGCGTAAAAAGAAAGACTTTTAAATTTTTCCACCGTGACTTTTAAAAAGTATATAAAGGACTAAAAATGTAATTATGGAATACCGGATTTAGCTTCAGAAATTATCCTATCCAATGCGTGTTCAGTGCCTTGCTTAAAATGCTTTGCGTTCCAGCTCTCAGCTAAAGCTAACAAAAGGCTCATTTTAACTCTCCAGCTAGATATTATTTCATTCTCTTTAACTTCTACTATATTATAACCTTTTATAGGGCCAGAAAGGTAATTAAATGTAAGTTTTCTATTTTTATCGTCAACTATAAGCCTTATCCTCCCTTTAGAAGGAAATGCAAACCTCACTACTCCTTCATAAATTCCTTCTGCAACTTTATTAACATGAAGTTCCCTAGTCCCTTTCCAATATTTAGGAATAGAATTTACGTCCTTTACTATATTCCAAACTGCTTGAGGAGAAACATCAAACTTCTTGCTTACGCTGAAGGTTATCATAAAGAATTAAAATATTTCGCGAATAAAAACGTATTTATGAGTAATAAACCTGTGAGGAAGCAAAGGCCTTATAGGAGGATGCACTTCGGTAGGAAATGATTAGAATATATAACCGCAAGCCCTACACTTATATTTCTTCCCTATTTTGATTACTACAGCATTACCGCATCTAGGACACAAATTCAAGGCAACTCCTCCTTTAATCCTTCTTCCATCAGCTACTATAGTGACGTCCCTATCGTGAGATTTCTTTTCTGTGAAAGTAATGTTTTCAACCCCTTCTTCTTTATACCCGCACTTAGGACAAACCATTGAATTTCCTTTAGGTTTCATGTAGGAACCGCATTTTGGACAAAATTTCATACGTTGATGTGGTCTAATTAATTAAAAGCTTTATCATTCAGAAAGCGATATGATCTTGGGAAAATTTTTAATTGTACATTTCTTAAGTGAGAATATGATAATTAAAGAATGTAAATTTAGTTTTGAAGAATGCGAAAAAATAATAAAAGATAAAATAAAGGAGGTAGGTGAAATATTTGCTGAGATAGACCATTCTAAAAACGCTGAAAAGGTAGGACTTTCATTACCTAAAGATAAGGTCATAATATTCGGCAATCCTAGGGCAGGGACTTTATTAATGCAAGAGAAGATAGAGGTAAGTCTAGATCTTCCGCTTAGGATAGCAATTTGGGAAAAGGATGGAAAAACTTTTCTCGGAATAAAAATGCCAAGCGAAATAGCCAGAGAGTACGGGATTACGCATGAGATAATTAAGAAAATGGATGAGGCAGTAAATTACGTAATTAGCTCAATAACCTAAGGTTCTTCGTAAATTTATGGTATAAATACATTAACGTTTATTTTATAGAGTTATTTTAAATGTAGTAAATAAAAATATCCCTACTCCCTTTTAATGTTCGCTCAATCAACATATTATTAGCTTCTAGATGTATAATGAAAGGCTCAATCACTGCATAATATCCATAAAATGTTCCTAATATAAATTTATCATACTAGGTATTACTTTTCCTCAAAGTTGATTAAAAACTACTAAATATTTACGGAACGCTGTTAAGTATTATTAAAGCTCGGAACTAAGGTAGTAATGAATTTGGGAATAGCAATTTCTTAATGTAAAGGAATATTTTAATCATATAACGTTCTATTATAATAGTTTCACAATCTTCTCCACGTCTATCTTAAGTAATTTTATGCTGTTCTGATCTAGAGAAATTTCATGAAATCCTTCCACGTGTAATATCCAAGCTGAGATCCAAAGCGATTTTATGCCCGGATATATGCTTTCAAGTTCATCTACTGCCTCAAAGTACATTTTTGAACTCTAATGTCCAAGGCTTTTAACTTTAAGGATCGTTCTTATTGAGTTCTTAAATGAGAGGACTTTTATTGCTTCTTCTGCGGCTTTGTAATATTTTTCTGATGCTTGTAAAGTATCTCCTCTATCCAATAATTCATCAGCTTCTTTCAATAATTTTTCTATTGAATCTTTCGTCAGCAACTTGGACTAACCTAACAATGCTTTCCCTATATTTTTTTATTTGTTGAGCATCCAAGTTCACTGTTATCAATGCTATTGCAGATCCCCAACTTTCAATTATCCACTTGCCAAGAATAGAGGATAATTTAAACACTGCCTTATTGATTATTTCTGTATTCCAATCCTTATTTCTGACCTCAGAAATTATATCATCTTCCAGGAGAATACCAGAAAGTATTTTTATTGCTTCTTCTGCAGCTTTGTAATATTTTTCTGATGCTTGTAAAGTATCTCCTCTATCCAATAATCCATCGGCCTCCTCTAAGTAAACGTCCGCAGACGTTTTTAGAATTTGCATCATTAACATTATCTTCCCTTAAAATTAAATAGATTGTCATTCTGGCGGAATTTCCTTATATATTAAAGAGAGTTTTATTCCCTGTTTACTCCTAACCTTTTGAGATATTACGTACGTTACTGCACCGGTAATCGGCGGAATGAAAATAGAGATTATATCAAAGGCAAAGTTGCCTTCGAAAATCACTCCTCCAAATGTGGAGTTAACTATTCCATAATATAATGTAATAAATACTACTGCGGAAAGTGCAATTACCGAAGAAATTGAAGTGTAAAGTACTCTTTTATCTAACTTGTAAAACTTTATTGACGCTATGGCAACGATCAAGTAATTCCATATAACGAACCAAAGTCCGTCAATTGCGAAACTTACTGAATATCCTAAATACACTTCAACGTAATTGAAGATCATTGAAACCAGAAAACTAAGTAGGAGAGCGTTGAAGGGAACCCCTCTTTTGACATCAGCTAAAAATGCAGGCAATAATCTATCAAAAGATAAGGAGAATAAAATCCTTGAGGAAGCGCCTACGTTTATCATTGCGTAAAGTAAGTACCAACTAAGCGCCGTCACGAATATAAACATGACTATTGCGGGATAATGAATGAAAGGCAATACTCCAAAGGAAAGAAGGGATGAAGTAGAAATTGGTAAATTCCAGCCAGAGATAACTGCCGAGACGTAGTTTTCCTTACCAATTCCTATTTCTAGAGAAATTATTAAAAGTAATGCGAAAATTGTTGCAACAGTGTAAGATAATAAATACCCAGCTAGAAAACTTTTCCTACTCTTCTTTATTTCTCCCGCAAAAAACGAAGGAGCGTTAGCAAAGGCAAATAATGATAGGACGAAGATAGAGGACAACGCAAAAGTTTGAGTATTTAATTTAGGATCTAGGCTAACTCCTGAATAATGGAAGGTAAGTAAACCGTAAATCATCGTCACTGTACCTATTATCTGTAGGAACGTTAAATAACGGAAAGTCCTTGCATAATATCTTTCGGAAGATGAGAGAAGGAAAGCTATTAGTACGATTAAAGTAGTAGTTGCAAATAGATTCAAAGAAGAAGAAAGTATTGAATTTGCAAAATTGATTAACGCCTCATTGCCTAAGCTATAACCTATTGCTTGTAATCCCGGGACTATGACCATTATTACTTCAAGCATCGCTAACACGGGGAAGCCCATCATAAAGGACATCAACAAAGACATTCCTAAAATACTCCCTGCAAAGGGTCCGAAAGCTCTGGAAACGTAAACATAATCTCCTGCTGACCTAGGAATTAATGCATTAAGTAAAAAATAATTGAGAACGAGCGGAATCATTAGTACTGCTCCAAGAATTACTGACAATATCCAGCTGGAGTTTGGCAAGAATGCTGAGACGAAAAGAGGATAAGAAACTCCAGCAGCAGGGCCTAGGAAGGAAAAGTTTAATGCGAATGCGTCTACCGCACTAAACTCCTTAACTAATCCCGTGGATTCTCTTAAGAACTTCATAAGCTTAAGTTAAAATTTCTCCTTAAAAGATTAGGGTAGTTAAATTCCAAGAGATTTAGTAATTTCTTCTCCAACTTCTTCTATTTCATCAGCAGTTATTTCTGCCCAGTACTTACGAGGAATTATTTTCTATTGTACTTTCATCTTTTACTCTTATTAAGACTGTAACGCTTCTACGTAACTACTCGTTATTTTTAATCTAAATATCGTTTTGACAAGTTATGTTTATATAGTATTACGAGTTGTTTTTATTGATGATCCCCCTATCTGATGACTGCTCACGAGGGTGGGAGTGATAAAAGTGCAAATGGGAGGGTATTGGTGTTTCCCTCGACTAGCCCCAAGGACTTAAGGGGTGACTGTGTATGATCCCTTGAGAGGGGTGCCCGTGGCGGAATTAGAAGTAATTAAAAGTAAGGATAAGTTACGCCACGGGTAAACACGTTATCTCCTTCTTTTATGCCAGCACGTTCTGCAATATCTTTTGGGATACAAATGGTGTTGTCCTTAGTTGCTTTCACTATCATAATTGCTGTATTTAACACAAGGATTAATAAACGCTCTAAATTAGCTCTGAACTATATATTACTATATAGTTTATATAACTTATATAGAGAAATATATACATAATGTACATTATATATTCAGAAGTTTTCATAACAAAAGCTTAAATTCATTAGTAAGAAAAAACATATTATGGCTGGCAAGTTTTTATTCATAACTAAAGATAAGAAATTTTTATTCGATGGAAAAGTGAGGGAAGTTAAGAAAGAGTTGCAAGATTTGGACGGAATGGAAATAAGGTTTGCCAGGCCAATGATTGTTTATGAACTAGATGGAGTAAATTTGAATTATTTTGTAAAAAATTATGGTCACCTCGCTGTTGGAGATTATACCGTATTAGACTTAGTTGATTTACTTGAGGAGAATAACTTCATCCTTTACGTAGATCATGAAAAGAGAAAAGTTGAAGTTTTCGTACAAGGTAAGGATGAAGTTATTACTTTACCTTATTCTACGTTAGACTTCTTAAGATATTTATTGGCTAAAACTTCCAGAGGAGTATTATTAGAGAGCACAACTTTTGACTTAATAGACGAAAATTAAATTTTGCGAGATGCAAAGAGTTCTTAAATCGAACTGAAAGTAGGCTTAAGATTTAAAATATGTTGAACGAAAATAGCATATGGCAAATTTGACGTTATTCAAGGCTCTTCTATTAATAGGTTTTGAAAAAGTCGCTCCTCGTACGCTAAAGCGAGGAGACGTTACTATTACAGTAACCTTCATTCCTAACGTTAGGTGGATTGTAAGATTACCTCACATAACTTATGAGCTTTCTACTCAAAAAGAGGTATTGCACAAGTTAGTGCATGAAGGAATAATTTCCAGAAAAGAATTGGAATACCTAGCGTCAATAGGATTGGACATAGCTAAGGAGGAAATTGTACAAAGTGAGGAAATAACTACTGGAAGTTTAATTGATGTGAGGAGAGCTTTCATAACTCAAGTCATAATGCCTAGGTTGGAAATCTTGTTAAGAACTAACGGAATGAAATGCCCGGTTTGCGGTAAAAGGTTCAGGAGTACTATAGAATTTTATAACCACTTAAATACTACAGAAGTGAGGGCTGAAGAGCATAAGAAAATCCTTGAAGGTATATATGAAGAAGTTACCGGAATTAAACCTTAGATTATCAAGTTATTTCTTGTAATTCTTTAAAAATGAATGCACTAGGTCTAGGGTTTAAGTTAATATCATAAAGTCCAAATTTCATTTTATAACCAAAATTCCATTCAAAATTATCGTAAAGGGACCAGTACATATAAGCCTCAACATTAACTCTTGACTTCTTAATAGCATTAACATGGTCTATTATAAACCTAGGCCTAATCCTATCCTTCTCGTCAGCAACTCCGTTTTCCGTTACCAATATAGGCTTACCAAAGCTAGATACCTTCTTAAGTACGTCAGTTAATCCTTCAGGATAAACCTCCCATCCGTAGTCGGATACATCCCTGCCTTCCCTAGACCCAAATTGGCAGAAAGGACCATAGCCTTCTAGAGGAATGCCTTTCTCGTCAGTGACCAACCTTGTATAGTAATTTACGCCTAACCAATCAAAATCTATTTTCCTTAAAAATTCAAAGATTTCGTTTTCAATTGCCGAGGATCCTTGTACTGCAGGGATGTTATATACTATTCCTACCTTCTCACCTTTCAGTTCGTTATAGACCTCTTGATGAGCCCTTATTACATTATTCAAACTAGTCTCATAAGCCTTCCTGCTACTTATTCCCGGAGGGAAAATTCCTTGAAGATAAGCAAAAGTTAATAGCAAATTAGGTTCATTAAAAGTACACCACAGATCTGCATATTCAGAAAAATTATTGTGAATGAACCTCGAAAATTTAACAAATTCTTCTACGGTAGAGGACGAATACCAACCTAAAGGACCTTGAGTTAATAAAGAATCTCTAGCTACGATTGGATCGTGAATCCATAGAGGTAAATCAAAGTGGTTTAAACAGAGTATTACTTCAAATCCTTTATCCTTAAGGTCTTTTAATATTTCCTTATATTTAAATAGAGCTTCTTGAGAAACCTTATCCTTTGAAGGAAATAATCTGCCCCAGCTCAAGTTCATTCTCCAAATGCTCGCGTTTAGGTTTACTGCAAGGCTGTGCACTTCCCTATATCTAGACAAGTAAAAGTTCTTTGTAGGTAATTCTTCAACAACTTTTTTGCCGGAAAGATTTATATAATCGGTTAGCCACAAGTACCAATCTGAGTTCTGATTTAACTCCTCAAACTGAAAAGATGAAATGGAAAATCCGAACTTCATTAAAAATAAAAAGGTGATGTCTTATTATTAAATTACCTTTAATCCTTTCTCAACAAAAACTACTATAATTGCTACTAAGAGAATTAACGGTAATAGCATGAATTCTGGCTGTGTGATATACTCTATCTTATCTACTTTTATAAAGCATAATCCTTGCTCAATTGTTGTTTTCTGAATTAGGAATCCATGATGACTGATAGGTATTATTGCGTCACCTACCTCTCCGCTGGTTACTGGAGAGTATAAGCAAAATTCAATTTTTCCAGAAATTCCCTGCAGAGTTATTATATTTATACCTGGGTATAGTTTTACGATCTTACATACGCAATAAGTTCCATTACTTGCTACGACGTTCAAGGTTACCTTACACTGTAATCCATTATTAATTATTACGACTACACCATTAAATCCCTCTATTACACATTCTATGTCAATTTTTGAGAATTGAGCTTTAATAGTATTAACTATTGTACTGGTGTAAAGTAATGCTTGCTCCTTAAACCACACCGGACCATGAGCAGGAGCACCAGTTTGCCACGTCCAATCGCTTCCTTCAGCTACGTATAAGTAGTTCCATAATGAGTAAAGTAAGCTAGTAGAGTTTGGAGTATCATTAAATAATAATGGAACTTCTGGTGAAAGTTCTTTGCCTAAAGCTACTGTGTAAGCTATTAAATATTCTCTAGCTAAAGATAGGTTCTGCCAAATTTCAATTTTACCTTGGCAACCATTGTTCCAGTAATCTAAATTAAGATCCCACGAGTTAACTGGTAAATTAGTAATTACTGCTGTTGGTTTATGAGTTTTTATTGCTTCATAAGCAGTTTGTGTAATAAGCCATTTTCCTTGACACTGAGATAGCGATGAATATATTGCATAAAGATCTGCAGGCCCTGTAACTGGATTAAATATTAATGGATTTTCACCATCTAGGGCTACAGTAACTACTCCTCCAGGGTGGGACATGTAGATTTGTGCTAATTGTTGTATCAATTCTCTGGCAGTGAGCTGAGGAGATTGACTAAAGAACTTAAATCCGAATTCGTTGGATAGAGTTGTATTTCTGAATAAGACATATATTGTTTGACCCAAATCATTCTCAACGATAAAGGGTTCGTCTGGGTTAATAGTTCCATTCACTACAGTTACGTATGGTAAAAACGCTTCGCAGTCTAGGATTGTATATGAGATATTACTCTCGTTATAAATACCTACAAGTGCCATACAGAAAGCCATTTCTGGAGTCCAAATACCATTAGCACAAACTCCAAACACAGTCTTGGTCATGTTTTTGCCCATTAGTATTTGAGTTTCTACGTCACTCCAATAACCGTCTTCTAGTAATAGAGGTTGTAACGGATGATAAAATGGTACTGTAAGTACGTTAACTTTACCTTCTCTCACTAATTTCTTAAATAGATTGAGGGTGTAGTTAACTGCAAGAAGATCATGAGTAACGTTAATGCCAAAATTAGAGGTAAATGTTGCATTTTTCTCGTGTAATATAGTTTCCCATTGATAAAGCAAGACAGGAGTGAAGTCGATAGTTACTGCGACATTAAATTGATTTATAAGCATTGCTTGTAACTCGTATGAACCTACAAGCTGTCCGTTCCAATAGAAGTCCTGTCCAGTGTGTAACCAAACCCAGGGCTGTTCCCAAGAGCCATTTGGAGCTACGTATAGTGGTTGATGCATATTCCATACTAATACGAAACTTAACGGTTCTTTATCAGTTGTATTTAATACATACAGTGCAGGTAATTGCGAAACTCTGCACAAGGAGTTATTATAATAAATCTTTAATGTTGGATAGTAAATTCCTTGCGGAATGCAATTTGTATTAAATGTTAAATTTACTATATTTACTCCAGGATTTAAGTTAGCTATGTAAGTATGTGAAATAGAGCCTATGAACAAGCAGAAAGAGGGCTGGATTGCCTTGTCATATTCATTATTTAAATAAATAGAGATTGTTACTTCTTCTCCTTCAGTGTAGACGTATCTGCTATAGGTAGAATTTATGATAAAAATTGGAGAATATACATCTTGAATATAAAAGTTAGTGCAAGATGCGTTATGAATCCATGTGTTTAAAGTTTGATCGTGATACACCCACTGAACCCATTGGCCTCGTTCAAATGGGCCTATAATGATAGAATAGTTACCCCATAATGGGTTATATTGCATTTCCTCACAAGTTATATTACTCCATGGTAAACCTGTTTGAGGTCCAGTAGTTAGTCCGTAATGAATAAATAGTTCGTCAGGGGCTCTACCTATTGTTGTAATTAATATTGAGCCGTTTGGAAGAACTGTAGCATAAGTCTGTCCAACGTTAGTCGGATTTACTTCTAAGTTCCAATTCCAAAACGGATGGCAATCATAGTTGATCCACTGCCCTGTAGTATTATCATAAAATACCCACGCTATCCACGTTCCGTTATTGAATGGGCCTATAGTCACTGTAAAATTACTTCCGTCCCACGACATTTCCTTATTAAAAACCTCTGTCCATGGCTGTTGAGGACCATTCTCTATACCGTAGTGTAAGATTACGGTGTTAGACTTACATATTCCAGATATATAAATTGTAACGTATCCGGATGAAGATACATTAAAGTTTACTTTGTATCCTTGGGACTGAGCTAGCATTAACGTAGATGATAAACTTGCCAATAAAATCATAAAAATGATATATGTAAAAATTCTGTGTTTCATTCGTATCATGTAAAACTTAATGGATTGGAAATAAAGTTTTCTTTCAAAAAGTTAAGTAAATTAATAGGTTATATAAAGTTTTTAATTTTATCTTGAGAATTCCTATACACCTATCGTGGATTTCTTATATAAAAATTAACTAATTACATTCCGTTGTCTACTTTTTATATAAGAATTTATTATATGTTTATATAGATACATAGTCCCATTAAATTGCTCCAACAATAATAACCAACATTAATATATAGTTATAGTTCTGAACTTATACAACAAAATTTAAAACATACTATACTCATAATTTTCTTGTAGGTGTAAATTAATGAAAGACGGAAAGAATTCCAAACTAGCCTTATCTAAAATAACTGCTGCGGTAATAGTTGTAATAATAATTATAGCAGCAGTAGCGGTATTTTACTTACTTATTAAACCACCGTCAAGTGTAACACCAACTACTACGCCAACAAAACCCTCCGTTAGCGGGCCTTTAAACATAACAAATGCTACTGACTTAATGAAATTAGTAGGTCTTAATTCTACACCTTCTTCGCCAGTAACTATAACAGTTTGGGATAGTTATAGTACTTCCGAGGATCAAGCTTTCAACCAAACTTTAGCTCAGTTTGAAAAAGAGTTTCCATGGATACATGTGGACGTAACTTATGGAGTAGGTGTAGGATGTTCTCAATTTGAAGAAGCAGCAAAAGGTCACGACGCTCCTATAGTATATAGGGACACCTCAAATTCTGGAGGTGCATTATTCTGTGCAGGGCTTTTACTAAACTTAAGTGAATATTTACCCCCTCAAGTATTTTCATTATATCTTAATTGCTCTATATCCGATTGGTCAATAGGAAAGGCAGTTTATGGTCTTCCAGACGATATAAACTACATCGTGATGTTCTATAATAAGCAATACGTGCCTTATGCACCAAATACAACTTGTGAAATGGTAAAAATTGCTGAGGAAGTTAATACAACAGATCATGTGTGGGGAATTGCGTATGGTGCGAGTGATGAGTATGGATATAGATTTGCCGCATGGTTTGCAGGATTTGGAGGACAAATATTTACTACTCAAAACGGTCAAGTAGTTCCTGCGTTAAATTCCACGGCTATGGTTGACGCACTAAACTTCTGGTATAATCTAACTTATGATTTACACATTAATTATTTAGCACCATCTACTGGTGCTGGAGGAGCGGAAGGAGAATTATTCGAGGCTGGAAAAGCTGCTATCATATTTGACGGGCCTTGGGATCTTAACGCTTACTTACAAGCTTTAGGTTCAAATTTAGGTGCAGCACCATTACCAGCAGTAAGTCAAACTGGAATAAGGGCTGAGCCTTTCTTAGGAGCTACTGGTTGGATGATATCTAATCCATCAGTTAGCGGAGCAACACCTTTGCAAATCAAGGCAGCACTAATATTCATATTATTTGTAACTAACTGTCAATCCGATTATAGATTATGGTGTATAGCTCACGATATTCCAGCTAATAAAATAGCTTATAATGAGGCTATGGCAGAGTTAAAAGCAGGAAAATTAACGCCATCCTACCTGAATCAAATAATGGAAGGAATTTTAGAGCAAGCTCAATATACGCAAAAGTTCCCCAATATACCACAAATGGCGTATTATTGGAATTCATTCCACACTGCAGCCAGCGAATTTTTCGCTCAGCAGATAAATGCACAGACTGCCGCTCAAACTATGGAGAGCAACTTTATCAACTGCTTAAAGAAGAACGGCTTATTGTCTTCTTCGTTTGAAATACTTCCATTACCTCCAGCGTTAATTGATGCAATACTCTTGCTATTATCAGTATTTATGATTCCAGAGATAAAATATAAGGTGAAAGCTTTATGACTAGCTCAAAAAATGGTAAAAATGAAGATAATGGTTTTTTATATATTCTCCCTATATTAATTCTCACAATTTTCGTATTTATTTTACCTTTAGTTTATGCATTATATATTTCCTTTACTAATATGAATTTATTTCATTTATTTAACTATAATATTGTTGGATTGAAGAATTATGCTATAATTTTTGAATGCGGATACTTTTGGGAACTAATCAAGAATACTTTAATCTGGACTTTAGGTAGTCTAGTTACTATGATGAGTCTAGGGTTTTTATTAGCATTGATATTAAATCAGAGAGATCTTAAGGGTAAATCGATATTTTATGCTTTCCTTATCTTACCTTGGGCATTTCCTGGCTTTATATCTCTTCTAATTTGGCAGGGACTCTGGGTCGATCCTTACGGAATGATGAATAAGTTAATTTTACCTATGTTGCATTTACCTAGGATTAATTCATTAATTTCAACTACTGACGCTTGGATAGAATTAATTTTAACCAATGACTGGTTATCTTTCCCGTACTTTATGACTGTATTTTATTCTTCCCTGCAGAGCATACCTCATGAACTTTACGATCTTGCAGAATTAGATGGAGCAGGTACGTTAACTAAATTCTTCAGAATTACTTTGCCTTCACTTAAGAGAACTATAGCTTTCGTTTTCATAACGAGTTTTGTATTTACGTGGAACAACTTTTATCCAATATTTATCCTAACAGGTGGCGGTCCAGGAATTTCCACAGAAACATTCATAGTGTATGCTTATCAAGAAGCATTTGACTACAGTAATTTTGCCTTAGCTTCAGCATGGTCAGTAATATCTACGATATTCGTAATAATTTTAGGATTAATTGTAATAAAATATACTCATATATTAGATTCGTTTAGTTAAGGTGATATAAATGAAACTCTTTAAGTATATTAGATTGGCAATTTCATATGCAATTTTAATATTCATGGTTCTTTTTTCAGTATTTCCATTATATTATATAATAATGACCTCTTTTAGTAATGCCCCTAATTTAATATCCTTAGATGTCTCAGATTTATTTCCTAAACATATTTACTTTACGGCTTATAGAGAATTATTAACTACCAACTACTATGGCGGAAGCTTTCCTTTATGGATTAGGAATAGCCTAATTTTAGCATCTTCTACTGCACTTATTTCCATTCTGCTTGCAATGCTAACTGGTTACGCTCTGTCTAGGTTGAATATTCCAGCAAAGAAAACCTTAGCAGCGTTTATTTATATAGTAACTTTTTTCCCTTACACGGCTACAGCAGTTCCATTATATCTAATGTTTGCAAAATTCCATATGTTAAATTATATAGGATTGATTATAGCCTATACGCCAGGAACTTCAATATTCGCAGCATTCTTAGCAAAGCTTGCAATAGATTCTATTCCACCGTCGTATGAGGAAATAGCTATGGTTGATGGACTCTCTAGATTTCAAGTATTTCTAAGGATTGTTATGAGACTTGCATTACCAATAGTTGCTTTAACAGCTATACTTAGCTTTTCAGGAGCTTACTTAGATTTTGCGTTAGCTTATGCGTTCTTATTGCCGCATATAAGTGACTGGACTGCAACTATTGGACTATATTACGCTGCAGGGCTTTTAAACTACGCTAGTGCTCCTGCATATAACCTCTTTGCTGCAGGCTCTGTTATAATGGGAATTCCATTAACGGCACTATTTATTGCTTCTCAAAGGATGATGACTAGGGCTTATAGTACTTTAGCTGGGGTGAAGTGAATGGTCCACGTAAAGCTGGAGGATATATGGAAGATATATAAGGAAAAAAAGAAGACCGTTGAAGTACTTAGGGGCATAAATCTGGAGATAGAGAAGAGAGATTTCGTAGTCATCTTAGGACCTTCGGGAGAAGGTAAGACTACTATACTAAGGATAATAGCTGGATTACTTAAACAAGATAAAGGTCACGTTTACTTAAGAGGAAAACTGGCAGACGATATGCCACCTAAAGATAGAAATATCGCCATGGTACCGCAAAACTATGCTGTATATCCTTTCATGAACGTTTTTGATAACATAGCATTTCCATTAAAGATAGAGCACGTGCCTAAGGAAGAAATAAGAAAAAGAGTCTTAGAAGTAGCAGAAATGCTAAAAATCGATAATCTACTTGATAGAAAACCTTCACAGCTGAGTGGAGGACAGTTACAGAGAGTCGCAATAGCTAGAGCTCTAGTTAAAAACGCTGATATAATATTAATGGACGAACCATTGTCTAACCTAGATGCTCAAGTTAGAGTATTAGCTAGAGAAGAGCTAAAGGAGTTGCAACAAAAGCTAGGGCCAACAATTATATACGTAACTCATGATCAAGCAGAGGCACTTAGCTTGGCTACTAAATTAGCACTTCTTCATGACGGAAAAATACAAGCTTACGGAGATCCTCTTGAACTATACAGACAGCCCAATAATTCTTGGGTAGCAAGTTTTCTTGGAAATCCTGCTATGAACTTAATAAGATCCGAAATAGTCGGCGAGAAGATTGAATTTAATGGGCAAGCAATACCTTTGCCGGAGAAATTTAAAGGGATTATTAAGTCAAACAAGGTAATTCTTGGTATAAGGCCTGAGAATATCGAAATATCACAAGATGGCGACATTGAAGGAGTAGTGGAGCTAGTAGAAGAACTAGGGAGTTTTACAATCACCCACGTAAGAGTAGGAGATGATATAATAAAGGTAATTGATAAGGCGTTCATAAAGAGGGAAAAAGGAGAGAAGGTTAAGTTGAAATTTGATTACAGTAGAATTGAACTATTTGATGCAGAATCTGGAGTCAACTTGATGATTAAAAATGGATAAAAGAAAAAAGATGGTAGTTAAAGTTATAATATTACTTTTTACCCTTTTACTTTCTTTCCCTGGCTATTTTGTAATAGGCACAAGTTCTGAAAGTTGTTATTCTAACTCTTATTATCCATCTTATTTATTATTAAGTAATTGGAGAAATATTTCAGTTTGGATTCCTACCGGAATACAAGTTATAAATAGAGAACTTAATGGCTTTCCACCGTACAACGCGTCAATAAGAAACGTATTTCTAGGAGGAATAGGTATACTTAATCTTACTGTTTGCCTTGGAATTAATACTAAGAAAGCCTATTTACAACTTAACAACACTGTGTTGTTAGAATGTAATAATTCAATTTGTATAATACTTCCTCCTTATACTAGTTATTTGTTACTCATCCTAAAAGTGAAGAGTCCTTTCAACATCACTATAAAGTCAAATTCTTCTTGGCTGGCTCAGGATAACGAGTTCAGGAATAACATCTCTTGGTTAATATCAAATGGGAGTGTAATAATAAAGCGTACTAACTTAATTCTCTCTTTCCAAAAGACAGGGGAGTATTATGTAGAGATCTCATTACTTGTACCCCCTTACGAAAACATATCCCACCTACTATTGCTGAACAACGAAGCTGTTAACTCGTGGATAAGTAAAAGTGTTATTCCAAAGTATTTACCTAAATCTTTAATTAGAGAATATTATTTGTCTTTACTTTTAATAAAGGACGATCAAAATCCATATTTAGGAGATTTTTCAGCTTCTCCTTCTCCAATATATCTTTATTCATGGGTTAGAGACTCTTCTTTTGCAGCTTTAGCATTACAAGAGTCGGGGCATTATTACTCAGCTTTAAAATATTGGCTGTGGATGGCTAATGCTACTTCAATGGGTAACGGAACATGGTATACGAGATACAACTTCTATACTGGAAAGCCTTGCGTAGGATTTGGGATACCAGAATTAGATAGCCTAGGTTTATTTGAAATCGGAGTATACGATTTTTACATTCTTACGCACAACGCTTCTTTCCTCGATGAGGTTAAACCTAGGCTATGCGAAATAATAAAGTATCAAACTTATGAAATTCTCGAATCTAAATTCCACCTAGTTCCTGAAGACTTAAGCATATGGGAAGATAGGTTAGCTTATCACTTCTGGACGCAATCCTTTAACGATCTAGGTCTGTACGATATGGAAAAACTAGGATTTAATGTTAGTTATGAGGAAAAATTGCTAAATGAAAGTATATTGAAGTATTTCTGGAAAAATGGATATTTCGCCTCAGCTCTAGGAGAATCTGTACTCTATGAAGAAAATGGAACAGTCGAAGTATTATGTCCATTACCGCCTGCAATAGATTCGTCAACGCTACTACCACTAGATATGGGTTATTTACCTTTGGACTCAAACTATACTAATCAAGACTTTAACTCTGTAGTCTCTAACCTAACAGTTAATGGAGGGCTTTCGAGATTCCCTGACGACCTTTATCATTATTCCGAGTCTCTGTATGATAGTTGTGAGCCCAGCCCTCCTTGGGTTATTACTACGCTGTTTGAGGCTTTGTATTATGCAGAAAAAGGTGAGACTAACTCTTCTATTAGACTATTATGTTGGGCATATAATCATTCTCAGCAAGGATTATTGCCAGAAGCAGTAGCCCCAGTAAAGGGATACCCATTGCCTACAACTTCTCCTCTCACGTGGTCTTCAGCTATGTTTATCATAGCCTCTCTCAGTCTTAAGCCTCAAATATCAACAACTACTACTAAAGAATGTCCTAAAGAATTTATACTATCTTCAATTATAATCTTAATAATTCTTGTCATAAGTATAATAATATATAGAAAAATTATCTTACATACCGGGCATTCCTGACATTCCCGGATATCCGCCTTCTTGCTGTTGTGGCTGTTGCTTTGCTGGAGCTGCAGCAATCAAGTCGTCAATTTTTAATATTGCTGTTGCGGCCTCAGTAGCACCTTTCAATACTTGTTCTTTAACCTTTAGAGAATCTACAACCTTAATCTTAGTCATATCTTCAACCAGTTTGCCCTGCATTACGTCGACTCCACTCTTATCTAAGCCTTTTGCGTGCATTGTCCTTAAGTTAACCAAGGCCTCTGTAGGATCTAATCCGGCAGTTTCTGCAAGAGTTACAGCAATTTCCTCCAATGCGTTAGCGTATGCCTCTAATGCTAACTGTTCCTTTCCCGGTAATGTTTCTTTTCTAAGTCTCATTGCTAATTCTTCTTCAAATGCTCCTCCACCGGCAACTACATAAGGATATATTATTACGTTCCTCACTGAATTTAATACGTCGTTTAAGCTCCTCTCAACTTCATCCATAGCAATGTCAGTTGCTCCTCTTATTAATATGGTAACTACTTTAGCGTTTTTCACTCCCTCAATGAATATTGCCTTATCTTTTCCTACTGTTCTTTCTTCAACCACCTTTGCATAGCCTAAAGCTGAGGAATCCAAATCCATTTCAGAACTTATTATTGTTGCTCCGGTAGTCTTTGCTATTTTTTCTAGGTCGCTCCTACTAACGTTTTTAATCCCCATGATCTTCTTTTTAGCTAAGAAATATTGCGCAATATCGTCCATTCCTTTTTGGCATATAACAACGTTAGCTCCAGTAGCAGCTATCTTATCTACAATACCCCTTAAGTACTTTGCTTGCTCGTCTAGTGCAGCTTTAATTTGCTCAGGAGAGGTCAAACTTAGCTTTGAGGAAATTTCCGTCTTCTGAACTTCTAATGGAAAATCTATTACCGCGATCTTAGCTTCATCAATCCTCCTAGGCATTCCTTCGTGGGCAACTTCCTTATCTAGTACAAAACCTTTAATTAACTCTGTATCCTCTACGGATTCTCCTCTCTTCTTTACCATTTTTATGTTACTTAAATCAATTACGTATTCATCTCCTACTTTATCCATTACTGAGAGTACTGCATCAATAGATAGGTCTATTATCTTATCTAGTTCTTCGCCTTCAGAGAAGAACTTACTTGAGAGTGTTGTATATGCTACTTCTCTTAAATAATTTCTATCCTCTGGATTTATTTTTATTGCTATTTCCTTCGAGATTGCTAACGCCTTGTCTAAGGCCTTCTTAAATCCTTCAATAATAGTAGTAGGATGAATATTTTGGTCTAGAAGTTTTCCTGCCTCGTCTAGAAGGAAACCTGAAAGGACTACTGCAGTAGTTGTACCATCTCCAACTTCAGAATCTTGAACTTTTGCGGTTTCTACAACTATCCTTGCGGCTGGATGCTGAACTTCTAAATCCTTAACTATTGTAGCTCCATCGTTTGTTATTGTAATATCGTTTGTTGAAGACACCATCATTTTATCTAATCCTCTTGGTCCTAAGGAGGTCTTTAGCATTTCTGCTAGAGTCCTTACTGCAGTTATGTTTGAAAGAATTACGTCCTTTCCTGATTCTCTGCTTGTGTTTTCTCTGAATATTGAAGCCAAATTCTCACGGGGTAACATTAGTATTGGTTATATAAATAACTGTTCATTACGTTGGATGAGAAGATACGAGAAGCATAATAGTGAAGTATTTCTTCTTTCTTTTTCTCTCTTCTTTTCCTTCTTTAGTAATTACTATTTATTATTACTCGTGACTTTCGTATAATTTTTCTCTATCTAAGATAACCATAACTATGTTGAACTACTTTTATAACTATATAAATTAACGATTAAATCATGATAAGAAAAGTTTCTGGCTTAATACAAGGTAAATATACTTATGACGGTGCAGGAGTTAAATTATACAGGGTTTTTGGAGGTACATCAACTTATCATCTGACAGATCCTTTTCTACTCTTGGACTTCTTCGGCTCATCAAACGTGGAAGATTACATTAACGGATTTCCTTGGCACCCTCATAGGGGAATAGAAACTGTAACTTATCTATTACAAGGTAAGGTAGAGCATGAAGATAGTGAAGGAAATAAAGGAGTTATTTACCCTGGAGAAGCACAGTGGATGACCGCAGGAAGCGGAATATTTCATCAAGAAATGCCAAAGCCTCTTGACGAGAGTGACATTTTGCATACTCCTATTTTAACTACTGAAAATAAAGGACTACAATTGTGGATAAATCTTCCAGCTAATAAGAAAATGACATCCCCAATTTATAGAGATATAAAGAGAATCCCTAAGGTAAAAATAGATAAAGGTGAAGTCAAGGTTCTTTCAAGGGAATTCATGGGAGTCGAAGGCCCAGTAAATGCAGGGATTGATGCAGATCCTACTTACCTTGATATAAAACTCGAGGAGGAAGGAGAATTTCGCCATGGTGTTCATCCTAAATATACAGTATTGGCGTTTATAATAGAAGGTTCTATTGATTTCCCCGTAAAAGTAGGAGAAGGCAATTTGTTAATATTTGATGAGGGAGATGAAATTTACATAAAATCTAAAGGTGGAGCTAGGCTAATTTTACTTTCTGGTAAACCTCTTAGAGAAGAAATAGCTTGGTATGGGCCTATAGTTATGAATACTGAAGAGCAAATTATTGAGGCATTAAACGATTTGAGGAGGGGAACTTTTGTTAAAGATAAGAAAGTAGAAAGAATAACTTACTAACAATAGAGCTGGCAAGATCTTTATTGAAATAGTAGAGAGCCTTATTCATGAGAGTTAGCTAAATAATAAAATCTATTTCCAATTAAATTTTTGCTCATTAATTTTATAATCTAAAAATGAAGATTTAAACTTGTAAAAACTACTTTTATTGAGTTTTTATTTCCTCTTGCTTTCTTGGTAGAGTAGTAGTGATTACGGGCTTTAGTTGGTCTTCAATTACTTCACCTAAGTAAAGTGTTGATTTTAAAACCGCCGAGAAGTACTCCCTTAAGTCTGAAGTTGAAGAATATATTGCTCCTTCCAGCGATGATAATGCATTCATTACTTTTTCGTTGCCAAAGGCCCTTATATTTTCCCTTAGAATTTCGAAATTATTTATTAAATATTTCTGTACGTCTTCGTCTATCCCTAAATATGAAGGTATTGAGGAAATATCTCCGCCTTTATCTATAGCTAATAACGACATTCTACTTATGTTTTCAATCCTTTCTAAATACCTTCCTGCCCAAAATACCTTATAAGCAAGGCTTTTAATCAATTCTTCTCACCATAACTGTGAGTTTTTTAAGCCAACCTTTTCCTTTACTTACAAAAGTGCCTAGAATTGGAGGTGTATCATAATAATCCCTACCTATTGCAAACTTAACGTAGGCAATATTATAGAACTTTCTCATTGTAGGATCTACAGGAATCCAACCTGAAGGTGACTTAAATTCGACCCAAGCGTGAGTACTTATAGGATTATCGTTAACTAGGCCCATAACATATCTAGCGGGTATTCCGGAAGCCCTAAGTATTCCTATGGTAACTTGAGCAAAATCTTGGCAAACTCCCATTCCTATTTCAAAGCTTTCCTTTGCCGATGTATCAACGTTTGTTATTCCTTCTTTATATTTTAATCTATTTCTTACGAACTCCACGGTATTTTTAACTAGGTCGTCTAAGCTTTTGGAGGATTTCAACAACTCTTTAGCTATTGGTTTAAAATAGTCAACATCTATTAACCTACTAGAATTTAGGAACATCCCGTCCTCAATCTGACAAGGTAGCATACAATCTTCCATTTCCTTCAACTTAACATTTACAGAACTTTCACTTCTAATTACTAAGGAATAATGAGGTTCTATTACCTTAATCCTATACACTATATTGCCGAACATGTCCTTATACCTCGTTTTGTATCCTTTAGGTTCAGTGTCAACGTTCTCTTCCAACAATTCTTGGTTATCGCCGTCGTAAGGCACAATCTTTAGTGTGTTGTCATTACTGGTTACAACGTCCTCATACTCATACTTAGCTTCATAAAGTACATGAAACTTTAAACTATCCATAGAGGCTTCACCAAACCTCCAGAGGAATTATTAGTAACTCTACTGCCAACTGAGGCTACCCTACTTAAGATTGAAGTCGATGAGTCATTAACAAAAACGAAGAACCTCAAATCAGCATAAGCTTGATAAAACGAATCGCCTATTGCGGATATTACTGTATCGAAATCAAGAAGTTCTTGAGCCATGAATTCCTCAGGAGATTTCCTCACTTCATTGAGCACTTTCTTCTTCTCTTCCTCGCTCATATCATGTAAAACAAAAGTTCCGGATCCACCGTAGCCTTCTCTCTTCTTTACCACCATATTCTTTATCTTCTCCTCTATGTCTTCCCTTGTTGTACCTATAGGGAATGAGAACGGTTGCTTAACTCCTTCTTTTATTCCTAACTCCTCCATTATTTGTGGCATAAAGCAAAAGGTTATTTTATCGTCTGCTATTCCCGTCCCGGGGGCATTTACTATATTAACCCAACCCCTTAGGTAAGCATTCATCAATCCCGGAGTTAAAAAGTCCAAATCCTCTATTCTCCTATAAATAACGTCAACGTGGACTTCTCCTTCAAGGGTAGAGACTGTAACTTCCCCTTCCCTTATGTTAATATCTGACGGCTCAACGAGAAGAAGGTCGAGTTTATCGGAGTAGAACTTGTGCTCAAAGTATGCGGAATTTAATGTACCGTCAGTTAATATTGCAATTACCGGGTCCCTAGTATCAGAAGCAGAGGTCAAAGTTTTCTTTAATTTTTCTAATCCGTCACCTTCATTTCCTTTAACTGAAAATTTATCTCCAAGAACTCTTTCTGTAAGTTCATGAGCCTTTATTGCGTAACTCATTCCTGAAGGTATTCTAACGTTATCCTCTAGGATATAAGGAATTCCCTTCACTTTAACTAAATCCTCTCCAAATATGTAAACGTATATTCCTTTAGGAGGATCAAATCCCATCATTTCTGGCCTAAAATAAGGTGAGGTTTCTATCAGATCTTCTGGGACAACTACCTTATCTCCGTGATAGTAAGAATAAAGGAATTTATTTATTGCCTCTGCCCTACTTTTTAAACCTTCAGAAATTTTCCAGAATTCCTCTTTCTTCAAAATTCTAGGTATAGGATCAATTTTTATTGATCTATAATAATTTCCAGTATAGAAAGTAAATCCCTCTCTATATGCTAACTCATTTATTAATTGTACATATTTAAAGAAGTCTGGAATTCTCTCTAAATCCGAAAGTAAAGTCTTGTAATGCTCCTCTTCGTATTCAAGAAAGCTTGCTTTATTTGTTCGTTTAATCTTTATCATTGTTTATACACTATTTCAACGAATATAAAAGTATTATGAGGTTATATTAAAAAATAAAATGAGTGTCACGCAATTCTATTAAAAATTATTCATCACTGTACAAGTTAATGATAATGGGAATTGAAATTTCTTCTTTTAATGAGTTTCCTAGATAGAGAGCAAAATTTTTGATAATATTTTCCTGATTATATAATGGTGAAAATATATTCATGGAAATATTGCGAAGAGAATATAATGACGTAAAGAACTTCAGCTCTTGGACTTTAGTTTACGGCAGAAGAAAAGTTGGCAAATCCTTCCTAGTTAGAAAGTACGTAAATTATGATTTGTACTATGTAATAACTAGAGACTTACAAGCTTATTTTCCTAAAGACAACTCTTTTAGGAATATTAGTGAAGCTTTTTCCTTAACAATTAAAGCTTTGAGGGAAAATAAAACAGTTGTTATAGACGAATTCCAAAGGATGCCCGAAAAATACTGGGATGGGCTTAGTGTTGAGCATCCTAACGGTAAACTCATCCTTGTAGGCTCAAGCTTTAGGATAATGCAAAAGTTGGTAGATAGGCAAAGCCCACTTTTAGGCCTTGTTTTACCATATAATCTGGGAATTATCCATTATTCTGACGTTTTGAGTCAAGTAGGCGACCCTTTGCTATCATTGATTTACAGAGATCCATGGACTTTAAGTTTTGTTAAAAGCGTGAAAGATTTGGAAGATAAGGCTTATCAGCTTTACATGGTCACTAAAGCGTTAATTGGAGAGATATTTGAAGAAGAAGAAAGGCAGTTAACCAGTCTTTACGAGGCAATTTTATTATCTTTAGCAGAAGGTGAGTGGAACACTGCAATAATTGCCGGCTCTCTTAACAGTAAAGGATTTAACGTTACTCCTTCTTCTGTAAGCGGTTATTTGGAAACTCTCCAAAATATGGGGTTAGTTGAGAAAATTCCTATTTATGGAGAGAAAAAGAGGGCAAGGTGGTATTATAAAATTTCATCTCCAATAATATCATTAATCTTTTATGCTGAAGCAAAGTATAACGTATCTTTTACAGAGAACGTTGGAGAACTGCCTATAGGTAGGGAAGTTCAATTTTCCATAGGTGAGCTCTTAGCAGAAAAACATAACGCCACTTTAGCTTATTCTCCTTATGAAGACATAGATATTGTGTTATTGGAGAAAGGGAAGCCAATTATAGGTTATGAAGTAAAATTGGGAGAGTTTTCAAAAGCTGAAGCAGAAAAATCAATAGAGAGAATAAGAAGGGCTGGAATTCCTAAAGCGGGATTAATTAGTTTAAAAGAGAAACCGAATTTTAACGCTGATGAGGAGCTGGGGCCAGAAGACTTGGTAAGAATTTCTAGATACGTTTTTCAGAAGTATATAAGTAAAGGAAACGTGTAGTGTTCTAGTTAGTAAAAATATAACTACACCTAATAATGCTAAATATTGTGGCAAGACCTTATCATACCGAGTTTCGTCCTTATCTCCTTCAAGGCTCAGCATTATACTAACGAGTTGTTACCTTTTTCATTAAGTTTATAATACTCTCCTTCCTTTTCTATTAAAGGTTCGAGAATTTTTAAATGATAATTTAATTTTCCTGTAGATAGTTTCATATCTCTAAGAATTTCGGATAAGCAGCTTTTCCTTTATTTTTTAGGTAAATTAGGATATCTTTCCTTGTTTTATCTTTAATAATCCTATTAAGATTCATAAGCAAATCTCTCGAGTATTCCTTAAATCCATTTTCCTTGACAAGACTTTTCATTACATTGTCATACATAAAAATTCAATTTTTATTATAAATAAATCTAGTAATGAGCTAATAGATTTAGAAAAACGATAATAGAAAATTATCTTTCTTTCGATTTTCTTAATTGATCGAATATTGAGGAAACGGTGAATAATATGTCCTTAACTTCTTTCCTCTCCTCTTCAGACAGTTTATCTACTTCCATGTCGTTTATTATGCTTAGTATTTCATCAGCAGTTAACTCCGCCTCATCACACGCTTCACAATCTACGCATTTTTTACAATTTTCATAAGCCTTCATGAACTCTTGGTATCTATTTTTAATAACTAGGAAGTAATCCATAATGATAAATTATATCTCTTAATATAAGAAGATTACGCAACTAAATACCTTAGGTATAGTACAATTGCAAACTATCCGTATAACTATTTAAACTACGGTACCGATATAATATCGGTACCGTATGGTCAAGTTTATATTTGGAAGAGAATTAACGGAAGAAGACGAATTCTTTGACAGAGAAGATTATGTCAATCTTTTTATTAATTATATAGAAAGAAGACAGCCTATTGCTCTACTCGCTCCTAGAAGGATGGGTAAATCCTCGCTCTTAAATTACGTTAAACTAAAAGTGAAGGACAAATACGTAGTTGCTAAGATAAGCTTAGAAGGAATTACGTCGATAGAGGATTTTACCGATGAACTCACTGAAAAGTTAATCTTAGAGGCCGTGTCTAATTCGTTAAAAATGAGGTTTAAAACAGTAGCGTCTTCTTTAGTTTCATCCCTAAATCAATTCTTAGGTTCAATCAAAAGTTTTGGAATAAAACTTTCAAACCTAGAGTTTTATATAGATCGTTATTCTCTATTTAAGGAGGAAAGACTAAAACCTAGCGAAATTCTGGATCATGTACTCCTCTTGCCGCAGAGAACTGCTGAAGACCTAGGGAAGAACGTAGTACTAATGATAGATGAATTCCAAAAGATTAGAATGCTTAAACAACCTTTCCCTAAAATCCTTGAATTGGCTAGGAAAAGGTTTCAGGAAAGTAAAAACGTTGAAGTAATAGTTTCTGGTTCGGAACTGGGTTTAATGGAAGAAATGATAACTCAGCCAAAAGAACCGTTTTATAATTATTTTAAAATAGAAAAATTAAAGCCATTTGATAAGGAAACCTCTATTCGCTTCCTAAATGAAGGCTTAAGAGGGAAATGTAAAGAATACTATGAGAAAATTTATGAAATAACTGAAGGAATTCCGGCTTGGTTAAACTTAGCAGGTTTAGTTTTTGAAAGAGGTGAATGTAGTATTGAAGCCTTCCTTAAGGATCCTAATATCGAAATAGAATTGAAAAAGGACTTAGAAGGCCTTACGAGAAACGAAATTAAAGTGTTGAAGGGACTATCGGAGGGAAAAAAGTTAAGCGAGATAAAAGTAGCTAACGTATATAGAGTTGTCAAATCATTAATAAATAAGGGTCTTGTGGAGAAAGTTGACGAGGAGTATAAGATAATAGACCCAATTTTATCGTTTTATCTGAGAAAATAGAGAGAAAGAAGGAAAGATATGCATTACTTCGCCCTATCTAACTCTTTTTAACAAAGTTTTGTCTATTTATATAATATAATATCTGCATATTTTACCTTAAGATTGTCTGGTAATAATAGTTATTTGTTTAAACTTTTTTAGTAAACTTTTCATCATTCATTACATTGTTTTAAATATTCTTTTTCCATAATTATAGATTGAGGAGCAATGAAAATTACTTGGATGATTGGAGGAGCACAAGGCACAGGAGTTGACACTTCGGCAAACATTTTTGGCAATGCGATAGCAAGGGCCGGCTATTACATTTACGGTAACAGAGAGTATTATTCCAACATTAAGGGGAGACACTCATATTTTAACTTGACAATAAGCGATGAAAAAGCTAGGAGCATTTCGCATAAGGTTGATATTTTGGCCTCTTTTGACGCTGAGACTGTCTTTCAACATTATCAAGACGTTCAAAAGGTGATTATTTATAATAAAGGAGTACTTAATGTAGAGAAAGATAGAATACAGAGCATTGAGCCTGAAACTGCAGAGAGAATACCATTTAAGACAGTAAAAGACGTAATAGACTATTTGGAGAGTAAAGGAGTAACTACTATAGGCATAGATTATGATGAAATACTGAAGAAAGTAGCCGAAGAAATGAAATTACCGCTTTCCGTTGTAGACAGAGCAAGGAATACTATTGCTATATCAGCGTCTTACGATCTTTTAGGCTTAAGGAAAGATTACTTATACGAGGCTTTAAAAAGGACTTTTAAACAAGAAACTTTCGTAAAGCTAAACCTTAGCGCAGCAGATAAAGTTAAATTGTCACCCATTTTCGACTTGAAGGAATTACCTCAGAAGAAAAGGAGAGTTCAAATAGACGGTAATACTGCAGTTGCAATAGGTAAAATATATGCCGGTATCGGTTTCCAATCTTATTATCCAATTACTCCAGCAAGTGACGAAAGTACGTTTATAGAGGCTCACCAGGAAGTCCTTTATGTAGACCCCGTAACTGGAGATAAGAGGAAAAGGACTATAGTTGTAGTTCAAGCTGAGGACGAGCTCGCTGCAGTAAACATGGCTTCTGAAGCAGCTTTGACAGGAGTGAGAGCCGCAACTGCTACTTCTGGTCCAGGATTTTCCTTAATGACAGAAGGAATAGGTTGGGCTGGTATGAACGAAGTTCCAATAGTAATAACTTATTACATGAGAGGTGGACCATCTACAGGTCAACCTACTAGGACTTCTCAAGCAGATTTACTTTTCGCAATGCACGTTAGTCACGGAGAATTTCCTAGGATAGTAATAGCTTCAGGAGACCATGTAGAGGCATTAAAGGACGCAATATGGGCTTTCAATTTAGCTGAAAAATACCAGACTCCTGTAATCCATTTAGTTGAAAAAGCGTTAGCCAACGCATATTCCATTGTTGATCTAGACGAGTTAGGAGGCGATATAGAAATTGAGAGAAGCACTATAGGTGACGATAATGAGAGGTTTAAGTTCACAGATTCTGGAATTTCACCAAGGTTGCTTTTAGGCGAATCCACGGTATATTATACAGGGGACGAGCATAATACTTTCGGTCACATCTCAGAAGATCCAGTGAATAGGGTAAAAATGTACGAGAAGAGAATGAGAAAGTTGGAGACTGCAGATAAGGAAATTCCAGAAGAAAAGAGATATAACGTTTACGGAGATTTGGACTCAAAATATGCTATAGTAACCTGGGGCTCACCTAAGGGCGCAGTATTAGATGCCGTTGAGGAATTGGATCAAAAGTTTGCGGTAATTCAACTTAGGATGTTCAATCCATTCCCTAAAAGTGTAAAGAAATTGCTTGAAGATAAGGATCTCATTATAGATATAGAAGGAAATTACGAGGCTCAAGCAGCTATTTTACTTAAGCAGTACGGAGTAGAAGTTACTAACTATATACTTAAATGGAACGGAAGACCAATGGGCAGAGACGAAGTAAGGGATGGAATTTTATCTGCAATTAAAGGAGAAAAGAGGGTGGTGTTAAATGCAGGTAGCTGAATGGAACGATTGGTGCCCAGGCTGTGGTAATTTCGGTATACTTAATGCTGAACAGCAAGCAATAAGTGAGCTAGGGATAGACTTAAAGAAGGTAGTGCTTGTCTCTGGAATAGGTTGTTCAGGGAAGCTACCGCATTTCGTTAGGATACCCGTTTCAGGAGTTCATACACTTCACGGTAGAGCTTTACCATTTGCAATAGGAATAAAGTTAGCTAACCCAGAGCTTGAGGTAATAGTTAACGCTGGAGATGGAGACCAACTAGGCATCGGAGTGGGTCACTTTGTAAGTGCAGGTAGGAGAAACGTGGATATAACTGTGATTGTTCACGATAATGGAGTATATGGACTAACAAAGGGGCAGGCTTCACCAACGTTGAAGAAAGGTGTAAAAACTAAATCCTTGCCTAAGCCTAATATAAATGACGATATTAATCCTTTAACTGTTGCTCTCGCTTCCGGTTACACTTTCGTTGCAAGAGGTTATGCATACGACGTTAAGCATCTTAAGGAGTTAATAAAGGAAGCTATAAAGCATAAGGGATTAGCTTTAATAGATGTTCTCCAGCCTTGCCCAACTTATAATGATATAAATACTAAGGAATGGTATGATAAGAGAATTTACAAACTTGATTGGGATCCAGTAGTGAGAAACGAAGAGGATAAGAAGAAAAAGTTCTTGCAGGCAATGGAGAAGGCATTAGAATGGGGTGATAGGATACCTATAGGAATATTCTATAAGGAAGAAAGAGATACCTTCGAGGAGAGGATATCTTCTGCAAGTCCAAGCTATAAAATACTGCCTCCTGCTAAAGTTAAAATAGAGAAAGAAGGAAAACCTACTACTATAATTGACGAGATATTGAAGGAAAAAGAAGTTTAATCGTGTTTTTCTTCTCCTTATTATTTCATATTTTTCTTCCTTCCTCTCCTCTCATTATTTCTCTTTCATCTACTTTCTCCAGTTTATCCACGAATCCTGTTAATTCTAAGCACGAGATCTCATAGTACCTTAGTTTATAATAAATTTCAAAATATTCTAAAACATCATTATCTTTAAGAGTTGAAGGCCTCTATTCAATCTAGAACTTTAATATGTTATTTTTACTCAGTATTCCAATAATTTCTAACCTTTATTATAGAATATTCCTATAATGTTTAGCCCATCCTTTAAGATATCTATTATCACTAAACGTAGCTATTCATACCTTAAACTCTTTATGCAGTCTTTCGTGACTATCCTCGATCTTTTTTATATCATCTTCGGAAAGAAACTTTCTTAACTCACTTATTTCTTTGTTTAGCCTACTCATCTTAATAAACTTAAACTAAATGAAGTAAAATAATTATTCCTCATTTATTGCTTCTATCTTCTTATTGTCTACTCATGGAGGGATTAGAGCAAGCTATTTAAAAAATAAAAGTTTATGAATGAGGAAAAAGATAATTATAATTATGAAAGTAGGAGAAGTAATGAGTAAAATAGTCGTAACGGTGAGGTCTGAGGACAGCGTAAAGGAAGTTATTAATGCTCTTTCGTCAACTCCCTCCGGAAGACTAGTAGTAATGAGCGGAGATGAACCAGTGGGCATAATATCATCCAGAGACGTAGTTAAGGCATATTCAAAAATGGAGGATAACGTTTTTGAGGCAAGGGCTGACGAAATTGCCACAAAAGGAGTAATTACTGTTGACGAAAATGAGGAAGTAGGAAATGCTGTAAGGATCATGGCAAGTAAAAAGATAGGCAGTTTGGTAATAACCTCTGGTAAGGTATTGAGAGGAATCTTTACGGAAAGGGACGTTATAAGGCTTCTCTCAAAGATGACGTTCTCCGGATTAGTAGAATCAATAATGAGCACTGACGTCATAACAATTCCTTCAGACGTGGACTTGCTTTTTGCCTCCAAACTTATGGAATACGAAGGCGTTAGGAGGTTACCAGTAGTGAGAGGAAAAGAAGTCGAAGGAATAATCACTGCTGCAGATATAGTTAAAGCGTTAGCGAAAGGTCTTCATATGGTAAACGAAATTGAGACAAGAAATCCAATAGGAGTTAGGAGTAACGACCCTATAATGAAGGCAGTGAGAATAATGAACGAGAAAAGGATAGGTTCGCTTTTAGTTGACGGAATTAAGGGGATCGCGACTGAAAGGGATGTTCTCTATGCGTCATTAAACGAAATACGCTAATTTTTCTTCCTTCTTTTTATTAAGTATAAAATAATTCCTATAATAGTTAATTAGCGATAATTTTATAATTATCTAAAAGTATATTATAATTTATGACAAGTAAAGTTAAATTCCTAATATCTAAAACGCCAGTAACAGCTGAAAAAGGAACAAAGTTAGAGGATGTTGTTAAGATAATGGCTTCAATGAACATAGGCTCTGTTATAATTACTGATAAAGAGAAACCGGTTGGTATAATTACTGAAAGAGACATAATAAGAGCTATCGCAAAGGGAATTCCTCTCACTGAGAAAATAGAGAACGTTGGAACAATGGATTTAATTACAGTATTCGAGGACGACAGTATTTATACTGCTGCAGAGAAGATGAACAAATATAACATAAGGCATCTTGTCGTTATAGATAAAGAAGGTAATTTCAAGGGCGTAATATCAATTAGGGACCTTATCAGAGAAAGTTATGTTCTAAAGGCTTTGGCTAACGTTTCACAGGAAGAATGGTTAGGAAGTGATTGAAATGAGTGAAGTAAGTAAAGGCTTAGAAAACGTTTTCATAAAGACTACGTCACTTACTTACATTGACGGAGAGGCAGGGATTTTACGTTACGGAGGGTATGACATTAACGATTTGGTGGAAAACTGTGAATATGAAGAAATAATTCACCTCATGCTATTCGGAGATTTGCCTTCAGCTTCTCAGTTACAGAAGGTAAAGGAAAAGATAAACGAAAGCTATAACGTACCTTATCAAGTATTTGAGGTCTTAGAAAAGCTTCCTCAAGACGCTGATGCAGTAGGAATGTTGGAGGCTGCATTTAGTATGCTGAGTTCATTTTACAATTATCCTTGGAAGAAGGACGAAAACAAATGGAGGGCTATAGAAATAATAGCCAAGACTTCTACCCTAGTTTCCAATATTTATAGGATAAAAGAAGGAATGAAGCCTAGATTACCAGAGCCTTCGGACAGTTATGCAAGGACTTTCCTAGAAACTGCATTCTCAAGGAAGCCTTCAGATGAGGAAGTGAAAGCAATGAACGCTACGCTAATAATTTATGCAGACCACGAAGTCCCTGCATCAACTACTGCGGCATTAGTAACTGCATCAACTCTTTCCGACATGTATTCCTGCATGGTTTCAGCCTTGGCGGCACTTAAGGGTCCTCTTCACGGAGGTGCAGCAGAGGCTACGTTTGAACAACTCAAGGAGATAGGAGACGAAAGTAAGGTTGAAGAATGGTTTGATAAAAAGATAATTAAGGAAAAGAACAGACTAATGGGCTTCGGTCATAGAGTTTACAAGACTTACGATCCTAGGGCAAAAATATTCAAGAAATATGCTGAAGAAATTGCGAAAACCCCCGAGGCAAAGAAGTACTTAAGGATAGCTACAAAGCTGGAGGAATTGGGAATTAAACACTTTGCCGAGAAGAGAATTTATCCTAACGTTGACTTCTATTCAGGGATAGTATTTTACTCTCTCGGATTTCCTGAGTATATGTATACTACCTTATTTGCGTTATCCAGGGTTTTGGGATGGCTTGCTCACATAATAGAATACGTTGAGGAACAACATAGATTAATTAGGCCTAGAGCTTTATATGTTGGACCGATAAAGAGGGATTTCGTTCCATTAAAATATAGAGAATAAAAGGAAGGAAAAGAAAAAACATACTCAATCAATCTCTTTTTCTTTTCAATAGTTTTATATGCATCTAGAGAGAGTGTCCCAAGTGCAAATAATTGAATAAATCTATGTAAAGGTTTATAGATAATAATTCAAAAGATATCGTGAATTATTGAGAAATTTTGAATTTTCGCTTGAAGCAAAAAGTTGCGTGCTGCACTCCTATACGGTTCTAAGAATAAAGCCCCAGCTCTGATGGTTGCTTCCGTTATTGAAATTGCTTACTTCCTGTTCTTAACATATGAAGCAGTAACGAATCCAACATTTGGCTTCGTAAATTACAATGGAATTCCAAATTCCATTACCTTAGCTTTCGTAATCCTTTCCTTCGTAATAGGAGCATTGATATTTCTTGCATCTAAGTTCTATAATAAGAAAAGAGGAGTCGATATAGCCTTAGCATATAAGGAAATACCTCCAGAGTGACTTCTAAAAATTTTTTATAATTAATGGAAAACATAAAAGAAAATGATGTAAAATTAATAGTAAATTAAAAGATTATATTTTCTATTTTTTAGACCAGTTTAATATTTTATCTCCTACGATCATGGCAGATATAGTTACCATAGGAACTCCTATTCCAGGCTGGGTGTATTGACCAACATAGAACAAATTAGATAGTTTCCTGTTTTTCATAGGAGGTCTAAATGGACCTGTCTGATCTAAAGTATGAGCTAATCCGAAGGCAGACCCCTTATATGCGTTATAATCCTCTTCGAAGTTCACGGGTCTATATACCTTTTCGTATTTTATATGGAAGCTACTTCTAGTTTTTGCTTTGAAATCATCAATTACTTTTCTGACATAATCTTGATAATTTGGAAGTAAAAGTCCAGGAGAAACTGGTATAAGAAATACCAAGTCCTTTCCCTTCAAAGAGCTGTCAGTAGCTTTCCTATAACTTACGTAGTAAGACATATTTTCAGGGTCAGGTTCATTTCCCTTAAAAATTGAATCAAAGTGTAATTTCCAATTTCCGTTGATGAAGATTCCGTGATGTGGAGCATTAACTTCTCCTTCAACTCCAACATAAGCTAAGACTGCAGATGGAGAAAGTTTTCTTCTCTCCCAGTAGGATTCTCCCCTCATTGTGTATTCTATAGGGAGCAGAGTATCAGCGTAATGATAATCCATGTTAAATACGAACACGTCTCCTCTTTCCACGTCTTCACCTGATCTAACAGAAATGACCTTATCGTTATCTACGTCTATCTTATCTACCTCATGATTGAACTTGAATTGAACTCCGGACTTCTTACAAGCTTCAAATAGTTTAGTTACGTATCCTGCAAATCCTCCTTTGGGGTAGTAAACTCCCTTTCCGTATATTGCATAATTTACCATTGCATAAACTGCTGGGATGTTGAAAGGAGAACCTCCAAGAAAAACTGAGGAGAAACCTAAAGCCTTCAATAGAAAATCGTCGGAGAAATATCTCCTGTTAAATGAATCCAAGCTTGTAAATATTGGAAACCTTTTTAAGTTTCTTATTATTGCTGGATCGAGGAAATCCGAAAATTTCATCTCTTTAAATAGGAATTTCTCCATAGCCAGAGAATACATGAATTGAGTGTCTTCCAAGTAGCTTTCAAAGTCCTTAAACTGAGAAAGGTCATGATAAAATTCCTCGCTTCTCTCTAGAACGTTTAACTTTCCCGTATACAAGGAAAATAAAGGGTCAACTTTCATTATTTGAGGGGGTTCCTCTCCTACCTCGTGGAAGAATTTTTCGAAGACTTCAGGCATCAAGTACCATGATGGTCCCATGTCAAATGAGAATTCCTCATGTGAGAAGCTTCGAGCCCTTCCACCTGGCTGATCCAACTTTTCTATTACAGTTACTTCCTCTCCCTTCTTACTTAAATAAAGGGCAGTTGAAAGTCCCCCTATTCCAGCTCCTACTATTACTACTTTCATGCCTTTTTCCTCGCTTCCTCCGGTATCTTATCTATTCCTCTTATTACCAGAAGGAAACCCCAATTTCCTCTCCCATCACGATGATGTACGTCATGAACAAGTATTAACTCCCTAAAGGGTTGGTGTCTTAAACCCCAAGAACGTAAGTGTAAATGCCTGTCGTGTATTATCATATCGTGCACAAAAACGTAAGCAGCACCGTAAGCTGTCATTCCTACAGCCACCGCAAAAGGAAGCGGATTTCCAGTTCTTAACCACTCAGCAAACAAGAGAATTGCAATGCCCGCGAAGATTATTCCAAATACATCGTTCTTTTCAAGTTCAGCTTGTTTCTCTCTATGATGATCCTCGTGTAGGAACCAAAGAGCTCCGTGCATTACATACTTATGAAGAAATCTGGCTAAGAATTCCATTCCGAAGAAGGAGAGGATTCCGATTGCAGTGAGCTCTAATGTTTCTAACATAGGATAAAAGGTGAAAGAAGATATAAAAGGTTATGTTAATTGAATTTTAATTTCCCTTTAAAACAAGTGTTAAGAAAATTATTACACAATTATTTTTGCTAGATGTTTAATAGACTCTAGTCATGAAGGATCCGCTTAACAGCATTTTCAAGAAGGGCAGCATAACTTACTATAACAGCACGTTACTTTTCCCTCGAGAGATTAGGAGAGATGTGACAAAACTTTATGCTTTCGTTCGAGTTTTTGATGATCTAGTTGACTCCGTTCCTCAAAAGGTTAAAGAATTTTACTCACTCAGAGAATTATATTATAAGGAACTTGATAACGGTTCTAGCGGAGACGTAGTATTATCAAATTTCGTTGAGATGATGAGGAGAAGAGGATTTAAAGAGGAATGGGTTGAGGCATTCTTAAACTCTATGGAGAGTGACTTAAAGAAGAAAGTATACTATACAATAGACGAGACCTTAGGCTACATGTGGGGATCTGCAGAGGTAGTGGGTCTCATGATGATGAAAATACTTAACTTAAGGGATGAAGCTGCATACTACGCTAGAATGTTAGGTAGAGCAATGCAATATCTAAACTTCATTAGAGATGTAAGAGAAGACATGGAAATGGGAAGACAATATTTGCCTTTTAACGAAATGAAGGAATTCAAGGTTTCAAGTCTGCTAGAGTGCAACGAAGCTTTCAAGGAATTCATGAGATTTAACCTCAAAAGGTATTTCTCCTTTCAAAAGGAAGCCGAAAGGGGATATCATATGATACCTAGTAGATATTTGATTGCAGTAAAAACTGCTGCCGATATGTATAAGTGGACCGCAAGGAGGATAATGGCCGATCCTTGTGTGGTCCATAGAATGAAGGTAAAACCTAAGAGGAGAGGAGTGCTAGCTCAAGGTTTATATAATTTCTTGGGTGTACCAATTTGGAATTTAATATCTTTCTACCGCATTTAGCCTATGTCGAAATTGATTCAATGATATTTTTCCCTACCTTGCTAATATCAATCCTTTTCAAGGTCAAAAGATATTATAAGTCATTAGCATTCTCTATAGGGATAGTTGCCCCTCTTTACCTAATATGGGACTTCTTAGCTACTCTTAAGGACTCTTGGAGTTTCAATCCCAAGTGGATCTTAGGTATTCGAATTTTTGATCTTCCCATAGAGGAGGTATTTTTCTTCATTGTTACGCCTTTTGCTACCCTCTTAATATACGATTTTGTAAGAACTAAGGTAAGTGACAGGGAAATGAATTGGATTACAAGAAAATTGATGATATCAATAGCTTTGTTTCTTCTCGCAATAGATGTATTTTCGACGGAGTACTCATATACCTTCATAGTATTGATTTATTTATCATCCTCAATTCTGCTTGTTGAGTTCCTCGATCCTGAAATGTTCAGATCCAGGAACTATTGGATATTCCTTGGATTAACATATATTCCTTTTTTTGTCTTTGACTATTTCCTGACGTCATTGCCGGTGGTTGTTTATGGTCCTCATTCAATTCTTGGGGTTAGAATATTCACAATTCCAATTGAGGACGCAATATACTCCTTTTCGATGATGAATTTCTATACTGTGTTTTATAGAAAAGGTGTAAAGGTATGGAATTCCGAATGATTGAGGAAATGTTTTCAAGTGAAGACCCTTCAATTGTGGAGAAAATATACTCTCTGGATAGGAATATTATAATAGAATGGATGAGAAAAAGAGATACAGCACAAATGAAAGTGTGGCAAATGGGTAACGATGATATAGCTGTGGTGATACCCACGGCTGACGTGAAAAGTGAACGCGCCAAGGAAGTGATGAGAATATTCTCAGGAGCTAAGATCGTGATGGTTGAAAGTAAAGGGAGATTCTTTAATTACGCTAAGAGCGTTAACAAGGGGGTGTCTGTTGCGTTAGAAAGTTCACCTCGTTGGGTCGTGATCTCTAACGATGACGTTCATGGTATAGACAACTTAAAGAAGTTGAAAGACGAACTTTCAACATCAAGCAAGGGAATGGTTCTAGCTAAACCTTCTAGATACCACACCTATAAGGTTTCTTTGATTAAGGTGAAACCCTACTTTCTGAAGGGAATGAACTTCATTGGAAAGTTTATGAAAATACCTCCTGCAGAAGTTTACAGTTACCTTCAGATGAAATATGGTGCAAAGCTGGGAGTTAAAACTCTTACTATAATAGACTCAATGATAGGATTAATGAGGAACTTTGCTGGAGAGGTGAAAGACTCATTCGTTAACGCAGGAAGCTTCATGGTTTTGAATAGAAGGGCTATAAACGGTAAAGTTTTCGACGAGACTTTCATAAACGGTTATGAAGACGTTTACCTTTCAATGAAGATGAGAAATGATATGGAAATCGTGAACTTTAGAATAAACGAGGAAAGGGGAGCTAGCCTAGGTTTCGGCAAGTTAAGATTTTATAGATCATTCGTTAACGAGGTATATCTTAACTATCTCCTTTGGGGATAACGATATAGTAGACGGAATTAAGGATTTTATTTTATAACTTTTCCTATAGAATATTCTAAAGACTTTGAAAATAAGGAGTTGAAGAGTTTAATGATAATAACTGATGAGGATAAATTGGAGTTAAATAATGTTAAGCTGTTTTCTATGGAGTATTATAGGAAGGGTGAAGAGAAAGTTCCTTACTATAGTGTCGTCATCCCTAAAGAGATTGGAGAAAAGTTAGCAGGCAAGAAAGTTTTAGTAATAGCTGAGATAGAATAAACTCCCCAGTTTACTGAAGAAAAATTCAACTAGTAATAAATACTACTAAAAGGCTAAGAAGGAAAAAGATTAAGTGAAAAAGAAATGATTAATTTGATGGTGGTTTAAAGTGTCAGAAGAGAATAAAAGTAGTTTATTCAATTATTTCCGCTTGGGACACTCTCTAGAATATCGTGGAGTCTTATAGCTCTAGCTTTTTAAATCTTAATACTGACAGTACTAAAAGCACGGCTATCCATCCTATAGCGTCTAACAAAAAGAAAGATAATGGCACAGTACCGTAGGCTGCATCTAATGGAATCTGATATGTTGCTAAAACTGTAGCACCTAGCGGATTTAAATAACTGAGAATTTCCTGAGCGTGTAGCGAACCGTTAAAGAATACTGGTGATGCTATAAATAACATGAATAGTGAAAGTATATAGATTAATACCGATGCGCCGTTCACAATATTACTCTGTCTTACGAAGACAGATATTGTAATAATAAGCATAAAATATCCAGCAAGTGCCATTATTTCTCCAAACCAATAGTACAGCAGAAGTGGCAAGTAAAATGCTTTATAAATTAACAGAATTATCTCAGTAACCTGAAAGATCGCGGAAGACGCTATTACAGACGACAATAACCCGACTCCAACTCTCCTTAAAAATAATTTAACCTTACCTATAGGTTTTGAAAGTAAATATGTAAAGAGTCCCATGTCTAATTCTCTAGTAAATAACGTTGAGGCCTCATAACTTATAATAATTGGGAAGAAGGCGGAAAATAGTCCTAGTGCTCCAGATGTAATACTTATCACGTCGTATTTATATACGTTTGCAGGTACGAATATATCTACTGAAGTTTCATTATATTCCTTTAGCATAACATAAGAAGGTCCATATGGTAAATGTACTGGGATTTCAGCAGTGAAATTCACATAACCTAGTTTCTTAAAGGTTAAATCATTTGGCAATTTGCCGCAAACCGAAGCTCCAAAATTAACTGTTACGTTCGGATGAGATACATTATAGTAAACTATCCCTGGAGATGACGTAATAATTATCATATCAGCTTCTCCAGTTTGTGGTGTATAATTAAGTATTTCGGAAACTATTCCGTTATTTTGATAACTAATAGAATATACGTATCTACTAGCTTGGCTAATTATAACTTGTGAAAAATTAATACATTTGACCATATCATCATATTCAACCTTTATTTTGCTTTCATGGTTTACTAATCCAATAAAAAATCCCTGTTTATTTGTGGTTAATGTAATGTTTCCTATAATAATTGTGGCATTATATGCAGGTTCATTTTTAAATGAAACAAATCCTCTTATTAAGAATTTATCACCTTCAGGAGTTGTTAGCGCTATAAAATTAATGTCACTGTTAGATTTTGAATAATACATTTGTACAGCGTGCAGGCTAGTAGCTATCGAGATTGCTAAAAAAATTAGCAGAAATATTATAAAAGTCCTATTAGCAATTCCCTTCTTAATTTCATAAATGAATCCACTCATATGCATCGATCATCTTTTACTAGTATCACATATATAGAAATGGAAGATAGTTTAATTCTATAAACAGTATTTAAAAATGAAAAATATCTAGTAATGAAATATTAATTAGCTGTATATCCGCTCCAAATAAGCAAACTCATAACTTTCACTTTTTACGTAATTTATTAGTCTCGAAAATAATCTAAATTTAAATCTAAAATGTAATTAAAAGTAAAATCCTTTGACATAAGAAGACAAGAAATACCTAAATTATAGAGAAAGAATACAAATACCATAAGAAAAATTTATTTTCTATTTATTGTAATTTATACTATCCTTCATCTAGGCCATATAATGAGCTGAATAATTCCTCTAAGTCATAAGACTGTTTTAGTTCTATTATGTTGTTCCTACCTATCAACTTAATTATATCTTCTAAATCCGCACCTTCTTTCAAATAGATTACGTTACCCTTAATCTTAACGTCTCCTATCTCATTAACTTTCTTTAGAATATCTTGGTTAGCTTCTTTCAGTACGATCTTAATTACTCCAGAAAGTTCCTTATTCTTGACTTCCTTAATTATTTTCCCTTTGTTAATAAATACTATCCTATCAGCTATCTTCTCCATTTCTCCTAATAAATGAGATGAGAAAAGTATAGCACAGCCTTTATTCTTCATTCTAATTAATAGTTCTCTAACTAGCTTCATACCTTGAGGATCTAACCCGTTCTGTGGTTCGTCAAGTATTAAATTTCTAGGATTATTAATTAAACTTAAGGCTAATGCAAATCTCCTCTTCATACCTTGAGAAAAAGTCTTTATTTTCTGATTTTCTCTCCCTTCTAGCCCGACTAGTGGAAATAAATCCTCTGCAATCTTTTTAGCTTCTCCCTTATCTATATTGTAAAAAGATGCTATATAATAGAAATAATTTATAGCCTTCTCGTTTTCGTCGAAGTTAATTATTTCAGGAACCCAACCAATCATGCTCTGAGCCTTACTCTTTTCTTTAACTATACTGTAACCATCTATTTCAACATCCCCAGAAGAAGGGCTAGAAACGCCAACTATTATCTTCATTGTGGTAGTCTTTCCTGCACCGTTAGGACCTACATAGCCCACGATTTCCGAATTATTTACATTAAAACTTACATTACTTAATATAGTCTTGTGGTTTACTACTTTTGTAACATTATTTAGCCATATCACAAGTAAATGATGTCCTTAGAATTATAAAAGCGCGTAAGAAAGTTTAAACAATTAAACTACCAAAATAAATGCAGATTTAACGTAGTAGGAGAATTTCATTATTTATATCGGAAAATTCTTATAGCATAGTACCCAAGAAATTTTTGACTAATAGAATATTTTACGTTATTGAGGAGATTCTTCTTTCAATAAGTGCTATTATCAATTTTAGTGCAATATATGACTTAGAGAGTATTTGATTACTTACTCGGGAAATTTTAATCATAACACAGGATATTATTTAATATTTTCATTATTATTTTCTTCAATAATTTCTTTATACTTTAAGATCGCTTCAAGGTACTTTTCTACAAGTTTCTTTCCCTTTTCAGTTATTACTATTACCTCTCTGGGCCTATCTTTAAAGAATTTAGTTTTTATTTCAATCAACCCATTATTCTCCAAAATTTTCAGATTAACAGACAAGGTGGATTTGTTTATCCCCAAGTTCTTTTGCAATTCGCTAAATGTTATTGTTTTTATTCCCGTTAAGGCCAGTAATATACCTACTCTAATGGGTGATGAAAATATCGGATCTTATAAAATCTCCATCAATTCTTTAAGGTTTTCCATAAGCCCTCACCATTGACACCACTCCTGAAAATATCCATATAGATGCGAAAATAAGCACTGAATATGGATAGATTATTTGAAGAATTAGGCCTACTGCAGATAATATTGCTAACCAGTCCTCAAGGCTAATCTTAAATTTAAGGTGAAAGAAAGTGTAAGATAGCCAGAGCTCTAAAATCCAAAACACTATAAAATCTCCACATATACCTAATATACCCATGCTGTAGAGGAAACCACACACTATTACCAATCCAATTAATATTATCATAATTATATTGTATATAGTACTATAAATATCTCTTCTTTTATATATGATTTTATTTAGTTTATTTATAATTTTATATAACTCCAGAATTTTAGTATTTAGAAAAATAACTGGAATAAGACCAAGTATGAACATCACTGTAGAAAGGTATGTAGAAAGGTATGAAGGCGATGGAATTCTTAAAATTACTGAGACAGCAAACGTAATAGGACCTAAAGCTCCTACTATTAAGTAAATAGTGCCAATATACTTCTTGAACTTTAGGTAATAAATTTTCCTAGCAATCTCGTTAGCCTCTAAAAAATTCTCATAGATTTTACTATTCATTGATCTCAAAAATTATTGTCAATTGTGAGTTTTAAATCTATCGTACTAAAAGAAAAGTAGAATGTAATAATTGGAAACTTATATATCCAAATCTATAAAAAACTATTAACATTTTGATTTATCTTTAGATAAGACTAAAATAACAATGAGAGTCAGTAATGCTATTTATACGTAACTTTAAGATAATTAGAAGATTAGATAGCTAGACTTATTTGGTAGTAAAGTGTAATATATATCTGATATGGGGATGAATAAATATTAAAAGCGTTTTTAAAATTTTAATGATACTATATCTAATTTTATATTTTATACATCTATAGTATATTTCTTTTGACGTAATTTCAATAACAGTAACAAAAAATTTTTAGTTTAAACTATTAAACATTATCTTGATCTTAAATAATACTTATTCATACTTCTTCCTAGGGAATAAAAAATGATTTGATAAATGGGCTAAATAATTTAAGAATGAATAGATTAAAAATAGAATTTCCTAGAGACTATTTAGCAATAAACCTAAAATATTATTGCTAGGTTATGGAGAGTATATATTGGATTATATTACAAACGAACTGAATTTGGAAAGGATATTAATTTCATCTATGTTGAGAAATAAATATTTATCCATTTATGCTACTAGTATAGGCCCAATAATTGACTATTTAAATAAATTAAATTTGAGTATTGATGTAAATAGAATAGAAATTATGCAAAAATCCATTGTTTAGTTTTACTACTTTAATTATATATTTATTTAATTAATTATTTTTATGAATTATCTATTAAAATCTGCGTACACCAAAGGATGAAAATTTAATTCTCAAAACTACTTTTTGATATGGACTTCGAATTTTCTGATGAGGAAAAAATATTCCAAGAAAACCTCAGAGAGTACTTTTCAAAGTCTCTAAGACCTAGGTTAAGGGAAATCGATGAAAAAGGAATTCCAAAGGATTTCATACTGGACGCCTCCAAGATCGGTTTATGGTCTCTAACCTTTTCAGAAGACGTAGGAGGACAACACGCATCATTTACTTTAGCATCAATTGCAGCAGAAGAAATCGCAAGGGCAGATTTTACTATGGCTACTGCAGTATTTTTCCTACTAGAAAATAGTTGGGGGTACGTTTTAGATAAATACGGTTCAGAAGAACTAAAGAAGGAAGTTTTGCCTAAAGTTGCTAGCGGAGAGAATTTTCTCGGAATAGCATCTACAGAACCTTCTGGAGGCAGTGACGTCGCAAACCTAAAAACTTCAGCTAAAAAAGAAGAAGGAAAATACGTGATTAACGGAGAAAAAGCTTACATAAGCGGAGTTATGGAGGCAAAAGAAATGGGAGGAGGCCACTTAACGCTTGTTAGAACTGGAGGAAAAGGACATAAAGGAATCTCAATGATCTACGTTCCTATAAACTCTGAAGGAATAACGGTCTCAAAAATTGAAAACATGGGTAGAATGGGAATATCTACTGGCATAATAAAATACGATAATGTGAGGATTGATGAAAAATTCCTAGTTGGAGAGGAAAACAAAGGCTTTTATTACGCAATGGATGGCTTTAATCACGCAAGAGTTTTAGTCGCCTCCGCATGCATTGGTTCAGCTGAGGCAATACTTGAGGAAGGTTTAAAGTACATAAAAGAGAGGGAAGCATTTGGCGTAAAACTGAAAGATTTACAGTCAATTGCCTTTGAGGCAGCAGAGTTATACACTAAGTTAGAAATGACAAGACTACTAGTGTATAAATCAGCCTGGATGTTAGATCACGAAGAGAAGTTCAAGGATGAAATACCGAAGTTTTCCGCAATGGCCAAATTAATTGCTCCTCAAACAGCGTTTGACGTGATCAAGAGCGTAATGATATGGTTTGGTGCGTATGGTTATACTAAAGACGCGTTAATTGAGTCGGGAATGAGGGGACTTATGTCTTACCTAGTAGGCGCAGAAGGCGCGTTGAACATTATGAAGTTGATAATTTCCAGGAGGATATTGAAGTGAGAACTGCATATCACTTTTTAAATTATTACTGACCACTATTAACTTTAGTTAAAAATTATTTTTTATAATTTATCTTAGTATAATCTTCAATAAAAAAGATAAAAAAGTTTTTTAGGTTGATTAACAAACTTATCTTATGGAAACGCAAATAGATATAAGGCATAATATTAAATGTTGTTATAAGCTTAGTGAATCAGACGTAGATGTTTTTCTAAAAATCCTCGAAGTAAGAAGACCTATAACTTCGCAAGAATTATCAAAGATGCTAAAGGTTAGTAAAACTACTGTTGACGGAAGTTTAAAAAGGTTAGTCGATATAGGTTTAGTAATAAGGAAAAAATCAGAAAGTGGAAAAATAGGCAGACCTACCTATATATATTATTTGCCTTTAGGAATAGAGGAAAAAATCGAAAGCGATTTAAAAAGATGTGCAGACCAAATGCTTAATACAAAGGTATAGAAAAGAGAAAAACAACAAGAAAAAAGAAAGAAAAAGAGAAAAATAATCAAAATTTTCTTCTCTCTTTTTAACTTACTATTTCTCCTTCAGTCTTAATGCTCTTTAACATATCCTTATATACGCTATAGTAATCCTTCATTGCTGCAATCAGATGCCACCTATCATCTTCACTTAAATGATCTTCAAGCGTCGGGCCTATTTTACTTCCAACTACTGTAGGAATACTAATATGAATTATCTCGTCCTCGTATTGTCTTGGCACTGCAATACTCATTACCCTATTTTCATTGAGCACAATAGCCTTAATTATATCAGCAATTATAGTTCCTGGCCCCCAAGTTGTCCCACCCATTACCCTTATTATATCTCCTGGGATACTTTTTACGTACTTTTCAATTTGCTCTTTAGGAAGATCTTCAACTTGTTTACCGTTAACTGCAACAGTGCTCCATAATACTACAGCGTCCTCTCCATGTTCTCCTCCAACAAAGCCATCAACTTGACTAACTGGAACATGAAGGATCTTTGAAATGTAAGCCCTTAGCCTCATGCTCTCAACTTGGTCTCCAGTGCTTATAACGTATTCCTTGGAATACTTTGCAAATACTGAAGCCATCATGTCAACAGGGTTTGTTACCATTACATATACTGCCCCGGGATTCCTTTTCGGCAATTCCTTAGCTAAGTTAATAATAATTTTTGCATTATCAGCAAACAAGTCTCTCCTGCTCATTCCAGGCTTTCTTGGCCTTCCCGCAGAAATTATCACTATGTCAGAGCCTGTGACGTCATCTATTGAATTTGTACCTATTACTTCAGTATCTATTCTAAGTGAAGCAAGTGCATGCCTAAGTTCGTGTTCAAATTTTTCTGGAAGTTCTGGAATAATATCATAAAGTACTACCTCATCAAATATTCCCCTAGTTATTGCTGAGTAAGCTATTGTTTGACCTATTTTTCCTATACCAACAAAGGAAGCTTTTATCATGACTATCATTATAATATTCTCTGCTAAGGATTTAAACTTTTCTTAATTTATTTATATTCGAAAAATATAAAGTTTTATACATTTCATTATCATTGATAGCTCTAAAAATCAAGAAAAAATGTTTATTAAATTCTTCTTATTAAACTGATAAACTTATGATAATAACATTTATTAACTGAGTATACATATATACATATTGGTAGACATGAACTACTCAAGAATACCCGGATTACTAGGAGTTTACAAACTACAGAATGGCAAGTTTACTAAGGTCGAAGGAGAAGGCATAAATATCGACGTAGAAAAGCTAACTAATATAGTAATGGAAAACATGAGGATAGGAGAAGAGGAAGCAGGAAAGATAGGACTAGGTTCTTTACAAGGCTTTGCCATGATTTTAGACGATACAGGCTTTGCTTATATTAACGGAGTGCTTGTAGTTGTTAATGCAGTGAAAACCAACTGGGATTTAGTCATAAAAACCTTGGAGGGGATAATGTATGAGAAGAGTTAAGGGCTATATAGGTCACGTAAAAATAGATAAGGAAGGAAAGGTTGTAGAGTCTAACGTGAATAATGCTGAAGAAATTGCGAAAATTCTAAAATTTAACGTAGAAAAAGGAAATCAGGAGGCCAAAGAATTAGGATTCAATAAAATCAACGGTTTCGCAATGTTTGGCTCAACAAAAAGCTTAACCTTTATGAAAGATACTGCACTCCTAGTGGATAATAAAAAAGCTGACTGGCAGGAACTATTTACTACTTATACATACATAAAATCCTGGCTAATAGGAGGGATAGCGTTACTCGTTCTCTCACTAATATTATATTACCTTGCAATATTTACTTCCTACATGGACTACTTCGCCCCAGAGCCCAGGTTTTACACGCCCACAATATTATTGCTAATTTCCATCTTTATGATAGTCTTATCGAAGTCAAAGTATAGCTATAGGCTATAGTAAAGAGATACTCTCTTTCTTTCCTTTCTTTATTTAATTTGAGGTAAAGGTAAGAAAGATACTCCTAAAATCATGAAAATTACTGATAAAGTTAGTAATATTGCCCCGAGCTTAGAGTAAAAAGATAATTTTTCTTTTAGCATGTTAATTTCTTCAATTGAAGAAGGGTCTATTGACTTATAAGCCTTGAATATTCTCTCAAATAGAAATGCAATATTAAGTCCTACAAAAAACCCTGCCAGACCTAAAATACCTCCTACAAGTATTGAAAATCCCCAACCTGTAAGCAGAACTTTCTGAACTACCTGCATTCCGCCGTCTTTATAATATCCTATCATATAGTGAATGAATTCTCCGGCTCCGAAAACTACTGTTATCATACCGGTAGATTCTATGAATGAAACAAGAGACGGAAACAATGAAGTTAAAATTTCCTCCTCTTTTTCTAACTTTTCTAATTTTGGAAAGAATAATCCGAAGAGCAAAACTGCTCCGTAATATATCATGCCGAAAAAACCGTGAATTACGTTTAAAATAAAATTTATTGGAACCAAGCCTATCGCCTAAAGAGAATATACTAATGCGCCTATGGAAGAGATTATGGCAATCATGAAAGATATTGCCATTAAGTATGAGAAGTTGTAATTATAAGTAGCATAAAAAGCTAAACCGCCGGCAGCAGCTAAACCAACAAATATTACAGTTATTAATCCAAAGTAAAATAAATCCTTTCTATTGCTCAAGTACGTTAAAGAAAATAAAAGAACTGCACCTAACCCGCTGAGTAATGCAAGGCTTAAGTGAGCGGAAAGTATTGCGGCCATCCAGGCTTCTTTTATCGGAAATTGGTCGTTGAGTAAAGTAGTTATTCCAGCTATGAAAGCCCCCATGAGTAAGATTGTTTCTATAGTTGAAGCAATTAATACAGGATTATTTCTACTAACTTGCGAAGCCATGTCTCCTCTAGATAAAATTGTATTAACTATTAAATAAATCTTCCATCAAAAATTTCGAATTAAAAAAGATTTATCTTCTTAAAGAATAAAAGAATAATGCGGAAGTAAATGCTATTGTGAATACAAATCCTGTACCCATGCCTATGGCGTAGCACGGAGTAGAAAATCCTCCAAAGTAAAATAGGCCTTCAAACGCTGCACCCAAGACAGATAAGATATCAAGAACTGCAAGAATCCTTAAAATTAAGTTACCTCTCCTAGTCGTAGAGCCGTATAATGAGATTGCCAGCACAGTATCTATAGCAGCGGCGTAAATGTGTGCAGTTATTGGATAACCCGACAATGGTAATTTATACACCGCAATCCCCATTCCTGCGACATAAGTTATTATCAAGCTTAGCAATTCCCCTAAAGCTAAAGCTGGAGTATAATAATTTCTAGACAATAAACTACTCACGTTTTCGTACATGTTTAATATCCTTGAGCTCATCATTATATTTATCGAATTTAAACTTAAAAAGTCTAGTTTCAAAAGTTAGTAAAAATCTTTAAAGAATATAAAGAAAAATGATAAAGACGCTAGAATTATATAAATTGCTGCATCAACAATTGTAGTATCATTGGCTCCTATTAATGAAGGCAGGAAGATGTTAAGCGGTATTGATATAATGAAGAAGAATATCATGGCAGTTATTACTAAATTAAGTCTCAAATTCATAAAAAGATATAAAAATAAAGTTACTTATAAGATTTTCTTATAAAAGAGTTGCAATCAGATTTACCGGAGACGAGTCCCATAAGATAGTATAAATTATGAAAGCTGCTAAAGCTGCAGTTGCAAGGAATATTAAGGAAACTATTGCAATACCCAACCTGCTCACGTCACTCACCTTGGAATGGATTACCGTAGTCTTGAGTCGATGTATAACAATCAGTTGGCTTTTTCTCTTTTGAAAGCAAAAACTTAGGGCATTCAGTATTTTCATTATAAGAATCTAAGTAAGCTGCTCCTTCTAGATCAGAGGTATGATCCATTATAGGCGGGGCATTAGTATTCATTGATACTGCATATAAATAGTCAGTATTAGGATCCCAGTAAAGTTGAACGTAAGGTAAAGGTCTAACAGTTGGACCAGTAATCACGGCTGCACCGTGCCAAGGATCATAAGTGGAACCGTGACAATCGCAGTGTATTACGCTCTTAGCTCCTACACTTATTGCAGCTTGATATGCTGAAGGAGGCAGGAAGTCCGGAACTACCCCTCCAGGCTTAAAATACTGGGGTGGGTAGAAGTGAATCTCAGGAGGAGTACAACCTAAATGCTGGCAAATTGCACTATATGCGACTATTGACTTATATGGCCCTACCCCTCCAGGAAAATAATACGTCTTGCCGGTCTGTGGTATAAGAACGTTAGTTGGCGGGATTTCTACCGGATTATTATTCTCATCACCCATATTAATTAGGAAAGTTATATCGCCTAGCATCGGATATTCAAAAAGTAATATTTCTGGATCGTTTACCGGAATCTTTGAAGCCTCTATAGGAACTCCGTCAGAATTTACTATTATCATCCAAGGGAACTTCTTCAGCGTGACTTCCTCAGGATTTAAGGAATTGATTAACGGAACTGCAGAGGCCACGGCTATTACACCAATTCCAATTAATAGACCTTTCAGGAAAGCCCTTTTAGAGGGGTCTAGGGGGCCTACGTTCTTTTCCGCATAATCTATAAGGTAATCCTTGCCCTCCTTCATGAACTTCTTTTCGTCGAACCTTGTTTCCTTATTCCTCATCTTCCACAAAAGTCTCTTGGCAAAGATGAAGTCCTCTCTTTTTATAATAATTTTAACTGGGTTCATCATGATCAACTATTTTTTATGATAATAAAAACTTTTCTACTTTTCGTATTTTATCTAATTTAGGTTTATAGAGATAATTTTGAAAAATAAAAAATGTTTTAACCAGTTTAATCTACTTATCCAAAGTTAATATATTAAATTTAGAAAAGTTTATTTCTTAATATATTCTTGATGTTATTGAAAACTTCATAGTTATTAAAAAATATGTTTATAAGTTGGTATAGCAAGAAATATCATGATAAAAATGATAGACAAAATAAAGGAACATGCGGAGCTAAGTTGGTTCATAGTAATGATGATCCTAGTTGCAGTATTCGTAGCATGGAACATAAGAGGAATAATAAGTGGAAGCAGTACAAGTTACAGGTACGGACTACCTTTACTCTCCGGCATGCCGGAAGATGCTCAGAACGCTGTAAAGTACTTCGATTCTCACCCACCAGTTAACGGTTCTTGCGAAGTTATCAACGGAATATTAGTAGTAAACATGACAGTAACCCAACCTGACGGCTTCCATCCCGACTTGATAAAAGCAAAACCAAATGAACCTATTGTAATAATTTTAAACTCACCGCAGGTTATTACTGGATTCTTCTTAAGGTTACCGGACGGCGTAGTTAACGTTAACGCAGTCCCAGGGTATGTCAGTTACGTTTACTTCGTTGCACCTAGTTCCCCGGGGAATTACACTTGGAGAGAACCTGAGTACGCTTGTTATAATTATTCCTACTGGACTGGCACGCTGGAGGTGAGTTGAGATGAAGCCCATAATTAACAAGGTCATAAGGATTGTCAGAATAAACTTAAGCGAATTTAAAGAGAGAGCGGCAAAAATAGTTTATCCTAGGGATACATTAGGAGTAGTTTGGCTTTACTTACTAGGTGGGCTTGCATGGCTGATAATTCTAGGAACGGCAGCAATGAACATGAGGACTTACCTAGTTTACAATCAAAATTCACCGCAGGTAGGAGTAATTTACTATACATTGCTAACAGTTCACGGATGGTCGGCAATGCTCGGCTTAGTTCCTGATGCTGCACTTGGAATAATAGCTTATTCCATGTATAAATCCGGGCTAAGTATAGTACACACAAAGGAAATAACTGCAATGTTCTGGGCATCAAACCTTGGTTTAGCTTTTGCACTGTTCGGCGGTCCGGATATGGGTTGGTATATGTACCCTCCGTTAGCTATAGAGGATAATTCATTATTCCAAGCTTTCAGACTTTACCACGGAGCTTTAATGGGTGCCGGGTACTTGGCATTAGCAATAAACAGCGCTGCAGCCTCAATAGCTTCAATAATCCTTGTAGTAGATGCAGTACAAACAAAGCCCAAAGGTAAGAAGATTAACATATTTGCAGCCTACGGCGTTGCATTTGCGTTAATCATTGCGTTAACCTTACCTGCATTAACTGCCTCCGAACTTTGGTACGTTCTAGCGATATGGGGTTTGGTGAAGGTAGATCCGCTATTGTGGGTTATCCTATTCTGGTTTTACGGTCATCCAGTGGTATATTACGTTCCTTTCCCACTCTTTGGGGCTTTATATTATTATATTCCAATATACGCTGGAAGGCCCCTTTACAGTGAAAAGTGGGCTAGGTGGAATATATTCCTACTAGCAATAGGTTCAATGCTAATTTGGGTTCACCACTTACAAACTTTCCCGTTGCCCGTTTGCTTAAGGGCTTGGATAACAGTCTCAACCCTTGTCTTAGCTTCTGGCTCAGGATTGACAGTACTAAACTTGGGCTTGACAATTCTCTTCTCCAAAGGTTATAATTGGAGAGACCCAATAGGAATGGCTTTCCTTGTAGCTTTAATTGGCTTTATAATAGGCGGAGTGCAAGCCTTACCTTTACCGATAAACATCATTAACGGAGTGGTTCACAACACATATTACGTAGTAGGTCATTTTCACTTAGTAATTTGGACCCTCATCTTAGTAGGCTTTACTGGAGTATTCCTAGACCTGTTAAAGAGTACAAACCCCTCGCTAAACTTCAGCTTTAAGGCAAGAAAACTGATGGTCGCAGGCTTAATATGGTGGACTGTACCATTCGTGACTATAGGATATTTAATGAGCATTGAAGGTTACTTAGGTTTAATAAGAAGAGTAATAGCTTATCCGGCAATGTTCGTACCTTACATGGAGTTAATATCGTTTTTAGCGGAAGTGGGAATCCCAGGTTTAGTCTTAACAATCTCCACAGCGCTAGGGGAGTTCGTCAAAAGTGAGGTCAGCACGCCTACCTCAATCTCTACTCAAGTATCTCCACCCGGAGTAATGGCTAAGAGGCGATAAAAATGGAGAGGAGGAAAGGTTTTCTAGATTCAATATTAGATAGAATAGGAATAAATGAAGCTCCGCTATTTAGGACTCCGGATTATATGTATAACGTATCCTATTGGCTGGGAGCATTAGTTACTGCCGCTTTCGCTTACACTGTAATAACTGGATTAATCCTTCTCCTCCTTTACGAGCCAGCAGCTGCCTACTGTTCAACGGAGAACATAATATATCACGTACCTTACGGTCCAGTACTTTTATTCAGTCACCTCTATGGAGCTTACATAATGATAGTCCTAGTTTACATACACATGTTCAGGAACTTTTACAAGGGAGCTTACAAGAAGCCTAGAGAATTACAATGGGTTACCGGAGTATTATTACTTGCTCTAACCCTAGGAGCGTCGTTCTTCGGTTATAGCCTGGTAGGTGACGTGTTGGGAATTGACGCAGTTGATATAGGCTCATCGCTTTTGATAGGTACGGGCTTCCCCGGTGCAACTACTATAGTTGGTTGGCTATTCGGCCCGGGCATTGATGCTGTGCAATCGAGCAACCCAATAGTGAGGAGCGAGTTCTTCGATAGGATATTGGGTTGGCACATTATAATGGTAGCATTAATAGGTCTGCTCTTCGGATTCCATTTAATGTTAGCAGAGAGGTACGGAATGACACCTTCTGCAAAGGAGAAACCTAGAGTTCCTGCTTTTTACACTAAGGAAGAACAGGAGAAGTTCAACCCCTGGTGGCCGAGGAACTTTGTTTACATGTTATCCCTAGTTCTAATGACCTGGGGAGTTATATTAATAGTTCCCAACGTTTTAGCTAATATAAACGGGGCAACAATTCTAGGGCATAATATAACCCTTCCCTTAGTAATTAACCCTTACCCAGCACCTCAAGCTTTTACTACTGCCGCCGAGAATACTGCTCCTTATCCGCCATGGTTCTTCCTATTCCTTTACAAGTTTGTAGACTTCCTATTGCCTAATGGCTTGCCCTTATTACCGTCAATGGTCATAGCTGTGCTTATTATAGGGCTTGTAGTATTAATGCTAATCCCGTTCTTCGAGAACAGCGAACTAATGTTCATAAGCAGTAGGAAGTTCTGGACGTGGGTTATGTCAGTATTAGCTTATTCGTTAGTTGCATTATCAATCTGGGGTTATCTAGAGCCTGGAGTCCCTGCACCTTTTATTCAACAGGTAGAGATCATTGGAATACCTGCACTCATTCTAGCTATCATAATTTACTTAATACCGTCGAAAAGGGAAAAAGCAAATGCCACTAGGCCTTTTGGGCCTTTATCAATCCTTGGTACTTCAGTCTCAGTATTGCTTTTTGCAGGGGCTTTAGGAGATTTCTTAATATATCCTTCATTACTAGGATTACTAATGTTACTGCCTCTAGGCGTATTAGTTTACCATTATGTGACAAGGATGGTTAGGATAATTAACTCAGCCAACTTGGGAGGAGGATATTCCCTAAGTAAGAAAGCAGCATTTATAGGAATTCCAGTGATATTCGTAATAACAATATTCCTATTCGCATTACTTACAAGGATACCCAGTGTAGGTATACAGAGTACTTATGCAGGGATCGATCTAGGAGTAATACTATTCCTCTGGGGTTATGCAATAAACCTTTACCACTATTTAGTTTATGTAAAGGAATAACATCCCTTTCTTTTTTCCTTCTTTCTCGTTTTAGTTTACAAGCCCCAGAATTCAAAGGTCTATATCTTTTTTCAATTTTATCTAATTTAATATAAACAATTTTTATTATTTGATTTACTCAGAAAATTAAATGTTAGCTTGTCACTAGAGGTCAATCATTGATGTTTCATATCTTCAACTTTCTCAATTTCCATGGCTCCTTTTAGTATATTTAAATTTATTTTAGTCAGCTATAAGTTATTTTTATCTGCAACGAAAAGTATGAGTAGATTTTTCTTATTAAGTGAAGTTTAGTGCTTGAGAGTAACTATTTTAGCTGGTTCCTAAAATAAAATAATCATGGAGAAGGATCTTTATAAGGTTGGTGAAGATTATGTAGAGGCTAGGATAATTGAGAGCTTATCTGACCTTCTCCTATCCCTTACTCTGTGGAAGGAAGGATATACTAGAAACTCTGCGGGGAAGGCTTTCAGTGCAGTAAAAGCGCTTTTGAGTGCACTTATAATAACTAATGAAGAGAAGTTAATTAATTTAGCTAAAGACGACAAGGAAAAGAAATGGATTAAAAAGAAGGCGCACATAGTGCCAACACACGCCATGTATGGCCTAGCACAGAGGTTAAAAGATATAGGAATTGACGTTATAAACATTGTAAACTATGCCCTAAATCTTCACGATTATCAGTATAATGGTTTTGAACCTGGCTTTAGTAGGTATAGTAAAAAAGAGGAAGTATTTAGAGATCTTATTACGTTAGTAAATGAGACTAGAAAAGTGATAGACGCTTATTACTCTAAGTACGAAGTTAAGGAAATATTGGAAAAAATTGACGAACTAATAAAGGAATTAATAGAAGGTAAGAAATAAGACTGTAATATCTTTGCATTACTTTTAAATAATTCTAATAGTATGGAGAAGTACTTGACGCCTAGCGAGGTTATGAAGCATTTAGCACGAGTGGATTAAGTAAAATTAAGGCAAACGACACGTGGAGAGCAAATTGCATTTAGGTCTTTAACTCGACTTCATTCCTTTAATATTTCTACGTCTTTTGATTTTTATTCGTACGATATTTTGTTGGGATATTTTAAAAGTTTTCAAGTCCCCTCAGTCTATAACAATTTTTCCATAAGTGCTAGTCGTAATAATGGTTTATTTTAGATTTCATAGTCTAGGGGAGAATAAAATGATGATATTATTTAAGTGTCTTCAAATATTAATCCAAAATTTTCTTTATATTTTCAAATCTTTATCCAAAACTAGCAATATCTAGTTTTCCCTCATGAAAACCCGGACGTGAAGGACTTAAGCGGAATCCCAGGAGTTCGGGATTCAACTGCTTTTTTCTCCTCGTTTAGTTGTCGTATTAGCTAATGTGTATAATCTATTTAATTGCCTGCCGACTTTCTGGTAAACCCCTCAGCTAATACTTTCAAAACTTCTTCAGCCACTTTCTCGGAACCTTGAACATCGTCACCCTTCTTTAAGTAATCTTCCGCCTCGAAAAGGTATTTCTTAGCTAATTTTAACCTCGTCTGATAAGGCTAAAATTATTAAATCTTCTACGTCTATACCTTTCTCCTCAGTTTTCTTTATTCTTTCATAAGAGCTATTTATAAGATTAAGCAAGTGAATAGTCATATTCGTATCCTGCTTCTGCGTACAGTTAATAAATGTCCAAGAAAATATTATATTATGAAAGTTGCTGTAGTAGGATGCAACGGTTGGGGTAGAGTTCACCTTCATGCGTTAAGAAAAATAGGGGCGGAATATTATGTATTTAGTAGAGACGAAGAAAAAGCCAAGGAGTGCATGAAAAAATACGACGCTAAGGCTTACTTCACTAAATACGAGGACGTATTGAGGTCAGATGCAGATATAATAGACCTAGTAGTAAGCCACGATAAGCATTTTGAAATGGGAATAGAAGCCATGAAGGCTGGTAAGCATTTAATGCTTGAAAAGCCAATTGCAAGAACAATTGAAGAGGCTAAAGGGTTAATAAATAGGGAGAAAGGTGTAAAGTTCATGGTTTTAGAACAGTTTTATTTCGACTCTACGGTTAGAAAAGCTAAGGAATTACTACCTAACTTAGGAAAACTATCACTTATACTTGTTAGATCAACACACTTTAATCAACCAAAGGAATGGAGAGCAGTAAAGGAAAAAATGGGAGGAGGAGCATTAATTGACGGCGGAGTACATTTCATTGATACTTAACTTGGGAGGAGAATACGGGGAAATTAAGTCCTTTTGCGGAAAATATTTCTCAAATATGGAAGGAGAAGATACTACGGTAGCTTCATTTAAATTCACTGGAGGGTATCTTGGACTGCTAATTTATAGCTGGTCTATTAAAAACCCTCCTAAAGTTCCTGCATTCGAAATATATGGAGAGAAAGGAAGTGTTTACCCGTGGCGTAACTTATCCTTACTTTTAATTCCGCCACGGGCACCCCTCTCAAGGGATCATACACAGTCACCCTTAAGTCCTTGGGGCTAGTCGAGGGAAACACCAATACCCTCCCATCCACACTTTTATCACTCCCACCCTCGTGAGCAGTCATCAGTTATGGGGATCATCAATAAAAACTACTTCGATAATACTATATAAACACAACTTGTCAAAACGATATTTAGATTAAAAATAACGAGTAGTTACGTAGAAGCGTTACAGTCTCGTAGAGGATCCTAACGGTAGAGTTCCAGATAAACCGTATGGAGACATAATTTTTAACGGAGAGAGAATTGAGGTTGAGAAGGTTGATCCTATAGAGGTTGAGATCAGAGAGTTTTTGAAAGCAGTAGAAACAATACGGAAGTTCCAATGAAACCAGAAATTGCCTTAAGAGATTTAGAAGCCGTTGTCAACAGTTTTCGATAAACCGTGAAGTTTATATAATTTGTATGTGAGTTTAACTATAATGCTTAAACCTAAGGAAGTATGCCAAAAACTAGGAATATCATACCGCACACTACAGAGCTATGTTAAGAAGGGTTACATTCAACCCGTGATACTACAGAGTGGAAGATGGAGGTTCAGAGAAGAGGATGTCGAAAGACTCATGGGGATTGTTAGGAAGAGGAAAGTAGTATTATACGCTAGGGTATCATCACAGAAAGACGACTTAATAAACCAAGTAAAATACCTAGAGGAGAACGTTAAAGAATACGACCAAGTAATAACTGACGTCGGATCTTCATTAAACATGAAGAGGAAAGGATTCCTCAAGCTATTGAGAATGATATTAAATAACGAAGTATCGAAAGTAATCATTGCATACCCAGACAGACTAGTTAGATTCGGCTTTGAAATAGTAGAGGAGGTATGCAAAGCACACAACTGCGAGCTCGTGGTATTAAATAAGGAGGACAAAACACCAGAACAAGAGCTAATAGAAGACTTAATCTCTATATTGCTATCATTCAGCGAGAAATTGCAAGGAATAAGGAGCCATAAATACGAAAAGGTGAGGAAGTGTGTTGAAGAACTTAAGGCTTAATGACTTTCAACCACAGGAGGAATACGTTTATTTAACTTACTCCTTGAAGAACGATAAGAAGGAGGAGACGAAAATACTACTGGAGAACTACAGAGTCCTACTACAGAGGGCTTTAGACTGGTTATGGGAAAAGGTAGAGAGAAAAGAAGTGAAAGGTAAGAAAGCCACTAAGATCAAAATAACCCTGCCTAAGAAAAAGGAAGTTTACAAGGTGTTGAGGGATGATTTAGAGAAGATTAACAAGTTAGCTTCCCACTACGTGGATAAGGCAATAAATGACGCTTACTCAATCTTGGGGAGTTGGAGGAGGAGGGCTGAAAAAGGACAAGCGTCATTAAGGAAACCAACACTGAGGAAGGTTTACGTTAGGGTTAAGTCTACTCTTAGGAAAGTTGAGGGTGAGAGCGTAAGGATTACTGTAAGACCTCACGAATACGTCACCTTCTCATGGTCTCACAAATGGTTCTCTAGAAGGGTTGAAGGGCTTGAGTTGGGTGAACCAATAATTAAGGAGGATAAAGTTCACCTACCATTCCGTTACAGGTTACCTTGGTCAACTCCCCTAGACTTTCTATCTATTGATAGTAACCTTTACACATTAGACGCTTATGATGGGGAGAAGTTCGTCACTTTCTCCTTGAAGGAGTTGTATAGTTTGAAGTTCGGTATGGAGTTGAAGAGGAGTAAAATACAGTCTTTTGCTTCTAAACACGGTAGGAAGGGGAAGGTGTTAATGGAGAAGTATTCTCATAGGGAGAGGAATCGCGTGCTTGATTATGTTCACAAGTTCGTGAATAAATTGCTGGAGATGTACCCTGTGACGACTTTTGCTGTTGAAAAATTGAATAAGCAAGAGATGTTTAGAGATGCCAACGACAAACTGTCCAAGAAGGTTTCGAAAACTGTATGGAGGACAATTCACCGCGTCTTAAAGTATAAGGCTCCCTTATACGGTTCCTTCTTGAAGGAGGTTGACCCACACCTTACATCTAAGTCCTGCCCCAGATGTGGATGGGTTTCCCGAAAGGTCGGCAGGACTTTTAGGTGTGAGAGGTGCGGGTTCACTCTGGATAGGCAATTAAACGCATCATTGAATATTTACCTTAAGATGTGCGGGTTTCCCCACCTCTTTCTTACTCCCAGTGGGAGTAGGTGGGTTGGGGTTATCCCGCTAAAGGGGCGGAGGGGTAACGGGTTTCCCCGTGACTCTGGTGAAGCCCAAGGGCTGAGGATTGGATACAAATTCATGAAAATTCAATGAAGCCCAAACCCCGTCCTGAAAATATACGACGAGTGTAATACTTGAAAATAAGCCATTATATTTTTTAATCTTAATATTAGTATAAACTCAATTTAAACTGAATATTAAAAATGCGACCGCTATCCTCTTATATAGTCAATAGCGAATGACCAAATTGTTGCATTTCCTATGTAATGGTCTAAGTATCTTACTCATATGCAACGTCAGATGATTGGAATAGGCTTATTAAACACGAAACAAATATAATCGCGATGAGGACATTATTAAAGATAGGCTTAATCTTCATAATCCTCAGCTTCGTAGTAGGAGGCGTAGGAGCATTCTTTACCTTAAGGACGATTACCTCATTTTTCGTAATTCCTACTAAAGTTACAGTAATTACTATACCCAGTGACTCAAACTTCACCATACATTACGTCAACAACGGTAGTGCAATTTGCTTCTATTACACCAATACCTCTTGCGTAAAAATCCTCGGAATACCCCCTTCAGCGACGAAAATAGAGAATAATATAAACGGTAAGACGTGGTCAAGGAGTTTCATATTCCTACCTACAGAGAAAGAAGGAAACATAACTATAGTAAACCCCAATCCTTTCCCAGTTAAAGTTACTTATAAGCTTTCTTACATACCTCCATCCTATGCAAATCCCCTTAGGCCATTTTTAGATCTACTGCTATCCTCCATCATAACCCTTATTGTGGCGGGCTCCTTGCTCATAGTAGGGCTTATATTAATAATATTAGGAGTAGTACTTAAGAGCTAACATACGACGTCAAGCGTTCAAGAATCAAAGGTTTCTCTCCATAAACTTCGTCACTAGTAAAAGTCAATTTAAATCCTAGTTTTTTACCTATTTTAATCATTGGAATATTTTCCGGCAAAGTGTAAAACCTTATTTTCTTCAATCCCATTTCCTTACCTAGTTCTATTAACTTCTCAACCATTGCAGTCCCTATTCCCCTCATCCTAAAGTTCGGATCAACAACTAACGAAAACTCTCCGTCGTCGTAAATAGTCCCCTCGGCAATTACTTTACCTTCCTCGTCCTCAGCAATTATAGTAATGTGATCCTCTTGTTCAGTCACCAAATTCCTAACTTCCTCCTCGCTTGGCCTATAATAGTGGAAGAACCTCAAGTAAAGGTCTTCATTAGATAACCTACTGTAAAGCTCGTAAACCTTCCTCCAATCGTCAGCTTTCTTCATAACAATTTCCTTCATACATAATACTTTAGAATGAAAGTTTAAATACATATTGGAATCTTTATTCCTCGTCATATTAATTAAAGTGAGTTCAACGTGATGTATGAGAAAAAATGAAGTAATCCACAAAGCAGTACTAATAGAATATTTTAAATACTTAAAGTACTACTGTACTATTGTATGCCAGAGACTGTAGTTACTAGGAAATATCAGATTACGATACCTAAGGAGGTAAGGGAAGTACTGGGCATAAAAGTAGGTGATAGACTAATAGTTAAAGTAGAAGACGGTAAGATAGTTATTGAGCCAGTAAGGGCTTCAAATGCACTAAAACAACTATCCTCAATTGCGGACAAATACTTAGGAGGACCTAAGAATATTGATGCGGTGAAACTTGTTGAAGAATCTCTTGAAAGGGAAACGGGTATACATTGATACTAACGTTTTTATTTACGTCGCTTTAAAGAGCAAAGATTTTTACGATGCATGTTATAAAGTTTTAGATATGCTTGTATCTGGTGAGTTTGAAGGTTTCGGATCTCATCTAGTTCTATTCGAGCTCTTTGGTAGTCTATCTAAGGTAAATGCGAAAGCTGCATACGAGGCAGTTAACTCTTACCTAAACCTTCCTATAACGGTCTTAGAGATAAATAGAGACACGTTTAGTTATGCTAGAGAGATAGCGGAGCTTTCTGGAGTGACTTACGATTCGATACATGCAGCATTAGTTGCACAGAACGGGATCGAAGTGGTAGTTACTGAGGACGTGAGTGACTGGAGTAAAATAATGAAAGCTTGGCCCAAAGTGAAGAAAAAGCTTAACGTTAATGATATAATAATTGTTTCACCAACAAAGGGCGAATGTAAGTAAATTAGGTGTTATCTGCATTGGTTCTTATTAATATTTGATAGGCTTTCACATACTGTCGTCTGCTTTGTGGCTTAGTTCAGTATATTTCATTAGAACGATAAGGTAAAAATATGATTTCTTAGAAAATAATAATATTACCAAAATTTTACTATATCAAGACTTTAACTCCTTTAGCTCGGCCAATAACTTAGCCATGTATCTCATCAAAGCATAAACCAAACTAGCTTAGCATCAAGCTCTAAAAAACTCGTAACCCTAACACCTTCAGCAAAATCATCCTATTGAAATATATTGAACGAACCCACAAAGCAATCATTGATATTAAGTTAAAATGAAGTTTCTTATAAAGAACACTTTTTCCCAATAAAAACTCTTTTAAAAATTTTCTATAATGAAACTTGTGAAACTACCGTTTCATAGTAATTTAACCATAATTAATGTAAATATTTTTAACATAATTTTTCTAATTTGTATTTTTAACAATTTAGCTATATACAAATATGTTCATATTACTTTCTAATTTGGTTTTAATTATTTTCTAAATATTAATTTAATCATAATATAACTATTATTCTAAAAAGTTATTAGATACTAAATAGTTATTATTAAGTCTACATCGCCTACTGCAGAATAGAAATCCGCAAAACAGCCTATCTTCGCTTCATCAATTAGGGAGTTAGCTAAGTTCCTCATATAAGTACACTGGTCGCAAGCTTGCAAATATATTCCTTTTTCATGAAGTTTTCTCAATCTTTCAGCAGTGTCAGTATTCTTTGTTAGCATGTATACGTTATCATGAACAAAGAATATTCCTTTAACTTCTACGTTATCTCTCCCTTCCTCTAATTGAGGAATTATCATATTCACTAGTATATATTGTGCTAAATTGGTTAACGCAATATACGCTACTTTCTTCATTAAATAACCCTCGTAAAAATTTCATAAACCAAATTTTTTACATCTTCTGTTATTTTGTATCCTTTAATTTTGGATAATTTTTCTATAGCTTCTTTAGCGTTTTTCACTTCACCATTGTTTATCCATTCGCAAAGTGCTTCTAAAGCTATTTTTGTAGTAAAACAGGAGGGAGAATAGTATCTTAAATCAATTTTTTCTCCTTCTTTTTTCCAAAATATTTGGACATTACCTTTTTGTGTTTTTATTACTTCGCATTTGTATCCTTCTAGGTTTCTTCCTACATATTTTTGACTCATTAGGAAATCTGAGGCTGATTCTCTTTTTGGATTACAACAATCATCAAATTTTTTCATTTAGGGTCACCCTAAATATTACTTTAAGGTATAAAAACTTTTCTTAAAATAGTACGTTGTGTATCGCTTCTGAATTATACAAAGATTTTAAGTAATTATGCGGAGTATTACCCATGGAAAAGAAGAACACTAGGGATCGGAGCAAATGATAACGTGGTAACAAGATATAAGCTAATGTTCCCCTTCTACGTCTTCGAACACTGGTGGGAATTACTCCAGGGAGAGAACAGGTATGCTAAGACCAAGTACAAGGCACCAAAGGAGTTCAACGACTAGCATTCCTACACTTATTCTTAACAGAGTAGAAGGAGTACTAAGCGCAAAACATATTTTTACTGTATCATCCTATATTGAACGAACCCACAAAGCAGTCATTGAGACAATATTTTAATTTCTGTAACTCACTTTCCAACATGCAATGTCTTTATGTGATTAGGTAGGTAATAAAAAATACTTTGAAATTTCCGGATAATTTCTAACTCCTCTTAACAGCTTTTCATCAGTAGTTAATATCACGTCATTTATCTTCTCGGCTAAAGCTATTAGTGCAGCATCGTAAGATGTTAAGTTATACTTTAAGCTCAGCTCGTAAGTTTTTCTAGTTAATTCTCTTCCTTCTACCAATTTACACAAATTTATATACGACAGCCCTCTTTCTAATATTTCCTTACCCTTATCTTCACTTAACTCATTCCTTACAATCCTATTTCTTATAACGTTAGGAAATTCGTAAAATATTAAGTCCAGAAAATAGCATTCATCAGTTTTCTCCAATTCTTCTCTTACAAAATTGCTTAATTTTTCTGGGACGTAAAGTGCAAAGAGCGCGGAAGTATCAATGATAGTCATCTCTATCTTCCCTAATCAATTCTGCAGAAGAAGAATAATAACCGTGAGTTTTTAAAAGCTCTTCCCTTATCTTGTCTGCCTCTTCTAATTCCCTCCTTTTTTTCTCTTTTCTTACAACTTCCTCCAAGTATTTTCTAACAAGCTCGGCATAATCTATCCCTAATTCCTCCAAATCCTTCTTAAGCTTCTCGTCAACTCTTATCGATATAACAGTGGTGGTCATATTGTTTTCTTTTTTAGTAAACATTTAAAGTTTACTAATAACGGGAAGACTAAATCGTGGAGCTTTAGATCGTTAAGTCCCAGTAAGGCTCGCAAAAGTGAGCTTATTTCTAAGCCCAAACTACAGTCCGCGACCCTTCAACTCCAGTGACCATCCCTTCTTGATATCCCTAGGCTATTTAACCAATTTATAAATTAAGAATCTTCATTAACTAAAATTCAGCCTTTACTTTCTTTTTTAACTCGCTATCATTAGATATGATTTCGAGCCCGTTTTCTAATGCAGTCGTAACGTGGATCGAATCTTCTAGATCTATATCATATCTTTTAACGTTATCCACAATTTTACTCCATTCCGGCAGTTCTAAGTATTCTATTCCTAGGCTCTCCAGTGCCTCATTTATTGTTTTGATAAAATCGTAATCCTTTAATGACCTACCAAGTATTTTACTTAATACGACTGTCAATAAAAATGGAGTCACGACAGAAGTATATTTATCGTCTTCCATGCTTAACCCATTTTTTGCTCTTTCACCGTAAGTTTTATCTCCAGTAAGGTAATATACAAACACATTTACGTCAAAATATTTTCCCTTATTTGTCATTTAATAATACCTCTGCTAGTGCTTTATTCAATATCTCATCTATGTCCTCATTTCCTATATCCTTCTTAAATATACCATAATACTTGTTAACATCTAATACCACGGGCTCCAGTATAATTTTTCCATCTTCTATTTTTAACTTAAGTCTCTTGCTTTTTAATAATTCTCTAACTTCTTTAGGTATCGTTATTCTACCTCTATCGTCAATCTTTAGTATAAACTCCTTCTTCATATTTACCCCAAATGAAACCCACTAATATAAGTTTTACTTGAAATGTTTTGCAGGTCTCTTTATCAAAGCTAATGATGAAAGGATATGTACGAAAACATGAGTAGTTTATTGTCTAGAAATTACACTACTTTTAAATCAACGCTTAATTTTAATGGAAATTAATGAGTAATCCACAAAACATCTGAAAACTAACCTACGGAATCTTCAATTCTCTTACAAAAATTACGAGCTTTACAGTAGGTTATCTAATGAATACCTTCTTCCGCAGGCCTAGAGGGGTTTGTGACTGAACAGGATGACCATATTACAAAAGATTAAAAGCCTTGCCCTTCCAGGGGTGGGGTAGCTCACCAGCTTTCAATCCCTTTTGGGATGCGACACGAATATTATGTGAAAGCAATAAGAATTCTGCTGAATTACTTTCAATCCCTTTTGGGATGCAACGATTTCAAATGGCGAACTGTTTAGATCATTTATTAAAAACTTTCAATCCCTTTTGGGATGCAACTGTTTGTTTTATTAACCTCTGTCCTTATTTTTCTCTTTTCTCATTAAAAAGTTTTCATCACTTCTCTTAGTTCATCATGCGACCAATTTTCGTTGTAATTTTAACTTCGTAATACGGTCGCATGGTCTTTTTCACTAATTGAAAGAGAAAAATTATTTATAAGGCTTCAATTCTTCTTTTGATTCTCGCAACGGTCGCATTAAGACTAAAACTTTATCGTTTTTAAACTATAAATGAAACTCGAACTCTTCTCTACAGATTATCCTCGTTAAACAGTTCAAGAATAGTTACATTCCTTAAATTATATTTAGATTAAAGCCGTAACTACATCAACTATTTTTAAAATGAGGAACAGTTATATTTTTAAATAGATTTTTAAACATCGTATTTTCCCTCGTTTATCCTTTCGCGTAAAGATAAAAATCGTTTATTATCGTGTTAAATTAATAAAAAGTTAAAAACTTTCTATCCAGCAAGGACTATTTTTAGCTATTTCGCAAGAGATTCATAGAAACATTGATTTTAGGTAAAGGTAGTAACACTGTTTAGGGCTATGGCTTTCTATGTTTAATCATTAACAACGCAACAATCAACACCACCACAACAACCACCACAACAGCAGCCGCAACCCAGGTGGGTAATGCACTCTGTGATGGCTTTACACTATTCGTCATGCTAGATGTAGTGGGTGTAGTAACCGAACTGGTTGAAGGTGATGGTGACTTTACATTACCTATCATCGCCACGTACAATAAAGCCCAATTAGCATAGCCCCAACCTGTACCTGCACCTACTCCGAATACGTAGTTTCCGCTACTCGGCGGTGTGAAATAACCACTTAGGCTCAGTGTGAAGCTTACTGATTGCCCAGTGTTTAGGTCCGTAACAACGCCACTGAGTGTGTTCGTGCTTGGGTCATAAGTCACTGTTACATTTATCTGATCACCTGGGTTAGGATAAATGAACCCTGTACCAATGCCGTTCCAGCCAGTAACAACGCTTGGATTAGTACCGTTAATATTGCTCAAAATGACTACGTTCCACTGCCCAGAGACTTGGTATACTGGCTCCAGGAACGGATCCCACTGAACGATTAAGTATGACGTGGAACTCTGAGGTATAATTTCGCAACCACCGAGATACACTTTTACCCCTTGCAACCTGTTTGTTGAAATGTAACTTATCGAATAGTTGTACTGTGGGCTCACGCTCCACATCGTAGGTTTTAAGAACAAGTATATATCGAAGCCATCAGCGAACTGCCCAGGTGGCTGACCATTCGAGAACGTGCCCAGGAGAGTCACAGTCAATGAACCTCCTCTGTAGGTCTCATCCCAGAACACACTACCTGCAGTACCAGGTTTGTTGAGTACGTAAGCCGGTATCCCTAAGTAGGGGGTCAACTCAAGCACTGGTTGGTTGCCTTGTGACCAGTATTGGCTTGCGTTGTTTGGCCCATAGTACAGCGGCCACTGACTTGTTGGTGTGCCGTTATAGTTGCCCTGGTACACATGGGGCACACCGAAGTACTGCTGGCCATTCAATAGGTTTAGGACCACTTGGTAGTTCTGTGACAATGATGGCGGAGGCGGAGTATTAGCGACCTGAGTGGATGTAGAGATTACACTAACAGTACCTGAATAAGCATTGAGCAGGATTGCTATTGAAACGGCTATGATTACAATTAATCTACCTCCCTTAGCCATCCTCCACACCATCATAAACTATTTATTCACCCCCTTTTATAAGTATTACGCGAGGTTGGGTGGGAATGGCGTGAAAGGCGGGGTGTGTATTACTTGGTTTGGTTGAGCGTTTTTGAGTAAAGCACATCAACATTACTGCTGGCTAAGGCAACGATGTCCCCTCCCAAACTGTTCGGCGTCTTCCGAAGTCAACGTTGGCGTATTTATCAAATGCTAGCCACTTAACGGCGTCCTCATCAAGCTCCCTAACGTTGAGTACAAGTAATACCCTCCACTGTGCTATATTTAACCTTGTGAATGCCTCCTCGGTTATCTCCATAACACCGTCAAGATTCCCCAGAAGCTATTTAGCCAGAGTACCAATGCCTTCTCCTCTGTTAGGTTCATCCTCACCATGAAGTAAACATTTGATATGGCTGGCTCGGTAGCCCTCAGAGACGTGGTGTGTGTTCCACCTATATTCGGTAGGAAGGACCTCGTGCGCTATCCTCCTAGCCTTGCTATTGTCCGTATCAGGCACGTATGCATTAGGTTGAATTAACATTTTATTAGCGAACTCCTCACCGCAGATCATCGGTATATACGGCACATTCAGCCTATTTCTATAAGTATCACAAGCAACCCTATTACCGCGGACAATTAAGTTGAAGGCCTCAATCACATCGCCACGCCGTTGACAATAGTTTCAGATAAACCGTAAATTTTATGTCATTTGATATTATTTAACATTCCTAGCTCTTCTCGTGAAAGTTCATAAATTTTGTAGTTACATACTAAAATGTAGAAGAGAGCCCTATAGTGAACCCGAGGACCAATGTGAGGGAGAGGATGGGCTCGATGAGGCTCCCTATGTCCTCGAGGAGAGTGGTTTAACTACTGCTCCCGTAGACGGCATGGGGAGCCGGACAAGGGGAATGAGGACGAGAGGTCGAATACAAATTCATGAAACCTCAATGAAAGTCTGACCCCTAGTCATTTAACATCCCAGTCACTCCGAAACCGGGTATGTAAACCTCTCCGTTCCATTCGTTAATTTCAACCTTGCCGTCTTTTCTTCTCCTAATAACTTTCACTTTTGCACCGTTCTTAATTCCTTGTAAAAAATCCCAGCTGTGTGTTACACATATTGTAAACAAATTCTTAGATTCTAAAGTCAACTTGTTTATTAACTTTCCTAAAAAGAACGCAAAGGAAGGGTGAGCAAACGCTTCTGGTTCGTCTAAAATCAATAATACTTTGTACTTCTTACTGAGTGCATAGAGGTATTGCATTAAAGTGACTATTGCCGCGTTATAGAATGTAGGTGAAAGATACTTAACTCCTTCTCCCCTAGACCCAGTAAAGTCCTTCCATATCAGCCCATTTTTAGTCGGAAATACTTGCAAAGGCTCCAAGTAATCAATCTCCTCCTCCAGATTTAAAGTCTTCAATTTCACCTTAATTTCTGTCAATAGCTTTTCTACAACTTCCCGGGACTCACCTATCTCATCGTCAGTTATTAAACTTCTTATATCGTTTAAAAATGACAGTGTAGGTAACTGTTTCTCAAGTATTGAGTACATTTCAGTAGGGATTTTATCGGCATAACGCTCCATTAGATCCTTTACTTCTTCATAAATACGGTAAGTTATTGCATATACGTCAATATACACTGCGTAATCAAAATTTTCCCCTTCCTCTACTTGGCATTCCCCAAGCGGTTCGGTATAACTGCCAAGATTAAACTTTTCAGGAGCAGGAACAGATGAATAAATACATTTTAAGATAACGGATTTACCGGACAAATTAGGTCCTATAATAACAGTAAGCTTATGCAAATCCAACTCACCGTTAAAGGAAATACTATTAAGCTCAATGTTTATCTTGACCCTCATGAGAAATGATAATAGTAGTAAAATTAAATATTTGTTACTGTTATCAAGGAACCGAAGAATGAATGCATTTACTGCTGGAATCTATTACCGTTCCTTAATTTCGTCTACGGACAAAACTTTCAACTCCCTCTCTACTGCCTTCCTGAGCTTATTATCCTCGGTGACTAAAGGCAAATCAAGCTTCCTTGCCAACCAAACGTAGGAAGCGTCGTAAAAAGTTATGCCATAATCCAGTGCAATCTCCTCGGTCTCCTTGCAGTTTACGTCCTCTAGGTTCATGGTATTCAGCACTTTGGAAATGAAAGAGAGTAATCTTAACCCTTCTTCCCTGTTTATCCTCTTGTGAAGAAACACCTCTTTCCAAACTATATTTCCCAGCTCGAACTTAGCCAGAGAGACCGTATAATTTCCTCCAATAAGTTCAATTTTACCCTTCGTTAGCAGTGCATAAATTGATGAAGAATCAAACACGTAACTCAAGCGTTATCTACCTAGGATTAAATAACGTGTAGCTCAAGTATTATCTCCATTAGTCTTTATTTAACGCTCCTCCCTGTCTTCTCTAATTCCCTTGATTACGTCCTCGATAGGTATTTTACTCAGGATTTCCTTAATTTCCTTAGCCTCCTTCTCTAGCTCTTTAGCTTTAGCCTTCTTTACTTCATTTATTAAAGCTCTCCTTATAACTTCTGCCTCGTCGATGTTATATTTTTCCAACTCCTCCTTCAGCTCTTCTGGAATCCTTACCGAGATTACCACGCTTTTGCCCATAATATGAAGTTGTCTCGTGAAAATAAATAGTTTACTTTTTGTAAACACGACTTCTTATCTGCTAGCTATCAGAACTTCTAAACAAACCTCACCTTGGTATATACTGAAGGCAGTCCTTTCTTATTCCAAGCATTATCTAAACCCACTGTTAAGTTTTGACTTAGAAACCTAACGAAGTCCATTTCGTTAACCCACGCTGAAACTAAAGGTTTATATAAAGGATCTTTATCCCTATTCCAATAATAGTAAATCAAGGACAGTAATTCTTGGACGTTATGTTGTGGTGGGAGATCCATATTGAGGGGAATAAAGAAACCCGGTGCTGGAAAGCCTATTATTGCTTCATTGGCCATACCTTCAAAAATGTGTATATGATCGTGGTGTACAAAAGTTTGAAACGCTTGGTTTCGTAATAGATTACCTAAAATTGCTTGAGTCAAAGTAAATGCTGTGTATTCACACAATCTCTCATCTTCTTGTAAATAACTAAATGTCCCAGAAGAAGTCCTCCAATCTTCTATCACGTGATGAGTTAGTTCGTGTAAGAAAATTAAAGATATGTAAAATGGAGAGATGTCTGCTTCAATGCCCGCATGCTCAAGGAGATTATTTAAGAGTTCTACGTCATTCATTATCTCTTACTTTATTAAATAAATTCTCCAATTTTTCCTATCAACAGAATATGGAACGTAGTAAGCTAGAATTCTTCTGCCTTATATTCTACAACCATTCCATTTTCATATGCGGACTTCCAAGACCATCCAGCCCTTTCTAAAAATCTTTTCATTGGATTCCACTCGCTACCTGGAGAAAAGCTTAAGTTAATTTCCGGTAGGAAATCCATGATTATCTATGAGAATAATATATTATAAGTTTTAGACGAAGATATAAGGAGGCAAAATTGCTCTTACCAAGACAAACATAGTTTGCAATCTCTTGCCAGAAATTCTACAAACCTTATAATTAGCTTTCTATTACCAAGAAATCTTTGAAATTATTAGCCAGTTAAGAATTTGTTCATAAAAATCGAGAAAAGCAAATCATCCTAACTGCTTTTCCACACTTTCAATACAATTGCACTTTCCATCAGTATAACTTACGCAGATGTCGTCTCCGCATTTCCAAAGGAACGTCACGTTCTCCTCAAAACCGCCGTGAGCAATTAGATTCCTTTTTTCCGGTAAGCATATCTTAGGCAAGTTAGTGCTACGGATTTTCGCGTAAAGCGTTGGAGAGTTAGGAATTCCATTCTTTTTCTCCTCTATTCTGCTAATTTCGTTTAAAATAACATATTTTACTGAGTCTGAAGTTGAATAATTTTCAGCTATTCTGCGAATTTCACTTATTTTATTACTACCTTGAGCTATATGATTAGAAACCTTAAGTAACGAATGTATATAACTTATCTCAATAGGAATATTTTCGTCGTAAATTACTTTGCCATTCTCAAAATTTAACTGTACCGCGAAGTTATTGAAGTCTAATTTTCCGAGAATGTTCTCTACAACGTTCAAACAGCTATTAATCTCGTTCTTCTTTAATATTAAATAAAGGAATATTCCAGCGGATAAGGCATTAACGATGTAGTAAATGAAATCTGCATTACATGAGCTAGTATTTACATTCTCTGAGTTTGCTTTATTACGTATCACTTTAAACACCTTATTTTTTATTATGTTTTTGCTCTCACTTGAAAGGAAAGGCAACAAAATTGACGATAAAGCTTGTCTCACAGTAATTTTCTCAGAGTATATATCATCTATTGCATAAGGACCTTGATTACCTTTAGTTACGGGTTCAGAATTATATATTATTAAATTGACTCCGTTCTTATTGTTTTCCACGATGTAAGTATATGTAGCAAGCCTTATCGCGTCTGTGGCCAACAAAGGCATGTAGTTTATTCCGTGAGTAATATCTATGTAAATTTCGTCCGGTTTATTATCTTCAAGGATTTTTAACGAATTAAAGTATATGAAATTGAAATAAAGGGTGTTTTTCCTATCCTTTTGAATGAACCTCGTACCGTAAATGTTTGGAGCAATTAATAGGTCGAATTCATTACCCAGCTTTTGAGCCACTTTCTGTGTTACAGAATCTTTACAACATTTATAATCATTACAGTTAGTATCACACAAGCTTAGCCCGGCGTAAACTACTAATTTATCAATTTTCAATGCTTGAGATATTGCAATAAAGGAAGCGTTAGTATTATATGGCCCTTCCCCATTTACTAAATACTCTACGTTAACGTACCCTGAAGGATCTCCTATAGGTGCAAAAAGAATCTTCATGAAGTAAAATAGTAAAAATCCTTTTAAAATATTTTCCGATCATACTAAATACGCTATATCAGAGCCTCAATAAACCCAAAGCACTTGTCCAGGACTATTTCATTTCAAAGTGTACAACGATTCTGGCACGCCAACGCTACTTGTACCTTACTATGCCAAGGAAATATGTTGAATAATAAATTTTAATACTTTATACTAATTATTTACTAAATATTTTTAATTTTAACTATTAACAACAAATATTTAAACTTTTATAGTATAGAGAAGGTTTAACCATCAATTTTTACGGCATAAGTCTCTTTTAAGTTGAATTTAATTCTAACAACAACGGCGTTTATGACCGTGTATTACGTAAAGAGCAATTTATTAGTCGTGAAGGGATTTATCACTAAAGTCTTTCAATCCCTTTTGGGATGCAACAGAAGACTGCTAATTTTCTTTACGGAGTTCTTAAGCCATCTTTCAATCCCTTTTGGGATGCGACCTAGTGCACGCGTGGACTAGATTCGTGGGGTACAGTACTTTCAATCCCTTTTGGGATGCAACGATACCCACAAGTAAAAGCAATTCTTCATAAAGTAGTCTTTCAATCCCTTTTGGGATGCAACAGTACGACGTTACGGAACTGCATGATAATGTAATAATAACTTTCAATCCCTTTTGGGATACGACTTATACAAGGTTAGTTCTAGATCCTCTAACACTAAAGGTCTTTCAATCCCTTTTGGGATGCGACATGTAATACACATGACCATGCGTGTTATAACGTTCAAAATCTTTCAATCCCTTTTGGGATGCAACTGTTTGTTTTATTAACCTCTGTCCTTATTTTTCTCTTTCCTCATTAAAAAGTTTTCATCACTTCTCTTAGTTCATCATGCGACCAATTTTCGTTGTAATTTTAACTTCGTAATATGGTCGCATGGTCTTTTTCACTAATTGAAAGAGAGAAATTATTTATAAGGCTTCAATTCTTCTTTTGATTCTCGCAATGGTCGCATTGAGACTAAAACTTTATCATTTTTAAACTATAAATGAAACTCGAACATCTTGGTTAAACTATCGTCGATAAATGATTCTAGAATAGTTACGTTCGTAAGAATTTATTCAGAAAATAAAGAGTAATAAATAAAATCTTTTTATAAAAAGGAGCCAATATCTTTATAAAGGAATTTATAACCCACGACTTTTTCCTCACTGGATTAACGACATAGTACTAAAAATTGTTTTCTTAAAATTTTTATCAAGAATAAAGCTATATAATTTACATTTAGACGCAGTATTATTGAACACTTTTTATTCATGGTTTATAACTTGGTAATACTAAATTTTCCTATGGATAAGAAGATTGCATTCGTTAAAGAATTCCTCAAGGTTGAGGGACGTAGAAGCGGGATTAAGGACGATTAGGAAGAGAAAAGTAGAGGGTAGGTTTTTCATTCTAATAGTCCCTATTACTGAGAACCAATTTAAGCAGAGGATTATAATAGCTGACGAGAAAGAGGACGAAGAGAAGGAAGAGGGAATAATATGGTGATGAGAAAGGGGATAAACACTGTGTGAACTACAAGCTTTCGAATAACGAGATCAATTGCCTGCTCAAAGGACCGTAACGTCTGATCCTTTTGCATAATTCTTTATTTTCCTCCCTATCCTTCCACCGGTAATTGCAGGGATTACTTGAAAATCTGGGTAATTCCTTTTGATCTCCTCGGCCTTCTTTTTAACTACGTCGACGTCGTTAAAATCTACTTTCAATTTAACCTCTAAAACGTAAACCTTTTTATTCTCAGTAAAGATTAGAGCATCAACTTCTCCTAGGCTAGTTTCTACACCTCTTTCAACGTTAATTACCTTTTCGCCCTCTTTTTCCAATTTTTCTACAGTTTTATCTACTAATATTTCCTCAGCTAAAATACCCATATCGCTCCTAACCTTATTTATTTCGTTCTCTAACCTGGAATCTCCTTCAACGATCTTCTTTTCTAGATATTGTTTTATCGTATCAACCTTATTGTCAACGGCCTCTATCTTTTTCTCTAGACACTGTTTCGTTGTGTCAACCTTATTGTCAACGGCCTCTATCTTTTTATTCACTTCTTCTATTTTCTTTTCCAGTTCATTTTTTACCACATCAACTTTATTATCAACGGCCTCTATCTTTTTATTCACTTCTTCTATTTTCTTTTCCAGTTCATTTTTTACCACATCAACTTTATTATCAACAGCCTCAACCTTTTTCTCTACTGAGTCAATTCTACCTTCAAGCTTACTTATTCCCTCGTTAATTGTCCTCTTTACGTCATTTTCCATGAGGAAGTAAAGGAGGAGGCTAGTTTCATACCAGTCCGGTTCCTTGCCTTGTTTAATTTTCTCTGAAATGTTACTGACCTTGCTGTTGAGCCACTCCTTGATAGTTTCCTCCATAAATGAAAATCATATTTATTCCTTAAAAACGTTTTTATTTCGGCCATTCGTTAAGCATCGGAATTCTTTTAGTTTAGTTATTTTTAATTTCTAGACATTACTTATTTATTATATAGTATTGCAAATAGGTTTTTGTGGCCCTCCACTGATAAATGTGTTTGCCAGTGGCGGAATTAGAATTAAAAGTAAGAATGAGTTACGCCGTGATTTAGTCAGTTATGTGTCTATAACTTCTATCTCATCTTTAACCCTTTCAAAGTCCTTATCATTCGTAACTAAAGGAATCTTCAACTTTTTGCTTAAAACAGCTAGGTAAGCATCAGCAGGGTCTAAATTCTTCTCTACAACGTAATATATCAAATCTCTTATCTCATCATTTTTTATCTCAATTACTTTACCCACGTTTATTGGCAGCAAGGCTATAAGGTTCAGATAACCTAAAGCCCTTAACTTCTCACCTTTTTTACTCAGTTCCACGTACTTCCTTAAAACCCATTCCATGAATTCTATTAGTGTTATAACGCTAACCTTACCTTTCCTCCTTTTATTAGATATAAAAGCGCTTGTATCTATTAAGGCTTCGTCTTCTCCCATACCTTTTCCCTAAAAGCCTCTTTCAATTCCTTAGGTGATATGGATTTAAGGAATTCCGTAAAGTCTTCAATATCCTTTAACTTCTCTAATTCCTCAGCAAAGGCAGTGTAAGGAGTTAAAACTATAATTCCGCCCAAATCTATAACGTAGATTTTCTTATTAGCATACCACTTACCTAGGTAAACTCTTCCTTTAGAATCAGCTATTTTTACATCCATAAATCGTGGTGGGAATATAAAAATAAAAACTTTTCCCACAAGTAAAAACAACAGACTGTGGTGAACGCGTTGACATAAGCAATGATTATTTTAGCTCTACTTCTTTAGCAACATCGTCAATTTTAACGCAATTATTCTTTATGCACACTTCTACTTCTTCCACTTTCATAAAATGTAATATTGCTGCTAAGTTGAATATAACACTTGTTACCTCTGCGTAGGAAGTCCTCTCTCCTTCAACATTGGCTAGCCTTACGTCGGCGTATCTCGAAATAGCTAACCTCTTCCACCTTTGATAAGCTCTTTTATCTGCAGTAACAACGAGGTAACTCTTAATCAGGTCAGCCTCTATTTTAGGTATTGCGACGTCACAAATAGTATTTTCACTTGGTAGCATCCTGCTTTTAGCCCTCAGCGTGTCGTAAACCATGAATACCGCATTGCTGAATGCTTCCTCCTTACCTTTCTTATTTACCGTCATTAGTACCTCATTATGCACACAGTAAGGAATTACCAAATCCCTTATTTCGTGAGTGTGTATTCCATAATAGATTAAGTTAGTATCTATCAGCAGAGGCCTCCCGTAGGCTACTTTCTCTATTTCCTCACCGTCGACAAGTATTTTATAAGCCCCGGCAAGCTTTAATATGTTTTCCCTTAATTCATCATCTTGTATGAACATTGATAAAGACTTTTTAGCCTTATCGTAGCTTGTAGTAGAAGTGTTTAGGATTTCCTTACCTCTAACTCTTAAGGATATATCCTTCTCTTCGGAATTGAACTTGTTAAGTTTTTCAGCAGTTAATTGTATAATTGCGGTAAACTCTAACTCCCTCTCTATGTAATCCTCGAGGTTTAAGTCAAGGTCAACTCCCTCGATATTTGAATAACCCAACAATAGCTTTTTCTCCAAACTCCTAGGCACAAAGGGATAATAATACCTTATCCAAGGGCCGAAGGCAAAGATGTAATTTATTAAAGGGTACTTGCCTTTATCCTCTGCGTGAAGTAAAGTCAAGTAAACTGCTACTATATTAGCTCCAGAGGTGGGAATTAGGAAAACCTTGTCGCAGGACTTCGTCTCCTCTTCTATCATTTTCTTAAAATCATCAAAGGACTCTATGTCCAGCTTTTTCTTTACAACATCCACGTGATGAAAGTTAAGCTCCTCGAACAATTTCTCCAATTTCCTCAGATGTACGTCGTTAAATTCGGCGTATAAAATTATGAACTTCTCAGGCCTTACCAACTCGTAAGTCCTTACAATTGCCGAAAAAGAGCTTTCAAAAGTGAAGTCTGAACGGTTTATAGGAATTACTGCGCATACCATACTTCTATCTAGATGGGGGGATTAAAAAATAAATAGAATGCTTTGCGGGATTCTTCAGTTTATAGCTAGCTTTTAACTCAATATAAGATTTAGAATTTATTTTGCTTCTTCTACCTAAGAAATTTCCACAAAGCAGGAATAGACTACACGCACTTCGTTCTAGTCAGCTAGGATGGCAGACTTTATAATAAGGGCATTCCTTTTCGCAATCGTTAGCAATCCCAGGGTCAATTACGTTGTCCATTAAAGAGTTTTTTAAGTAATTTTATTAAAAACGATTTTTAGTTCTACACCGTTAATCCAGTGAGGGAAAAATAGAGGCTTATAAATTTCTTTATAAAGATATTGCTCCTTTTTATGAAAATTAATTATCATATTTCCTTGCACTCTGAATATAGTTTAAGGAATGTAACTATTCTTGAACTGTTTAACGAGAATAACCGGTATAAATAAGTTTGAGTTTCATTTATAGTTTAAAAATGATAAAGTTTTAGTCTCAATGCGACCATTGCGAGAATCAAAAGAAGAATTGAAGCCTTATAAATAATTTCTCTCTTTCAATTAGTGAAAAAGACCATGCGACCATATTACGAAGTTAAAATTACAACGAAAATTGGTCGCATGATGAACTAAGAGAAGTGATGAAAACTTTTTAATGAGGAAAGAGAAAAATAAGGACAGAGGTTAATAAAACAAACAGTTGCATCCCAAAAGGGATTGAAAGAAATTAATGAAATTGTACCTATCTCCGCCATTCTGATTGTTGCATCCCAAAAGGGATTGAAAGTCTTTGTATGCTAGAAATCCTAATGATAATTGTTCTCCTTGTTGCATCCCAAAAGGGATTGAAAGAATTCTGAGGGTCTACGATTTTTGTTAAATAGTTGCATCACGTGAAGAAATTGAGGAGTAAGTTTTCCTAAAACTTATAATTAATCTCTCAATTAGTTATCTTGTGATATTCACTTTTACTTTCGAAGTTAAGCCTGATAGGGACGCTATAATCCCTCCTTTTACTTCAAAACTTAGTAGGTCTATTTTCCTCGACTTTTCTCCTACTTATTCGAAGTTTATAGAAGCGGAAGAACCTTATAAACCCTTCAGGATTACGGTCTTAAAGGACGGGAATACTCCGGTTTACTCCAAGGGAAACGGCATGGTGACTCTGACCGGAGGGAAGATATATAATTTTAGCGTTACAACTACATTACAAAAGGTTGTTGAAGAAGTAGTTAGGACTACTAGTATAGATAAGGAAATATTTAATACAAAATTTCACGTTGAACTTGTTAATATGGAGATGAAGGAGGAGTTGGGACTGGAGGATTCGAGGCTTTACAAGGTTTTCTTTAATACTCCTACTTTGCTTCAGCCTCCTAGGCCTAAGTTTAAGAGGAAGGAGAATAGGTTCATCCTCTTCCCTTACGTCCCTTCCTTTTTCTACTCCTTATCTTCTCATTGGAATAAGTTCATGAATGAAAAAATTGTTGGAGTCACGGGAAGTAAGACTCTTTACTATTTCAGGGAAGTGGATTACAATATTCACCCGGTTACTACGTATTACGGTAAAACTCCTACGAGAGGTTTCATAGGCTGGGTTTTATTCGAGCTTAAGGCTAAGAGGAACAGTAAAATAAGGGAGAACGTTAGGAAACTTCTTGATTACGCAAATTATTTCGGAGTAGGTAAGAGTAGGAGTATTGGTTTTGGAGAAGTTAAAGTGTTGAAGATAGAGTAACTCGTGATTAATAGCTATTAATCGTTTTTAGTATTATTTACGACAGCTCTGTTATTATCTAAGAGGAGTTCAATCAGAAGAAATTACAAAACCTTTAGAAGGGGATTAACGAGGCGACACGTCATACTCGTAGTAACTTCCTCTCCGGCCCGAGGTCACCAAGTAGGAATAATAAGGAAAGCAATGCTCCAAGTATAAAAATGTACTAGTGCTTTCATTTTTCCTCATCTATAAATATTCTAGGAATTTAAAAATGTTTTGGCAATATATTTATAATGACATACATATTAGTATTCACTAGGGGAACTAATCAACCGACCCCTTTCTGCAGGCAATGAGTCATTCCTCGTCATTTGAGTCGGAGTAAGGACGAGTTTCGCCTAGTCTCTTTAAGACCACTTGTCCTTCCCCACAGTTGAGGAGTGCCTTCTATTGACTAAAGCTTGCCCAGAAAGTTCTCTACCTCGACTGCCGAATCAATTGTGAATCTCCTCTGTGAGGAGTCAGCATTTCCAAGTTTGAGATCTAGGCTCTTAATTAAGAAGAAAGGAATTTCGTCTTTATCAAGTATTATTACGTCCTTCGGGTAAGACTTATGACTTCTCTTCTTCTTTACTTCTATTTTATAATTTTTAGTTACCACGTCAATTTCTTCCGAATTCTTATAATAAGCTACTTCCCCTTCTTTCCTCAATAGGTGTTCTTGGACTACGTTTTCCAGCAAAGCGGATTCGTCAAACTCCTTATTTACCCAGAGGGACATAGACCTTAAAATGAAAGGATCTCTGAAGAATACCTTCTTCTCCTTCCTCTTTATTACTTCTTCTCCTCTTTTTAAATATGCAATACCTACGACGAAAATATCTTTCAAAAACTCTATATATTCTGACACCGTATTGTGAGAAATTCCCAAGTCTGAGGCTATCGAATTAAAAGATAAAACTGAAGGTATTTTATCTAGAATGGAATAAATTAAGTTCTGCACGGTTTCCGCACTCATTTTCGCTTTATAAACTTCCGATAGTACTCCTTGTATAAGAGCTTGAGAACTGTCGGGGTTATTATTTATTGACTTTGGAAATCCACCTACTTTTAAGTAATCCTCAAATAGCGACAAGGTAAGTGAGGTATCAAAGAGCAATTCCTCCTTAGTTTTGCCCGATTTAATCTGAGCGAATTCCGGGAACGATAAAGGCATTACTTGGATGTCTTTCCCTTTTCCCCTTCTTCCAGGGAACTTTTCTGGAATCTTTGTAAGCTTAAGAGTAGAAGAACAGCTCACAGTAATTACGACATTTTGGAATTCTCCACTATCTATAAAGTATTTTACTACCCTCCACCATTCATCTATTGATGTAACCTCATCTAAGAATAAGTAGGCCTTTTCGTTATTCCTTTTCTTCATTTCCTTAATTACCTCTTCTACTATTTTTCTAAATTCCTGCAATGAGGCCACGTAATCTAAATCTATGTAATATATTGAAAGTGGGTCTACCCCTCTATTTATTAATTCTCTTATTAGAAGCTTTAAACCCGTAGTCTTTCCAGCCTGCCTTATTCCGTAAACGAAGTTGAGGCTAAATGGTTCTAAACCGAGTTCGTTTATCCAGTTAGGTACCCATTTAATCTTCTGGGAATGCCATTCCCTTAAGTGTTTATCTTTACTCTCCCAATTGCTGAAAAACCACCATGGATTAATGTTATTAAAAAACGCTTCCACATTGATATTCTGCTGACAAGAGATTTATAAGCTTTTGTCAGTTGAATGACAACACTGTAAATTGATAATAAATTATAGAATAAATTTCAACAATGAGTTATTTATTATCCTTAATTTTTATTATTAACTTGCTCTTGATAGGCTTAGCAAAGTTAAACCCGCTCACTCCAACGAACTAAATTACTACCTTATAGAGCGGATCAATTAAGCTGTACTTATCTTCTTCCTTCCTAACTAATCTAGCATCTACCAATTTTTTCAATGCATTATTAAATACGGAGTCCTCAATTTTAGTTTTACCTAAGCCCTCTGTAAGTTTCTTTAAGTCGCTCCATCCAATCTCTTCAACTAGGCTCAGGGCCTTTATTATTCTCCTTTGGGTTTCACTAAGTTGTTTTAACTCTTCCTTAATTACGTTTTTAGCTATGTCGATAACTAATTCTTTAGCCTTCTCATGGTTGTAACCCAAACTCCTAAAGTTTCCGTAGTAAGTTAGCCAACCTTGAATTCCTCTATAAGCCTTTATAGCATCGTCAATTTCCTCATCCTTTATATCAAACCCGCATAAACTAGAGCCTGTCTTTAGGAATTCCCTGCTTTGCTTTTCGTTAAAAGGTTTAACTTCTATCTCCACTATAGGCCTACCTTTAAAAGAACTGCCAACTTTTCTGCCTTTTCCTTCTCCAGTTAAGGTCTTAGATAACCCTATCATTGAACCCGTGAATGCAAACCTAACCTGGGAATTATTGTAGGCAGTAGAAAGTAAAGATACAAACCATGGAGTAATGATGTTTTGAACTTCGTCAATTAGGATAACCGTTTCTCCTAGTTTATTTAACAAGTTTTGTATTCCTCTTACCGGTTTCTTCTGTATTTCTATCTTTACGATTTTCAGATCAATTTCCACTTTCAATTGCAGAGAATTTACTATTAACTCTCCTAATTCTTTTAAACTCCTAACTCCTGAGGCGTCTATGTAAATCCCGTTAATTTCTTTGCTAACAATTTTAAGTATTGAAGTCTTCCCGGTCCTTTTAGGGCCTATTAATAATGGCCAGAATTTTCCCTCAATTAATTTTTCCACTTCATTAATTATTTCTTCATTATCGAAGAAGTCCTTCCTATCTGTCTTTGGATAAGGGTCAAATAGTTTGCAAATAGCCATATTAGTAACTAATATGCCTATATTTATAAAGCTTTTACGTTAAAATTAGGGAGAATCTGTAATTATAGATATTTATAAACGAAAAATACGTCAAATTTAGGGAATAAAATAGCCTTATTAGTAACTAATAATGCATTCTTTAATTGAACTTATACCTCAATTAATATGCATAGCTTAGCTCTTTAAGTATTTCACAGTGGAGTTCATAAAACCTTTTGGACCTACCCTGTGAGTGCAACAGCCTTCAATAACTTACTTCTTTTATTTAAGGCTAATTGTCCTCACGGAGAAAGGACTATATGAAGTTGTTTACACATGGTGCTCTGATTTCGCTGCAAGCTAAGGGATTTATTAGTTACAGAAAGGGAGCTAAAAGTACTTCTTTTTCTAATTTCTCTTAATGATTGATTCTTTCCGGCTTGGCTGTGGGGCTGAATCCTTTTTCACGTAGATAGAAATCTTTTTGTCTGTTTATAACGAATTTTCGTTGATAAATAATGATCTCTCATGCCGATGTGTGTGGGAGCAGAGATGTGAGCCCAGTGCCGTTGGAGTCCCATGACCCACCTGTGGTTGAGGGCTAAGTCCCTACACTCGATCATGATTGAACATAAAATGAGTGAAATGGAAGTGTAGGGACAAACGGGAAACAAACAGTCTAAGGGGACTAAACTTGGATAAAAGTCCCCTTTTTGTGACCTCTCTGGATACTACACCTACCGCGATGCATCCCAAAAGGGATTGAAAGAAACGATAGTAGAACGCTTTTGTTCCTGTGCTTAGACATGATCAAGAACTTTCAAAAAGGTGGAAAAACCTTCGAATTCCACGTAATTCCTAATCTATGTCACGCAATAGACGACGCGATAAATTTACTGCTTCCAGCTTTAATTTTCCTTAAGAAATTATTTGGATAATATAAAAATAATGAATAATTCATCTTATCACTCAAAAACAACGCGGTATCTCTTTCCGTTAAAACTAATCATTCTCTTCCTTTTTGTTCTCTTCTTCCTTCTCAATTTTCTTTACTAACTTCTCTGCCCTTAACATCATAACTTCCGTGTTGAAATTCCACCTTCCTTTCTCAAAGTGCTCATAAGGAATTGAGGCAGTTATCATATATTGTTGATCGTAAGGGTGCAGGTAAGTTTCTATTGTATCCTTTTCCTTTAGTGATGAGATAAATTTAAGGTAGGAAAGTAACATAGACGAAGAGTCTAGGATATGAGCCACGTAACTTTTATCATCTAACTTATAAACATAGTACATGGAAGGAATTTTAGAAAGCTCCTCCAAAATCTCTTCCTCCTTGAAACTAACCTCAAGCCTAAAGTCCGGCTTATAAAGATAAACGTTGTACCCCTTTATTAAACCCTTACCTATTACATGAGCTTGAGTGTGATAAAGTACGTCTTTAAATAAAACTCCTAGCAGCGAAGATAAATCCTTAAGCGAGACATCAGCTCTTTCTTGTTTCTTTCCTAAAATTTTTACGTCAAAATCATCAGGAGAGAAGCCTTCAGTTAAATCCGGTAACTCAAAAGGCTCTCTAGGATAGCTCAAGAGTCCTTCAAATACTCCTTTATTAAAATTAAATATAGAATAATCTATTGGATAAAATTCTTCCTTTTCTATTTTGTGAATATCATAGTGAAATATTATCCCTTCGTCCTGAAGGTAATCTAAAACCTTATCGAAATTTGTTGAATTATAATATATTACTGCGTTAATAACAAGGGGATTATTAACGTCCCTAAATATGAGAGTTGTATTACCATCAAAGGCGTCGTAGAAATCTAGGAGATGTAGCCTATAATAATTTGAGTAAATTGTGACATAATACTTCTTTAAACCTAAGGCTTCATATCTAGGAATCGGTGCAAGCCTATAATGGTAATTTTCCCTTAACCATTGAATGAAATTTTCTGCATCCCTTATTCTTGAAATGGCACTAATTATCTTGGGGTTTAAATCGCCAAATCTCTGTAAATAATACAAAATCTCAGAAAGCTTAAGAAATTCTTTTTCGATTAACACGAGAAAAATTCAAACTTGGGCTTAAAAAGATTGAGCTTATAATATCTAAAAAGTTTGTAAGGTGTTTAAACTATTCCACCAGAATTACTTAATCCTGCGTTAGCAATTAGGTGTGCTAGGCCTAGTGCTGCTATTCCTAAACCTAAAAGGATTATTGCATACCTTATTCCGAGGTTTAATTTATAGACGTTTATCATTTTTCCTCGATAACAAGAGGTGAGTGTAAGACGTTAAGCCTTTGCTTATTAGGAAAAATTTTATTATTGACGTAACCTTTCTTCTTTCAAGGTTATGATAAATTTTATTCAGTATCTTTAGGAGAATTGATGAACATATTTTAACATTCTTACTAGTATAGCGTTCTGTATTACATTTTTTAAATAATATAAAGAAGTGGCAAGGTAGATAATGCAACTGCAGATCGTGCAAGTGCAGAGATGGAACATTTTAAGCCTAGTGAATTAGAGTGGTGAACTCATCATTTTCTCAAATAAATTTTTATGTTACGCCGGCGTAATAATTACGGAGGCGTAATAATGCTATTTGACGTTAGACCTAAGGAAGATAGAAAGGACCTATACGATAGGGACAAGGAAGTAGATGAGATAAAGGAGAGCATTGATAGGAAAGTATGGATTGCAGTATACGGAATGAGGAGGGTAGGAAAGACAAGTGTTGTTAATGTTGCAGTTAATGAGTCCAGATATATAGTAATTAAATTAAACCTAATGAAGATCTACGATCCTAAAAAGAAGAAATATCCTAAGACTTCCTTCGTGTCCTTATTCCTAGAGAGCATTAACGAGGCTGTAAAGAAGTACACTTTAGGCGGTAGGCTAATTAGGTTTGTTTCTAACGTATTAGGCATAGACGAGAATTCGTTCATAGATTTTAACCTAGTCAAGATAAGGCCTAGGCTTAAGAAGTTTAGGGGTGAGGACGTTAGCTCTACGATTAGGGAACTGGACTTGTTAGCTGGAGACAATAAGAGGACTTTAGTCCTTATCTTTGACGAAGCTCAAGAGTTGATGAAAGTTAACGGGATAAATTTCTCCTCAGTGTTTCACGATATTTATGATTATTGTAAGAACACTACTGTTATATTTACAGGGAGTAGTGTAGGTATACTGGAAAACATGCTAAAAGATCTTGAATACGAAAAACCCTTCTTTGGAAGGTTCATAAGGAGAATAAAGATAGAGAGGTTTAATGAACAGCTTTCTAGGGATTTCCTGCTTAAGGGATTCGCAGAAGAAGGCGTTACAGTGCAGGAAGATGTAATAAACGACGCGTTGAGGAGGTTTGACGGAATTCCGGGCTGGTTAACCTTTTTCGGTTCTGAATATTCTTTCAGAATTAAGAATGGTGAAAAACAAGTAAATGTGGACGACATAGAGAAGATGGCCATAGAGGAGGTGAGGAAGGAAGTAAAGGACTTCATTTTAGGAACTCAATCCCCCGAGAGGTATTCAGCAGCAATACTCGCTCTTGATAGGCTTGGAGGAAAAGGAAGTGTTGCCGATGTAACAAAGGTTGTTAGCTCAATACTAGGTAATGTAACTGAGCCAAGAATTTACGAGATTTTAAATAGGTTAGTGAACATGGGATTTATTGAGAAAGAGAATGAAGAGTATTCTCTACCTAAGGATGAGCCAGATAGGAAGGGACTAGTATTGGCTGCAAAGGACGTAATGAGTTTAGTAACATGAGCTATACCGCAATAGCCTTTATCAGATTCCTTATATTACTATAGATTAGTAACTGTAATACATAAGAACAAGATATATTAGGTTGATAGAGATACCAAATAGGAAAATGTTTAAGTTTTTATATATAGGAGAGAATTCTATGAATATTTTATAATTAATAGTATTTAAAATGAGTTATGCTTTTATCTAACTTTATATTTTTATTCTTTATTAGGCTAACGGGATGAAAGCACTTAATCTTTTAGCTTATCTCTCTGTTGGAGAATTATGCTTATAATTAATCAGATCATAGCTACAATTGTTATTTTGCTCTTCGCATTCTTACTCTCATTTTTAATTTCTATTCTCTCTAAGAAGAAGATGAAGAAGAACAACAAATGATTATTCTTAGATATACTGCATATAATATACAAATTGAGCGAAATGGATACTTCTAAATCAACTTTTGATAGAATTTTCAATCCCTCCTTCTCTAATAGTGCATTAAATTGAGAATTATTTAGTTAAAACTACATGCAGTAAATACTTCTTATCAGCTAAGGACATCATTTTCCTAAATGGACCTCCCCTAACATGGCTCATATGAACTTTAGCAGCACTCATCATCCACTCTGGTATTGAGGAGAAGCCGCTCTTATCTAAATATTGCCTCATTATCATTGGATTAGCTTCGATAACTTGGTCAATGACACACTCAACTTCCTGAGTATTATGCCTGCAAATGTATTTTCCGGGCTGAATATAGCTTGCTCTTAAGATATATACTTCCTTGTTATTTAATAAAAAATTCCAGACATTTTCGTAAGCAATTTCTATCTCGTTTACCATATGCAATATTTTCGTCTTGGGCTTTATTAAACGCATTGTGGGCTAACTCTCCGCTTGCTTATGAAGTTTTAAAAATATAGGAACCTCATTTTTATGAAATTCTCAAAGGAAGAGTCAGATTTCTTCTTGAGTAAATATCAAGAATTCCTAAAGATAGGTATGATGACGTTACATTAGAGGACGTGAAAAAGATAAGGTGGAATGATTATCCTATGTTTTTAGCAATTGAGAAAGAGAAGGTCGTAGGATCGATACAAGTTATGAGAGGAAAGTACTTTGGAGCTTTAAGGCAACCTCACGTTGCCGAGATTGCATATTCTGTAGCTTAGAGGAAAAGGGCTGATATATGCTTTAATGTTTTATGCGTTATCACACGTTAGCCTAGTGACGGCTTGGGTTGATGAGAGAAATATAAGATCTCAGAAAGTTTTAGAAAAACTTGGAGCAAGGAAAATAGGAAAAATTAACGACTTTATGTACTCTATAAGGGAAAAGTCGTTTGTTAATATGATATTCTATGTATGGAATGCTGAGGAAATGAGGAGAAAAGCTAAGGAAGAAGCGGAAAGGAAGGGAATAATACTAAAATAATACGCTTACTCATCAGATTCTTGAAATAAATTGAATGTAAAACTCCCTACTCATATAACTTGGTCAGGCTCTTTTAGTTCGAGCTAAGGATACATATTTTATTCCCTATCCCGTATAACGTCATTAGATGAAGGTAGATCAAAAGGTAAACCTTCTTTTAACCATTTTTCTGTTAACTCTTTGACTTTCTTTTTCATCTCTATTATAACTTTATACAGCAAACTTAAATACTCAATTCTTTGGAATTAGCTAAATCTCTTCTTTACAAATATTACTACACTTCCTTAATGTAAAATTCAAGCTTGAAGATCAATTCCTGTAACGGGGTTACAATCTTTAGGAAAATTTTTAAAGTGGGAATGTAAAATAAATTTATGGGATACACAGTTACAATAGATGAAAAGGGGAGGATAGTGATACCTAAGGAAATTAGAGAAAAATTAAACTTAAAAGAAGGTAGTAAAGTCGAGATAAACTTGGAAAAAGATGGAAGGATTATAATTAACGTCAAGAGACTAACTGTTGATGATATTTACGGAATAGCTGGGAAGGAAAGCGTTAAAATTGAAGAGATAGAGGAGGCATTAAGCTTTGAAGATAATGATTGATTCAGACGTATTTATCTATGTACTTTTCTCTGACCCTACATACGGTGAAAGAGCAAAGGAATTATTAAAGACTGCTGAGGAAGAAGATGCGTACTCTTCTACTTTGGTTATTTCTCAAGTTTTGGCCCATTTAGAGAGGAGGAAAAAGGTTGAAATAATTCCAATATTTATGGACTATTTAAAACAGTCTGGAATTAAAATTATAGAAACTACTTGGGAAGATTTTATTGGTGCGACAAGAATTTTACAATCTTCCAAATTAAGTTATAAACTTTGGGATGACGCAATAATTTTTAACCAAATGAATAGGTTTGGAATAGACGTTGTTTATTCTAACGATAAAGATTTCGATTTATTTCCTGTTAAGAGAGAATTTTAGTTCAATGAGAGGAAGATTATTTTAATCGAGGATAAACTCTAAATTAAATTCCCAAATTCATATTTTACTACTAGGTCATAATCTCTTATACTGTTAGAGCATATTATTTAATGGTACAAAATTTAAATTATCTCAGATCAAAAAGATATATAAAAATTATTAATTATTATATTCACTATTCTAACATTCATTGGTAATGAAGTCGTAATATATTAGAAAGTCTTTAACCATAGCGTATGCATCATAAGTTCCTGGTCCAGTCACATAGTTCCATCCGTAATGAGCAGGAGTAGGATTAGCACCAGTAGTTATAGGAATCCATGCTGGTAAGCCTTTTATGCATCCTTTTGGTGTAAGAATTTCTCCGCAATAAGAAATATGATAAAGTATACTATTCAGCATTCCAAGTCTTACTCCAGCAAGGCTAACCATTGCAGCAGTCATTGGAGTTGCACCGCTAGTTCCGTACCATAAATAGAGCTGACCTTGATATATTAAAGGTAGTCCGAAACCGAATTCTGGAATATTATATCCTCCTGCAGATACGAAGGCTATGTCGGGATAAGTCCTTTGCGGTATTTTAGGAGTAAACGGTATTAAAGACGTTGTTTCATAGCATTGCCTAGGCATTTTAATTTTGATAACATCAATACCAGCTTATTTTATATTCAAAAGATTGTTATTAACTACAGATAATGATATAAGGAGAATAATTGAAAAGAGTTAGTTTTCTAAAAATGACCAGGCATATAATTCCTACTTTACTTAAAAAACGTCTTTCCTATCATTATGTCAGCTGGTTTATATAATTCTCCTTCCTTTACCAAAAAGGACGCCTTTACTAGATTATCTAATAATTCAGTAAACCTTTTATCATCAATTTTTACGCCTTCCTTAACCTCTATTGCTGTTTTAGCTTCACTCCATTTGCAACCTTTTGCGCAAACAGTCATTATTGTCCTGTATCTTTCTTTTGCTTCCTCCCTTCCTCTTAGAAAGTTATCGAATTCTTCCTTTATTAATGAAATTGCAGTTTCTATTGTTTTATCAATGGCCTTTTTATGATCCATCTCTTGAATGTAATTAAAACCGTAATAAGTGAGCCAGCCAGGTATTCCTCCTAAATTATTTACAGCGTCTTCCAATTCTTCTTCTTTAATCTTTATTTTGAGCTCCTCAAATCCTTTCCTTAAAAACTCTATTGACATGTCTTTACTAAAAGGATTAACGTTAACTTCAGTATAAGCCCTTCCATAAAGAGGAGAGTTAGGTTTATCTAGCTTTAGAAAATCATAGACCATTCCTATTTCGCTACCAGTAAAGATAAATTTCACTCTTAGATTATCATAAGCATAAGCAATTGGATAAAGAAGATTATATCCCTTTAGTTTTCTCAATTCCTGGGACTCGTCAAAAACTATTATAACTCTTTCTCCCTCCTTCTCTGCTATCTCCGAAAGCTTATCTAATATTTGAGCAAATTCTACCCTTTCCCTTCCCCAGCTAAACCTTAAATCTAGTCCCGCAAAGCTTACTCCCCTTATTCCTTCAAAGAGTTTCTTTAATCTATTAGGCAAGGAAGAGTTTATTGCTTTTTCCATTTCTTGTATTAAATCCTTATAATTTATAAAAAAAGAAGATTCAAATTTTCTTAGATCTAGATATAACCAGATATCTTTATTTCCTCTTTTTTCTTCATTCATTAATACTTTTACTATAGAAGATTTTCCACTCCTTCTTATTCCTAATAGGAGAGTCATCGGGTAATTTATTCCAAACTTAAGTTTTTCCATTTCTTTCTCTCTATCAAAGAGATCTTTAGGGTCTTCCTTAGGTTTTGGATCAAATAACAGGGGATATCCCCAGTTACTGGAGAGATAGCCAGTTAAAATAACTTTCTTCAGGAGCACTTAATCTAGATGAGATTATCTATTTGTACAGCTACTACTACCTAAATCAGCTACTATGCAATAACCACTTCCATAAAGGAATCGCTTTAAATCCGTTCACCTTTCCTTCATAATCCCAGGTTATTATTATTCCCTCCTCTGCTTTCAAAGACGTGCTTGCCTCTTTAAGTCCTTCTATTTCCCTTTCCTCTATCTTATCTGTGGCGTAGGTCACTTGAATTAAAATCTTAGGCTCAAAATTTTTAGATACAACGAAGTCAACTTCCCTCTTTTTGCCTTTCCAATAAAATACTTCCTTGCATCCCCTTCGCAATAGCTCAATGTACACTACGTTCTCCATTGCCCTAGAAATTGAGAATTCGTAACCTAAGGCTGTCGGATAACCAGTATCAATTATATAGAGCTTTTTAGGATTAGCTCTCCTTTTGCTTTCGCTCTTTTCAAATTCCTCAACTAAGAATGAAAAGTAAGTTTCTTTAGCCTTCGAGAATAGTTCAAGGATAGTATCTTTACCTATCTTAATTCCTAACCCCTTTATGTAATTATAAACCCTATTCACGGTAATGGGATTAGAATAATTTGCTATAAGGAAACTTGCGAAAGTTTCAGCAATACTAGGCTTTACTATTGAAAGGTCTCTAACAATTACTGAATCGAAATATGACCTCAGGAGTCGAACTTTATCTTCCTCAAGTACAACTGCTGGATAAGAACCGAACTGCAAATATTCCCTTAGAAGGGAGAGTATTTTTCCTCTTTGCAGAGTATAGTCCATTAAGGGATTATAAATGAACCCCTTAAACCTAAGGAACTCCTTAAAAGATAAAGGATAAACTTCGTAATTTACACTCCTTCCTCTAAGTTCGTTAGCTATATTTAAAGGTGTTAGTTGCGAAGATGAACCGGAAAGAAATATCCTAGCGTTTAACTTCTTCCTAAACCAACTACCGTAATCCTTTACATCTTGAATTTCATCAAAGAAAATATACTTAGGAGTTTTTCCGGTAAGTTCTTCAAAGGATAAAATTATCTTGTCCAGATCGTTTACAGTCACGTTTTTTAACCTATAATCATCAAAGTCGACGTATAGGATTTCGTCACGGGAAGCTAAGCCTCCTTCAATTATTTTCTTTATTGTCTGATAGAGGAGGAAAGTTTTACCACTCCTTCTTCCACCGGTTACTGTAATTATGTAATCCTTGTCTAGTGGTAGGGATAAGTCCCTTTCTATTATATTAGGTAATGGTGAAGTAAGCCATTCAGCTATGAAGCTCTTTATTCCTTCTTCCATAAGAATGATAGAGATTATGCATTTAAGTCTTTTTCCGACCAGTTTTGCGTAATAACTGGTCTCTAAGAGACCAGTTTAATTTCATTAACTAGATTTTATACCTTCCAAGATATTTGCATTAAATATTAATTTTTAGCTTTTATCTTTTAATTTAAAAACAAAAAGTCTCCTTTTTTATCCCTCCTCTAAGTAGCGGAATAAGTAAGAGTCTGCAAGTAAGAGTAAACCAGCAATTATGAAATCTATTCCATAGCCTAGGTAATGCGTAATGTAACCTGAGACTAAAGAGCCTACAAAGAGCGAAATACCTACTACCGTACTGTAGACTCCTAACCCTTTACCTTGTTGCCTTTCTCCTACGATTTTAAAAATCATTGTAGTAGAGGAAGAGTAAAAGAGGGAGTAAGCTATTCCTGCAGCTAGAGGATAGAAAATCAGTCCAGAGATTAGTATTGGATAACCTGAAAGGAAAACGGAAAACGCACCAAGTACTACGTATGAAGAACCTCTTAAAATTAATGAAAGGTGAGCTATCTTACTCTCTTCCTTTGCTTCAAGTAAACTGGAGGAAATCCTAAAGCCCAATATTTGGAATACCATTCCGACAGTTATAACTAGTAATACTTCAGATTTCTCCAATCCTTTAACGTAAAGCCCTGCAGGGTAAACTGTATTAAATATCCCGCTACTTATATAAAAAATGACCAGCCCTAGGTAAAGGAGAGGAATATAATTTATTGGTTTTTTAGTAAGCCTACTGAGAGAAAATACTTTAAAACTGTGAATATTAGGCAAATGGAGAAAGAAGAGTGGCAAATGCCTTATCCTAATCATGAAAGACTCTTTATGTTGTAGCATTGCAGTCCTCTCAAAGGTTATTACTGGCCTAGGAACCAGTTTGAATCCGGCAATCAAAGTTCCCAGAGTTAATATGCCTAGAATTTCCTCTACTTCGTAAATTTTTAGAAAAATAACTAGAAAAGTTGAGGCAAGCAAACCTAATAGCATACCAATGGAGGAGAAGAAAGAGAACTTGGAAAACAGCGAACCCCAATGTTTTTTCTCTGCAGATTCCATAACTAATAGGTTGAAAGGTGTAGTTGATGCTGTGCTCATGAAAACTAACAGGGAATAATTAATAGCAACGAAGGAAATTGAATTAAAGAAAGGCATTAATAGTAAGGGTAGTGCAGTTCCTGCAAAGCTTAATAATATTTGCTTTTTCCTGTCCATTCTATCGGCCAAGAAGCCCCACATTATTGATGCAGGAATTAATACTGCGTTACCTAGAGAAATTACGTAAGCTACGTCTATTGCATTACCACCAAGGGTTAAAATTTGTAAAGTGACTAAAGTGGAAATTGGCCCTATTGCCATGTTAAACGGTATTACTAGGTACATCCACTTTGTGCTGTACTTTATCATCCTTGCTTTAAACTTACAATCTTGTTTAAAAGACTTATTGTAATGTTATAAACAATTTCGACCTTATATTCCCTTTTACAAAGTGTAAATAAAATGAGAAGAATTTTTACAATGATTAGCGTTCTCTCTGTTGCTTATAAATTATCATAGAGAGAAGAACGAATTATTAATTTAAACTTTTATATGTTGAAATTCAGCCTTTGTTTAACTTAAGGATAAGTAAAGTTAAACTTAAAGCATTCATGAGGATATTATTTTATATGTATAGACTGAAGGTTCATAAGAAAGGTATTATTGTAATACCAAAGGAGATAAGAGAAAAATTCAACTTGAAAGAAGGTGACGAAGTTAACGTTATAGTTGATGATGAGGGAATTTATATATTTCCTCGTGGTGATATTAGAAAATACTTTGGTAGCGACAAAGATGCAATAAAAGCTTTAAACATTCTTGAAGAGGAGAGGAGAAGAGAACGTGAAAGTAGTACTTGACGCCTCTGCATTAATTTTATATTTTTATGGAAATAACAAGGCCAAAGAGATAATAGAGAAAAACGTGAGCGAAGCTTTTGTAAATTCGGTAAATCTTACAGAATTCCTTTATTCATACGCAAAAGTCAAAGGCTGGAAGGAATCTCTATTTAAATATACCTTGATCAGGGATACATTTAAGCTAATAGATGTTAACAGCGAGGACATAATTAAAAGCGCGGCCAAGTTGAAAATTAAGTATAACCTCTCCTTAGGAGACGCGTTCTTGCTAGCATCTGCCAAAAATACAAATTCAACTGCCGTAACAAGTGATCACGAGCTTAGTAAAGTTAATGAGGTTAAAGTACTGCTTATTCCTAAGGAATAACATGAAGTGTTATTATCATAACTAAGGTGTAATCTCAACGAAGTAATACTTTTTAAAGCCGAAACTAATACCTCAATTTTTCACTTTCGGTTTACTCTCTAAGCTTATTTATTTATTCAACTTGTTTATTTTCATGGGAAGAACACAACCCTCATACACTTACTCCCTGCAGAGGGAAATTGAAAAATTGGAGAGAATACTAAGTAGGGCTTCTCCCCATTTACTTCCTATACTTGAGAGAGCTAAAGGAAAGATAAGGTACTTCCAAAACGCGTCTTATAATGAAGATTTGAGCCCTTCCGAATTGCTCTTCTTAGCCTTATTATCAGAACTTGCAGAGGAGTGCAAAAATGGTTGAAGGATATCTAATAGATGCAAAGCCTATAAGAGGAGGACTAATTCTTTACCTTAACAACTTCAAAAAGGCTTTTGTAAAAACGACTTTCCCAGTTTACGTAATTACTGAAAACCCAGAAATGGTAATGCAACACCCAGCCGTTGTAAGTTATGAGGAGGAAGAATGGAATTACCAAGGAAAGAAAAGGAAAGTCTACCGTTTTGAGGTTGACGACATTTCTGCTTATTATTATATAAGGAATAAGTTAAATGTAGTAAACGAGACTCCATCGGTACTGTCTCAAACATTATATAGACTGGGAATTCTCCCTTTTAGATGGGTTAGTATAGAGGGCAACGAGATCAAAACTAGGGACGACGATTTTCCTAAAATATCTTACGCAACTTTAATACCGTTAGATTGGTACGGTGAAGGAGAGACTGGGAGTAAGATAAAGATTATAGAAAACGGAGAAGAAAGGGTTGAACAAAACCCTAAAGTTAAAGTTGACGTAGCTGAATGCTTAGGAATTGCATGTAATAATGTAGAAGCTGTAGTAAAAATTGACATTAAGAGGAAGAGGTCGCCGGTTTCAATAAAAGGATTAATAGAATGGTCTTACGATTCTAAAGTATTGTTAAGGGAAATAGCTTACGCAACAATAGGTAAAGCTTTAACTACTAATGAAGCTTGGGTGGCATTAAAGAGAAAGTACATTATACCAAAGGTTGTGCCAAGGGTTGAGAAAATGAGGACTATTGAGGAATTAGAAAAAGCAGACAGAGGCGGGTTAGTAATCTTCCCTAAAGTTGGTTGCTTCAATAACGTTTATCAGATAGACTTTTCCTCAATGTATCCTTCACTAATTGTAAAATATAACATTTCAGCAGAAACTGTAGACGCTTGCGAAGACTTAAAGACTGAAATAGGCCATTCCATCTGTCTTAAAGAGAAGGGAATAGTCCCAGAAGCGTTGGAATGGCTAATAAAGAGGAAAGAGGAGTTAAAGAAAATTGACGAAGAAAGGGCTGAGGCAATAAAGTGGATGCTAGTAGCTTCCTTCGGGTATTTAGGTTTTAGGAATTCAAAATTCGGTAAAATTGAGGCTTATGAGCTTGTAACTTACTTTGCCAGAAAAACGTTGAGACAAGCAATTGAGTTGGCAGAAGAAATGGGATTGGAAGTCCTTCACGGAGTAATAGATTCTCTTTCCGTTAGAGGTAACGTAAAGGATTACGTTAAAAAACTTGAGGAAATTACCGGACTTAAGGTTAAGGTTGAGGAGTTTAAATGGATGATATTTACAAAAAATAAGGAAGGATTTCCTTATCCTACAAGGTATTTCGGGAAGGGAGAAGAAATGAAGGTCAGAGGAGTAATAAGGAGTAATATGCCTAACGTAGTAAAATACTTCCTGGAAGAAGTTCTTAGCTCTTTAAGTAAAGCCAATTCCTGCGAAGAGATAAACGTTAAGGAAATTGATGAAATTTACAAGAAATATAGAGAAAGGATAGTGAGAGGTGAGCCTAAGGATTACGTTATCTGGATTGACGGAATTCCTTACGTTAGGGGAATTAAAGGTTTTTATGAAGCTTATAACGGTTTTAGAGGAGTTGACGTTTTCTACTACTTAAATTACCTCAAGAGGACTTACGAGGAATTTAAGGGATTTTTATGATTACCGGATTTGACGAAATAGATAGGATAATTTCTCCTGACAGGATAGTTGAATTTTATTCAACAGATAGAGAAATTCTATGGCTCTTTTATCACCGCGTCATAGTACTTTCTTCTCCAATAAAGGTAGTAATTGTGGGCGAGAGAGGAGGAATTGACCCAGAGTTAATAAGAAGGTTTAGGGAAATATTTAACGTTAAAGGAGAGATTTACATAAGGAGGGCTTTCAAGGCAGAAGATGTAAAACCTACTATAGAGGCAATGAATGAGGATATGATTCTCGTAGATCCTTATCACCACAGAAAGCTTTACGGAGAAATAGTTTCCGCAATTAGAAATGCAGGAAGAGTTTTCATCTTCAGCTTTATGGATAGGGAAAAGGAGGGCTCAATTTTCGGTCTTCATTCTGCTCATTCATTAATAAGGTTAGAGAGGAGAAGTAATAAGAGCTTTTCTTTCAAAATAATTAAGAGTGTTAATACAGATGAGGTAGAAATACCTTACTCTATTTGGGAACTATTTGGCAAAAGTAAAGGAGAAGGATTATTAACTTTTTTAGTGTAAAAAGATATAATCGCGCTTGTAAAGTTTTTAAAATATCACTTCTTTTTCTGTACAGTAAAACCGATAGTAGGGTTAGAAGAAATGGTGTTCATCGGGATTTGATAGTGCTTGTTGTTTAAATTGGTCGTAATTATTATTAACACATTGCGACATTTGCGAGATCTGGCTAGCTAAATCTGGTGGCAATAACTGGTCTAACGTAGCTTGAATATCGTTACCAAAGGCATTTCTAAAGTCCTCTCTTAGACTATCAGCAAACTTGTCTAGAAAATCAACTCTTCCTCCAGGGATTATTAATATATCCCTATCATCTCTAATTCTACCGTTACTTGCGTCGTAATCAAATTGTTTAGAAACTTGGATTATTATGTGACCTTTATAATTTTTTACATCAATTCCATTTACAGAGTTAGGATCTTGACCCTTGTAAGTTTGTATTAAAGCTTGTATCGCTTGGGGATTATACCATATTGAATCCACGTATGGATTAAAAGGTGGTTGGGTTAAGCATCTAGGGCAGCTAAAGGTTTGAGCGTGGAAAATCATCCTCATGTTAGTTACATAAAGAGCTCCGTAAATGTACATGGAGACTGTCATTGTTTGTGGATTATTATACTGTGGTTGACCTCCAATGTTTATTATTCCTCCTATATCGATATACGGGGAAGATTGAGGATAACAAGTCTGAGAGGTTACGCTATACTGTACATATCTTGAGGCGGCAATTAACTGTTCTCCACATATCGGATTGAAAGGTAGGTTTGATAAGTCTAGTTGTATTTGCTGCAGAAGACCCATGTCAGGCTGGTCAAGTTGAAATTGATATCCGCAGTTAGGGCATTGTAAGACTCCGTCCGAATTTCCGTTCCACATGAGGGGCAAATCATAAGAAATAAAGGAAATTATCGTATTTAAACCTTTTTACTGAGGTAATAAGTAATATAAACATAGCACAAAGATTTTATCAATATTAATTTTCTAAGACAAAGTTAGTAATAGCAATACATATCTCTCATATGAATTAAAATTATTATTTTTATAAAATATCTCTAATAGAATTTTCTAGGAAATTTTTTAAATATTGAGAAGTAATGAAATTGAGGATATATGGAAAAATTCTTTCAAATAGATAACGTAGATTTAAATTCTATACACGACAGAATAACGTCAGAAATACAGAATCAAGGTATGGAAATACATAGGGATGAGCCAAGGGACAACGGATTCAAATTATTCGTAAGGAGAGGAGAAGAGCATGGAGAAGTTGAGGTATTTAATGATTGGGGAGGAGTAAAAGTAATAACCCACGGAAGGCTCGAATGGGATCTAATGAACATTGTAGAACCTATAATGCAACAACCTCAAGCTGCACCGCAAGGAATGCCTACTCAAGTACAACAAAATAGGCCTCCAATGCCTTCACCTAGCCCTGCAATGCCTCAACAACCCATGATGCCTCATCCCATGGTTCCACAGCCTAATCCTGCAATGCAACCAGCTATGGTCCCACACCCCACAATGCCACCTACAACACAAGCTGCAATTACTCCAGAGCACCAGCAATTTCTTGGCATACTTACGCAAAACGGGTATCAAATTATGGTAAATAATGCAAATCAAGGATACTTCTTTATAAGAGGGAGGAAAGGAAATTTCGTAATAGATATTGAAGGAAGAGAACAGCCTTCATAATATCTTGTTTTTGATCTTTTGGAAAAGAAACTTACTTAAATAGAGTATTAATTGTTGATAGAAATAATAAAAGAGAAAAGAAAAATTTAATATAATAGAATAGTGGATTACTTTCATATTTTCTTCTTTAATAGTATTGCTACTGCTACTAAAATTATAATTATAAGTAATAAGAATGATGGATTACTTAATTGATATACAGAATTTCCTTCAGCTGACTTTCCTTGCGCCCAGTAACAAATTAATGACTCTAACGTGTGAGCAATGGCGGGATTGCAAATTATTATTCCTAGTTCTCTATTGCAGTGAATAGAGTTATAATCCAAATTTACACTCCCTACATAGACGTAGTTCCCAACTACTATTATCTTTGCTGTCATGTCAGGAATTTCTACGGCACCTAACTGAGACACAGCACAATTATCTTCACTATAGGTAGAAGTTACTACTGTCCTTTCGTGCTGTTCAATTACTGGATAAAATCCACTTGAAGGATAAAGTTCCTCCATTGCTATATATAAATGCCCTAGCTGAGAAAGTATGTCAGATAGCTCGCATTCACTATTTATTGGTGAAACTACTATTCCGGGATAATCAACATTTACAGGCTTTCCATAATAGTCGTCAAGTATTATACAAGCAAAAGCTTTAGCAATAGATGAATTATGAATATCTAAATCCACTCCATGGTCCTTGTGAATTCCGTAATAAGTAGGATTTATTGAGCCCAAGATGACCGTACAATTATTTATTACGAAAACCTTAGAATGAACATATTGAAAACCGAAAAGAAATTTTACGTGGACTCCAGAAGAATTCAACTCTGAAACTAACTGTTCTTCATCGCTAGGTATTCCACCGTAAACGTTTGATGAAAGAACTACAAAAACTTCTCCTCCTTTCTTCACAGCATTAATTATTGCATTAGCTATTTGACAACAAGTAAGTTCGTAAATCTCTGCGTATATGTATTTCCCTCTGCATAGGCACGATATTATATCGGTAGAGTTGTAAGGACTAACTATAATCTTTACTTGACAAGTCTGGACTTTAACGTACCACGAAGATGAGGAGTAAAATGTAGGAATAAAAGAGATAGAAGAAAGGATTATTAGGAATAGTAAAGTAACTATAGGCTTCATGAACCTAGTTACCATTAAAGGCTTAAATTTTTAACTTTAGAGAGAGTAGATCAAGCATATTTCTTAGTAAAATATTTAGCTAAACGCAATAATCTATATTATATGAGCTAGATATTATGGGAATGGACTAAGAGTAAATTACACGACAAGTTTACCTTAACAATATTAAGCCTTTTCATTAGTATTGCATCTATAATGTTCTTCATTTCTGCCTCAAAGTTTCAATTACCTTATGTAACAATAATTATACTATCAAGTGTACCGATTATTATAGCTCTTATCATTCTATTATTTTATATTAAATATAGAAAATTTGTGGATTATGTTAGATTTTATAGTAACTATATTGAAATATGAAATAGAGGATTTAGTAGAATTATAAAACCTTGCGAATTCTCAGCCTGCGTATGCTCTAAATATGATGGGTACGAGGATACTCATTACCTTAAATTATCTTTTTACGGAGAAGAAATTACATTATATGACTTAAGTACGGGGGATTTATTAAGACTGCAGGAAATATTTTTAAAATACTATGGAAAGGCGCTGAGCGAATGCTACTAAGTTTCTTAAAGTTGTGTATCCTAAAAGGAAATAAAAATTTTAAGGTAGAAAGTATACTATGCAACAAAAAGTAACTATAAAAGTGAGCGAATCTACACTTAAAATTTTGAAAAAGCTTAAGGAGGAAAATAATTTCTCATCAATTGATGATACAATACAATATTTAATAAAAATATATAGCGAGGAAAAGGTAAAAGCAGTATTTGGTGCTAATAAAGGAAGAATAACTCCGTTTACTAGAGAGGATAGAATTGAAGATCGTGATGGATAGTTATGCATGGATAGATCTTAAAGTATAAAAATCATAAACAACTTGCATAAGAGATGAGATAATAATAAAACATAGATAAGATGACAGGAAACAACTTAATAAAAGCGAAAGCAGGAGATCGTATAGTATACCTCAGACTATATTCACAATATACAAGAGCAATACCAAGATATTACACATAAGCTTGTGTAAAATGTACAATAGATATAATTAATTGTATAACTTGTAATAACAGCAAAAGTGATGCCCAAAATACAGTATTTAGTGGAAAGAATTGAATTATGTATCATTAAGTGACATAGTATATTTCCGTTTGTTTATCCTTCATGCTATGCTATATATTTGCGAAATGTTTTTTGGTAGATTTATACATCATCCATTAGATGAACTTTTATGAAAGATAAGATTTTTTTCCCATAAATATTATAAGATTTTCATCGTTAACAGCAATATGGACTTATACTGGAATAGCTCTTTATGATTTTTATCATTTACCAACACTATTAGTTATTATATTTTACTCTCTTGGTTATCCCATATTAGTAATATCCTACATTTTAGCTGGTCATTTAACTGACAGTATCGGGTCAAGAAATACTATTATAATCTCATTATTTTCAACTTCCACAGTATTATTTTTAGGCTTCTTTTTAACTAGTGGCATAGAAGGGATAATAATACTAAGTATTCAAGCATTCCTTAATTCCTTATATGTTACTTCATCTTCTACAGCCGCTGGTGCTTTGAGTTCTCGCTCTGTAAAAGATCTTTTATTATCTTTTTCCAGGTTTAGAGCAGGAATAAATTTAGGTTGGGTTATAGGGCCTATACTGGGTGGTTTATTATACTATTATGTAGGATGGGAGTATATTCTTCTTTTAGGTAGTCTAGGTAATTTGATTTCCATTCCTATAGCTTATAAATTAAATATTAAAAGAAATACTAACAATAGCTTACATAGAAAGTATTTTATTAAACCTTCAAAATATCTAATGGAGATTATTATAGTTCAATTTATATTTGCATTTGTAGGTTCACAAGTACTTTTTGGTTTTACAGTTTATTCTACTAATATTCTTAAAATTTCTAGCTTACTGATAGGTTATTTTATTTCTCTAAATAGCGTAATTACTGCTCTATTTCAAGAACCAATAGGGAGATATATGGCAAAATTAAACTTGAGTCATTTGAAGTACCTATATATGTTAGGTTCATTTGCATTTTCTATGTCATATTTAAGTATTTTCTATCCCGGAAATATAGTTGGATTAACAATATTTATATCATTAGGCGAAATTATTTTAAATCCAATAATTTTATCAGTTTCATATATAATATCATTTAAATATCATAGTAAAGAAATAGGTATGGCGATGGGATCTACTAGGATGGCAGAAGGACTTGGAAGAGCTTTTTCTACTTCATTTACAGCTTATTTATTTTTCATTCATGATTATGAGATAAGCTTTACTCTACTTTCTTTAGTAGGTGTCATAGGTCTTATTATAAATAGAGTTATTTATAACTCGTTAAAAAACGAAGTAATTTAAGTAAAGCGTTAGTATCTGTATATTTTATTTCAGGCTATTAAATAAATTAAAAGAGAAATGTTATTAAGCTCTATTCTCTATCTTCATTGGCCAAGTAAACATCGATACAAAAACTACTGCTAAAGAAGCAAATTCTATTCCGTCCACAAAGTAAGGTAATGAAGCCATTCCAAAGGCTTCAATAATTCCACCAATTAATGCAGAAACAATTCCTCCCGCAACAGCACCAATATTATAAGCAGTACCAGTCAAAAATGCCCTAACCTCAGGAGGAACACTACTGGCAGCAATGCCAGAAATCAAAGGCCAAAAACCTACAGCGAAGGCGTAAAGGTAAACTCCTGCGCTCATTATGGGCAAAGCCTTTAGTGGAGTAAATATTGGCATTGAGAGGAAAGATGCTACTAAAAGTCCAGCTATTCCTACGTAAATTAATTTAAATACACCAAACATATAAGAAAGCCTACCGAAAATGACATAGGAAGAACCTTGTATTGCGTTTGCAATGGCCATTAATAATCCTACGTAATAGGCTGGGAAGCCTGAGAAACTCGCAAAGTCGGGATAAATGCTAAATACTGCTAGATAAGCAATAAACATTCCACTCATTGCTAGAGATGCCCTAATGAAATAGGGGAAATAATCCCTTACCCTAACTTTTTGAGCTACTACTGATGGCTTAAACTCTTCAGTTACTTTAAAGTAAATGTAAGGAACGAGAATAAGGGGCAAGGAACCGGTTAGCATGAAAATCCTATAACCGGATATTGATGTTAAATCACTGCTCATTAACATATAAGCAACTCCAGTTAGTGCGTAACCTAAGGCGTAACCAGCTTGTACTATGCTATTAACGAATTGAAGCTTTTGCTTTGGTGCCTGCTCTATTGCTAGCACTGTCCCGGAAGTCCACTGAGCTCCCATGAAAATTCCTTCAATTGTTCTGAAAAATGCCATTAATGGAAATGAAACTGTGAGTGCGAAAAACGTCTGGAAGATAGAATAGCCTGCTGTACCAGTTAATGCTACGATCTTTCTTCCTCTTTTATCTGCAATCTTTCCGAATATACTTGCTCCTATAACCCTTCCTATTAGACCGAGTGAGAATATTATAGTCAAGTCTAAGTAACTTATGCCTACTATTTTGTTCAGGAAGGTGTATGCGTATGTTATTAATACTAAATCGTAAATATTACCTGCCCAGGCTAATGTTGATGAAGTTACTGCGTGAATATACTTTTGCATACTTAAAAAATAAAAATCTGGTTTAAAAATCTTTTATTAAATCTCTATACAGAGATAAAAAGTAATTTTATGAGAAGTTATTTGGTAAGATTTATTGTTGGATATTTCCTAAATAAGTGTAAAGTTTAGGTATAATTTAAAATCAAATCACATATTGAACTAGATAAAAATCCGTGGTGCTGTTATAATATTTAAATATTGGTTTAGCTAGTTTAACTATAGTGAAGCTAGCTTGACTCTAAAGGTGGAAGTTGGAAAGAAAGGTTATATAATTATTCCTAAGGATATTAGAGATCTTCTAGGCATAAAAGAAGGTGACAAGCTTATTCTTAACGTCTATGACGGTAAAATTGTCCTTGAACCTGAAAGGAAGGTTGACATTAATGAGATCTTAAAAAGACTGGAAGAGCATCATGTTAAAATATCCTCTTATGCAAAAAGCGCTAAATTAGGAGACTTACTTTATTCAAGCCTTGAGGAGGAATTCAATGATTTTTCTTGATGCAAACTTTATCATATACTTGAATTTGGGTGTCAAGGAAGTAGTAAATTTTTATATTAAAGTATTACAAGAAGATCGATTAGCTTTAGACCCACTAGTTATAGATGAAGTAATTTATATTTCAAAGAAGAAATATAACGTTAACTTTAACGATACAATAAGTTTTCTAGATGAAGTTGTTTTACCCAATTCTCTAATCCTTCCTATAAGAAAAGAAGATTATGACAAGGCAAAAGAGTTAATGCTACAATATAACCTAAAGCCCTCTGACGCGTTTCACGTCGCCATAATGTTAAATAACTCAATCAGTAAAATTATAAGTGAAGATAAGGATTTTGATCGAATTAAAAAAATAGAGAGAGTTTGGTTAAATTGAGATAAACTTATCTAGGCTTATCAAATTAACGCTCAATTAATCACATTTTCTCTAATAAGAATTCTAATAGCTTTGAAGAGTACAATTTTAGCTCACTAGTAGTAAAAGAATTCCTCCAATTAACCATACAAAAGGACTTAATGGCCCTGCTAATGACGCAGTTACTGCAGGCAAAATAAGTATCCCAGAACCTATTATATTACCTAGAGAAAATGCAATTAATGAGAAAATTCCTGCTTCTTTTCTAAAATTTGGATTATCCTTAATATTTATGCCTACTTTGTCTGCCATAGAATAAGAATGAAATAAATAATATATAAGAATTTCTATGATTTATAATGTAAAGTTTACATTAGTTTATATAGAATAATAAAAAATATTTTGTAGTAACGCCTTTATAACTCATTAATATGCGATGCACTATTAATGCGCTTGATGCTTTAATCTAATTTATTAGCCAAAGTTTTACACTCCTTATATGGATATAGAAAAGTTAAAGAAAGACGTACTCGAGATAGAGGATAAGATAATTGAAATAAGGAGAAAGATACACGAGAATCCGGAACTTTCTTACAAGGAATATAATACAGCAAAGTTAGTAGCGGAAACTCTAAAGAGCCTAGGTATAGAAGTTAAAGTTGGAGTAGGTTTACCTACTGCAGTTTTGGGAATATTAAAGACTTCTAAACCAGGAAAAGTAGTGGCGTTAAGGGCTGACATGGATGCACTACCGGTAGAAGAAATGACCGATTTACCTTTCAAATCAAAGATTAAAGGAGTTATGCACGCCTGTGGTCACGATACTCACGTAGCAATGCTCTTGGGAGGGGCAATGTTGTTAGCTAAAAACATTGATATCCTATCCGGGGAAGTTAGGTTCATTTTTCAACCTGCTGAAGAGGACGGAGGCTTAGGAGGAGCAAAGCCTATGATTGATGCAGGAGTAATGGATGGGGTAGATTACGTTTTTGGTTTACATATTTCTTCGGCATATCCTGCAGGAGTTTTCGCAACAAGGAAAGGACCTTTAATGGCGACACCCGACGCATTTAAAATCACTGTTCACGGTAAAGGAGGTCATGGATCTGCACCTCATGAGACTATAGACCCCATATATATTTCCTTATTAATAGCTAACGCAATATATGGAATAACTGCAAGACAAATAGATCCGGTACAACCTTTTATCATCTCAATAACTTCGATTCACTCAGGGACTAAAGATAATATAATTCCCGACGACGCAGTAATGGAGGGAACAATAAGGAGCTTGGATGAAAACGTGAGGAAAAAAGCTTTAGATTACATGGAAAGGATAGTATCTTCAATTTGCGGTATTTATGGAGCAGAATGCAAGGTTGAGTTTATGAAGGACGTTTATCCTATCACTGTTAATGATCCAGAAACAACAGAGGAAGTAATGAGGATACTTAGTAATATATCAAAAGTGGAAGAAACTCAACCTATTTTGGGAGCAGAAGATTTTTCAAGGTTTTTGCAGAAGGCTAAGGGAACTTACTTCTTCCTAGGCACTAGGAACGAAAAGTTAGGATGCATTTATCCTAATCACAGTTCAAAGTTCTGCGTAGATGAAAGCGTTCTGAAGTTAGGTGCGTTGGCTCATGCGGCTTTAGCTATCGAATTTACAAATAAATAAGAGAGGAAAAATAATATAACTGCGTAGTTAAGGTTTTCTTTTTACTTCTTCCCATTTTCCATTGAATAGTACGTATTTTCCACCTTTTGCTATTATTTTTCCTTTCTTAATAACAAACTTAGGAGGTTCCATAAAACGTAATAAATCTATAACATCGTCTGCGTTAGTTATTAGGAGGTTAGCGTCATTACTTTCTTTTATTCCGTAATTTTTAACTCTCCATGCCTTTGCTGAATTAAAAGTAATTAAATTAATTGAATTTAACAGCTCTTCTACTCCCGTTAACTGACCAGTGTGAATTGCCATAAATAATACTTGTAACATATTACCCGTCCCTAAAGGATACCAAGGATCCATTATGCAATCATGCCCTAACGCTACATTAACTTAAATTTCATCATTTCCTTTATTGGAGCATTGCCTCTCCTCTTTGGATAACCTTCTAGTGAAAATGCTACTGGTAACCATTCATTATACATAAAGAATGCTTAAGGAGGGTATTTAAAAAACGTGGCGGTATAACCCTCTGAAAATTATAAAGGGAAGATTCATCATTCTAAATTTCAGGAAAATAAAGTATAATGCTTGTAAAAAGTAAAAGTTTTTTATCGAACATGAGAATTTTTTGTTTAAAAAATGAATAGCATTATTAAGAAAATATTTGCTATGTGGAAAAGTTTTTAATTTTATGGGAATATTGTTCATGATTTATATGAATATTATTCAAAAATACATTCATATAAATTTAAACTTTTAAGTACTACACGTAAAATACTTATAAATAGAACTAGGAATCATTTCATTGATTAAAATGAGTAAAACTCTCTTCGTTAGAGAAAGCTCTGGATTAAAGAAAGAAGTTTCAGCATTAGATGCAATAATGTTGAACCTAGGAAATATGTCAGCCGGAGTTGCGTTATTCACAGGGATAAGCCCTTACATACCTCAAGGAGGAATCATATGGATTGCTGCCATAATAGGACTGTTACTAACCATACCCCAAGCTATAATGTATACTTTACTCTCATATAGAATACCTAGAACTGGAGGTGATTACGTATGGATTTCAAGAATACTTAACGGACCTTTAGGAGTTGTTATGGCTTTTGCATTAATGCTGGAATCTACAGCATTCTTCGCATTAGTAGCCTTCTTCTTTTCATGTGCTGTAGGCACAGTTCTAAGTACTATAGGTACAATGGACGGAATATCTAGTTTAGTTTCGCTATCTACTACGCTCAAGTTACCGGAATATTCTTATCTACTAGGTGCAGTACTTTTTGGCGTAATTATCGCCTTAAATATTTTTAAAGCCAAATGGGGATACACTTTAGTGACTATTTCAGGAATAATTGCATTATTATCTACAATAATAGCAATGGGAATAATTGCTGCTAATCTAGGTGACTTTACTAAGGCAATAACTCCGTTCTTGAATGCTGAAGGAATTACACCACCCTCAACTTATTCAGTAGCGCCGTTTAGCTGGTCAGCAACTCTTGCTATATTGCCATTACTTGCGATATATACGTATCCTTGGATGCAGGCAGTTCCTGCTGTGGCTTCTGAGTTAAAAAAAGAAAAATATGTCGCATACGGAATTTTTGGTCCCTTAATACTTACTGGATTACTGGTAACAATAGGTTTTCTATTACTTTACTTAGGAGGAGGTTACGCTTTAACAACTTATGAATTTACTAACAACGGTTTTGTTTATACTTTCTGGACTGTAGCAATTGGATTAACATCAAATCAAGTCCTTCAATGGATAATAGGGATTGGTCTGCTAGTATGGGAATTTGCAATATTAGCATATGGAGTAATAGTATTTGCAAGATACATATTTGCAATGGCTTTTGATAGAGTATTTCCAGAGATATTTACCAGGCTAAATAAGCAAGGCTCTCCAGTATTCACACACATTTTCGATTTAGTACTAACGCTAGGCTTTTTAGCTGCACCAATAATTTCAACCTCTGGTGCAACTGCGCTATACGGCGCAATAGTTATAGGCATGGTATACTTTTTCGTAGTAAGCATTGCAGGAATAGTTCATGGACTAAGGGAAATGAAAATTCTAGTTCCTATATCAGGATTTTCTGCAGCCTACTTTATCTTCCTAACATATGAGGCTGTTAGCAATCCAACGTTTGAATTCTTAACAAGTAGTGGCTCAGTAAACCCAATAACGTTGGCATTTGTAATAGGAACTTTCGTAGTTGGCGGAATAATATATGCCGTTGCTTCTTACCTCAATAAAAAGAAGGGCATAGATATAACATTAGTATATAAGGAGATACCTCCAGATTAATTTTCTTTTTGTTCTTAATAACTTTTTTAGTAATGTCATCTCACGATTAGCTTAAGGAATTCGATACGTTGAAAAATATTAAGTAAAACAACGTGATAGTTATTTTTCTTTTATTTTATCTTACGTATTTCTCACAACTATTAACATAAAGATTTAAGTATAAGTTATGAAAAGTATTCGTATGGGACTATTTTCGTTCGGCAAAAAGTCAAATACTCATGGAAATCAACTAAAAATACTATTTACTTCTGACCTACATGGATCTAACGTAGCATTTAAGAAGTTTCTGAATGCCGGAAAAATGTACAAAGTTGACGTATTAATAGTAGGCGGCGATCTGGCAGGAAAAGCGTTAATACCAATAGTTGACTTAGGGAATGGAAAATTTGACGTACAAGGAGAAATAGTTGGAAAAGAGGGCTTACAAGAAGTTGAGAATAGCTTAGCTAATAAGGGGATATATTATGCTATAATGGATAAAAAGGAATTTAAGGAAATTCAAGATGACAAGAGAAAACAAGATGAAATATTTAAGCAAGCTATGATTGAAAGAATAAGGGAATGGATAAAAATTGCGGACGAAAGGTTAAAGGATCTTGGCATTCCGCTTTACGTTAACTTGGGAAATGATGATCCTGAATATTTATTTGAAGTACTGAAGGAGAGTGAGGTCATCAAAATAACCGAAGGGGAGGTTGTTGACATTAAAGGTTATGAGATGTTAACTTACGGGTACGTTAATCCTACACCCTGGAATACTCCTAGAGAAAAGAAAGAGGAAGAATTGTATAAAGAGTTAAAGAGTTATGTAGAAAAAGCAAATCCAGAAAGAGCTATATTTAATTTCCATGCTCCTCCTTACGGAACTAACTTAGATAACGCTCCACTCTTAGATAAAACACTTAAGCCAGTAGTTAAGGGTGGAGAAATAGTATTTACTCATGTGGGTTCGACATCTATTAGGAAATTAATGGAGGAATTTAACCCATTACTAGGTCTACACGGCCATATACACGAATCAAGAGCATTTGATAAAATAGGCAAAACTATTATATTAAATCCGGGAAGCGAATTTAGCGAAGGAATACTTCATGCGGCTTACGTTGTATTAGAAGATGGAAGAGTAAAGGCTCATCAATTCATTATTGGTTAAAATGATCACTTTTTCTTTAATCTAATTTCCTTTTCAATTTCTAATTCTTTCTCTATTTCGTTAAGGTATTCATCTATAAATTTTCCTTCGCTATCCATAATGTTAACTCTCCAAGGATCTATAGTCCCCTTTCTCATTAGGAGTTTTATTTCCTTAAATATCTCTTGGGCTTTACAATTAACTTCCTTATATTCCTCAACTAAGGAAATTAACTTTTGAGTTAAATCATCTTCCATACTTGTATTTAATCATTAAGGGTTTATAAAGATTAAACTTAGAAAATTGAAATATATTAAAATAAAATAATTATGGAGAGCAATATTGGCTAGCTAATAGTAATATTATCTAGTGAAGAAAAATTTCTTTAGAAGACTATAAAAGTTGTACCCAAATTATAACAATTATAGTACAACATTTTATAGATAGAAGAAGAGAGCTAAAACTCTTAGAAGAGAAATATAAAGAAGATAAGTACAGTTAGCAAGTACTTAAGGAAATAATGAACTAACAAAGCAGTTCCAAAACTAACTCCTCCCTGCCAGCGAGGGTTCCCTCCCAGAGGGCTCATCGTTCCCACCATCGATTCGGGATTACGTCTCTCATTTGGCGGACAGTAGGGGTAGCCAGAGAGCCCCAGAGAGGGAACTATCTTCGCCAAGCTCTAGTCCCTTAAAGGAAATTGACGTCGTTAGTTGCTCCTCCCACAGTCTAGCTGGGGAGGAGCATCGTTAGCGTCACTAAAAGGGATATTTAAAACTTTCATCATCCCCACCCTTCTCGAGGCTTTCAATCTTTTGTAAAGTGGCTAATTACCATTAATTGTTAACTATGCCTTACACTCATTATTATAACGATAATAAGCACGGTACTAATTAGAGAAACTAAAGATAAAGGAGGTATAGTAAGAAATTCTAACTAATTCCTCATTCTCTTAATGAAGTTATCACTATCATAAACGCTATGAATGACATTATGGAGGCAAAAGCATAAGCATAAGAGAAGCTTATTTGGTATAAGAAACCCATGGTTATGTTCCCTATTAATAACCCTATGCTTCTACCTAAAGATAATGCACCCATTGAAGTTCCTACTTCGCCTTTACTTAACTTGGAGATTATAGTAGGCTCGAATGTTTCTGTAGATGCAACAGCTATACCCATTAGGGCAGATAATGGGTAAATTCCAATTAAACCTAAAGGCGAAAGAAAAGCAAAACCTAAAGAAGCTAAGGAGGCTAATAAATAACCTAGAAATGCTAGAGCTTTGTAGTCACTTAACCTTAATTTTCCAAAAACGTATCCGAAAAGCGCAGACGAAACTAAGAATATTCCGTAAGTTATGGTAGCTAAGTAAAGCTTATGAGTAAATTCTGCAGTAGTAATTATCGGAAAACCGAAACTGTATTGACTGAACGCAAAGAACATTGTTGAGATTACTAATATCCAGCCTTTCCTAACCATAATTTTAGGCTTGCCTTTACCTCCAGCTTTAACCATTGCTAGAAGTATTGTCGAGATTATGATTGGTATTGCAGTAAATAACACTACAACTGTAGCCCTAATTCCTAAATAGAGGGCTATTGTTAAATAAAGTATTGCAAGAGTTGCCCCTCCTATATCAAGGGCGTGAAGAATTCCGTAAGCTTCAGATCTTTCATTTTCTCGAGTAACTTCACTAACCATTGCCCTCCTTGCAGGAGTTCTAAAATTCCTAAACCACCAACCTAACATAAAAAGGATTAGAGCTTGTATATAATTTACAGCCAAACCGGTGAAAGAAAGTATTACAATCAACGAATTCCCAATTACGCCTATCTTCTTTCTACCATATTTATCTGCAAGATAACCTCCAAGAAGTGACATTAAACTACCTCCGCCGTAATTTAATGATTCTGCGATTCCGTAGATTAAAATGGGGGCATTAAAATAGAATACTAAAATTATGGGGAAAGAAGCTACTGCTGCTTGATATCCTAAATCTGCGAAGAACGCAGAAAAGGAAATCTTAAGGACTTCTCTTCTATTAGTAAGCATATATTAGGAAGTTTCAAGATTATATAAAAATTTTTTAGAGACACACAACTAGAGACAAATAATGGTTAGGGTTATAATCTTATTTAAGTTCTTCTCTTCTAGGCTTAATTTATAATCTTAGCCTCTTTACTCATCTAACTTTCAATCTTCTTATCTTATTATGAAACGCCATAAAATAAATTATCTTTATCTATAGCTTCCTAGATCTCCTCACTTTTAGTCTATCCGTAATCTAAATAGACAGTATATTTACCACTTTCTCTAGGAGATTTAATTATTTCTATAGAATTTTTAATATAGAGCAGAATTCACTTTGAAAGTTTCTCCTTTAATTCGGCTATAATATTCGTAATTTCCTCGCTATTCCAATGTTCTGCATCTTTTAAATCTAAACCTACACCAATTACTTTAGGTTCCTTTAATCCTGCCTTCTTAATCTCTTCCATTAACACTTCCATGAAAATTCCAGGTTTATTTACCATCTCAGCACTCCATGCATCTTCATCTCTAAGAGTTGGTGGGCCTCCCCATTTCTTACTAGTTGGAGATAAATTAATTCCGCAAGATGGACTTCCATCAACTCCTATAAGCACGACGTCGTATCCTTCCTTTTGGTACTCCTTTAACATTGTTATCATAGGCTTTGCCGTTGTTAGCAGTTTCAGATAAACCGTAAAGTTTATATTATTTCATCATAAAATTTTATACAATGCTAAGACCTAAGGAAGTGTGCCAACGCCTAGGAATATCATACGCAACACTCAGAGAATACGTAAAGAAGGGCTACATTCAACCTGTGATATTACAGAGCGGGAAGTGGAGGTTCAGAGAAGAGGACGTAGAGAAGTTAATGGGAATAGTAAGAAAGAGGAAAGTGGTACTTTATGCAAGAGTATCATCAAACACGCAGAAAGATGATTTAATAAACCAAGTAAAATACCTAGAGGAGAACGTTAAAGACTACGACCAAGTAATAACTGACGTTGGATCTTCATTAAACATGAAGAGGAAAGGATTCCTCAAATTACTGAGAATGATACTAAACAACGAAGTATCAAAAGTTGTTGTAGCCTACCCGGACATACTAGTAAGGTTCGGTTTCGAGATAATAGAGGAGGCATGCAAAGTACACAACTGCGAGATAGTGGTGTTGAACAGGGAGGACAAAACACCGGAAAAAGAATTAATAGAAGACTTAATCTCTATACTAGTCTCCTTTAGCGGAAAGTTGTATGAAATGAGGAGTCATGAGAAGGTGAAGAAATGTGTCGAAGAGCTTAAGGCTTAATGACTTTCAACCACAGGAGGAATACGTTTATTTAACTTACTCTTTGAAGAATGATAAGAAGGAGGAGACGAAACTACTACTAGAGAACTACAGAGTCCTATTACAGAAAGCTTTAGACTGGTTATGGGATAGAACTAGGATAGAGAGGAAGGAGGTCAAGAAGGGTAAGAAAGCCGCTAAGGTTAAAATAACTCTCCCTAAGAAAAAGGAAGTTTACAAGGTATTAAGAGACGAGCTTGAGAAGGTTAATAATCTAGCTTCCCACTACGTGGACAAAGCAATAAATGACGCTTACTCAATCTTGAGTAGTTGGAAGAGGAGGGCTGAAAAGGGGCAAGCGTCACTGAGAAAACCTAGATTGAAGAAGGTTTACGTTAGGGTTAAGTCAACTCTGAGGAAGGTTGAGGATGAGAGCGTTAGGGTTACAGCAAGACCTTATGAGTATATTATCTTCTCTTGGTCTCGCACTTGGTTTTCAAGGAGGGTTGAAGGACTTGAGTTAGGTGAGCCAATAATTAAGGAGGATAAAGTTTACCTACCATTCCGTTACAGATTGCCCTGGTTTACTCCCCTAGATTTCCTAGCAATTGATAGTAATCTTTACACGTTGGACGCTTATGATGGGGAGAAGTTCGTCACTTTCTCCTTGAAGGAGTTGTATAGTTTGAAGTTCGGCATGGAGTTGAAGAGGGGTAGAATACAATCTTTTGCTTCAAAGCACGGTAGGAAGGGGAAGGTGTTAATGGAGAAGTATTCCCACCGTGAAAGGAACCGTGTGTTGGATTATGTTCACAAGTTCGTGAACAAACTGTTGGAAATTTATCCTGTGACGATTTTTGCTGTTGAAAAGTTGAATAAGCAGTCAATGTTCCAAGACGCTAATGATAAGCTGTCTAAGAAGGTTTCAAGGACTGTGTGGAGGACAATTCACCGTGTGCTTAAGTACAAGGCTCCCCTTTACTGTTCCTTCGTTAAGGAGGTGAACCCATACCTCACTTCCAAGTCCTGCCCCAGATGTGGATGGGTTTCCCGAAAGGTCGGCAGGACTTTCCACTGTGAGAGGTGTGGGTTCACTCTGGATAGGCAACTGAACGCATCTCTCAACATATACCTTAAGATGTGCGGGTTTCCCCACATCCGTGATATTCCGCGGATGTGGGTTGGGGTTATCCCGCTAAAGGGGCGGAGGGGTAACGGGTTTCCCCGTGACTCTGTTGAAGCCCAAGGGCTGAGAATTGATATTAAATATTATGAAATCCTATGAAGCCCAAACCCCAGCATTCTACACTGTTCTCTATATCCTTCAGTATCATATTGATCCCTTACCTGCCACCATCTCCTTGCTCCAGCAAAAAGAGTTTCTGGACAAGGCAATTGAAGAATTCCGTAATTATATTCATAAAGCAAATCTACAATCTCTTTAACCATTCCCTTATATTTTGCGAAACCTATAACCTTAGAGTTCTGATTTAGAATACAGTTAGCAACTATTGCTACTTTTTTAGATCTAAAGTCCTTCATTGTTTAACACCGAATATTTTTCTAGTTTCTTCAGAATAATATCCAGTTAATATTGAACCCTTTAGCTCTTTTTGGTATTTAGGAATTACCCAGAAGACCATTAATGGTATGTAAATTACTCCAGATAGTAGGAAAGATAGAATCCAAGCGTTATTTAACGCTATGCTTTCCCCGGGATAAGGCAAATACAGAACTGCAGAGACTATAATGAACGTTATTACCGCAGCCGGATTTATCCCCTTCCAGTACCTAAATCTTCCTTTAGACCAGAAAATGTCAGCTAAGTCAAACTTAAAGTGCCTAATAACCGCATAATCGAATATTATTACTCCTTCTATGCTCCCTAGTAGACCTCCGTATGTTAATAGCCAATTAACTATATAACTATAAGCATTACCGTAATAACTCCAAGCGCCTAAAGCTAAACCTATTGCAATTAAGATGAGAGAACCTTTGAACCAGCTTAAATGCTTTGGGAAAGTGTTAGCTATATCGTAAGCAGGACCTACGGCGTTAGCAAATACGTTTACCATGAAAGTTGCAAGGATGAATGCAAGGAGTATTAAAATACTGGTGGGAGCACTCAAATGAAGAGTGACCAAAACTATAGGATCCCAAATTGGTTGTCCATAAAGCTTTAATGCAGCTGCAGTAGTCATTGTACCCATTATAGCTACGGCGAGCATTAAGAACGGCATAGGAATTTGACCTAAAGTTTGAGCAAATTGGCTTTTAGCAAATCTTGTGTAGTCTGGCATTGTTAATGCCATGGTAGCCCAATATGCTATGTTAGCATTTAGGAATGCAAGTATAGACAATATTGACGGTGAAGAAGTCGTTGGAGACAATGTGAAGATATTAGCGCTCCAGCCCACTTGAGACATGAAGTAAGCCCAAACAGCAATAAACGCAACTAAAATTATTGGGCCGCCTATTCTTGCTAACCACTTCAATACCGGCTGACTTTTATTTATTGGAGAAAAGTAAAATACTGCTATTTGCGCTAATATTACTGCAATAAACGTACTCCAGAATATCGTTGGGAAATCTTTACTTAAGATAAATGGATAACATGCGTAGTGAGAAACAGTATAGGCTACAACTGAAAGTTTTCCAGCTAATATTGCGTAAATTGCAGTTGCCGCCTCAGTTATGATATAGGATTCTATTCCCCACCAACCTGCACCTATTATTGCCCTAACCCAGCTTGGGAAAATTGCGCCGTAAATTCCCCACCTGGACCTAGTTAACTGGGGTTCAGCTAATCCGTACCTAGCACCTCCGTGGGATTGAATTATCATAGGAATTAAGACTATGAGGTTTCCGAGGAAAACCATGGATATTGATTCTAAGATATTCAAGCCAAAAACTAATCCCACGCTTGCCAATGTCCAGCTAGGTATAATGAAAACCATTGATACCCAAATAAGGAAATAAGTTGTAGGACCCCAGTTCCTATTCTTTACCGGTATAGGATGAACGTCAGCATTCCATAACAATTTTTCCTCTGGGAATACTGTATTTAACTCTACTTGACCTCTTTCTGGATAAAACTTTGTTATAGAAACGCGATCTAGTAATTTTTCCGTCATTTTTCATCACAGCAAAATGGGTGTTTTCCCCGGTATATATTTACCGCTACCCTTTTTGCCTATTACTTGTCCTTCTTCATAAACAACTTCTCCTCTCCTTATAGTCATGACATTCCATCCTTCTACTTCCATTCCGTCATATATTGTATAATTAATATTACTATGAAGAACGTCAGCAGATATTCTGACTTTCCTATTAGGATCTATTACAGCAAAATCCGCATCGGAACCGGGCATTATTGTTCCCTTTCTTGGATATAGACCAAATAATCTTGCAGGATTGTATGAAGTGACTTCAACGAACCTTTCCATAGATATTATTCCCTTCTTTACGCCGTAGTAAAATAAAATAGGTAGTATATTCTCAGTTCCTGGAACGCCATTAGGAATCTCGTTGAAAGGCGGTACTTCTTCCTTATATCTCTTCTTTTGAGCATCAGAATATACACAATGATCACTGCCTATTGTGAAAATGTCACCAGAAGCTAACCTCATCCATAGTTTAGTCCTTTGCTCGTCGCTTCTTAGCGGTGGGCTCATGACGTATCTATATCCATCTGGTCTCTTTAGAAAGTCTGTATTAAGCGTTAAATAGTGTGGAGCAGTCTCATTAAAGAACTTAAAACCTTGCCTTCTATAGGAAGATATAATATCAACTGCTTCGCCAGTAGAAGTGTGCACTATATACATCTTAACGTCTTTACCTATCATGCTTGCGATAGATGCTATCCTGTTAGTTGCTTCTATTTCCATTATATCTGGCCTAGAATAGTAATGATATATAGGATCTATCTTACCTTCTGAAAGAAATTCTTGTATGAGTTCATTAATGATTTCTCCGTTCTCGGCGTGTATTCCAGTTACTCCTCCAAAATCGCTTATTCTTTTTATTAATTTATATAATTCTCCATCTGGTAGCATTAATTCATTTTTATAAGCCATGAATAGTTTAAAACTTACTACTCCTTTATTTATTACTTCTGGAATTTGCTCTAGAATTTTAGTATTAACTTCTCTTATAATCATATGGAGACCATAGTCTGACACTACTTTGGGATCGGCATTATTCCTCCACTTCTCGTAAGCACTTAATAAATCTTGGCCTTTTGCAGGAGTTACGAAATCTACAATAGTGGTCACACCTCCAGCTACTGCAGCTCTGCTGCCATAATAGAAGTCGTCAGCCGTAACTTCGCCCATGAAAGGAAATTCCATGTGAGTGTGCCCGTCTATTAAACCTGGCATTAAATACTTTCCACTTAAATCTATTGTCTTATCTGCTTGCTCTTGTATATCTCCTCCTATTTTAGATATTTTACCGTCTTTTATTGCAATATCTCCTTCAAACGGACCTGAAGTAGTGAATGCTTTTACATTTTTTAAGAGCAGATCATACGTCATAGAGGATTTTAACTTTATATATTTTAAAAACGATACTCTCATTAATGTTAAAAAGTTTTTAATGAAAAAGACAAAGATTTTTGGAAATAGTACAAGTATATCGATGTAAGATTTGAGATTGAAAGAATATTTCTTGCTTTTACTTTTGGAAAATAATTAAATGAAATAAAAGTCATATATTTATTTCGTCTAAGTACATGACTTGATATGATAGATCTGTCAGTAAACTTCAACGGCGTAACCTTTCCAAATCCGTTTTTAGTGGGCTCTGGTCCAACTACTGGAAATCCTCAGAAAATAATTTCTGCTATAAGGGCAGGCTGGGGAGGAGTAGTAGTTAAAACCATCGGAGACTCGATAGTCAGGAAAGCAGTAAGGCCAATGTATGGCGCATTTAGGAAAAATAAGGAACTAATTGCATTCGAAAACCTGGAACTAATAACTGAGGATCCTTTAGATGTATGGGATAAATATATGAGAATAATAAAATCTGAAATAGGTAAAAGTAGTCCTATTATAGTAAGTATAATGGGAGGACCTGATTATTCAGAGTGGGTTAAGTTAGCAAGATGGGCAGAAGACAGAGGAGCTGATATGTTAGAATTAAACTTTGGTTGTCCGCACGGAGAGCCTGAAAGAAAGACTGGAGCATTTATTGGACAACATGCAGATCTTGTATACAAGTACACTAAGGAGGTCGTATCCTCAGTAGGTATTCCAGTAATAGTTAAACTTACTCCAAATGTTACAGAAATTAGCGAAATAGCAAAAGAGGCAGAAAAAGCTGGAGCTAAAGGAGTAACTGCAATAAATACAGTTAATGGTATAATAGGTGTTGATATAGAGAGAGCCCAACCATTACCAGACGTTAACGGTTATTCCGGTTACGGTGGAATTTCCGGACCTGCAATAAAACCAATAGGCTTAGCAGCAGTATCAAAGATTTACTCATCGACATCCTTACAAATAAGCGGAGTAGGAGGAATTTTTGATTGGAAGGACGCGGTAGAATACATAATGATGGGTTCTACCACAGTTCAGTCAGTTACTTACACTATGATTAAAGGATTTGAATTCATAAGCGAGTGGAAGAAGGAACTTGAATCATTCATGGAAAGGAAAGATTATAAGGCCATTGAAGATATGATAGGTTCAGCTGCAAAGAAAATAAGGCCATATGAATTCTTAGAGAAAGTCACTAAAAGGAGAACCAACGTTGATGAGGAAATGAATATTGTAAGAGGTGAAATATATGGTTAAAATTGCAATGATACAAATGGGAGGAGTTGAGTCAAAAGAGGCAAATATAAAGAAGGCTTTAGATTATGCAAAGTCTGCAATAAAGGATGGGGCAGAATTAATTGTTTATAATGAATTATTTACAACTCAATATTTTGCCGCAACTGAGGATCCAAAGTTCTTTAACTTAGCAGAACCAGACGACGGACCTACAGTTAGGACTTTTGCAGAATTCTCAAAACAATATAAAGTAGGTATGGTAATAACGTTCTTTGAAGAAGATAAGAAAATTAGAGGAATATATTATGATACATCAGTTTTCATAAAAGATGGAAATGTGCTTGGTAAATATAGGAAAACTCACATACCTCAAGTTCCAGGTTATTATGAGAAATTCTACTTTAAGCCTGGGAAGGATTATCCAGTGTTTGATTTTGGTGAGTACAAAGTAGGAGGAGTAATATGTTATGACCGCCACTTCCCTGAAGGAGTTAGAATATTAACACTTAAAGGAGCTGACATAGTAACGATACCTACTACAACCAACTTCTATCCAGAGACGTGGGAACTAGAGTTAAGAGCTCACGCAGCATTTAATACAATTTATGTTGTTGGCGTTAATAGGACTCCAGAAGTTTTCCAAGGAAGAGAAATAGATTATTTTGGCAAGAGCTTAGTTGCAGACCCTATGGGGAGAATATTAAAGGAAATGGATAGTCAAGAAGGGTACGAAATAGTTGACGTAGACCTTAATTTCATTAGAGAAAGAAGGAAAAAGGCTCCATTCTTAAGGGATAGAAAACCCGAAAATTATACGGAAATATCATCAATATATATTGAAAGCCTCTAACGTGAGAAATTTTTATTTAATAATACAGAGGTGATTTCTCCCATGGAAGAAGATGAGATTAAAAGAAAAGTTATAGAAGCATCTTCTGGAATTCCTGAGCTAGGAAAAATAGGAAGAGAAATTGAAACTATAGGTGTACTGCCAGTTCCTGATAGTATGCGTAAAATATCTTCATTAGACGTATTTATATTTTGGGCAATGGCTAGCGCTTCTGCTGCTACGCCTCTTGCAGGTTACTTACTTTATGGCGTAGGGATTCCTAGCTTTTTAATAATAGTCTCTTTGGCAACTATTATTGGATTAATACCCGCAGGCCTTTTCTCCGAAATAGGGAGACAAAAGCCTATAGTTGCTTTAATTCAAGCCAGAGGAACTTTCGGGTATTTTCCTGCAAACGCGCTATCCTTACTTTACACATTCGTAAACATGGGATGGTTTGGATTAAATTTAGCGGTAGGAGCAGAAATTTTATCATCTGTTAGTGGTATTTCTTTCGCTATTTGGTCTGTTATTCTAGGTATAATTCAGATAGCCCTTGTAATATTTGGAGCAAAATGGTTAAATTACTTTTACAAGTTTACTTCTCCGCTTCTAATAATTAGCTACGGAGTTCTAGCTTTCTACTTATTTTATTGCTATCACCCCGCCCTTTCCACAATGATGAATCCGTCTATTCCAATAAACTGGGGATTAGATATCAACCTTATACTAACGTTTTCAATACTTTCTTGGGCTTATAAAATAACTACAATAACAAGATTTGCAATACCTTACGATAGACCTTCTATTTCATATTTCTTATCTCCAAGCCTAGGAATAATGCTACCAGTTTTCCTAATGGGTTTACTTGGTTATATTTCTCAAGCTGCCACTGGAAATTGGAACTTAGCAGCTGTCTATAAGCCAGGGGATCCAATATGGGTATTAGTTGCAGCAGTGGGAGCTTCGATAGCTATAATCCACACAAATTCAATGAATTTATACCCGGCGGTGGCTGATTTACTAGTGTCCATGGAGACCTTTATGAAGAGAATTAAAACTTATAGGCTTTCCCAACCATTGTCTGCAATAGTTTTAGGTTCGGTTTCAATAATTCTAGCGATTCTAGGAATATTAAATTATGTCGAAAATTTCCTATTATTAGTAGGAGATCTTATACTTCCTTTCACTTTCATATTGATAATAGATTGGTATACAGGATTAAGAAACTCAGATATCCTATCTTTTTACTATAATAACGGATTAAAGGTCAAGGCACTTATAGCCCTGGCCATAGGATTTTTACTAAACTATTATAATATCTATGGAATAATAGGGTATTATTTCCCATATCAAGTTTTAGGTAGTCTAATAGCAGCAGGAATATATTATATAGAAAAGAAAATATAATCACCGTAGACCACAATATCAACCAATAGATTAACTTCGAAGCTAATCTAGTTTTGCTCAGTATTTAAATCTCTCTGCCGTAAATGTCCACCTTTCTCCACTCTTTATCCATTGAGGACACTACGTAATCTGCACAAAATAATCCCCATTTCATAACCCGTTTTATTGCTTCCTCTTTCCTTAGATTATAAGCTCTATCTAAGGATTGTATCGCAATACCCTTCTTAGATCTTATAATATTTTTAATAATCTTTAGAATGCAATTTTTAGTGCCTATATCCATAGTATTGACTAACATATCCACGTCGTAAAAGATCTTGGGATAACCTATTTTCTCTATTATATTCTTCATTACAGTAACTTGAGGATTCTTATCTATTAAAGCGTAGTCCGACCTGGATAAAAATACTGGAAAAGAGTATAGATTAAATATAACTGTTGGATAAAATTCATCATTATGTTTTTTAAGAGCTTCTACATCTTTATGAACTACTATTAAAGTATGCCTTCTTTCAAAATAGGAATGTAAACTGTTAAGAAAAATCTCTGAAACTGGCATCTCATTTCTAACGATTTTTTTATCTTTAACATAATGAAAATCCCATTCTGTTCCTAACTTATCCCAAGCACTGTTTATAGCATCTATTATTAGCCTTATCTCATCCATGTCTAGATAAATACCTCCAATAAGAGTACTGTTATTATCGACGTGCTCGTCTAAAAACATTATACGCATAGGTCATAAAAATAGGCTGGTTAATTAAAAATTGAGTATCAGATTAAATACATATGTCTCTTCAGGTATTTTCGTCCATGTAGAAATTGAGATAAAGCTTTTATCCTAATATGAAAATATTAAATTGAACCTCGGAGCTCTGGTGAAAAACCGGGGCAGATGAAGGGGACAACCCTGGAGCTCTGGTGAAAAACCGGGGCAGATGAAGGGGAAGGCTTGTTTTATAAAGTAGTGTTTAAATAACAGATTGTAAATATTTTCCTTTAATTTAACTCATATTTATTCTTTTTGAGATCATAATAATAGAAACGGTATAATAATATGAATATAAATTAAAAATTAGAATTAATTTTTAGAAGTTAAACCAATACTTTCAATTCAATAGCTTGGGGAATGTCGAGCATCCCTAAGAGAATCGAAACCGGCACTACATTATCTTCCACTTTATCCTTACTTAAGATATACACCCTTTTCATTCTTCCCAAAATTTTCTTCTCAGCCTTAACGTTACCAAACTTCACTTCAAACCCTAACATTTCTTCTCCGTTTTTTATTACAGCGTCTATCTCTCCTTTTGCTTTGGTATAAAACGTATCGTAGATTCTAGACAGATGGGAAATTACTACACTTTCAACTAATTTACTCTCTTCAGGCAAGTTAGTTAACGTCCAAAAAGTGAACGCCCTATATATGAAGGGGTCTATAAAATAGAACTTCTTTTCTTTCCTAGTTAGTACATTACCTTGTAGGTCTACCTGCTCTAAAACTTTAAGTAAGTATAGTTTCTGAAGAAGCTCTACATAACTTATCGCAGTCTTCACTGTGCCAACTCCAAATGACCTTGAGAGAGTATGATAACTGAAATCGCTGGAAGTCCTTTCTATTATGCCTTTTATTGTGAGTTTAAAGAAAGTTTCACTTCTCTTTAACTTATTTACCTCGCTAACTATACTGGATATGAAATCACTTATCGTTTCCTCGCTCACTTTCCCATATTTTATGTAGTCCCTTATTGCGTTAGGAAATCCTCCTGTGATCAAATATTTTTCAAGAAGCTCATTTAATTCATGCAAGAACTGAATATTTCGCATATAGTTTGAAAGAACGAAGCTTAAATCTCCTTTCTGTACCTTAACGTTAAATAATTCTATATATTTCGAAAAAGGTAAAGGAAGCATTAATAAATTCTTGCCTTTACCTCTCCTTCCAGGGAAAGTTTCAATTTCCCTCTTTGCAGACATTGATAAAGACCCAGTAACAACTAGGACGTCATTTCTAAAATCTCCTTTATCTATCCTACTCTTTAAAGCCCTATACCATTCCTTAGGATAAGTTATCTCGTCTAGAAAAATGAAAGATGATGAAATGTTATTAGCCTTTTTAAACTTTATATATTCCTCTAAAACCTCATCCAATTCTTTATAGTCCGCTAATTTATCACAGGAGAAATAGAAAATTGACTTAGGATTTATTTTTCCTTCATCTAATAATTTCTTTATAAGTAATATTAACGCAGTGGACTTTCCTACTTGTCTAGGGCCGAAAATGAAGTTTAACGAGTAAGGAGATAAGCTCACTTTTCCAATAACGTCAGGAATCCACTTAACTTCTGACTCTTCATACTTTCTATATATCTCAATCTCAGTTATCCTCTCTTTAGAAATCCACCAAGGATTATATTCTTCTATCATCTGTGTATTCAGACTCCACAAGAGTTTAAAAATATTGTTTACTCTAACTCCACAAATATTTAAAAATAAGAACTGACTTACTTGTTACATGATAAGAATTACTAACTTCTACAGTAATAGTTTCATATAATTGATATATAAGGCGTAAACGAATATAAGGCTTAAGAGATTATAAGGACTTATGGAAGAGGAATTTGCCAAGTTCCTTGAGGATTATGCTAACTATCTGAAGAACAATAAGCAACCACTAATTGATATTCCTCTTTCCCCAGACGATTTATTAGCAGAAGCTTCAAGAATAAGGGCTAAATCTAGAGTTAAATTAAAGGATAGAAGGATTATTATACAACTAACAAACGGCGAGGAAAAACATTGGGCACACTTTGAAGGAGAAATAATAATGACCTTTGATAAACTTTATAGACCTTTAAAAGTCGAGATAGAAATAAAAGATGTTATGGATAGCGAAAAAGTACTAAAAAATTTAAAAAGTGAAAAAATCTCTGATATAGAATTCGTGACGGATAACGAATTCATTGAAATTTACTTGGCAAATGGTGAAGCGGAGCACTGGGCACACTTTGAAGGAGAAATAATAATGACCTTGAATGATTCTTACACACCGTTGAGACTTGAGATAGAAATAAAAGATGTTATGGATAGCGAAAAAGTACTAAAAAATGCTGGTCTTATCCCCTCATCTTAGAAAGCACGTAGAAGATATTAATAATTATATGAGGAAATTTAACACAGTTATAGATCCATTGGGACAGGAAGTCTTATCTTTTCTAGAAGGAGTAAAGGGCATAGAACAAGTTCCTAACGTAAGGTTAGGAGAAAAGGAAAGATGGAGAGTTATAATTCACTTTAAGCCTTGTGCTAAGATAAGGTATATTATAGCCAGAAAGGATAACGAATTAATACTTGTCACTGCACATCCTGATCCAGATGCTGAAAATTTCATAGAATTTAATAAATAGAGACTTTATATAATAAATTAATCAACATATTTACATTTTATTCTCTAGTATAAAAGTAACTTGTACTAAAAATATTAATTTATTCTTTACATCTGCTTTTCGCAATTAAGGACTACTAGTAATATGGATAACTAAATTATTTATTCTCTTTCTATATTAATTATAAAAACTCAAATTAGCTCTAAAGCGTACCTACTTCTCGTCTTCAAGTTTATAATATTATTCATCTTTTACATATTATGGACGAGTTTGAGTACTTAGAAGATTTAAACAACGAAAGAACTAAGTCTTTTATAGAGAATGAAAATAAGAAAACAGAAGAAAAACTAGGTAAAAGAGCAAAGGAACTTTATCCAAAGCTTTTAGAAATTTACAAAGAACCTTACGTTCTAAGCATGTTTGCTTATGACGAAAATAACCCGGTTATCCTACTCTACGGAGAGAAAAACCAAGTACTCTTAGGGAATAAAGTAATTTATACTTCACCAAAGGATTACGTAGCTTCCTCAGTATGGAAAGTTTACAATTCTAAGGAAATAGGAGTTAGTATAGAAAAGAAGGGAAGCGATAAGATTACAACTTTCCTAATTTCCCCCGACGGTAAAACCACGGAATTAGGAGAAATGGTTGAATCTCCTTTTTATTTCAAAAATGAGTTATGTTATATAAAGAGTTACCGTTATTCTCCTCCACCTGATGGTGGAGAATATCCTGCTGACAGAGTATTTTGCGGTAATGAAATAGTTTACGGCAAAGATTTAAAGCCTGGCGAGTTCGTATCAATTAGAACTTTCGGAGATTTTATAACGCTGATCAGAAGTAAAGGCTGGAGGTATAGCGAACTTTATGCTGGCGAAGGTTTTGATTCTCTTAAAAAGATTGATGAGGGAGAAGTAATAGACGTAATTGATTACGTTCAAGGAAGTTTAATCTATCAGAAGAATGACTCAGTGTACCTAGATAAAAAGAAGATAATAAAATCCGATTACCCGATTTTAGGAGTCTCTTCTCTTAAAGAAACCTTGGCCGTTGAGGTTATAAAGGATTATAGAACCCCTTTATTGTTTTACAGCATTAATGGTGACAAGATAGGAGAGGAAATTCACGATAATATCCAGTTTATGGATAGTGAAGGACATTCATTATTTATTGTAGAAACCTCGTTCAATTACAAATTCAAGGTCTCAAGGAGAGTTAAGGAAAAGAGCGAAGAAACAATAATGCAGTATGGTAATTACGACGTAAAAGTTACGGACATATATGTTAAAGGAGACGTATTACTCCACGGGTTTCTCCTAACTAAGACCAATAATTCCAAGGGAGTTATAGTTTATGGTTATGGAGGGTTCAGAATTTCTTTACTCCCTTCATTTCCTATGTCTACAAGACTATTACTTGACGAAGGGTACTCTGTTTTAATCACAAACTTGAGGGGAGGTTACGAAAACGGAGAAGAATGGCATAAGGCAGGAATGTTGCTTAATAAGAAAAACGTGTTCAAGGACTTTTCAGAATTCCTTAGATTAGTGAAGAGCTTGGGCGGTAAAACTATTGCTATGGGAGGAAGCAATGGTGGGCTTTTGGTAGGTGCTACAGAGAATGAATATCCTAACGTCATTGACTGTGCAGTAATTGGACACCCAGTTCTTGATATGTTGAGATATGATAAACTTTACGTAGGGAAATACTGGGTTGAGGAGTACGGAGATCCAAACGATCCTAAGTACAGAGATTACTTACTTTCTTACAGTCCTTATCATAATCTGAAGAAAGGGCTACCAAAGACTTTCGTATACACTGGAATTAACGACGATAGAGTTCATCCTGCTCATGCATTAAAGTACGTTGCTAAGTCTGAAAAACTAGGAAATGATGTCATGCTCTTTGTTAACGATTCTGGGCACGCAATAGCCGATCCTGAGTCTGAGGCTAGGGAATACTCATACGTTTTAGCCTTCATTGAGGAATGTACGTCAAGTAAATAACTTCTTTGCCTCAATTAGCATTTCTTCTATCCTTTTTAAGGAGACTTTAACGTCCTCCACAGAGTATTTTCTCTCGTGAAGTCCCCATACATGTAAATCGTAACCAGCATTCCATCTGTCTAAAACCCAATAACCAAGTTTTTTAGAAAGAGTCTTGCTAGCTTTGCCTAATAAGTAAGTGTACCACCTACCTTCTTTCAAAAACTCCTCGTATTCCTCCGTCTTAAATTTTTCCGCCAATGCCTTAACAACTTCTTCGGCAACTTTATAAGCTTTCTCTGAGGCTTGAACTACGTCACCTTTTTCAGCATACTCTTTGCTTTCCTGCATATATTTTTCAGCTAAACTTATTCTTTCCTTACTACTATCTTCAGGGTCTTCCCTACTTAAAATATCAAGTAAAGCCTCAGTAACGTCAACCCCTTTCTCCTCTAGTTTTCTTATTACTTCCTCTAACGGCATTCTATTTTCCATTTTTTATCTCTTCAATATTAACTTTTTCTTCATCTATAGTCACATAAGGAGTTTCTCTATACACTTTAGCAACAACGTGAGTGCTCGTTCTTTCAATTTCAGGCATATTTATCAATTTCTCTAGAAAATTCTTCATAAAATCTTCTCTGTTTTTGAACCTTGCTAACACTACAAAGTCCATATCTCCTAATACAAAATAAACTCCCCATACTCCTGGAAGTTGGGAAAGTTTCTTGCCTAAACTATCGTGATAGTCTTTTCCGTACCTTGCCCTAACTAAAGTGATAACTAGGTAATCTAAGTTTAAGCTGGCTGGGTCAACGTAAGTAAAATAGCCTTTTATTACGCCCATCTTTTCCATTTTCTTTATCCTATAGGCTACTGTTGATTTAGGAACTTTTACTTCCTCCGCTATTTTTTCTAAAGGATATTTTGCGTCATTTTGAATTATTTTGAGTATCTTTAAGTCTACCTCGTCTAGCTCCATAATATATAATTAGAAGAGGTAATTTAAACCTTATACATTTTATCGACGAATAAGTTGAATATACAACTGAATAAAAAGGGATTATCTTGGAAATTATACAGAGACATTCTGAAGCAAGATTTAAACTATTGTACTTTTTACAATAGCTGTCCTAAAATACTTAAATTCCGTCTAAACTACTAGTATCGCATGGATGAAGATGTCGTTAAATTGGTTAAAGAACATACTTTCGGAACTTGGAAAGTTCAAAAAACTTGGAATCCTTTAAACGTTGATAAAGCCGAAGGAGTATATTTTTACGCTAACGGTAAAAAGATCCTTGACTTCTCTTCTCAGTTAGTTAATGTAAATTTAGGCTACGGAAATAAAGAGGTAATAAAGAGTATAGAAGATCAACTGGAAAACCTCCAATATATTTCGCCTGCATTTGCAACAGAAGTTAGAGCCAGAGCTGTAAAATCTCTTCTGGAAGTGATGCCGAGCAATTTAACTAAGTTTTTCTTTTCCACCTCCGGAACAGAAGCAAATGAGGCCGCAATAAAAATTGCTAGGTTTTACAAATCTCCTTCATATAAAATACTCTCAAGGTATAGATCGTATCACGGTTCAACTTTAGGTTCGTTAGCTTTGACTGGAGATTATAGAAGATGGTATGCCGAGCCCAACGTTGCTCCCGGTGTAGTTAAAATTCCGGAGCCTTACTGCTATAGATGTCCCTTCAAGTTAAAATACCCGGAATGTAATCTTGCCTGCGTTAATTACGTAGATTATGTAATAAAAAATGAAGGAAATGTTGCTGGAGTTATAGTAGAGCCAATAACTGGAACTAACGGCGTAATTGTTCCTCCAAAAGAATACTTACCTACTTTGAGGAAAATAACGAGAGAAAACGACGTACTCTTAATAACTGATGAAGTAATGACTGGCTGGGGAAGAGTTGGAGAATGGTTTGCAGTTAACCTATGGGGAGTTCAACCGGATATTCTAACTACAGCAAAGGGAGCTTCGGCATCTTACGTACCTATAGGTATAACTGCAGTAAGTAAGGAGATTGCAGACTTTTTTGAGGATAAGATGTTTGCACATGGTCATACTTTTGAAGCCCACCCTGTATCGTTATCGGCAATACCCGCAGTTATTGAAGAATATAAAAGAATGGATTTATTAGCTCACGTAAAGGCTATGGGTAGTTACCTTGGTGAGAGATTAAAAGAACTTAAGGAGAGACATAAGAGTATTGGCGACGTAAGAGGAGTTGGGTTATTTTGGGCTATAGAATTTGTTAAGGACGAAAAACAGACTCCTTTTGGCACATATGAGGATAAGTACGAAGGAAGAGTCACTGAAGTTGATATTTTAGCAAAGAAATTGCTAGACGAAGGTGTTTACGTATTTAACGGACCTTCATGGCTAGTTATTTCTCCACCTTTAATCATAAAGAAGGAGGAAATTGATGAAGGAATAGAGAAATTAGATGAAAAAATAAAATATCTGGACGAAAAATTATTAGGTTAACCTTTTATTTTCTTTATAAGCTTCTCTGCTTTCTGCGTATAACTAACTAAAGCATTTCTTAAGTCTTTAGTACTCATACTCTTCTGTTTTTCTCTTAATCCGTCAATTTTCTTTAGCAAGTCTTCAAACTCTTTCTGAATATCGTCTATTTTCTTACCTTCTTTCTTAGCCTTAGCAATTTCTGAATTTATTGTATTGTGAAGAGTTGTGTAAAATCTCGTGGTATCTTTTAACACTGCATCTTTTGTATCATAAGCTTTCTTTCTTATTTCTTCTAAAACTTTTGAAAGTTCTTCAATAGGCATAGGAGGAATTTACATAGGAAAATTAAAAAACTAGCTAAGGTTCTCTTCAACAACTCTATAAGCGTTCCTCCAAAGTATTTGATCTTCATGACCTTCAATTAATAAGTCCTTTATCTTAGTCACGTTTTCAAAACCTTGCGGAACTTCCGAAATTCCCAGAAAATCAGTACCTATGGCAACGTAATCCCAACCAAAAGATTCTCCTATGTATTTTATATTTTCTATAATTCCCTTCAAGGTCTTCTCAGGTAATGTTGAGGTAATTGCTGTAATTCCTATAACTCCTCCGGTTTTTACAATACATTCTAACTCTTCGTCATCGTAATTTCTTTCATGATCTTTTAGTCTCTTAGCATTACCGTGAGAAATTATTACTGGTTTAGACGTAACAGAGCATACGTCTAACACTGTCCTCTTACCTGCATGTGCTAAGTCAATTATTATCCCTAGTTTATTAGCTAGTTTAACCAACTCTTCTCCTTCAGCTGTTAAGCCGTAGTCCTTTTTAGAGAAGCAAGATGAAGCGAATTTTGTATCATAATTCCAAGTTAAACCTAAATTAAACACGTTAAGCTCTTTAAGAATATAAATATCTTCGTACTCCTTTAGAACGTCTGTTCCTTCAAGGGAAAGCAAAAACTTTATTCCAGGCTTCTTTAAATCTTCCTTACTTCTCACAATACTTACATAACCAGCTCTTTCTAGATAATAGTAAACTTTTAATTGAGATAATAAAATATCAAATGAAAAATTTGAAGACTTTATAGGAAAACCATATTTTGATGATAATTCTGCACTTCTCTCATTTATTACGTCAATATGAGGGAAAATTGATGAAAATATTATCACGTTACTATCTACGTTTTTTAGCATTTCGATACTTGATTGATCTTTACCGTGAATTATGTCCCTGCTCATTTGATTTGCATAAGCAAAATCCTCGTGAAGGTCTATAAACATGTGAACCAATAATAGTATCTCTTCCCAAATTAAAATCTTCCTTTTTAGATTGGCATTTTTTAGAAAGAGTTTTAATTAATATCATTTCGTATAAACATGAACATACTTGTATGAGCTTACTTTATCTAGTTTAAACTATTTAATAAAATTTAAAAAGATCATCTAGTTATATATACTTGATGGCGTCCCAATCTGCAGTCCAACAAATATTGGACCAGATAGATACGAGGAAATTGAATAAATTTTATTGGATAATAACTATATTAGCGGCAATAGGAGGCTTCCTATTTGGCTATGATACTTCGGTTATTGCAATTGCTTCTGTCTTCGTGCCTTATCATTTTACTGGACTAGTTTACGGTTATGAAATAGCAAGTGCATCTTTAGGTGCAGCAATAGGTGCAATAATTGCCTATTTCTACACTGATAGATTTGGTAGGAAATCGTTGCTGATTGTGGACGCTGCAATATATACTGCTGCCGCAATACTTTCCGCATTAACAATTAACGGAATAATGTTACTAGTGATGAGAACAATAATAGGAATAGCAATTGGTGCAGACTCAGCTGTAGCAACGGCTTACATTACAGAATACGCTCCAAAGGATAAGAGAGGTTCGTTAGCAATAATACAACAATGGATGATAACTATTGGTATATTAGGTTCCTATTTCGTAGGTAGTACAGTACTTTTCATAGCTCCAAGTTTAGCTTATACTTTTGATTGGAGGTTAATATTAGGATTAGCTGCAATTCCAGCAATAATAGGCTTAGTCTTTAGATTCATGATGCCAGAATCTCCACGATGGTTACTACTTTCTGGCCAGGTTGATAAATTAAAGGCTTCTCTGAGGAGGTTCGGAGTTATCGTAAGCGACGATTTAATTAATAGGGCAATTAGCGAAGTTAGATATGAGGAAAGCCAGAAATTTGATACTGCAACTAAGAGGGCATTCCTAGTTGTAGCCTTATGGATAATATTCCAGCAAATTACCGGAATAAATGTACCATTCTATTACGGCCCCGCTATAATTCTTCAATTGCACTTGTTTGGAAGTACCTCTAACCCGGTTTATTCCGAAATATATTCTGTATTAGCTGCATCGATTTTAGCGGTAATTAATACTACTGCAACATACATTGCTTTCAAATACATAGACCGCATAGGAAGGAGGACATTAGCAATCTCTGCTTATATAGGAATGTTTGCCTCAGACTTAATTGGTGGAATACTAGTAATGAACGGAATTCTAGTAGGTGCACTATTTGCATTTGCTGGCTTTATAATATTCTTTGCATACGGAGTTGGCGGTACTGGATGGTTAATTCAAGCTGAGTACTTTAAGACTGCTGTGAGAGGGAGAATGGCTGCTATAATTGCTCTATTAGATTGGTTAGCTAATTTTGCAATAATTGAAGTTTTCCCAGTAATGCTATCTAGCGTTGGACTTGCAGGGTCAATGCTCATATTCAGTGCATTAGACGCTATAGCCTTAGCAATAGTTTACTTCTTGCTACCGGAAACTAAGGGCTTATCGTTAGAGCAAGTAGTTAAAATGTTTGGTGAAACGCCAGTTTCTCAACTAAGGAAAGGAAGGGAGCTAGTCTTACAAAAGGAGGAAAAGGAAATAGCAAGAGAATAAGGTATTTTTCTTTCTTCTTCTCTCTTTTTCTTTCCTAGTTTTCCACTTTCTCAATTAATCTTTTGTTACTTCCTTTTTCTTCATACTTTCTATAAACTTTATAAACTATATAGCTCTCCTTACATTATGCGTAAATATTGGTTATTCCTCATATTTTTTGTGTTATTATCGATTTTAATAAAAATATTTGGCGAGGATAATCCAATAAACGTTTACCTTTTTGAGCTCATTAATTATCACCAGCTTAGCTATCTAAACGCTTTCATGGTCGATTTATCTAAATACGGCAGATGTTACGTATGGATTCCTCTTAATGCGTTACTTTTAATCTTCAAAAAAACTAGGAGAACTGGAATAACATTAGCTGCGTCATTTATCTTAGCAATAATACTAGGTGAGGCAAGTAAATACATAATGGCTGAACCTAGACCATTTTATTTTATTCACTCAAATTTACTAATACCTAAACCTCACGATTATAGCTATCCTTCTGGTCATGCATTAATTGTAGGAGATGGAGCAGCAGTTTTAGCTTTGTCTTCACCAAAATGGTTGTGGATCCCTCTTTTAATAGAGGCATTGCTAGTTTCATATTCTAGAGTTTACGTCGGAGTTCATTGGCCTGCTGATATATTAGGGGGTTGGCTATTAGCCTTGTGGATAGCTTACTTTACTGTGGAAGAGGAAAGGAAAGGATTACTAACTCCTGTAGAGAAAATATTCAAGGTTTGTTAAAATTCCTTATTTACATGTAAGTATCAATTAAAAGGGAGGTCGGATATTGACTAAGAATAAAAACGAGGAAATAGGATCTTGTTTAGAAACAAGATCTACAAGTTTCTTAAGATCATTCTCTCTACCATAAAGTAACTCTGGAATAAATCTCTCCTTATCGCTAAATATTTCTGCATAAGAAAACGTCATTATCCCATTCCTTGCTATATTTAATAAAAGTCCCAAGAAAGAAAAGTTCTTTTACTTTATCATTTTAGGGCTTTCTATGATAATCGAGGAAATGCAGAAAAAAGGATTTAAGAAATTGACTGGACCTCCTGAGGATTGGCTAAAAACTTTCACTTCAATGGAGTGGGCTGAATCCTTTCTCACGTTAATAGAAATCTTTTTATATTTATTTATTATCAACTAATTTTGTGGAGAGACTACTGAGGCCTAAGGAGGCTTGCCAACTACTCAGCATCTCATACTCAACACTCCTACGGTGGATTAGAGAAGGAAAAATAAAGGTAGTAACGACTGAAGGAGGGAAGTATAGGATACCTTACAGTGAGATTAAGAAGTACTTAGAGAAGAGGGAAGAGACGAGGGCTATAATTTACGCAAGGGTTTCATCAGCAGACCAGAGAGAAGACTTGGAAAGACAAATAAACTACCTAACGAACTACGCAACAGCAAAAGGTTACAAAGTGATTGAAGTTTTGAAAGATATTGCAAGCGGGTTAAACACACAAAGGAAAGGATTGCTTAAGTTATTCAAACTTGTTGAGGGAAGGAGCGTAGACGTCGTATTAATAACACACAAAGACAGGTTAACAAGGTTCGGTTTCGAGTATTTAGAGGAGTTCTTCTCAACCATGGGAGTTAAGATTGAGGTTGTTTTTGGTGAGGAGCCCAAAGATGACTCACAAGAGCTAGTTGAGGACTTAATCTCAATCATTACCTCATTCGCTGGGAAAATTTACGGAATGAGGAGTCACAAGAAAACACTCCTAGTTCAAGGCGTAAAAAAGTTAATAGGTGAGTTAAGTGGAGAGGACAGTGAAGTTAAGGGTTAAAGTAGACTATTCTACATACTCTGCACTTAAGGAAGTCGAGGAGGAGTATAGAGAGATTCTAGAGGATGCAATAAATTATGGGCTCGTAAATAAGACTACCTCCTTCACTAGAATTAAAGCGGGAATTTATAAGACTGAGAGGGAGAAGCATAAGAACTTACCCTCCCATTATATCTACACCGCTTGTGAGGACGCAAGCGAGAGATTAGACAGTTTTGAGAAGTTAAAGAGGAGGGGTAGAAGTTACACTGAGAAACCGTCAGTGAGGAGAGTTACTATTCACCTCGACGATCATCTGTGGAAGTTCAACGTTGATAGGATTTCAATTTCCACAAAGAGGAGTAGGGTTTTCATTTCACCAACCTTCCCTAAGATCTTCTGGAGATATTATAACACGGAGTGGAGGATTGCGAGTGAGGCCAGGTTTAGGCTGATGAAAGGTAACGTGGTGGAGTTCTTCATAGTTTTTAAGAAGGATGAGCCTAAACCTTATGAACCTAGGAGTTTCATCCCCGTCGACCTTAACGAGAATTCAGTCTCTGTGCTCATCAACAATAAACCCTTATTACTTGAGACTAACACTAAGAAAATTACTCTGGGCTATGAGTATAGGAGGAAGTTGATAACTACTGGTAGGTCAACTATGGATAGGGAAGTGAGGAGGAAGTTAAAGAGGCTGAGGGAGAGGGATAAGAAACTTGATATTAGGAGGAAATTAGCAAAGCTGATCGTTAAAGATGCTTTTGAAAGTAGGAGCGCAATTGTCTTGGAGGACTTGCCAGGGAGAACTCCGGAGCATATGATAAAGGACGTGAAAGACTCTCAGCTTAGGTTGAGGATTTATAGAGCAGCATTTTCCTCAATGAAGAACGCCATTATTGAGAAGGCTAGGGAGTTTGGTGTTCCAGTAATTTTGGTTAATCCCTCATATACTTCTTCAACTTGTCCAATTCATGGGGCGAAGATCGTTTACCAACCCGATGGGGGCGGTGCCCCAAGGGTTGGTGTTTGTGAGAAGGGGAAGGAAAAGTGGCATAGGGACGTAGTTGCACTGTACAACTTAGCGAGGAGAGCTGGAGATGTGAGCCCCGTGCCGTTGGGCTCGAAGGAGTCCCATGACCCACCTACAGTAAGTGGGTGGTTGAGGGCTAAGTCCCTACACTCTATCATGATCGAACATAAAATGATTGAAATGAAAGTGTAGGGACAAACGGCTTCAGAGAGAAGGAAAGATTAAAAAGAGAATGGGATAAAATTCAGCCCGGAGATGTATTTATTTTCCACTCAATGAAGTCAGAGTGTATATCAGCAGATTTTCTTCCCACTGGAATCATAGGTGTCGGAGTTGTTGGAGGAAAAAGAATAGGTATTGACGAGGAAGCATACTTTGAGGATAA